>ERZ827104.2-NODE-2-length-430770-cov-26.659431_pt1 | contig 430770 bp, 380 predicted proteins | sample MGYA00519781_ERZ827104 | MGnify/ENA primary metagenome ERZ827104 (study PRJEB31778, sample SAMEA3449257) | human gut metagenome | biome: human gut; feature: human-associated habitat; material: faeces | place: United Kingdom | collected 2010/2012 ...
CGCCCTTGATGGCGATGAGGTTATTCTCGGCATCCACCTTAACAACCTCGAGGTTTTGAACGGTTACGGTCTCGTGACCCAGGTGACCTGCCATCTTCTTGCCCTTAAATACGCGAGAAGGACTGGAGCAGGCACCCAAAGAACCGGCGTGACGGGCGTTGGGGCCGGTACCGTGGCTCATTCTCAGACGAGAGAAGTTCCAGCGCTTAATGGCGCCTGCGGTGCCCTTACCCTTGCTGGTGCCCTTCACATCGATCTTTTCGCCGGGAGCGAAAATATCGGCCTTCAGGATGTCACCTACATTCATTGCGGAAATGTCGTCCAGACGAAATTCCTTCAGTGTCTTCTTGGGAGCCACATCGGCTTTGTCAAAATGACCTTTCATCGGTTTGTTGACGCGTGTGATCTTCACATCGCCAAAGCCCACCTGAATGGCCTCATAGCCGTCGTTCTCCATTGTCTTCTTCTGGGTAATCGTGCAAGGACCGGCCTCCACAACGGTTACAGGGATTGCATTGCCCTGTGCGTCGAAGACCTGGGTCATGCCGATTTTCTTACCGATAAGACCTTTCTTCATGTTTATTCCTCCTTTGGTTATTGGTTGGGTCTCCCCAACATGACCTCGACCGGGTTGCGATCTGTTTTCAGTTCAATTAGAGCTTAATCTCGATCTCAACGCCTGCCGGGAGCTCAAGACTTGTCAGCGCTTCCACCGTCTTGTTGGAAGGTCTGAGAATGTCGATGAGTCTCTTGTGTGTTCTCTGCTCAAACTGCTCACGGCTGTCCTTGTACTTGTGTACAGCACGCAGGATGGTAACAACTTCCTTCTCGGTGGGAAGCGGGATGGGACCGCTCACCTGAGCGCCGGTGCGCTTTGCGGTGTCTACGATCTTCTCCGCAGCCTGGTCCACCAGGTTGTGGTCATAGCCCTTCAGTCTGATGCGGATCTTAACTTTACTTGCTGCCATGTGAAATTCCTCCATGAATTTTGATGGTGCGAGCAACCATTGTTTGACTACCCACCCGTGTGTTTCAACCCTTACCGTAAATAAAGCCGAATGAAGGCAGTTCATTCGGGCACGGTTACACGGTGCACAGCGCGTTCGCAAGTCACGCTCTGCAGGGACCCCTTACGGTCCGCGTCGTACAATGATTCGTTTCGCCCGGTTTGAAATCGGACATACTCCGCCGAAATTACCGCTCTGGGTAGGAGCGCAACCTCCGGCATCAACGCATATCTGGTTGTGTGTTGCGGTGTCTATATATTATATATATAATACGCCCAATCACACGCAGGCAATATTATATTATATAGAGCCCCTGCTGTCAAGCCTTTTTTTGAAGTTCTTTGGAATTTTTTTCATTGTGCAAAATGACAGAAAATCCGGCTCCATTTTTGTAAAAATCACCAAAGCTGAACCACCGGTTTTTTGGTGTCTCTCCCCTGTCGAACCACAAGATGTAGTTGCCGTTCTCCATATTTAGTAGGAAACGCCCCGCGCCGTGGAAAAATTCCGTCGTGTCGCTTTGACCGATTTTTTGAAAAATTTAATTTTTGGCAGCAATAGTTATACGACATTGTACCAATAAAATAAACGCAGCGCCCAAGCCGATCGGCCTGAACGCTGTGCAAATCGCTATATTATAGTATGTTTATATATAAGGGCTACTTGAGCTTGGCAATCGTCACGCCGTTCTCGCCCTCGCCGTACACCCCCAGCCGGTACTCGGCCACATTGGGGTGGTGGCGCAGTTCTTCCTGTACGGCGGTACGCAGCGCGCCGGTACCTTTGCCGTGGATAATGCGCACCTCGGATATGTTATTGAGCACGCACTTATCAATAAACAGACCCAGGTTGCCCAGGGCTTCCTCTACCGTTTGGCCTCGCAGATCCAGCTCGGTTTTTACATCCGCGTCTGCCCGGGAGGTGGTGCGCCGCAGGGTGCGCTGGCCGGTGATCGGCGCTTTCTTCTTGGGCGGCAGCAGGCGCAGATCCGTGGGTTTGACCCGCGTTTTCAGCATACCGGAGGAAACCAAGATTTTACTGCCCAGTTCCAGCACGTCGCCCTCACCAATGCCCTTGATGAGCACATGGTCCCCTACCTGCAAGGGGCGGGGCAACTTATAATCCGCATCCCAATCGGTGTTCAGCCGATTGGGGTTCACAATATCGTCTAACTCACCCAAGCGATTTTTGATCTCCCGCCTGGTCTTGCGAGCCAATTCCGTGGCGTTGGTGGCAGTCTGCTCTTTCTTCAACTGCTCCAGCTGGAGCAGGAAGTCCGAAGATGTGCGTTTGGCAGCATCTACCAGCCGCTGTGCCTCTCGCTTAGCCTTGTCCAGTTCTCGATCCCGCAGGGTGTCGATCTTGGACTTTTCTTCTCTGGCTTTGGCAGCCAGCCGCTCCGCCTCCTGCCGTTCCTTGGACGCCGCTGCCCGCTCTTCGTCCAGAGCCTTTCGAGCGCTCTCCAGGTTCTCCAGCACAGACTCAAACTGCCGGTTCTCCGAGCCGACAATCTTCTTAGCCGCCCGCACCACCGCCGGATCCATGCCCAGGTGCTCCGTAATGGCAAAGGCGTTGGACCGACCGGGCACGCCGATCAGCAGCCGATAGGTAGGCCGCAGGGTCTCCACATCAAACTCGCAGCAGCCGTTACTGACCCCGGGCGTATCCAGCGCATAGGCTTTCAGCTCCGCATAATGGGTGGTGGCGGCAATGTGCGCTCCCTTTTGGCGCAGATATTCAATGACAGACACTGCCAGCGCCGCGCCCTCGATGGGATCCGTACCGGCGCCCAACTCGTCGATCAGCACCAGGGAGTCTTTGTCCGCCTTTCCCATAATATCAATAATATTCACCATATGAGAGGAGAAAGTGGACAGGTTTTGGGCAATGCTCTGTTCATCGCCGATATCCACCAAGATTTGGCGGTACAGCGCCAGTTTGCTGCCGTCTGATACCGGGATCAACAACCCACAGCCCACCATCGCCGTCAGCAGGCCCAGGGTCTTTAAGGTCACCGTCTTGCCGCCGGTATTGGGGCCGGTGATCACCAGAGTATCATAGTCCGTGCCCAGGGTAATATGCACCGGCACCACCCGCTCTTTATCAATCAGCGGATGGCGGGCATTTTTCAAATCCGTTACGCCCTCGGTGTTCAGCTGGGGACGAGCAGCTTTCATTTGGTATGCCAAGTGCGCCTTGGCAAAGATCAGGTTCAGCCGCACAGCACTGTCATAACTGTGGCGCACGCTCTCTGCAAAAGTGCCTGCCTCTGCAGACAGTTCAAAGAGAATGCGCTGCACCTCTTCCCGCTCCCGGCCCTCTAACACCTTAATGTCATTGTTGGCGTCCACCACCGCCGCCGGCTCGATAAACACCGTAGCGCCGCTGGAGGAGGTGTCATGCACCAGACCGGGCACCTCGCCCCGGTGCTCCGCCTTTACCGGCACTACAAAGCGCCCGCCACGCTGGGTGACGATGGGCTCTTGCAAGAATTTTTGGTAATGGGTGGAGTGGATCATACCGTCCAGCCGTTGCCGAATGGCCGCCGCCTTGGCCTTAATCTTCCGACGAATGTCGTAAAGTTCTTCCGAGGCCTTGTCCGCCATTTCCTCCGGACTGACAATGCAGGTAAAGATCCGGTTCTCCAAATATTTGTTTACCGTAATGCCGTCAAAAAAGAAATTCAGGGACGAGCTTGTACCCGCCAAATGGCCGTGCCAGTCGTCCAGAATGCGCAGCGCCCGCAGGGTGTCGCCCACCTGCAGCAACTCCGTCATATTCAGGCACCCGCCGGCTGCCGCCCGCTGCAACGGACCGTTTACATTATGCAGCCCGCCAAAAGACGGCGCGCCGAACCGGGCCAGCATAGAAAAAGCGTCCTCCGTCTGATCCAGCAGGAGAGCAATCTCCCCCGGGTCTGCCGCAGGGCGCAGCGCCAATGCCGCCTCTTTGGCGTCGTCACAGGTGGTCTGTTCCGCCAAAAGGGCAAGCACCTTATCCAGTTCCAAGGTTTGCAAATTCTTATCCATATCTCTATCCATTATGATGCTATGTAGTCGCGTCCCCGGCTTGCAGGGACTTGTAGAATTCCAGTGTGGTAAAGCGCCGGTCCAGCCGCCGCAGGGTGTACTGCTCCGTCACCCGGCCCAGCAGTGCCATTTGCTCCGGCGACAGAGCAAAGCCAAAAATACGCCCCGGCTCCGTCAGGCAAATGTAGCGCACGGCGGTCATCACCGTCTTAGGTACCGCCACGGCGCCTGCCTTGGGGCAATTCTCACAGTAAATGCAGCCCCCGTCCACATCAAAGTACATCACCGGTGTTTCGTAAGTCCCGCAGTTGGCGCAGGCCAAAATATTGGGCATATAACCGGAGATGGACAGGGCGCGCAGTTCAAACACCGCCTTGATCTGCACCAGCGGCTTGGTACCCTTGCACAACAGATGCAGGGTGTTCAGCAGCAGGCGCAACAATTCCGGCGCCGGTTGTTCCTCCGCCGCCAATTCGTAGCTAAGTTGGGCAAAATATTGGGCAGCTGCCAGCCGATCAATATCCTGCCGCAAGCCAAAAAACACCTCAATGGGTGCCGCACTGTCTACCGTATAAGCGTCGCGCCCACGGTACAGGGCAAACTCGCCATAGCAAAAAAGGGAGGTGGCAGCGGCACGCCGATTCTTCAGCTGCTTGCCGCCTCGCACAAACGCACGCACCAGCCCGTGATCCGCCGTCAGCAAAGTCACCAGGCGATCATTCTCCCCGGTGGTCTGCTCCCGTATCACTAACCCTTTGGTGGTACTGTTCATGCCCCTCTTGTCGTTCCTCTTCCTTGTATTTCAAATAATCGGCCACTCGGCCGGTTTGTATAAACTGTTGCCAGCTGTTCTCTGCCATCGACATAGGATCACCGTTTTTATTGTATCCTATGCGTACAACGCCATTTGTGCCAAATTCATCCAAGGACAAAATCCAACACCGCAGCGGCAAAAAATCAATTTATTCGTTATCTAAACCAAAGTTGTGGATCAGGCCCTCACGGTTGCGCCAGTCCTCTTTCACCTTAACCCAGGTGTGCAGATTGACCTTGATCCCGAAAAAGCGCTCCATATCCTGCCGAGCAAATGTGGCGATCTTTTTAAGCATAGCGCCGCCCTTGCCGATGACCATACCCTTATGGCTCTCCCGCTCGCAGTAAATGGTGGCGTCCACATCCAAACAGCTGCCGTCCGGGCGTTCCTTCATCTTCTCAATGGCAACGGCAATGCCGTGGGGAATCTCCTTATCCATCAGGCGCAGGATCTTCTCCCGGATCATCTCCGCCGCCAGCACCCGCTCCGGCTGATCCGTCAAGGTATCGTCCGGAAAAAAATGGGGCGACGGCAGCGCCAGGCGTTCCATCTCCGTCAGCAGATCCTGCATACCCTCGCCGGTCTGGGCGCTGCAAGGCACCACAGCCGTAAAGTCATACAGCCCTGCCAACTGGCCGATGCGGGGAGCCAGTTCCGTCTTGTCCCGCAACATGTCAATTTTGTTAATGGCCAGGATCACCGGCAGGCGCTGCTTTTTGCACATTGCCAGCAGTTCCTGCTCCTTGTCGTTGAGTTCACCCTTAGGCTCCACCACAAACAGGCAGGCATCCACGCCGCCTACCGTGTCGCCTACTGCCTGGTTCATATGCTCGCCCAGCTTGTTGTGGGCATGATGAAAGCCGGGGGTGTCCGTAAACACCAACTGCACCTCGTCCCGAGTCAGCACGCCCATGATCTTGGTACGGGTGGTCTGTGGCTTAGAAGACACAATGGCGATCTTGCTGCCGGTAAGTCGGTTCAAAATAGAAGATTTGCCCACATTGGGCTTGCCGATAATGGCGATAAATGCAGATCGGGTCATGACTCGTCTCCCATGTAATAGCTACTGTCCCGCTTCCAGCCGATTTGGGTCAGCACGGTTTCTTCCTTTTCGCGCATACGCACTTCTTCCAGTCCGCCCTGCTCATGGTCGTAGCCCAGCAGGTGCAGCATGGAATGGACGGTCAAAAAGCCGATCTCCCGCTGCAAGGGGTGATTATACAGCTCTGCCTGCTCCATGGCTTTCTCCATAGAGATCACAATATCCCCCAGCAGCTTGGCGCCGGTGTCGTGGTTAATGTCGTACACACCGTTCTCCCCCAGAGGGAAGCTAAGTACATCCGTCTCTCTGTCGATGTTCCGATATTCTTTGTTCAGCTCACGGATCTGTTCGTTATCCACAAAGCGAACGCTCACCTCTGCACTGCCCTCGAAATGCTCCAACTCCAGCACGGCGTGGCAACAACGGCGGATCAGCAACCGAATACCGGTAGGCACCTTCACTGCCTTTTGATCGTTTGAAATGACCACTTTTACAGATTCCATTACTTGTTTTTCTCCTCATATTTTTCATACGCCCGAATAATGTCCTGCACCAACCGGTGGCGCACCACATCCTTCTGGCTGAATTTATGAATTTCAATATCATCTACATGCTTTAGAATGTCCATCACCTTCACCAGCCCGGAGCGCTTGCCCTCCGGCAGGTCAATCTGGGTAATGTCGCCGGTGACCACCATTTTGGAGTTGAACCCCAGGCGGGTCAAAAACATTTTCATCTGCTCCGGCGTGGTGTTTTGGGCCTCATCCAGGATAATAAAACTGTCGTCCAAGGTACGCCCACGCATATAGGCCAGCGGTGCCACCTCGATAGCGCCTCGCTCCTGGTAGCGCTGAAAACTCTCAGCCCCCAGCATATCAAACAGCGCGTCATATAACGGGCGCAGGTACGGGTCTACCTTGCTTTGCAGGTCGCCGGGCAGGAAGCCCAGCTTCTCCCCCGCTTCCACCGCCGGGCGGGTCAAAATGATCCGGTTCACCTCTTTGGCACGAAAGGCGGTAACCGCCATTGCCACAGCCAGGTAAGTTTTGCCGGTACCGGCCGGGCCCACGCCAAAGGTGATGGTGTTTTTGGCGATGGACTCGCAGTACCGCTTTTGGCCCACGGTCTTTGGCTTCACCGGGCGACCCTTGGCCGTCACGCACACCGAGTCCGTGGTCATGGAGGAGAGCACATCCTCGTTGCCCTCGCCCACCAGCGAGATCACATAGCGCACATTCTGCTCCGTCAGCTGCTCGCCTTTGTTAATTAGGGTCAGCAGTCCGTTCAGCGCCCGGGCAGCGGCGGCCACATTCTCTGCGTCCCCCACCACCTTCAGGTCTGCGCCCCGGCAGGTGATGGTCACGCCGTACTCCCGCTCCAATAGCTTTATGTTTTCATCGAAGCTGCCAAACAGGTTCGCTGCCTGTTCCATCGCTTCAAAGGTGATTACCTGTTCTGTCATACTTTAACTTCTGCCTTTATCCGTTCAATTCTGCGCTCCTCTACCCCGCAAACGGTAAAGTGCACATTCTCATAATCCACCGTTACCGGCTGGGTCTCCTTGCCGGTGGGAAGATAGCCCAGGCGGCTGATCAAAAAGCCTGCCAGCGTGTCATAATCCCCCTCCGGCAAGGGCACGCCCAGCGCCTTTTCCGCGTCCTCCATATCTACCGAGCCATCAAAGGTGAAGGCGTGCTCCCCGGTTTGGATTACATCCGCCTCTTCCTCGTCGTACTCGTCCATAATATTGCCCACAATGCTTTCCAGAATATCCTCCATGGTCACCAGCCCGGCAGTGCCGCCGTACTCATCTACCACAATAGCCATCTGGATACGCTTGTCCGTCATAGTGGCGAACAGCTTGCCGCAGGGAATACTCTCCGGTACAAACAGCGGCTCCCGCACATAGTCCGTCAGCCGGGTACCCGCCGGCACAGGCTTACCCACAAAGGGCAGCAGGTCTTTTACATAGAGAATACCCTGCACATTATCCAGATCCTCGTGGAATACCGGGATCCGGGAGCACCCTGCCTCCAATGCAAAGGCGGCGGCATAACCGATGGTGGCCGTCTCCTCCACTGCCTCGATCTCTGTGCGATGGGTCATAATATCTTCCGCACAAAGTCGGTCAAAATCAAAGATATTGTGGATCATCTCCCGCTGAGACGCTTCCAGTTCTCCTTTGGCCTGGTCCTCGTCCACCAGCTGGCGAATTTCCTCTTTCGTTGTGCTCTCGCGCTTAAATAATCGGTCAATCAGGCTGTTCCCGCCCATAATGGCCCCTGCCTCCTGTGCAATACAAATTTTTCCGTTTATTTATTATATACACTTTATTTTAGATTGTCAAATATGTTAAGATATAAGGCAGAAAGGCAGGTAGCTATGATAGACGATTTGCTGACGGAAGAGAATGTTTGGGACCGACTGCGCCGGGAGGGCAAGCCCCTGGTGCTCTATGGCATGGGCGACGGGGCGGAGAAAATCAATGCCGTGTTAGAAAGCAAGGGAATGCACATCACTGCGGTCTTTGCCAGTGATGATTTTGTGCGAGGCCAGTCTTTTTTAGGCCACACGGTGCAGCGCTATCGGGAGGTGTGCGCGCAATTTACGGACTTTAATGTGGTACTGGGCTTTGCCAGCCAGCGTCCGGAAGTACTGGAAAACATCGCCTGGATCAATCAGGAGCACCCGGTGTATGCACCGGATATTCCGGTGGCCGGTGTCGGGCTGTTTACCCGGGAATACGCCGCTGCCCACCGGGCGGAAATAGAGACTGTTTACGCCAAATTGGCCGATGAGGAGAGCCGCCGGGTATATCATTCCGTATTGCGTTACAAAATCAGCGGTAAAGTTGATTACCTTTACAATTCGTTCGCAAATATGGACGAGATTTTTACCAAAATTTTGCAAGTGAACCAACAGGAGATTTTGGTGGATATGGGTGCTTATAACGGCGACACAATTCGCCAATTTTTGCAGTATTCGTGCGGAAAATACAAATCCATTTACGCCTTGGAGCCGGATGGCAAAAACTTCAAAAAGCTGTGCCGCTCCACCGAGGGTATGCAAGGTGTTCACCTTTACAATAATAGTGCCTGGGACCGGCAGACCACTTTACATTTTAATGCCTGCGCCGGGCGCAATTCCCACCTGTCGCCCACCGGTACGGCGGTGGAAGCCACGGATCTGGACAGCCTGCTACAAGGTGCGCCGGTGACCCTGCTGAAAATGGACATTGAGGGCAGTGAAAGCAAGGCGCTGACCGGTGCCGCCCACACCATTATCACCTGGCGGCCCAAACTATATGTATGCGCCTACCATCGCAACGAAGACTTGTTCTCCCTGCCGCTGCAAATTCTAAGCCTTTGCCCGGACTACAAGCTGTACTTCCGCCACAGTCCGTACATTCCGGCGTGGGAAAGCAATTTTTACTGTATTCCGACCCATTTGGACGACAACGACCATTAACGCCCCGCCGCATTGACAAGGCCTTTTATAAATTATATAATAGTTTTTACGGCTTATGAAACGAAGCGTCCTCTTTGGAGGGCAGTTAGGAATGTCTATGCTGACCATCGCAATACCGCAGTTCGTAGAGAACCTGCGCAAAAACATACAAGGGGTAGAAACCACTGAAGAACTGCTGATCCGCACGCTGATCGCTGTGGGGAGCGTTGTGGTGCTGCTTCTGTTACGAAATATCATTTCCGGGGGAATACTCACCGTCATTGGCAAGACCTTTTGCCGCCGCAAACCCCGGGTGCAATCGCTGATTAAAGACGGACTGAAAAAGCCCCTGGCCTTTTTCTTGGTACTGGTCGGCATTGCCCTGGGTCTGCAAATCATTGCCCCCTCCGGAGAGCTACATAAGATCGGCCTGTTTCTCATTAAGGCCGGCGGCATTGTGTGCGCCTGCTGGGGCGGCGTGCGCCTTCTGAACGGCGAGCTGGACAATTATACCTTTGACACGGCAGCCGGCGAGGACAAAACCCGGCTGACCGCCTTTCGCTTTATCTCCAATGTAGCCAAGATCGTGATTATCTGCATCGGCGCACTGTTGGTGCTGGAACTGCTGGGCTACTCCGCCACACGCATTTTTGCCGCTTTAGGCATCGGCGGCGTGGCTGTGGCCTTTGCCTGTAAAGATGCGGTGGAGAACCTGATCTCCGGCTTTATCATTGTATTTAACAAGCCGTTTCGCGTGGGGGACTTTATCACCGTTGGAGAATTAAGCGGTACGGTGGAGGACATTGCCGTGCGCTCCACCACCCTGCGAGCGCTGGACGGCAGCCGTTATGTGCTGCCCAATACAGCCCTGACCAATCAGAGCATTATCAACTATGCGGATATGGAAAAGCGACTGATCGACCAAACTTTCACTTTGCATTATAAACACAGCCGCACGGACTTAGAGCGGTTTGAGCAGGATCTGCGAGCACTGTTGCAGGCCGATCCGGCAGTCGTACAGGACGATATTCGAACAGATTTTGTGAATTACGGCGCCCACGGCATGGATGTACAGGTGTACTATTATGTGATCGCCCCCACCGTAGTGGAGCTGGGGCAAATCAAAAATCGTTTGAACCTGCAAATCAAAGAGCTTCTGGACAAAGAGGGCTTTGAACTGGCATACAATTCTGCCACTGTTTACTTAGAGCAAGAGACGGAGGGCAAGGATCAATGATGTTTGTTGTTTACGGCGTAATTATCTTTCTCGCTTCCGGCATCGGCGCCTTTTTAGGCGGTGGCTCCGGGGTGATTATTAAACCGCTGCTGACCCTGCTGGTAGACGACACCACCGAGGTCATCAACTTTATCTCCTCCGTGTCCGTTTTTGCCATGAGTTGCAGTTCCACCGTAAAGCACCTGCGCGCCAAAACCAAGGTGGACTTTAAGACGGTGCTGCTGATCTCTGCCGGGTCTATTTTAGGCGGCTTTGCAGGCAAGCACATTTTTGATCTGTTTAACCGACTGCTCAGCGACAACCTGGCTATGGCTTACCAGGCTGTACTGTTGGCCTGTCTGCTGACAGTGGCTCTATGGTATGTGAACAAGGGCAAAAAGAGCTTTCACTTAAAGAACCCGATCACCATTCTTCTGGGTGGCGTCGTGCTGGGCATTCTGTCCAGCTTCTTGGGCATTGGCGGCGGACCCATCAACATTATGTTCTTCCTGCTGTTCTTTTCTATGAGCATGAAGGAAGCCACTGTGTACAGCGTGGCCGTCATCTTCTTTAGCCAGCTGTCCAAGCTGGTGACCTATGTAGCCACCGCCACGGTGCCCAAGTTTGACTACCGCATTCTGCTGATTGCGGCCCCGGCAGCTGTGATCGCCGGTATCATTGGCGCAGCACTGAATAAAAAGGCTAACAACAAGATCGTCACCCGGGTATTTTCCGCGGTGCTGGGCGTATTTATCTGCCTGAATATCTATAATGCAATCACCGGCTTTATGGCCGGATAAATAAAAAGACAATACGCTGCGCCCACGGGTGCAGTTCAGGAACAGGAGTTGAACATGGCAAAGCGTAAGAACATCATCTTCTACTTCAGCGATCAGCAGCGGTGGGATACCGTCAATGAAACGGTGACCCCTAACCTGATGCAGCTGGCCAAAGAGGGCACCCTCTTTGAGAACAACTTTACCTGCCAGCCGGTGTGCGGCCCGGCCCGTGCATGCCTGCAAACCGGTGTGTATGCTACCCAGTGCGGCTGCTACTGGAACGGCATTCCCCTGCCGGAAAGCATTACCCCGCTGGCCCATTACTTTAACGAAGCCGGGTATGACACTGCTTATGTGGGCAAGTGGCACTTGGCCTCTGACCGGCTACCGGGGATCGGCACCCACTGCGAGGCCACGCCGGTACCGAAAGAGAAGCAGGGCGAGTACCGCTACTGGCGGGCAGCGGATGTGCTGGAATTCACCAGCCACGGCTACGACGGCTACATCTTTGACGGCGACGGCAACAAGCTGGACTTTACCGGCTACCGGGCTGACTGTATCAACGACTTTGCTCTGGAATACCTGGAGAGCGGACGGGAGGCAGACAAACCCTTCTTCCTATTTATCAGCCAGCTGGAGCCCCACCACCAAAACGACCACCATCATTACGAGGGCTATAAAGAGACCGTCAATCAATACAAGGACTATCCTCTGCCCCCGGACCTCACCTTCCTAAAGGGTGACTATAAAGAGATGTACCCGGACTATATCTCCGCCATCAATCGGTTGGACTATAATGTGGGCCGCCTGGTGCAAAAGCTCAAGGATCTGGGCATTTATGATGACACGGTTATCATCTATTCCTCAGACCACGGCAGCCACTTTAAGACCCGCAATTTGGAGTACAAGCGCTCCTGCCACGACAGCGCCACCCACACCCCGCTGATCATCAAAGGCGGCGGCTTTGACGGCGGCAAGGCAGAGAACCGGCTCACCTCCCTCATTGACCTGCCCCCCACTTTCCTGAGTCTGGCGGGCATTCCCATACCGCCCAGTTACATGGGCAAGGATCTGTGCCAAATGCAGCAGACGACACAGCCGCTTCACGACTGTGTGTTTATGCAGATCAGCGAAAGTCAGTGCGGCCGCGCCATTCGTACGGACCGGTTCAAATACGCGGTGCGCACCTTAGCACCTACCGGCTATCTGAAGTACAATGCCGGTGTATACTTTGAGGATTATCTTTATGATTTGGAGAAGGATCCCATTGAGCGCTGCAACCTGATCCGTGATCCCCGTTACAGCCATGTGCGCCAGGAGCTGAAATACCTGCTGCTGCGTGAAATGAAAAATGCCGGAGAAGCCGCACCTGTGATTCTCCCCGCCCTGAAAGTGAGGAAAAAATAATGAACGAACCACAAAAAAAATACCTAACCACCAGGGAGCGGATATGCTTTACCGTGGGTGCCTTCGGCCGCTCCGGTATTTACACGCTGATGTCCATGTTTACCTTGGTATTCTTCCAAAACGGCGCCGGACTGTCCCTGTCCCAGGGTACCACAATCATCTTGATTGGCCGTATCTTTGACGCTCTCAATGACCCGGTGATGGGCATGATCGTAGATCGCACCAAGTCCAAGTGGGGCAAAATGCGGCCTTATCTGCTGTTTGCACCGGTGCCCATTGCTATCTGCACAATATTGCTGTTTACTGCGCCCTTTAAGGAGGGTTCCACCGCCGCCTTTGTGTGGGCGCTGATCACCTACATTCTGTGGGGTGTGGCCTTTACCGTGCAGGACGTGCCTTTCTGGGGTCTGTCCTCTGTGATTACCCCGCTGGAGAGTGAGCGTACTTCCTTTATTTCCACCGCCCGCCTGGGCTCCACCTTCGGTGGCATTCTGCCGGCGCTGCTGGTGCCCATTCTGTACCAGAGCAACATGGGCTATAACAAAGGTTTCTTTGTAGGCGCCCTGATCTTTGCCCTGCTGGGCTGCGGGCTGTCCATTCTCATCTTCTTTGTATCCAAAGAGCGCGTGCCCAAGATGGACCACACCCCCTCCTTCAAGGAGACTTTTGTGGTGCTGGGCAAGAACAAGCTGCTGCTGATCGTTATTGCCGCTTCCGTTCTGGGCTCCACTATGGTTACCGCCAACCAATGCGCGGACTATATCGGCAATTACATTATTATTCAGAATTATACAGACTTCCGCCAGATCTTTATGGACTTCCTGCCCGGCGCACAAAGCACCCTGGTACCCAATGTGGACGCTGCGGCAGCCTATGACTTCTGGATCCCTCGCGGCACTATCGTCACCACCCTGACCGTAGCCATCGGCGTGGGCATGGTGCCTGCCATGGCCATCTTCCCCCTGCTGCGCAAGAAGTTCAGCTTAAAGCAGATCTACATTGGCTCCGCCCTGTTCGGCTTTGCCGTGCACGGCCTTTGCTATGTGATTTTGGCACAAGATGTAACCAAGATCAACATCTTTATCCTGTGGATTTTCCTGTTCCTGATGGGTCTGCCCCTGGGCATTTACAATGTGATCACCTACGCGCTGATTGCCGACTCCATCGACTATTTGGAGTGGAAGACCGGCGAGCGCCAGGAGGGCGTGTGCTTTGCATTCCAAACCTTCCTGTCTAAGGTAAACGCCGCGATTGCCACCTTCGTGTTCGGTCAGCTGCTGGCGCAAACGGACTTTAAGGCCGTAGACAAATCCCTGATGGATAACGCCGGGCGTCAAATCTTCTTTGAGCAGTCTGCCAGCACCCAAAAAATGCTGCTGGCGCTGGTGACCATTGTACCGGCTGTGGGCTTTATCCTGACCATCATTCCCATGTTCTTTAACAAGTACACCGGCAAGGTGAAGGCCCAGGCCCAGGCTGAGCTGGAGGCTAAGCGCGAAAAGCTGATGGAAAGCGAAGAAGCCTAAATACCCTGAAAATCATAAAAAGCACTTCCTGCGGGAAGTGCTTTTTATTATCCATTTCTTTGTATTTCCTTTTTAGCAGCAGCGCGTACTGTCCTTGTCCTTTAGCGTGGCCTGAGAGCAGCTGTATTCTCGCTTTTTGTCTTTTACGCGTACGATATCAACGATCGGTAAAAAGCGCACAGAGGGATTGCTGTGCCATCCTTGCGCAGTTTTGAAAGTCTATTTTCTAAAGGGCAAGGCATAGAACGCACAACAAAAGCACCGCCGCAGCGGTGCTTTTGTTTTTATTGGTTGATCTTATTCAGCGCTGTCGTCGCCCTTAGCGGCGCGCTTAGCCACTAACTCGCTCAGGATACGGCTATGCTCTTTATCGGACATTGCATACTTAATGGTGGGCAATGCGGAGAGAACCATACCGATGGCAGGCGGAATGGAGATCAGGAAGAACATGGTGGCGGCGTACTTACCGGCGCCGGAACCACCGTCATAGCTCAGGAAATCTGCGCCGCTCTTCAGGGCTTCATTCAGCTTCAAAATATTGGCGTCACTATAACCTACAAAGTGGTACACCACAGCAGACAGGATAGAGGCGATACCGCCGGACAGCTTGGTGATAAAGGACTGGCCGGAGAAGAATACACCGTCGGTACGCACGCCGTTGTGGTACTCCTCGTAGTCCACGCAGTCGGCGATCATCACGGACTGGAGCACATTGATACCACCCATGGCAGCGCCTGCAAAGAAGAAGCACAGCCCGGTAAGAACCACCCATACCATAGAGGTCTTTACATCGCCGTGGGCGATCTTAAAGAACACATACAGCAGAGCAAAAGGTACGGCACCTGCAACGGAATAGAAGTTATAAACGCTCTTTTTCTCGTGCTTGCGAATCAATGACGGAGTAATGCCCATAGCGATAAACTGACCCAGGAACACGGCAGCGGCGATCACAGCTAGGCGCACCAAAATGTCCCAGTCAATACCCACCATAGCACCGGTATCGTCTGTTTTCAACACATTCATAAAGTCGCCGTTGGCGTAATAATAGGTAATCAGCGTCATGGCAATGAGCATGAGCAGCTGAATGGGACTTCTGAGAATACCGGAGATCAAAATCTGGCGGAACGGCTTGTTCTGGAACATAATTTTGAAGTTCTCGGTAAAGGTATATTTTTTCTCTGCCTGCTCCACCCGCTCTTTGGTGCCGATGCCGGCAAACTCAAAGAGAACAGTGGCGATCACGGTCATAATAATCACGGTCAGGATAAAGCCGTACTGAGAAGCCTTGGCCTGAGAATAGCCTTTGCCCTCAAAAATACCGCCTACAACCTGGGCGATCTGCACCACCAGCACGCCAACGCCGCCGATACCGGCAACGATACGAGCCAAGCCCAGCAGCTTGCTGCGGTCATCCTCGTCCTCCGTCATCAGGGAAGTAATGCCCCACAGCGGAATATCACACACGGTAAAGCACATACCCCAAGCAATGTAAGACACGGCAGCCCAAGCCACGATCAGCACCTTTTGGGTGTTTGAAGTGGCAGTGGCATAGTTGCCGTTGAGGAATGCCAAAACGGTGACCACGCCGATAATGGCAGGGAAAATAATCAGATACGGACGGCATTTGCCCCACTTGGTACGGGTGCGGTCCACAATGGTGCCCATCATCGGGTCATTGATGGCGTCCCACACACGAGCTAGGGCAAAAATCCAGCCCAAAGCCATTGCCGGCAGGCAAATTACATTTTGGAAATAGAAATACAGACCTGTGGCTACAATGTTGTAGATCAGGTTTTGACCCAGCATACCGGTGAGGTACATATTACGCTCTTTTTTGGTATAGGTCCTTGTTTGGTTTGACACTTTATCGAGTCCCCCTATATTTTTTCTTCTATTTTACCAGTATGTGTAGCAAATAGCAAGTATTATTTGTGCAAAAACGACAGTGTACGCCAAAATGTAAGACATTTGTCCACTTTGCAATTTCACTTACAGCCGCAGGGACAAAGATACGGTGTTATGGCCGTAATCGTAACTCTCTGTAAAACCGTATTTGCGATACATTTTGTACCCGGCGGAGTCTCGGCTGACCCCGCAGCAGGAAAGGTAGTCTACGCCCAACTCCCGCAAATGACAGCACAGGGTATCCATTAGCCGTGTACCCCACCCCTGCCGCTGATAGGGCGGCAATATATCCAGGTGGAAGTGCACCGGCCGGCTCTTGATTTTGCCCAGGCACCACAAATAGCCCAGCAAGCCCGCCGCCTGATCCGGCGCTGTGCGCAACACCCGGCGCAGATAAGTGGTGCGGTAGCGGTGCACAAAGCCCCGGTAGTCCGTAGCACAGAGAATGTACCCCACTGCCCGATCGCTTTCGTCCGCCAGCACAAAAATATGATCCGGCTCGTAAGCAGTAAAATAGTCGTTATAAATCAGCGTTACCGCCTCTAAGGTGCGCCCGGTTCTTTGAAACGGCTTGGCCGCCGTCTCCCGGCAAATTTGGCGCAGCCGGTCCCGGTCCGCCGGGCGATAGGGTCGAATGGTCATAATGCCTCCGAATATAGCAAAAGCCTGAGAGCCGCACAGCCCTCAGGCTTTATTGGTTTCATCAGTTATCTGCGGTTTCTTCTGTCTGGGCATTACGGCGCTGCACCAGCGCTTCCAAAATGGTGCGGTGCTCCTCGTCTGTCATACCGTAGTGACGCAACGGAATGATAGACAAAAACAGACCGATAGCCGGCGGAATCGAACACAGGAAGAACATCATCCCCGCATACTGGGGAAACTGATCCTTAAAGGACGCACCGGCACGCAGCGCCTCGTTGCAGGCGCTTACATTGTCGCCGCTAAAGCCCACAATGGAGTAGCCAACGCCCTGAATAATGGAGCTGATCCCGGCGGACAGCTTGGTAATAAAAGACTGGCCGGAGAAGAACACACCGTCCGGCCGATAGCCCTTGTGGTACTCCTCGTAGTCCACCGCGTCGGCGATCATCACAGACTGGAGCACATTCAAAGCGCCCATGCCGCCGCCTGCCAAGGCAAAGACCACAAACAGGATCGCCACCCACAGCGGCTGATCCAGATCCCGGGGCGCCAGCAGGTACACCGGGTAGATCAGTGCAAAGGGAACGGCGCCCATAATGGTAGAGCCGATGAGCATACGAGTTTTATCGTGTTTCTCCGTCAGCTTGGGCACCAGCGCCATGGCGATAAACTGACCGCCAAAAATAGCGCCGCCGAAGATAATCATATACAGCATATAATCGCCAAAGTAGTTGCCGTAGTAATAAGACATCAGGGTCATGGCAACAGACAGCAAAATCTGAATGGGCGAGCGCAGCACACCGCTAATCAGCTGGTTGCGGAAGGGCTTGTTGCCCCACATGATCTTAAAGTTCTCCTTAAACCCGAACTTTTGCTCCGCAGAGGGCACACGCTCCCGCACAAAAACACCGGTCATCTGGAACATACCACAGCCGATCACCGTTAAGATCACTGCCACGATGATAAAGCCCATTTGCTGGCCCTTCAGTGCAGAACCGGCAGCGGACTCCAACTTTTGCCCCAGCGCCTGAGACAGCGGATTGATGGTCAGCAGCACCACGCCGCCGCCCAGGCCCGCTGCAATACGGGCAAGAGAGAGAATAGACGCCCGGTCCTTCTCCACCTCTGTCATACGGGAGGTCACGCCCCACAAGGGAATATCCCCTACCGTGTAGCACATACCCCACAGGATATAAGACACGGCAGCCCAGCCCACGATCAGGGCATTCTTGCCCGGGGTGTTGGCAGAGCTATACATACCGTTACAGAAGGTCAGTATGGTGATCACCATAATAACGGCCGGTGAAAACAGCAAATACGGTCGACACTTGCCCCACTTGGTGTTGGTGCGGTCCACAAAGGTGCCCATCATTGGGTCGTTAATGGCGTCCCACACCCGCGCCACGGCCATAAAGATACTGATGGCCATTGCCGGAATAAAGATCACCGACTGAAAATAGAAATACAGCCCGGTGCCGATGATGTTGTAGATCATATTCTGACCCATCATACCCACCAGGTACATATTCCGTTCCTTAGCCGTATATGTACGCACTTGACTGGACATAGAAATCCCCCTTTGCCTTTCTATATTACCAGTTTTATCATCGCAGCGCAAGCATTATTTGTCAATTTTGCACAAAAGCGACAAAAGGGGACAACCGTCGTTTTAGATGTAATAATACCAGTAGCTGCCGCTGCACAGGGCGTAGGACTTACCGGTGGCTTTTTCCTTGAGCACATACCGGGCAATATAACGATAGCCACAGTCGCTGTCTCCCGGCTCTTTGGGTACCGTACAGGTGATCTCTATGGCATAATTTTGATAATCCGCCACAATCACCGGTTTTGTCGAGGGTTCGGCATTTTCCTCCCGTGGCTCTGTTTTGGGCCGGTGGTTGGTGGGGGTCATTTTGCCCTTGTAGTCCAGATGATAGCACGAATCCGTACCGCCGTTGTTGGTCAGCAGGTACGCCGCGCTGTCCGACCAATCATAGAAGTAGGCACGATCCGTCTCCAGACCGGATTGCAGCACCTTGTCCTCTGCGGTTGTGCAGGCGTGCAGCTCACCTTTGCCGCTTTCGTCTGCACTCATACCGTCCTGGTTCCGCGTGTTGCACAGGTAGAACAGCGTGTACCCGCAAGGGGCCAACGCCACCCCGTCACTGGTATTGGGCGTGGCGTAAATGCATGCTACCCAATCCTTGTCTATATCGTAAGCATACAGACAAAAGCCCCACTGGGTTTTGTCCGTGTCAGTATAAGTATAGCAGGTAAAATACAGGGTGTTGCCTATGCGGCACATCTGCGCAATATCGCTCACCCCGTCCAGCACCGTGCGGGTCTTGCCGGTCAGCAGGTCATAGGCCATCAGCTTTTGGGGCGTGCCAAAGGTGTTCCGCTCATCGGTATCCTCCGTGGCATAATAGAATGTATCCGCCGTCAGGTAAATATTGCTTTGGGGCTGGAGTTGGTTCTCCGTCTGCTGCTGCAGTGGCTTGTCAAACCGAGCGCCTGCCGGTTGGGCAGTATTTGCCTTGCTGCAAGCGCACAGTGTCAATACCGATACCACACAAAGTAAAAGGGCTAAAATCCGTTTCATACCATCATCCTTTCTGCCCGGGGGGCAACTCCAGTATAGGCAGCAGAGCGCCCATTTGGCAAGGCACGGTGCGTGGAAATAACTCCACCCCCGGTGGAAAAACGCAGAAAAAGGCTCTCCGGCACGTCCATACATGCCGGAGAGCCTTTCGTTTTTCGTTTTAGTCCTTCACAGTATAGCCTTGGTCCTCAATGGTCTTTTTTAGCACAGCGTCATCCACATCGCCGTTTAATGTCACCGTGGCGGTGCCGTCCGTGTGGCTGGCAACGGCGCTGTCCACCTGGGGCAGAGCCTCCAGCGCTTTCTTTACCGTCATCTCACAATGGGGGCACATCATACCCTCCACTTTCATTACTTTTGTCATTGCAGAATCCTCCTTTTCCATAGGCAGTGCTGCCAGCACCACCGGGTGTTTGATTTTCTTATCCCGCTTGGGGGAATATAGCTTAAAAAAGTTCAGCCGCAGGGCGTTGGCCACCACGCAGAAGCTGGACAGGCTCATAGCCGCCGCGCCGAACATAGGGTTCAGGGTCCAGCCGAAAATGGGAATCCACACCCCTGCCGCCAAAGGAATACCGATCACATTATAGAAGAACGCCCAAAACAGGTTCTCGTGAATATTGGTCAGTGTGGCACGGCTTAGGCGAATGGCGGCGGTCACATCGCTCAGGCGGCTGTGCATCAGCACCACATCCGCCGCATCAATGGCCACATCCGTACCGGCGCCGATGGCCATACCGATATTGGCTCGGGTCAGGGCCGGCGCGTCGTTAATACCGTCGCCCACCATAATGACCTTGCCCTGCTCCATCATGTCGCGCACCACCTGTTCCTTGCCCTGGGGCAGCACGCCGGCAATCACCCGATCAACTCCCGCCTGCCGACAGATAGCCGCAGCGGTGCGCGGATTGTCGCCGGTGAGCATCACTACACGAATACCCATCTTTTGCAACGCCGCGATAGCTTCCGGGCTGTCCGGCTTAATCACATCGGCAACGGCGATCATACCCAGCAGTGCGCCGTCATAGGCAAAGAACAAGGGCGTTTTGCCCCGCTCCGCCAGCGCTGCCGCTTGCTGTTCCATATTTTTCGGCACCGACACCCGACTACGCATATAGCTGAGACTGCCGCCCAGCAGCAGTTTGCCGTTCAGCGTTGCCTGCAATCCATTGCCCGGCAGCGCCTCAAAGTCCGTGACCGGTTCCGGCGTGATTTGCCTTTCCGCGCCGTATGCGGTCACCGCTTTTGCCAGCGGGTGCTCACTCTTTTCTTCCAGCGCACAGGCCAGCGCTGCCAGGCGACTTTCTTCCACCCCGAGGGCAGGTACCAAATCCGTCACCTTAGGCGTGCCCTGGGTAATGGTACCGGTTTTGTCCAGCACCACGATCTGCGCCTTGCCGGTCTCCTCCAAAGACACAGCGGTCTTAAAGAGAATGCCGTTTTTGGCACCCAGCCCGTTGCCCACCATAATGGCTACCGGCGTGGCCAGTCCCAATGCGCAAGGGCAGCTGATCACCAGCACGGAGATTCCCCGGGCCAGCGCATAGCCAAAGCTCTGACCGGTAAGCAGCCACACCACGGTGGTCACCAGGGCGATGGCCATCACCACCGGCACAAACACGCCGGACACCCGATCGGCGATCTTGGCAATGGGCGCCTTGGTGGCGGCAGCGTCACTGACCATTTGAATGATTTGGGACAGAGTGGTGTCCTCCCCCACCCGGGTGGCACGGCACCGTAAGTAGCCGGAGGTGTTCACCGTGGCGGCAGACACCGGATCGCCCACGGTCTTGTCCACCGGCACGCTCTCACCGGTGAGGGCGCTTTCGTCCAGCGCACTGCTGCCCTCCAGAATTACGCCGTCTACCGGCACATGCTCCCCCGGCCGCACGGCAAACTCCATACCGCACATCACCTGCTCAATGGGTACTGTACGCTCTTTCCCGTTCTCCAACAACACCGCCGTCTTGGGTGCCAGCTGCATCAAGCGCTTCAGCGCGTCTGTGGTCTTGCCTTTGGAGCGAGCCTCCAGGGTTTTGCCCACGGTAATCAGCGTTAAAATCATAGCGGCGGACTCAAAGTAAAATTCGTGCATATAGTGCATCACGCCGTCTGCATCGCCTGCCACCTGGGCGCCGGTCATGGCAAACAGCGCGTAAGTGCTGTACCCAAAAGCCGCAGCCGCGCCCAGCGCCACCAGGGTGTCCATATTGGGCGCCCGGTGCCACAGGCTCTTAAAGCCGCTGACAAAAAAGCGGCCGTTAATAATCATAATCATAATGGTCAGCAGCATTTGGAGCAACCCCATGGCCATGTGGTTGCCCTCTAAGGCCGACGGTAGCGGCCAGTTCCACATCGTATGTCCCATGGAGAAGTACATTAAAATCAGCAAAAACACCACGGAACTGATCAGCCGCCGCAACAACTTGGGCGTCTCTGTATCTTTCAGCGGGTCTGCCGCCGGCTGCGGGGCAGCGCCGCCCTTTTGTTTTAAGCCGGCGCCGTAACCGGCCTTTTCCACAGCGGCGATGATCTGTTCCGGGGCGGCCGTACCGGTAACACCCATTGAATTGGTCAGCAGACTGACGGAGCAGCTTTCCACCCCGGGCACGGCGCGCACCGCTTTTTCCACCCGGGCACTGCACGCAGCGCAGCTCATCCCCGTCACATTGTATTGTTCCAAACTCTCACCTCCCGGCGCCAATATGCGCCGCTATCTCATCAATTTTTGCAATGTAGCCAGCAAATCGTCCAGCGTTTCATCCTTGCCGGCCTTAATATCCTCCGCAACACAGGTGCGAATATGCGTGGACAGCAGTTCTCGGTTAAAGGCATTCAGTGCCGCACCGGCCGCTGCGGACTGGGCCAAAATATCCGTGCAGTAGGCGTCCTTCTCAATCATACCCTTGATCCCGCGAATTTGGCCCTCAATGCGGTTCAGTCGATGGATCAGCCGCCGGTACTCCTCCGGCTGGCGCACTTTCTTCTTAGCACAGCAAGCACAAGCTGGCTGCATTTCCTCTTTATCTGCCACAACAGCACTTCCTTTCTATACCCCCATGGGGTATTTTTACTATATACCCCCTAAGGGTATTTGTCAACCCTCTCTGAACAAAAAAATACCGCCCTGTATCAACAAGGCGGTCTGCGTTTAGATCACATAGGAGTAATCGTCATTTTTGTGCTCCTGCTCCAGCAGGTCTTGCAGGGTAATGCTGTCCAGGTAGGTATTGATGGCTTTATACAGCCCGGCCCACACCGGCAGCGTAGCGCAGGAAGCGGCGCGGGGGCAGGTGTTCGGCTCCTCCTCCAGGCAGGCCACCGGCGCCAAGCCGCCCTCAGTCAAACGAAGAATATCGCCAACCGTATACTGGTCCGGGGTCTTGGCCAGACGATAGCCCCCCTGGTAGCCCCGGTTGGTCTTTAAGAAATCCGGGCGGTTAAGCACCGCCACGATCTGCTCCAAATACTTCTTGGATATATCCTGACGGGCGGCGATCTCCTTCAGCGACACAAAGCCCTGTTCCCTGTGCTCGGCCAAATCTAACATCATACGCAGTGCGTAGCGTCCTTTGGTAGAGATTTTCATACCGTCACATCCTTTCTTTAACCTATAATACCATATATTTAGTAGGTTTTCAATACCCGAGATAAAAAAGAAAAAAGCACCCGACAAATGCCGGGCGCGAAACAGGTTTATTGCAATTTGGAAATTTCGTCCACAAAGGCACTGGCGCTGTCAAACTCCTTGTAAACAGAAGCAAAGCGCACATAAGCCACCTCGTCGATTTCCCGCAGCTTTTCCATAATCAGCTCGCCGATGCGCACGCTGGTGACCTCACGATCCAAGGCGCTTTGCAGAGTGGTCTCGATCTCAGAAATCGCAGTCTCCAGTGCCTCTACGGTCACCGGTCGCTTTTCGCAGGCACGGAGCATACCCTTCAGAATCTTGTTGCGGTCAAAGACCTCACGGCTTTTGTCCTTCTTCACCACAATAATGGGCACATCCTCAATGATCTCATAAGTGGTAAAGCGCTTGCCGCACTGCATACACTCCCGACGACGGCGAATGCGCTCATTCTCGTCGGTAGGACGCGAGTCGATCACTTTGCTCTCTGCATAACCGCAAAACGGACACTTCATAGTTATCCCCCCTGTTGAAAGATACGGCTCTTGCCATAAAATTCTGTACAATCCGTACTATACCATAATTGGTGAAAAAAAGCAAGTTTTTTGCCTTTACACCTTTTTGGCAGGGGCGGTGCCGTCTGCCTTACGATTATAGAAGAACATCCACAGCGCCATACCGCAGATTACCGCGTAGCCCACAAAGGACAGCACATCCGGCACATCGCCAAACACCAAATAGCCCACAACGGCCGCAAAAATCACCTGGGCGTAGTCATACACGCTGATCTCTCGGCTGGGAGCATGGGTATAGGCGGCGGTAATGGAGAATTGCCCACCGGCGGCGCAAGCGCCCGCCAGTAGTAAGGTCGCCCATTGCTGCCAGGTCATATAATGATAGTTAAACAGCAAAAACGGCAACATCGTCGCACTGGAAAAAGCGGAGAAGAAAAAGACGATCAACCGTCCGTTCTCGCCTCGCAGCCCTAAGTACCGCACGCAAGTGTACGCCCCGCCGGCAGCCATACCGCCTAAGAAGCCGCAAACGCTGGCAAATAAATTTGCATTGGCAAAAGTGGGTTTAATAATGCAAAGTGCCCCTAAGAATGCCACCACAATAGCAATCGCCTGCTTGGGCCGCACTTTTTCTTTAATGAAGATCGCAGAGAACACCAGGGCAAAAAAGGGACTCATTTTATTGAGCATAGACGCGTCGCTAAGGTCCAGTCGATCAATGGCATAGAAGTTACCCACCATACCGGCCACGCCCCCAACGGAACGAATAAGCAGGTACTTAATGTTCCCCGGTTTGGGGTGAAAGCTGTCTTTCTTGCGCACCATCATCACAAAGGCAAAGATCATCGCCACAAAATTGCGAAAAAAGACCTTTTGCATGGTGGGCAGATCGCCGGACAGGCGCACAAAGGTATTCATACCCGTAAAGCACAGCCCGGACAGCAAAATGCAAAAAATGCCCATGGTCTTGTTGCTGGTTTTAGCCAAAGCACCCACCTCCTACTTGATTGTATCCAGGTAAGCCTTGGCCCGCTGCAGCTCCGCCGCCACCCGGTAGCCGCGGGAGTAGATCTCAATCATATAATGCACCCGGTCACCCAAAGTGCGGTACAGCCGCTGAAAGTCAAAGCTTCCCTGCCCCGGGGGCTGGCAGTCCTTCTCCGGGGAATGATCGCTGATGTGCACATGGACGATCTCCTTTTGGAAGGTATCCAGAAACGCAAAGGGATCCTCCCCGGCACGCACCGCCTGTTTAACGTCCAACACCATATGGAAGTCGTCTCCCAGCGCGCGGCGCATCCGGTCGCAAAAGGCAATGTGCTGGCTCTTAAAGCGGTTCACATTCTCCTGGCACACGGTCACGCCCTCGGCGCGGCCGATCTCCACCAGCTGCAAAAAGCGCGCAAAATACCGTTCCTCCGGAATGGGAATCTTGGGCTGGGCAACCGCCCCGTGGATCACCACAAATTGGGCGCCCAGTAGCGCTGCCGCATGGCAGGTTTCTTTATATATATCAATGGTATCTTCAAATCGGCGCTGGTAATCGCCAAAAATGCAGCTGCTTTCCATAAAGCTGGAAAAGGGGTGCACGGACACCACCTGTGTGCCGCCGTCCCCAGCAATGGCTGCCAGTTGGCGCACAAAGGCCGGGCGCAACTCCTGCCGAGCGTTAAAGAACACCTCCGCAAAAGGAAAGCCCAGTTCCGTCACCTGCTGCAAAGCCCGCTCCGTCTCCAAAGGATAAAAGCAAGCGGTAGAAGCTCCGGCTTGCATCAGCCCACCAGCTTTTCAATGGCAGCCAAGCGGGTGCAAATGCACAGCAGCTCCGCTGCCAAGGCCATCTCCTCATTGGGCGGGAAAGAAGGTGCAATGCGAATGTTGCTGTCCTGTGGGTCAATGCCATAGGGATAAGTGGCGCCCACGCTGGTGAGGGTCACGCCGCCGGCCTTACACAGCTCGCCCACGCGCTTGGCGGTGCCGGGCAGCACATCCAGGCTGATAAAGTAGCCGCCCTTGGGGGAGAACCAGCTGGCAATCCCCAGGCCGGTTAACTCCTTGTTCAGCCGATCCAGCACAATATCAAACTTAGGCTTCAAAATTGCCGCATGTTTCTTCATGTGGGCACGCACGCCGTCCGCATTCTTAAAGAATTCCACATGGCGGTGCTGATTCATCTTGTCATAGCTGATGGTCTGCACCGTCAGGCGCTGACGGATCAGGTCCAAATTTTTCTTGCTGGCCACCAGGCAGGACACGCCTGCGCCGGGGAAAGTGATCTTAGAGGTAGAGGCCACCTCTATAACCAAATCCTCATTGCCGTATTCCGGCAGCACATCAAAAATATTCAGCAGCTTATCGCCGTCCTCGTCCAGATCATGCACGCAATAGGCATTGTCCCACACAATGCGGAAGTCCTCTGCCGCCGGGCGGAGCGCCGCAATACGGCGCACCACTGCATCGGAGAAAGTGATGCCGGTGGGGTTGGAGTACTTGGGCACACAGAACATACCCTTCACGCTGGGATCCTTCACCAGTTCTTCAATGGTGTCCATATCCGGACCGTCGGCGTTCATCGGCACATTCACCATTTGCAGTCCAAAATACTGGCACACGGTAAAGTGGCGATCATAGCCGGGCACCGGGCACAGGATCTTCACTTCCTTTTCCTGGCTCCAGGGTTTACCGCCGATGCCGTGGGTGTAGCACTGGCAGATAAAATCAAACATCAAAGTCAGACTCTCATTGGGGCCGATGATCACATTCTCGGCCGGCACCTCCAGCAGCTCGGCAAACAGCTGCTTACAGCTGGCAATACCGTCCAAAATGCCGTAGTTGCGCACATCCACGCCGCCGGACACATAGTCCTTCACATCATTCATACCCACGGACAGATCCAACTGCTCTTTGCAGGGCTTACCTCTGCTCATATCCAGTTGCAGTCCCTTGGCCTGAAAGTCCTTGTACCGAGCCAGCAGGCTCTCCTGCTCCCGGAGCAATTCGTCTTTTGTCATCTCCTGATATGCTTTTGCCATACGAAAATACCTCGCAATCTAAAATTTCCGTTCATTATTTTACCACAAACGACTGCGCCTTGCAATTCTAAAGCCAACAAAAAAGAGCGCCGAAGCACTCTTTTCTTATACGCATTGCCTATTTTTCGTTTGGATTTGCCGGTGCGTCCGCACTCTTTTTCTTTTTGGTGAATACCAAGAGCTTGGAGAACACATAGTTGAGGATCACCACCAGCACGGAGCAAACGATCTTGGCTACAAAGCCCTTGACCCCAAACAGGTCCTGATCCAGCCCGATCTTAAACAGCAGCAATGGGCCGAACCACTCGATCACGCCGGTCGCCAGTCGAGAGACCACAAAGGACACAAACTCCCGCGCCGCCACCTTGGGTACCCAGCTTTTGCTCTCAAACACCCACAGCTTGTTGGTGATAAAGGCAAAGATCACCGCAGCAATCCAGGCAATCACATTGCTGACCGTCATCTTCACATCGTCGCTGCCGGGGGCATGCACCAGCACCGCCTTCATCAGCAGACTGTACACCACCCAGTTCACACCTGTGGTGGCCACGCCGAAGATGAGATACATAATGATTTCTTTGTACTTGATCAATAATTCTTTAATCTTCTTCATAGGCACATTATACGCTATCCGATTCTATTTTGCAAGTTCAAAAAACCATTTTGTCTCCTCTAAAAACAAATAAGTGGGCACACCGGCAATGCTGCAGGTGTAGCGCAGTCCGGCGCCCCCGGAACGCAGAGACGCCGCCGGGCGAATATCCAGCACACGGTCCACATCCAGCCATCGCTCCTCCCACTCCATCTTCACCGGGCGAATATCGCCCTCCTCATTATACAGCGCCAGCACGCGCACATAGTTTTTCATCCTGCCTGTTCCTTTCCGGTTAAAAATCCAACGGGGTGTATGGTATGGTCATCGTGGGGATTAAAGCGAGACAGCCCGGTATCCCCCAGCAAACTGGCCCGCTGAATACAGTAGTTGCCAAAGCGGCGCTTCAAATCATCCACCGTGCGCTCCAGCTTGGCTGCCCGCTCCCGCTGCTCCTGGGTATGGGCCAAATCAAACTGCACACAGGGTTCCAGCTCAAAGTCCGTCACCGACAATCCAATGCTGCGCAAGGGTGCGCCCCAGCGATAATTGGCACAAAACAGCGCCATGGCCGCCTGCAAAATCTCCGTGCTCACATCGGTGGCGGCGGCCAGCTTGTGTCGCCGGGTAAAGGTTTGCAAATTCTTATCCCGCAAGGAGATGCACACCGTGCGCCCTTGCAGTCCCTGCTCCCGCATACGGCGGGCCACACTCTCTGCCAGCACGGTAAAGACCACCTTTACATCCGTATCATCCACCAGATCCCGGGGCGTGGTGGTGGAATTGCCCACACTCTTGACCGCCGCCTTGGCGTCCATATGCTGCACCGGCGAAGTGTCCTCCCCCCGGGCAAAGGCACGGAGCATCAGCCCGTTCTTGCCCAGCAGGCCTTGCAAAAAATCCGACCGAGCCGCCGCCAACTCGCCGATGGTATAAACGCCGTAAGCGTTCAGCTTGCGGGTGGTGGCCGGGCCGACGCACAAAAGGTCACTGCACGGCAGAGGCCACACCACCCGGCGGTAGTTTTCCCGGCTGATAACCGTCACTGCGTCCGGCTTTTTATAATCTGAACCCAATTTGGCAAAGATCTTGTTAAAGCTGACCCCCACGCTGACGGTAATGCCCAGTTCCGCCTTTACCCGACGGCGAATTTCCTGGGCGATCTGTTCCCCGGTGCGATCATCGCCGGTCACATCCAGCCAGTTCTCGTCCAGCCCGAAAGGCTCAATATAGTCGCTGTAATCCTCATAGATCCGCCGTGCCATCTTGGAAAAGCGCATATACAGCGGGAAGTTCGGCGGCACCACCACCAACTGCGGGCACTTTTGCCGCGCCTGCCACAGCGGCTCCCCTGCCACCAAGCCGTAGCGGGAGGCAATCTCGTTTTTCGTCAGGATAATTCCGTGGCGGCTCTCTGTGCTGCCGCCCACCGCCACCGGCTTATCTCGCAGTTCCGGGCGGTGCAGGCACTCCACCGAGGCATAAAACTTGTTGCAATCCACATGCAAAACGGTGCGCTCCATTCCCTACGGCTCCTTTCCTTGCTATCGAACATTTGTTCTACAACATAGCATACACCGATTTTGACTGTTTGTCAAGAGCCGGGGCGGCAAAAAATGCAGGTAGATTTTGCCTTGACGGTAGGTGCTTTTTCTTATATACTAATGGGTAGAATTGAGGTGCGACTATGCCGTTTTACGATATTGCCGGGCTGGTGGTGGAGATCAAGCACCCCACCGGCAGAACAGAAAAGCAAGCCCGCCCCTACCTGTGCAAGGACCAAGAGGGGCAGACGGCGGACATGACCATTGATGTGACGGAGCAGCGGGTAACGGACGCTATGGCCGAGCACCCGGAGATGAACCGGGACGACTGGTACTATATGCTCACCGGCTCGGATTTTTACACCCAGCTGCTGAAGTTCCGGGGTATTTTGCTTCACTCCAGCTGCGTGGTGGTGGACGGCGCGGCCTACGCTTTTTCCGCAGACAGCGGCACCGGCAAATCCACCCACACCGCCCTGTGGCTCAAGCACTTTGGCAACCGGGCGTATATGCTCAATGACGACAAACCGGCCATTCGCCTGGTGGGCGACCGGGTGTATGCCTGCGGCACCCCCTGGAGCGGCAAATATGATTACTCCACCCCAGGCATGGTTCCCCTGGCGGGCATTTGCTTTCTCGAGCGGGCGGAAGAGAATTTTATCCACCCGGCAGACACCAAAAAGGCGGTGTTCAACATTTTCTCCCAAACGGTGCGCAAGCTGGGGCCTAACGCCATGGAGCGGCTGTTTGATATGCTGGAGACCATCTTTGCCAAGGTGCCCCTGTACGAACTGGGCTGCAACATCAGCGATGATGCGGTGCGCACCTCTTACAACGCCATGAAGCCGAAAGGTCAAAGCGAAAAGTAAATACAAGCGAAAAAAGAAAGGCAGTTACCCAAAAACGGGTAACTGTCTTTTGTTATCTATGGCGTTATTCCGCTGTGTCCTGCGGCAGGGCGTTCTTCGGCTGCGGCAAATACACCCGAGCCTTAAACAAATCGCCGTCAATGAGCAGTTCTAACTTCCCTTGCTGGGCGCTGCACAGCTCCTGGGCAATGCTCAGACCCAAGCCGTTGCCTTCTTTGGTTCGAGAGGCGTCGCCTCGCACAAACCGTTGGGTCAGCTCCTGGGGTGAAATATTCAGCGGTTCGGCAGAAATATTTTTAATTTCAAACACGCCGAAATCCCCTTGCTTATACACCCGCACATACACCCGGGAGTCTGCGGCAGAATACTTCTTGGCATTTTGCAGCAGATTTTCCAGCACCCGGTAGGTTTTGGAACCGTCGGCAAACGCCTGTACCCGGGGCAAATCCGGATCCAGCACCAGTTGCAACCGGTTCTCCTCAAATTCCTTTTGATACTCCCCGATAGCCTGGGCGGTCAGTTCGCCCAGATCCAGCACCATAGGGTGCAGGGTAATGTTGCCGGAGGACAGCTTGGACGCCTCAATCAGATCCTCCACCAAGCGAGCCAGCTTGGTGCTCTTTTCCGTCAGCACAGCCATATATTCCTTGGCCTTTTCGTCCGACTGGGGGCACTTGGACAGCAGGTCCGTGTAAGTAATAATGGAGGTAATCGGGGTCTTTAAGTCGTGGGACACATTGGTGATCAGCTCTGTTTTCAGCCGTTCGTCCCGCACTGCCTGATCCACGGCGTTGTGCAGCTCCTGATTGGTATAACGCAGGCTGCCGGCCATGGCGGCCAGTGCCGGGTGGAGATGTGCCGCCTCCACATCCGTGCGGTTGGCTGCGGCCTCAATCACCCGATCCAGCTGGAACAAGAAGCGCAGCGCATAGCCCACGCAAAAGCCGTTAAAGGCCAAGAAAGCCAAAGCGCAAGGCACGCTGATGGGCGCAAACTCCAAGAACGCGCCAAACAGCACTGCCAATACAATATTGATCAGCAGATAGCCTACGGCGCAAAAGACCATATTGCGCTTAAAGTGCCGCGGGGTATAGGCCAGCCCCCGGATCACACGCCGATTGAACCGGTGCAGTTTGCACAACAGACGCCAAATTCCCAAGCAAATATAATACAGCAGCGTACCCTTATACAAGTGTTTCTTAGACTTGCAAAGGCGCACAAAAGACAGGGTCAACTCTGCATACAGACCCCAGGCCACCGCGCCAAAAGCGCCGCAAGCCGCTAAGAACAGCCAGCCAAAATTCAAGGTACTCATCTGGTAGCCGTAATAGTGGAACAGGTCGGTAAACAAGCCCTCGAACAGTAAGTAACCCAGTCCCAAAACAGCAGCTGCAATGATCGCCGTGTGCAGTTCCAAGGGAATATAATCCATCCACAGCAGGCGCACGCCGTCCGTACCGGCACGGCGCCCGCAGCCCAGGCACGCCAACACCAAAAAGGCAAGGGCCAGCACCGCCAGGCAAACAGCCGCCACGGTCATCGCCACGGTATTCATATTTTGCATACGGGTGCACAAGGCATTCAATTCCACAAAGTCCGGAAGCATATCGTTGCCGCCGGCCACGGTGGGGTCAATGCCCACATAAATGCTCATATCCCCGTCCATTAGGTACTGCACAGCGTCCGATCTGGCATTGTCGGCACCGTAATCCGTGCCCCGCAGATTCTCCCTTGCTTTGGTCTTGGAATAGTACACCGGTGCGTTCTTTAGCGACGCCGGCGATTTGCCCTCTGCCAACTGGCTGACCACCTGACCGGTGGTATTGTCCTTGGCATAGAATTGCAGACATTGCAGTTCCTGCAAATCCCGGCGCATCTCCTGCTGCCTCGCGGCAGAATATTGATACGGCTCCACCACCGCTTTGTCATAGAGCTTTTTAATGTGGGTCTCTGCCGATTTCACCGTATCGCTCAGGGTCTGGTCGGCATCGTACTCGTTCGCTTCTACCGTTTGGCCGTCCACTGTAAAAGCGACCGTGTAAAAGCGGATTAGGTAGTCCGGCTCTTCCGACATATCGTTATAATACTCCACGCCGTCGGAACTGCGCAGCCAATTTGCCAGCTGCAAATAGGGCAGATAATCCTCCCCTGCCCGGGTGCCGTTGACGATCTGTTGCAGATCCCGAATCAGCCCCGGTGCGTCCCGATCCTCTGCCACCACTTTCTTTATGGTCTTGGCGGGCACTTTATAGTTGGGTATATCCTTGCCGATATTTGTAATATTCTGATTTTTCAGCCCGGCATAGAACACCAGCGTTTTGCGAATGGCAGTGGCCTGGTCCTTCTTATACTGCTCCAGTGCGGCCGCCACGCTGTCCGCCTTGGCTTTCTTAAGCGCAGTCACCTTTTGTTGCAGCTGCTTTTGCCCCGCCAGGAGCGCGATCTCATTGACGATCACATCCAGCTCCGCTTTGAAAATCGTAGTCTGTACCAGACTTCCCTTTTTCGCTACGGACGGATCGGTAAATGCATCATCGTTATACAGACCGCTGACCCGCATCACGGCGCTCAGCAGTGCCACCGAGCTAAAGGCCAGCACCATAGAGAGCACCACGCACAGCGCCTTAAACCATCTGCTTTCTCTAACATTTTTCCACTTTGTATCCAAGTCCATACACCACCTTTAAGTATTTGGGATCCTTGGGGTTGATCTCAATCTTTTCACGAATGTTGCGAATGTGCACCGTCACGGTCTTTTCCGTGCCGTAGGCCGGTTCGTTCCACACCGCTTCATAGATTTGGGCACTGGAGAGCACACGACCTATATTGTGCATCAGATATTCCAATATCTTATACTCCCGGGCAGTCAGCCGTACCGGGTCGCCGTCTACCGTCACTTCCTTGGTATCCGTATCCAGCACCAAGCCGCCGGTGACCAGCTGGCTCTCCCGCACCTCCAGGCTGCCAAGACGCACATAGCGACGAATTTGGCTCTTAACCCGAGCGGTCAACTCCAGCGGGTTAAAGGGCTTGGTCACATAATCATCGGCGCCAAAGCCCAGACCGGCGATCTTGTCCGTATCCTCGCTTTTGGCCGACAGCAGAATAATGGGAAAATTATATTTCTCCCGCAGCTTTAATGTGGTTTTCAGTCCGTCCAGCCGAGGCATCATAATATCCAGCACCATACAGTGGATCTCCTCCCCCTGTACTTGCTCCAGTGCCTCCAGCCCGTCCCGGGCACACAGCACCCGATAGCCCTCCTGGCTAAGATAAATGCGCAGAGACTCTAAGATCGCCGCGTCATCATCGCACACCAATACCGTAAACATTGCTCTCATCTCCCTCAAGTGATACAAAGTGTTTGCTCCATTGTACCACAAAAATCCCCAACGGAAAACCCGTTGTATACATTTAACCACACATTCTTAAAAGCAACGCAAAGGAAATCTAAAGAACCGGTAAAGTTTGGTTGGCAAAACAAAAAAGCTGCCGCAGCATAAGCACTGCGACAGTCTTTGTATCTTTATTGCTTAGAAACAGCTTGAACGGAGGGATCGTAAGGGTCGCCGGTATGGGGCTGTTCTTTCTTAGGCCGGTCGTTTGGCACAGGGTTGTTGTTTTGCCCCGCCGTAGGGCCCTTGCGTTTTTCCACATCGCCGCCCTCTTTCAGGTGCTGGATGTAGGCGGTGTAGTCATCGTTCCACCCGGCGTAGGCCGTATTCTGCCGCTTATCCTCCAGCTGCACATGGTCCTTAATGTACTGTCCCACATAGAGCGATACTTTTTTGGCGCCGTAGCAGTTCAGGTGGTTGCCGCCGTCCCGGCTGTCCGTTTTCCAGCTAAAGCCGATCTCCTTGCGTTTCAGATCCATATCCAGGAACGGAATGCCGTTTTTCTTGGCATAATCATTCACCGCATTGTGGCGGGCATAGGTCCAGGTGGTTTGGGACGGCACCTGCACCAAAATCAGCTGGGCGCCGTTCTTTTTGCACAGCGCATTCAGCTCGTCCAGCTTGCGCACAAACAGCGGATTGATCTCGTCTCGCTTTTTGGTCTTTTTGATATATTCCTTGCCCCGATACGGCACCTTGGCACCGGACACAAACTGCCCCTTGGAGGCAAAGCGGGCAGAGTAGGACTTGCGCTTAACCGCCGTCTTGGGGTCAAACTGCTTCCACCGATCGTGGTACTCCAGCACGCTGAACTGGTTGAGTATCTGCTTACGCGCATCCCGGGCAATCACTTGAGCAGAGTTGGAGTTGGTATACAGCTGATCCGTTTCCAGGATCACCACCTTGGGCTTTTGGGTTTTCAGGCACTCCTCCACCGCGCGAACAGACTCGCCGATCAGCTGCTTACCGGTACCGCTGATATAAGAGGTAAAGCCGTAGTTTTTCCACATTTCCATAGGCGAAAAACCGCTGTAAGCATCACTGTTGCCTACAATAAACACATCCAGCGTGTCCTTTTCCAGCGACAGATAGCCGCTGGCGTTGGGGTTCACGAACCCGGCTGCGTCATCATTGTTCTTCGGCTCTAATAGAAAGGAAATACCGTAGAGCAAAAGCAGCAAAATCAAAATAAAGGACACCAGGCGGGTGCAATTTTTCAATATCAACTTGGTCTTTGCAGTCATCATGCACCCCTCCTTAGAATTGACCGTAAATAGGCGCTACCGTTTCATAGCCGGTACCGTAAGCGCCAAAGACGATCACGCCGATAATCAGCGCCAAGAACACCGCATACCGCAGCACTACCGGACGGCGAGCCAGCTCTGAACGAATGGTGTGGCCCTTCTCTTGCAGCACCTCTACAATGCCTACCACCAGCACGCCAATGCCCATAATCAGGAAATCCTGCCAGTCGTTACCCAGGGACAGCACCGTGCCGTTGGTTAAGCAAGCGCCGTCAAAATCCGTAAAGATACGCGCCAGGCTCTGGCCCCACTGGGTAATCGTGTGGCAGCGGAACAACATCATGCCCACATTCACAATCAAAAAGGTGCGCACCATTTGGAACAGGGCAAAGCCCTTACTCTCCGGCGCAATATGCAGTGCGTGCAGCAGCTTGTCCGACACCGGGCGCAGGTACATACCGATCATCATTAAGATGTAATAATACAGCCCATAGAGTACATACTTCCAACTGGCGCCGTGCCAAATGCCGTTAAAGAACCACACACAAAACAGCGCAAAGGTCATGGGCACCAGGTTGGCAAAATAATCGTTTAATTTCTTTCTGGTATGCTTACTTAAATTCATCAGCCCCTTGGACAGGGACACGGAGAAGAACACATACTCCTTGATCCACGCGCCCAGGGTAATGTGCCACCGCTGCCAAAATTCGTTGATGGTTTTGGAAAAAATAGGGCGGCGGAAGTTCTCTTGCATCTCCACCCCAAACAGCTGGCCGGTGGCGCACACAATATCCATACAGCCGGAGAATTCGCAGTAGATCTGCACAGTATAAAGCAGGGTGCCCAGCAGCACCATAGACCCGGCCTGGTCGCCGTTGTCAAACACACCGGTAACAAACAGGTTGGCTCGGTCGGCAATGACCATTTTCTTAAACATACCCCAAAAGATGCGCATCACCGCTTGGGCGTCTCGCTCAAAGTCAAAGCTGTGGCCCTCCACCAACCGGGGCATCATGATCTCATACTTGCCGATAGGACCCTCCGTCATTTGGGGGAAGAAGCTGAGAAACAGCGCCAGCTTGAAGAAGTTCCGCTCCGGCTTGTACTTACCTCTGTACACATCCACCACATAGCTGACCGCACACAGGGTATAGTAAGAAATACCCAGAGGCAGCAGAATTTGCACCGGCTGATAGGTGCTCTTGCTGCCAAACAGCCCGGCAATGCCGTAGGCGCTCTCTCCCAGGAAATTTACATATTTTAAGGCTATTAACAACCCAAAGACGCCCAGTACCGCCACGGTGACCACCGCGCGCTTCTTGGCGTCATATTTTTTGCGAATTTGTTTCTTTTCCTCTTTGTCGGCAGCTGCCTTGCGCCGGGCTTTGCCCTGATCATTCAGGTGGCCCAGCAGCAGCCCGCCGCCGTATACGATCAGGATGGCCGCCACCAGCCACAGGGTGCGCAGCCCCGCTGCCATCACATAATAAACGGCGCTGGCACCCAGCAACACGCACCATTTGGCCCGCTTGGGCACAATGGTATAAATCAGCAGGCTGATCCCTACAAAGAGAAAGTAAGTAACAGATGTAAATGACATAACTTGCTTACCTTATGTATAATTTTTATTCGTCCTGCAATTTTTCAATCATCTGCCACATCGCCTGGGCGGACTGAAAGTTCTCCGGCACAATCATCAGCGGGGTAATCTCCACATCAAACTCATCGCTGAGTTTTGCCACCAGCGCCATGATCGCCAGGGAATCAAACACCTTGTCATCAATCAAGTGCTTCTCAGACTTAAAGTCTACACCGGGTTTCATTTCTTCCAAGATTTCAAGCAATTCTTCCATTTTTAGTTCTCCTTTTTCATTATATATAAATTTTTGAATGGACTTTAGTCAGCCTTGTTAAAGTATGCGGCAGCCAACGCCTTTCGGTCGGTCTTGCCGTTTTGGTTGTAGGGAATGGTCTTGGCCTGAATGACCTTTGCCGGCAGCATATAGGCGGGCAGCGCTGCCTGCAATGCCTGCCGCACGGTCTCCTGCTCCGCCTTAGCGCCTACATAGATCAAAATCAGCTGATCCGCCGCCTGGTCGTACAAACACACGGACACATCCACTCCCGGTTGGGCCGTGGCAGCCGCCTCAATCTCGCCCAGTTCGATCCGGTAGCCCATGTGCTTAATTTGGAAGTCCCGGCGGGAGAGATAGATCAACTCGCCCCGTTCATTCCACCGCACCAGATCGCCGGTTTTATACACCCGCTCCGGATAGTGACTTTGCAGCGGATTTTGCACAAAGGCCGCCGCCGTTTTGTCCGGATCGTTATAGTAGCCCATAGCCAGGAACGAACCTCTGGCGTACAGTTCGCCCTCCTGGCCGATTCCGGCCAGCCGCCCGTCCTCGGTAACCACAAAGCTGTCGCAATTGTCACAGGCAATGCCGATGGGCACGCTCTCCGTGTCTTTGATCTCCCGATCCACAATGTAGTAGGTGCAAATATCCGTGGTTTCCGTCGGGCCAAACAGGTTGGCAAACAGGGCGTTCGGATACTTGCTGCGCCAGTAATTCAGCTGCTTGGCAGGCATGACCTCACCGGCAAACAGCACCTTTTCAATATGCTCCGCCATCATAAAGTCCAGCACCTTTAAGTTGGCCACAATGGACAGGGCGGAGGGCACCCAATAAATGGTGTTTACCTGCCGCTCATTCAGGTAGCGGATCAGCAGAGCCGGGAAGGAGAAATACGACTTGGGAATCACATGTAACTGCGCTCCGGTACGAATGGTAGCGTAAATATCCGTCACCGACATACTGAAATAAAAGGGCGTTTGGTTGCCGAAAATCGTTTTTTCGCTGATGCCAAAGGTATCGGCCGCCCAAGCGGAATACGCCAGCACGCTGCGGTGATTCACCACCACGCCCTTGGGGTTGCCGGTGGAGCCGGAGGTAAAAATGGCATAGGCCGGATCCGTGTCGATCATACGGCGGCGCACCGTTTGCAAAAGCTCCGGCTGTGCCTGACCGGCCGCCAGCGCTTCTGCGCTATACACCTTGCCGTCATAATCCAGTCCGGCCGGGTCATCCTTGTGGGCCTCGTCACAGATCAGTGCCGTAGGCTGCAAGGTGCGCAAAATCTTATTCACTCGCTCGGCGGGCATTTCCGGATCCAGCACCACATAGAAGTTGCCGCTGTACAGCACCCCCATCAGGGTCACCAAACAGGGTGCGCCCCGCTCCATCAGCACCGCCACCGGGCAATTCCGGTCTCCATTAGCGGCCAGCGCACTGCCCACGGATTCGGCAATGTTCATCACCGTTTGGTAGTCATAGCTGCACTGCTGATCTGCAAAGGCGGTCTGCCTTGGCAAACGCGCCGCAGTGCGTTCCAGTAATTCAAGTACATTTTTCATTTTGTTCACCTACTTAACAAATCGTCTTGCCATTATTCAATCATAAAAACCTAAAAAGAAACGCAACAAAATCTAAAGATATGCGAAAGATTCGCCGTTCTTACCGTATTATGGTGCGTAGTACAGTTCATTGATACAATAATACACGGATCAACCCGGAAAGTCAATCTATTTTTATAAAATGACAATATTGTCACAAAAGGTCAAAGTTCGTCACAAAAAGTATCACAATTCGTGATAATTACAAATGTCGTTCAGCGGATTTTGTACAATAGCTATACTGAGTACCAAGGAGGGAATTTGCCGTGCGGCTAAAGGATTTACGAGAGGACCGGGACGAAACGCAGCGGCAAATGGCAGCCTTGCTGAATGTGGGTCAAAGCACCTATTCCATGTATGAAAACGGCCAGCGTGAGATTCCCCTGGCAGCCCTTTGCAAACTGGCAGACCACTATGATGTGACCCTGGATTACCTGGTGGGCCGCAGCGACGCACCGGGTAAGTAATCGTCTTTACAAATGCCACATTTTCTTGTATAATATACAGTAGAACACAAAAGCGTGTTCTCCGCAAATGCGGAGGCACGCCTTTTTTGCTTTCAGGGTCGGGAGGGATACAAATGGAAATCAGCAGGGATGGGCACCGAGCCCGTATGCGTGCCGCTTATCTGCAAGGCGGCGGCGACGCTATGCCGGACCACCAGTTGCTGGAATTGCTGCTGTCCATCAGCATTCCCCGCAAAGATGTAAAGCCCATTGCCTATGCGCTCATTAACCGCTTCGGCTCGCTGGAGCAGGTGTTTGCCGCCGGCGCAGCAGATCTGCAACAAGTGCCGGGCGTCGGCGAACAGACCGCCGTACAGATTCTGCTGGTACGGGATCTGAACCGGCGGATCCATCAGAATCAAAACAAACCGGTCAAACACCTGACGGATGCCACCCAATCCTGCGCCTACTTTGCCAATCTGTTACGGGACAAAGCCACCGAGCAGGTGTACTTGGTCACTCTGGACGGCAGTGCCAAAATCCTGCAAACCCACGCCGTAGGTAGCGGCAGCGTCAACCTGGCCGCTGTGGATCAGCGCACTTTGATGGAACATATTCTGCGAGACAATGCCAGCGCTGTTATGCTGGCACACAACCATCCCGGCGGCAAGGCCCAACCCTCTGCTCAGGATCTGGAATTCACCATTCGTCTGCTTTCCATTCTGCGTTCCATTCATGTGCAGCTGCTGGATCATATTATCATCAGTCCTACCGACACCTACTCCATGCGCAGCGACCCGGAGTACGGCAGCTTCTTCACCGTCAAATAACGCAATGTACAAAAGGAACCGCAGTTTAGTACTGTAAAATATCTTTTTGGGCAAAAAGATAGCCGAGCAGTTTCACACTGCTCGGCTTCTTTGCTAGATCAGAACGGTTGAAATAGGGACAATACGAATAATGTCGCCGTTTTCGTCTTTGATGCCGACGGAAAGCTGTCTGTAACGCAATCCGTCATCCACTAAAATGGCTTCGATCACTACACAATCCGCAGTTTCGGCTAAATCCCGCGTCTCTTCTATTACCATTTTCACTCCTCCTCTCAGCTATTATGCTACAAAAGAGTAATATATGTCAATACCGACCACTAACTTTTTTGAAAAAATGCAATTTTCAGCCAAAATCCGTCATCATACAGCGGAGCAACAATATTTTATACTCTGACAAACAGAAAAGCCCGGTTTTCAAGCAATCATCCGGGCAACGGAAATGAACGCTTTGCAAGAACCAAAATGCAATCGGCCGCTCTTTTCACCATAGCGGCAATCACAGAGACCGGCGCCGGTGCTGCCCGCTGCCCCCTCTGCGTTGGTATCTGCTCCATTTTCGCCGGTATCTTCGGCAAACAGCTGGAGGTTCAGCGGCAGGCGTGCGCACACCCGGCTCTGTTCTCTGCTGTTTTCCATCTCGGCATTGTGTTTTGTCATTGCTGACTCCTTTCCCAAACCGTACGCTGCCGGTTCGTTAAATGATATATTCCCACAGGCATTGCCTGTAAATGGGCATAAAAAGAGCAGGGCTGCATTGCAGCTCTGCTTGATTTGGGTTATTTATTGCTTTTCTTGTTTCTCTCGGAGCGTCTTATACTTCTCTTGTATCTCAAAATATCGGCGTTTCAGTTCTGCTTCTAAAGCTTTCATTTCCGGTGTGTTGCAGTGTCTATAACGGCTTTCTTCCGGGAATGTGTTTCTCCACTCCTTGAGAATTGCTTCACTACGCTGCGAATAATACTTACCAAGATCAAGCAACTCCTTTTCTTCTTCTGGATCAAGATCTATCTTTTCCATCTGGTATACACTCCTTTCCCTAAAATACGGCAGGTCTCCTCGATCAATATGTGCTCCGCATTTTCTTCATAATCCGATAAGTCAAATCCATAATCTTTCATGACATAAGGCACATTGCTCTTGGCTTCCTCTCTCGCCTGTTCCCATTGTTCCTCCGTGACACCGTTCAATGCCTACAAATTGCCACAAGCGCAAAACAGAGAAAAGCAAAAAAGAAAGCCCTGAATTCCGCGTAACCACGCGCCATTCGGGGCTTTTTTGGCGGAGAGCAAGGGATTCGAACCCTCGAACACCCGTTTAGATGTTACACGATTTCCAATCGTGCTCCTTCGGCCAGCTCGGACAACTCTCCATATACAGCGGGCGCTAAGTGCGTCCGCTTATTCACTTTTAATCCAAGACCTGGTAGTAAGAGGAGAACTGATTCAGCTTTTCCTCAAACTTATCCTTGGACTGCTGCTTGGGGGTGGGGATGGGATAATGGCCGGTGAAGCAACCGTCGCAAAAATCGAATCCGGACTCCTTCGCAAGTTCGTGAGTAGATTTTACACTAAGATACCCCAAGCTGTCAACCCCTAATTGGCAAGAAATTTCAGAAATTTCGTGAAATTTGCATGCAATCAGGTTTTCTTCGCTATCAATGTCCGTTCCAAAGAAGCAAGGATGCCGAAACGGAGGGGCAGAAACCCGCATATGCACCTCGGTGGCGCCGGCCTCTCGCAGCAGGCTGACAATCCGAGCACTGGTGGTGCCGCGAACGATAGAGTCGTCGATCATCACCACCCGCTTGCCCTTAATATTCTCTCGCAGTACATTCAGCTTGATCTTCACCGCGTCCTCACGCTGACCTTGGGTAGGCTGAATAAAGCTGCGGCCGATGTAGCGGTTCTTGATAAATCCAATGCCGTAAGGGATGCCGCTCTCCTGGGCATAGCCCAAGGCGGCGTCCAGGCCGCTGTCCGGCACGCCGATGACAATATCCGCGTCTACCGGGTGCTCCTTCGCCAGGTACGCACCGGCCCGCATTCTGGCGTGCTGCACAGACACGCCCTCAATCACACTGTCCGGCCGAGCAAAATAGATGTACTCAAACACACAAATATGGCGTGGTCCGCCGCAATGGGTGGTAATGGAGCGCACGCCTTCCTTGCTGATCACAACGATCTCGCCGGGAGCAATATCCCGCACAAAGTGAGCGCCGATGGAATCCAGCGCACAACTCTCCGACGCCACCACATAAGCATCGTCCGCAGTCTTACCCAGACAAAGAGGCCGAAAGCCGTTGGGGTCACGAAACGCAATGAGTTTGGTGGCAGTCATCACCACGCAAGAGAATGCCCCTTGCAGCCGGGGCATGATTTTTTCGATGGCCTCTTCCGTGCTCTTACTATGCAGGCGCTCCTCTACAATAGAATAGGCAATGGACTCGGTGTCCGATGTGCCGTGAAAAATGGCGCCCTTCAGCTCAAACTGGCGGCGCAGCTCCGGGGCGTTTACCAAATTGCCGTTATGTGCCACCGCCAAATTACCCTTAATATGACGAATGACCAGGGGCTGAATATTGTTGGCGTTTTTGCCGCCGGTGGTGGAGTAGCGCACATGACCGATGGCCATATTACCTGTACCCAGGGCAGCCAGCTGCTCCTTGCTGAACACATCCGGCACCAGTCCGTCGCCCCGATGGTGGCGAAACACGCCGTCGTCATTCACGGCAATGCCGCAACTCTCCTGCCCTCTGTGCTGCAAGGCAAACAGAGCCAGATACGCCGTCTGGGCCACCGTGGTGGTCTGATTTTCAAATACGCCGAAAACACCGCATTCCTCGTGCAAACTATCGAACATCGCTCTCTCCTATCCCGTGTGGTTGTCGCTCTTTTCTCTATTATAATACCATTAGTTGGGCGTGTAAAGGTTTGCGTAAGGTCTGGAGGTGGCGGGAGCCAACTTTTTGAACGGTTTTTTCATGATCTCGTCCATGGAAACGCCAAAATACTTGCAGTATTTCTTCAAATACCCCTCCAATTCCTGCCGGTCCGCGTCCGTTAAGGCCGTCACTTTAATGTTCGGGCTGATGTTCTCCTTGGGGAAGCTGCCCCGCACAAAGATCTTGCCCCCGTGCATACCGGAGGCGCAGTGGGTGCCAAACAGCTTTTCGCCTCGCTTCATACCCAGCCCCAGCAGCACAATGGTACCTCCGGCCATATACTCGCCCAAGAAGGAACCGGCATTGCGACCGATCACCAGCACCGGCTTCATCTGTTCAAACTCCTTCATGTGGATTCCGCCGCGGCAGGCCACATTGGTCTCTACAAAGATCTGGCCGTCCCGCATACCATAGCCCATAGCGTCGCCGGCGTGGCCGTGAATAACGATCTCGCCGCCGTTCATCGTGTTGCCCACTGCGTCCTGGCAGTTGCCAAACACCTCCACCTTGCCACCATTTAAGTAGCAAGCCATATCATTGCCCGGGGTGCCGTGCACCTGAATGGTTTTGCCTGCGTCCAGGGCGCAGCCGATATAGCGCTGACCGTTCACCGCCGTGATCGTTACCTTTTTCTTGGTGCGCAGCTCCTGCTTAATTTTGTCGTTCAGCTCTGCATACTTGCACAGTCCTGCCTCAATACTCACAGCTGCACGCCTCCTCTCAACTTGGTGATCCGGGTCTCCTTGGGGAACCAGAACAGATTGGGACTATCCATCAAATCCCCTTGCAAACCCTCCAACGGCACACCGCCGGAGATCAAAGATGTATAGATTCCGGCGTTCTCGCTGGCATTGATGAGCACATAGCCCACCAGCTTGCCATCCCGGAACACCAGGCGCTTGTAGCTATCGTCTGCGGCAGCCACACGGTCCGTATAGCCGTCTCCCTTAGCGTTGATCAGCCCGCAGGTGCAAATGCGCAGACCGTAAAAATCAATAGCGTTCACCGCATAGGTACCGCCGACGGTCAGGTCGCCGCCGGCCATTTGGCTGCCTGCGGCACGCCCTTGCGCCACTGCATTGGGCCACAGAGCCAAGATTTTCTTGCTGCCGTCCAACATGTCCACAGACACGGCGCAATCCCCGGCGGCGTAAATATCCGGGTCCGAGGTCTGCATGGTGGCCGGATCGGTGATAATCCCCCGCTCCACTGTCAGACCCGCCGCCTCAGCCAGTGCCGTGGCCGGGCGCACGCCCACTGCCACCACCAGCAGATCGCAGGGCAATTCCTTGCCGTTTTGCAGCACCACCCGCTGCACCGTCTTACCGCTGCACTTGGCCCGGGTCACCGTTTGACCCAGGTGGAAGCGCAGACCGTGGTGCTCTAAATGGCGGCGCACCAGCTTGGCGCTCTTTTCATCTAAAATAGAGGGCAATACCCGACCGGACAGCTCCACCACATCTACGCTTTTGCAAATTTTGCTCAAGCCTTCAGCGGCCTTCATACCAATCAGCCCGGCACCGATCACCACGGCGCGGGTGTTCGCACTTGCCAGATCGTGCACAGTCTGGGCATCTGCCGCGGTCAAAAAGCCGCATACATTGCGCTTGCCGCTTACATTCTGCATCGGCGGCACAAAGGGCACGGAGCCGGTGCACAGGCACAGCTTATCATAGCTATACGCCTTGCGCCCGCACTTAACGGTCTTTTTCGCCCGATCAATGGCGGTCACCTCTACGCCGGTGACGATCTCTATTTTTTGCTCTTTATAGTAAGCCGGGGTGCGCAAGCGCATTTGTCCCCGCCGCACCAGGCCTTTTAAGTAATAACTGATAGACGGACGAGAGTACGGCAGATCCGTCTCCCGAGTCAGCAGGGTAACTGCGCCTGCCGGGTCCGTCTTGCGAATTTGCTCCGCCGCAGCCAGTCCGGCGGCAGAGGCACCGATGATCACATACTTCACTTGGCAGCACCTCCCGCTTCTACCCAAACCAAGGCTCGATTGGGGCAACCCTTGACACACGCCGGTTCTTCCCCGCCGCACAGGTCGCACTTGTAGGCAATATTGCCGGGCTGAATACACCCGATGGGGCACACCGCCAGGCAGGTCATACAGCCGATGCACTTGTCCGGGTCTACGGACACAATGCCGGTCTTTTTGTCTTTGTGCATAGCGCCGGTAATGCATGCCTTCACACAGGCCGGGTCATCGCAATGACGGCAGTTCACCGCCACGGAGGCTACACGGTCGCCGTACACCTTTACCCGGCTGATGGGCGCCGGATTCTCATATTTATTGGCTGTCAGCACATCGCCGGAGGCTGAATGTGCCGTTTTGCAATAGACTTCACACAGGTGGCAGTTGACGCAAAGTTCCTCTCGTGCAAATACTTTTTTCATCTCACTGTCCTCCTTATTCCCCGGCGTGCTTAATGCCCAAAATTTGCAGTTCCCGATCAGTCAGACCAATACCACGGAGCATCAGTCTGTTGCCGCGCAGGGAGTCTACGGAGTTGATGCCCATGCCGCCCATGATCTCTTTCATCTCATGGTTCCAGGCGGAGAGCAGGTTTTCCACCCGCTGATGAGCGATCTCCGGATTCAGTCGCCGGGTCAGATCCGGACGCTGGGTGGCAATGCCCCAGTTGCACTTACCGGTGTTGCAGGTTTGGCACATATGGCAGCCCATGGCGATCAGCGGCGCAGAGGCGATATACACCGCATCCGCACCCAGAGCAATCGCCTTGATCACATCAGAAGAACAGCGGAAAGAACCGGCAGCCACCAAAGACACGGTGGAACGAATGCCCTCGTCCCGCAGCCGCTGGTCCGCAGCTGCCAGCGCCAGCTCAATGGGAATACCCACATTGTCGCGTATGCGGGTGGGCGCTGCGCCGGTGCCGCCGCGAAAACCGTCGATGACCACAATATCCGCACCGGCACGAGCCACGCCGGAGGCGATGGCTGCAATGTTATGTACCGCTGCAATCTTAACGGAAATGGGCTTTTTGTTATCCGTGGCCTGCTTCAGCGACCAAATCAGCTGGCGCAGGTCCTCAATGGAATAAACATCATGATGCGGAGCGGGTGAAATAGCGTCCGATCCCACCGGGATCATACGCGCATTGCTGACTTCCACATTCACCTTTTCACCGGGCAGATGGCCGCCGATCCCCGGCTTGGCCCCCTGGCCGATCTTAATTTCTACAAACTTGGAGTTATTCAAATAATCCTTATGCACACCGAAGCGGCCGGAGGCCACCTGTACCACGGCACAGTCACCGTAAGACGCCAGGTCCGGGTGCAAACCGCCCTCACCGGTATTAAACAGCGTGCCCATATTCTTGGCAGCCATGGCCAGAGATTTTTGGGCATTCAGGCTGATGGAGCCAAAGCTCATGGCAGAGAACATAATGGGCGTCTCCAACATCACCTGAGGCGGCATTTTGGTCACGGACTTGCCCTTGCGCTCCACTTGCAACCGATCCGGTTTACGACCCAAAATGGTACGGATTTCCATCGGCTCCCGCAAAGGGTCAATAGAGGGGTTGGTCACCTGGGAGGCATTGAGCAAAATTTTGTCCCAATAAATGGGATACGGCTGCGGGTTGCCCATAGCGGACAGCAGCACGCCGCCGGTATTTGCCTGGCGGCAGATCTCTTGCTGGTAGCGTGGGGTCCAGTTGGCATTATCCCGATAGTCGCACACATATTTTTCGATCCGAAGGGCGCCGGTGGGGCACAAATCCACGCACCGATGGCAGGCCACGCAATCCTGAGAATGGGACACCACGGTTTTGCCGTCCGGTCCAAAGCTATGGCACTCGTTGGAGCACTGACGCACACAGCAGCCGCAATCAATGCAAAGTTCCCGATCCCGCACAATGGTAAACCGGCGGGGAATATAATTAATCATCGTCTTCCTCCTTTGCCAGTTCCAGTGGAATAAACACCGGCTCCGCACCGCTGACGGACCACACTTTTTCCGGGTGGGGGCAGATCACACGAATGGCGGACTCCTCTGAAGCAAAATACGCCCGATTGCCCTTGGTAGCCGCAGTCAGGGAGCGCAATTTCAGCCGGTCGTTGATGGCCAGCAGCCCCTTGTTGGAGCCAAGGATCACAGAGAACGGCCCGTTCACCAAAGCGCCATTATAGATCGAGCGCAGGTTGGTAAAATATTCTTTCCGCTCCGGGTCCATACGGTCAATCTCGTCCCACTCCGGGGCCGTAAGCACATCGGCTGCCACATCAATGGGCAGCTGATGGTGACGGATCAGGTGGTCAAACAGATAAGTAATCACTTCCGTATCCGTCTGCATGGTACACACATAGCCAAACTGCTCAATATACCGACGGTTGGCGTCATAGGACGAAATCTCGCCGTTATGCACCACAGACCAGTCCAGCAGATTAAAGGGGTGTGCCCCACCCCACCAGCCGGGGGTGTTGGTAGGAAAGCGACCATGTGCTGTCCACAAATAGGCATCATACTGATCCAGCATGTAGAACTCGCCCACATCCTCCGGATAGCCCACAGCCTTAAAGCAGCCCATATTCTTGCCGCTGGAAAAAATAAAAGCGCCGTCGATCTCGTTGTTCACATGGATCACGCACTGGGCGGTATATTCGTCCTCGTCCAGACGGGCCTCTTTCATCCGCACCTTATTGGGCTTGGCAAAATACCGCCAAATGTCCGGTCCATTCTCTATGGACGCGATCTTCTTGGTGGGAATGCGCTCGGAAACATCCACATTAAAATGCTTGAACAAAAACTCCTCGCAAGCGCCTCGTGCCTGTACCGTCTGGTAAAACACATGAAAGGCAATATCCGTCTTGTGATCGGGATAAATGCCATAGGCGGCAAAACCGCCGCCCAAGCCGTTGGAACGGTCGTGCATCAAGGCAATGGACTGGATAATCTCCGACCCATTGATCGGCTCACCCTTGCGGTCAATAATGGCGGCAATGGCGCAGCCGGAGGGAATGCGCACTTCACCCTCTCGCAGCATATTCATCACTCCTGTATCTGTATTTCTTCAAAAAAACCTATACTTTATTGTACAACACTGTCGATTACCCGTCAATGCGTCCACTATAAAAATCTACAACACAAAATCAGCATAATTATAGTGAATTTCACAAAGAATTGCACTCTTTTCTGTGAATTACCACTCACTTTTGGTTCTTTTGTACAAAAAAGCGGCTTTGCCACCGTATAATGGCAAAGCCGCGATAGGTAGGTACAATCAGTCGTCCGTGCCCTGGAGAGCGTCATAGCCCCGTGCGCCGGTGCGCACCTTTACTGCATCCTCCACATCATAGACAAAAATCTTACCGTCACCGATATTACCGGTATACAGCGCCTCTCTGGCAGCGGCGATCACCGTTTCCACCGGCACGGCGGAGATCACCATTTCCAGCTTCATCTTGGGGTTCAGGTTCAGCTCCTCGATCTCTACACCTCGGTACTTGCGCACATGGCCCTTCTGGGTGCCGCAGCCCATTACATTGGTCACGGTCATACCGGTAACGCCCACCGCATTCATGGCGTCCTTCACCCGTTCCAGCTTGGCCGGGTTAAAGAGCATCACCACTTCGCTGAGTTTCGCGTCCGGTTTGGTGGTATAAGTCTCTACCGGAACAGCCTTTTCTACCGGTGCAGCCGGCAAGCCGCTTTCCGTTACCGGCACGGCAGCAAAGCCGCCGACGGGCATAAAGTCCGCATAGGCAGAGGGCAGATTATGCTCGGTGGCGTCCAGCCCCTTGATCTCCTCCTCGGCGCTAACCCGCAGACCCACGGTCTTGTTCAGCACAAAGAACGTAATCGTCAGGGTTACTGCCGCCCAACCGGCCACAGCCGCAAAGCCAATCAACTGGGTGCCCAGCAGGTGCAGCCCGCCGCCGTAGAACAGACCCGTATGGGTCAGGCCGGACACTGCATAGCCCGGTGCTTTGTCTGTGGCAAACAGGCCTACGGCCAGCGTGCCCCAAATACCGTTGGCCATGTGTACAGCCACAGCACCTACCGGGTCGTCAATATGCAATTTCTTATCCAGCAGCTCTACGACCAGCACCACCAGAATACCGGCCACAGCGCCGATGATCCCGGAGCCCAAAGCATCCGTTACATCACAGGAGGCAGTCACAGCCACCAGCCCGGCCAAAGAGCCGTTCAGGGACATGGACACATCCGGTTTGCCGTCCTTGATCCAAGTAAAGAGCATGGTGGTGCAAGTGGCCACAGCCGGCGCTACGGTGGTGGTCACCAGGATAGACGCCAAAGTGGGTACATCGGTAGCCGCCGCGCCGTTAAAGCCGTACCAGGCAAACCACAGGATAAACACGCCCAGCGCGCCCAGAGTCAGGGAGTGACCGGGAATGGCTTTGGGGGTCTTTTTGCCGGTTTTTTCGTCCGTATGGTACTTGCCGATCCGGGGGCCAAGAAAGATGGCGCCGATCAGTGCTGCGATACCGCCCACCATGTGAATGGCGCAGGATCCGGCGTAATCGTGGAAGCCCAGCTTTTGCAGCCAGCCGTTGCCGTCCACATTCCAGACCCAGCCTGCCTCGATGGGATACACCACAGCGGAGATCACTGCTGAGTAAATGCAGTAGGCAGAAAACTTGGTACGCTCTGCCATAGCGCCGGACACAATGGTGGCCGCCGTGGCACAGAACACCAGGTTAAATACAAAGTTGGACCAGTTGAAATCACTATAGTGGGTGAAAATGCCCAGGTTGGGCAGACCGATCACCCCGGCGATATAGTCCTGACCGCACATCAGCCCGTAGCCCAACAGAATGAACATCACCGTGCCGATACAAAAGTCCATCAGATTTTTCATAATAATATTGCCGGCGTTCTTGGCTCTGGTAAAGCCGGTCTCTACCATAGCAAAGCCGCACTGCATAAAGAAAACCAGCACTGCGCCGATCAAAAACCACACGCCGAACAGCTCGCTGTTCACCGTTTCCATGATTGTTTCAAGCCCCATAAAATCCTCCTTTTCATCAAAAAAAGCTTAAAAATGGAAATAAAAAAAGAGCGCTCGAAAACAAAAGTTCGAGCACTCCATTGTGCTAAAGAATGCCGACACCGCGCCAATGGCCCGGCGCCGGCAAATGACCGACCCTGTCAAAAGACAGTGCCGACCGTAAGAGAGGGCAAAATCAATACAGTACCATGTACTTGTCGATCTCCCACTGAGAGACCTTGGTGCGGTACTCGTCCCATTCATTCTCCTTGCCTTCAATATAGTTATTGAACACATGGTCACCCAGGGTTTCCTTAATAAACGGATCCGCCTTAGCGGCGTCAATAGCCTCTTTCAGGCTGCCGGGCAGGCAATCAATGCCGGCGGCTTTCAGCTCCTCGTCGGACAGACCGAACACATTGTAGTCAATGGGAGAAGCGGGGGTCATCTTTTTCTTAATTCCGTCCAAACCGGCAGCCAGGCACAAAGCCATCTCCAAATAGGGGTTGCAGGTGGGATCCGGGCAGCGCAGTTCTACGCGAGTGCCCTTGCCGCGAGCGGCAGGAATACGCACCAGGCAGGAGCGGTTGGAAGCGGACCATACCAGGTAAGACGGTGCCTCATAGCCGGGTACCAAACGCTTGTAAGAGTTCACGGTGGGGTTGGAGAACGCTGCAATGCCGCGAATATGGGCCATAATACCTGCGATGAAGTTATAAGCGGTCTCGGACAGGCCCATCTCGCCGTTGGGGTCATCAAAAGCGTTCTTGCCGTCCTTCAGATAATACAGGCTCATGTTGGTGTGCATACCGGAGCCGTTGATACCGTAAATAGGCTTGGGCATAAAGGTGGCATGCAGGCCATGCTTGGCGGCGTAGGTCTTAACCACATGCTTAAAGGTCATTACACGGTCGGCACTGAGCATGACATCACCAAACTGGAAGTCGATCTCGTGCTGACCCTCGGCCACCTCGTGGTGGGAAGCCTCAATGGTGTAGCCCATATCCTCCAGAGCCAGGCAAATATCCCGACGGCAGTTCTCGCCGTGGTCGATGGGGTTCAGGTCAAAGTAACCGCCCTCGTCGCCGGTCTCCAAGGTGGGGTTGCCGTTCTCGTCCAGCTTAAACAGGAAGAACTCGCACTCCGGGCCAACATTAAAGCCAAAGCCCATCTCGGCAGCCTCGTCCATCACCTTTTGCAGCACATTGCGGGGGTCGCCCAGGAAAGGAGTCTCATTATCGGATTTATATACGGAGCAGATCAGTCGAGCGGTCTGCGCATTCTGGTGCTTTCTCCAGGGGAAGATGGTCCAAGTGTCGTAATCCGGGTGCAGATACATATCGGACTCATCAATGCGAACAAAGCCGTCGATGGAAGAACCGTCAAACATACAGTCATTGTCCAGCGCCTTCTCCAGCTGGGACAGGGTGATGGCCACATTCTTCATAATGCCAAACATATCCGTAAACTGCAAGCGGATAAACTCTACATTATTTTCCTGTGCGCTTTTGATGATGTCTTCCTTTGTGTATTTACTCATAGCAAATACTCCTCTCTTAAGAAATGATAGATAGCACAGAATTTTCTTACTGCCAAAGGCAATAAAAAATGAGGGCGCTCCGCTATCAACGGAACGCCCTCGTTCTGAATACAATGCCATTATAATCTCATTGTCCTCGGTTTGTCAACGGTTTTTGACAACTTTGGCAAATCTTGTAATCTGCGGCAGAAATTGTGCACACCTTTTGTACAATATGCACAGGATAGACAGACTGTTTGCTATATGTCCAAAAATTCGGCAGGGATCACTTTTTTCGACAAATCGGTAAAATACTTCACCGTGGCACCCTTCTGCGCCTGGGTGGCGGCCAGCTCGTCGGTATAATCACTGAGCTTATAGACGGAAAACACAAAGCCGTTACCGCCCCGGCTGTAATGGCACACCACCGGCGCCAGTTTCGCAGAGGAGATGGTGATCTTTCCATTATCCTTTTCGATCGTCACCTCCGCCATACCGCCGCACAGTTGGGGCAGATTGATCTGGTGGCTGATAAAATTACCCAGGGAGTAGTAGACCAGCATTTTTTTGCCGCTCTTTTCATTGGTCACCCATGCCACCGGTTGGAGCACATGCGGGTGGCTGCCGATGACAATGTCTACACCCAGGTCAGAAAACAGCTTCGTATATTCCTTTTGGTAATCGGACACCTTGTGGCTGTTCTCCGTGCCCCAGTGCGGAAAGACCATCACCACATCCGCATGCTTGCGTGCCTCGGTAATGTCCTTCCGGATCTTGTCCTTGTCCATCAAATTCACCAGCCAGGGCTTGTCCTTGGGCAAGTCAATGCCATTGGTGCCGTAGGTGTAATTCAGCAGAGCAAAGGTAATATTGTTCATCTCATAATAAGTAATCTTGTCATAATCCGCCTGAGAGGCGTTGGTGCCCAGGTGCACCGCCTCTTTATGCTTGCCGAAGTATTCCAGCTCTTTCTCCACTCCGGCACTGCCCATATCCATCGTATGATTGGTGGCGCAGGTAAAAATATCAAACCCGGCGGCAATGGCGGCGTCGCCAATCTCCCAGGGTGAATTAAAGCAGGGATAGCCGGAATAGTCAAAGCTGCTGCCGCCCAGCACCGTCTCCTGATTGATAACGGCAATATCCGCCGGTTCAATGTACTGCTTAATATCCTGATAAAAGGCGTCGTAATTCCGGCTGCCGTCCTTTTGCTCTCCGGCAGCGATCAGAGTATTGTGGATCAGGTTGTCCCCTACTGCCACCAAGCGCACCCGGGTCTTGCCCTGGGTCTCTTCCGTGTGATCCTCCGTTTGGTTAACCACAGACACCTTGGTGGGCGCCGTAGGCTTCTTCTCATCTGCCCTGCGGGTAATGGTGCCGCTGATGGCAAAGGCAACAATTACGGCCAGTGCCACCAAAACAGGGATCAACACCTGCCACAGTTTTTTCTTCTTTTCCATATAGTCACATCCCAACTGCCAATGGGCTTTTCTTACAGTTTCCGCGTTCTGCTGTGATTATACCATACTCCTTACTTTTAGGCAAGAAAAAGCCGCTCTCCGAAAAACGGAAAGCGGTCTTTCATTTTTGCTAAAGCAGCGATTACTCGGCAGCAGCCTCTGCGGCAGCTTCCTCGCCGTCCTTTTTCTTCTCCTTGAGGAGAACGAACTTCTCCATGGGGAAGAGCACCACCATCTGCACAAAACCAGCAGCCAAGCCGGCAATGGTTCTGGCCAAAGGCTGAATCCAAGCCCAGTTGATCTTGGCGATAATGCCAACCAACCAGCCTTGGAACCAGGTGGAGAACAGAATCAGCGCGATCATCAAAACGATATAGAACGCAAAGCTGTACCAAGGCGCATCAGACTTAAAGGTGGTCTTTTTGTTCTGATAGAAGCCATAGATGTTTGCAATCAGGTTGGACAGGAAGAACGGAAGCAGATAGCCCCAGGTTACCACACCGCCAACAACAGAACCGTTCTGAATGGTGCCGTCGATCACATACTTGCCTACCTGCTCGATGCCCTCTTTGGTGGAGGCGTCAAAAATCACATTGGGATCAAAGATACCCTGCAGGAAAACGGGCAGCGTAGCGGTCACACCGTCAAAAATTAACGGGAGCACATTGGCCAGCACCAGCTGGATGATCGTTACCAAGCCGGATACCACCAGGAACTTTACAAGCTGCCAAAGGGTCTTCATAAAAGAGCCCTTTTCCTCAGCGGCGTTGTCGATACCGCCAAGGCTAATTTTCTTTTTTTTGTCATCTGCCATAACTATTTTACCCCTTTCTCATGGACTGTACAAAAATAACGGGTTCATTATACTATTTTTTGGCTAAGATTGCAACCTTTATTTTACAGAATTAAAAAATGAAAGGCAGCGCGCCGATACAGCCGGTGGTGGCAGCGTGCACAATGGCAACCACAGCCCATACCACCAAAGCGATCAGGCCAACGAGGATCGCCAGCACCAAAATCACCAGCAGCACCAGGATCGCCAGTACCAACGGGCCCTTTTTACTGGGGCGCACCGGGTCGTCAAAGGCGGGCTTTTCTGCCTTTTTCGGCGCCGGGTGCTCATCATCGTACAAAGGATACAGGGGCAGCGTGGCGTTGGCGTCGCAGGGACCCGGATTCCACAGCAGCGGCTCTACCAGACCGCGCACGGAGGTGGCGCCCTTCAGCACCTTGCCGATGGAGAAGTGAATGGTGTTCAGGAACGCGTCGATCACATTCAGAAGACCACAGCAGATCTTGTACTCCCGCGTATCCGGACCGTAAGGCGAGTCACCGCAGTACAGGTTCTGCACCAGCTCCAGGATAAAGTCCACTACCCGATGATCGGCAATGTCCGCAATATCTTTCTTGGACAGGCCGCTTTCTTTCTTGCACAGGCGCCAGGCTTTCTTAAAGGTCAGCTTGTTCAGCCACTTGGCAATGGGCTTAATCAGCCAGCCCAGTTTTTTGACCTTTTCGCCGGGAACGGAAAAAGCGTCTGTCATCTCTGCCAAATGGTCAATATCCGTGGCCGCAGCGTCCAGCAGCTCGGAGATCATACCGAAGAAAAAAGTGCGCATATACCGGTCAAAAGGCTTGCCGCCGGTGTCCAGCCCCGGCACATCGGTAATGGTCACCGTCTCCACATCCACTTTGGCGTGGGCCGGGTCCAGTGTAATATTGCGCATAGTGGGCGGGCAGCCGATCATAGCACCGCAGGCAATGTCATAAAAGGTGTTGCCCTTTTTGGTCTCTACCACGCTGATGTCGTGAATATGGGTGTGACCGGTGAGCATACATTGCAGTCCGTTGTCCGCAAAAATCTCCCGGGTGGTCTCATGATTGCGCTGCATATCCCCCTTGCCGATAATGGCATAAAAAGGACTGGGGGCGATCATGGGGTGATGGGTCATGGCGATCACAAACTGATCATTTTTGCGAGCGTCCTCCAGCTGATCCAGGATCCAGGCCATACAGTCGTCGCTGTACCCGGAGCCACTCTCCCCCTCCGGCTTATAGTTGGTATCGTCATTCAGAGCAAACAGCCGATAGCCGGGGGCCAGCTGCACCACATAGCTCATGCTGTCCGGGTGGGTGGCAATGGCCTCATTGGGGCCGAACTCATAATACATCTGCCACAGATCGTGGCGCTCCTCCACCGCCGGCACCTGAATCTTTTTGTCGCCGTCATAGCCGTCGGCCACGCCGCCGTCCCGATAATCGTGGGTAGCAGTGATCACATACACCCGCTTGCCTCGCTTTTTCAGGTCCCGGAGCATTTCAATAAACTCGGCGTGAGAGGCCAGCTCTCCGTCCCGGGTGGTATCGCCGGCCAGCACCACAATATCCGTGGAAGTGTCCGCACACAGCAAATCGAACCCGGCTTTGATCACCAGGTCGCTGTCCTTAATGATCTTTTGGCTCTTGGCCTCGGCTCTTTCGTAAGCCTTGCCCTCGGTGCCCCCCTTGCGGGAGTAGTAATGCGGATCGGTGATAAATTGAATTTTCAGCGGCGCATTGCCTGCGCCATACAACTTCGCTGCCATTGCGTTCTCCTTTATTTAATCTCTGCCTTCAGCACGCCGCTGCGCACCGTGCCCGGCAGGGTAATCTCCATACAGCCGTCACTGCGCAGAGCATAATCCAGTTCTTGCCCATCCAAGGTCAGCCGATAGTTGTGCGCATCCGACAGGGTGAGCACAAAGGCATACTGCCCATTGTCGCCGGTGTAACGGAAGTGGACCTCCGCAGAGGTGTCCGTAAGCTTCTGACTGTCCGTCCACACATCCAGCCCGCAGGTAAAGGTGCCCGGACGATAGTAGCAGTCCGCCCACACATTGATCGGCGCGGACAGGCCGCCGAAATTGTGGAACCAACCGCCGCGGCGGGTCTGAATACCAAAGCACTCGTATGTATTATAAGAGAAGTCCGTCTCTTCCTTCCACATATCCAGCGCCCGGCGGGCAATCTCAAAGGCAAATTCCGTCTCGCCCAGGTCAAACATGGTCTTCCACATAAAGAACTGGTGGCTCATCCACACATTGCCGTTCCAGTAGCCGTCGTCAAAATAGTAGGAGGCTGTCATATCCACCGCGCTGATGCCGGCAGCGGACCACATTTCGTCCGGGTTCTTAATATGCGCCAGCAGGCGCTCCCGCCGCTCCTCCGGGGCAGCCCCGGCAAACAGCGGATATACACCGTCCATGCCCTTGTCATAATTCTCCCCGGCGTCGGTGGTGAAAATGCCTTGATAGTTTTTGTCATCGTCATAGACGGAGTAGGCGTAATAGCCGCTCTTTTCGTCCCAGCTGTAACGGTTCAGAGCGTCGCTCATCCGCTGAATGTCTGCGTCATAAGCGGCAATGTCCTCCTCCTTGCCCATGGCGGCAGCCACCATCTTCATGATCTTGGCGGCCCGAATGGTGTGGGAAGTAGACAGGCAGGGGCACATATATTGTTTCTTATCCTGGGCGATCATGGCCACCTGGGCGGGATAATCGTCCATACCGCTGCAAGAATACCAGTAGTCGTAAGTGGTGGTCAGGCCGTTGCCGAACTTGCCGCAGGTGGAGCCGGGAGTCTTGCCGCTGATATAGTCATAATACCGCTTCATCTGCGGATACAGAGCGAACAGGGGCGCCTTGTCCTCCGTGCGGTGCAGCAGTTCCAAATACTGCACAAACTGGGTAGGCACCAGGGAGCCGTGGAGCAGAAACGCAAAGTCCGTATTCTCCGGCTGGGACAAATAAGTCTCTAAAATGTAGCGGCATTTCTCCGGGCTGAACTCCAGCACACCGGTGCCGATCACGCCACTGTCCCAGGTATAAAAGCTGTCCCAGCGCTTGCCGGGGGTGTAATGTACCACATTCTCGCCGTGCTTGTACACCGGATATACCAAGTTGGTCAGAAGTGTTGCCCGCAAGATCTCGGTAGACAGACTGTACTTCTGTCCCTCCCGATTGAACTGTACCGGAGTGGCCAGCGCCTTGGCGGCGGTGTACAGCTGCTCGTATTCTTCGGTGGTGCGGGGTTCCACCTTGCCCTTGGACAGCACCGCATACTCTATATGCTCTGCGTGGGGGTCAATAAAGATGGAGGGCATCACCGCATTGTAATAGTAGCCCTCGTCACTTTTTTTGCGGCGGAAGGAGCGAGAAAAGGTCTCCCGTAGGTCGTCATAAGTGGGGTCGCCGTTAGACAGTCGGTTAATCAGCGCGTCCTCCAGGCTGCCACTGTCCAGTTCCCGTCGGCGGGTCTTGGGATTGTGCGTCAAGATGGAATAGCAGCCTTCCGCGTCCTTATAAGTTAGAGTAATGCGGGTGGCGCCGTGCACCTTTTCTTCTTCAATTTGAGGCTTGGTGTCGCGCAGCACCGTGCGGGCGCTGACTTCCTGTTCCGTGCCCGGCCGGCACAGCACCAGCACATCCAGCTCCACACCGGCGCCGCCCTGGCTTTCCAGGGTCAGGGTGTCTGCGCCGTCATAGGGCAGCGCGGCAAAGGTCAGGCTGTCACTCTCCGGCAGTTCTGCCGCTACGCCGTTGACGGTAAAGGCAGCGGCGCCCGGGGTCACTGTGCGATAGCGCAACAGCAAGGTAGCGCCCGTCGGTCGGAGAGACGGCAGTGTGTATACCACTTTGTCCCCGGCAGTGCAGCCAAAAGGCTCCAGCCCCAAGAAATCCACATGGTAATTCTCGCACCGGTCGCCCAAACCGTGGGCGTGGTAAAAGTTGCCGTCGGCAAACTCGCCCTTGTGCATACCGTCCGGGTTCTCATTATCCCAGGGGCGGGGCTTTGCATAGGTGTACTGCGTATAATCGTTGGCATCCACCAATGCGGCATCCCCAGGCAGCTGCAAGGCACAGTGCTCCGGCGCCGGGAACTCCAGTGCGCCGAAAATATTCAGAATACAGTTTTGCGACAGATCCGTATCGTTCACAAAGCGGCAGCGCATCAGGTAGGACTCCGCATCCAGCCGGGTGTAAGACACATCGGCATAAATTTGGTCCTTCCACATCAGCTCATAGCGATAAGAATAAAAGCGAAAGTCCTCGTCACAGCTCCACAAATGGTAGCCGGACGGCACAGTCACATTGGGCACCGGGGTAGCGGAATTCCACAGGGTGGGGTGCACTACAAAATCATAGCGGGCACCCTCTGCCGCCCGATCGTCCACAATGCGGGACAGTCCCATATACTTCTTGGAATACGGTCCCCAAAGGGGCATACGGATTTGAGATTTTTTCATACGCAGTTCTCCGTTTTTTTGATTTTTTTGCAAGGATATTATCATCTTTTTGCCCGCTTTTGTCAATAGTGAACACCTTGACAAACCAGATATAATACAGTAATATATATCTGTTAAAAATAAATCATGTTTTTGCAGAGTAACGGAGACAAGTCTATGAACATTGACGAAAATGTACAAAAGGTCATCAAGCTGCTGCTGCGCAAGTGGAAGCTGCTGATCCTGTTTATGCTCATCGGAGCGGTTTTGGCCGGGGTTTATACCGCCAAATTCACCACCTTGACCTACACCTCCAGCGTGGAGTTCCTGGCTGCAGCGGTGGATCCGGCCCACGAAATCAGCGACAGCACCGGCGAGGTGGCCCGCACCAGCCAGACCAGCAAAATGAACTACGCTATGAAGATGATCGATACCTATATCGAGATCTTCAAGACCAACAAGTTCTGCAGCAAAGTGGCAGGCGAGATGAACAAAAAATACTACACCAACCTGTCTCCGGCGGATATTAAGCAATCTTTTACCATTGAGACGGTGGAGAACACAGCCATGTTTAAGCTGATCGTCACCTCCACAGACCCCACCCTATCCTACAACATCGCTCACCAAATGGAGGAGAGCGTGCCGGAGCAGATGGAGGAAACCAACAATGGCCTGGTTCAGACTACCGTGGAGGACAAGGCCATTAAGCCCAACACCGCCGAGGGCCGGGGATACTTAAAGAACTGCCTGCTGGGTGCCGTAGCGGGACTGCTGATAGCTGCCGCATACGTGATCCTGCGGGATCTGTTAGATGTGCGCATCAAGAGCGCTGAGGAGCTGAGCCAGCGCTACGATGTGCCGGTACTGGGCTCTATTCCCGCCTTTACAACCGGCAAGCGCAGTGCTGCCGGCAAGAAAAACACAAAGAAAGAGGCGAAATAAGATGGCTAAAAAAGCGAACAATCCCTTTGCCCGCACCCTGATCTCCAATGCCAACATGGATCCGGCGCAGAAGTTCCGGATTGAGGAGGCTTACAAGAGCATTCGTACCAACATTATGCTCTCCATCCTGAAAAAGGGATGCAAAACCATTGTGGTATCCTCCGGCTCCCCTGCCGAGGGCAAAACGACGACCACCATCAACCTGGCCATCTCCATTGCCCAGGCAGACCAGCGGGTGCTGCTTATTGATTGCGATCTGCGCAAACCCAAGATGCACCACTACTTTGGCGTGTCCAATGCACCGGGACTGACCAACTATATCAGTGATTCTGTAAAAAACAACGGCCCTAAGACGGACCTGTACAGCATTATCCACAGAACAGAATTTTCCAACCTATCGCTGCTGTGCGCCGGTTCCATTCCACCCAATCCGGCAGAGCTGCTGGGCAGCGAGCCCATGGCTGAGTTTTTACAACAAATCAGCCGGGACTACGACTATGTGATCATTGATACACCGCCGCTCAATGTGGTGTCTGACGCCCTGCCCATTATCCGGGAGTCCGACGGCGTAGTGATCGTAGTGCGTGCCAACGGCTCCACCCACCCGGAAGTGCAAAAGGTGATGGAATCCCTGGAGTTCATTGACGCCAAGGTGCTTGGCTTTATTTACAATTTTGCAGAAGATAAGCGCTCTCGCTACTCCCGCTACAAGTACGGCTATGACTATGGGTATGGCTACGGTTACGGGTATGACGCCGGCGCAGAATAATCGGATAAGGTGATGCTATGGTGATCCCCGGCTTGATTGAAATGCACTGCCACATTCTCCCCGGCGTGGATGACGGCTCCAAAGATACGGAGACCAGCGTAAAGATGCTCCGCCGCCTGGCGCTGCAAGGGGCAGAGACCGTAGTGCTTACACCCCATTATTACTCGGATTCTATTTCTCTGGCGGACTTTACCGCCCGACGGAACGCGGCTTTTGCCAACTTGCAGGCTGCTCTTCCTCCGGACGCGCCCCGGCTGCTGCTGGGTGCAGAGGTGTATGTAAGCCGCTATCTGATGAACAATACAGACCTGACCCCCATCTGTATCACAGGCACGCGGTGCGCCCTGCTGGAGCATAACTTCAGCGACAACTTCGGCACGGAGACCCTGGATCGGATCACGGCGCTGACCTGCGACCACGGCATACGGCCTATTTTGGCGCACATTGAGCGATACAAAGCGCTGATGGATCACCCCGGTTTAATTGACGAATTGCGAGATATGGGCTGCGCCACCCAAGTAAACATCAGCGCCTTTGCAAACGCCTCCTTCGGGGTGCGGCGCAAACTGCTGAAGTATCTGGACAGCGGGCGCATTGACCTGATTGGCTCCGACTGTCACAACCTGGGCACCCGCCCGCCGGATTATGCAGACGGCGCCGCCGTGATCGTCAAAAAATTCGGTGACAGCGCCCTGCAAGCCTTAATCCAAAATGCCCACACCCTGCTGGGCTGCTGAAAGCGCATAAAAAAGCACGACTTCTTTGACAGAAGCCGTGCTTTTTCTTATGTTCATTTTACTTTGACGTTTGCTCCAGGCTGCGCAGCAGGGCAATTTCCTCTTGGTAGCCGGACAAGTCATTGGGGGTCTCTAAGAACATGGGCAGTCCCCGCAGCGCCGGGTGGTTGACGATGCGGCGGAAGGTCTCTATACCCAAAAAGCCTTTACCGATCTGCTCGTGTCGGTCTTTATGGGAACCGCAAGGATTCTTAGAGTCGTTCAGGTGCAGTGCCCGCAATCTGTCCAGGCCGATCACCCGGTCAAACTGGGTCAGCACCCCGTCCAGATCCTCTGCCAAAGGGTACCCGCCATCACTCACATGACAGGTGTCCAGGCACACGCCGATCTTGTCTTGCAGCTGCACACCGTCTATAATGCGGCGCAACTCCTCAAATGTGCCGCCCACCTCGCTGCCCTTACCGGCCATCGTCTCCAACAGTACAGTGGTATGCTGCTTCGGGGTCAGCAGGTCGTTCAGTGCCCGGGTGATATAGGCAATCCCGTTATCCGTCCCCTGCCCCACATGGGAACCGGGGTGAAAGTTATACAGCGTACCGGGTAGAGCCTCCAGCCGCTGCAGATCATCGGCAAACACCTCTCTGGCAAAAGTGCGGGTGCGTTCCTTATCGCTGCACAAATTCATGGTATACGGTGCATGGGCCAGCACCGTACCAAAGTCCGCAGCCTGCGCCCCCTGCAAAAAGGCAGCCACATCCGCCGGATCCTGGGCCTTTACGGCACCGCCCCGGGGATTTCGGGTAAAGAACTGAAAAGTATTGGCACCGATGGACTGTGCCTCTCGCAGCATGTGGACATAGCCCTTGCTTGCACTTAAATGTGCGCCTAAAATCAACATCTCTTATCCTCGCAGCAGGGTCTGGCGAGCAATGTGCTGCTCCGCCTGACCGGACATAATATACTCCAGCAGATCCGCCACGCAGCCCTGGTTGCAGTGGCAGGCTTCAAACTGGCAAATCTCATGAATGGCCTTAGGCGCCTGGCCGGCACAGGCCGGCAATCCCACGGTCTTGAGCATATCCCAGTCATTATAATAATCGCCGATGGCCGCCACATGGTTCCGGTCAATGCCCAGCATATCTGCCAGCACCATAATGGCCGTACCCTTGTGGGTGCCCTTTTGCAGCATCTCCATACTCCATGGAGAGGAGGCCATAAAGTTCATACCTGCCGTGTCGCTGCGGTCAATTACATAGCGCAGCCGGTTCATGGTAATGGGGTTGGACCAAAAGATCACCTTCATCCACCCCTCCTTGGGTACCTTATCAATGGAGGTCACCTCGTAGTGCGCCTTATCAATATCCATGGTGCCCTGGGACAGAACGCCGTTTTTGACAATATACACATAATCGTCAAAATAAATTCCCACATCCACGCTCTTAAAGCTGTCACTAAACTTATTGATGATGTAGCGCACAAACTCGTGCCCCTCCTGCTGAATGGTGCTGCGCCAAATCATCTTCTCCTGCTGAAAGTCATAAATACCCGCGCCGTTGAGTACCACCGCCGGTTGATTGGGGGTAATACGATCGTAATTGCGCTTCAAGCTGGAGGTCAGCCGTCCGGAAGCCAAGGTAAAGTTGCCCCCCGCCTCTGTAAACGCCTGAATGGCGTCATAATTACGCCGAGGCAGCTTGCGTGCTTTGTTATTCAATGTGCCGTCAATATCCGACACCACCAGCCAATTGCTAAAATCCTTTTGACTCATACGTTTACCTTTTCTTTTCCCTGCAAGTGTGTAAAAATGATGTGAAATACGGGGGAAGCGGTGCTTCAAACCGCATTTCCGCCCCGGTTCTGGGATGTATAAAGCCAATCTCCCCAGCATGCAGGCACTGCCCGCCCAGGGAGGTGATCACACGCCGCGGTCCATACACCGGATCTCCGGCCAGCGGGTGACCGATATAGGCCATGTGCACCCGAATTTGGTGGGTGCGTCCGGTCTCCAATACACAGCGAATATGCGTAAAGTCCCCAAATCGCTCCAACACACGATAATGGGTGGTGGCCGGCTTGCTGTTCTGTTGGGTCACCGCCATTTTCTTGCGATCCTTGGGACTGCGACCGATGGGCTGGCACACCGTGCCGCTGTCTGCGGTCACATTGCCGTACACCACCGCTTGGTACGCCCGGTGAAAACTGTGTTCCTGAATCTGGCGTGCCAAATCCACATGGGCAAAGTCGTTCTTGGCTACCATGAGCAGACCGCTGGTATCCTTGTCAATCCGGTGAACGATCCCCGGTCGGATCACGCCGCCCACACCGCTAAGGGAGTCACCGCAGTAGTACAGCAACGCGTTCACTAGCGTGCCGGTATAATTCCCCGGTGCCGGGTGCACTACCATACCCTTGGGCTTGTTCACCACCAGCAGGTCGTCGTCCTCGTAGACCACATCCAAGGGGATATGCTCCGGCAGCACCTCCATGGGCTTTGGCTCCGGCAGGCGCAACTCCACCCGGGTGCCCGGGCGCAGCTTGTCTTTTTTATTCCCCGGGGCACCGTCCAGCAGTACGCCGCCCTCCTCAATCACTCGCGCCGCCGCCGACCGGGTCAGATCCGGGCACACGGTGCTTAAAAACTTGTCCAGTCGCTCCCCTGCCGCTGTTTCGTCCACGGTAAAGGCACGCACCGGCTGCCGCTCATTTTCCGTCATGGGTCGTTCCCTTCTTGCCATCACCGGAGCGGAACAGATCCACTGCCAGCCACAGCACAAAGCTAATGCCGCCGCAGGTCACAGCGCAGTCCGCAATATTAAACACGGCAAACTGCATAAAAGTCGGCTCAATAAAGTCAATCACATAGCCGTACAGCACCCGGTCGATCAGATTGCCCAGACCGCCGGCCACCAGCACCCCCAGGCTCCAGTAGCCCCACAGGGAGCGGCATTTGTTGCGAAACATATAAAAAAGCACACCGGCACACACCAGAGCGGTCAGCGCCACAAACACCCACCGGGCACCGCTGAACAGGCTAAAGGCCATCCCGGTATTGCGGGCATAGCGCAACTGCACCGCACCGGGCAGCAAAGTAACAATCTTGCCCCCCATCAGCGCACTTTCCGCCAGTCGCTTGGTCACCTGGTCAAAGGCCACGATCAGCAGGATCATAATGGAGGCCCAAATGTGTTTTTTTCTATGCTTCATAAACCCTCCGTATATAAAAAGGCGGGGGCAGAGCAGTCGCATCTGCCCCCGTATGGGTCGTCTTTATTTGTCCATCTCTGCCAGTGCAGCCGCACAATGGGCGCACAGGGTGGGATGTTCTGCGTTTTGACCTACGGTCTCATCGTACTTCCAGCAGCGCTCGCACTTTTCGCCGTCTGCCTTAGATACGGACACGCTCAGCCCCTCTACCTCGCCGGTAAAGTCGCCCTCACCGTCGGATAGTGCCACAGCGGAGGTAATGAAGATCTCCGGCAGCTGGCTCTCTACGCTCTGCAAGAAATCGTGCAGCTCGCCCGCAGCGTACAGGGTCACCTTGGCCTCCAAGGACTTACCGATGGTCTTGTCCTTACGAGCCAGCTCCAGTGCCTTCTGCACATCTTCACGAATCCGATGGATCCGATCCCACTTGGCCATAAAGTCTGCGTCCGCAGCAATGTACTCCGGCTGGGGAATATCGTTAAACAGCGGAGACCGGGGATCTCTGCCCGCTGCATGGGGCATTGCCTTCCAGATCTCGTCACAGGTAAAGGCCAAAATGGGGGTCAGCACCAAGGTCAGTGCGTCCAGCACCTTATACAATACGGTCTGGGCGGCACGGCGGGTAGCGCTGTTCGGCGCAGAAGTGTACAGCCGATCCTTGAGCACATCAAAGTAGAAGTTACTCATATCCACCACGCAGAAGTTGTGCAGCGCGTGGGCGGCGGTGTGGTACTCGTACACCTCGTACCCGCCGCGAGCGGTAGCCAGCACCTGATCCAGCTTCATCAGCGCGTATTTATCCAGCTCTTCCAACTGATCGTTGGGCACCATATCCTTGTCCGGGTCAAAGTCATACAGGTTGCCCAGGCAATAACGAGCGGTGTTGCGGATCTTTCTGTAATTATCCGACAGCTGCTTCAAGATCTCCTTACTGATACGCACATCGGCGTGGTAATCGGAAGAAGCCACCCACAAACGCAGAATATCCGCGCCGTACTGGTTGATAATGTCCGCCGGGTCAATACCGTTGCCCAGGGACTTACTCATCTTCTTGCCCTCACCGTCTACGGTCCAGCCGTGGGTGATGATCTGCTTAAAGGGCGCAGGCTGCCCGGCGGCTACGCTGGTGAGCAAAGAGGACTGGAACCAGCCTCTGTACTGGTCGGCGCCCTCCAGGTACACATCTGCCGGCCACTTCAAATAAGGGCGCTGTTTAAGCACCGCTGCATGGCTGGAGCCGGAGTCGAACCACACATCCATAATGTCGCTTTCTTTGTCAAAGCCCTTTTGTGCGCCGCAGTGGGGGCACTTATAATCCTCCGGCAGGAAATATTCCGCCTCATGGGCGAACCAGGCGTCAGAGCCCTCCTGACCAAAGATCTTAGATACCCGCAGCATCAGATCTTTATCCACGATCTCCTTGCCGCAGTCTTTACAATAAAATACGGGAATGGGCACACCCCACTTACGCTGACGGGAGATGCACCAATCGGCGCGCTCCTGGATCATGGACTGCATACGGTCCTTGCCCCAGGCCGGATACCACTGCACATCCTCGGTGGCAGCCACAGCAGCCTCCTTAAAATCATCTACCGAGCAGAACCACTGGGAGGTGGCGCGGAAAATGATGGGCTTATGGCAACGCCAGCAATGGGGATACTGGTGGACGATCTTTTTCAGCGCAAACAAAGCGCCGATTTTTTCCAAATGCTCCGCAATGGGCTTGTTGGCCTCATCGGTGGTCAGCCCGGCGAACTGTCCGGCCTCCTCCGTCAGTCTGCCCTCGGCATCCACCGGTACAACGGTGGGGATCTCCGGGTACTTTTGGCACACGATAAAGTCATCCACGCCGTGACCCGGTGCCGTGTGTACGCAGCCGGTACCGCTCTCCAGCGTTACATGATCGCCCACGATCACCAAAGAGGTGCGGTCAATAAACGGGTGCTGGGTTTTCATATACTCCAGCTCGCTGCCCTGGATCACACCCACGGTCTCATAGTCCGTGGTGCCACGGTCCGCCATAGCGGCGTCTACCAGGTCGGTAGCCATCACATAAAACTCGTCGCCGCTCTTGACCAGAGAATACTCAAAGTTGGGGCCTACGCAGATGGCCACATTGGCCGGCAGGGTCCAGGTGGTGGTGGTCCAAATCACGAAATAGGTCTTGCTCAGGTCCGCACCCAGTGCAGTGAGCTTGCCCATATCGTCCGTTACATTGAACTTTACATAAATAGAATGGCAGGGATCCTCGCCGTACTCAATCTCCGCCTCGGCAAGGGCGGTCTTGCAGTCCGGGCACCAATACACAGGCTTTAAGCCCTTGTAGATGTGGCCCTGAGAAGCCATGGTAGCAAATACCTTAATCTGCTCTTCCTCAAAATCCTTGGTCAGGGTAATGTACGGGTGATCCCACTCGCCGATCACGCCCAGGCGCTTAAAGGACTCCCGCTGAATATCCACATAGCTCAGCGCAGTCTCTCGGCAAATCTTGCGCAATTCCAGATCGGAAATGTCGCTGCCGGCGCCGATGCCCGCCTGCTTTCTGGCTTTCAGCTCTGTGGGCAGGCCGTGGGTATCCCAGCCGGGCACATAGGGAGACTGGAATCCGGTCATATTCTTGTAGCGCACAATAAAGTCCTTTAAGGTCTTGTTCATGGCGTGGCCGATATGAATATCACCGTTGGCGTACGGAGGTCCGTCGTGGAGCACAAACAGGGGCTTGCCCTCGTTGTGCTGCATCAGCTGACGATACTGGTCGTTTTCTTCCCATGCTTTCAGGAATTCCGGCTCCCGCTGGGGCAAAGCTGCCCGCATTGGAAAGTCGGTCTTGGGTAAATTCAGTGTTTGGTTATAATCCATGCTTCTTGTTACTCCTACTGTGTATGTAAATTATTTTTTCTTCTTAAAGAAACCGCGCAACTTGGAAGAGCCCTCTTCCTCCTCATACTCGTCCTCGTCCGGAGCGGTCAGAGAAATGGTCTCGCTGGTGCGCTCATCGCCGCTCTTTACATGAAAATAATCCTCAAAGGGCATAGCGGCCTGGTCGTCAAACAAGGTCTTTTCCTCCTGCTGCGGGGACACCTGCTCCAGCTCCGGTTCCTCGTCGATCTCGCTGATGGTGGGGGCGTTCTCGTCCAGCGGAGTGATTTCGTCCTCGGTAAAGGCGTTCAGCGCGCTGCTGACCTCCTCCGGGCTGGCTGCGGGCGCCTGCTTCTCCTCGATCTCGTCAATGATCTGATCCACCTGATCATCGTCTGTGTCGCCCTTGGTATTCTCTGCCGTCGGCGCCTGTGCCGCAGCTTCCTCCGTCGGTGCGTCGACCGTCTGGCTTTGCAGTTTGTTGATCTCGTCAATATTGGAGATGATCTGGTTCATCTCGCTCTCCACAGAGTCAATGTGCGCCTGATCCTCGTCCACCTGGGGCTTCAAATCCACCATATCGCCCAGGCGATCCATCTGGCTCTCATACAGGGACAGCAAGCTGTCCTTAAAGCTCTTGGACTCGCTGCGCAGCTTTTCGATCAGCTGCTCGTGATAGGCTTTTTCGCTCTTCGCCTTGCTCATCAGCTCCTCAGACAGCTGCTTGGCCTGGTTGAGCATTTCCTGAGCCACAACCTTGGCGCCGTCAATGGCGTCGTTGGCCTTGGCCTCCGCCTCGGTAATAATGGACTCAGCAGCGTCCTGCTTCTCCTTGGTAAAGTTGGCGGCATAGGTGCGGGCCTCGGCCACCATCTTGTCCGCTTTTTCTTTGGCGTCCGTCACCGTCTGCTGGGCGGTGGCTGCGCTTGCGCTAAGCTTCTCCTCTGCCTTTTCCTTGGCGTCCTTGGCAATGCGATCCGCCATCTTTTGGGCGGTGATCAGTGCGGTCTTGATAGAGTCCTCTTCATTTCTGTACTCCTCAATCTTGCCGGCAAGTATTTCCATTTTGCGGTAAAGCTCTTTGTTCTCATCGTACACAGCCTGGTAAGACTCGACGATCTGGGCCAACAGGGCATTGACCTCTTCCTTATCATATCCGCCGCTTTGCACGGTAGACAGATTTTTCTCTCGAATTTGGCTGGGTGTAATCATATTCTCTCTCCTTCTCTCCTCACATAAACATGCCGTTGTTCTCAAGCTCATCGATCAGATCGCCCATTACATCTACATTGTAAGGCGTAATGATATAGGTGCTGTTGGCTACCCGCTTGATCTGGCCGTTGTTGGCATACGCCACGCCGCTGAGGAAATCCAGCAGTCTGCGTGCAATATCTCGGTTGGTGCTCTCCAAATTCAACACCACCGTACGCTTGGCATTCAAATTGTCGCCGATGGAGGCAGCCTCTTCAAACCGCTCCGGCTTCACCAGCACCACCTGCAACTGGGTGGTGGTGTGGATATTGACTACCTTATCGTCCCGTCCCCTGCTGCGCGGGCGTTCCTGGCGCTCCGGCTTAGGCGCCCGCTCGTGCCGGGGGCGCTCCTGTCGCTCTGCCCGCTCCGGGGCAGCCAGACCGTAGTCCCGGTTGTCGTCGTCATAGTAATCGTCAAAATCATCATCATTCTCGGTAATGATCTCTTTGAACTTATCCAGTAAACCCATATTCGCCTCTCCTTAACGGTATTGTCTAGCGCCGAAGATGGCAGAGCCGACACGCACCAGCGTGGAACCCTCGGCAATGGCGACCTCAAAATCGCCGCTCATACCCATAGACAAAATATCCATGTCTATATTATGGTGTTTTTTGTCTTTAATGTCAATGAAAGATTGATGCATTGTCTCAAAATATTTGCGCACCTGTGTCTCCGTCTCACAAATGGGGGGAATACACATCAAACCCTTGATCTGCAAACCGGGCAACTGCGCCGCTTCTTCCAGCAGCTCCGGCAATGCCTCGATCATAATGCCGCTTTTGCTTTCCTCCCGGCCGATGTTCACTTCCACCAGTACCCGGGTGGTCACGCCGTGCTTAACGGACTGCTTGGAAATCTCCTGGGCCAGTTTCATAGAATCCACCGACTGGATCATATCCACCTGACCCACAATATACTTAACCTTATTGGTCTGGAGTCGACCGATCAGGTGTTTTTCCACCCCATCCAAGTGCAACGCATCCCGCTTGCCCAGGTATTCCTGCACCCGATTCTCGCCGATCAAATCAGCGCCCAGATCCAGCGCCCGGTTAATGTACACCGGCTCCACGGTCTTGGTCACTGCCATCAGGCGAACCTCTCGGGGATCGCGGCCGCTTTTGACGGCGCCCTCCTGCACCCGATCTAAGACCCGCTTCCAGTTCTCCTCAACGGCTTGCAGCCGTGCCGGATCAGGTATAAACTTTTCCATTATAAAGATCCTTCCCTTCTGTGATGATCTCGTCATAAAGGCGAATACCGTCTTTATTCTGGGCGTCATACGCCAGTATTACATAATCCTTGCCGGAATACAGCACCGTGGCGGGACGGAATTTCACCTGTCCGGCCACCAGCACATACACGCCCTTTTTACCGTCGCTTACATGCACGGCGGCAGCGGGGGCCTTGATCCCGGTATAGGAAGCTGTGCGAATTTCTATATCCTCCGCCCGATAGGCGGCAATATCCGAGTCCATATTCTCACACTGGAGCACCAGAACCGTTTGCGTGGCGCCGGGCTTAGTGTCCGCACCGCTGACCACGGTGCAGGAAAGCACCCGGTCGCTGTCCTTAATAGCCACATCCAGTCGAGTGCCGTTTTGCACCTTTTGCAGGTCCGCCACATCCGCCTTGCACACAAAGTACCAAGCATAGCTGGTGATCACCTTGCCTAAGGCGCCGGTGTCGCCCTTGGCGCTCTCGGCAGTCTTTAAGGCTTTATCCAGATCGGCAGCGGTCATCTCCGTCACCTGATCATAATCAAAAACGCTCTCGCACCCATCCGTGTAGCCGGAGAAGACGCCGCTTACCGCCGCAGTCACGGAGCCGATAGGCTCTGCCGTGCCCAGACCGTCCATTTGACTTTGCAAATCCCTTTTCAGCGCTGCAAAGTCAATGCTGGTGCCGATCATCATCTGGCGGCGGGTAAAGGTGTCGTTCATCTCCTGCGCCGCGGTACTTGCCCCGGTCAGATCCGATTGGGCCAGCGCCCGTATGTAATCATTTACATTCTGCACCGCCTCATTGTCCACGGCGGTAATATCCGTGGCGGTGGCGGTACTCTTATTTTCCATATCCCGGTAGTGCTGCAGCTTCTCCTTTAAGGCGGTGCGCTGGCTGTACGCCTTAGCGTCCGCCTCAGACTGAAAGCGCAGAGCCACCTTGCCGTCCTTGGCAATCTTCTCGCCGTCGGCAACGCATTGCACCGTCACGCCGCCGGGGCCGCTAACCGTGTGCTCCTCTCGCACCGCCAGTGCCGTGGTCTCAATGGTACGGTACACGGTGGTCTCCTTGGCGGTGTAGGTTTGCAGCCGCACATGGGTAGCAGTATAGCACTCATACACCACCACAGACAAAATCAGCAGCGCCACAATGCCGATGGCCCAGTTCTCCTTGGCGGTGCGACTGAGCTTTTTACGGCTTTTATGCTCTTTTTCCTTTGTCTTTGCCATAAAGAAAATCCTCTGCCTGCGCCGTCGCTGCGGCGATCAGGCGCTCTGTATCCATGGTATCCGGCTCCAGCACCACAGTGCCCTGCCGGCGCTTAAACCAAGTGATCTGACGCTTGGCGTAGCGGCGGGTCTCCTGCTTGAGCCGTTCTACCGCCGTCTCCAGCGGCTCGCTGCCCTCCAAATATGGCAGCAGTTCCTTGTGCCCAATGGCCTGCCGTGCCGTAGGACCGCAAGCGGCGTAGGCCTGCCGTGCTTCCTCCACCAATCCGGCGGCCAGCATGGCGTCCACCCGGGCATTGATCCGATCATACAGCACCTGCCGATCCCGGTAGCAGAGCACAAAATACAGTGCCTCATAAGGGCTGTCCTCCCGGCGGGAGGCTGCATTCTGTGCAGTCTTGGTAATACCGGCATAGTACAGCTCCAGTGCACGCACCACCCGATTTTTGTTATTCGGATGTATTTCTGCCGCAGCCGTGGGATCCACCTGCTGCAAGGTACGGTACAACGCTGTGCCGTCCTTTGCCAGCAGTTCCCGGCGCAGGTCCGGGTTTGTCTGCACATGGGCGAACTGAATGTGGTCAATAAAGCTGTCAATAAACAGCCCGGTGCCGCCAACCAAAATGGGCACCTTACCCCGGGCGGCAATATCCGCCACCGTCTCCGCTGCCAGTTTGCAATACTGAGCCACGCTAAAAGGCGTGTCCGGGGGCAGAATCTCTGCCAAATGGTGCACCGCTGCCTGCCGCTCCGCTGCCGTAGGCGCCGCAGTGGCAATGGGCATACCGGTATAGATCTGCATAGAGTCGGCACACACGATCTCGCCGTCCAGCCGCCGAGCCAGGGCAATGCCCAAACCGGTTTTGCCGGAGGCGGTGGGACCGGCCACCACAAGTACCTTTGTCTTCATACTCACGCCCTGCCGAACTGTCTTTCAATCTCGTACCGGCTAACCTTGATCATCACCGGCCGCCCATGGGGGCAGTAGCGAATATCCGGCATGGACAGCAGCTTCTCAACAAACAGGCGCTGCTCCGCCGGGCTGGTCACATCACCGGCCTTGACCGCTGCGCGGCAAGCGGTGGAATGGAAAATCCAGTCCAGCTTTTCCGGCTCAATGTCCGTTTTGTGCTCCAGCAGCTTCTCCGCGATCTCGCAGATCAGGTCGGCAATATTTGCCCCGTCCAGCATAGCGGGCACCGATCGCACCAACACCGCGTCCGTGCCAAAGATCTCCACCTCAAAGCCGCCTTTTTGCAGCAAATCCAGATGTTCCTCCACGGCGGACAGTTCCGCTTTATTCAGGCGCACGGTCACCGGCGCCAGCAGCAACTGGCTGTGGACCTCCGCGTTCCGGCGCAGGGCTTCAAAATTCATCCGCTCGTGGGCGGCGTGCTTATCAATATAATATAAATTATTTTCTATTTCTACAAGTATATAGGTCTTAAAGGCTTCGCCCACTACACGGAAGGCCGGGGCCTTCCGGTCCTCGTCCACCACCTGCACCGTGGGGGCAGGTGCTGTCTCCGCCGAAGGCGGTGCAGACGCTGCCGATTCTACGCTCTCATGCGTAGGCACTGCCGGGGGCGCTTGGGTGGGCACTTCCGGCTCACTCTGTACCACCGGCGCAGCCTGGGGTTCCAAGGCATTTATTTCGGTCACTGTTACAGGTGCCGACTCTTGCGCCGTCGGCGCTGCGCTTTGCTCTGTCGCCCGCTGCACCGGGATCTGCCCCTGGGGCGCGGTACGGTACGGCACACCTGCCTGCGCCGTCTGCCAAAAGTCCGTGCGGGGCGCTGCTTGCAGCACCGTTTGCACGCTCTCTTCCTTTTTGCGGAAGAAGTCGATCTTGGCGCTGCGACTGCCTGCCGGCGGGTACGCGCGTCCCACCTCGTCCGCTGCGGGGGTGCCGCCAAAGGTGGCTTCCTTTACACTGTCGCCGGTCTCAATCGCGGTCTTGACCCCATAATACACCAGGTCAAACACCGGCTTTTCGTTGGCAAAGCGCACCTCAATCTTGGCCGGGTGCACATTCACATCCACCAGCGCCGCGTTGACGGTCATATTCAGCACGCAGGCAGGAAAGCGCCCCACCATAATGCTGTTTTTATACGCCTGCTCCAGCGCCGCCAAGGCGGTCTTAGACTTCACCAGGCGACCGTTTATGAAAAAATACTGCATGGCCCGGCTTTTGCGGGAGGCATGGGGGCTGGACACATAGCCCTCCAACTCCATACCGTTATAGCTGTAATGCACCGGGATCAGCGACTGGGTCAATTCCCGGCCAAACACGGAGTACACTGTGCTCTTTAAGTCCTTGTTGCCGGGAGTCACCAGGGTCTGCTTGCCGTCCCGGATCAGGCGAAAGGCGATCTCCGGGTGGCTCAGCGCCACCGCGTCCAGCACACCGGCCACCGCGTTGCCCTCGGTCACATCTTTCTTTAAGAATTTCATGCGCGCAGGCGTGTTAAAGAACAGATCCCGCACCACCACTGTGGTGCCCACCGGGCAACCGGCGTCGTCGCAGCTTTGTTCCTGGCCGCCGGCGATCACATAGCGGGTGCCCACCTGCTCCTCTGCTGTGCGGGTAAGCAGTTCCACCTGCGCCACTGCGCCGATGGAAGCCATGGCCTCGCCCCGAAAGCCCAGGGTGCCGATGGCGTTCAAGTCCTCCTCGGTTGCGATCTTAGAGGTGGCATGGCTGATAAACACCTTGGGCACATCCACCCGTGCGATACCACAGCCGTCGTCCGTAATGCGCATATAGGTAGAGCCCCCGTGCTGGATCTCCACCGTTATGCGGGTGGCGCCGGCGTCAATGGAATTCTCCACCATTTCTTTAATTGCAGAGGCGGGGCGTTCCACCACCTCGCCGGCTGCAATCAGCTGGTACACGGACTTGGGTAAAATATGAATTTGCGGCATGGAACCACCGCCCTTTCTATAATGAAATCCGTTTTTAGCTAAGTTCCTGGGCCTTTTTGCGCAGGTTATCCAGGGTCTGCATAGCCTCAATCGGAGTCAAAGTGTTAATGTCTACGGTCTTTAGAATTTCCAAAATCTCGTTGGTGCCGTTGGCGGTGAAATTGTACTGAATTTCCTCCTCCGGCTCCTCCTCTATGGCTTCCTCCGCCTTAAACTCGATAGGCACGCTGTTCTGCTCCAGCTCCTTGAGGATCACCTTGGCGCGGCGCACCACCTTGTCCGGCACACCGGCCAGCTTGGCCACTTCAATACCAAAGCTTTGATCCGCGCCGCCCCGCACGATCCGCCGCAGGAAAGTAATATCGTCTCCCCGCTTCTTCACCGCTACGGAGTAGTTGCGCACGCCGTCTACCAGCCCCTCCATGGCGGTCAGCTCATGGTAATGGGTGGCAAACAGCGTCTTGGCGCCCAGGGTCTTGCGCTTGCACACATATTCCAGCACCGCCCGGGCAATGCTCATACCGTCAAAGGTGGAGGTGCCCCGGCCGATCTCGTCTAAGATAATCAGGCTGTTTTGGGTGGCGTCTTTCAAAATGGTGGCCACCTCGTTCATCTCCACCATAAAGGTGGACTGGCCGGTAGCCAGGTCGTCAGACGCGCCCACTCGAGTAAAGATGGCGTCTACCACGCCAATGTGCGCCTGCCGCGCCGGTACAAAGGAACCGATCTGCGCCAACAAGGTGATCAGCGCGATCTGGCGCATATAGGTGGACTTACCTGCCATATTGGGGCCGGTGATAATGTGGCACCGGTCGTCCTGCAAGTCCAGGTATGTATCGTTGGGAACAAAGGGCCCGCTGTCCAGCAGCGCCTCCACCACCGGGTGGCGGCCGTCCTTGATCTCGATCACGCCATCCCCTTCTACCTGGGGACAGGTGTAGTTATGCTCTGCCGCCACATGGGCCAGGGAACACAGCACATCCAGCCGGGCCAGCGCCTTGGCGGTCACTTGCAGCCGCTGGATCTGACCGGCGATCTCCTCTCGCAGAGCACAGAACAGCTGGTACTCCAGCGCCACCTCCCGATCCTTGGCGCCTAAAATCTTGCCCTCCAGCTCTTTCAGCTCCTGGGTTATGTAGCGCTCGCAGTTGGCTAAGGTCTGCTTGCGGATGTAAGTCTCCGGCACCTGGTCCCGGTACGCGTTGGACACCTCAATATAGTAACCGAATACCCGGTTGTAACCCACTTTCAGCTTGGGGATACCGGTTTCTTCCCGCTGCTGCGCTTCAATGGAGGCAATCACGCCGGTGCCGTCGGTCATAATAGCCTTTAGGCTGTCGATCTCTTCGTTATAGCCTGCTTTGATAAACCCGCCTTCGCGGATAGAAAAGGGCGGCTCCTCCACAATTGCCCGGCGAATTTCTTCTGCCACATCGGTGAGCAGGTCAATATCGCTTTCAATTTCCCGCAGCATGGCGGTGTTGCAGTCTGCCAAAGCAGTCTTAATCTCCGGCAGGGCGGAAATAGTGCTTTCCAGCGCCCGCAATTCCTTGGCATTGGCAGTGCCGTACACAATGCGGGTCATCAGCCGCTCAATGTCGTTAACACCCACCAGCGCCTGGCGTACCGTGTCTCGCAGCATAGGGCAGTCAAACAATTCGCCCACCGCATTTTGGCGACGGAGGATTTGGCTGACGCTCAGCAGCGGCCGCTCCACCCAGGCACGAATCATCCGCTTGCCCATGGCAGTCTTGGTTTTATCGATCACCCACAGCAGCGAATGCTTCTTGTCGCCGGTCATCATGGAGCGGGTCAGCTCCAAGTTGCGCCGGGCGCTGATGTCCAGGTGCATAAACCGCTCGCTGTCGTAGAACTCCACTTCCGACGGCGTCTCGATCTCGTCTTTCTTCTGCGTATTTTTCAAATAAGCGATCACCGCGCCCAGGGCACACACCGTCTCGCGGCTGTGACCCAGGTCCAGTGCGGCGATCTCATCCTTCTTTAAGGTCTCTATAATTTCCTGGGAGCAGGCGTCAAAATCAAACAGCGCCGCCTCCGGGTACTCGGCGGACGCCTCCAGCCGAGCAGTAACGAACTGCACCACATGGTCATAATCGGCAGCTGTGCCGCCAAAAATCACCTCTCTGGGAGAATAGGTGGACAGCTGATTGATCACCTTGCTCTCCACATCCTCGCCGGTAGCCAGGGTCACATGAAACTCGCCGGTTGACACATCCGCAAAGCAAAGCCCGGCGCCGTTCTCGCCGCCAAACACACTGCACAGGTAGTTGTTGACGCCGTCCTCCAGCATATTGCCCTCGATTACCGTACCGGGGGTGATGATTCTTATAACCTCTCTTTTAACGATGCCCTTGGCCAGCGCCGGATCCTCCATCTGCTCACAGATGGCCACCTTGTAGCCCCGGCTCACCAGCTTGGCGATATAGCTGTCTGCGCTGTGAAAGGGCACACCGCACATAGGTGCCCGCTCCTCCTGGCCGCAGTCCCGACCGGTGAGCACCAGATCCAGCTCCTTGCTGGCAATCTTGGCATCATCAAAAAACATTTCATAAAAATCGCCCAGACGGAAGAACAAAATCACATCCGCATAGTCCTTCTTGATCTGAAAATACTGATCCATCATAGGGCTGATCTTTGCTTTTGCCATATCCCACTCGTCCTCCTCTCTGCAAAAATGCTGCGAGCGACCACGCCGCCCGCAGCCGGTTTACACCTTAGTGGCAGCCGCCGCAGGTGCAGCAATCGTGGGTGCAGCCACCCTCCTGCTGCTGGGGCAGCTCACAGGTCTCCGGGTCCTGACCGTCAAAGAACAGGCCCATCATACCACTGATGTACTGTGCCATCTCCTCCATGGCGGAAGCAGCGGCAGAATACTTCTGCATATTTTCGCTCTCCATAATCTCACCATAGAGCTTCTGATAATCGGCCTGCAGGCTCTCAATGCGATCCTTGTCTGCATCGTTTGCCTTCTCGGCCTCCTGCTGATACTTCAGGGAGATCAGCTGCAGCTCCTGCATCTGCTGCTGCAGCTTCTCGTCGCCGTCATTGGCCTTAGCTGCGGCCTGGAGGGCTGCAAAGCGCTCGTCCTTTTGAATTTCTTTGCCCAGTTCTCTGAGTGCGGATTCCAAACTCATAAATTTAATTCCTTTCCAGTTCTCCCCGCAACACATAGGTGAGCGGTTCTATAACTTTTACATTTTGGAAGGAGCCGATCAGGCTGTCGTCCCCTTCAAATTCTATAATCAGGTTTCCGTCCGTGCGGGCGGCAACATAATTATCGCCTAACTTGCCTTTGCCGCTGACAAAGCACTTAAAAGTCTCGCCCCGGTGCAGCTGCATTTGCTCTGCGGAGATCTGCTCTTGCAAAGCCAGCAGCTCCGCCATCCAGCGGGCTTTTTCCTTATGGGACACCGGATCGTCCATCTTGGCCGCCGGGGTGCCCTCTCTGGGCGAGTAGATGAAAGTAAAGAGTGAGGTGGCCCCCACCTCCTTGACCAACGATAAAGTATCTTGAAACTCCTCATAAGTCTCGCCCGGGAAGCCCACGATCACATCGCTGGTGATGGAAAGGGCGCTGCCCATCTTGGCCTTAGCGTAGTGCACCAGCTCTAAATACTGCTCGGCGGTGTAGCCCCGGTTCATGGCTTTCAGCACCCGGTCATTGCCGCACTGGAAAGGCAGGTGCAGGTGCTTGGCTACCTTTGGACATTCGGCCATGGTGTCCAGCAGTTCTTTGGTACAGTCCTTGGGGTGGCTGGTCATAAAGCGAATGCGAAAATCGCCGGGCAGGTCGTTCATCTGCCGTAGCAGTTGGGAAAAGGTGACTCGTGGGGTCAGATCTTTGCCGTAGCTGTTCACATTCTGCCCCAGGAGCGTGATCTCTTTATACCCGTCGGCGATCAGCCGCTTGGCCTCTGCCAGCACATCGCACGCCTGTCGAGAGCGCTCCCGCCCCCGCACATACGGCACGATGCAGTAAGTGCAAAAGTTGTTGCAGCCGTACATAATGGGCAGCCACGCCCGCCGCTGGTCGTCCCGCACTACCGGCACACCCTCGGCAATCACGCCGTCCATATCCGGCAGTTCAAACACCCGCTTTTTGCGGGTTAGGGTGCGCAGCAGCAGCTCCGGCAGCCGGTGCACCACATGGGTGCCAAACACCAGGTCCACAAAAGGAAAGGACTGCTTGATGCGATCGGCAATGTGTTGTTGCTGCATCATACAGCCGCACAGGGCGATCACCGTGTCCGGGTGTTCCGCCTTATAGGACTTGAGCGCCCCCACGTTGCCAAACACCCGATCCTCTGCGTGCTCCCGCACGGCGCAGGTGTTAAAGAGAATAAACTGTGCTTTGTGCCGATCGTCGGTAAACGCGTAGCCCATATCCGCCAGCATACCCTTAATATGTTCGCTGTCCGCCACATTCTGTTGGCAGCCGTAGGTGATCACACAGGCCAGAGGCTTGTCCGTATAGCGGCTTTGCAGCACCGCCTGCACCTTGGCAGCGTTCTCTCTTTGGGCGTCCAGTTCTTCTTTGCTGATGGTCTTGGTATTGATCAAGGGTACTTCCTCCGACATTGGCTTACAAAAGCCCATTTCAGGCTCCTGCACATTATAGCATTATAACAAATTCCGCGCCACGGTTCAATATATATAATATATAATATTTATTAAAAATAAGTGAATTTTTGTTCACCTTGCACCCTGCCATTGCTTTTGACGGCAAAAAGTGGTAAAATCCATACTTGTGTGCCGTGGATCGGCACGGAAAGAAGCAATTTGACGAGGTGATCTTATGCTGCACCAGCGCGGCGCCGGTGTGCTTATGCACATTAGCTCCCTGCCCTCCCCTTATGGGATCGGCGTGTTTGACCGGCACGCCAGAGACTTTATCGACCGTATTGCGGACATGGGCTTTACCTACTGGCAGGTGCTGCCCTTTAATCCGATTGACGGAGCCGGAAGCCCCTATTGCTCCCCCTCCGCTTTTGCCGGCAATTACCTGTTTATCGACCCGCAGGGATTGCAGGATATGGGCCTGGCGACGGCGGAAGAAGTGGCGGCAAACCATTATGACGGCACGCCGTACACGGCGGACTTTGCCTTTGCCGGTGAACGCCGACTGGCACTGCTGGAGCAGGCTTTTTTGCGCATAGACGATACCCTGGCGGCCAAGATCAAAGCCTTTGAGGTGGAGAACCCATGGCTGACGGATTACAGCGTATTTATGGCGGTAAAAGAGGCAGAGGGCGGCAAGCCCTGGTGGCAGTGGAGCGACCGCCACGCCCATTACCACACCTGTATTCAGGACATATATTCCTATGAGAGCCGGGCGGCGTTTTGGAAATTTGTGCAGTACATTTTCTACCAGCAATGGGGTAATATCAAAGCCTACGCCAACGAAAAAGGCGTGGCTGTCTTGGGAGATATGCCCATTTATGTAGCCATGGACAGCGCCGATGTGTGGTCCGGTCTGCCCCTGTTTCTCATTGATGAAAAGACCTTAAAGCCGGAGAAAGTGGCCGGTGTGCCGCCGGATTACTTTAGCGAGAACGGCCAGCTGTGGGGCAATCCCCTGTACGACTGGGCGGCTATGGAAAAGGACGGCTACGGCTGGTGGCTTTCTCGCCTGGGTCACGCGCTGACCACCTATGACGCGGTACGCATTGACCACTTCCGCGCCTTTGCCAGCTACTGGGCGGTGGACGCCCAGGCAGAAACTGCCAAGGTGGGCCAGTGGCTGCCCGGGCCGGGGATGAAGCTGTTTGACAAGGTGTTTGAGGTGTACCCGAACGCCCCCATTATTGCCGAGGACCTGGGGGTGTTTGGAGAGGATGTGGTGCAGCTGCTTACTGACACCGGCTTCCCCGGTATGAAAGTGGTGCAGTTTGGCTTTGACCCCAACGGTGACAGCAGCCACATGCCCCATAACGCAGAGAAAAACAGTATCAATTATGTGGGCACGCACGACAACAACACCCTGCTGGGCTGGCTGTGGGAGGCCGGTGAAGCAGAGCGCCGCTTTGCCCTGGACTATGCGGGCTTTACCGGCGACAACTGGGGCGACGGCGGCTACCAAAGCCCCGCCTGCCGCAAAATTATAGAAACGGTGTGGCGCAGCGCCTCCAATGTGGTGATCATCGCCTTGCAGGATATGTGCGGCTTTGGCAGCGACGCGCGAATGAACACCCCCGGCGTGCCGGAGAAGAACTGGCGCTTTCGCACTACAAAAGACACCATCGCCAACATAGACGGCGCCTATTTTCGCCGAATCAACAACCTGTTCCGCCGCACCTACCCGGTTTTTGAAAAATAACAGGGTCAAAAAAACATCTCCTTCATAGTATGTTACTGAAGCACTGCGGGGCGCCGGGCGCCCGGTGTGCAATAACCTATGAAGGAGTTTTGTTATGCCCGATTCGATCATTGATACCGGCGAAAAACGCATTAACGAGGCGGTGTGCATTGACACCAAGCGCATTTACGACAGCTGCGTAAGCAAGGACTGCCTGGAGGACCTGCGGGTCACCTTTTATGCCCCGGCGCAAATGCTGGTAGACAACGCGGTCACCGTCAAGTGCCGGGACTGCACCATTGAGGCTGTAAGCATTGATGTGGACGAAGTGCCCTTTGACAACGGCTTTTACAGCGTGGATGTTACTTACTACTTTAAGCTGACCTTTGACTGCTACTCGGCGCCCTGCACGGTGCCTATGGTAGCCACCGGCTACACCAGCTTTAACAAAAAGTGCATTCTCTACGGCAGCAGCGGCAATGTGAAGGTCTTTGTCAGCAATGTGTCCGCAGAGGCGCTGGACTGCCCGGAGGCCCCTCAGTACACCAACCCCTCTGCCAAGGTGCAGGCAGTGGATCCGGTGATTCTGTCTATGGATGTGGTATGCAGCTGCGACTGCCGCGTGCCCTGCCTAACCTCCATGCCCAAGTCCATCACTTCCACACTGGACAACAGCACCCTGCCGGAGCGTCCGGCCAAGGCTGTGCTGGTGACCCTGGGTCTCTTTTCCATCATCCAGATGGAGCGAGATGTGCAGATGACCATTCCCGCCTATGACTACTGCATTCCGGAGCGGGAGTGCAACTGCAACACCGCCAACCCCTGCGAGACCTTCGCCGGCATTGACTTCCCGGTGGATGAGTTCTTCCCCAGGGACAAAGAGGACTGCTGCCCCTGCTGCCCGGACAGTGGCAACACCGGCGCCAATACCGCCGACAATCGTAACAATCGCTAAGATCCAAAAAGCACCGCTGACGGTCCCCCGCCGGCGGTGTTTTTTTCGTATTTTCATTGTTCGTCAACCAAGAAGTTCGCCCGGTCTTGATACTCGCCGTTTTTGAATGTAATTTCGTAACTCACCCGATTCGACCGCAGGCGCCATTCCAAGACGGTCACGGTATCGCCGTTCTTGCTCGGTTCCACACCATAATAGCTGACTGTAGACAGCGGCGCGATTTTCAAACATTCTTCCAGGGTCAGATCCGGCGCCCGGTCATACAGACTTTTGGCCTGATCCATAGACAAAGGACAGTCGCATTCCGTATTCACCAGGCACTTACGCTCGTATATACCGTCCTGATCCGTATCTTCCAGAATCACATGGTACGGCATGCCCTCGTAAACGGTTTCTTCATTTGCAGCCAAGCCCGCCTCATAATCCGCCGGTGTATTTTTAGACTGCACCGGCAGCTGCGTTTTGTCCAAAACTTCCATGGCCTGCTGTAAGGGCTTGGATTCCACACCTTGGCGGGCTCGTTCCCGCATAAGGGCGTCTACGCCGTTGGACACGCCCAGCGACACCGCCGCACAAACAGTCAGAGCCACTAAAATGCGCCCGATCACCGGCATACGGCGGAAAATGCCCTGCTGCAACGTTTGGCTGTTGACCCGATGGATTTTGCCGGCACAGATAAAATCCACCACGGCCAGTACCAACGGCAGAAAAGACAAAACGAGCTGCACATTGTACATCCAGTCCATATTCCAACCCCTCCACTGGGAGAAATATAGCCAAGGCGACACACCCTCAAGTGCAAAATCCAACAAAAACGGCGTGTCCATAGCTAAAGCAGCCGGTATATCCAAAGTCAGACAAAACAGTAGGGTGAACAAAGTGTACCATAAAAAATACTGCGTAATGCTACTAACAACACAAAACAGACCGTGCCCAATCAGCAGCACCGGATCCTTGCACTTCCACGCCCAGCGAAAGGCCAGGGTGGTGGCTGCCAAAACAACCAGCACATTGACAAACAGCAGGGTATGGACCAGCCAGTCCGGCATAATATCATACAAGGAATACGACCACTGATTGCAAAACCCATATAGCACAGACAGCAACACGCACGCCGCCAGAGCAGAAAAGCCCAGCACACGCCCGGGCAAGTTGCGGTGCAGGCGGCCCAGTTCCCGAGCCATCTTCTCCGGCGCGCCCATACGGCTCATTGCCATATTCTCCGCCTTTTCCCTCTCATATCCGGCGTCTGTATAGAAACTGATTTCGTCCTCTATATGATCCTCCAACTCCCGCTGCACCTGGGCTTTGGTATACGGGTTGGAGACCAACAGCAGCGCCTTGCGCAAATACTCTTCTTTTTTCATGCCCCACCTCTACGCAAACTCCAATACCCGGGTCACATCCCGCGTGTAAGACAAAAACTCCGCTTTCTTCTCGGCGAACTGGCGGCGGCCTTTGTCCGTCAAGTGATAATACTTACGACGGCGGCCGTCCACCGTGCGCCAATCGCTTTTTAGGCACCCCTCCTGCTCCAAAGCGTGGAGAATGGGATACAAAGTTCCCTCGCTCATTTGGAACACATTTTCGCTGCGAACCTCCAATTCCCGGATAATCCGATAGCCGTACAAATCCTTGCCGTCCAACACGCTCATCACCAATAGCGGCGTGCCGCCCTTGAGCAGTTCTTTACTGTAACGCATCACGCACCTCCTAAAATCAATACCTTGGATTACAATGTATATCTCACAGTTACATCGTAACACAAGGTATCGCTTTTGTCAACAAAAAAATACCACCCTGTAAAAGAGTGGTATGCTTAACGGCGGGAGCAAGCCCCCGCCCTACGATATCTTGGGATAAGAGATGCAGTAGGGGCGGATAGCATCCGCCCGCACTATGATCTTTTTCCTTTAATCGGCTTTACACCTTTTCCATTCGGGCGAAATTGGCCATCAATTTCTTGGTGCCCGCACGGTCAAAGGCCACCTCCAAAAGGGTATCGTTGCCCATGGGCTGGGTAGACAGCACCACGCCGGTGCCAAAGGTCTTGTGGCGCACCGTATCGCCTACGGCGTAAGTGACGCCGGTAGCTGCCGGAGCGGCCTTGGCGGTCTTGGCGCCGCCGAACTTGTGGGCATAGCTGCTCTTTTGGGTCTGCTGTCCCACCTTGGCGCCGGTAAAGCCCGCGTGGCTGCGGAAGGACTGAACAGTCACATCCTCCGTCACCTGCTCCGGGATCTCCCGCAAAAAGCGGGAGGGCATATTCCGGTTGGTGGTGCCGTAAAGCATACGCTGGCGGGCGTTGACCAAATAGAGCTTTTCCCTGGCGCGGGTAATGCCCACATAGGCCAGGCGGCGCTCCTCCTCCAGCTCCTCCTCGCTGTACATGGCCTGGCTGCCGGGGAAGATACCCTCCTCCATACCGGGGATAAACACCACCGGGAATTCCAGGCCCTTGGCGGAGTGCAGGGTCATCAGCACCACAGAGTCCTCATCGTCGTTATAGGAGTCAATGTCGGACACCAGCGCCACATCCTCCAAAAAGTCGGACAGCTCAAAGTCCTCGTTCTCCTCCTGGTATTTAATGAACATGGAGGAAAGCTCCTTGATATTGTTCAGCCGATCCTCGTACTTCTCCGGGTCGTCCTCCTGGAGATAGTCCGTGTACTTGGTCTTTTCCAAAATCTCCTGGAGCAAGTCGCTCAGGAGCATACCGTCCTCCAGGCAACGCTGGAAGTATGTAATCTGGGCGGCAAAATCCCTTAATTTTTGAGCACTGCGGGCAGTTTTTTGGAACTCGTCTGCTCGCTGGCACACCTCAAAAGCAGAGATGCCCAGTCCGGTGGCGATCTCCGTAATATGGCTAACCATGGTGGCGCCGATTCCCCGCTTAGGCACATTGATAATGCGCTGCAGTCGCACCGTGTCCGCCGGGTTGTTAATGAGCGCAAAGTAGGCGGTCATATCCTTAATTTCCTTGCGGTCAAAGAAGCGGTTGCCGCCAATGACCTTGTGGGGAATACCGCTTTTCGTCAGGGCAATTTCAATGTTCCGGGACTGGGCGTTCATTCTGTACAGGACTGCGTGGTCGCTCATTTTGCGCCCGCCCTTTACATTCTTCAGAATCTCCTCCACAATAAAGGAAGACTCCTCCGCCTCGTTCTGGGCAGTATTCAGAATGATCTTGCTGCCGGCACCTGCGTCCGTCCACAGGCGCTTGCCCTTTCGATTTTTGTTATTGGCGATCACCGCGTTGGCGCCGTCCAAAATGTTCTGGGTGGAGCGGTAGTTCTGCTCCAGGCGAATCACTGTGGCGTTCTTATAATGCTGCTCAAAGGACAAAATATTCTCAATGGTGGCGCCGCGGAAGCGGTAAATGGACTGGTCGTCATCACCCACCACGCAAATGTTCTTAAACTTGTCCGCCAGCAGCGAGGTGAGCACATACTGGGCGTGGTTGGTGTCCTGGTACTCGTCCACCATCACATAGCGGAACTGGTTTTGGTACAGCTCCAGCACATCGTCATTCTCTCGCAGCAGCTGCACGGTGTTGTAGATCATATCGTCAAAGTCCATAGCGTCCGCCGCCAGCAGCTCCTTTTGATAGAGCGCATAGCACTCGGCGATCTTCCCCTTACGGAAGTCCGCACCCACGGTAGCCCGGTACTCCTGGGGACCGATCAGCGCGTCCTTGGCGTTGCTGATCTCCGACAAAATGGCCCTGTGGTTCAGAAACTTGTCGTCAATGCCCAGCTGGCGCTGGCACTGCTTCATCACCCGCTTGCTGTCGTCCGTGTCATAAATGGTAAAGTGGTTGGTATAGCCCAGCCGATCCCCAAACCGGCGCAAGATCCGCGCGCAGCAGGAGTGGAAGGTGTGGGCCCAAATGGACTCCGCCTCCGGGCCGATGGCGTCTGCCAGTCGCTGGCGGATCTCTCCCGCCGCCTTATTGGTAAAGGTAATGGCCAGCACCTGCCAAGGCAGGGCGTAGCCGTCGGCAATAATATGCTGCACCCGGTTAACCAGCACGGTGGTCTTGCCGCTGCCGGCCCCGGCCAGGATCAGCAAGGGACCCTCGGTGTGCTGCACCGCCTGCTGCTGCATTTGGTTAAGTGCCATTGGTGTTCCTCCGTCTACAAAAAAATTACAAACAAAAAGGGCGCAAAATCCGGCAGGCTAAGCCCGCCGGATTTATCACCCAAAAATCAGTTGTTCCAGTTACTTTAACAAAGTGAGCATAATGCCTGCTGCTACGGCAGAACCGATCACGCCGGACACATTGGGTCCCATGGCGTGCATCAGCAGGAAGTTGGAGGGGTTCTCTCTCTGCCCCTCTTTTTGGCTGACGCGGGCGGCCATTGGCACAGCAGACACACCGGCAGAGCCGATCAGCGGATTGACCTTGCCCTTGGTGAAGATATACATCAGCTTGCCGAAGAGCACGCCGCCGGCAGTACCCACGGAGAATGCGATCAGGCCCAGCAGCACGATCTTCAGGGTGTCCAGGTTCAAGAATTTATCCGCAGAAGTGGTGGCACCTACGGACAGGCCCAGCAGAATGGTCACAATGTTCATCAGCTCATTCTGTGCCGCCTTGGCGATACGCTCGGTCTGGCCGCTCTCTTTCAGCAGGTTACCGAACATGAGCATACCCACCAGTGCAGCCGCATCCGGCAGCAGCAAAGATACAATGACCGTTACCAAAATGGGGAACAAAATCTTCTCCAGCTTGGAAACAGGGCGCAGGTTGCCCATCACCACGCTGCGCTCTTTCTTGGTAGTCAGCGCGCGCATAATGGGGGGCTGAATAATGGGCACCAAGGCCATATAGGAGTACGCCGCCACAGCAATGGTGCCGAGCAGTTCCGGCGCCAACTGGGAGGTGACGAAAATAGCCGTAGGACCGTCCGCACCGCCGATAATACCGATAGAACCGGCCTGCTGGGGGGTAAAGCCAAGCAGAATGGCACCCACATAGGTAAAGAAGATACCCAACTGGGCAGCAGCGCCCAGAATAAAGCTGGAGGGATTGGCGATCAGCGGCGCAAAGTCCGTCATAGCGCCAATGCCCATAAAGATCAGGGGCGGGTAAACACCGGCTTTTACGCCGAAATACAGGAAGTCAATCAGACCGGGGCTGAGCACGGCGCCGGAAGCGTCCGTCAACCGGCCGGCCATCAGGTCGATAAACTCATGAATACTGGAGTAATGCACAGCCAGGTTGGCGCTGGGAATATTGGCCAGCAGCATACCGAAGGCAATGGGGATCATCAGCAGCGGCTCAAAGCCCTTCTTGATACCCAAATACAGGAAAACAAAAGCAACCACCAGCATGACAGCGTTTTTCCAGCCGCCGTCCGCTGTGAAGAAATAGGCGTAACCGGAGTTGGAAAAGATCTGTACAATGACCTCCCAAACCCCTCTTAAAATCTCACTCATTCATATACCTCCGTTAAAACGGGCGTGTGTTCTCTGCCACAGCGGCAGCCGCCCAGGGATTGCGCACACCCACCGGATTGGGGCGCACACGGCGCACACTCTGTACCACAGCACCGGGGCCTTCGCTGGCCGCAACGGCAGCCGCAATCACAGCCACTACCTCGCCGGGAATGCCACTTTCCACCACCGGTGCAGGTGCGGCAGGCGCAGCCTTGACAGCGGGTGCAGACGGCGCGGAAGCCACAGTCACCTGGCTCTCCATAGCCTTTAACTTTTTCTTCTTACCACGAGTCTCTGCCCCGTGCACAACGGCGCCGAATGCCTTAAACACAAAGATCAGCAGCACCAAAATGCCCAAAACAATCACAATGCCGGCAATCACGACGGTGCTTGTAAAGGTAGCACTTCTGTCTGCTACGATACCGGTAGCCGCCAGCAAAATTGAAGATAACGGGTTCATCTGATTAACCTCCAGTTACAATTTTCCAAATTAAAGATATTATAAATCAAAAGCGGCACAAAAGCAATGTTTTTTGCAGCAGAAAGAAAAAAATTGCAAAACTTCGTCAAACTGTATAAAATCCGTGGGAAAGTCTTGATTTATTTTTAAGATCGGATATAATGATAGTGTACCAAAAGGAGGCGGACTTATGACTGAACAGACCTTGATCATTGCCATCTTGGTGGCGCTGGTGATCCTGTGGATCACAGAGACTTTAGGCATGCACCGCACCAGCCGCATCTTAGGCGGCGTTATTGACTTGGGCTTTGCCGTGCTGCGCTAAGAAAATACATAAACCTACAAAAACAGCCGCTGCGATAAGCAGCGGCTGTTCTTTTTTCTGTTATTCTTTTATGCGGCAAATGCGCATAGCGTGCTTCTCCACCTTAAAACGCACTTCCGTATAGTCGAAGTTCTCTCCATCGCAGTTACCCAAAAGCGGCCGATCGTCCACGGACCAAAAGCGACCGCCTACGGTGTAACCGGTATGCACCACATCCGGCGCATACTCGGCAGCCGTGCCGGCACTGTACCGCGGCACAATGGGCACAGCCTTCGCCAGGCTCAGCGGATCCACATAGGTAAAATCCAGCAGACCGTCATCCAGCTTGCTGCCCGGCGCCGGACAAAAGCCGCCGCCGTAGTAGCTGGCGTTGCAGATGGCGAACAGGGCATATTCCATATTCTCCCGATGAAATTTATAGGGGTTGCCGTTTTCGTCCACACAGTCCAGTTCAACATTGACCTTGTAGCGCAGGGGCTGCATCATCACCGGCACCACGGCAATATTGTATGCCTGATGGCCCAGCGGGGGAATTTTACCTGCGATCTTGCGGCCGATGGTCTCCACCTTGGTGTCCAGCCCATAGCTCATCACATTGATGCACTTTTCGCCGTTATAGTCGATCAGATCCAACGGCTCCACCGTGTAATTCAGCTTGCCGGAGTACAGGCCAAAAGATTTGATCACATTCTCCACATTGATCTTCTTGGTGCCATAGACTTTCTTGGCAAAATCGTTGCCGGTGCCCAGGGGCAGCAGCATCATAGGGGTCTCTGTATGCGCCAAGCCATTGGCAATCTCATGTACTGTGCCGTCGCCGCCACAGCAGACAATGACACAGCGATCGCCATACTTTGTCGCATAAGCCGTTGCAATCTCTCGGGCGTGGCCGGAATGGTCCGTCTCTTCCACAATCATCTCATCATCAAGAAGACGAAAAGCGGAGCGGATACGGTTGAAAATAGCCTCTTTGTCCTTATGGCCGGACACCGGATTCACAATAAATACATACTTCATCTGTTTTTCCCCTCTTTCACACCGGGTGCCGTCAAGCCAGGCAGGCACCGCCCACCGGGCGCACTTGCAGCACATGGCAGGTGCCCTCGCCGAACACGCCCTCCAGCACGGTACGGTACTGCTCCAGCAGATCGTTTGGCACAAAGGCCTGAATGGTACCGGCAAAGCCGCCGCCGTGCACGCGATAAGCGCCACGATCACCCAGCACCTGGCCGCTGATGGCCAGCGCCAGGCTCAGCCGCTGATCCGTGGGGTTCTTGGTGGTAAACACATTTTGATTATACATAAAGGAGGAGCGGCCGGAGGCATTGATGTCTGCCAAAAAGCCGTCAAAATTCCCCTGCTCTAAACAAGAGACAGCGTCCTCCACCCGGCGATTGTCATTATAAAAATGAATCGCGCGGATCAATGCCCGGTCATTGACCTTGGTTTGCAGCTCCGGCAGTGCGGCAAAGAAGTCCTCGTAAGCCACCTGGCGCAACACAGACTTGCCCATGGCGTGCGCCACTGCTTCCATCTCGCTGCGAATGGCAGCGTAATCGTCCGTCAGATCCGAGTGGTTGCCGCCGGTATCTACAATGCACAGGCTGTGACCGGAGGCAGCAAAGTCATAATCCACCTTTTGGATCACCGGCTCTTGGGTGCTCTCAAAATCAATGGTCACAAAGGCGCCTACGGAAGAAGCCATTTGATCCAGCAAGCCGCAAGGCTTACCAAAGAATACATTTTCGCTGTACTGTGCCACCTTGGCAACGGTTACCGGGTCGATGCTGCCATCGTTGTACAAATAAGAAGTGATGGTCCCCAGCAGCACCTCAAAGGCTGCGGAGGAGGACAGGCCGGAGCCGCCCATCACATCGCTGGTGGTTACCGCATCGTAGCCGCCGACGGTATAGCCCAAATCACTAAGCCGCGCAGACACACCGCGCACCATAGCCGTAGAATGGCCAAAGGCGTCTGCGTTGGGGGCCAGATCCGCCAAATCTGCCACATTCATTTGGTGACCGGCAGACTTAACCCGCACCACGCCGTCCGCGTTTTTGGAGGCAACGGCAATGGCGTCCAGGTTTATGGCCGCCGCCAACACCTTGCCATGATTGTGGTCCGTGTGATTACCGCAGATCTCCGTGCGTCCGGGAGCGGACATCAGGTGCACTTCCCGGTCTCCGCCAAAGGTTTCTGCAAAGGTGGTCAGAAGTTCCATGTACCGGGACTTCTGCTTTGCCACTTCCCCATCGGTCACATATACCCGGCGAAAAGCGTCATCCAACTGGCCGGCTTTGATTTTGTTCATCATCGCTTGTGCATTCATAATTGTACCTCTTTGATTTTATAATACGATTTTGTATTTTTCTTTTTCGCTGTATAGAAGCAGGGTTTGGTTCATCTGGCGAGACCGACGGCCGTAATATATATTAAAGGCCATACTGGTAATGCCGGAGAACCCCACAATGATCATCAACAGCGCAATGAACCGCGCCGAAAACGGATTGTACAGCACGGTACCGATTTTGGTATAAATGTAAAGCCGGGGCGCAAAGCCCAGCAGGCTCAGACAAATATAGTAAAGGAAGTCGTAGTGCATGGAGCCATAATACTTGGACACCATACCTAAAGGAATAGACGGCACCAAACGGGACACAAAGAGAACATAAGGGTTACCGTTGCCCTTAAATCGAATCCAGTCCCGAATAAAGCGCATTTGACGAATGTTCAGGATCATACCGGCCCAACCGCCGCCGATCCAACTGCCTTCCGCGTATTTAACAGCGAAGAAGAATGCCAAAAACACCATATTGATCAGCATAGCCTGCCCCAACGGGAACACCACGCCGGAGATCACACACAGCACACCCATAGGAATCGGCAGCTGGCACTTGGCAACATACAGCGCAAAAATGCACAGAATGATCTCAAAATCTGAGTCCAGTCCTACAATGGACTCGTCCAGCCGCCGCAGCCAGCTGATGAGCGCGTCAAAGCGCACCTCCAACTCCGTGTGCTTATAAAGCGCCACAGCCAACAACACCAAAAGCCCCAGCGTCACCAGTGCGATCACGCCGGAAATGAAGTTGGTTCTGTGCCGTTTTTGCTGCTTCAACGGCGTCACCTCCCTTATCTGCGGAGGATCAGTCCTCCTGCTCTCTGAAGTTGCCCAAAAACTTAAAGCCCGGCAACTCGTCCGACAGCGCGCACAACAGGTCCAAGGTCACATCTCGGCGCACACTGCCCATAATATCCACATAAAAGAAATAGCTAAATTCGCCGTTACCCATGGGGCGGCTCTCAATCTTGGTCAGATTCAGCCCGGCCATGGAAAAACGGCCCAGCACCCGGTACAAAGACCCGGTGGTATGGGGCACTCGAAAGATCAGCGAAATCTTATCCGCATCGCTGCTGATCTGCATATCCTTGGAGATCACAACAAACCGGGTCCTGTTATTAGAAATATTCTGGATCTCCCGTTTCATAACCTGCAAGCCGTATTTTTTTGCCGCAGTAGGTGAACAGATCGCGGCAATATCCCGCCGGTCGGACTGAGCCACATACTTAGCGGCCGCCGCTGTATTGGAATAAGTAATGCCGGTAAAGCCGAAATTCTCAATAAAATTACTGCACTGGGTCAGCGCCTGATGATGGCTATAAATGCTCTCCACATCTTCATACCGGGTATCCGGGTGGGCGGCCAGGCAGTGCTCGATCTTTTCGTCTCGGGCTCCTACCATAAAAAAGCGGTACTTCATAATCAGGTCATAGGACTCGTGCACACTGCCGGCGGTGGAGTTCTCCACCGGGATAATGCCATAGCGTGCCTCGCCCTTGTCCACTGCCTCAAATACATTCTCAAAATACTTATAATATTTGATGGGCACACCGGGAAATAGCCGCGCCCCGGCAATGGACGCATAAGCGCCCTCCACACCGGCACAGGCAATGCACTCACCGGGCGCCACTGCAATGGGGCCGTCCTGCAAGGCTGCCGTGATCTCTTTTCTTAAATTGGCGCCGCCGTCCATCATCTTGTGCTGGAGCGCACGGGAGGCGTCCATAGTAGCAGCAAACACGGTCTTGATCGTTTCGCCCCGATCGCCGCACTTGCCTGCCACATCGTCGAGAATTTGGCGTTCCCGCTCCTCATTGAGCACGGGAATACCCCGCTCCACCTTGTACTTGGCCACCTGCTCAGACACATCCATGCGCGCCATCAGCAGAGGAATCAGCTGATCGTCGATACGGTCAATCTCTTTTCTCAGTTCCAACAAATCCATGTATTTTCTATTCCTTATATTCTCTTACTTTTCGATTTTATCCTTGGATCAGCAAATCCATCAGCCCAAAGGCTACGGCAGCCTCTACCACCGGCACGGCACGAGGCACGATACAGGGATCGTGGCGACCGTGAATGGTCAGGGTCTCCGGCTCCATGGTCTGCAAATTCACACTGGGCTGTGGCTGACCAATGGAGGGCGTGGGCTTTATGGCCACCTGAAGCACCAAGGGAGCACCGGAGGTCATACCGCCCAGCACGCCGCCGTTATTATTGGTCAACAGCGTCACCTTTCCGTCCCGGACGGTGTAGCCGTCGTTCACATCTGCACCAAAGGCTCCGGCAAAATCAAAGCCCAGGCCAAACTGCACGCCCTTCACCGCCGGAATGCCAAACAGCAGGGCCGAGAGCTTGCTCTCCACGGTAGAGAACATATTGCCCCCTACCCCCACCGGCAGACCGATGGCTGCGCACTCAATGCTGCCGCCCACACTGTTTTGTTGCAGCCGGGCAGCCTCGATCACTGCGCGCATATTTTCCTCCGCTTCCGGGTTCAGCACGGCAAACGTGCTGTCGCCCAGGCGGTTTAATGTCTCTTTGTCAATGAAATTGGGGTCAAACAGGGTGTCCTTTACCCCGCCCACCTTGGCAATATGGGCGCCTACAAACACGCCCTGCTGTGCCAAATACTGCTTAGCAATCGCACCGGCAAATACCAAAGGTGCCGTCAATCGGCCGCTAAAGTGGCCACCGCCTCGCACATCGTTACGGCCGCCATACTTTACATAGGCCGGATAATCGCTGTGAGAGGGTCGAGGTACCAGCGCCACATTGCCATAGTCACCGCTGCGGGTGTTCTCATTGGCAATCTCCATGGCCAGAGGCGCACCGGTGGTGACCCCATTCAGCACACCGGAGAGAATATGGGGAATATCCTTTTCCAACCTGGGGGTGGCGGTTTTGTCACGCCCCGGGGCACGCCGAGCCATATCCTTATAAATGGCGTCCAAATCCACCGGGATACCGGCAGGCAAACCGTCAATCACACAGCCGATGGCCGGTCCGTGGCTCTCACCAAAAATACTCAGTTGTACCTGCTCACCTGTTACTGATGACATCTGCCTTACCTCCCAGTGCACAAAAATCTTCAAAAAAGGCAGGATAAGTCTTGTTAATGCTCTCTGCCTGTTTGATCACGCTGTCACCTGCAGCATACGCTGCCGCCACAGAAAAGGCCATCACGATCCGATGATCGTTGCAGCCGTCCACTGTGCCGCCCTGCACCGCGCCGGTGCCGTGGATCACCAGCCCGTCCGGCAGTTCTTCCACCTGCACACCCATGGCCCGCAGATTCAGCGCCACACTTTGTAGCCGATCCGACTCCTTAAACCGCAGCCGTCCGGCACCGGTAATGCGGGTGGTGCCCTTGGCAAAGGCAGCGGTCACTGCCAGCGCAGGCACCATATCAGGAATATCCCGAGCATCAATCTCCGCCGGGCGCAATTCGCCGCCACAGCACCGCACAACACGGTCGCGCACTTCCACCCGGGCACCGAAGCGCTCCATCATAGCACAAACGGCTTTATCCCCTTGGGTAGAGGCCGGGTTCAGTCCGGCAATTTCTATCTCCTGCCCCACCGTGCCGGCAGCCATAAAAAACGCCGCGTGGGACCAATCGCTTTCTACTGTAAAGTCCACAGGCTTGTACTGCTGATTGCCCCGCACCAGGTAGCCAAAATCCGTAGGCCGTACCTGCACGCCAAAAGCCGCCATCACCTGCAAAGTAATATCAATATAAGGTTTTGACTCTAATTCCGTTGTTAAAAGAACTGCCGAGTCGCCGTCTAAGAGCGGCAGTGCCAGTAGCAGCCCTGTCAGGTACTGAGAGCTGACATTCCCGGCGATCTCATATTGCCCGGGTCGCAGCTTGCCGGTAATAGAAAAGGGCAGACCCCCATCTGTCTGTACCTGCACACCGTGCTGTGGCAGCAGGGTGGAAAAGGCATCCAGCGGGCGCCGGGGCAGCCGACCGGCGCCGGTAAAGGTTACCGACTTGCCCAAAGCTGCCGCCACCGGGATCAAAAAGCGCACCAAAGAGCCGCTTTCGTTGCAAAAAATTTCGTCCCGCCCGGCAGCCAAATCCGCCAGCGCCTGAACCGTGGCTGCAATATCTGCCGAAGTGCCCAAGGGCGCTACGGAGCCACCACCGGACAGCGCACTGCAAATCAGCGCACGAATGGCAAAGGACTTAGAAGGCGGCAGCTGCACGGTGCCTGCCAGCGGGGACGGCGTGATCTTTACTTGCATGCCCCACCTCCGAACATGGTTCGCAGGGTAGGCAGATCCACCGGATCAATAAAGCTGTCGCCGATCTTACGCAGCAGCACCAGTTTCATACCGTCTGCGGTGCGCTTTTTATCCGCCTGCATCGCGTCCACAATTTCATCAATAGAATGGGTATCCGCCACAGGCAGGTTGTATTTTTGAAGTAAGGCTGCAATGCGATCCGCCGTGCCCGGTTCCGTCAGTCCTGCGCCCTCTCCGGCACGAGCCGCCAGCACCATACCGATTCCCACAGCGGCGCCGTGCGTCACCGTTTGATAGTTCCATAATTTTTCAATGGCATGACCGGCGGTATGCCCAAAGTTCAGCAGAGCGCGCTCGCCCGCTTCCTTTTCATCATGCTCCACCACCACGCGCTTCATATCCACACAGGCATAGATAATCTCGTGAATACGATCTTTAGCACTGGCCTGCTCCAGCAGGGCAAACAGCTCCGCCGAGCGGATACAGCCGTACTTGATCACCTCGCCCATACCGTCACTAAAGAACACATCCGGCAGGGTACGCAGCACCTGCGGATCAATCAGCACCAAAATCGGCTGGTGAAAAGCGCCGCACAAATTCTTGCCCATAGGCAGATCCACGCCGGTTTTGCCGCCCACAGAGGAGTCCACCTGAGCCAGCAGTGTCGTGGGTATCTGCACAAAATCAATGCCCCTCAAATAAATGGCAGCCGCAAATCCGGCCATATCGCCGCACACACCGCCGCCCAGCGCAACCACCAGGTCGCCCCGCGTCAGTCCCTCCCGGGCCATATAATTCACCATATTCAGCACGGTCTCCGGCTTCTTGGACGCCTCACCGGCGTCAAATACCAGGGTGCACACCTGAAAGTCTGCGCTCTCCAGCGCCTGCACCACCCGGTTGCCGTACAGAGGGTACACATTGCTGTCGCTGATCAGGCAAATGCGCTTGGCGCCGGACACGCGACGCACCAGGTCACCGGCTTGCTCCAGCAGGCCATCGTCAATGAGAATATCATACGGTCTGCCGGTATGTACTGTGATCTTTTGCATCAGCCGATCTCCTCCTTAATCCGGTTGCCCTGTTCCATCAGCGCCCGCAGTTCCGGCGCATCCCCCGCCTCAATCGCAGAGCGGAACTTTTGCAAATTGCCAACTAAGTCATCAATCTCGCGAATCAGCGGCTCCTTATTATCAATAAATAACTGGGCCCACATCTCTGCATTGATGCGAGCCACCCGGCTCACATCCCGATAGCTGCCGGCGCTGAAGCCTGCGTGCTGGGGCGCCAAAGGCGACAACACATACGAGCAGGCAAGCACATGGGCAATTTGAGAGGTAAAGGCGATCATCTCATCATGATGCTCCGGGGTGGTCACCACCGTGCGTGCGAAGCCCATATCCTCTGCCAAACCGATCAGGGCATCCACCTTGCGGCGGGGTGCGTCCACCGGGGTACAAATAAAGGACGCGTTGTCAAACAAGTTGTTCAGGCTGTTGTCATAGCCGGACACCTCACGCCCGGCCATAGGGTGGGCACCGATAAAAGTAAAGGGCAGATCCTTATGCGCTGCCATTTGGCGACAGATCTTGGTTTTAATTCCGCAAGAGTCTGTAACCACACTGTCTTTCTTAAACAGGTCCTTGTGCTCCAAAATGAAGGGCACAATCGCCTCCGGATAAAAGTTAATAATGGTAATATCTGCCTGGGGCAGCAGTTCCTCCAAAGAACCGGTGGCGTCAATGGCGCCGTCCGCCAAGGCGCGCTGAGCCACACTGGGCGTGCGATTCCAACCCAGCACGCAATGTGCCGTGTTTTTCTTCAATGTTTTTGCCAGACTGGCACCGATCAGACCCAGCCCTAAAATCAATACTGTCATGAGAATTCCGTCTTTCCGTCCGTACCTACGAACCCAAAATCACAGATACTATAATAATATATTCCCTATCATAAGTCAAACGAAAAAGGCGAAAAGGCGCTCCTTTGGCTAAAAATGAACAGAAAAACGCCGCACCGAGTTGCCTCAGTGCGGCGAATTCATTTTAATTCCAGCGCTTATTTGCCGAATACATCATACTCAGAATCGTCAAACAAGTCGTTGCCCTTGTTGTTTGAAGGGTCGGATGTCATAACCACATCCTCGGACTTAAGCTGGTACTTGCGAACGGTGATCACCGGTTCTTCATAATTTTTTCTCATCTTAAAGTCCCTCCTTCCTTAAAACTGCACGGTCTCGCTTACAGCCTTGTCAGCATACACAGTATAGGTCTTGCCGTCCAAGGTGTAGGTCACATAGGATCTGTAAGTCAGATCATAGGAACCGGACAGCGAAGTGGACTTGATGCTGACCACATACTGGCCGTAGTTATCATTTTCACCGGTGTGCTTGGAGGCCTTCAGACGCTTAATGCTGCTGTCGGTGCTGGCATTCTCCAGAGTCAGGGTCTTGCCGGCAGCGGTGGTGAACAGCATACCGTACTCCACAGCCTTGGCATTCTCCGGCAGAGCAAAGTTGCCGATCATAGAGAACTTGGTGCTGGCCTTTACGATGCCATCACGGGTGGAGGAGGAAGCACCGTTTGTATCATTATCCAGCACATTACAGGTCTCCTGGTCTTCTAAGATGCCTTGCCAATCGGAAAGCGTATACGCATCATACTCAGCATCTTCACAAGCACGCAGAGTCAAGGTTTTGCCGTAACCAACAATCACAAAGGTGCTGCGCTGAACAGTTTCTGTCTGGCCGGTACTGGGGTTCACATAACTACCCTCAAGTTCGCCCAGATACTTCACCCAAATCTCAGCGCTTTCATCGGTATAAGTCACCAGATCATTGTAATTGAAAGTCTTATTGATAACACTGTCTTGGTTTACATTCAAAACAGAGATATTAAATGTGGCAATGTTCGTCACATCGTACTGTGCGGTAATGGTGGTGTCACCGGTTACGTTAATCTTGGAACCGGCGGCTGCGCCGTTGTCATAACCGCTGAAGGTGTAGAATGCACAAGCGGGAGCGGTGGGCATGGTCACGGAGCCACTGGTGTAAACCACATCAAATACATGACCGTTAATGCCGTTGACAAAAGTCACTACATAATTGCCCGCATCGCTGTCCGCCTTCTCTGTGGTCAGATACGTGTTGCCCTTAACCACAAAGCCGTAGCTGGGTGCGGTGGTCATATACTTGGGTGCGGTGGTCTGGGCAACCTGCACGGAGTTGTAGCTGTAGTACCAAGCATACTTGGCAGCGCCGGTCTCCGTTTCAATGTCATCATTGGTGCTGACGGTACCGTCACCGTTCACTTCAATGCGGGCACCGTAATTGTAAGTACCCAGCGGCGTACCGTTCAGGTACACATTGTAGGTCATGGGCTGTAAGGACTCCAGCAGCGCCTGGATGGCAGCATTCAGGCTGTTCATGTCTTTGTAGGCAATACCCACAATGTCCTTGCCGTTGACCGTCACGGTCTTGTACAACTCAAAACCGGTAATGGCAGACAAATCATACGCATCGGAATCCTTGCCGTCCTGTGCCTTGGCCAGTGCAGCCTCTGCTGCGGACAGATCCAGAGTTGAAGCGGTAATGCTGTATGCATTGACCTTTGCGGTCTCTGCGTCGATCTCAGTCTGCTTGTCGCCCATGGTAGCGGCACGCTGATCTGCGTCATAGTTGTAGTAAGTCAGACCCTTAATGAGCGCAGCCACGCCCTCCAAATCGCTGGCGGCATAGGTCTTGTCGGCCAAAGTCGTCAATTTGGTCACCGCTGCGTCCAGCGCAGAGAAGTCGGCATTATCCATTGTGGAGCTGTACTGAGCGGTGTAAGTCACAGCACCGGTCACCAGCATGGAATCGGTGATCTCCGGATCCCAACCGGTAAAGGTGTAAGAGTAGCCGCCTTTCTTATAGTCGGTTACATCAACCGTGTCGGCCTGCGCCTTCAGGTTTGCACCGTACTCCACATTCTTAATAATCTTGGAGGTATCGTCCCCGTTGGCATCCTTATAGTTAAAGGTCAAGGTGAAGGTGTTCAGCTCCAGAGCGTTGTAAGCACGCAGCAGCGTGGTGTATCTGGTCTTCGCCTCGGTAAGGATCTCATCCGCAGTCATCGTGTTATACGCCATCTGGCCCTTAGCTTTTCTCAAAGCATCGGCAAACTTGGTCCAGGAAGCCTCGGTGTACTTGTTGCTGTCGGTCAGTGCGCTGCACTGGTTGATCAGGTCAAACAGATACGCAATATCTACTACCGTAGCGGTCACGCTGTAGTTCTGTACATCGTGGCGAAGTGTAGTCCAAGCGCTCAAGGGCTGATAGCTCAACCGGGTCACAGCACCCACATTGCCGGAAACGGTATAGATTTTCTTGTTGGGCAGTGTTGTGGTGGTCAACTTGGTAGAGGCGTTATCCTTCGCAACACTCATGGTATAAGCACCTGCATACGTGTTGCCGCCGAAGTTACCACTGCCGCCCTTACCATGTACAAACAGAACATTCTGCGTACCTTGGTTATTAGAAGCCACGCTGGTGGCAATGTCCAGCACATTGGTGGACTTGTCATTAATTCGGTTACCGCTTGCATCCACTGCAAAGGCATCCGTTTTGTTATCTACCTCTACCGCGTACAGGTCCTTCAGTTGCCATGTTGCGGCAGCGGTACCGGAAGTCTTAATGGCATTACCGGGCTTAATGTTCTTCTTGGTTACATATTCGTCCACATCGGTGTCTTTCAAACTGGGGGTCTGACCGGCACCTATGGCACGAGCCACCAACTCACCGGTATCCCCTTCGCCTGTAACGGTATCGTTCAAATTGAAGAACAGAAGCTGGTGACCGTAGTCACGCCAGGAGCCGAAGAACAGCATCATGTCGCCCAAATTAAAGGTGGTGGCTTCATGGCTGGTACGGATCATAACCGCATTGTTGGGGAAGCTAAAGCCCAGCGCCACAGAACCGCTGATCTGTGTATCGTTAACCATACTGCCGCTGGCACTCTTGGAGTTAGGAGAACCAACGATCAGGTGCTCCGCATTGGTAGCCACCGTGCCGTTGGGCAGTTCTGTGAAGGAGAATTCCAGTGCGTCATAAGCAGTCAGAATCTTCTCCAGAACCGCAGTGTAGTCAGCCAGCAGCTGCTCCGGCGTGGTCATGTCTTTGTTGTCCAGCGCAGCCATCTCAAACTTTGCATCAGACACAGCCTGTACCAGCGCGTCAAAATTCACATATTTTGCGCCGTCCAGTGCTTCATAAGAAGCCAAAATGCTGTTCCAGCTCACATAGTGGGTTCCGCTGGTAATGTGCAGATCATGATTGATCCGCAGGGCAGGAATGGCAGCCAATACCGCAGCGGTCTGATCCGCAACGATCTGGGTGTTCTCATCCGTCTTCTGCAATGCAGCAGAGGGAACGCCGTAGTTCTCCTCAGTGCCCCAAACAGCCTTCTTCGCATCGGCGACAGCACCGGTCAGGTTGGCATAGGTGTCCGGCGTAAAGTAGGTCTCATACGCCTCCAGGCCGTTTGCCTTGGTGATGGCTTCTACCAATGCTGTGGTGTCTACTCTGGAATTCTGTGCTTCCTCCAGCAGAGCATCATAAGCCTGCTGCAACTCTACTGCCAAAGGCGTTACGGTGCCGTTAGGCTGATAACCGCTCCCCACAGCCATAATGGCGGTGTAGGCAGCCTCATACGCGGACTTAAAGGCGTTCCAATTATCAGAAGAATAAACGCCATTATCATTGCCGGCTGTGTAAGTGGCCTTGGTCAGGTCAATTACATTGCGCAGCTGATCATAAGAGTCATCGTCTGCCGTCAGTGCACTCTGTGCGTTGGTCAGCGCCGTGCGGGCGTTGTCAATATCCGTAGCGCACTTGGACGCAGCATCTGCAGTGTTGGAAGCAAAATTGTATGCGGTGCTGTCGGACGGATTGATAGATGCCAAAGCGCTGGCAGCCACCAGCAGGCTGCGCATATCCGCAGCGTCATTACAATAGTTTTTAATATTAGAGATGGTGGACTTGGCAGTGGCCAAAGCCTCTTTCACCCCGGCGTAGTTGATCACATAGCCGTAGTTGTGACCATCGTGTTTTTCCTGGCTACCGCCCTTATCACCGGCCAAGCACTGAGAAGCAGCAATGATTGCTGCGCGATTCTTATCGTGGTCATAAATGGTGAAGCGGGTATCGATGGTGGTCAGCGGGGCGCTGGGGGTACCGCTGTAAGTCACAAAGCTGGAACCGGTGTTCTGCCTAGTGTTGTTTCTGCCGGCGGAATCACGAGTCCAATAAATGGGAGAATCGGAGCCGGAAGCAGCTGCTACGGTAGGAACCATTGTGCCGTCGGAAGTCATAAAGGGAATATTACCTTTCTGGTCCTTCTTCACCGTCCAATTCGCAACCGTCAACTCCGGATTGTTCACAGCCACAGCCGTAATACCACGAGGCTTTGCGTTATTGTTGTTATTGATAAGATACTCATTGCGATACTCATAGCTGAACTGTACCGGTGCCCGCAGCGGTGTGGTGCCGTCATACAGGAACACATAGTCGTTCATAACGATTTTGAACCACTGCTTGGCGCCGTCATCAATGTACCAAGAGCCAACCACATCGTTAGAGAAACGCAGATTGCCGCCGTAGTACAGCAGCCCGTTGGCATAATCGGAAGCCACGGTTGCACCGCTGGAGTCCGTTACGGTGGCATAGGTCACATCGGAGGAGAGCACCGTCTTCTGCATCTCCGTCGTTGCGGTAGTCAATGCCTGTGCAGCAGTTCTTAAATCCTGGGACGCGTCGCCGCCATAGACATACATATCCCGCGCTTGTTTGGCGGCCATATACTTGTCGTAAGCCGTGGCCATATCCGCATAAATCTTGCCGTCCATGGCAGATTCGTATGCGTTAATAGCATTGTCCAGGGTGATCAAGGCGTCCGACTTTGCAAGGGTGGGACCCTCAGCGAGAGCGGTGAGCGGCAGAGCCGTCAGCACCATGATCGCAGCCAAAAGCGCCGATAAAAAGCGCTTGCCCTTTCTTGTTTTCATAAATCTTTTCCTCCTTATTCTGCAACCGGCAGGTACGCCTCGGCGCCCTGTGCATCCGTCCGCCTTTCTGACCAAAAGGCCGACGGCAACGCGCCTAAAGACCCACCCAAATGCCAATTGAGAAAGAATTAACAATACAGGTGATGGGCATCCTCCTGCCCATACATATATTACAAGACAATAATACCACTTATACCCCTGCAAGTCAAGGTGAATCCGTTGTTTTGAAGTCGTAAAAATTAACAGAATGTTCAAATTCCTTTTGTGCATAGTACACAAAAAAAATGAGTGATTCGTGGATTTTGTCTAATAACAGACAGTCGTCTAAACCGCAATATGCTGTCTGTATATATACTGTTGGAACAGGCTGCAAATTAAGACGCCGTCCTTTTTCTACCCTTATGCGCCTTCTGCAATCGCTTAAGGCACAGCAAGACAAAGCGCATACAAAAAAATAGATACAATACTATTAGATACAATGCTATGTATGCGGTTATGCGGTAAGTTGCGGCTCCGATTATACATTTATGCACGCCAATTCCCGATTTATGCAGGATTTTCTTGTAAATTTATACAAATCCTCCTGCATATTTTGGCGTTTTTTGCATTTTTATACGAATTTTGCCAAATCGCTTGCAATTCCAACCGGGAGTTTATATAATGGGTACAGTTTTTGAAACAAGGAGCGTGCTAATTATGGCAAAAGAAATTAAAAAGGTCGTATTGGCTTACAGCGGCGGCCTGGATACATCCATCATCATTCCGTGGCTGAAAGAGCATTACAACAACTGCGAAGTGATCGCCGTGTCCGGCGATGTAGGTCAGGGCACCGAGCTGGACGGCCTGGAGGAAAAAGCGCTGAAAACCGGCGCCTCCAAGCTGTATGTGCTGGACCTGAAAGAGGACTATGTAAAGAACTACATCTTCCCCTGCTTAAAGGCCGGCGCAGCGTACGAGGAATATCTGCTGGGCACCAGCCACGCCCGTCCCTGCATTGCCAAGGGTCTGGCAGAGATTGCCATCAAAGAGGGTGCAGACGCCATCTGCCACGGCTGCACCGGCAAGGGTAACGACCAAGTGCGTTTTGAGCTGAGCTTAAAGGCGCTGGCACCGGAAATGCAGATCATCGCCCCCTGGCGTGAGTGGAACATTAAGAGCCGTGAAGAAGAGATCGAGTATGCAGAGGCGCACAACATTCCGCTGAAGATCAATCGGGAGACAAACTACTCTAAGGATAAGAATGTGTGGCACTTGAGCCACGAGGGTCTGGATCTGGAGGACCCGGCCAACGAGCCGCAGTACCTGAAAGATGGTTTTCTGGAGCTGGGCGTTGCCCCGGAGAACGCACCGGACGAGCCCACTTACATCACCGTTCACTTTGAGAAGGGCGAGCCCACCGCCATTGATGGCGTAGAGATGAGCCCCCTGGCCCTGGTGGAAAAGCTCAACGAGCTGGGCGGCAAGAACGGCATCGGTCTGTTGGATATTGTTGAGAACCGTTTGGTAGGTATGAAGAGCCGCGGTGTATATGAGACCCCCGGCGGCACCATTCTGTACAAGGCCCATCAAATGCTGGAAATGATCACCCTGGATCGGGACACTGCCCACTACAAGAAGCTGGTGGCGGAGAAATACGGCGAGCTGGTATACAACGGCCTGTGGTTCTCTCCCCTGCGTGAGGCACTGGACGCATTTGTCAACAAGACCCAAGAAACCGTAACCGGCGATGTGAAGCTGAAGCTGTACAAGGGCAATGTGATGAACGCCGGAATCACTTCCCCTTACACCCTGTATGACGAGACCGTAGCCTCCTTTGGCGACGACGGCGGCGCATACAACCAGAAAGACTCTGCCGGGTTCATCAACCTGTTTGGTCTGCCGCTGAAAGTAAAAGCGCTGCTGGACCAAAAGCGGGAAGCAAACGAAGACTAATTGTCAAAAGTCAACGAATGACAGGGCGCACGGCCCACCGTGCGCCCTGATTTTTGCATTTTACAGAAAGCAGGAGATTATGGCACAATTATGGAAAGGCCGGTTCAAAAAGGAACTGGCAAAAGAAACCAACGATTTTAACGCCTCCATTCACTTTGACAGCCGCATGTATAAAGAGGACATTACCGGCAGTATGGCCCACGCCACCATGCTGGGGGCATGCGGGATTATTGAAAAGAGCGAAAGCGAAAAGATCGTGCAAGGGCTGAGCGAAATTTTAGCGGATATTGAAAGCGGCAAGCTGGCGATTGATCCGGGTGCGGAAGATATTCATACATTTGTTGAAGGTGAGTTGACCGCCCGTTTGGGCCAAACCGGCAAGCGGCTGCACACCGCCCGCTCCCGCAATGACCAGGTAGCGCTGGACATTCGTATGACCCTGAAAAAAGAGATCGACGCCATTGCCGCAGACATAAAGGATCTGCTATCGGTGCTGTGCAAAAAGGCGGAGGAAAACAAAGGTGTGATCCTGCCGGGCTACACCCATTTACAGCGGGCGCAGCCCATTACCTTCGGCCATCATCTAATGGCCTATGCCGCCATGCTGTGCCGCGATCTGGATCGACTGGCGGATGTGAAAAAACGCATGAATGTGCTGCCCCTGGGCAGCGGCGCTCTGGCCGGCACCACCTACCCCATCGACCGGCAAATGGTGGCGGCGCAGCTGGGCTTTGACGAGGTAAGCGCCAACAGCCTGGACGGGGTGTCCGACCGGGACTTTTGCATTGAGCTGGCGGCAGCACTCTCTCTGGTGATGGTGCACCTGTCCCGCTTTAGCGAGGAGATCATTATGTGGTGCTCCTGGGAGTTTAAGTTTGTGGAACTGGACGACGCCTTTTCCACCGGTTCCAGCATTATGCCCCAAAAGAAAAACCCGGACATCGCCGAGCTGGTACGGGGCAAAAGCGGCCGCGTATTCGGCGATCTGACCACCCTGCTGACGGTGATGAAGGGCATTGCACTCGCCTACAACAAAGATATGCAGGAGGACAAGGAAGCCATCTTTGATGCAGTAGACACGGTAAAAATGTGCCTGCACGCCTTCACTCCCATGATCGACACCATGACCGTGTTAAAAGACAACATGCGGGCGGCGGCAGCCAAGGGCTTTATCAACGCAACGGACTGCGCAGACTACTTGGTTGGCAAGGGCTTACCCTTCCGGGACGCGTACAAAGCCACCGGCGAACTGGTGGCCCAGTGCATTGACCGTGGGCTGACCTTGGAAACGCTGCCCCTGGAGGACTACCGGGCAGTTTGCGATCTGTTTGACCAAGAGGTCTACCACAAGATCAATTTGGACACCTGCGTGGCCACCCGTATTTCCGAGGGCGGTCCCTGCCCGGAAAGTGTGGAGCGACAGATCGGCAAAGTACAGGCGTTTCTCGACAAATATCCATTATAAAATATTGGCACTCTCGCCTTGACTACGCCAAAGCATAGGTTTATAATATTAAGCAAAACCGGAGTACCGATTGAAAGTTGAGAACGATATGGACTACAAGATCATTGCAGACAGTTGCTGCGACCTGACCGATGAGATGAAAGACTGGGGCAACCTGGCTCTGGTTCCGCTGACGCTGGAACTGGGCGATTACCGCATTATGGACGATGAAAACTTCGATCAGGACGATTTTATCGCCCGTATGCAGGCACTGGGCGATGTGCCCCGTTCCGCCTGCCCCTCGCCGGACGCATTCTGTGCCGCCATTGCCGCGGACGACGCCAAAGAGGTGTATGTGCTCACCATTACAGACAAGCTCTCCGGCTGCTACAACAGCGCTCTGCAAGGGGTTATGCTCTATGAGGATGACCACCCGGGAGAGAAGAAGATCCATGTCTTCAACTCCCTGGCCACCAGCGGACTGGAAACCCTGATCGCTTATGAGATCCGCCGCTTGGCAGACAGCGGTTTGCCCTTTGAGCAGGTAGTGGAGCAGGTAGAGGATTATATTCACAATCACACTGCGCTGTATTTTTGCCTGGAAAGTCTGGACGCGCTGAAAAATAACGGCCGTCTGTTCTCTTTGGCTGCCACAGTGATCAAGAAGCTGAAAATGAAGCTGATTTGCCAACGCAGCAGCGAGGGCACCATCAGCCTGGCCGGGCAGGATTTTGCCGCCGGGCGTGCCATTACCAAAATGTGCGACCTAATCGCCAAGGATGTGGAGGGCAAGGATCTCAGCCGCCGCACCATGATCATCAGCCATGTGTGCTGTCCCGAGAAAGCAAATACGATTGCCGACAAAATACGCGAGAAGTGCAGCTTCGGCAACATTATTATTTTGAAAGCCAGCGGGCTCAACTCCCTGTACGCCTCCGGCGGCGGGGTGATCGTGTCCTATGACAAATAAAAATCCATATTTAAGAAGAAGGTAAGTACATTGGAAATCAAGTATGAGTTGACCAAAACACCGAAAGAAAAACCCACCGGCGCTCTGGGCTTCGGCCATATCTTTACGGACCATATGTTCGTCATGGATTATGACGAGGGCAAGGGCTGGCATGACGCCCGCATCGTCCCCTATCAGCCGCTGGTACTGGATCCCTCTGCGCTGGTGTTCCACTATGCGCAGGAGTGCTTTGAGGGTCTGAAGGCATACAGAACCCCCGAGGGCAAGGTACAGCTGTTCCGCCCGGACAAAAACGGTGCGCGCCTGGCCTCTACCCATGACCGCCTGTGCATTCCGGAGATCCCGGTGGAGGATTTTGTAGAAGCGGTCCGCGCTTTGGTAAAAGTGGAGCAGGACTGGGTACCCTCTGAGCCGGACACCAGTTTGTACATTCGTCCCTTTACCATCGCCACTGAGCCGGTACTGGGCGTAAAGGCCTCCAGCCAGTATAAGTTCATCATCATCTGCTCCCCCTCCGGCGCTTACTATGAAGAGGGTCTGGATCCGGTGAACATTTATGTAGAGGACGAGTATGTGCGCGCCACGCCCGGCGGCACCGGTTATATCAAGTGCGGCGGTAACTACGCTGCCTCCATTATCGCCTCCGAAAAGGCACACAAGCTGGGCTTTGCTCAGGTACTGTGGCTGGACGGCGTGGAGCGCAAGTATGTAGAGGAAGTTGGCTCCATGAACATTATGTTCAAGGTAGACGGCGAAATCTACACCGCACCCACCGTGGGCACTGTGCTGCCCGGTATCACCCGTATGAGCTGCATTGAGCTGCTGAAGAAGTGGGGCTACAAAGTGCACGAAGAGCGCTTTACCATTGACTTTATTATGGACGCTGCCAAGACCGGCAAGCTGGAAGAAGTCTTCGGCACCGGCACCGCAGCCGTGATCAGCCCCGTTGGCGGTCTGACCTATGAGGGCGACAGCGAAGTGATCAACAACGGCGAGATCGGCGAAGTGACCCAAAAGCTGTATGACACCCTGACCGGTATTCAGTTCGGCAAACAGGCCGACGATATGGGCTGGATCGTACCAGTAGAATAATCCCAAACGCAACCTATACCGGCAGATGTGCACCTACATCTGCCGGTTTGTTATCCCTATGAGAAAAATCAGCTATACCGTGCCGCCGACACTGGACGGCAGCAGCGTGGCGGCGGTGCTACGCAGCCACGGCTTTTCCACCGCACTGCTGCGCAGTTTGAAAAAGCGCTACGGCGCCCTGTGCAGGAACGGTGACCCGGTGCGTACCGTTGACCCAGTGCATACCGGCGACACCGTCACCGTAGAATTAAATACGGACGGCGCCACTGCACCGCCCTCAGCGGAAAAGGCAGTAATCGTCTATGCCGACCGGGATATTTTGGTGGTGAACAAGCGCGCCGGTATGGCCATGTACGAGACCTACAACCACCACGGCAATGCCCTGTCCAACGCAGTGGCCGCCGCCGGATTTGATGGCCCGTTCCGGCCCATTTACCGGCTGGACAAGGACACCAGTGGCCTGGTGGTACTGGCCCGGCACCAGCTGAGCGCCGCCAAGCTGGCCGGAAAGGTACAAAAGGACTACTATGCGGTGGTGCCCGGCACCTATACCGGCAGCGGCACCGTAGACGCACCCATTGCCCACTGCCCGGACAGCACCGTGAAGCGATGTGTTGACCCTGCCGGCGTGCGGGCGGTGACCCACTGGGAAGCCCTGGGACAGCAAGGCGGCCGCACCCTGCTGCGCGTGCAGCTGGAAACCGGCCGCACCCACCAGATTCGGGTACACTTTGCCCACCTGGGCACACCCTTGGTGGGCGACAGCCTATACGGTACGGCGCCTGTCGGCGCCCGCCACCTGCTGCACTGCAAGGCCATACGCCTAATGCACCCGGTACGGGAAGAGCCGGTCGCCTTTGACTGTCCCTTTCCGTCGGATATGGAGGAATGGAACCAATGCCTGCCTACTGCACCCACTACATCTTTGCCTGCGAGCTGCTGCCCGCCTTAACGGAACTGGCGGGTTTTGACCTGAACCGGGACGCAGTAATGCTGGGCACCCAAGGGCCGGATGTATTCTTCTTTCACCGCATTGCCCCCTGGATGCCGGGCCGCTCCCAACGCAAGATCGGCTCCCGACTGCACCGCGCCAAGCCCGGAGCTATACTGGACGCAATGGCAGAATACTGCACCCGGTGCAGCACGGAAAAGGACATTGCCCGCTCTTACGCCTACGGCTTTATTCTCCATTACGCCCTGGACCGGCAGTGCCATCCTTTTGTGTACGCCAAGCAGCAGGAGCTGGCGGACAGCGGCAGCCCCCTGCACAAATCCGCCCTGCATAATATTGTGGAGATGAGCATGGACGCAGTGCTGCTCCACGAAAAGCTGCACATTGACGACCCTCGGTGCTTTGACACTGCCGTTACCGTGCCGGATGATCCGGCGGTGCTGGACGAGGTGGCTCGGCTGCTGAGCTTTACCGTCTACCGGGTACTGGGCAAGCGGCTGCAACCGCAGGACGCCCGGCGAGCGCTGACCGACACCAAAACGATGCAGCGGTTGCTGCGAGACGCAAACGGAAACAAGGCCAGGATCGTGGGTAGCATAGAGACAATTTTGTCCCCCTTTACAGGAAATTTTCGTCTAACCTCTATGTTGCGGCCAAAAGACTTGGAAAAAGCAAAAAAATATGGTAATATAGAGAACAGGAACTGGCGCTCCCCTTACGCACCCGGCGTGCGCACAGAAAGCTTCTTTGACCTTTACCGACTGGCAAAGGCCCCGGCACAGGAAATGATCCGCGGTTTTGACCGGATCTGCGCCGGCGAAACCGACGGAGCCGCCGTCACCCAAAATTTATCTTTTTTAACCGGAGTGGAAGTAAAATGAAAAAAATTCCCAGCTTTCAAATCGATCACACCATTTTGGAAAAAGGCATTTATATCAGCCGCATTGACGATGATATTACCACCTATGACATTCGTATGCGCGCCCCCAACCGGGAGCCGGTGATGACCAATGCCTCCATGCACACCATTGAGCACCTGTTTGCTACCTATGTGCGCAATACGGAATTTGGCGACAACATCATCTACTTTGGTCCCATGGGCTGCCGCACCGGGTTCTATTTTCTCACCCGCAGCCTATCCGACAGCTACTGCATTCAGCTGATCAAGGACGCCTTTGCCTTTATTGCCGACTTTTGGGGCAGCATTCCTGGCGCTGCCATGAGCGAGTGCGGCAACTGGCGGGACCACAACCTGCTGCAAGCCAAGGAGGACGCCAAGCAGTTTTTAGAGATCATTCAGGACTGGACCAAGGATGACCTGAAATACCCCACCAAAGACGAAAACTAAAATAACAGCATACAAAAAAATCCCGCTTGTTCACACAAGACAAGCGGGATTTTCTTTTTCGCTTATTTATTGCAGTTTGGCGGTAAAGTCCGGTTCGATCAGCGGCAGACCCAGGCGGTGCACCGCTTGTTTCACAAAATTCTCGCTGCCGGTATTAGGCAAGGGCAGCCCCAGGAACACAAAATTATAGATCACCAAGTCCTCAAACTTAGGCTCCATCTCGTTCTTCACCTGCACAGTGCCGTCCGGGTTAAAGTGGAAGGTAAAGCGCCGCTCATGGGCAGTCTCTATCGGGCGGATCCACAGCTTCAAACTGCCGTCCGGCTGCCAAGCCGCCTTGGAATAGGCAGTGTAATGCAGGTCTCCCAGCACCATGGCCGACACGCCGTAGCTGCCGTCCATACCCACTTCAACCGTGTTTTCATAATCCTTCTCCCGCCAATAGAAACGGGCGCCCTTCGGGGTAAATTCAAAGCGCATAGCATTGATCTTGCCCGGCTTGCGATACAGCATTTGCGTCACAGAAATGGACACCACGGAGGTGAATTCCGAGGTTTTGCAGGTCATCAAGCGACCGCCAATTTTCTGCTCCATCTGCGTATTTCGGGGCGTGGCAGGCAAATCCTCCACGGCGCAGGCGTCCATCGCCTGTTGCAGCGCTGCCTGACCTTGCGGATCCGCGGGCAGTGCCTCCGGCCCAAAAGCCTCCGGGAAATGTTTCCAAAACACCTTCATAATTTTATAGTCCTCGGACTGGCCGCAGTTGAGCACCATCATGGCGTCATACTCCGGCAGGAAGAAGCAACGCTGACCGAAAAGGCCGTCGCAGCGGTAGCTGTTGGGCAGCGGATTGCGCCAAAACTGGAAACCGTAGCCGCACATATTGTCAATATAACCGTCAGACACCGAAGGGGTCTGCTTGGCCGTAGCCTGCGCCACCCAATCGGCAGGCACCAACTGCGTGCCGTCCTTGTACTTGCCGCCATGCAGATAGGGCAGGAAGAACTTGGCCAGATCCTCGCTCTTCATATACAGCCCCCAGCCGCCGGCGTTGTTGCCCCGGCCGTCCGCTTCCCAGAAGGGCTTTTCAATACCCAGGGGTTGGAACATACGAGGATAAAGATAATCCACCATGGACATACCGGTAACCTTGGACACAATGGCAGAGAGCATGGAGGTGTTCTCGCTGATGTAATTGAACCGGGTATCCGGCGGCGCCAAAAACGGCGCGGCAAAATAGCTTTTGATCCAGTCGGTGTTCCCCTTCTCTTCAAACACGGTAATCAGCTTGTCGGAGCGCATGGTTAGGAGCATACGCACGGTCAGCGCTTTGTTTTGTGCGCCGTGCACCTTATATTCCGGGAAAAATTTGTACACCTTGTCGTCCAGGCTGAGCAATCCCTCCGCCACGCAAAAGCCTACGGCCGTGGAGGTCACACTTTTACTCATGGAGTAAAGCACATGAGGTGTATCCGGGCCATAGGGCTTCCAAAAGCACTGGGCGAACACCTGATCGTGGCGCACAAACGTAAAGCTTTGAAGCCCCAAATGCTTCTCGTTGATCTCGTTGATAAACGCGGCCACCGCACTGCTTTTCACGCCCACTTCCTCCGGCGTGACATGCTGCAACTGGCAGTCCTTTAATTTTTCCATAAAAATGTCCCCCTTAAATTCGGCAAAATAGCCATATCCGATTTTTATTTTACCGCAGGCAGCGCTGCAATTCAACCACTTTTTGTCAAAAACGCTGCCAAAAGCCACCCGATCCGCCGGATAAGCGGCAACCGAAGCCTTTTGTATTTTAACAGACAGTCCCAACCGGCAAAAAAACCACGAATAGCGGTTGCATTGTGGCAAATCTTGTTGTAGAATTAAGATGTGTATACAATGAGAATACACCGCAAGATGAAAACGAGGGATTGGACCAAAAATGAAACATACGAAGGACGGCAAAAACATAAATGCGCTGCTGCGTCGTGCCATGCTGGGCGTGCTGGATATTATGCTCTTTGCCCTGGCAAATTGCAGCATCTGCTACCTGACCATGAGTGGCCACATTATGGCCACAGACTACAAATACATGATCTTCAACTACCTGCACTTTGGGCTGACCAGCGTGCTGTTGGTGGGGATCAATTCTGCTTTCGGTCTGTACCGCAGCGTATGGTACTTTGCCGGATCGGACGAGATTGTGAAAAGCTTTTTAGGCGCCTTAGTCAATGCCGTACAGCTGTTCTTATGTGACCGCTTTCTGTTTGCCAAGCTGCTGCACACCAAGGGCTACTTGCCTTATTATGCCTATATTCTCTTTTTTGTTCTGATGTTCGTTGCCACGCTGATTCCCCGGATCGGCTATCGTATTCTGCGCCGATATGTGCACAACCTGGTCGGCCGACGGGACGGCCAAAAGCGTATTATGATCGTGGGTGCCGGATTTATGGGCAACTTTATCATTGACGAGCTGCGCAACGGTCACTACCGGGAGGGACGACCGGTGATCGCGCTGGACGATAACCCTGCCAAGTACAAAAAGCGCATTAACGGCGTGAAAATCGTGGGCGTCTGCGACGATCTGCCACGGCTGACCGAAAAATATAAAATTGACGAAATCATCTTTTGCATTCCCTCAGCAGCACCGGCGCGGCGGCGAGACCTGGTGAACTTAGCTATGCGCACCAAGGCCAATGTAAAAATCTCTCCCTCCGTACAGGAGTTTTGGGAGAACGGCAACGGTGCCCAGCGGATCCGGAATGTGGAGATTTCCGACCTGCTGTCCCGCCCGGAGGTGACCCTGGACAAAAAAATCTGCCGCTACCTGATCGGCAAAACAATTTTGGTTACCGGGGGCGGTGGCTCCATCGGGTCTGAGATCTGTATGCAGGTAGCCCGGTACAACCCGGACAAGATCGTGATCTTTGACATTTACGAAAACTGCGCCTTTGAGCTGTTCAATGCACTCAACGAGAAATATAACGGCGAGATAGATGTGTATGTGCGCATCGGTTCCGTGCGGGACACCAAGCGGCTGGACGAAGTGTTTGCGGAATTTCACCCGGATGTGGTGTTCCACGCTGCCGCCCACAAGCATGTGCCGCTGATGGAAACCTCGCCCTGCGAGGCGGTGAAAAACAATGTGTTCGGCACCTACAACGTGGCCGTTGCGGCAGACAAATTCAAAGTGCCCAAGATGGTCATTCTCTCCACCGACAAGGCGGTAAACCCCACCAATGTGATGGGTGCCACCAAACGACTGACGGAGATCATCATACAGTATATGAACACCGTAAGCCAAAATACCCGCTACGCCGCCGTGCGCTTTGGCAATGTGCTGGGGTCTCACGGCTCCGTGATTCCCATCTTCCAGCATCAGATCGCCCAGGGTGGCCCGGTGTGTGTGACCCATAAGGACATTACCCGCTACTTTATGACCATACCGGAGGCGGCACAACTGGTGTGCCAGGCCGGCGGTTTGGCTCTGGGCGGCGAGGTGTTTGTACTGGATATGGGCGAGCCGGTGAAAATTATGGATCTGGCCAAGAACCTGATCCGCCTGTCCGGCTTTACAGAAGGAGAAATACCCATTAAAATCACCGGCCTGCGCCCGGGAGAAAAGCTCTATGAGGAGCTGGCCATGGAAGAAGAAATGCAACGCCGCCAGCGCACCGCCAACAAAAAGATTTTTGTCACCCAGCCTGTGGAGATTGACAAAGATCGCTTTGCCGCCATGCTGGAGGATTTGGCGAACATCACACCGGAGACTGTGCGCACGGTGCTGATGCGCTATGTGCCCAACTACCACCCGGCTCCCCCGGAGCAGGGCAATATACATAAAGAAAATTAAGGAGGAACCCTATGCTTTATCGTACGGATTTTGACGAGAACGGCCGCAAGACCCTGTGCCAAATGGACGGGGTCAACGCCGATATGCTTATGGACATCTTTGTGCAAAAGCTGGCGCCCGGCGACACCCTGACTCTGGAAGAAGCGGAAAAAGAGTGTGCCGTGCTGCTGCTGTCCGGCCAGGTGACCTTTGCCGTAGGCAACAGCATAAACGAGACCTGCCGGCGCAAAAATCCATTTGAAAAGAAGCCCTACGCCGTGCACTTTTGCCGGGGCACAAAAGCCACGGTTACTGCCATAGAAGGCAGCCAGGTTTTGGTGCAAATGACCGACAATGATCGCACCTGGGCGCCGGAATTCTACCACCCGGGCAACTGCCTGTACCAGGAGTTCGGCAAGGGTCAGTGGAACGGCACCGGGCACCGGATCGTCTCTACTATGTTTGATTTGGACAACGCCCCGCAGTCCAACTTGGTGATGGGCGAGGTGTTCAATCAGCCGGGGCGCTGGTCTTCTTATCCGCCCCACCACCACCCCCAGCCGGAGGTGTACTACTACCAGTTTGACCACCCGGAAGGCTTCGGCGCCGGGTTTGAGGGCGACACCCCTTATAAAACACAAAACGGTGACTGCCTGTGCATTCGGGGCGGCAACGCCCACCAGCAGGTCACCGCTCCCGGGTACGAAATGTATTATGTATGGCTGATCCGGCACTTAGACGGTGACCCGTGGGACAAAACCAGAATCTATGTGCCGGAATATGAGTGGCTTGCCAATGCGGACTGAAGAAAAAATCATTGAAAAATATACAGACATTCCTGCCCTGCTGAAGAACTGCGGCGCTCGGCGCCCCTTTCTCTGCTGCGGCAAGAGTTTTGAAAAGACGGACGCCTTTGCCTACCTGCAAGCGCACTGCAGCCTGACAGTATGGGACACGGTGCGCCCCAATCCCCGCTACGAGGATATGGTGGTGGCAGCCGAATTATACCGCAAAGAAGGCTGCGACTTTATCATCGGTGCCGGCGGCGGTTCGCCCCTGGACAGCGCCAAAATGATCAAGCTGCTGATCACCAACCCGGGTGTGGTAGGCTACGATGCCGAACTGCGGGACAACGACATTCCTTTTTTAGCCATTCCCACCACCAGCGGCACCGGCAGTGAGGCCACTCGGTACTCTATCTTTTATGTAAACGAGGACGAGAAGCACTCTGTCAGTCACCCCGGCTTTCTGCCCGGCTATGTGCTGCTGGATCCCTGCTTTTTGCAGACGGTACCGGACTACCAACGCAAGTGCACCTGTCTGGACGCCCTGTGCCACGCCATAGAAAGCTATTGGAGCGTGCGCAGCACCCCGGAAAGCCGTACCTATGCCCAAAAGGCCATTCGCCTGTATTTTGAGCACCTGGACGGCTATTTGGCAAACACCCCGGCAGGCAATGCGGGTATGCTCCGCGCCTCCTATAACGCCGGGCGCGCCATTGATTTTACCTCCACCACGGCGGCCCACGCCATGTGCTACAACATCACCATGCACTGCCACACCAGCCATGGCCATTCCGTTGCCGCCGGGCTGGCAGAGATTTGGGACTATATGCGCATCCACAACGACCGGGTGAACGATCCCCGTGGTCGGGACTATGTGCTGGATAGCTTTGACCGAATCGGTATTCTGATGGGCGGTCAAAACGGAGCAGACGGCGCAGCCATCTTCCGTTCCCTTCTGGAGAGAATGGAATTACAGTCGCCTACTGCCACGCCGGCGCAATGCGCCGCCTTTGCCAAAAAGGTGGACATCAACCGACTGGGCAACAACCCCACCAAGCTGACGGTGGAGGATGTGGAAGCCCTGTACCGCAAGATCCTGGTGCATAAGTAAAAGATAAAAGCCGGGTGGCTGATGGAAATACACGCACTGCAAAACCAAAGGACCGTACACTGTACGGTCCTTTTTACATTTACAAATTCTATTACAAATCAAATTTGGCGGCCTTTTCAAACCCGGTTTTCACATCCAGCAGGCAGTCGTAATTATACCAGGGAGCCTCCCGCTCGATCATTTGCAGCAATGCCGGGCAGATCTCGGCATCCAGAATCCACTTGGTAACTTCAAAATCCTCCCGAATATTCTTGGTGGGATAGCCATTGAACATTAGGGAAAAATCCGTCAACAGCAAAAACACACCCTGCTGGTAGCGCATCAGATCATTGGTTGGAATACCGATCAGCTTGGCGCTGGGCGCGTTGCCCATTAAAGCCATATCTTGGCGCTCCCGCTCCATTTGCCGCAGCATTTGGCGCAGCCCGGCGGCGCCGCTTTGCATCAGGCTCTTAATGTAATCCTCCCGACGGCGGAACACATACACCTTGTAATCCTCCAGCCAGGCATTAGCCGTAGCTATGGACTCGGTATAATCCCCTTCGTCTCGAATTTTTACCGTATAAAGCGCCAACGGCGCCGGATAGACCTGCCGGTTCTTCAGCGCAAAAGACAGAGAAACATACAGACTCTTGGTAAAATCCACAAAGGGCGACACATCCAGATAATGCTGGGAAAAAGCAAACAGCCGATACAAATTTTGCCGCGGATGCGGATCCATCACCTTCTCATACAGGTGCATATAGCTGCCGTCCCAGCTGTAAAAGTCATACACAAAATCCGCCGTCACCTTGGCCACCGCATCCCCATTGTCAAACAGTGCCTGCCGGTTGCGAAAAATAGTGGGGATCAGCGGTCGGGCACGATCGTCCACCCGCTCGCCGCGGTAGAAAATCTTTTCTTTGTTCTCCAAAAACGGCGCTTTCAGCTGCTGCTCAAATTCTTCCATTGTGTGCACCTCTCGGCGCACCAGAGAAAAATCCACATCCAAAGCGTCAATGACCTGCGCCTCCCACTCGGCAAACTTATCGTCTGCAAAGCGGGTGCGCAGGTCTTTTTCCGTTTGTTTCGCTTTTGTTATAAAGTGTATCATCAGTGGGTATTGTTGTTAATGGTCTTGTAGTCGATATATTGCTGACCGGCTTGCGGTGCCTTGCCGGTTTTGGCCTGGATCATCTCAGACACCGTCACAATTTGATAGCCCTTTTTCACCAGCGCCGGTACAATTTTCTCTACCGCGTCTGCGGTGGAGCCGTAAATATCGTGCATCAGGATAATGCTACCGTCATAGGCACCATGCTCTGCCCGACTGATAATTTGTGCCGGATTCCTTGATTTCCAGTCCTCCGTATCTACCGACCAGTAGGCAATGATCATGCCCTCTTTTTTGGCAGTGTTCTGCATGACGCTGCTCATATTGCCACCGGGGCAGCGGAATGCCGTGGGCCGCTTGCCACAGGCCTTATATACGGCATCTGAGCACTTGACCACATCCGCCTCCGTCACCGTCTTGCCGTAGTGATCGTGATTATAGGTGTGGTTGCCCAGCTCACAGCCAAGCTCCAACTCTCGCTTCAAGTACTTCTTGGTGTTGTCATTGATTCGCGTACCCACCATAAAGAAGGTGGCGCGGGCACCGTACTTCTCCAACACATCTAAAATGCGGCCGGTAGAACCGTCAAAGGCCGGGCCGTCATCAAAGGTCAGGGCCACCATCGGCTTGTCCTTATCAATATTCGCAGGCAGTTTCACCGTCTCCGCGATCTGTATACTCTTAGCCTCGCTCCAGGGGCCGTACTTGGTACTGCTGCCCACAGCCATGCTGCCGCGCATACGCACATAGTAGGTGGCCTTCTCCGTCAGCTTCTCCAGCACTGCACTGTTTTGACCGGCCTTAAAGTCCATGGTCTGCGCACCATCCGCGCTGAAGTCCTTATCCTTTGCATACTGCAGCTGATAGCCCGCTGCTCCGGTATCCGTAGACCAGCGCAGGTTCATAGACCCCTCCGACAGGGAGGACGCCTCCACCTTAGGTGCACCGGGCAAAGTGTATGCCGTCATCTCCGGGCTGAAATCACCGATATATTCCTTGTCTCTGTAAATCTTATATGCCCGCACCTTGTAGCGGTACACAGTGGCCGGCGTTAAATCCGTCAGCTGCACACGGGTATTCTTTTTGCCCTCCACAGTCTTGACTTTATCAAAGTCCTTTTTATCGCTTACGGATTGAAAAATCTGATACCCATCGGCGCCCTTGACTCGGTGCCAACGCAGGGTGCAGTCCGTCTGCCCACCCTCTTCGAGGATCTCCAGCTTCTCCACAGCCCCCACCGTCTTGGCCTGAACCACAGACACGGCGCCAAAGGTTGCGATTAAAATTGCCAAGACCAAAAACAGTGCCGTCACGCGCACTTTGTTTGCCATAATCGAGCAACCTCCTCTCTTATAATCAAGTTGATTATATAGCACCCGACACAAAAAGGCAACAGAAATTTGTAACTAAATTGTCACTCTTTTTTTGCCTTTTCTTGTGCATTTTACCATTGGTGTTTTTTGGCGTCAAAAGCCAGACAAAATTGCCGATTCGTCGTCCAATATTTTTTCCTTATTGACCGGTGCTTTCGTTCGTGTTAATATTATAATTATAATATTATAACTTATGCAAGGAGAAAGACGAACACCATGGAACAGATGCAGATTTTGCTGGCAATCCTGCTGCTTCTGCCCTTTGTCAGCGCCCTGTTGCTGGCACTGTGCGGCAGCGACCGTATGCGCCGGCTGATCGTCTATGGCAGCGCCGGCGTGCTGATGATCAGCGCCGTGGCCTTTGCCGTGTGTTTCTTCTCGGGGGAGAATTTGCAGCTGCGCTTTTTACAGAGCGGCGGGATCATTGACCATACCATGCTGGCGCTGGAGGCCGGCTTTGCGGTGCTGATCACCGTCCTTGGCATCAAGTACCGGCGCTACTATGTGGCGGTGCTGTCCATTGTTCAAACAGTGCTGACCTTTGTGTATGAACTGGGAGGCTACAAGCCTGCCGTACGGCCCTACAACCTGTTTACAGACCAACTGACCGTGATTATGGTGCTGATCATCGCCGTTGTAGGCACACTCATCACAGTATATGCAGTCGGCTATATGCGCGATTACCATAACCATCACAAGGAATATGCCGATCGGCGTCGCTTTTTCTTTGCCATGCTGTATGTATTCTTAGGTGCCATGTTTGGTCTGGTGCTGTCCAACAGTCTGTTATGGCTCTACTTTTTTTGGGAGATCACCAGCCTTGTGTCCTTCCTGCTGATCGGCTATACCCGCACCAAAGAGGCGGTGCAAAACAGCTTCCGTGCCCTGTGGATGAATCTGCTGGGCGGACTTGGATTTGCAGCAGCCATCTTTTGGGCAGGGGTGCGCTTTGGAGTCACAGACCTGCAAAGCCTGATCCTGTGCGACGGCAAGCTGGTGGTGGCGCCGGTGATTTTGCTGGCCTTTGCTGCACTGACCAAGAGCGCACAATTGCCTTTCTCCCGCTGGCTGCTGGGAGCCATGGTGGCGCCCACGCCCTCCTCTGCACTGTTGCACAGCGCCACGATGGTAAAGGCCGGTGTATACCTGCTGATCCGCCTGGCGCCGGTGATGTACGGCACCTATGCCGGCTCTATGGTGAGCCTAGTCGGGGGCTTTACATTCCTGATCACTTCCATGCTGGCCATTACCGTCAGTGACGGCAAGGCTGTGCTGGCCTACTCTACCATCTCCAACCTGGGACTGATCGCCGCCTGTGCCGGTGTGGGTCGACAGGAAACGGTATGGGCCGCTGTTTTGTTGCTGATCTTCCACGCAGTATCCAAATCCCTGCTGTTTCAAACAGTGGGTGCCATTGAGAACGCCACCGGCAGCCGGGATATTGAGTCCATGCACGGACTGATTGCCCGGCACCCACGCCTGGCGCTGACCCTTTCCATCGGCATTGCCGGTATGTTTTTGGCGCCCTTTGGCATGCTCATCTCCAAGTGGGCGGCGCTAAAAGCCTTTGTGGACAGCGGCTCCATTATCCTGGTGCTGTTTATCTGCTTCGGCTCCGCCACCACTTTGTTTTACTGGACCAAATGGGTGGCCACCGTGCTTTCCTGGAACCGAAAGGACACCCGTCAAAAAAACACAACCTCCGGGGATCAGTGGACTTCTCTGCTCATTCACTCGGCACTAATGGTGCTGCTGTGCTTTGCATTCCCGGCAGTGTCTAAATTCGTGGTCACCCCGTACCTGGCCGGTGTATACGGCCACGCCTCGGCGGTGCTGTCCAGCGACAATATTCTCATTATGATCATTATGCTGGTGCTGATCTTTGTGGTGCCTATGGTGACGATGATTCTGCTGCGCCGCTCTCACATTACCTTTGAAGACACATACCTTGCCGGCGTGAATACCGGCAAGCAGACTTATTTCTATGACGCCATGGGCGAGCCCAAGCACTCCTGGATCACCAACTGGTACTTGACCGACCTGTTCGGTGAGACCAAGCTGTGGAATCCCAGCGTGGTGCTCTCCACGGCAGCCATCTTGATTTATACCGTCATTGCGTTAGGAGGTGCGGTGCGATGAGCAATGCTGCTGTTGCCGCCATCAGTGTGGCGCTGTATATTCTGCTGGCACCGGGCGTGGGCGGTCTGCTGCAAGGTGTGGACCGCAAAGCCACCGCCCGTATGCAAGGGCGCCAAGGTCCGCCGCTGCTCCAGTCCTTCTACGATGTGGGCAAACTGCTGGGCAAAGAAACCAAGTATATGAACCACATTCAGATCGTCTGCCATGTAAGCTTCTTGATTTTCGTTATTTTTACCGGCGCGCTGTTTTTCGGCGGCGGGGATCTGCTGCTGATCTTTTTTGCCCTAACCACCGCCAACCTGTGTCTGATCCTGGCGGCCACCACCTGTAACAGCCCCTATGCGGCGATGGGTGCCAATCGGGAGATGCTGCAAACCATGGCCTATGAGCCTATGGTGCTGCTCACCGCCGTTGGCTTTTATCTGGCCACCGGCAGCTTTAAGGTCAGCGACATTGTGCGGTCAAGCGGCCTGCCGCCGATTGTGTACCTGCCCGGTGTATTTTGCGGGTTTCTGTTCATTCTCACCATCAAGCTGCGCAAGCACCCCTTTGACCTGTCCACCAGCCACCACGCCCATCAAGAGATGGTCAAGGGGCTGACCACCGAATTTAACGGCGTAACCCTCCTGATTGTGGAGGTGAGCCACTGGTATGAGAACGTATTTCTAATGGGCATTATCGCCCTGTTTTTCATCAACGGCAAGCCCTGGAGCTATGCGCTGGCAGCGGTGGCCGTGGTGCTGTCTTACTTTTTGGAGATCCTCATTGACAACACCAACGCCCGCCTCAAGTGGCAGCGTATGTTCAAAACCACTTGGGCGGTGACCATGATCATCGGGGTCATCAACATCTTTGTTTTACAAGTGCTAAAGGGGGTATAAGTATGCCGAATGTAACCAAATCGCCATGGATTATGCACTACGACGGCACCTCCTGCAACGGCTGCGACATTGAGGTGCTGGCCTGTTTGACCCCCCTCTATGATGTAGAGCGGTTTGGGGTCATCAACACCGGCAACCCCAAGCACGCGGATATTTTGCTGATCACCGGCTCCGTCAACCACCAAAACGCGCCGGTCGTGCGCCAGATCTACGAGCAGATGAACGAGCCAAAGGTGGTGTGCGCCATTGGGGTGTGCGCCTGCAACGGCGGCGTGTTCAAGGACTGCTACAATGTGCTGGGCGGGGTGGACAAAGTGATCCCCGTAGATATTTATGTGCCCGGGTGCGCCGCGCGGCCGGAGAGTATTATTGACGGCGTGGTGCAATCCCTGGCCCTGCTGCAAGAAAAAAGCGAACGCCGAAAGGAGGCCGCAGAATGAATCCAAGCTACACCATTGAAGATGTGGACATCAAGACCCTGTACCGGATGATGCTGGAGCACCTGCGCGCCGGCTTTCGGCTGGTACAGATCGGCGCCACCGGAAGAGAAGATGGCACGGAACTGATCTATTCCGTTGCCAAGGACTACCAAATGGACAACTTTCGGGTATTTGTGGAGTCAGGTGAGATCATCAACTCCATCTCGGATATTTTTCCCTCTGCGGCGCTGTTTGAAAATGAGATCGCCGAGCTGTTCGGGGTGGATATTGACTGTATCAACCTGGACTTCCACGGCAAATTTTACCGAATAGACAAAGAAACGCCCTTTTGCAAGGCCCCTATGGGTGAGAACGTAACCATCGTGAAAAAAACGGAGGGAGGTGCAGAGAATGGCTAATCGCACCATCGTGCCCTTTGGCCCGCAGCACCCGGTGCTGCCGGAGCCTATTCATCTGGATTTAGTCCTGGAGGATGAAAAGGTGGTTGAGGCCATCCCCTCCATCGGCTTTGTCCATCGGGGACTGGAAGAACTGGCCGGTCGTCGGGACTTCCACGACTATCAATATGTGGTAGAGCGCATTTGTGGCATTTGCTCCTTTAAGCACGGCATGGCCTATTGCGAGACCCTGGAGCAAATCTTTGGCGCAGAAGTGCCGCCCAGAGCCAAATATCTGCGCACCATTTGGGGCGAAATGAGCCGAATCCACTCCCACCTGCTGTGGCTGGGTCTCTTGGCCGATGCCTTTGGCTTTGACGCCCTGTTTATGCAGTGCTGGCGTATGCGGGAAAAAGTGCTGGATATGTTTGAGGCCTCCACCGGCGGGCGCGTGATCTTTAGCGTCAACACCATCGGCGGCGTGCTGAAAGATATGGACAGCGATATGCTCAAAAGCTTTGTTGCCATCTTTGACGATATGGAAAAAGAACTGCACAGCCTTGCCCATGTTTTTTTGAACGATTACAGTGTGCAAAGCCGCCTGCGGGGCGTTGGCGTGCTCACCAAGGAGCAGGCGCTGCTGTACGGCGCCGTAGGGCCCATGGCCCGTGCCTCCGGCATAGAGATCGACACCCGCAAGCTGGGGTATGAAGCCTACGGCGATGCGGAATTTGACATCATCACCAGCACCGACTGCGACGGCTACGCCCGCTGCCGGGTACGCATTGGCGAGCTGTTCCAGTCCATTGGTATTATCCGCCAGCTGGCAGCCAAGGTGCCCGACTCTGAGCTGACCGTGCCCATCAAGGGGATGCCCAAGGGCGAGGCCATTGTGCGCGTGGAGCAGCCGCGGGGCGAGGCATTCTATTATACGAAAGCCAACGGCACCAAGTTTTTGGAGCGCTTTCGTGTGCGCACCCCTACCTTTACCAATTTGTATGCACTCCTGCACATTTTGCCCGGCAGCGAACTGGCAGATGTGCCGTTGCAGATCCTAACCATTGACCCGTGCATCAGCTGCACGGAGCGGTAAGGAGGTTCCTATGGCATTTATGGATTTTACACGCACGGCGCTGAAAAATCTGTTTTCCAAGCCTGCCACCCGGCAGTACCCGCAGGTGCCCCGGGAATATCCGGCACGCAGCCGCGGCCATGTGGAAATTGATATGGACGCCTGCATTCTCTGCGGTCTGTGCAGCCGCAAGTGCCCCTCCGGCGCCATTACCGTGAACCGGGCTGCCGGTACTTGGAGCATTGACCGTATGGGCTGCGTGCAGTGCGCAGACTGTACCACCGGCTGCCCCAAGCACTGCCTGCAAATGCAGCCGGGCTACACCCCGCCGGGGCCGAAAAAGCTGGTGGATGTGTACCAAAAGCCCCAGCCGGAGCAGAAAGAAGAAGCGGCACCCCAAGGCGGCAAGATCGTCAACGATATGGAGAAGTGCATTCTCTGCGGCCTGTGTGCCCGCAAGTGCCCCCAGGAGGCTATCACCGTGGACCGGAAAGAAAGCCGCACCTGGGTCATTGACCGCAGCGCCTGCGTGCAGTGCGGCGCATGTATTGATGCGTGCCTCAAGTTTCACGCCCTGTCCTTTGCCCCGGACGACGGCGCTGCCGGCACGGAAACCTATACCAAACCCGTATGATCACGAAAGAATATATCTTTAGCGGCATTGTGCAGGGTATGGGCTTTCGCCCCACCGCCCTGCGACTGGCTACGGAACTGGGAATCACCGGCACGGTGTGCAACACCGGCGGCCGGGTGACCCTCACCGCCACCGGAGAGGGCACGGCGCTCACTGCCTTCGCAAAGCGGCTGTGCCGCGCCTTTTCCATCTACCAATATGAAGTGAATGAGTTGCCGTTCCAGCCATTTCCGGGCTTTACCATCACCCACAGCCGTGGTGCCCGGGGTCTGCCTTTTCTGCCCCCGGACCTGGCCACCTGTCCGGACTGCGGGCGGGAGTTGCTGGATCCCAAGAACCGGCGCTATCGGCACCCATTCATCACTTGTATTCACTGCGGGCCGCGGTACACGGTTATGGAGGCCCTGCCTTATGACCGGGAACGCACGGTGATGGGGCGTTTTTCCCTTTGCCCGGACTGCCAGGCAGAATACACCACCCCTGCAGACCGGCGCTGCCACGCCCAAACCATCGCCTGCCCCCACTGTGGACCGCAGCTAACCATGAACATAGAGACAGCTGCCCAACTGCTGCGGCAGGGAGAAGTGGTAGCCGTCAAAGGCATTGGCGGCTATCACCTGTGCGCCAACGCTGCAAATCCGCCAGCCGTGGCAAAAATACGACAAATCAAACACCGGGGACAAAAGCCCTTTGCGGTGCTGTTTCACAATATAGAAGAAGTGCGGCAGTATTGCCGGGTGAGCCAGGCAGAGGAGAAGCTGCTGCTGTCTGCTGCCCGACCCATTGTGCTGCTGCATAGCAAGCGACCGCTGCCCACAGAGATCACCTGCGGCAGTGACCGGGTGGGGGCGTTTCTGCCCTGCAATCCGCTGCAAATTCTGCTGCTGGAGGCGATCTCGCCCCTGGTGGCCACCAGTGCCAACATCAGCGGCGCGCCTATGTGCACAGACGATACAGCCGTGCAGCAGTTCGGCGTGCCGGTGCTGGGTCACGATCGTCCAATCCTGACCCCTATTGACGACTCTGTACTGCAAGTGACAGAGGGCAATCCCACTTACATTCGCCGTGCCAGAGGCTATGTGCCTTTGGCCGTTGAACTGCCCTTTGCCGCCAAACAGACCACCCTTTGCCTGGGCGGTGATCTAAAAGCCACCTTCGGCTACCACGCCGGGCGCTATGTGTTTCTGTCCCAACCCTTTGGCGACCTGGAGCACCCGGACTGCCTGGCTACCTATCAAGAAAATATAGAGCGCTTTGCCGCCCTTCACGGCTTTACGACAGAAAAAGTGGTAGCAGACCTGCACCCGGGCTATACCGCCCGCCTGTTTTATACGCCGGATATGCAGGTGCAGCACCATATTGCCCACGCTGCCGCCGTATTGGCGGAGCACCAACTGACCGAACCGGCTCTGTGCTTTGCCCTGGACGGCACCGGCTACGGCACCGACGGCCAAATTTGGGGCAGCGAGGTATTTGACTTTGACGGTGGGCGCTTTACCCACCTGGGGCATCTGCCGCCCTTTACCTGTCCCCCCGGAGACAGCGTGGCAACGGACGCCCGACTGTGCCTTAGCTGCTATCTAGGCACCCAACCGCTGGTGAACCGGTCGAAAGGCGCCGGCGTACCTCTGCTGCAAAACAGCAGCGCAGGGCGCCTGTTTGACGCTGCGGCTGCCGCCCTGGGGCTGTGCGATACCAACACCTATGAGGGGCAATGCGCCGCCGCGGTAGAGCAAGCGGCTCGCCGGGCAAGCGGCGCTTATCCCTTTGACCCGGCCTGCACCCCGCGGGAGCTGCTGGAGGAAATGCAGTGCCAAAGGGCAGATGTGCCCGCCCTGGCACTAGGGCTGCACCACTGGTTGGCCCGGTGGATCCTAAACCAAGCCCAAGCCTACCGACGCAGCACTGTGGTGCTCTCCGGCGGCTGCTTTACCAACCAAATTTTGACCCGCTGCACGGCAGATCTGCTGCGGCGCAACGGCTACACCGTTTATACCGCCTGCAAGGTGCCCCCCGGTGACGGAGCATTGGCACTGGGACAGGTATATGTATCGGCACTGGAGGAATGACTATGTGCGTTGCCGCTCCCGGCAAAATTTTATTCATCAACGGCACCACCGCCACGGTAGCATACAGCGGCAACCGGGTGCCTGCCAACCTGGGCGTTGTCAAAGCCCAAGTGGGCGACTGGGTGCTGGTGCACGCCGGGCTGGTCATCCAGGTGCTCAGCGAAAGCCAGGCTCAGGAGATAAACAACCTGTTGGCAGAACTGGAGACCCTGCTATGAACCTGCCGAACATTCGCCGGGCGCTGGCCGACTACCACGGTCCGCCCCTGACTTTTATGGAAATTTGCGGCACCCATACCGCCGCCATCAGCGAGAACGGCATACCCGCCATTTTATCGCCCCGTATTCACTTGATCAGCGGTCCGGGCTGCCCGGTATGCGTCAGCGTATCAGCCTATATTGACCGGCTGTGCGACTTGGCCATGGAACCGGGTATGTGTGTGTGCACCTTTGGCGATCTGTTGCGAGTGCCAGGCAGTACCCGGGCGTTGGAGCAGTGCGTAGCTGTGGGCGGGCGGGTGCAAATGGTCTATTCTCCGCTGGAAGTGCTGTCTCTTGCCAAGGCGGAACCGGGCACCCGGTTTGTGTTTGCCGCCGTGGGATTTGAGACCACCGCCCCGGTGTATGCGGTGCTGGCAGACACCATTATGAAAGAACAGATTCCCAATGTGCAGCTGCTGACGGCGCTAAAGACCATGCCCCCGGCGGTGCGTGCCCTATGCAAAGGCGAAACGAAGATTGACGGTTTCCTGGCTCCCGGCCATGTGGCGGTCATCACCGGCGAAGGCCCCTGGCATCAACTGGCTGCGGCGCAAGGTCTGCCCTTTGTGATCAGCGGCTTTACCGGGGAGGAGTTACTATGCAGCCTGTACGCGCTGGTTCGCTTAGCCGGGCAAGGTGTGTGCAAAAACCTCTACCCTGCCGCCGTTCGACCGGAGGGCAACCCTGCGGCCCGAGCGCTGGTGGACCAATACTTTGAGCCTACGGACGCCGCCTGGCGGGGACTGGGCATTTTGCCCGGCTCCGGACTGGTGCTGCGCCCCCAGTACCAACATTTAGACGCCGGCAGTGCCCAACTGACCACAGACGCGGCGGCCCAAAGCGGCTGTCGGTGCGCGCAAGTGATCACCGGTGCAATCCCCCCAACGGCCTGCCCCCTGTTTGGCACGGCCTGTACCCCCGGCACCCCGCGGGGCGCCTGTATGGTGTCCGGTGAGGGCAGCTGCCACAACGCATATCTTAATCACAGGATGTAACCTATTATGAACATTGCTATTTTTGACTCCGGTATCGGCGGCCTGTCCGTTCTCTACCAGGCAAAGCGTATGCTGCCGGAGGCCCATTTTTTGTACTATGCCGATGAGGATCATGTGCCTTATGGCGAAAAAACCAGAGAACAAATTTTAACTTACACCGATGAAGCGGTGCGCTTTCTCATAGACCGGGGAGCAGATGCCATTGTGCTGGCGTGCAACACTGCCACCAGCGTGGCGGCAGCCACCCTGCGGGATCGCTACCCCCTACCCATCATCGGCATGGAGCCGGCGGTCAAGCTGGCGCTGAATCAAGACGATACCCACCGGGTGCTGGTAGCAGCCACGCCCATCACCATTCGAGGCAACAAGCTGAAATGCTTGGTAGAGCACTATGACGGCCACCACTTGGTGGATCTGCTGCCTTTGCCCGGACTGGTGCGCTTTGCAGAAAAGGGCATTTACTCCGGCGCCCAGGTACACGCTTATTTAAGCGAGCAACTGGCAGAATTCAACTTGGAAGATTACGCCGCCTTTGTGCTGGGATGCACCCATTTTAATCTGTTTAAGCAGGAACTGCGCACCTTGCTGCCGCCCCAAATGCACTTTGTAGACGGCAACGCCGGCACCGTGCGCCAGCTGATCCGCAGAACGGTTGACCTGCCTGCCACCCACGGGGGCACCCCGGGTGTCACCTACTTTGCCTCCGGGCGGCCGATCACCGACCCGGCACAACTGCAATTTATTCAAAATGTGCTGGCGCATTTAGAGAAGATGTATCCCATAGAATAAAAGGAGCCGTTATGGAAATTACCCTTGCCCACGGCAGTGGCGGCGCGGCCACCGGAGAACTGATCCGCACCGTGTTTGCCAAGGCTTTTGACAATCCCATTCTGCGCCAAATGGACGACAGCGCCGTGGTGTCCGGCAGCGGGCAGCTGGCTGTTACCACAGACAGTTTTGTAGTACAGCCCTTGTTTTTCCCCGGCGGCGACATTGGCCGCCTGGCAGTGTGCGGCACCGTCAATGACCTGCTGATGCGTGGCGCCACACCCAAGTACCTGACCGCCGGTTTCATTTTGGAGACCGGATGCACCACTCAGGACCTGAGCCGCATTGCCCGGTCTATGGCAGCCACCGCCGACGAAGCCGGTGTGACCATCGTTGCCGGCGACACCAAGGTGGTAGAGGGCAGCGGCAATATTTATATCAACACTGCCGGCGTGGGCTTTTTGCCCACCGACACACACATTGCCGCCACTGCGTTACAACCGGGAGACGCTCTGCTGGTCAGCGGCGCCATGGGCGACCACCACGCAGCCATTCTCTCTGCCCGCATGGGTATGGACAATACCGTTCGATCCGACTGCGCCCCCCTGGGCAATATGGTTGCCGCCCTGCTGCAAGGGGGCGTTGAAGTGCACACCTTGCGGGACATTACCCGGGGCGGCCTGGGCACCGTACTGTGTGAGCTGGCAGAGGCGGCAAACTGCGGCATAGAGATCGACGAAACGGCTATCCCGGTGCACGAGGATGTGCGTGCCTTTGCCCACATCTTAGGACTGGAGCTGCTGCACATGGGCAACGAGGGCAAGCTGCTGGCTGCCGTACCTGCCCACCAGGCGGATCGAGCGCTGGAGCTGCTACGCGCCAGTCGCTACGGTGCAGAGGCCGCCGTCATCGGCACAGTAACGAACGGGGAGGGCGTGGTGGCACTGACTCCCATTGGCGGCAAGCGCCGGGTCAGCGTGCTGTACGGCGAAGGTTTGCCCAGAATTTGCTGATTTTGATTTTTTAAAGGAGCTTTTTATGATCTTGTACTACACCGGCACCGGCAACAGCCGCTATGCGGCGGAACTGCTGGGGCACCGGCTGAACGACACAGTTCGGGACTGCACCCCCTTTATGCAAGGCGGCACCACACCCCGGTTCCATTCCGTAACGCCATGGGTATTTGTTTGCCCCACCTATGCCTGGCAGATTCCCCATATTTTTGCGGATTTTCTGACCCGATGCCATTTTTCCGGCAGCAGGCAGGCATACTTTGTGATGACCTGCGGCGGTGAAATACACAACGCCCCGGAGACAAACCGGAAGCTCTGCACCCAACTGGGGCTGGACTATATGGGTACGGCAGAGATCGTTATGCCGGAAAATTACATTGCCCTGTTTTCCACCCCCAACTCGGCGGAAGAAGTGAACCACATTCTTGCCGCTGCGGTGCCTGCGCTGGAGCAGACCGCTGCTGCCATAGAAAGCGGCGGTCCGGTAACGGAACCGAAACCCACGGTGTTTGGCAAGTTTATGACCTATATCGTCAACCCGATTTTTTACGCCACCTGCGTCCATGACCGGGCGTTTACGGTGGACGACAACTGCATCGGCTGCGGCAAGTGTGCCACCCTGTGCCCCATGAACAACATTGAACTGCAAAGCGGCAAGCCGCGGTGGAACGGCCACTGCACCCACTGTATGGCCTGCATCAGCTATTGCCCCAAGGCAGCCATCGCCTATGGCAAAAAGAGCCGCACCCGCCGGATCTACACCTGCCCGCCCTATCGGCCGGCAGACCGATAATCACAAATTCCAAATCAACCACCGCAAAACAACAGAATGAAGAATGCTCTTCTTAAGTTGCTTGCTATGTCTCTCTCTGTTTTTTCTTTATCCCCTGTCGTTCATGCAGAATATGGCAGAATATGAAAAGACAAATGGCTGATATAAAATGTTCATGGTAAGAAACAAATCATTTACAGCAAATAAAAAATCGCCACCCGGGAAGGTGGCGATTTCTCATTTGCAAAGCGCTTTACACATATTAGGCGTTTCAATCAATCATAATACTTGTCCAGTTCCGCATCGCAGGCAGGGTACTTTTTGATTTGCGGATGGTCGTAAACCTTGCCGCGAGCCACCACCATATATGGCTGCTCCAGGGCACGGAAGTCTGCCAGCGGGTCACTGTTTGCGATGAGCAAGTCGGCGCACTTGCCCACCTCTACGCTGCCGGTCACATCCCCAAGCCCCAGAATACGAGCGTTATTTAATGTGGCGGTATAGAGCGCAAACTCCGGTGTAACGCCCACTTCCTTTTGGAAATAATGCAGCTCCCGCCACATATTGTAATGGGTGGTGTACGGACAACCGGTATCTGTGCCCATACCTACCGGCACGCCGTCTGCCAACGCAGCCTTTGCGCCCAGCACCATATTGTTATACACCAAATCAGAGTTATACTGCACCGCCTCGGTAATGCCCAAAGTCTCTCTTTGGAACTTGGCCATGGGCAGTGCCGGAGACAGGGTGCACACCAACACCGCGCCGCTTTTATGGAAGGCAGCCAGCTCCGTCTCTGACAAAGTAGAGCCATGCTCAATGGAGTCCACACCATTGAGCACCGCTGTGCGTACCCCCTCCGGGCTTTGCACATGAGCAGCCACCTTCAGACCATAGCTGTGGGCGCGATCGCAGCAAGCCTTGATCATATCCGCCTGCATCATCAGCCGACCCGGCTCGCCTTTCACCTTGGCGTCCATCACGCCGCCGGTGATCATCAACTTAATCAGATCCACATTTTGGCCGTGAAGCTGATCCACCATGCGCACTGCGTCCTCCACCGTCTCTGCCGGGCGGGTCACGGAGCCAACCATATGGCCGTGGGGCACACCGATGGCATAGTTGGCTGCTAAGATGCGCGGACCGTCCAGCTTGCCGGCATGGATCCGATCCCGTAGCCGGGTGTCCAAATTATCCAGACCGCCCACCACGCGCACCGTGGTCACGCCGGACAGCAGGCCCTGCATGGCATAGGCGTGGCACATGCGCAGCACCAGCGCCCGGGATAAACCGGAGGACAAGGCGATTTTGGTTAGTCGATTGGTGTTCATGGGCTTGTTCCGGGGCTTGCCCCCCGCAGGCAAGTGCACATGTAGATTGATCAGACCGGGCATCAAATACTTGCCGGTCAGATCCACCACCCGGTCCCCCTTATTGGGTGTGATCTTGCCGATCTGTGTAATTCTATCATTTTCTATTGCCACATCTGTGCCGGGGCGGGGCGTCATTTGCTCCGTGCCGTCCAGCAGCGTACAATTTTGAAATATCGTTCGCATAAGGCTCCCCCTCCTTTGTTTTGATACTCTCATTATACCGAACCGACAACCAAAAGGCAACCGACCCTTTGTGGCTCTTTTGTCGCATAAAAAGCAATCTGCCGCTTTTGTCGCGTAAAGGAAAGCGCCGCGTGCTGCATAAAAGCAAAAGCACCTGTGTACCCAGAGATACACAGGTGCAGTTTTTATCCTGTTATTGCGCCGCTTTGGCGGTCATGGCCTGTTGATAAAAAGCAAGCGCTTTATCAATGGCTGCCGTGCCTGCCGGTTCAAAGGGCTGTAACACGCTGAACACATGGGGCAGCGACTGGTTATACTCCGCCTTGGCGTAGTCCTTGATCTCTGCCTGCACCCCATGGGCTTGCAGCACTTCGTACAATCGATGGGTCTGTTTGTTAGCCAGGGTGTCGCCGCTGCTGGTGATCAAATACGTAGGCGGCAGCGCCTGGGCATAGTCAATGATTTGGTCAAAATCCATGTACGGATAAGTGGCTTTGTCTTTGTAATCCGTGCCCCACATGGGCTTGGTGTACAGGCTGAACAGCCCGCCGTCCCGCATAAAGGCCACCGGCGAGGTAAGCAGCAGCGCCGTCAGCTCCATTTGCGGATCCACTGTGTCAAAGGTTTTGCGCAGCTGGGCACTTTGCATCAGCACCGCGCTGTATGCCGCCAGCTGCCCGCCGGCAGAGTCGCCGGTAAGCATAATATTCCGCATATCGCAGGGATATTGGCTGCCGTGGTCACGAATCCAGCGCAGCGCCCGGGCCACATCCTGCAACTGCTGGTTCACCGTCACATCCGGCACCAGTCGGTAGTTAATATTAAAAACCACATATCCCCGATCCGCCAAAGCGGCGCAGTAGTGGTGGTTCAGCCCCTTTTCCGCATACATCCAGCCGCCGCCGTGAATGTCAATGATTACCGGCAGCTTAGCACCGGGCTGTGTATCCGCCGGATACAGCACATCTAATGTGTGATACAGATTGCCGTCCTCTATATAGGCCAGGTCGTTCACTTCCGTCACCGTAGGCGGATTCTGGGCCGCGTGCTTGGCTTTGTCGCCCCCATCGCAGTAGCGCCACACCATCTGCATAATCTTCACCACCGGATTGCGCAGCAGTCCCTTGCCGCTGCCGTCGGCGTACTCCACGGTGTCTGAGGAGACCATACCGCCAATGTAAATCACATCGTCCGCCGTGTCCTTGCGGGGCAAAGTGCTCAGTTCAATAAACGCAATAGCCACCACAATTACCGCCAGCAAAACGCCGATCACCACAGCCCATACCTTCTTTCTGCTCTTTTTCCCCTTCGCTGCACCGGTCTGCGCCTGCACAGCCTTTTCCTTTGTTTCCATACCCATTCCCCCTAAAATGTCTATCTGCATTATACTCTATCCTGCCAATCCTGTCAATTTGTAGCAACGCTGCCAAAAGTCTCTATTTAGACTGCCATATTTTTTCAACCCTGTACAACAAAAAGAGCAGACATAACTGCCCGCTCTTTTTGTTGGTGCATTGCATTTTATCAGTCAAATCTTACTGCTTATTTCTTGGTGGTTACACTCTTCGCCTTACTCCACCCGGAATAGAGCTTTACATTTTTGCCATTGATTTTCACATTCTTATAGGTGCGTACCCGCACATAATACTTCTTCTTGGCGGACAGTTTACTTACCGACTTAGAAGTGGTCTTATTTTTGCCTACCGTTACGGTCTTATTGCCCTTTTTGAAGTTAGAAGATGTGCTATACTGCACTTCATAGCCTTTAGTCTGGGTAGTCTGCTTTTTCCAGGTGACCTTAAATCCTTTCTTGGCCGCCGTGACCTTGGACACACTGGTGCCCTTGGGATTGATGGTAAAGGTTTTGGACATGGAGCCAAATCTGGCGTACTCTTTCTTAAACTTCACCTTAACTGTGTACTTGCCTACATTCTTGCAACCGCCGGAATAAGTCACATTATAGTACGCGCTGGAAATTTTCTTCCCGTTGCTGTCCTTCACGGTAACAGACGGCTTTTTCACCTTACCGTCATAGGTATAAGAGACAGCCGACAGGGTCAGCGTCTTGGGCTTATAGAAATATGAAGATGTAGAATGAGAGCATACCCGGCAATTATAGTATGCAGAGGTGTAATCGCTGTATTTATAAGTTGTTACTTCATAATCGTGGCTGTGTTTGTAGACCTTAATGGTTGCAGGGACTGTATGGTAAGCATAGCCCTGCACCTCTGTTTTCATGGTCTTTTCCACATCGTAATCATCATAGGCTGCATAGGCCACAATATAGTAGGTCTTGCCCTTTTGAAGATATGCCGCGCCACGGGCCGTATTTCTGTACACATTATAGGTGGAAGACGCAATGGACGTCTCTTTTGAGGTATGGATATTGTATTCATAACTTCCATTTGAAACAGAATAATACTTGTTGTCCTTTATGCTCTCTGCATCACTGTAAGCGAACTGTACCGTCATGTGCTGATTCCGCTCGGCAATATAGATGGAAGCCTCATAATACCCATTTGCCGTAGGAATAAACTTTAATACCTTGTTCGGCTCATACACATTGTACAGTTCCGTTCGCTCTGGATTGGTATAAACGCCGTTCTTAAAGCTCACGCGGTAGCTTTGATTGAGTTTTAATTCCGGTGCAGTCTGCAAGGCATCTTCCTTTTCCTCCCGGCAAACCGGAAACGCGGAATAATTGGCAGCCTGCGCAATCATGGTGGTTCCCATCAAACTGGTAATCACCAAAATAATCGCAAGAACGGTTGACATCATCCTTTTCATCACTAGAATCACCTTTTCTTTTTAATTTATTGTAGGTCGTAGAGCTGAGTGATTTTATCATCACTGTTATCTATGCCGTTCCAAGTCATACCCACAAGTTTAGAACCCAGGAATTCCATACCGCCGTACTCTGATAGCAAACCGTGCTCAGATATACCCGGGTCTTTATAGTCGAATTCTTTGCCGTTCCAAACTGCAAAGCCATCTCCTGCACCAGTTCCGCTGGTGATGAACACTTGGTCATGGTAGACAAGTAAATCATGAATCGGCGCATTGCTTTGTATCGTACCAAGTTGTGTACACTCCCCGGTACGCACATCCATTTTGAAAATGGATTTAGTGTCACCCGAGGATGCAAAATACATTGTATCCCCAAAGATCCCAATGAATTGAGTTCTGTCTATATTCAAATCTATTTTGCTTTCTTTCCCGGTTGTCAGATCGTACTTGCGAAGAGCATAATTACTTCCCCATGCCTCATCATAGTAATCTGATGTTCTGTAATACAAATCATTCCCATAGGTAAAAAACGAATCGTAATATGTATAATTGATGTCCAATTTTTTCGATTGAGAAGTCTCTGTATCGTAAATTACTAATTGCGCTGTTCCTCCGGCGGCGTCAGCTATTCCCGTAACGCACAGAATTTGATGATTTGGCAGCGGAATCAACTGGGTGTAACAGTAATCGTTTTTGTAATCGTAAAAGAAGCGCATTTCTTTCCTTTGATCGCCGCCATCCAGGTTGCAACTATACAAACCTCCGATATTGCAATAATAAACCCGATCACCCACAAAGACAAAGCCCTCTGTGCACTCGGTCAGCACTTTTTCTGAACCGCTTGCATCGCCTAAAATCAAACTATAATAATATCTATAATTTTCATCTTGTCTGGCGAATTTCGTGTATATATAGTGCCCGTCCGTAGAATAATCTAATTTCCCATTCTGTGCATTCCACTGGCGTTTTTGCAGGTCATCATCTGCGCTGGCGTCAATCTGCAAAGCCTCGTCCTGGGAGACGGTTTTGCCGCTTTGCAAAAGGCCTGCGTCCCGGATCTCTTGCTGATTATTGGCTATGTTCTCCTCCATCTCTGCAAAATTATCAAAATGTTTGCTTTGGATAGCCAAATAATACAGTGAAAGGACCGTGTTAATGGTCTTAATTCTGTTCTTATAATATGTAGCCGACATATCGTATTTTGCTGCCAATTTGTTGGCAGCATCAAAAGTCTGCTTGCAAGCAATCAGGTAGAAAATAGCAGCCTGGCGATAGTTTTCCGTCTGGGATTCGTTGGTGTGGCGGAGTGTATTGTCTAAATCGTTAAAGTCATTAAACAGCATGGTCCGAACCGCTAAATCCAACATAATGGAATAATTGGCGTCTGACGCAATATCACACCCGGCTGCCCGGCAAACCTTGGTGATCACATCCATGGTTGTGGTTGCAATCGCCAGCTGTGAAAGCACCGCATCGGAAGCCGCCTTTTTCAGCGCCGTTTTCACCGCATCGTCTGCGCCGTATTTGATCAGCTGCTGTCCCACTTGGCCCATAATATTGGAGACGGTGCTGCCGCCATATCTGGACTTGACCTTAAGCAAAGCCACACGGAATGGAAAATCCGTATCAGACTTTAACTGGCGATCACCAAACTGCGCCAGCATATTCTGATTGTCTTCACACATACTGCCCAGCTTTAGATAATAATCCGCAAACTGCGTAATCTTGGACAAATCGGAAAATGCGGTGTTCCAGTCGCTGGCATCTTTCCAAAGCAGCGATGCGCTCAAATTATTCTCTTTCAGCGGCTGCGTCACATCCGTTATGATAGAAGTCAAATCCGCCAGCTTTTTGGAAGTATCGTGCACATCTTTATTCAGCCCGGCTACGGTGCTAAACCGATTGATCAGATCATCGCCGGAGGTCAGCGCGTCCATGTACGCCTGATTGTCCGTCACGCATTTGTCCAAGAAGCTCTCATACTCTTTAATGTCGCCGGTATGGAAAATAAAGTCCAGCTTAGATATCCGGCGCTCAAATACGGTAGAGCCAAAATAGCCCAATATACCGGAAAGTTTGAATAGCATTTCACTGCCGGCAAAAATATCGTCCACAATATTGCCAACATCGTAACGCAGCAAATCCGATTTACCCTGTATTTTGCTCATGGCATATTCTGCATCTACCAAGCTGTAACCGCTATTAACCACCCGCATCACATCATCTTTAATGGTCAAGCTGCACTTTAAGTAAGCCGCCATTTGATCAAGAGGCAAGAATGTGGTTTGGCCAAAGGTATAAACGCCATGAAGGGTATATTCTTTGGACGAAAACGGGTTCATATATACTGTGGCTTTTTTGCTGTCCGGGTTGATCTCAACTCTGCCGAACTTACTGTTTGCCTCTTGTCCCCTGCGCACAAAAGCATGGGCATCGCTGTTATAATAAAATAGCGTGTACTTGGCCAAGAAATTGGTAGAAACATACAGCTCCTGCCCGACAACATACGCCGCTTCCCGGCTCTCCGTTTTGCTGCCGTTCTCACTTACGCTCTCCACCTGGAAAGAAAGAAACCGGCTCTCCGCTGCACTGACCGGCAGGCTACCCAGTAGCATCACCAGGGATAACACCACCGCCAACACCCGGGCAGGGAGCGTTTTGCACCTTTGTTTCATCATTTGAGTGCCTCCGTCAGGGCCTGCATCGCGTCTGTGTACGCATAGCCCAGCATCGCATTTGCAAATGCGTCATTAAACTGTACATGGTACTCACCGGCATCGTCCACGATCACATCCACGGTTTGGGTTGTGGTCTTGGGCGTAGCATTCTCAATCATTTTGCAGATCGCCTGGTCCATATCCGAATCGCTAACCGACTTTTTCGTCTTTTGCGCCTGGTACTTCTTCAAATCCCCACTGATATCCGGTGAAGTGACCTGCACAGTCACTGTATAATAGCCGCTTTGCTGCTTTTCTGCACCGGTGCAGGTCAAGCTAGCCTGCTTATCCAGCGCATCCAAAAAATCCGGCTGCTTATCCGTAACCGCCGCCTGCCACTGGGCGGTGATCTGTGTTTCAAATTTCTTTAACCGATCGGAACGCACCTTCATGGTAATGCCCACAATACCGCCAATCACAAGCGCCATTGTCAACACACTGGCAATCACGATCACTACAATTTTTTGTTTCTTTTGTGCCTCAGTGTCTGCCGTCTTTGTGCTTTTGACCGGCACAGAGACTATGCGCTGCGCACCGGCCTGCTTGGCCGCCTGCACCTGCGCCGGTGTAAACGGATGACCGCAGTGCACACAATTCGGCAGTCCGTCCGGCGTTTCCTTACCGCAATACGCACATTTCATGTCTTACTCCTTTGTTCATCCGTTCGTTAAATGAATGCATGAATCATCATGTCATACATATCAAAGTCACTGAATGCCGCAGCGGTGCCAGCTAAAGTTCCGACTATAAGAATTATGCCGCCAATGACTTGCACTGCCAAGCCGATCGAGGACAAAACAATGGCTACAATACTCAAAGTCTTTGCCAATTCGTGATTATGCTCATGCGTAATCGGGTAAGCGATCTTGGCCCATTTTAAGGCAATAATGCCTAAGATCAAGCTAACAACACTAAAAATTTGAAGTATAGATAAAACCAATGCCACAATAGACATGGTAAAAGCATCATCACCTTTTTTACGGATTTCACTGGGATTTTTGCATGCAGATACACAACTTTGCGCAGCGTATGCTGCACGATTCACGGATCCGCTCGCCTGATTCACACCTTGATAAGCGGTATTTCCCATATTATTCATACCATTTCCGACCTGGGCACCAAATCCGCTGTTTTGCACAATCGTACCACATTGCACGCAATTATGTACGCCGTTTGGAATAACTGCTCCGCATTTTGGACAAAACATAACTTTCCTCCTTACAAAATCAGGGCCACCACCTTAGCGGTGCGGTGGCCCTATCAAGCACATTAGTTTAATCTAAATGAATTGCTCCCCTTGCCGATACTGACAACTGTATTCGGCTGCAACTGGAGCGGGGTATGCGGCTGCAACTTGGTGCCTCCGTTAATATATGTACCGTTTGAGGAGTAATCCGTTACCGTGTACAATCCACTAAAGGGATCAAAACGAATACCGCAATGGCGTTTGCTGACGGTAGTATATTTTCCATCAATAACAATGTTAGAAACAGACGGATCCCGACCGATGATCACTTCTTTACCCGGATCCACCGGGAATTGACAACCGTTATACTGACCGTCCAGCCAAGCGATAGCGCCGGTCAAGGCCGTTGTTTCATCACTTGGATCAGGAGCAGGAGCACAAACAGGAATAGAAACAGAATCAGGATTCGGACCAAGTTCAATCGGCTTCAGCGGTTCACGCTCATACTGTGCACGCACCAGTGGATTCTCCGAATACGGTTTCGGTTCCACATAGCCCACAAACGGCTCGAACTGATTAATATCTGCAACGAAATAGCAGTAAGCTACGATCGGCCCCACAGCAATAAACGAGCCTAAAAGGGTCCACAGCAAGAAGTCGCCACCGCTGTGTTTCACTTTAATAGCATAACGATAGCCATTGTCGCAAAGTCGATCCATCGCTTTATAAAACCACACCAAAGGATAAATACCCAGCGTTACAATGCCTAACAACCAAGTCCACAAATAAAACATGGTGTCCCGGCCATCGCCTTCACAAATTCTGTTGATGTCCTTGCTAATTTTACAAAACACAACGATCCAATAAATACCGCATGTAATAAATCCAAGGAATATAAACAATGCGATATTTCTCTTTTTTATAGTTTCTACCATTTCATCTCATCCTTTCTTTTCACTTTGAATTTCACAATAAAAACTATTATCCGTTTGGGCCAAATTAAAAATCTGGTCTGCACACAAAGCATTCCATGCGCCACCGGACTGCATGCGTTTGTCACCGGCACTGCGAAAGGTACCGTTAGTGGAATAATCCCGCACATAAAAGCTTTTGCCTTTGCGCAACACGCCACAGTGTACACGACTGACTTTTTTGTACCCACGATCAATCACGATTTGGCACCTGGCCGGGTCTTTTCCGATCTTCACTTCTGTTTGCTCCGGCAATTCCACCTGTGCACCGGCGTAAGATCCACCACAGCAACACAAATAATAATGTAATGCCGGCACAGCCGAACCAACCGGAATTTTTCTACTCACCGGCGGATCTGTCCCCGGTATCTGCTTTCCATTGACCGGCTCTGGCTGATCGTGCGCACGCCGCCGTTCTAAGAAGGGACCAAGCACCAGCTCCGCATACCGATGATACTGCAAAGCAAAAGCTACACATTGCAGAAGAAAAGCCAGCGGCACACCAAACCCCAACCGACCCTTTCCCTCTAAGATATAAGAAGCATGAAAGCGATTGGTATAGAATAAGATCTCAATCAAAACAGCCGTACAATAGAATGCAAAACACAACAGCGCAAACGCAAACAAGGCCCGTTCCGCCACGACCAGGTCTTTGATTTTATCCCGTACAGCAGCCAATATAAAAAATACAACCATAAAAAGCAGCGAAAAAATCAAGAGTACCACCACAGCCTGTGCAAAATTCGCCAGCCGTGTATAAAAATACTGCTGATACGGGTCGTAATCGCCCGTTAAACCCATCTGCCAAAGCCGTAGAGAGCCAACCAGTTTGACCCCTCGATCCGTATGTAAGGAGAACAGACCAAAGAAATAAAACGGCACACTGCACGCAAACAAAAATATGGGTACATTCTTCGCACTGGTCTGCACGCCATCACCTCTGACCTTGTTTTACAGTAATCGGAAAATATTATCCGTTCCTGCCAAATTCAACACAGCTCCCCGCTGCAAATAAGATGCACTACCTGGCTGCAAACGCATGCCGCCGACCACATTGGTGCCGTTTGTTGACCGATCTGTTACGATATACAGATCCTGTGCAGCGTCATACTCTACCATACAATGCACACGAGAAACTTTTTTATAAGACCGATCAATAATAACAGAACACTGCGCCGGGTCTTTACCGATCACTACCATTTCACCGGCTGTAATCGGAATTTCATAACCGGCACAAGAACCGCTGGAAAAGGCAATACCCCCAGCTGCGGGCGGTGTATCCATGACCGTGCCTTGATTCTCGTTTCTTTTTTTAGGCAACATAATTGCTGCAGTTAATGCCAAAGCAAAAGCGATAAGCAACAGCACAGCATTTGCCCACAAACCGGCACCGGCAGACACCTCACTTTTTTCAGCACGCAGAAAGACAATGAAAGTTACCGGAACGGCAAAGGCCAGTCCCTTGAAAATTGTGCTGATAATCTTACAGGGCTTATTTGCAAAGATATCTAAAATAGCGGAAACAAAGGCAAATCCTAATCCAACGAAGATCAAGGCAATTAGCCAATTTATGCCTTTTGAATCTACGCCAAAATAGTCCATCAGATCTTTGATTTCAAAGATATTGCGCAGATCAATTGTAAATTTTGACAGTATAGTAACCTCAAACAGCGGCGCAAACAGCACAAGCATACCAATCAGTGACAAACCCATCGCCACAAACCCTAAGATGCGAGAAATCAGCGTGTGCTTTTTTTCCTTTTCCCGGTCATCATTTTGCAAAAGCACCGTATCCGGTGATTCTGCAACATAGTCATCATAGATAGGTCCAACCATAATTTTTCCTTTCTGAAGAACCGTTAAATCAATCGAATAATTGTATCCGTTCGTGCCAGGGATAATAATGCGTTGCTTGGCAGTGCAATCGGCTGCTCCGGTGTTAGGCGCTTGCCGTTCTCCATAAATGTACCATTGGTAGAATGATCTGTAACTACAAACTGCTCCAGCGCATAATCGTAGCCAATGGTACACTGCACGCGAGAGATCTTGGTGTACCGACGATCAATCACCACAGAGCATAAGGACGGATCTTTACCAATCACCACCTGCTCCGCATTGCGCACCGGAATTTGATACCCTTTACAGGCACCGGAAACAAAGCAGATTTTGTGGTCACCAAGGCAATCCGGCCGCTGCAACTCTGCGTGTATAGCCTGTACTGCCCGTTGTTTACGCGCCCTGCATAAAAAAGCAATGGACAAGCCATTGCATATGGTGGAAAGCACCAGCAAAACCAGTATCACCACTTCTGCATAAGCAAGCACAAGATGCAAGTCCTTTGCCGTACACAGCAAAATGGACTGCACACTATGACTGATTGCCGCAATGGCAGTCATTGTCGTACCAATGATCCGAAACACCCGGGTCGGCACCCAACTGAGCACCCCAGCCACCACCGTAAGAAGCAGCAATACCACAAACAGCACTGCATGGGTCCGCAAAATATACGCCGTGTTTCCCTGCAGCAAAGAAGCCTGCTGAAACAGATCAATCAATGTGATCCATTTCTTTTGCTCCTGCTGAAAAAACATGGCTAAGAAGTAAAATGGCACAGTACACAGACTGAGGCAAACAGCCGCAAATTGCAAACCGCCTGCCAGCTTGCGCCACTTTTCATCCCGTTTTCGGCTTATTTTCTTTTGGCTCATGGGAATTATTTTTTTTCGGTTTTTTTGCCGTCTGTCCAGTTGAATGCCTTGGAACAGCAAGGAACAAACAACAATTTTGTTGCACCTACGGTGATCACATCATTGGGGGCAATCACCTTAGACTCCAGCACCACGCTATCATTCAAATAAGACAGCTCCTTAGAAGCGCCGGGCTGGATCAAATACACATTCTCCTTAGGCTCATACACCACAATGGCGTGCGCTGTTCTGGACACGGACGGGTCGCCCTCCAGCACAACATCCATATCTGAGCCGCGGCCGATAAAATTGCGCCCGGAGGTCAAGCGAAAGTCCTTGCCGATCAGATTGCCCTCAATGCAGACCAGCCAGCCGACTACCGGCTCCAGACCCATATCTTCTTCATAAAAGCCGACCGTCTTTTGAATGTCTGTATCCAGGACCGTAGGCGGCACCGTGTTCTGCGTAGTTGTAGTGGTCACTTCCGTCTCCGGCTGTGTGGGACCAATGTCCGACTGCTCGTTTGCAGGCATCGTTTGGGAAAATCCGGATTGCATATCACTGCAATAGGGACATGCCGGGAACTTGTCCGCGTCATAGTAGTGGTTGTTGTTACATTTGATCAGGTTCATTGTTTTCTCTCCTTACTACTTGATTTTTATTAAAATCACAGAGGTATTGTCTTGCCCTCTGAAATTTTTATCTGTGGCGGCTGCTGTCAACTTAAACGCAGCCAGGTTCATATCTTCTGCCGTCTCCTGCAAAACATCAATCATTTCTTGCCGGGAAAGCAAGCGGTACAGACCATCGGAACACAGCACAATCACATCGCCTGATTTTAACTGCAACGGCTGCAAATTGATCTCCACCATGCTAAGTTCACGAATGCCGCAATAACTGATTAGCGCCTCTCGCTTTGGGTGGCTCAAGGCCTCCTGCTCTGTGATCTCGCCGTTGCGCACCTTCTCCATCAATCGGGTCAGGTAATTTTGATCATGTGTCAGCTGCAACATTTTGCCATCGCGAACCAAATAAATTCTGGAGTCGCCGATATTCAAAAAATGCAGTTCCTCGCCGTCTACCGCAGCAGCAATCAAAGTGGCACCGGCTTGCAACGGCGCGCCGTTTTCATCTTTCAGCCCACGCACCAGCGTGTTGATTTTTTCTGCTTCTGCGCGAAAAAAATCCAGATAACTGTGGGTACAATGCCGCCACATGATGCGATAATAATCATCAAACAAGGTTTGCGTTGCACAGGCGCTGGCCTGCTCTCCGCCGCGCAAGCCGCCCATACCGTCGCTGAGTACACAGAGAAACTTGGGGCGTTCTTCCACCAAAAGCTGCGTATCGCAGGGAATGGTCACACTGTCTTGCTGACTTTGACGCCGACCAATCACCGATGAACAGCCCACTAAAACATGGTCATTTTCTACCAGAAGCTCCGTTTTCACATTATAGCCGCCGGTATTCTGTACTGCCATCTGTGTGTCTTCCGGCGTGCTTTCCGTCTCTGCCAAATTCACCGTGCTTTGGATTTGTGTACGCTCCAGATAGGCCTGGGCGAATTCCAAATACGCTTCATTCTTTTTGCGTCGTTCACTGTTTTTCATCGCTTTTTCCGCCTATATTCTGACGATCGTTACCCATTTTATGTTGCCACCAGTTGGATAATAATGTGTTCCCGTGCCAGGTACAAAATAGACCCGGGCACAATCTGCTCCGGCTGATTGTAGCGCAAGCGCTTACCATTTTGCATATATGTGCCGTTGGTAGACACATCCGTTACAATAAAGCGCTGCTTTTGCGCATTATATGTAATCAGGCAATGACGCTTGCTGATAATCATATCCGTGGATGGTACCAACGCATTGCAAGCGGCCAAACGACCCACAGACACAGTCTCACCGGGCTTAAACCACACCCGCTGCCCCACATTGGTGCCGGCCACACAGGTTACTATACAGGTTGGCAAGGCAGGCGGATTTGGCGGTGGCTGCGGAATTGTCCGCTCCGTCCAACCGCCACAGACCAATTCATCAATAAATTGCGTACAAGTTTGAGTACGCTTAGCATAATCAATCTCTAACGCATGGCGCACCGCCTGTGCCATAGAGGCAGAGATGGGCAATCCCATTTGGTCCAGCGGCTGCAACTGATCCGCCTGCATTCTGGACAGAGAATCCTGCGGCACCTTGCCGGAAACAATATAATAAAGTGTTGCCGCCAACGCGTACACATCGGTCCAGGTATTTTGGTTGCCCTTCTTGGAATACTGCTCCGGAGGGGCAAACCCGGGCTTCAGCAGCACGCTGTTCTCCTGTTCGCTATCTTCCACGCACTTTCTTGCCGCGCCAAAATCAATGAGCTTAATCTCTGTTCCGCCAAGCAGAATATAAATATTCTCCGGGCTAATGTCCCGGTGCAAAATATGGCCGGCGTGCACTTGTTGCAGCGCCCGGGCCGCTTTCACAATATAGTTCCCGGCCAAAGCCGGATCCAGGCGCCCGCCGTGGCTCTTTACATACGCTTTCAAATTGCAGCCATCCAGGTATTCCATCACCAAATAGGCAGTGTTATTCTCCTGAAAATGGGTAAAAATCTGCACAATACCTTGCACATTCTCAAACTGATACAAGGTTTTGATCTCATCAATATAGCTGATTTTGCCGCGCTCAAAAATCCTGTCTGCCTTAGTATCGCCGGGGATCGGCACCACCTGACAGCCTGTGCGCTGCGCATAATTTGAGGGCATATACTCTTTAATGGCAACCACACGATTCTTAAAGGTGTCCAGCGCCTTATAGGTAATGCCAAATCCGCCCTGACCCAACACGCGACCGATCATATACTGGTCATTTAAGGAAGTGTATAGCGGCAATGCGTCCGTACTGTGTGCATATTCCCTTGTATCAAAGCTGCAATGACTACACCGTGTGACACCGGGCTGCAATACAGAAAAACAATTTGGACAATACATAGTTATTTCCTTAAAATTCCACTTTAATCGTTGACAAACCGGCTGTAATTGTATAACCGGGCTGCAATTTTTGCTTATCTTTCACCCTTGCACCATTAACAAATGTGCCGTTTGCCGAGTGCAAATCTGCAATCAAAACAACGCCATCCTTCACTTCCAGCGCAAAATGCTGCCGGGATAATTTAGGGTCATCAATATACACATCACAAATACTGCTTCGACCAACAAAAGCGCTGCCCTGCACAGCCAACTGCACCGTATGCAGCGGGGCACCCGCCGTTTGAATATGCAGTGTAATATTCATCGTCGCTGGTACAGCCGCGCGTACATGGTGGCGTTCTTCCACCACCTGCACTTCCTGTGTTTCAAAAAGCTCCTTAATGGTCTTTACATTTTTCTTCTTTTTCAGTCCTAAAAGGATCAAATAAAATGCCAACAGCACCAGCAAAACCGCAAGAGCAACAAGCAAATACGGCAACACGCGCAAAAATGGATTTTTGCCCTGCAACTCCAAGCCCTTTATAGGCTGCACCGCATTGGCATTTTGACTTAAATCCGTAATACCAGGAAAGGTAAAATCGTATGTACCGGAATAAATTTCCTTGTCCATCCAGACAGTATAGCTGCCATCCGCATTCTTCTCTGCTTTCTTGACAGCCAGAGGCTTGTCTTTGCCGGTGCGGGTAATTTGATACGCTCCGTTTTCCAGCGCCTTAGCATTAACGGGAACGGCCCCATTCAATCCATCCTGCTGATAGCAGATCTGAAAAGCCTGATGATCCGCACTTACACGGATCTCTGCCTGTACCGGCGCCTGGGTTTTTACCGCTGTGTCCAACAGTACAGTCTCTTTATACACCGTACCGCCCACGGTCAATGCCAATTCTCTTGCACGATTATCCACCGCTTGATCCGTCACAAAACAGGCAACCGATGATTGTAAGGTGTGCTTGTATAATTGCTCCAGAACCGGTGTAAAGGACGGCGTTTTTTGATAGTCATAAATTTGAGCTTCTCCACCGGATACCCGGCTGAGCGTGCGCAAGCGTTTATAGGTACTGCTATTCACTGCTCGAGTATTGCACACAGTATAAAGCGGGACCTTGTTGTACTGATACTTGACCTGCACCTCACTCAGATCTATTCCGTTGCTGTAATCCGCACTCACATCGGTGAGTAAAATAAAATGTAGCACCTGGTATTGGTCGCTCAATGCAGACACTTGGTCAAACAGTTGATCCAGCGCCGTGTTCAAATCCGTCGCGTCCTCATCGCCTTTTAAGGCAGCTACGCTCGCCGCGACTTTCTTGGCGCTGTCTGCATCTTTGGCCGTACCCAAGCACTTGGGCAGCCCTGCACCGATGGAATAAACACCGATCTGATGGTTGGCACTCGCCTGCTTTAACAGCGCCTGCACACCGGTTTTCAGTTGATCAAAGGACCCCCGCGGGCAAATGTTGTCCTGGGTCATAGAGGCGGAATTGTCCAGCAAAACACAGGTCAGTGTTTTTTGATTATCCGTACGTTCCAAACTGTATAGAGTCATTTCAGCATTGCCCAGTTTGCCCTGTACTTCCGTAGCATGTACATCCTGGGATTTGATCTCCACTTGCAAATACGGCACATTGCTGCGCACCATTCCGATCTGATCCGTAGCATTCAAATTCTCCGCAAAAGCAGTAGTCGGAAGAAATAACATCGCCGTGCAAAGCAAAGCGGACAATACGGCAGCGCCGATTCCCTTACCTATTCTCATCTGCTTGCCAACCTCTTTCCTGCTTGCAATAGGGCACAAACACATAGCACCCGCTGCCAAAGCGGATTGTGTCATTTTCTTTCAATTCCATGGCTTTTTGCACCGGCGAATTATTTACAAAAACGGAACCGTTTTCGTTCTTGATATAGAAGTGATCCGAGCGCCGATCATAGGTCACAGACAAATGCTTTTGCCTGCACAACCGTGGATCATCCGTAATGGCAATATCCATCATTCTGTCCCGGCCAATGAAATTTCGATTCATGTGCAGCTCAAAGCTTCTGCCCCGTACCGTGCCGGAAACACACACCAGCCAACCGGTAACCGGGTCAAAATCCTGTTCCTGGAAATAAAGGCCAATCGTCTTTTCTTCGCTGCGCACAGCATCACCATAAGCCTCCGTTTTCATCTCGTCCGCCATGGCATTGCCCTGGGCATTACAGTATGGACAGACCACAAACCGCGTGTCATCATAATACCGGCTACAAACTGCGCATTGACAGATCGCCATTTTCTCACCTGCTTTGCAACCTGTACACAGCGCCGATGGCACCGTGTACAGGTATTTTAGATCAGTTCAATTTTTCGGCATCCGCCGCATCCATTTTCTTTCTTTTTTTGGATAGAATCGGCAGAATAATCACCGCCAGCAACACCAAACCGATCGCCACAAAGATCACCACGGAGATCGCCAGGTTGTTGCGGATCAAAGCGGCAAAGGCATTGGCACTAAAACCTTTGTCCACATAAATATCTTTCAGCACGATTTTGCCGTCCTTTTCTTCCAGCCAGTTATTTTTGTTGCCGGTGGTGCCGGAAACGAACAATTCCTGCTTATTGTAGTCGTTGGCAGTGGAGCACTTGTTCCCGGCCAAATCCGTGATCTCAAAGGTCAAATCGCTCTTGCCATTCTCCAGCTGAACCTGAACCACAGCAATACCGTTTTCTACCGTCCAACCATTGGGGTGCTTTTTGTCCTGCGCGTGATCCCAAACCAGCGGATCCAGTGCCTGACCGTCCCGGGTCATGTGGATAACAATACTGGCCAAATTGCTCTCTGACACAGAGAAAGTAACCGTCTGCACCTTTGTATTGGAATAAAGGTGTTTTTCCAATCCGGTAATGCGCACATAAGGATTGGTATTATCAATGGTGAACTGGATATTTAAGCGATGCAAGTCCTTATTCTCAGAACTGTTGTTGACCACTGTATTTTTGCCGTCCAACTTGGTTGTGGACTTAATGTACAGTGCATACTTGCCCTCAGCCAAAATGTCCTTGCTGCTGATGGTATAGGTGTTCACATACCACTCGCCTGCATGGTGCTGGCCCTTCTCCATCGTGACCAAACCGTCCTTCTTCTTACCATTGATATTGATGTAATACTCCGGACTTTGAATTTCCGTAGGAGAATACTCCGTCACCACCAGACTCTGCTTAGCAACAGCCGTCTTATTGGCATAACCGTTATTCAGTGCAGCCAAATCATCGCTGACTACATAGACAGCGCCTTTTTCATTCTTGGTAAACACCTTGCGTTGCACCTGCGACTGATTACCGGCCATATCCACGCACTGTGCGGTAACAATGTAATAACCATCCTGCTCCACAGCCGTGTAAGTCACCGTGTTTTGCTGCTGGTGGTCCGCTGTCAACTGTCCGCTGTTCTTGGCAGACACTTTCACTGTGCGCTTGGCCATCTTAGACTGACTGTCAAAGCAGGTGCCCACCACACTGGAAGTAATGGTGGAGGCGTTATTGTCTGCCTCTTTGACCACAATCGTCGGCACTTTCTTGTAAGCCGTATTGGTCGTAATGCCGCCAATGGTCAGCTGCGGTGCCGTCTTGTCAATGGTAAAGTTCTGTGCAGCCGCACCGGAGAAGTCACCGGCTACTGTTTTATAGCTGTTGCCGGCCTTATCCGTAGTCTTAAAGTTCAGTACATAATCGCCATCTGCCACAAAGGTAACGGTCGCTGTCCAGCGGTCTGTGCCGTTCTCCTGACGAAACGCAGATACACCGGGTACTGCAATTCCCTTACCGTTTAAGGTGGCCTTTAACTGATTTTCAAAAGCCTTGGCATTAAAGTTGTGTTCCGTTACGGTAACGGTCGCCGTGCGGGTAGCGTTAAAGTATTTTTTATTCTTTACCCGATCATTCAGGTTCAAGGCCACATGAATTTTCGGTGCAGTCTTATCAATGGTAAAGCGGGTCTTGTTGCTACCGCTTACCGCATCCCGGTTGCCGGCTGCATTGTACTTACCATAAGTTACAGCCGTGTTGGCATGACCTACATTATCGGTGCACTTTAAGGTCTTGATTCGATAATTACCGTCGCCGGTAAAGTCCACCTTAATCCGATACTGTCGGTTGTCTCCGTTCCCACTGCCTTTCTGAAGCAGAGTTTTGCCGGTGATCTTAAAGCCCTCGCGATAGGCCTTTGTATCTTTCTTATCAAAAGTTCTGGCGCTGTCCAGGCACTTTTCAATCAGCAGTGCCACCTGCTCGGTACGAATATTGCGCTCTGTAATGGTAATATGTGCTGTACGCGTCTTGCTGTAATAACTACCGGACTGCGGTGCCACGGCAGAAGTGTACTCCACCTGAATCTGCGGTGCAGTTTTATCAATACCAAAGGCCACATAATCATAAGATGTGTTTCCGGCATTGTCCGTCAGCTCCACGATCAGCAAAATATCATTGTAGTTGGCATCTATGGTAACGGTGCTAGTCAGTTCTGTGGCCAGGTTAGCATCCCGGCCGGTGATCTTGGCATCATCCACCCGCCACAACTCTTTGGCATGCCGGGTCGCATTGCCGGTACTGCTTTCCAAGTTTTCTGCCTGCAAGGCAGCCTGCGCGTTTGCTTTACCGTAAGGTGTGTTCACCTCCAGCGTATTCACCGAGGTCTTGCCGCCCTCTATCAAAGTATATTTTACAGTGCGGATACCAGACTGGGCGTCCTTAACCGTGACGGTAAACTTGGCGTTGGTGTCATAAAGCGGCACATTCTTCGTTGCATCGTAGCTCAGTTTTTTGTCTTGCTGAGGTGCATTTTGGCCACCGGCCTTGTACGCTTTTTTGTTATTCTGCGTACCGGCCGGCTGATTCTTCCGGGCGATCACAATGGAAGAATCCTGATGCTGCTGGGCGTTCTCTACGATCGTACCGTCCGGGTGCACATAGCCCTGGTCATTTGCCTCGTTGCTGTCTGCAAAATATTTACAGCCGCTCCATTTTCCATTTTCCCGTGTGCCGGGGAAGTTGCCGGCTTTGTCCGTTGCGTAGGCATAGATCTGGCCCTTAAAGCCTGCCCGCACCGCCACGGTAACAGAAGGGTCTTCCTTTGCAACGGGCACGGGGATTGCCTCTACCTCATCGAATTTTTGATTGAAGGGCACCAGTTTATAGGTAATGGACTTGACGCCGGATGCCGTTGCCTCCTGTTTATCTGTATTGTACGGATCCGACGCAGAGATCACCACATCGGTATCCTTGTTAAAGAAGAAACCGTAATCGGTAACAGTCACTTTTTTACAGGATTTTTCGTTAGGAATTGCAAACTGAACTGTGGGCGCAGTTTGGTCAAAATTCAAGGTAAAAGAGACTTTGGACGCATTGCCTGCGTTGTCCCAGGCTTCCACTGTGTAAGTGAGTTCGCCGCCTTTCCAATCTTTGATCTTTACTTTATTAACAGTATAAGTATCTTCCGCCTTATCAGCTTGGGCCACAGCATGCAGATCAATTGTGCCGGTTTGCGGCTTTTTCTCGTTGTTGTATTGCTCAATATATACATCCGTGCCATTCACACTTACCTTCACACCGGCCACACCGGAGATCTCGCCGCTTTCTGTTTGATCAGATACATGGAAAGAAACGGTATAGTCGTTCTTAAAGGCAGTCGTGCCGGGAGAAGCAGAAACCGCATTTTCTGCTTTTAGCTCTGCATTCTGCCCCGCCGCCAAAATCTGCGGTGCGTTATTCTCTAATACAAAATTACAATCCCCAAATTCTTCCGTATTCTTTAACTCACCCAAATTGGAATTGGCTGTTGTCACCTGGATTTCTTCCGTTCGATTCCCCAACTGATCTTGCAGTTGTACATACAAGGAGCCCTTAAAGTTTTTCAGTTCTTCGGCAGTAATCTCTGCAGTAAACTTGGCGGATACGGCGTTACCCACTTCGCCGCTTTTTGTTACTTTTGCCGGAATGGTGGTTACCACCTGGTTGTTTGTGTCCTTACTTGGGTCCTTAAAAATCAAGGACTGCACTTTCTTATCTGAAAAACCGCTGGCATTACTGTACTCATCCACACCATCTGTGGCGTGCACCGTAATCTCCAGTTCTTTGTTAAAGAAGCGGCCAAAGGACAACTTGTTCAGGAATTTTGCAAACGGACCATTATTGCTTTGACTAAATTCAACTGGATAGAATTCCGGAGTTTTTTTGGGTTCTAATTCCGGTGCTTTTTTGTCATAAAGCTTCGCCGCACAGGAAGACGCACTTGACGCATTGCCGGCATTATCCAGGCAATAGAATTTATGCTCTTTTTTATCTTCAATCGTAAACTGATTTGCAGTTTTGCTCTTCTCTATATACTGCCAATCGCCGTCATCCATCTTATAAGCAACAACCGGGAATTCCACCTGTGCATTATTGGTATTTCCCTTTGCCTCTACCGTAGCGATAATCGGTTCATTGGTCCAATTCTCTTTCCCGTCTGCACCCACATTTGAGAGCGTTACATTTGTAACAGTCGGCGGTGTAGAATTAAAATTCTTGACCTGAATTTTCTTTTCAGCCACATTTTCCGGTTTCGCATTGTCACGCACATATACGGTATGTATTTTATCGTCCTGGATATCAAAGGAATTTTCCTTTTGCCAATCGCCATTATCCAACTTATATGCCCCGAGTTTGTTCAGATCGGACTGCACATCATTGGCGTTTACCGTTACCGTAACCGCCTGATTTGTAGGCTTATCCGTGCTCTGCTGCACATCATTGATTGTTGGCGCCGTGGTGTCATAATTAGGGACATAGGGCAAAACAGCAGACTCGTTCTCAGCCTGGTCTTTAACACGAAAATCATACGATTCTCCGCCTTTCAGTTTAAAGTCACCGGAAGTCTGCCATGTTTTACCGCCATTGCAGCTAAAAAACTTAATACCGGAACCGCCTTCATTATCAGTAGCGTCAATATGGTATGTGTATGTGATTTTGTCGCTGATAGGAGTGCCCTGCTTCAAGGCCAAGTTTCCAAGCTTAACCTGCACCTGATTGATTGTGGGCGCAATATCATCATATCTATCCGCTTTTGCCTGCTGCTTTGCTTCATTGCCAACAGCGTCCCGTACATAAAAGTTGTGTTCTTTGTTATCCTGGATCACAAATGTGCCGGACTCCTGCCACTGGCCTTCGTCCATCTTAAAGGCTTCCTCTGCTAGGCCGGATTCGCTGTCCTTACCGGTAACGGTTACCTTTACTTTACCGTTTGTCCACTGTTCGCCCGCATTCGGCGGGTCCAGCACCACACCGATTTCAGGTGCGTTTGCATCTACATACTGCACCTCTACGGTCTCACCTGTGGACACATTACCCACAGCGTCTTTTGCATAAAAGGTGTAAGTCCCATTTGCTTTCACCCGGAATTCAGGCGCTTTTTGCCACTGGCCGTTATCCATCCGATAGGCAACTGCACCATAGCCGTTACCATCATCTGCCTGCACCGTCAGTGTGACCGGAGCTTTTCCCCATGCGGTGGGATTGCCGCTTACAGTCACCCTTGGCGCCTGGGCATCCAGCTGCACAGACAGCTCTGTGCCGGTCACAGTACCGTCCGGGTCACACAACACACCTACCCAAGCGGATTGATCGGCTAACCAAGTACCAAAGTCAATGACACCGTCACTGATCTGCACATCGTCTGCCGGATCTACCGCGCCATCCACATAAATGGTCGGCACCTCTGCGCTTTCCGCTGTGTAAGCGACCTTGCTGCCGGTTACTTCCAAAGCTTCCGCACCGAAGAAGTACACCTTTTTGCCCTGCACCTCCACGACCATACAGTCTTTGGTGGCAGCCATAGCAGAGGTCACCAGACCCAAAGGCAAAGCCGTCAACAACATTAGCACTGCTAACAGACAGGCCAATCCCTTTTTAGAAGTCATTTTTACTTGCAAGATTTTTGCTTTCATCATTCTTTCCCCATTTCTAATTTATGTTTTATATGAAGTCACTCAATGATCTCTTTAGAGTACGCATAGCGCAGGCTCTTCATGATCTGAAAATCCGCCTGTGCGTCTGCTTGCAGCAATGTGGTCTGACCGGAGTGTTCCGCAGGTGTTTTCACTGCTGCATTTTGATCAAGTGGCATTGTGTTACCGCTATGGTCACCGGCAGGTGCCGCTGCACTACCGGTAGGCACTGTACGAGGTTGCACCTGCCTGGGCTGCACCGCAGGCCCACTGGGAGTTGCCGGAGCAGAAGCGGCTGTATGTTTGTGGTGCCGGAGCCGCTCTTGATACCCTCGATCCAGCAGGGCGTCGTACACTTGGGCCATATTTTTCTTGAAGAACACAAAAACGGCCGTAATTGCTAAAATCACGCCAAGCACCATAAAAGAGATAGAAAGTCCGATCATTGCACTGTACATAAATACTACCTCCTTATGTATTTTCCTTAAAATTCTGCTTGGCTTTTTGCGAGATGCTGTCATCAAAGAAGCATTGCAGCGCTGCCACTCGCTTGGGCAGAAAATAGGCTTTGTTGTCAATCAGACAATTTGCCTGGCTTTTCACCATAAAATCATATATACCCTGGCACTCTGCGTCACTGGTATTGGCGCTGTTATAAAGTGCATCATACGCGGCCAGCTGATCCTTGTTCTCTTCCAAAAAGCTGCGAATGGTTTGCAGATTTTTCATCACCTCGTCCAGATTTTTCGCTGCGCCGTTGGCATCCGGGTCGTTGCTGTAATTGGCGGCAGCCTGATAAATCTGGGCGTAATACAATTTAATTGTTGCAATACTCGCCGGTATATCCACAGATTCTAGGCCATTTTTAATATCAAAAGGCTGATTGGGTAAAATGCGAATGCTGTCCGGATCTGTACTGGCAAAGGAACGATAATATTTGCAGGCATTATCCAGCGCATCTTTCTTATCCAAGTTGCTATTCAGTTCCACACGCAGGGCAATTTCAAAACCGACCGTATTACGATCCTCCGTGTCCTTGATTTGTGTATATTGCCCAATATAGTCCGGCAAAGTTGCCAACTGGTTTGCGCTGGCGCTCTCTACATAGCCCTGATAAGCGTCTGCCCGGGTGGGGTCAATAGCAATGCACTCCTCGTATTTACCGCTGCTTAACTTATCTTGGTAATCGTGATTTCGCACCACAAATGAAAGCGGCATCAAAATCGCACCGATCATAAAGAAGGAAATAGCCGCAGCAATCAATCCGCGAAAGGCATTGAGTTTGCGTTGTCGAATGCGAATGACAGCCTCGTCCCGATCATGATAATGCTGAAGCGCATACTTAAAATCCGCCGCCGATTGATACCGATTGGCCGGGTTTTGCGCCGTAGCTTTATTCAGCACTTTAATCAGACCGTCTGTTACCGCCGGATTCTGCTTGCGAATATCGTCGTAAAATTCCACATCATACGGCGTTTTTCCCATCAGCAAGGAACGCAGCGTGATGCCCAGCGAATACACATCTGTGCGCGCATCCGACTGCACCTTAGCATCAAATTGTTCCGGCGCCGCATACCCGCGCGTACCCACATTGGTGGTATCGCCCACATTCTGCGGCTTGTATTTCTTTGCTATCCCAAAATCCAGCAGTTTGATCTGCTGTCTGTCCGGCAACAACTGCACATTGGCCGGCTTCATATCTCGGTAAATGATTTTTGGGGACTGGGTATGCAAATACTCCAGTACATCGCAAAGCTGGGAGCCCCAAAGCACCACATCTTCCGGTGTGGAAGGACCGTGCTTCACTTCTTCTGCCAGGGATTTGCCTTCTACAAAATCCTCAATAATGTAGATCGTATCGTTTTGATCCACAATGTCCACAATGCGCACAATATTGGGGTGATTCAGCTTTGTGAGCATTTCTGCTTCTGACACCGGCGTTAAACCGACAATATTGCTTTGGCCCGGCGGTTTCTTCTTGGCTTCCTTTACGGCCCACTGTTTTTTTAAGCGTCGATCCATTGCCAAATACACAACAGACATACCGCCATGTCCCAGTTCTGTTAAAATTTCATATTTACCATCTATAATGGATCCGATCTCTGCCATAACTGCCCCCCTTAATGCACTGTCTTAAAAGCGACACCAGTCATATTGTCCTGTTCATTCCGTTGTTGCAACAGACCAATGATCTCAACTAACACATCTTGCATTCCGCGCTCAGACCGTACCACCCGCGGTGAGAGCAGTCCCAGTAGCTCCTCCTCTTGGATTTCATGACGAAAACCATCTGTACACAGCAGGTAAACTGTATTGGACTCCAATGTGTATTCTAAAAATTCCGGCTGCAACACATGAGAGGCGCCCACGCACTGTAAAAGCACATTGCGCCGCGTATCTTTTTCTTCCTGATCCGGAGCCAATTTTCCGGCGCTGATCTCCCGAGCCACCAGGGATTGATCCTGCGTGAGACGCGAGACATTATTTTGTATCTTATATAATCTGGAGTCGCCGATATTGACCACATACAGTTTATTGCCAATGCAAAGTGCAGCCACCACAGTCGTACCGAGAGAAATATTGTGATCCAGTCCATAATTGCCAATATCGGCATTGAGCCGATTCAACAAATGGGTCCATTCCTTGCGCAATAATGCAAAATCCATTGTGCGCTGGCTGAGCAGAATCGGCAAGCTCTGCGCAAACCAATCTGTAAAGCGTGCGACCACGGTTGCGCTGGCCACCTCGCCTTTTTTTAATCCGCCCATACCGTCACACACCACGGCGAACAACAAATTTCCATATTGCTTGCTCCGAGCGGTTTGAATACAGTAGCTGTCCTGATTGGTCTTTTTGACCGGGCCAATATCCGTTTGTGCCGCAATTAAATAATTCATTTGGAGTCCCCCTGGATTTCAAAATCTACGATCTCGTTAGCCAAGATTAACCGATCACCGGACCGCATGGGATAATGCCGATTGGGTTGCAGCTTGGCACCGTTCAGCGTTGTACCATTGGTTGAGCCGTGATCAACAACGGTATAGCCGCCCTCTGTAAAAGAAACGGTTACTTGGCGCTTGCTGATATAATCATTTTGTAAGACCAGATTACAGCAACTCGGGTCTGCGCCAATGGAAAATTCTGTTCCCTGCATCGGTACGGACTGACCGGTGCGCACCACAAAAAAGGTAGCTGCCGGCATTTGGGGCATTAAAACACACGTATCACCGGAGTGATTAGACAAATCCTGCATAAGCGAAGCTGGATTAGGAGACACAAAGCCCGGCACATATCCGCTTGGCGGAACGAGAGGCTCCGTCTCACCGAAACCGTTTGGCATCGGCGTTCCCTGTAATTCTGCTGCGCTGTACTTACCGTTGGCCGGCATATCCAGTGGCTCTGTCACACCATAAAAATCCTCTACCGGAACACGCAAAGGTTCTGCCCCGCCATAGTTGCCGTCTGTAAAAGGCAAAATCGGTGCGGCGCTTTGTAAGTGCTGCACCGGCGTATTCAACGGCTCCGTTGCGCCAACGGAATCATAGGCCGGTGCCATTAGCGGTTCCGTTGCGCCATACTGGTTTTGACCCGGCAGCGAAATTGGCTCTGTCATCTCCGCCATATTCTTCTGTGCAGCGCCACCAAAAGTTCTGGCAGTTTCATAAGGTGCCTGCATACCTATACCATTCGCCGCTGCCCACATATCCGGTGAACCGACCACATCACCGCAACTTTGATTTTTCTTCTTTTTTTTCCCAAATCTAAAAAGACTCATTTTTCCTTAGTCCTATGATTTTCTATACACATTCTCTTTTGAGGCTGTGATTTTGTTGCGACTACATATTCATATTTATTTTACAGTAACAAATTGTTCACTTCTATATGCTGTTTGCGTACTATTGGCAATTTTTTGCCTAAATTTGCATATTTCTACGCGTGGTTTGTCAATTTCTGTATATTTTTCCAGTTTAAAATCACTTTCACCTTGATTTGCAATTTGGCAAGGGTTTTGGTATGATGAGAACAGAAAGCGGTCGGGTTTAGAGGCGCGATCGATATACGGGGGTACGGGAATGAAACCGAAAAAACAATGGGATCACAAATGGTACACGGAGGAATTTTTGCAACGACTAAAGGCAACGGCGGCGGTGGAGATGGACGGCGATCTACCCTACATCACCAAATATGCACCGGACGCCGGTTCGCCAAATGGGATTGACCCGCGGCTGTTGGGCGGACCCATGGGCAAAATGGCGCGGTCCACGGGGCTGGTGCCAAATTTCATTCTGGACCGGGTCAAGATCCCGGTAACGCCGAAGATCTTGGCCGGATTCCGTGCCGGGTGTGACCGTATTTCCTACGCCAAATGCGTACGGGCAAAGATTGAAGTGCGGGACAGCACCGTACCTGCGGCGGACGGTTATCCCATTCCCATTCGCATGTACAACAGTGCCCAATGTGCGCCGGGCAGCCCCTGCCTGTATTTTATCCACGGCGGTGCCTTTGTAGGCGGCACCCTGCGCCCCTATGACGAGGGGTGGAAGCTGTTTGTAGAAAAGTTCCGCATGCCTGTGGTAGCGGTGGATTACCGACTGCTGCCGGAGCACCCATATCCCACGCTGTACGATGACTGCTGCCGCGTACTGGAATGGCTGGGCGGCGACGGTGCCCGGGAGCTGCACATTGACCCAAGGGCCGTTTTTGTGGTAGGCGACAGCGCCGGGGGAAACCTGGCCCAAGGCTGCGCCACCCGCTACAAAGGCACCCACCGGGTGCGGGGGCAGCTGCTGCTCTACCCCACCCTAAACCTGTTTGGCACCACAGACCGCTACTATCACCCAAAAGAAACAGACTACCACCCGGCGCCGGGACAGAAAAAGCTGGCTATGGGACTGGTGCGGCAAATGGAGCTGCTCTCTCGCTCCGGCAAGTCCTTTTTAGGTATTCCGAAGCCGGACGATCTGTGCAACCCCTACATCTCCGACCCGGCTGGGAACCCGCCCACTTTTCTCTCCGTAGGTGCGCTGGACTACCTGCGCAACGACACGGTGGCCTGGGCACACAAACTGCACGACGCCGGCGTGCCCACCCGCCTGGTCATGTATAACGGCATGGGACACGGCTTCTTAAACGCCATGGGCGTCTTTCCCCAAGCCGAGGACCTGTTGGACGAAATGGGCGCTTTTATCCAGAATGTCTGTAAAAGCCATCAATAGCCGTTGACTGCGAGCTTTATTCGCTTTTCTAAGCTCTACGCTGCGCAGGTTGCGCGGCGGGCATCTGTGATCAAGCGGCGCAAACAAGATCCACCTCCACGGCAATCGGGGTGGCTTGACCCAAGTGCCGGTTGGGCGATAAGCATAACGAACACACGCAAAAAACAGCCATCACCGTAAAGGTGATGGCTGTTCGTTTGGTATTTATGAAGCAAACAGGGATTATTTCTCTGCGTACTTGTCCTCGCCGTTCCAGGAATACAGCTTGCGGATCTCGGCGCCGACTTTCTCCAGCTGATGGTTGGCTTCCATCTCTCTCTTGGCCTTAAAGTGTGCCCAACCGTTGTTGCTCTCGGTGATGAACTTGGAAGCGAAGGTGCCGTCCTGAATCTCTTCCAGAACCTTCTTCATTTCCTTCTTGGTCTCATCGGTGATCAGACGCTTACCGGTCTCGTAATCGCCGAATTCAGCGGTGTTGGAGATGGAGTAACGCATCTTGGCAAAGCCGCCGTTGTAAATCAAGTCAACAATCAGCTTCATCTCATGAATGCACTCAAAGTAAGCATTTCTCGGGTCATAACCGGCCTCAACCAGGGTCTCAAAACCGGCCTTCATCAGAGCGGTTACGCCGCCGCACAGCACAGCCTGCTCACCGAACAGATCGGTCTCGGTCTCGCACTTAAAGGTGGTCTCCAAGATACCGGCACGAGCACCGCCGATACCGGCGCCGTAAGCCAGAGCGATATCCTCACAATGACCGGTAGCGTCCTGATATACAGCTACCAGACAGGGCGTACCCTTGCCCTCTTTGTACTCAGAGCGAACGGTGTGACCCGGCGCCTTGGGAGCGATCATGAACACATCTACATCGCTGGGAGGCACGATCTGCTTAAAGTGAATGTTAAAGCCGTGGGCAAAAGCCAAAGCCTTGCCGGCGGTCAGGTTCGGTTCAATGTCCTTCTTATAGATGGAAGCCTGCTTCTCATCCGGGGTCAGGATCATGATAATGTCAGCGGCCTTTGCAGCCTCAGCGGTGGTCATAACCTTCAGGCCAACGCTCTCTGCATGCTTCCAGGACTTGGAGCCATCGTACAAACCAACAACTACGTCCACACCGCTCTCTTTCAAGTTCAGCGCATGGGCGTGACCCTGAGAACCAAAGCCGATCACAGCAACGGTCTTGCCTTTCAGGTAATCCAGATTACAATCTTCTTGATGGAAAAGTCTTGCTTCTGCCATTGTAGTTTCCTCCTAAAAAATAAGTTTAATTGAAGTCACAGTGTTGTATGATGTCGCTGTGGTTTCTTAACAATTCACATTATATCCTGTATGATGTCTGTTGTCAATAGGCAATTTAAATTTTTTATAGATGCTCCATGGCGTGGAGAATGTGCAGCCGCATGGCGGTGCGGGCGCCCTCGGCATTGCGCTTCTTAATAAAGTCCATAATCAGCCGATCGTCGTTTAGATTATCAGCGCTTACATCCTTGTCCCGGGTCATGACGATCACGCCTTTTTTGATGGCATTGAAAATCACCGGCATAAACTGCTTCACAAACGCATTGTGCGTGGCATTGGCAATACTCTCATGGAACTTTTGCTCCTCTGCCGTGCGGTCCTCGCCGCTTAAGATCTTCTTTTCCACCTGCTCACCGTAGTAGCAAATAGCATCAATTTCTTCCTGCGTCGCCCGCTTTGCAGCCAAATAAGCGCAATCCGGTTCAAACATCAGCCGCATCTCAAACAGATCGTCCAAGCCGGAAGCAATATCGCTCAGATCCGCCGAGTCAATCACCGTATTGGCACTGACAAAGGTGCCCTTGCCCCGCCGAATCTCCAGCACACCGCTGGTGGTCAAAATTCGAATGGCCTCCCGCAAGGTGGAACGACTAACGCCCAATTCCGCCGCCAGGTCATTCTCATTAGGCAGCTTATCTCCCACCGTAAAGCGGTGCTGAGTCTCGATCATATTCAAAATCTGCTGCGCCGTACTCTCCGGTAGCATTGCCGATCTTGGCATATTCCTCACCTCTGCTCATATCATAACACAAGTTGTATGCAAAAGTCAAGGCGTTGTCTGACATCTTACAATTATAGATCTGATTTTCTACTGTTCTTTGTTCACCCTGCACGAATTTGCCCTGCGGGGGTTGTAAATTGTGAACAAATGCTATATGATAAGGATATAAATAAGAGCATATATATAATGGAGCGTAAAAAATGAACAAAGCAACCCAATTACGATACAATATGGAGTCCCTATGCATCTATCAATTCAAGACAGACCCGGTGATGCACAGTCTACTGCACCTGCTGCGCAGCATAGAAGACGGCGAGGCAGTGCTGGAGGCGCAAAGTGCCTTTTTCAGCGCACTGGCACCTCGAGACACGCTGCGCCGGTATATTTCCAAGTTGATCCTCACCGACGACAATGTATTCAGCAAAGCCGCCGCCGGCGATGCGGCAGACCGTCTGCACCCTGCGATCCTGGATGGTGTAAAAAGCGACCTTGCCAAGCTGGAGGCTATTGCCGACCTGACCCCGGAAGATATTCTGAATGCAATAGAAAATAAGGACCTGCGGGAAGTGCTGGGCACCCTGCCCCGATGGGAGAACGGCGAAGCGCTGCCGCCCCTGAGCCAAAACTGGGCGGAGCAAACGGAGGCGCTGGCTGCATTCCATAAAAGAAACGGCTACGGTCTGTTTGCCAGCTACGCCGCCTTTGAGTGGCGGGATCACGCCCTCTCCCCCATCTCCGCCACGGACCCAATCCAGCTGTCCGATCTGAAGAACTATGAATTGCAGCGGAGCCAGGTGGTGGACAATACAGAGAGCTTTGTTTGCGGACTGCCCGCCAACAACGTACTGCTGTACGGCGACCGGGGCACCGGCAAAAGCTCCACCATTCACGCCATCCTGAATGCATACAAAGAACAGGGCCTGCGCATGATCGAGATCCCCAAAAGCGCGGTGGAGGAGTTGTCCCTGATTCGGGAGTACCTGGCGGACAGCCCGATGAAATTTATCATCTATATTGATGACCTAAGCTTTGACAGCCAGGACAACGCTTTCACAGAGCTGAAAGCGGCGCTGGAGGGCGGCCTGTCTGCCTGCCAGCCCAATACGTTGATCTATGCCACCTCCAACCGGCGCCACCTAATCAAAGAGAACTTCTCCGACCGGGAGGACGATGTAAACAAAAATGACACCCGCCAGGAACAACTGTCTCTGTCCGATCGGTTTGGGCTGACCATTACCTTTATTAACCCGGACAAAAAGGATTATCTGGACATTGTGGAAAAGATTGCCGCCGATCGTGGCCTGCAAGTGGACGCCCAGCGGCTGGACGCTGCCGCCGAGCAGTGGGCCGTGCGCCGAGGCGGTCGTTCTCCCCGTTGCGCCCGCCAGTTTATCGACCATGTGGAGAGCGCTCTGCGCCGGGGCAAAGAATGGTAAAAATTCGTTCGCAAATTATTAAAAAATTTCATTTTTTGTTTACCGAATTCTAAAATTATGAACAAAAAAATCTGCTATGATAGCAGTATCAAAGAAAAGGAGCGAAAACAATGAGCAAAATTCTGGTAGTAGATGATGAATTAAACATCTGTGAATTACTGAAACTATACTTAGAGAATGAGGGCTACACGGTGTTTACCGCCAACGACGGCCAAGCCGCCGTGACCGCCTTCCAGCAGAAGGCACCGGATTTGGTACTGCTGGACATTATGTTGCCCAAGATGGACGGCTGGCAGGTGTGCCGAGAGATCCGCAAGACCTCTTCCGCCCCCATCATCATGCTCACCGCCAAGGGCGAGACCTTTGACAAGGTGCTGGGACTGGAGCTGGGCGCCGACGACTATGTGGTCAAGCCCTTTGACGCCAAAGAGGTGGTGGCCCGGGTGAAGGCCGTGCTGCGCCGCACCCAAGGCAAAAATGACAACGCCGAGGAAAGCAAGAAAGTGGTCACCTATGACAAGCTGGAGATCAACATTGCCAACTATGAATTGAAAGTCAACGGCGTGCAGATTGACACGCCGCCTAAAGAGCTGGAGCTGATCTACCACTTTGCTTCCAACCCCAACCGCGTCTTTACCCGCGACCAGCTGCTGGACGAGGTATGGGGCTTTGAGTTTTACGGTGACTCCCGCACAGTAGATGTGCATGTAAAGCGCCTGCGTGAAAAGTTAGAGGGCGTCAGCGACAAATGGGAGCTGAAAACCGTTTGGGGCGTCGGCTACAAGTTTGAGACCAAGGAATAAGTAATGGCATTTAAGGATGTACTCGTCGGTAAAAAGCCGGTCAAAAGCAATATCTTTGCCAAATACTTCCTGCTGTTTGCCGCTATCTTTTTGGTCACTCTGACCGTGCTGGGCACCGCCCTGACCCTGATGGTCAATGCCTATTCTCAAAATGAACGCACCAATCTGCTGAAAGAGAATGTGCAAAGCGTATCCGGTACCATCAGTTCCTCACTGATCATGCAGGACATTAACAGTCGCTACAGCGTGGAAAAAGAGCTGATGTGCGAATCCCTGTATATTATTTCCAACTCTATCGACGCAGATGTATTCGTCTGTGATGTGGAGGGTAATATTATTCTGTGTAAGGAGCGGGCCTATTCCACCCCGTATTTTGGGGAGTTTACCACCTGCGCCCTGCACGACAGCTATTCCATCAGTTCCGCACTGCTGCAACGGGTGTACGAGACCGGCACCGTAACCGGGCGCATTACCGTACGCGGTCAAACCAATTATATTGTAGGCACCACCATCGTTAGCGACGGCGATGTGATCGGCTACACCTTTGCGCAGACCCAAACCGGCGTGCAGTCCCTGGCACTGGCGGTAATTCGCATTTTCCTGCTCAGCGCGCTGGCCTGTTTGATGCTGGCCTTCATCTGCATTTGGCACCTGACCAAAAAGATGGTGACCCCTTTGCAGCAAATGAGCGCTGCCGCCAAGCAATTTGCCATCGGCGACTTCTCTTACCGAGTCAAGGTGCGAGGCTGCGATGAGCTGGCAGATCTGGGCATTGCCTTTAACGATATGGCGGACGCACTGGATAAAACAGAAAGTTCCCGCGCCAGCTTTGTGGCCAATGTGTCCCACGAATTAAAAACGCCTATGACCTCCATTGCCGGGTTTATCGACGGTATTTTGGACGGCACCATTCCCAAAGAGAAACAAAACTATTACCTGGGACTGGTAAGCACCGAGGTGCGCCGACTGAGCCGCTTAGTGGTGGCCATGCTGAATATGAGCAAGATCGAGTCCGGCGAATTCCAAATGAAGCCCAATAACTATGACATCTCTGACCAGATCATTCGCATTCTTTTGACCTTTGAACAAAAGATCGAGAAGAAGAATATTGAGATCATCGGGCTGGAGGACCTGCAGCCCCAGTACATTGTGGCGGACCCGGATATGATCTACCAGGTGATCTACAACCTGTTTGACAACGCAGTGAAGTTTACCAACGAGGACGGCTTTATCAAGGTCACGCTGGAGGATTTGGGCAGCCAAATTCGTGTAAGTATTAAGAACAGCGGCGCCGGCATTAAGGCCGAGGAGCTGTCCCGCGTGTTTGAGCGCTTCTATAAAGTTGACAAATCCCGCAGCCTGGACGCCAAGGGCGCCGGACTGGGATTATATATCGTAAAAATGATGGTGGAAATGCACTCCGGCAGAATTTATGCCAAGAGTGAAGACGAAAACACCGCGGAATTCGTATTCACCCTACCCAAGGCATTCACCCCCGTCAATAAAAAAGGAGCAAAAGAAGCATGAGCGACTATGAACAGAACCCGATAAACGGCAGCCAGCCCCCGCAGGGGGACAGCCAACCGAACACCGGCTATACGCCATATCAACAACCGGGCACCTATTACACCCCGCCCCAGCCGGAGCAGCCCCAAACGCCGCCCACCGGCGACAACGGCACCACCTATCACTACGCCTACCACAGCGGCAACCAGCCCGGCGCAGCCTATAACGGTCAGCAGGCCGGTGCCGCTGACCATACCGCCCAGGCACAGCCCACCGGCCAGACTTACGGCACCCCCACAGAGCCGCCGAAGCCGGGAAAGCCGGAAAAAAAGAAGAACAAAAAGACCATTACCATCGTGGTGAGCGTGCTGGTGGTGTGTGTGGTGATCGCCGTTACCGGCATTGTACTGGCAGCCACCGGCGTACTCTCCGGGGATAAGGAAGAAAAAACAGACGGCACCTCCACCTCTCAGGACAGCGGATCTGACACCCAGACCGTCAGCGGCGGCAGCGTGGCAACCAAGGACGACAACGGCAACCTGACTGTTGCCGGCGTAGCCAAAAAAGCCATGGACTCCTGCGTAGGTATTACCGTCTATTCCAAGCAGAATTCCTACAGCAACTTCTACGGCTACGGCTCCAATAACAGCTCCGACAGCAGTGACAACCAGCAAGCCAGCGGCGAAGGCTCCGGCGTGATTATGAAGGAAGCGAACGGCAAGACCTATATTATGACCTGTGCCCATGTGATCTCCGACGGCAGCAGCTTTAAGGTGACCCTGAATAACGGTAAAGAATACACCGCCACAATGGTGGGTGCCGACAGTCAAACGGACATCGGCGTGCTTTCCATTGATGCCACCGGACTGCAAGCAGCCACCTTTGCCGACAGCAAAGGCCTGACTGTCGGCGAGCAAGTGGTGGCAATCGGCTGTCCCGGCGGTCTGGAATTCAAAAACAGCGTCACCAGCGGCTATATTTCCGCTTTGGATCGCCCGGTGGAAAGCTCCATCGGCTACGACAACGAGTGTATCCAAACGGACGCAGCCATCAATCCGGGCAATTCCGGCGGCGCACTGTTTAACATGCAGGGTCAGGTGATCGGCATCAACTCCTCTAAGATCGCCTCCACCGAATACGAGGGTATGGGCTTTGCAGTGCCCAGCTCCACCTCTGTGGATACCGCCAACAGCCTGATTAAAAACGGCTATGTAGCCGGTCGTGCCAAGATCGGCGTCACCTACAACACCATTACCAGCTACAACAACGCTGATGCCATTCTCTCCGCCCTGACAGAAAAGGGCTTTAAGAACGCCAAGGGCACCATGGTAATCAACCAAGTAAGCAGCGACTCTGACCTAGCCGGCAAACAGGTAAAGCAGTACGATATGATCGTAGCCGTCAATGGCAAGACCATGACCTCCACTGATGTAATGACGCAGGTGCTTTCCGATAGCAAGCCCGGCGACACCATCAAGCTGACCATTGCCCGCATTGAGAACAACCAGATCAAGACCTTTAAGGTGGATTGCAAGCTGATTGAAAACAAAGGCAATTAACCGCGCATAAAAAAGAAGTGCCGAACCCGTAACGGTTCGGCACTTCTTTTTTATTATTTATTGCTTACAGCTCGGCGATCACTTCCACCTCGCACAGCACACCCTTGGGCAGATCCTTAACGGCCACGCAGGAGCGGGCAGGCTTGGCGGTAAAGTAGGTGCCATACACCTCATTGAACTTGGCAAAATCCGCAATATCTGCCAGGAAACAAACGGTCTTTACTGCCTTATCCAGAGAAGTACCGGCAGCCTCAACCACGGCTTTCAGGTTCTCACACACCTGGCGAGTCTGGGCCTCAATGGTGGTGGCCTCCACATTGCCGGTGGCCGGATTAATGGCGATCTGGCCACTGGTAAACAGCAAATCGCCGGTTTTCACCGCCTGGCTGTACGGACCGATGGCGCCGGGGGCGTTGTTGGTGCTTACATATTCCATAATCATTCTCCTTTATTTCAGCTGCAGACCTCAAAGCCTGCGCTTGTCAATGCCTGTTTGATAGACTCAATGTGGGCGTTGTCCCGTGTCTCAATCCCCAGTTTTAAGAAACAGTCGGTAATATTCATATCCAAATCCGTACTATCGTAGTTGACGCTGACCACATTGGCGCCCTGCTCCGCAATAATGGAGGACACGCCGCTAAGCTGGCCCGGCTGGTCGGACAGTGCAATGGTAATGTCCGCCGTGCGGCCGCCCATCTTCAGCCCGCGCTCAATCACACGGGAAAGAATGGTCACATCAATATTGCCGCCGCTGAGCAGGCAGCACACATTCTTGCCCTCAATATCCGGAATTTTGCCGGCCATCACTGCCGCCACCGGCACAGCGCCTGCGCCCTCTGCAATGAGTTTTTGCTGCTCTAAGAGGGTCAGAATCGCCAGGGCAATCTCATCATCGCTGACGGTAACAATGCCGTCCACATACTGCTTAACAAGTTCAAAGGTGTTATTGCCCGGGGTCTTTACAGCGATACCGTCGGCAATGGTCTGCACCTTGCCAAGGGTCTCAATCTGATCGTCCTGCACCGCATTGAGCATAGAGGGTGCGCCCTGCGCCTGTACGCCGTAAACACGCACACGAGGATTCATCTGTTTAATGGCAAAGGCCACGCCGCTGATGAGACCACCGCCGCCGATGGGCACCACCACCACATCTACATTCTCCAACTGATTCAGGATCTCCAGACCGATGGTACCTTGACCGGCAATCACATCTTCATCATCAAAGGGATGAATAAAAGTGTAGCCTTTCTCCTCTTTCAGCTCCAGCGCTTTTTTGTAAGCGTCATCATACACGCCCTTGACCAGGCACACCTGGGCGCCATAGCGCTTGGTGGCCTCCACCTTGCTGATGGGCGCGCCGTCCGGCAGGCAGATCAAAGACTGAATACCATTCTTGGTAGCAGCCAGTGCCACGCCCTGGGCATGGTTACCGGCGGAGCAGGCAATCACGCCCCGCGCCTTTTCCTCATCGGTCAGCTTGCTGATCTTATAGTAGGAGCCCCGGATCTTAAACGAACCGGTGACCTGCAAATTCTCTGTTTTTAAATACACATTTGTACCCGGGTGAATATTGGGCGCCAGGATCATATCCGTCTCACGGATCACCTCACGCAACACCTGGGAGGCCTGATACACTTTATCCAGCGTCAACACAAACATTCCTTCTTTCGACTCTATATATAATATAAGATTTTAATACGCTGCCTGGGTTTTGTCAACACTTTTTGTGCCCGTCCAGGTCCACCGGCAGTTCCCGGTTGGCAGTTACCGTATCCGGGGTCACCCGGCAGTCCACAGCTCGCACCTCTACACCGGCAGCTCGGGCGTCACGCAGTGCCCGGCAAAAAGCCGGATCCGTCTCCCAGTTGGGTCGGAAAGCGGTGCACCCGCCCATCTGCACAATAAGAAGCGCCATGGCACGGTAGCCTTGCGCCACCGCCTGCACCAGCTCTCCCATGTGCTTGGTGCCCCGAACAGTGGGTGCGTCCGGGAACACTGCCCACGCTCCCTGCCGCAGGGTCACGCCCTTCACCTCCACAAACAGCCGCTGTTGGTCATTTTCCGCATAAAAATCCAGCCGAGAGGTGCCAAAGCGCACCTCCGGTTGCACCAAGTTAGGCGACGACAAGATCGTCCCGGCGCGCAGTAGCTCCCCGGCCACCTGATTGGGCGCCGCCGCATCCATATTCACCAGGCCAAAAGGCGTTTCCACCGTCACCAGGTCGTAGGCGGTCTTACGATTTGGGTTGCTGCTTTTTTCCAAATACACCGTAGCGCCGGGCACCAGCAATTCCCGGCAACGGCCGGTGTTCTTCACATGCACCGTCTCTAGCATACCGTCCACCGTACAGTGGGCAATAAACCGATTGGGCCGCTCCAAAAACACCGCTTTATGAATATCTGAATACTGCATACATACAGCCTACCCTACCGGCGACCATTTGTCAATCCCCCGGCAAGTTTCCGCTATTTTCTATTGACTTTGCCGGTCAACTCCTATAAAATGGAAAGTGATATTATATGTTGGAGGACACCCACATGACCAAGATGAAAAAGATCCTTGCTGTGGCTCTGTGCATACTGCTGCTGGGCAGCGTATTTGCCGGCTGCTCCGGCAAAAAAGCAGAACAGACCACGGAAATTACAGACGAAACCCTGCTGATCGCCTACACAGCAGACAACGCCCCCTTCTTCCAGATAGATGAAAAGGGCAACGCCAGCGGGTTTGAGGCCGACCTGATCGCTAAGATTTTTGACAGCATTAAGGACGACTGCAAAAACTACGCCTATGTGAAGGTGGAGCCGGGCTACCGCCTGGGTGAGGAGACCGCCTATACAGACAAGGACGGCAAGACCTATATTGCCTACATGGCCGTAGGCGGACTGCAAAAGAACGACGGCACCAACAACGAGGATTACAGTTTCACCAACACAGTCATCAGCAACCGAGTGGTGACCTTGGTAAAGAAAGACAGCAAGATTAAAGATTACAGCAATCTGGGCGGCGCCAAGCTGGCTGTGGTGAGCAAGGCAGCGCAGAATGCACTGGCAGATAACGCCGTGATCGCCGATCGCAGCGCAAAGACCACCACCGTTTACAAGACGGCACAAGCGGCCTTTACCGCTCTGTACCAAGATAAGGCAGACGCTGTGGTCATCGACGAGTTTGACCTGCGCACCTTGGACTTTGTCTTAGACGGAAAGAAACAATCCTTGTCTGACTGGACCACAGAGCTGAGCGGTCAGTTGGACACGGTGGAATACGCCTTTGCCACCGCCAAGTATGACCGACTGAAGGACGATATCAACGAGGCGCTGCTGGAGCTGAAAGACCCCAAGTACAACGACAAAGACGAATTCACTCCCATTGTGGAGCAATACTTTGGCTACAACGCCTCCAACTTCTCATACACCCCTGCAGACAAATAAGCAGCGTACATCACTCACACCTGTGGCCACCCCACAGGTGTTTTCTGTAAGGAAAGCATAAACAGAATTTGGCACCCTTTGTAGCAAGAGGTGACTCCCCGCAGTGCGGGGAGATGTCGCGTAGCGACGAGGGGACGGGCACCGGTTAGGTGCTGGCGCGCTTGCGCGTCTGAGGGGATAAAACAAGCTCTAATTGCCCTTGCAATCTAAAAAAACCGCCTGACCTACCGGTCAAGCGGTTTTCCTTTTTTATACGCTTATACGGGTATATACTCTACTGCGTCCACCGGCACACCGTCCCGGTAATACACCCGGGGCACCCGGCGGGCAATGCGGCAGGGCAGCTCATAATTGAAACTGTGCGCCAGACCGGACACCTCCTCCATACTGAGGGTTTCGTTGCCGTCCGTTCCCACCAAGGTTACCGGCGTACCTACTTGCACACCGGGTATCTCCGTCACGTCCACCATAAACTGGTCCATACACACACGCCCGAGAATCAGTGCGCGCTTGCCGCCAATGAGCACCTGGCCCATGCCGGATAAGCAACGGGGATAACCGTCTGCATAACCCACCGGAATGGTAGCGACTCGGCGGGGAGATGGAGTGGTGTATGTACCGCCGTAGCTGATCTCCCGTCCCGGCTCCAAGGTCTTTACATGGCTGACCCGAGCCACCCAGCGCAGCACAGGCTGCAAGGGCAACAGGGATTTGTCCACCTCTTCCGAGGGATACAGTCCGTACAAAATAATCCCCGCCCGCACCATATTAAAGCTGCCGCCCAGGCGCATAATCCCGGCGGAATTGTTCAGGTGTTTAATCGGAATTTCCACCCCACGCTGCTCCAGCAAATCGCAAAACTGCAAGTACCGCTGCCGCTGGGCCTCCGCCTTAACAAAGCTGGTTTCGTCCGCCGTGGCAAAGTGGCTGAAAAGCCCCTCCGGGAAAATCCCCGGCAAATCGCAAATGGCCTTGCAAATATCCGCGCTCTCTTCATTCACCTGGAAGCCGATACGGCTCATACCCGTGTCCAGTGCAAAGTGAAAAGGCACCTGCTTACCCTGGCGCACCGCCTCCGCCGACAGCGCCTTGGCTGCCTCCATGGAGAAGATTGGCAGTCGCACATTTTGTTCTACCGCCCGAGGAAAATCGTCCGGAAATACCGGTCCCAATACCAAAATGGGCAGGGTTACACCTGCTCGGCGCAGTTCCAATGCTTCTTCAATACAAGCCACACCGTAAAAATCAAAGTTCTCTTCATACCGGCGGCCGATATATGCCGCACCGTGACCGTAAGCGTCCGCTTTAATCACACCCAGCAACTTCGTATCCGGCCCGATCTTTTGCCGAATGGCGGCAATATTCGCCTCCAGTGCATTCAAGTTGATCTGCGCTTGGGTACGCTTATACATCTGCAATCACCTCCGCCAAAGGCGCAACGGCAATGCCATTCTCTGCAAAGGCGCTGCGCAGCGCCTGCACAAATTCCAGTGCACGGGCACCGTCGCCGTGAACACACACCGAGTGCGCCACCACCGGAATATCCTCACCGGTATAAGCCGTCACTTTCTGTTCTTTAACCATACGCACCACCCGGTCAATGGCCGTGGCGGTGTCTGTAATCATGGCGCCGGGCTTGCGCCGATCCCGCAGGCTGCCGTCCGCCTCATAGGCACGGTCGGCAAACACCTCGCAACCAAAGGACACGCCCTGCTCTTTCGCTGCCTGTTGCAGACAGGAGCCCGCCGGTGCCAGCAGCACCAGCGCCGGGTCAAAATCCCGCACCGCGCGGGTCACCGCCCGCGCCAGTTCCAAATCCTTGCAAGCCATATTGTACAAAGCACCGTGGGGCTTCACATGCTGCAAGAGAGCGCCGTTTGTCCGGCAAAAGCCGGCAAGCGCGCCAATCTGATACAGCACATCCCCATAGGCCTGGTCCGGGGTCACCGCCAGCTGCCGCCGACCGAACCCCACCAAATCCGGGAACCCGGGGTGGGCGCCCACCGCCACACCCTGCGCCCGGCAGGCTGCCACCGTGGTCCCCATCACAGAGGGGTCACCGGCATGGAAACCGCAAGCCACATTGGCAGAGGACACCAGCGCCAGCACCCGATCATCCGACCCAATGGTGTAGGCGCCAAAGCTCTCGCCCAAATCCGAATTCAAATCCACTTTATACATAAATCAAGCTCCAAAAAATCAATATTTCAGCATGGTATTGGGCACATCGGTAATGAGCATGTGCCCCGGTGCATGGGTAATGGCAAAGGGCACCTTGGCCGCCATCACCGCTGCCTGAGGGGTTACCCCACAAGGCCAAAACACCGGCACCTCGCCCGGTCGAATGGTCACGTTGTCGCCGTAATCCGGGCAGTGCACATCGGCAATGCCGATGGCTGCCGGGTCGCCGATCTGCACAGGCGCGCCGTGCACGCGGGGCATGGCAGAGGTGACCTGCACGCTGCGCACCACCAAATCATGGGGAATGGGACGCATGGAAACCACCATATTGCCGTGGAATACGCCTGCAGGCTCCAGGGCCAAATTGGTATTGAACATGGGCACATTGCGCCCTTCTTCAATATGCCGCACCGGCACCCCCGCCTGCAAAAGCTCACTTTCAAAGCTAAAGGAACAGCCAATAAGGAAGTACACCAAATCGTCCTGCCAATAGGCGGAAATATCCGTTACTTCTTCCACCAGCTCCCCTGCCCGCCAAATGCGGTACTTGGGGAAGGCGGTACACACATCGTCACCGCGGGCCATGGCGCCCATTTGGCGGCAGCCCGCCTCGCCCACCTCTAAAATGGGGCAAGGTCGGGGATTGCGCATACAAAAAAGCAAAAAGTCAAAGGCCTGTGCCTTCGGCAAAATGCAAAGGTTGGCCTGGGCATATCCGGCGCACATACCGGAGGTCTGGCCCTGTAGCTTGCCTGCGCTGATCAGCGCCCGCACATCCCGAGGCGCCCAATCGCTGTAATCCATTCTATATCCTCCTATGCCGAAAGGCAATATTTTTTACCAAAAAAGCAAATTGTCCAGCCATTTTTCCTGCTGCCGGGCGATCTTCTCCGCCCCTTGCACTGTAATGGGCACAAAACGCACCGTATCCCCCGGCCGTGCCTGCGCCAACAACGACACATCGCAGCCAATCACCGTAGCGATCTTGGCATAGCCACCCACCGTTTGGTGATCGCTCATCAGTACAATGGGCTGACCGCTGCCGGGCACCTGCACACTGCCCCGTACAATCCCGTCAGAGCAAATATCCACTCCGCCGTCTGCCGTCAGTGCTGAACCCTCCAGCCGCAGGCCCATACGGTCGCTCTTTGGCGTCACGGTATAAGGCTTGCTGTAAAAATCCTTCCGTGCAGCCGAGTCAAATCGGGCCGCCTGTGGGCCGTCAATACACCGCAGCGTAAACGGCGGCGCAAAGGTCACCGGCGGAATATGCCAAGGCGTCGGATCACCGATAGGCAAACAAAAATCGCCGGTGGTCAGCACATCGCCTGCTTGCAGGGCGCGACCGTCCAGTCCGCCCATTTGAATTTTCAGATCCGTGGAGCGGCTGCCCAACACCACCGGCACATCCATGCCGCCGGACAGTGCTAAATAGCACCGCAAACCGGTGCGGGCAGCGCCCAGTTGCAAACGGTCGCCACTGCGCACCCCATAGGCACGGTAATTTTCAATGGATTTTCCATTTAATGTGGGGGCAAAGTCGCCCCCTGCCAGAGCAAAATAGCCCTCTCCGACAAACCGGGCCGAAATACCGGTAAGCGTCATTTCCAGTACCGCACAGCCTCGGCAGTTACCCACCAGCCGATTGGCAATCTGCATAGAAGTTAAGTCCATCGCCCCGCAGGTGCAAAAGCCCAGGTGTGCCACCCCGGTGCGCCCCAGGTCCTGCACAGTGGTCAAAGCACCGGGGGCGTCGATCATCAGTCGCATACCGGCACCTCCTCCACCTGTACCGTATAAGTGCCCGCTGCCACTGCCCGAGCGATTTCCTCATACTCGGCAGGCGAGATGGGCACAAAATGCACCAAATCCCCTGCCTGGTACAGGATCGGCTCCTGCCGCTGCCGGTCAAATACAGACACCGGTGTGCGCCCCAGCAGCTGCCAGCCGCCGGGAGAAGCCAGCGGATACACGCCGGTCTGGGCACCGCCGATCCCCACACTGCCCGCAGGAATACAGGTGCGTGGGCTGTCCAGCCGCGGCGTATGCAGCCGAGGGTCCAGCCCCCCTAAATAGGCAAAGCCGGGCAAAAAGCCCAGCATATAAATCAAATAATCCGGCTGACTGTGCAGCGCAATCACTTCCTGCGCAGACAGACCGCTGTGGCGGCAAACAAAGTCCAAATCCGGCCCATAGTCGCCGCCGTAACACACCGGCAGCCGAAACACCCGCCGCCGATCCTGCCCGGCCACAGACAGACTGTCCAGCAGTCGCCGCAGTTGCCGCTGCAACGCCTTTGCAGAAATCGCCGTGCAGTCATAGCACACGGTCAGATCCGCATAGGCGGGGATCAAGTCTGTAATTCCTCGCAGGCCGGCGCTGTCAATGGCTCCTTGCAGGGCGGTGACCCGGCGATTGATTGCCGGGTCGATTCCGTCCCCCAAGTGCACGGTAAGGGCGCCCTCGCCGCACTGTAAAAAGGAATAGTCCATCGGTTATTCTCCGTAATAGCCGTCAAAATAGCCCTTGGCAATGGTGTCTGCAAACCAACCACTGGTCTTTTGCACCACCTTGGGCGGATAGCTGATCAGCTCTTTCATTAACTTCACCAACGGCAGGTTGATGCTGCGGCCAAAGCCGTCTATGCTGGGAATATTGCGCCCATACATATCTAGAAGCCCGGCTCGCGCCGCCTCCTCCATGGCCCGCTGCTGCACCTCCTCAGATTGGAACAGATCCGCATTGCCCAGCAAATATGCCGTAGCTGCCATCATGGCATTGCAGCCCCAGTCAGAACAAGTAGCAGTAATCAGGTTATCCGCTGTGCTTTCCACCAAAATGCCGCCGCCACAGGAGCATTCGCACTCACCGTCGTCTGCATGGGGCACATATTTGCGGATATGGTCGCCGATGGCTGCCATACCGATCTCGTTGCCCAAATCACCGATGGAAAGATTGTAAATGCCCCGCGCCTTGCAGGCGTTAAAGAGCACATCGCTCTTGGCCTCCAGCTCCGTTAAGCATTTGCCCACCGCATTATGGTACGCACCCTTGGCATTGCGCCCGGGTGCCTCATTGGTGATCACCGCCGCCGGAACGCCTTTTGCCAGCAGCGCCTCTGCCTGGGCAGGCGCCTCTCGGTCGTCCTTGGTAAAGGGCACGGCGCACATGGAGAACGGGTATTCCTGCGCCTCTTCTACCGTGTCATATAAATGGAAGCCAAGTACCATGGCCAACCGCCGCACCGCCTCCATACATTCCTCCGGCACCACCAGCACCGGGGTGCAGTCAAAGGCTTTAATCAGGAAGCGCGCCAGCATCATAGAAGACACCATGCCGTCCGTCTCCGGCTGCTTCCAGGGCAGCAGTACAAAGCCGGTGATGATATATACCAAATCGCCCGAGTGGATTTGCGCCACCAGACCCTTGGCCGCATGCACAGACAGCGGCTCTCCGGCATAGTCCCTAGCCGCCCGGTACAGAATACGGCACACACCGTACCCTCGCGGATCCAGGGTCATTAAGCTGTCCAAATTCTCACCGATATTATACAGTGTCAGTTCTTCATTGGTCATTGCAGTCGTCCCCTCTCGTCCGATTTAGCGGGCCGTTGCGTCCATAAAGTCCGCTACCAGAGCGTCCTGCAAATCTTTCAGCATCTGCGGCGCTTTACCGCCCACCGGTTGGCCGTCAATACTCTCTGCTGCCAGGCAGAAGGAACCGGAGGAGGACACGATGACCTCATCCGCCGCCATCATCTCTGCCACGGTAAAGGGTGTTTCATCTACTGCATAGCCCAGCTTCTTGCACATTTTGATCAAATGGGCACGGGCAATACCCGGCAGAATATAATGATCGGTGGGATGGGTCTTAAACACGCCGTCCTGAATAATAGACACATTGGAGTGCGCGCACTCGGTGACAATATCGCCCCGATGGAACACGGACTCATCGCACCCGGCCACCGCCGTGCGCTGGGCTGCCATACAAGAGGGCAGCAGATTCAAAGTCTTAATATTGCAATGGAGGAAACGCGTATCCTCCGTGGTAATCAGATTGATTTTTTTATAAGTATCCTGTACAGAACAGGGGGTCAGCACAATCCACAAATTGGCCGGTACTTTGTCCGGATCCGGATACGCATGGTTGCGCATCGCAGTGCCACGGGTCACCTGCCAATAGACGAACTGCTCGCCGCAGTCCACCTTTTCCACCATCTCCGTAAGCAGGGCACCCATCTCCGCCTTGGTCTGCGTCAGGCGAATACCCAAAAGTGCCGCACTGTTATAGAAGCGATCCAGATGCTCATCCAGCGCATAAATCACATGATTGCGGCTGTAAGTGGCATCATAGCAACCGTCGCCGAAAAAGCACACACGATCCAGCATGGGCACCTGCATTTCCTCCAGCGGGCCAAACTTACCGTTGTAATAACCTAAATTCTCCATATCACATATCCTCCAAAAAAAGACAATAGGACACCAAAGCGAAAAAGCTCCGTTGCCCTTATCCAGTACTATATCACTTTCCAGCGCAAAAGTAAAGATGACCGGAAGATAATCCGCACAAGGTGTTTATCCAACTACCGTCCGACATCGAATTACGCCCCCGTTGCCGACCAGGATCGCGCCCCTTTTGCAAAAGCCGGATACAGTATATCAGCATTTGTACGCAAAATTTGTCAAACCCTGCGGCAAACCGTCATACCCGGCAGATTTGTATAAAAAATCCACAAATTTCCAATTTTTTTCTCAATTTGGTTGACATTACCAGTCGAATTCTCTATTATTAGAGCTGAAACAGCAGAAAAAAATAAGCGCCCGCAATGCCTGCTGCTTTGAGAAATGAAAAAAGGACGGAAAAATCATGCTTATTGAAGAACTCGCTCAGGAATATCGAACACAATATAATGTTTTGTGCGCCAAAATGGACGGACTGCGCCCACTGCTTTCCGTCTATGGCGGAGAGGATCTGTACCGCCTGCGCAGAAAGTTGCGCACCTACTACGAAATGGCCTGTGAATGCCGCCACATTGCTACCATACTGGAAAGCTACTACGATGAGGAGGACGGCGTATGACAGATATGATCGAAAACTGCTGCTTTGCCTCCCCATCCCAAACGGAACCGGACACCCAAACCATCACCCGCCGTGCCTTACTGGCCGTGTTGCCCATGGTGCTGGAGCAGGAGCTAAGCCCACGGCAGCGCACCTGCCTGCGTGCTTTTTATGTAGACGGCAAAAGCCAAACGGAAATTGCCCGGAGGCTGGGTCTGTCTCAAGCTACGGTCAGCTACCATATCCATGCAGCAAAGGCGGCAGCCAACCGGCTGCTGCACTACTGCCAAATTGCCGTGGCCAAGGCCAATGACTGCTGGCTGGAAGCAGAGAACAACGGACTCTGATCCCTCTATCTGCACAGACGATACAGCAGCGGCAAGTCTGCGAACGCCCAGGGCGTTACCGCCGCCAACACCTGAAAAGCGCACCTGCACACGGTGCGCCGCAAAAAGAACAGCGCACCTCAGTTCATCCTATGAGGTGCGCTATATTTTGTGTGTATTTTTATGTATACATCAGAATGGCGATCAGGAAAAAGACGGCATAGAGCACCACCTGATGGCCCATATAGACCCACAAGCTGTTGCGCCCCAGCCAGCACAGCACCCGGCTGTGGCGGCGGTAAAAAGACGCCGGCAGACGGCCGTCCCGCACATAGGTCCCGGCAAAGGCACCCAACAGAAATAAAAAGAACCAAGGGATCAAAGCAAAATAGTCGGCGGACCGGAAGCTGCTGTTAAAAAAGCCCAAGGGCATCAGCCAGTTGGTACGAAACAGCGCCGCAGGCAAATGCACCAAACCAAAGACCATGGTATGCTCCGGCTCACTGATCCCATAAGTCAAAAAGAACAGCAAACCGCAAACAAGCATGCCCAAACGCGGCGAAATCTTCTTCATCACCGGCAGCAGCAGACCGGTGAGGATCATACAGCAGCCCAGGCAGGAAAGAATACCAAAGTAGATCTTCGCACCGGTCATGCCCATTAAGGGCAGCACCCAAACGGTAACTCCGGTGATCACCAAACCGCAGCCCAGCACCACTGCGCCCCGGCGTACCGGATTACGGGACAGGCGGGAGCAAATGCCGGAAATCAGAATAAACAGCCCCCAAAAGATAGGCTGCACGGTACACAGAGCGTCAAACACCCGGTAGCCCCAGGACAGCTGCAACACATCGCCCACATCTAAAAAGGCGTGGTGCACCACCATACAGAGAATGGCAAAGCCACGCAGCTCGTCCAGCAAATAAATGCGGGGACGGGCAGATTCGGGCTGTTTTTGGCGTTTTTGTCTCACCGGAGCACCTCCTATACCAAGGCTTTGGGTTATTTTACCACAAAAGCGGCGGTTTGTACACGCAATTTTTGACACACCGTGGCAAAGAATTGCGCTTTATAATTGTATATGAAATGGAAGTGTGCTATAATACGGTGAAGTTATAAAAAATACAGAAAACGGCGATCCGCCGAGAGGAGCATGTATATGAAAACCGCTGTGGGCGAAGTGCAGGGCGAGGCCCTGACCCTTGTAAACACCACCAACACTGCCATTGCCGCCGAGTCCGGCTCGCTGCCGGTACTGGGCACCCCCTTTATGCTGGCCCTGATGGAAAAGGCCACCTGCGAGGCGGTGGCAGACCTGCTGGAGGACGATGAGACCACCGTGGGCACGGCCATGAACATTACCCACATCAAAGCCAGTGCCATTGGCGAGGTAATCACCGCCAAGGCTACACTGACAGAGGTGGACGGGCGCAAGCTCACCTTTCATGTAACCGCCCGCAACGACAAAAATGAGCTGGTGGGCAGTGGCACCGTGGAGCGCTTTGTGGTACTGGCGGAAAAATTCTTAAGAAAGGTCGAGGGAAAATGAGATTTTCTGCGGTAATCTTTGACTTTGACGGTACGCTGTGCGACACCGGCCCGGGCATTATGAACAGCGCCGCCTATGCGCTGGAGGCCTACGGCTTTGAAGTGCCCCGGGAGCCGGGCGCCCTGCGCTGCTTTATCGGGCCGCCACTGCTGGTGACCTTTCAGGAGCAATTCGGCGCAGATGCAGCCACAGCCCAGGCGCTGGTACAAAAATACAGAGAGCGCTACAACGGCGCCATTCTCAATGAGAGCATGCTTTACCGGGGCATTGTGACCTTGCTGGAGAACTTAAAAGCGGCAGGCATACGCATTGGCATCGCTTCCTCCAAGCCCAAGCGCTACATTGACCAGCTGCTGGCACACTTTACCATTGACAAATTCTTTGACGCAGTGTGCGGCGTGGATTTTAACACCGACTGCGAAAGCAAGGCCAGCATTATCGCCCGCTGCCTGCAAGAGCTGGGGGTCGCCCCGGAAAAGGCACTGATGGTCGGCGACAAAAGCTACGACATCAACGGCGGCAAAGCCAACGGTTTAAAGACCGTGGGCGTAAACTGGGGCTACGGCAGCAAATTTGAATTTATTGAAGCCGGCGCCGATTTTCAAGCGGAGAAGCCCATGGACATTGAAGCCATTGCGCTGGGCTTTTTTGAGCAAACGGAGGAATACGGCGGCATTTATAACGGCCGCATTCTCACCCTGCACTGCGACACGGTGACTATGGTGGACGGCGCGGAGGAAAAGCGGGAGGTTATCGACCACCCAGGCGGTGTGGCCGTAGCCGGACTGACAGAAAACAAAGAACTGCTGCTGGTGCGCCAGTTCCGCTATCCTTACAAAGAGATTTTGCTGGAGATCCCCGCCGGCAAGCTGGAAAAGGGCGAGGATCCCTTTGAAGCAGGCAAGCGGGAGTTCAAAGAGGAATGCGGCGCAACGGCAGACAGCTACTTCTCCCTGGGAGAGGTGTACCCCTCCCCCGGTTACTGCGGCGAGATCATTCACCTGTACGGCGCTGCCGGGCTGCACTTTGGGCAGCAGCATTTAGATGAGGGCGAGTACCTGGATGTGGTGCGCATGCCTCTGGACGAAGCGGTGCGCCGGGTAATGACCGGTGAGATCAAAGACGCCAAAACCGCCATCGCCATTTTGAAATTAAAGGAACGAATCAATCCATGATCTATTTAGATAACGCAGCCACCACCCGACCCTGCCCGGCCTGTGTGGCGGCCGTGAGCAGCATGCTCACCGACCACTTTGCCAATCCCTCCAGCCTGCACGGTCCGGGGATTGACGCCATGAAAGAGATCATCGCCGCCCGCAGCGCGTTGGCAGACGCTCTGGGGGTGGAGCGAGACACGCTGACTTTCACCTCCGGCGGCACAGAGGCCAACAATCTGGCGCTGTTCGGTGCAGCCTATGCCAACCGGCGGCGGGGCAAGCGCATTGTGATCACCGCCATAGAGCACGAGAGCATTATACAGACCGCCGACCAGTTGGAGGCAGAGGGCTTTGAGGTCATTCGCCTGCAGCCGGACAAAACCGGCAATATTACAAAGCAGCAGATTGAAAGCGCCATCACCCCGGACACCATTCTGGTCTCCGTCATGCGCATCAACAACGAAGTGGGCAGCATTCTGCCGGTGGAGTGCATTCGCCGGGCGGTACAAAAGGCCGGCGCACCGGCGCTGATCCATACCGACTGTGTGCAGACCTTTGGCAAGGTGCCCCTGCGGCCGGACAAGCTGGGGGTAGACCTGATGACCGTCACCGCCCACAAGATCCACGGTCCAAAAGGGGTAGGCGCTCTGTATGTGCGCAAGGGCGTGCGTATTCTGCCCCGCACCTTTGGCGGCGAGCAGGAGAAAAAATTGCGTCCGGGTACGGAGGCAGCGCCCCTGATCGCCGGGTTTGGCGCTGCGGTATCGGCACTGCCGGATCTGCGTGCGCAAAACGCCGCCGTCAAAGAACTGAACGCTTATACGAAGGAACGGCTGGCGGAGATCCCCGGTCTGACCTTTAACAGCGGCGACCAGGCCTCGCCCTATATCATCAATATTTGCGTTCCCACCTTTATGCGCAGCCAGACCATTATTCAGGAGCTGTCCGCCAACTACGGCATTTGCGTCAGCAGCGGCTCCGCCTGCGCCAAGGGCAAGCGCTCCCATGTGCTCACCGCCATGGGGCTGCCGGAGCAGGTGATTGACAAATCCATTCGCCTGAGCTTTAGCGGCCAAAGCACGCAGAGAGAAGCAGACGCCTTTGTAGACGCGCTGCGCGACCTGGTAAAAAAACACCCAAAGGAGTAACCTATGCGAGAGATCGTACTGATTAAAAACGGCGAGTTGGCACTAAAGGGACTGAACCGCAGTTCCTTTGAAGATGTGCTCATTAAGAATATGCGTCGCCACCTGGCGCCCTTGGGCACCTTCCAGTTTACCAAGAGTCAAAGCACCATTATGGTGGAGCCGGAGGACCCGGACACGGACCTGGACGACACGGTAGACGCGCTCACCCGCGTGTTCGGCATTGCCGCCCTGTCCCGGGCCGCCGTGTGTGAAAAAGATATAGAGGACATTGCAGCCACAGCACTGGAATACCTAAAGGAGCCGCTGGAGGACGCCAAAACCTTTAAGGTAGAGGCCAAGCGCAGCGACAAAAAATTCCCCATGAAATCGCCGGAGATCTGCCGAGAGATGGGCGGTCGTATTCTGCGCCGCTTTCATCATCTCAAGGTAGATGTACATAACCCGGACATTACCGTTACCGTAGAAGTACGGGACCGCTACGCCTTTGTGCGGGGCAACAACCTGCACGGCGCAGGGGGTATGCCCACCGGCACCGGCGGCCGCGCGGCGGTGCTCATCAGCGGCGGCATTGACTCTCCGGTGGCCTCTTATATGATGGCCAAGCGGGGAATTGAATTGGTAGCCGTGCACTTTGCCTCGCCCCCGTACACCAGCGAGCTGGCAGAAATGAAAGTGATGGAGCTGCTGAAGAAAGTAGCCCGGTACAGCGGCTGGATCACCACCTTTGTGGTGCCGTTTACGGAAATCCAGGAGCAGATTCGGGACAAGTGCCCGGAGGAATACTTTACCATTATCATGCGCCGCGTGATGATGATGATCAGCGCCCGCATTGCGGGGAGTCAAAACTGCCACGCCCTGATTACCGGCGAATCCGTAGGGCAGGTAGCCAGCCAGACCATGTACGCCCTGGCGTGCACGGACTGCGCAGCGGATATGCCGGTGTTCCGTCCCTGTATCGGTATGGACAAGGACGAGATCATCGCCATCTCCCGCAAGATCGACACCTTTGAGACCTCTATTGAGCCCTACGAGGACTGCTGCACCGTCTTTACCCCCAAGCACCCGAAGACCAAGCCCCGGCTGGATGATGTGCTGAAAGCCGAAGCCAATATGGAGAATCTGGACGAAATGATGGACCGGGCCGTGGCCGGCGTAAAGAAAGTTGTGATCAAATAATGGAGCCGCGCAAGGATCCCAACGAGGAGATTGACCGCATTTTAGCCGACTTTCAGCAAAGTCGCACCCGGCGGCAAGCAGAGGCGCCGGCAGAGCCGCCTGTTCCGGCAAAAGAAGGAAAAGCGCCGTCAAAAAAAGAAAAGCCCTCCAAAGAAGCAAAGCCGCCAAGAAAGAAAAAAGCGCCCCGCCGCCCACTGGACAAAAAGCAAAAGCGGGGGCTGTGGATCGCCTTGGTGTGTCTGGCAGTGGCTGTGGCGCTGGCCTTTGCTCTTCCCGCCATACAAAACAGCCGCCAAAACGCCTACTTAAAGCCCTACGAGACCAAGTATGGCATTCACTACCCGGCGGGTATGCTGGAGCAATATTGCGACGCCTATGGCAAGGATCGGCAGATTGCCGGTTTTCTGACCTACGGCAGCAGCGGCGAGATCACCGTGTCCAAGACCAAAAATGAGAGCCAGGCGTACCTGGATAACAACAGCGACTTTTTGCACTTTGGGTTTAACACCGTAATCTATGGCAGCCCGCAGCAGCTGACCGGGCTGGAAGCCGCCTATGGCAGTGCCGCCGCCTGCAACAACAGCGGCACCACCCTCACCTACAATTCCCTGTTTGAGACCGGGCAGTGGCAGGTGGTGGGTGCCCTGTATGTGAACACCAAGGCCAAGGACGACAACGGCTACTGCTTCCCCTACAATGTGACCGGAAACATGACGGCAGACAGCTACAAACAATTCTACGCCCGACTGACCAACCGTATGATCTATACCAGCAACCGCACCTTAAATCGGGCGGATCACCTGCTGACCATTGCCACGGACAGTGCGCTGCACCCGGGGTGGAAATTTGTGTTGGTGGCCGCTAAGGACGGCGAAGTGCGGGATGTGCGGGATGTGCAAACGCCACAGTACCCGCAGGCGTACTTTGACGAGAAAGGGAAAAAGAACCCTTATGCGCCATTTAACAAATGGTATCCGGAGATCTATGTGAGCAACGGCGAGCAAACCTCCCGCCAAAACAAAAAAGATTACCAAACAAAATAAAAAAAGCCCCGACGGGATTTGCGTTTCGTCGGGGCTTTTTTCGGTTTCTGTTTTAGATTTTCACATCAGCATAGATGGGATAGTGGTCAGACATGGCGTCCATCGCCCCATCTGAGAGAATCCCGTAGCATCGCACCTTGGCGGTGCCGGTCAAAAAAATGTGGTCGTAGGTAGGTGCAGAGGCTTTTTTGTTGTTGCCGCTTTTGGTCTTGGCGGCCAAGGCTTTGGTGTCCTGCATCTTTTTTGCCAGGCGGCTGTAAATCTCCGGCGCATCATACACCGGGTCATACCCGCCGCCGTCCATGGCATTAAAGTCGCCGCAGGCAAACACCGGGCACTTATACTGTGCCGCTAGGGATTTGGCAAGTGCTGCGGCCTGGTCTGCCTGGCTTTCCATCACCGCCCGCTCCGCCTTTTCCTCTCCGCTGCGGATCAGGTCCAGATGGGTGGAAGATACAATATATTTTTCGCCGGACTGATTGTTCCGAAACAGTCCCCACACAATGCGGCGCAAGCGCGCATCATCCCCCCGGTCATAGGCCACATCGCCTTGCTCCAGCAGGGTTACCCGATCGCTGTCATACAGCAGACCGGTCATGCGTACCAGCGCACCGGTACGCACCGGGTACAGCAGCTTGTAACTGCCCCGGTTCTGCATCAAACAACAGTACCACTGGTCGCTCATCTCCTGCACGGCCACCACATCCGGCCGATAGGTGTCCAGCACCTGCAAAAACATTTTGGCCCGCTTGTGCGCGTCCGTGCCGCCCCAGCTCTCATAATGCACCAGCAAATTGGCACTCATAATGCGGGCGGATGTATCCTTGGCACGCTTGGCGTTCGCCTTGCCGATGCTCTCCTGGAACTCCTCGCTAACCATATAATCCGACAGATCACCTCGGCTGCGAATCACCGCCGGCACGGCAATAGCCGTACTCACTGCTGCCACCAGAACCAGCGACAGCAGGGCGCAAAAAAAGCGCCGCAAAAACTTTCTCATAATCTTCCTCCGCAGTATGTTCTCCATACCTATTATACACAAGCCGGCGTTCCATTTCCACCCCACGGCAAAAATAAAAAGGTATTGACTATTTTACTTAGGCGTTGTATATTTGTTATACTTATTATAGAAAGAAAAAACGGCGAGAATCGCCAAGTGGAGAATAACGATGATGGAAGAAGCAAAAAAGAACAAGCCCCTGCGCCTGCTGACGGTGCTGCTGTCTGTGGCGGCCGTAGCTGCCATGTTGTGGTGCGCGCCGTACTTTAAGGACGATTGGGCCTGGGGCAGCCAGGTGGGACTGGATCGACTGCAAAGCCACTTCACAGGTTACAACGGCCGGTATCTGGGCAATCTGCTGGTCATGGTCCTCACCCGCTCCCTGCCGGTGAAAATCATTTTGATGACCGCCGGGGTTCTGGCGCTGCCGTTGCTGGTCAGCCGCTTGGCCAACAAAAAGCTATTTTTATTGTTCCCACTGAGCCTACTGGGTGTAGCTGTGATGCCCGCCGATCTGTTCCGCCAAACGGTGGTGTGGGCCAGCGGTTTTTCCAACTATATGCCGCCGGTGCTGCTCACCCTGTGTTATCTGCTGCTGGTATGGGATCTGTGGGATGACACAGCACCGGTACAAAGCAAATGGTCGCCGTTCTGTGCCTTGCTCATCGGCGGGTGCGGCGCGCTGTTTATGGAGCATGTGACCTTATACAACCTGGCGCTGGCAGTGGCGGTGCTGATCTTTTCCAAGGTCAAGCACCACAAGACCTATGCCACCCACTGGTGCTTCCTGGCCGGCGCTGTCATCGGTGCCGGAATTATGTTTACCAACAGCGCCTATGGCTTTATTTCTTCCGGTAAAGACCAATTCACCTATCGCTCCATGGCGGTAGGCGGCACCGTACAGCGGTATTTTGACACCATCGGCGGCAATATCATTCGTATTTCCAACTACCTGACCGAGTGCAACGCTCTGATGAATGTGCTGCTGGCTGCGCTGTTTTGCATTGTGCTGCACCGCCTGTTTAAGAAGGGCGGCGTCACCAAGGGGCGCCGGGTGTGGCTCATCGTCAGTGCAGGAATATTGGTAGCCTATGCTGCTTATAGCTGCGTGCTTACCGTATGGGCCAAGATCGCAGGCACCAATGTCGCCCGGGATGCCATCGACCCTGCGTGGCGCTTTACCTTTACACTGTTGTTTTCCATTGCGCTACTGCTGTGCATTCTCTTAGGCATCCAAAGCCGTCGCCGCAAGGGGCAGATGCTCTTTGCGCTGGTCAGCGTGTATGTGTTCTGCACGCCACTGTTTATCGTAACTCCCCTGACCGCTCGCTGCTTTCTCCCCTGCTATGCCATGTTTATGCTGCTGGCAGCGCTGCTGTTTGACCTGATCTATCGAGATACTGCTGACAAGACAAAGGCCACCCGCACCGCAGGCGCCGTATTTGCCGCCTGTCTGATTGCGCTGGGCGTGTTCTATGCCACCGTCTTTGTGCAGATCAAGGACTATTCCGTCGGTCGAGAGGCCTATGTGCAGGCACAGATTGACCGGGGCGAAAAAAAGATTTACCTGCCCATGTACCCGGCCTATACCGGCGATTATATTCGAGGCAGCACCCCCAAGGACGGCTCTGTTTGGGAGGAGCGGTACAAAATGTTCTACCACATTGACCCGGACATTGACCTGGTCACCGTTGGCCCCAACACGCCCCAAGCCAAAGCAGTCCTGGCTCAAGAGAAATAGACTCCATTTGTTGGGTTCGATACCCACATTGAACCGCCAAATCCATAGAAAAAAACGCATCCTGTAATTAGGATGCGTTTTTGTTTTGCTTATTTGCATGCAGCGCAGAGGTTATACATTGATCTCCACATCTACGCCCAGCAGGTCTTTTTCCTTAGCCAGAATGGGGCCCACCACTTCGTTTAAGAAGTCGGCGGTCTGCTCCGGAGCACGGCCCACAAAGTTCTCCGGCTTCAGAATGGCCAAAATTTCCTCCTTGGTGGTCATAAAGGCCGGATCCGCAGCAATACGATCCACCAGATCGTTCTTGCCGCCCTCAACCTTCACCACCGCACCGGCGGCCATAGAGTGCTGGCGAATTTTCTCATGCAGCTCCTGACGGTCGCCGCCCTTCTTCACCGCGTCCATCATAATGTTCTCGGTCGCCATAAAGGGCAGTTCGCTCATCAGGCGGGCGTGGATCACCTTGGGATACACCACCAACCCGGAGGTCACGTTGATATACAGGTCCAAAATCCCGTCCGTAGCCAGGAATGCCTCGGCCACGCTGACCCGCTTGTTGGCGGAGTCGTCCAATGTGCGCTCAAACCACTGGGCAGAGGCTGTCCATGCCGGGTTCAAAGCGTCGATCATCACATAGCGGGACAGAGAAGCGATCCGCTCACTGCGCATGGGATTGCGCTTATAAGCCATAGCGGAAGAACCGATCTGATTCTTCTCAAAGGGCTCCTCAATCTCTTTCAGATTTTGCAGCAGCCGCAGGTCGTTGGAAAACTTGCAGCAGCTCTGAGCGATCAGCCCCAGGCAGTTGCACACAATGGTGTCCAGCTTGCGGGCATAGGTTTGGCCGCTGACCGGGAAGCAGGCCTTGAAGCCCATCTTCTCTGCGATCTTACGATCCAGTGCCTTGCACTTCTCGTGGTCGCCGTCAAACAGCTCCAGGAAACTGGCCTGGGTGCCGGTGGTGCCCTTAGAGCCCAGCAGCATCAAGGTGTCCAGCACATGGCACACCTCTTCATAATCCATGACCAGATCCATCAGCCACAAAGTGGCACGCTTGCCCACGGTGGTGGGCTGGGCAGGCTGGAAGTGGGTAAAGCCCAGGCAGGGCATATCCTTATACTGGTCGGCAAACTTGGCCACACTGGCAATGGCATTCACTAGCTTTTTCTTGATCAGCAGCAGGGCCTCCCGCATGGTGATCACATCTGTATTATCGCCCACATAGCAAGAGGTGGCACCCAGGTGGATAATGGGCTTAGCCGTGGGGCACTGCACCCCATAGGCGTATACATGGCTCATTACATCGTGGCGCACCTGCTTCTCCCGCTCCCGAGCCACATCGTAGTTGATGTCCTCAGCGTGGGCTTTCAGCTCGTCGATCTGCGCCTGGGTCACATTCAGCCCCAGCTCATGCTCCGCTTCTGCCAGAGCGATCCACAGCTTCCGCCAAGTTTTGAACTTAAAATCCGGGGAGTAGATATACTGCATTTCCTTGCTGGCATAGCGCGCGTTAAAGGGAGAGTTATAAGTATCTGTCTGCATTAGTCCAGCCCTACTCTCTTCATCATCTCTTTGTATGCATCCTCAACGCCGCCCAGGTCCCGACGGAAGCGATCCTTGTCCAGCTTCTCATGGGTCTTAATGTCCCAAAAACGGCAGGTGTCCGGGCTAATTTCGTCTGCCAGCACGATCTGGCCGTCTGCGGTCTTGCCGAACTCCAGCTTAAAGTCAATCAGCTCCACGCCGATGGAGGCAAAGTATTCTTTCAGCACATCGTTCACCTTAAAGGCCATCGCCTTAATGGTGTCCACATCCGCCTGGGTGGCAAAGCCGCAGCTGACTGCGTGGTAGCCGTTGATCAGCGGATCGCCCAGATCGTCATCCTTATAAGAGAACTCAATAGACGGCTGGGTAAAGTCCATACCCTCTTCCAGTCCCAGGCGCTTGCAGATAGAACCGGCAGCCCGGTTGCGGATAATCACTTCCAACGGTACGATGGTCACTTTCTTCACAGCGGTCTCCCGATCGGAAAGCTCCTCCACAAAGTGGGTGGGCACGCCGTGCTTCTCTAAAAGCTGCATTAAGTAGTTGGACATTTTGTTGTTCACCACGCCCTTACCTACGATGGTGCCCTTCTTCAGGCCGTTAAAGGCGGTGGCATCGTCCTTGTAGTCCACAATCACGATGGTGGGGTCCTCAGTAGCCCATACCTTCTTGGCCTTGCCTTCATAAAGCTGTTCTGTCTTATTCATAACGCATTCTCCTCTGCAAAAAGATTGGTAAATTAAAGGGTGTGTGTTCTTATTTGTTTTGGGCAAAGTAAGCCTTGATCCGCTCCACAGCCTCTACGGTCTTGTCCGCATTGCCGAAAGCAGTGAGCCGGAAAAATCCCTCGCCGGAGGGACCGAAGCCGGAACCGGGGGTGCCCACCACATGGGTCTTGTCCAGCAGCAGATCAAAGAACTCCCAGCTGGTCATGCCTTCCGGCACCTTCAGCCACACATACGGGGAGTTCACCGCGCCGTAGCAGGTAAACCCGGCAGCCTGCATACCCTCAAAGATCACCCGGGCGTTCTTCTGATAATAGGCCAGGGTTTCCTTGATCTCCTTTTGCCCCTGCTCCGTGTAAACCGCTTCGGCCGCCCGCTGGGTAATGTAGCTAACGCCGTTAAACTTGGTGGCCTGGCGGCGTGCCCACATGGGGTTCAGGCTCTTGCCCTCAAACACACAGGCCTTGGGCACCACGGTATAGCCGCAGCGCACGCCGGTAAAACCGGCAGTCTTGGAGAAAGAACGCAGCTCAATGGCGCACTTCTCGGCGCCCTCAATCTCATAAATGGAATGGGGCACATCGTCCTCTACAATAAAGGCTTCATAGGCACTGTCAAAGATGATCAAAGCATCATTGGCCAGCGCATAGTCTACCCACTTTTTCAGCTGCGCTTTGGTGGCGCACATACCGGTGGGGTTGTTGGGAAAGCACAGGTAGATCACATCCGGAGTCTCCTTCGGCAGATCAGGCATAAAGCCGTTCTCCTCTGTGCAGGGCATATAGATAAAGTTGCTGTAAAAGCCGTCAGCGTTTTTGTCGCCGCTGCGACCGTCCATGGTGTTGGCGTCCACATACACCGGGTACACCGGGTCACACACAGCGATCTTGTTGTCTACGCTGAACAGGTCGCCGATATTGCCGCAGTCGGACTTGGCGCCGTCAGACAAAAAGATCTCGTCTTTCTCAATATTGACCCCACGGGCAGCGTAATCGTGCTGCTGAATGGCGTCCAGGATAAATTCGTAACCGTGCTCCGGCGGATAGCCGCGGAAAGTGGCCTCGTTGGCCATCTCATCCACCGCCTTGTGCATGGCGTCGATCACGCTGGGCACCAGCGGACGGGTCACATCGCCGATGGACAGACGGATAATATCTGCCTCCGGGTGCGCCTCCTGGTACTCCCGCTGCTTTCTGGCTACCGTTGAAAACAGATAAGAGCTTTCAATCTTAAAAAAGTTTTGGTTGATCTTCATTATTCTAAAAAACCTCCTGTGTTTTATAGATCTATCTTGCCGCTAAAGACGGTGGTGGCCGGGCCGGTCATCATGACACTGTCCTCGGCCTTACCGCTCCAGCTGATCTGCAAGTCGCCGCCCAGCAGATGAACCGTCACCCGGTGGTCTACATAACCGCCCAGAATCGCTGCTACCGCCGTGGCACAGGCGCCGGTGCCGCAGGCCAGAGTCTCCCCGGAACCGCGCTCCCACACCCGCATTTCAATGTTCTGCCGGTCCTGTACAAAGGCAAACTCTGTGTTGGTCCGATCCGGGAAGCAGGGATGGTGCTCAAACAGCGGCCCCACCTGCTCCAGCGGGAACTCCCGGGGCGAGTGGTCAATAAACACCACCGCATGAGGGTTGCCCATGGAGACACAAGTCATTTTATACACTGTGTCGTGTACGGTAATAGGTACATCCACCGGCGGTTTGCAGTCCGTCACCACCGGAATGGCCGCCGGATCTAAAATCGGCGCACCCATATCCACACTGGCGCCCACGGCCACGCCGTCCTGCACCTGAATGTCAATGGTCTTAACCGCACCCATGGACGCAATGGTCACGGTGGTCTTGTCCGTCAGCTTGTGGTCGTACACATATTTTGCCACGCAGCGAATCCCGTTGCCGCACATAGCGCCCCGGGAGCCGTCCGCATTGTACATCACCATTTCAAAATCGGCGTTCTGCCCCTTCTCAATGAGAATGATGCCGTCGCCGCCGATGCCAAAGTGCCGGTCGGAGAGCCGCACCGCCAGCTGAGAAGCCAGTTCCCGGTCCATGGGCTGCCGGGTGCAGTCAAAGTAAATATAGTCGTTGCCGCAGCCGTGCATCTTGGTAAATTCCATCAGAAAGCCGTCCTTTCGTTAGCGAAAATCGTTGATGATCTTTTGCGCCAGGTCCGTAATCTTCAGCCCGGTGCGCATACTCTCCTTTTGGAGAAAACGGTGGGCCTGCAACTCCGTCATATCCTGGGTGTTCATCAACACCAGCTTGGCATTAGAGATCAAATCCTCATCCGCCTCCTTACGGCGGGTAAAGCTGCTTTTGCTGGCGGCCAACACCGCCACCGTTTGCAAAAACTCCTGCCGATCCAAGGGCAGGGTCAGGGTAATCAGGTTGCCCATATATTCTGTTTTGCCGTTCTTCGACAGCGCTACCACATCAAAGTCCGCAGGCAACTGCTCTGCCAAAGTACCGGCGCCCATATCCCGCAGCAAAGAGGCACAGATGATCACACCGGCGTCTTTCTCACCGGCAGCGCCCAACGCGCTGGAACCCAGGGCACAAATATGCGACACCCGGAGCCCCTCGCCAACCAGCAAGGCACGCAGGCGCAGTGCCACCTCTTTGTTCGGGTACGCAATAATGATGTCCTTCATCTTCCGCTCCCGTTCCCCCATTAGATAAGAGTTATTATACCATATAAATACGCCTGGGTTCAATACAAAATGTGCACAGTTGCGCCCTGTGGGGACAAAAATTTTTGTCTATTCTTTACAGTCCGAAAGATTTGTAACAATATACACAAAAATGCGACAAATTTTACAAATTCTTGTAACAAACTATACGAAAATCCCTTGATTGACCGGTGCCGATGTGGTAAAATGAGGATGACTACAACCGAACTGAAAAGGGAGATGATAGAATGGAACAACTTAAAGAAGAATATCAGCTGCCGGTCTACCTCTTCCACGAGGGCAAAAACTATGAAGCATACCGTTTCTTCGGTGTTCATAAAATAAAAAAAGGCACCTACGCTTTTCGCGTGTGGGCGCCCCACGCCGTGGGTGTGGCTGTGGCCGGTGACTTTAACGATTGGTCCGAAACAGCCAACCCTATGACCCTTATTGCACCGGAGATCTGGGAAGCGGTGGTGGACGGTGTTTCCAAGTATGACTGCTACAAATATGCCATTCAAACGGCGGACGGTCGCCTGCTGATGAAGGCGGATCCCTACGCCGTGCACCAAGAGACCCGACCGGGCACCGCCTCCAAGGTCTACGACCTGCCCAGCTACAAGTGGACGGACAGCGACTGGTTTGCCCGGCAAAAAGAAACCTCTGTGCTGGACAAACCGGTGAATATTTATGAAATTCACTTTGGCTCCTGGAAGCAGCACGAGGACGGCACATTTCTTACCTACCGGGAAATGGCAGACACGCTGGTGCCCTATGTAAAGGATATGGGCTACACCCATATTGAGATGATGCCCATTATGGAGTATCCCTTCGACGGCTCCTGGGGCTATCAGGTCACCGGATACTTTGCCCCCACCTCACGCTATGGGGTACCGGAGGACTTAATGTACTTTATGGACACCTGTCACAAGGCGGGGATCGGCGTGATCCTGGACTGGGTGCCCGCCCACTTTCCCAAGGACGCGCACGGGCTGTACGCATTTGATGGGGACTGCACCTACGAGTACAGCGACCTGAAAAAAGGCGAGCACAAGGAATGGGGCACCCGGGTCTTTGACTACGGCAAAAATGAAGTGCGTTCTTTTCTCATCAGCTCTGCCATGTACTGGGCCGATCTGTTCCACTTTGACGGTATTCGGGTGGACGCAGTGGCCAGTATGCTGTACCTGGATTACGGCAGAGAGCCGGGAGAATGGACTCCCAATAAGGACGGCGGCAACGAGAACTACGAGGCGGTGGACTTCTTCCGCCAGCTGAACAGTGCGGTGCTCACCCGCCACCCGTCCATGATGATGATCGCCGAGGAGTCCACGGCTTGGCCCATGATCACCATGCCTCCGGATGTAGGCGGCCTGGGCTTTAACTTTAAGTGGAATATGGGCTGGATGAACGATATGCTCCGGTATATGAGCCTGGATCCACTGTTTCGCAAGGGCAACCACGACTGCATTACCTTTAGCTTTTTCTACGCCTTTAGCGAAAACTTTGTGCTGCCCATCAGCCACGACGAGGTGGTGCACGGCAAGTGCTCCCTAATCGGCAAAATGCCCGGCGAATACGACGATAAATTCAGCAGTATGCGCCTGTTCTTTGCCTATATGATGGCCCACCCGGGCAAGAAGCTGCTGTTTATGGGCAGCGAATTCGGCCAATTCAAGGAATGGGCGTACAAAGAGGGACTGGACTGGCTGCTGCTGGATTACGAAAAGCACCGCCGGCTGCAAGCCTTCTCTAAGGAACTGAACCACTTTTATACCGCTCACCCGGCGCTGTGGCAGATTGATTACAGCTGGGAGGGATTCCAGTGGATCAGCTCCGACGACAACAGCAACTCGGTGATCGCCTTCCGCCGCATAGACCGAGACGGCAAGGATCTGATCACGGTATTTAACTTCACCCCCAACGATCACGAGGACTACCGCATCGGTGTGCCGGAAAAGGGCACTTATAAAGTGGTCATGGACACGGCGCTGAAAAAATACGGTGGCACCAAACCCCGGCTGTGCGGCACCTACAAAACGAAAAAAATACCTATGCACAATATGGAGCAAAGCATCAGCCTGAAACTCAGCGGACTGTCTGCCTTGTATCTTGAAAAAATAAAGTAAGGAGAACCACTATGGCACACAAAACAAATGTTGTTGCAATGCTGCTGGCCGGCGGCCAGGGCAGCAGACTGGGCGTGCTCACCAAAAACATTGCCAAGCCTGCCGTACCCTACGGCGGCAACTACCGCATCATCGACTTTCCGCTATCCAACTGCGTCAACAGCGGTATTTACACCGTTGGCGTACTGACCCAGTATCAGCCGCTGGAATTGAACGACTATCTGGGCAACGGTCAGCCCTGGGATCTGGACCGCCAAAACGGCGGCGTACATATTCTCTCCCCTTATGAGGCCATCGGCGGCGCCGAGTGGTATAAGGGCACGGCGAACGCCATTTACCAAAACATCAATTTTATTGAGAAGTACGACCCGGAATATGTAGTGGTGCTCTCCGGCGACCACATCTACAAGATGAACTACGCCAAGATGATCGACTTCCACAAAAAGCACAATGCGGACTGTACCATCGCTGTGCTGGAGGTGCCGTGGGAGGAGGCCTCCCGCTTTGGTATTCTGGCTACCGACGAGGACGACCGTATTTACGAATTTGCCGAGAAGCCGGCCCAGCCCAAGAGCAACAAAGCCTCTATGGGCGTGTATGTATTCAGCTGGAGCAAGCTGCGCCAGTACTTGGAGCTGGACGAGGCAGACCCCAACTCTGCCAACGACTTTGGCAAGAATGTGATTCCCGCCATGCTGAACGCCGGCGAGCGGCTGTTTGCCTATCCCTTCTCCGGCTACTGGAAAGATGTGGGCACCATTGACAGCCTGTGGGAGGCCAACCTGGATATTATCAATCCCAATGTAGATCTGGATCTGTCCGACAAGAGCTGGCGCATTTACAGCCGCAACCCTATGGCGCCGCCCCACTATATCGGTAAAAGCGCGGTGGTGGAGAACAGTTCCATCAGCGAGGGCTGCGAGATCGAGGGCAACGTGGATTACAGCGTGGTCTCCTCCAATGTGACCATTGAGGCCGGTGCCGATGTGCGTTACAGCGTGGTGATGCCCGGCGCACATATTGAAAAGGGCGCCAAGGTGTATTATTCCATCGTGGCCGAGAACGCGGTCATTCAGGCGGACGCCAAGGTCGGCGAAATTCCCGAGCAGCTGCAAAACCCGGCAGACTGGGGCATTGCCGTTATCGGTGCAGGCGCTACCGTCACCGGCAAGAGAGACATTGCACCCGGTGAAATGATCAAAAGCGGCGAGGAGGTATAAGCATGAACGGAAAATCTGTACTGGGCATTATCTTTGCCAATATTCACGAGGAGGCGCTGGATACCCTAACGGCACAGCGCACCATGGGCTCCGTGCCCTTCTGCTCCCGCTACCGGCTCATTGACTTTCCCCTGTCCAACATGGTGGAGAGCGGCATTACCAAGATTGGCGTGATCACCAATGCCAACTTTCGCTCTCTGATGGATCATGTAGGCACCGGCAAGCCCTGGGATCTGAGCCGTAAGAACGACGGACTGTATCTGCTGCCACCGTTCTCCGTTAACTCTGCTACCATGTGGGGGAACCGAATTGACGCCATTTTCGGCAACATTCAGTTTCTGAACCAGTCCAACCAGGACTATGTGCTGATGAGCGACTGCAACCAAGTGCTGAATATGGACTACGAAAAGCTGTTTGACGCCCACGAGCAAAGCGGCGCCGATGTGACCATTGTCGGCGTGCACGGTGAAATGCCCACGCATGTCGGCTCTGTTTTGGTGTTTGACCAGGTGGCAGAGGACGGCCGCATTACCGGCATGAGCCTGTGCCCGGAGGGACGGAGCGAAGTCTTTTACAGCTGCAACATCGTGCTGATGCAAAAGGCGCTGTTTGAGTCTTTGGTCACTGCCGCCCACAGCAAAAACGAAATTTCTTTCCAGCGCAATGTGCTGCTGAAGAATGTAGATCATTTAAAAATCCACGCTTATGACGCCAGCGACTGCTTTGTGGGCACCATTCAGTCCCTGCAAAGCTATTACGACATCTCCATGCGGGTGCTGGAGAAGGAGAGCCGCCGCCGTCTGTTTAATCCGAACAAGCCCATTTCTACCAAGGAGCGGGACGATATGCCCTCCCTGTACGGCCCGGATTCCGCCACCAAAAACTCTTTGGTGGCCGACGGCTGCATCATTGACGGCACGGTAGAGAACTGCATTATCTTTAAGGGCGTCAAGATCGGCAAGGGCGCCGTGGTCAAGGACTCTATCCTGATGCAAGACACGGTGATCGGTGACAACGCTAAAGTCAACTGCGTGATCGCAGACAAAGATGTATCCATTAAGCACTCGGTAGAGCTGAGCGGCGCGCCCAACTTCCCGGTGTACCTGAGCAAAAAAACCAGAATTTAAGGAGGCAAATATTATGAAAGTTCTTTTTGTTGCCTCGGAGGCACTGCCGTTTATGGCCTCCGGTGGGCTGGGCGATGTGGCCGGCTCGCTGCCTGCCGCCCTGCGCAAGCGGCTGATCGGCTGCCGGGTCGTTATGCCCCTGTATGACAGCATTCCTCAGGAGTTGAAGGACCAAATGCAGTTCATCACCTCTATCTCCGTGCCGGTGGCCTGGCGCCGCCAGTATTGCGGTATTTTTGAGGCCAAGCACAACGGCGTGATCTACTATCTGCTGGATAACCAGTATTACTTTAAGCGGGACGGTATTTACGGCCATTATGACGATGCAGAGCGCTTTGCGTTCTTTGCCCGTGCGGTACTGGAGATCATTCCCGCCATTGACTGGAAGCCGGACATTATTCACTGCAACGACTGGCAAAGCGCCTTAACGCCCCTGTATTACAGCTGCTATTATGCCAACCGAATGGGGTATGAGAACATTAAAACCGTATTCACCATTCACAACATTCAGTACCAGGGCAAGTACGGCGACGAGCTGCTGGAGGATGTGCTGGGCATCGCCCCGGAGGACAACAATCTCATTCTCTACGACGGACTGGTGAACTTTATGAAGGCGGGCATTGAGTGCGCCAATAAAGTGACCACCGTGTCCCCCACCTACGCCAAAGAAATCCTGGATCCCTGGTACAGTTACGGGCTGGATCCCATTTTGAATCAACGCAGCTGGAAGCTGTGCGGCATCTTAAACGGTATTGACACCGAGCTGTACAACCCGGAGACGGATAAAATGATCTGGGCCAATTACAGCAGTGCAGACTTTGCCAACAAGGCCAAGAATAAAGAAGAACTGCAAAAGAAAATGGGCTTGGCCGTGCGGCCGGATGTGCCTGTTATCGGTATCGTTACCCGGCTGGTAGGGCACAAGGGCGTGGACCTAATGCAGGCAGTGCTGGAAAAGAGCCTGTGGGAGCGGGATGTGCAGTATGTGATACTGGGCAGCGGCGAGTGGCAGTATGAGAGCTTCTTCCGTGAGTTGCACGACAAGTACCCGGACAAAGTGGGTCTGACCCTGGGCTTTGTGCCGGATCTGGCACACAAAATCTACGCCGGTGCGGATATGTTCTTAATGCCCAGCAAAAGCGAGCCCTGCGGCCTGTCCCAGATGGTGGCGCTGCGCTACGGCACCGTGCCCATCGTGCGGGAGACCGGCGGGCTGAAAGACTCAATCACCGACAGCGGTGACGGCGAGGGCAACGGCTTTACCTTTAAGACCTATGACGCCTACGATATGCTGGGCGCCATCTACCGGGCAGTGGAAGTCTATAACCAACCCAAGGACTGGAAGGTGCTGGTACAGCGGGCGCTGAACTGCGATATGAGTTGGGGCAAGTCTGCCAACGAGTATATCCGTATGTATCGCTCTTTGCTGAAAGACTAAACACAGGCAAATAAAAAAACGAACACCGTGCGGTGTTCGTTTTTTATTTGCCTTATTTTATTTATTTTGTTTTCACAAAGGGATTAAAATGCTTGCTGCGAATAAACAACGGCACATATTCAATCACTAAGTTTGAATTTTCCAGACCGTACCATTTGTCCGGTGAGCCTGCCATTTTTCTGATCTTGTACTTTAAGCGCACAGCCAGCTTTTGCAAATGGGATATGTCGCTTTCCGGCGCCAGGGTTTTACGAATGTGATAGAACCGAAAGCTGCCGGTGGTTGCGTTTTTGTAAATAGAATATTTCCGCACCTGTTGCGGCAGAGCGCCGGTGGCCACCAGATCTGAAATGATCTGACGCAGATACACATTGACGCGCTGGGGCACCTTAAAGCCTAACCGAATGGTGACAAAAAACACATAGTCGGTGCCGTAAGATTCCACCGTATAGTCTGAGGTGAACGGCTCATCCGTCACCTGAATGTGAATAAACCAGTAAGCGGAGGCACGCTTCGGTCCCTTATCTAAGATGGAATATAGAATATCCCGATCCATATACTCCGGATCACTGTTGTTGGTAATATAGACCAAATTCTCACAAATTTGCGGCACAGACGCATCCTGGCGCAAAGCCTGAAGTATCGGCAAGTACTGCCGCATCTTCAACGGCACGCCCTGCATACGCTCCACCTGCGTGCCCAAGTACCAAGACAACATTACAATAAACAGCGCTGCCGCAATCAGCACGGCAAAATAGCCGCCCTTGAAGAACTTGGTTAAACTGGAGACAAAGAAGAACAGCTCTATAAATGCAAATACCAAACCGATAACCACAGCGGCAATCCGGCGCTTCTTTCTCTTAAACAAATAAACCGTCAGCAAAAATGTGGTCATCAACATGGTCACGGTAATGGACAAACCGTAGGCTGCTTCCATATGCGCCGCCGTCCGAAACAGCAAGACCACTGCGCAGCAACCCACCCACATAACAGAATTCACAAGCGGAATATACAACTGCCCTTTTGTTTGAGACGGATATGTAATTTGCATATGCGGCATCAGATCCAGGCGAATCGCCTCTGAAACCAGCGAAAACGAGCCGGTAATCAACGCCTGCGAAGCAATAATGGCAGCAACGGTACTCAAAATAACCGCAAAGGGGCGCATTTGCGGCGGCAGCATTTGAAAGAACGGATTCATACCGTCCATAGCCTGCAGCGCAGCATTGTCTTTGTTTGAAAGAATCCAGGCGCCTTGACCCATATAGTTCAGCAGCAAGCACACCTTGATAAACGGCCAGCTGGTATAAATATTCTGCTTCCCTACATGGCCCATATCGGAATATAGCGCTTCTGCACCGGTTGTTGCCAAAAATACGCTGCCCAGAATCATAAAGCCGGCTTTGTTGTAAGGACTAAACAAGATGCGCACCGCATAAATGGGATTCAGCGCCTGCAAAATATACAAGTTACCGCTGATATGCGCCACGCCGGTTATGCCTAAAAACAGAAACCAAACCAACATAATCGGGCCGAATGCTTTGCCCAGCAAACTGGTACCGGCTTTTTGGCAGGCAAACAAAACAGAAATAATAATCAATGTAATCAAGATGACACGATTTTGGTCATTATTCAGCAGTTGGTCAAAAACAGAAATGCTGTGCAAGCCCTCAATGGCCGTAGTAATGGTAACGGCCGGCGTGAGCACGCCGTCTGCCAGCAGCGCCGCACCGCCTAACATGGCCGGAATGACTAAGTACTTGCCATAGTTCTTAACCAGGCTGTAAAGTGCAAAAATACCGCCCTCACCATTATTATCCGCCTTCATGGCAACAACCACATACTTCACAGTGGTAATCAGGGTTACTGTCCAAATAATCAAGGATAACGACCCGATGATAAATGCACGGTTCACCGTTTGCAAGCCGCCGTTATTTTCGATAATAGACTTCAGCACATACATAGGCGATGTGCCGATATCGCCATACACAACCCCGATGGTAACCAGCAGCATGGCCGGTGTAACCACTCGCTTTTTCAACGTCTTTTCTCCCATAAGATACACGCTTTCTGCTTCTTAATGCTCACTTTTTATTTACATCCACTTTTTGCGCTTAAAGACTGCTACAAGCACGCCAACCACAAGCGCAGAAAGCACAATCACACTGAAATATCCATATTTCCAGGTCAACTCCGGCATATTGCGAAAATTCATTCCGTACCAGCCCACGATCACCGTAAGCGGCAGAAACACAGCTGTCAACACGGTAAACAGCTTCATGGTCTCGTTCAGCTTTAAGTCCAGATAGGCCTGGTAAGCATCTCGCAAATGAACGATACTGTCTCGCAGCAGGTCCACATTCTCCCGCAGACGCACAGCCTTGTCCGTAAAGATCTTAAAGTACCGCAGATCCTCCCGCTCAAAGATCTCGTTCTCGTTCTCCTCCAGCGCCTCGCCGATGTCAATTAGCTGCTCATAGTAGTTGCGCAAGACAGACAGTTCCTTTTTCTTATGCAGCAACTCCATGTTGAAGTCCGAACCGGCCTTATCCTGAAGCACATACTCCTCCATCCGGTTGATCTCAAATTCCGTGTCCTCCAGTGCCTTATTGTCACCGGACACCAAACTTTCCAAGAACGCATAGATCAGCTTTTCCAGCGTAATATTGGCACAACTGAACCGGTGAAGCGCGCTGATAAATTTGTTGCGGGTGGAGCAGTCCGCGTCGTTAATATCCACCAGCAGCAAAAAATTCTTTTTAACATAAAATGCCAGGCAGTCCTCCCGGGCACGGGCATTGGCCGCGTCCGTGATCTTTAAGGTGCCAAAGCTGTAATCGTCGTACACCTCAATATTGGAGCGAAAGTAGCGGTTCTCCTCCTTGCACTGCTGTACAGTAGAGGGACTAAAGCCGAACTTCTCATAATGGGCATCCAGCTCCGCCAAGGTAATGTATGCCGCACACACCAAATTGGGGTCTCGATCCTGCGGCTCAATGGTGGTCAGTTCGTCACTGTATTGGTAAAACACTTGCCGTACCTCCCGATTTCCTGCTTTGTACCTATAAGTATATCCACTTTTGCCCAGCAGTCAAGTCAAATAAAGCATTTATGCCAAAATGCCGTAAAGCAGAATTTGGATGAACCGATCGTAACGATGCAAAAGTTCTTGCCGCTCCCGCTCCATTCCGGCCGTATCGCCCTCGGCTTTCAAATCCACCACCCGGTGCATATACTGGATCAGCAAGTGGTTATACATGACCCGCATGGTGCTGTAAAGCTCCTCATCAGACACATTCACCCTTTCATGGGCTGTATGAATGATCTCCAGCGTCTTATCCTTCATACATGCATTAAAACGATAACTTTGTTCCGTTAGTCGGCTACGCAATGCTTCGTTGGTCAAATGCAGGCAATACCAAATCAGAGACAGCGCTTCCGGGTCATCACACCAAAAATCAATACGTTCCTTGTAATACACATGCAAATTGGCAGCAACACCCTGCTCCGGATCCGGCGAAAATGCACATATATCTGCAACCAGTCGATCCACAATGCGTTGCACACAAGCCACAAGCAAATCGTCCTTGGAAGCGTAATAATGGTACAGCTTGCCCTTGGAAATGCCATTCTCCCGACACAGCTGGTTCAGATTGGCATTGTCCGGTCCCTGTCGGGCAAAGCTGTGAATCGCCGCTTCTTCAATACATTCTCGACTGCGTCGATTTTTTTCTTCCTGTTTCATAGATTGTCCATTCCTTTATATATTGCATCTCTTCAAGCCGGTCCGCTCTCCCACCGCAAAATCCAAAGCACACATCCTATTATACTGCGTCACAGGATAGCAGCTAGTTATTTATAGCATATTTCGTACCTTTTGTCCACTTTTTACCTCTCCGCGATCCTTTTGCCAACAACATACAGGCTGCGCTTTTTCATAAGGAAGGTTAAAAACCATCTTTCCCTTCTGCGCCATTTGCGGAGGTTCCGGTTCGTTTTTGAATTTCCTGTCATTTCAGAGCTTCGTTTTCTCTATAATCATTGCAAGAATGCAAATATCAGTCCGCTTTTGCGAAAAGCAAAAGCCACCGCCGGCAGATGGCTCTGCCGGCGGTGTTATTTTTATCTTTTATTCTGTTGCTTACACCACAATGCTTAATCGGCAAGCACATACTGCTCAATGGCCTTGGCTACGCCGTCTGCGGTATTGGCCTCTGCCCGGTAGCGGGCGGCGGCTTTACATTCCGGCGCGCCGTTCTCCATGGCAAAGGAGTAGTGAGCAAAGGCGAGCATGGGACAGTCGTTGCCTGCGTCGCCAAAGCTCATCACCTGCTCCGGCTCAATCTTCAGTTGCCGGGCAATACCCGCCAACGCCGCGCCCTTGTTGGCGCCGGGAGCGGTACACTCCAATTCATTAGGCAGAGAGGAAACCACCTCCAGCCCCTGGCCCTCCAGCACAGACCGCACCCAATCCGCTTGCTCCGGGTTCAGATCATAAACGGCAATACTCTCTGCGCCTTTGTCCGCTTTATCCAGCAGGTTCTCCTCCCGGTGCGCCTTGGCCATATACTGCTCCAAAAACGCCCGGGGCAAACTATCACTGTTGTAATAAGGTAGGCGGGCTTCTTCCAAATACATACCGCCGTCCCAATACACATTATAATACAGCGGCTGTGGCGCCAAGGTTTGCAAAATGCGCTGCACTGCCTTTGGTGGGATCAGCTGCTGGCAAATATGGGCATCGTTCTTCCGGTCATACACCGCCGCGCCGTTGGAGTAGATCACATAGTCTACAAAAGGCACCTGCGCCGTTACATGGTCAATAAAATCCAAGGTGCGACCGGTGGCAATCGCCAGGCACACGCCCCGGTCGTGGGCCGCCTGCAACGCCGCCACCGTGCGGGGACTGACGGTCAGGTGGTCACCGGACATTAAGGTGCCGTCTAAGTCTGTGGCAATCAGTTTGATGGACATAAACACGCCTCCGTTCTTCAAATACCGGGCATATTATAGCAAATTCTTGCCCTATGCGCAACGCAAAGCCGGGAAATCCGCAATTTTAGTTGACGAAACAAAGAAATTGTGCTTTAATTAGAGTTTGACAACCGCTGCAAACGCCACGCAGCACCTTTTTCCAACAGATGGAGGGATTCGGTTATGAAACGATGGGGCACCATACTCTGCCTTTGTTTGCTGCCCATGCTGCTGTTCTCTGCCTGCGCAGAGGCCACGGCACAAGTTGATTTTGTTGCCAACAAAGATGTTAAAAAGATCTTTGACGATGTGCACACTGTAGGCTACATTTTGGACGATATTCGTAAGGTGGATTTCTACAAAGAAATGCAGCCCAACGACAGCTACACCAAAAAGCAGGTAAAAAGCACGAAGCTGGACACCACCGTAACCAAATATTACAGAAACGAGGACCTGGTGTACGCCGCATACGAAAAAGGCGGCAAGCAGATGACCGAGTGCCACCTGCGCTCCACCCACTCCAACGACCTGACCGTCACCTATACGGACGCGGATGGCAAGCGCACCGGCGTGTCCATTCTCTGTGAGGACGATAAGGGCAGCTACCGTGTTACCTTTGACCAAGGGCTGAACACCCAATCTCCCTACGGTGCCGACCGCTTTACCATTTGGATCTCGCCGGAGGCGGACAACGCCACCTTTAACAGCGAATGTACCTACGAGGCGGTCTACGCCGACGGCAAGCTCACCTGCACCCTGGTCAGCGCCAACTACTACGACAAAAAGGGCGGGTTCAAGCACTTTACCCACACCACGGACAAAAACGGCGTAACCCAGGAAAGCAGCCAGCCGATTTACAACAAATCCGATGCGAACGAGGCTATGATCGGCGACAGCGTAGACATTCTGCGCCATGTGGAAAAATGGGACGGCGTAGAGACCGCCCAGGTGCGTATGGGCACCCACGCCTTCAGCTACACAGAAAAAAAGGACATCACCTATTGGTACATTGACAGCCAAGTGCGCTTTCTCTTTAGAAATAAGGAAAAGGCCGCTGCTTTTAACGCCCGCTACGGCGGCGAAGGGGTCAAGACCTTAAAGCACACGGACGCCCCTTACGCGGTGAACTTCTTCCGGTGTAATTTACAGATCGCCTCCGACTGTACCTTCCCCGGCGACCAGAACCTGGGCGAATTTGCAGTGACGGACTTTAAGAACAATCCATACTACAATGTAACCTTTGACGCAGACGGCGTGCTCACCTCTTTTCAAAAAGTAAAATAACCCAATCGGCTCCCCTTGTGTATGCAAGGGGAGTTTATTGTATAAAGGGCGGAAAAATCGCAGCCAAATGATAGGCAGCGATGCCCGCATCACCCCGTAGACGGCCGCACAATTTGTCAAAAGAATATACAACCGGTAAAACCCTGTATACACCCGAGTATTCAAAAGTTGCGAAAGTATTAAATTTAAGTACCATCCTTGTAATTACACCGGGGATATAGTATAATATTTCTGCTATAACACCTGACCCTGCGTCAGATAGAAACGGTGTACAAGTGAAGATTTTAACCATTGGCGATGTAGTCGCCCGGCAAGGCTGTGACTGCCTGCGCCATATACTGCCCGGCTTAAAGCGAGAGCTGGGTGCCAAATTAACCATTGTAAACGGTGAGAACTCCGCCGTGGGCAACGGCATACTGCCCGGCAGCGCCCAGTTTATTTTTGACAGCGGCGCCGATGTGATTACCCTGGGCAACCACGGCCTGCGCCGGCGGGAGATCTACCCGATGCTGGAAGAGAACGAGTTTTTGCTCCGTCCGGCCAACTACCACCCCTCGGCCCCCGGCCGGGGCAGCGTGCTGCTGGATATGGGCGCCGCTCAAGTGGGGATCATCAGCCTGTTAGGTGCCGCCTTTATGGAGCCCATTGCCAACCCTTTTGACGCGGCGGACCGGGAGGTACACCGCCTGAAAGAAGCGGGAGCGCATATCATTCTCATTGACTTCCATGCCGAGGCCACCGCGGAAAAGCGCGCCCTTGGCTACTATTTAGACGGCCGTGTGTCTGCCCTTTTCGGCACCCACACCCATGTGCAGACGGCAGACGAACAGGTGCTGCCCGGCGGCACCGGCTACATTACGGACCTGGGCATGACCGGGCCTCAGCACAGTGTGCTGGGGGTCAGCCCCCAGGCAGCCATTGAAAAAATGCGCACCGGCCTGCCTGTGCGCTTTACCAACCCGGACGGACCTTGCGTGCTGGAGGGCTGCCTGTTTGATATTGACGAAAAAACCGGCAAGACCCGCAGCTGCACGCGCATTAGGAGGTAACCATGGGCAAGAGGAGTTTTGCTCTTTTGCTGGCGTTGGTGCTGACCGCCACCCTCTTCTCGGCGTGCACCAAAGGCACCACCGGCCAAACAGAGACCACCGCAAAGGCACAAACCACCTTTGCTACGGACAATGACAATTTCAAATTAAGCTACACCCAATCGGACAGCCTGGATCCTTTTGCCGCCAAGACCCAAAACAATCAGGTGCTGGCGGACTTGGTGTTTGAGAGTCTGTTTGACCTGGACGGCAGCTATACCGCCCAGCCCAACCTGGCCACCGGCTATGAATTTACAAACAGCACCACCCTCAAGGTGATCGTGCCCAGCGGTCTGACTTTCTCGGACAAGTCGGCACTCACCGTCGCAGATGTGGTATACAGCTTTGAGCAGGCCAAGAACTCCCCCGCCTACGGCAGCGCTCTGCAAGGAATTCGCTCCGCCACGGCAGAGGACAACAACACCGTGGTGTTTACCCTGCGCCACCCCTCCCCTTACGGGCAAAATCTGCTGACCTTCCCCATTGCCAAGGCAAATGCCAAAGGCAAGTATCCCATCGGCAGCGGGCGCTACCGCTACAAATCCACCCAGAACGGTCCGGTGCTGACAGCCAACGTGACCGCCGACTTTAACCCCCACATCACCACCATTCACCTGGTGAACATCGCGGCGGCGGACTCCATTGACAATGCTGTGAATATCGGCAACATCACCTATGCCTATCGGGATTTGTCCGAGAACAGCGCCAAGCGCATGACCGCCACCAAAAAGCAGATTAACCAAAACAACTTGGTGTATATCGGCTTTAACAACCGATCCGGTGCCTTTGCAAACGCCCATTTGCGCAAGGCCGTGAGCCTGGCGGTGGACCGCAACGCTCTGGCTAAGAGCGCCTATGCCGGCTACGCCACCGCTGCCCGCAGCGTATATAACCCCGCCTTCGGATTGGCAGCCAGCACCCGCCTGTTTGCAGAAGCAGCAGACGCGGCAGCCGCCAAGCAGCAGATCGCCCTGTCCAAAGTCAGCGACAGTGCCTTAAAGATCACGCTGCTGGTCAATAAGAACGACAACCGGCTGGCCGCCGCCAATCAGATCAAAACGGCGTTGGAAGCGGCAGGCTTTACCGTACAGCTGCAAGTGAGCAAATTCAGCGACTATAAGGCGCGGATTAAAAATTTAAACTATGACCTCTATATCGGCGAGGTCAAGCTGCAAAACGATATGTGCCTTTATCCCTTCTTCAGTACCGACGGCGCTGCCCGCTATGGCATCAGCCAAGACAAGGGCAGTACTGCCGCCCTGTACCGGGACTACACCGCCGGCAAAACGGAGCTGGGCAAATTTATGCTCTCGTTTAGCGAGGAAATGCCATTTGCCCCCCTGTTGTACCGCAAGGGGATGATCTGCTACTCCAAATCCCTGAGAGGCGATATTCAGGGGCAGTACGGCAACTTCTTTGCCAATATAGAAGACTGGTATTTTGGATAAAAACGCCCCGGCGTTTGCAATAAATCACGGAGGATATTATTGATGATTAAATTTGAAAATCCAAACGGATACATTGAGATCACCAACGCCTATTTTGCCACCCTTGTAGGGCGGGCTGCTCAGTCCTGCTTTGGCGTGACCGGTATGGTCAACGGCAGTGCTTACGAGTCCATCGTCAGCGCCATTAAGAGCAAGGCCACCGGCGAAAAATTCAACCAAGGCGTGTCCGTCAAGAGCGTGGACGGTCAGTTGCAGATTGAGCTGCACATCTCCGTCTCTTACGGCGTCAACATCACTGCCATTGTGGACAGCATCATCAACAAGGTGCGCTACACGGTGGAGGAAGCCACAGATCTGAAGGTCAACACCGTCAATGTGTATGTGGACGCACTGAACTAACCATAGAATGGGAGAACATCACATGATGATAACAGGACTTATGTTCCGGGACGGGGTCATCTCCGGCTCAAACAACATTGCCAACAACCGCCAGGCCGTAGACGCACTAAACATTTTTCCGGTGCCGGACGGCGACACCGGCACCAATATGAGTATGACGATCGGCGCTGCCGCCAAGGAAATGGCAGTGCTGCCGGAGAACTGCACGGTGGAGGAAGCCTCTGCCCGCTGTGCCTCTGCCCTGCTGCGGGGCGCCCGGGGCAACTCCGGCGTCATTCTTTCGCTGATCTTCCGCGGCTTTTCCAAGGCGCTGCGTGGCATGGAAGAAGCGGACGGCGCTGCCGTGGCCGCTGCCTTTCGCAAGGGCGTAGACGCAGCCTATAAAGCGGTTATGAAGCCTACGGAGGGCACCATTCTGACGGTGATCCGTAAGGCGGCAGAAGCAGCGGAGCAAATTGCTGCCTCCAACAACGACGCCTGGACCGTGTGCTGCGCAGCCATGGCCGCCGCAGAGGAAGCTCTGGCAAAGACGCCGGAACAGCTGCCGGTGCTGAAAAAGGCCGGCGTGGTAGATGCCGGTGGACAGGGCCTGGTTCTGATTTTCCAGGGTATGGGTGCCGTGCTTGAAAAGGGTACCGTTGTGCAGCCCATTGCCGGCAGTGCCGTCACGCCGGTACAAACCCCGGACAAAAGCACCGTGGCCGCCGCCTCCGGTGAAATTGAATTTGGCTACTGCTCGGAATTTTTGATTGAAAAAGATCGCCACGCCCCCCAGCAGGATCCGCTGCGGCTGCGGGCGTACCTAGAGTCCATCGGCGACTGCGTCGTGGTGGTGGACGACAGCGATATTATCAAGGTGCATGTGCACTCCAACTGCCCCGGCGATGTGATCCAGGCTGCGCTGAAATACGGTCAGCTAATCAATATTAAGATCGACAATATGCGCTACCAGCACCGCAATGCGGAGGAGGGTGTTAAGCAGGGCGACACACCGCCCCAACCCACCGTAGTGCAACCGGAGAATGACTACGGCTTTGTGGCCGTATGCGCCGGCGATGGACTAAAGGAGCTGTTTACCGACATTGGCGCCGACACGGTGGTCAGCGGCGGGCAAACCATGAACCCGTCCACCGACGATATTTTGAACGCCATTATGGCCACCCCCGCCAAGACGGTGTTTGTGCTGCCCAATAATAAAAACATTATTATGGCTGCCGAGCAGGCCATTCCCCTGGCCAAGGACCGCCAGGTGCGGGTGCTGCAAACCAAGACCATTCCTCAAGGGATCAGCGCCATGCTGGTGTTTGACGAAACCCAGTCTGCCGACGACAATCAGATGGCCATGATGGACGCCGCCGCCCATGTGGAGACCGGCTCTGTCACCTTTGCCGCCAGAGACAGCGAGCTGGACGGCCGCCCCATTAAGCAAGGGGATATTATGGGTATGTGCGGCAGCAAGATCAAATTCCTGGGCAATGACATTGTAGACATTGCCTTTAAGACCGTTGACAAGCTGTTTAAGCGGGGCGAGCACGCCCTGGTGACCCTGATCTACGGTGCAGATGCCACCGAGGAACAGGCCCAGGAACTGGAAACCCGCCTAAGCGAAAAATATGGCAGCGATATGGAGATCAGCATTGTAGACGGCGGCCAGCCCATCTACTACTTCCTGCTTTCTGTTGAGTGATATGGACCAGTTTTTAGAACGCGATATTCAATACCTGAAAGGTGTTGGCGACAAAAGAGCCCGGCTTTTTCATAAGCTGGGCATATTTGTCGTGGGGGACCTGGTGCGCTATTATCCTCGCACCTATGAGGACTGGAGCGTGACCACCCCTGCCGCCCAGGCGCCGGAGGGCACAACTGTGTGCGTGCAGGCCACCATGGTGACCCCCATGCGCACCCACCTGATCCGCAAGGGCATGACCCTCTACAAAGCGGATTTTACCGATGGGGAGACCCTGATCCATGTAACCCTGTTCAACACAAAATTCCTGGCAGAAAAGCTGCGTATGTACCAGGACTACCTGCTGCTGGGCAAGGTAGAGCGCAACTTCACCACCGTGCAGATGAGTGCACCCAAGATTGAACCGCTCACCGCTCGGCGGATCCACCCCATTTACACCCAAACCGGCAGCCTAAATGCAAACCTGATCGCCAAGGCGGTAGACTACGCCTTGGCACACATGGCACCGCTGCCGGACACCCTGTCCCCCGCCCTGCGGAAAAAATACGGTCTGGAAGACCTGGACACGGCCGTGCGTAACATTCACTTTCCGTCCAATGCAAAAGCGCTGGAAGCGGCCCGGCACCGGCTAATCTTTGAAGAACTGCTGACTCTGACTGTCGGATTGAAAAAACTTAAGGGGCACAAGCGCACCCCCACCACCCGGGTCATTGAAAAAGACTGCACCGCTGCCTTTGCGGCCCGTCTGCCTTTTACCCTGACCGGCGCCCAAAGCCGGGCAGTGGCCCAGTGCATTGCCGACCTGCAAAGCGGCTATCCCATGAACCGACTGCTCCAAGGGGATGTGGGCAGCGGCAAAACCGCCGTGGCTGCCGCTCTGCTGGACACGATGGTGCAAAACGGCTACCAGTGCGCCCTGATGGCACCCACGGAGATTTTAGCCACCCAGCACTATGCCACACTGCAAAAATTCTTTGCAGGCACAAACACCCGCCTATGCCTACTCACCGGCGCCTGCACCGCCAAGGAGAAGCGACAAATTAAGGCAGATCTGCTGGAGGGCAATATACACATTGCGGTAGGCACCCACGCGCTGATTCAAAATGATGTGGAATTCGCCAACCTGGGGCTGGTCATCACCGATGAGCAGCACCGCTTTGGGGTACAGCAGCGAGCGGATTTGGCCATGAAAGGTGAAGAAGTGCACACCCTGGTAATGAGTGCCACGCCCATTCCCCGCACCCTGGCCATGATGATCTACGGTGATCTGGACATATCCGTGCTGGACGAGCTGCCCCCCGGGCGGCAGGAGATCCGCACCGATGTGGTCACCTCCGCCTACCACGCCCGGATCTTTCGCTTTCTGCGTGCGGCGCTGGATCGGCGCGAGCAGGGCTATATCGTCTGCCCGCTGGTAGACGAGGGCGAAAGCGAGATGAAAGCCGCCACCGCCTACGCCGCCCAACTCAGCGAAACGGAGCTGTTTGGCTACAACTTAGGGCTGCTCCACGGCAAAATGACCCCCAAACAAAAGGACGCCGTAATGCAGGCCTTTGCCCGAGGCGATGTGCAGGTACTGGTAGCCACCACAGTGGTGGAAGTAGGCGTAGATGTACCCAACGCCACGGTGATGATCGTGGAGAACGCCGAGCGGTTCGGCCTGTCCCAGCTGCACCAGCTGCGCGGGCGCATTGGCCGCGGCAGCGCCAAAAGCTACTGCATACTGGTCAGCGACGCCAAGGGCGATACGGCCCACCAGCGGCTGCTGACCATGAAAAAATACAGTGACGGCTTCAAGATTGCCGACGAGGACCTGCGGCTGCGCGGCCCCGGCGACTTTTTTGGCAAGCGGCAGCACGGTCTGCCGGAGCTGCGACTGGCAGATATGGTGGAGGATATGGACACCCTGCGCCTGTGCCGGGAATGTGCAGACACCATTTTGGCCGACGACCCCAATCTGGACAAACCGGAAAATCAGCCCCTGCTGACGGAAACGCAGGATCTGTTCCGCCGTAGCACCACATAAAAAAGCAGACAGTGATTGCGATCACTGCCTGCTTTTTTAGCACAGGGGACGGTTCTTTGTCTTGCGGGTTTGACCCCGCCATCGGCACCAAAGGCTCTTCGCAAGATGCGAGGGGCCTTTTTTCTGCTCTTTTGAATTCACTTTACAGAACACCATTTATCTGTTAAAATAGAACCGCAAATTCTGTATTTGTTTTGCTATCTGAGAGATAGGGCGTATGAGAAATATGAGAAAAGTGTAAAACAGGGAGCCATCCCCTGTTTTAAGTGCCCGAAATAATGATTAACGGGGAGGAATAGAGCTGTGAAAAAAAAGTTTATTTGGATCGTCTTGCTCGTTGCTTTAGTGTTATTGTTTTCCTTTCTGTTCCTATGGCCGATCCAAGGCAGCTTATACTTAAACATGAATGAAGATGATGGCTTAAACAGCAGTGTATATGATCTTAGCACCAATCGAAGTAAAAAGGTCGTTATTGATGATTATAATGAAGTGATAGACTACTATCCTTTAACCGGGGGATATGCGGCGATCGGTGTGAATTATGTACCGGCTCAGAATGCAGCGGTTGATGGTCTTAAGGGTAAGTACGCTCTGGTCATTCATGAGGGAAAGCGTGACTTTTCTTATCCACTGGCTTCATCAGCCGGAATTATGTGTGTTTATGAAGACACGGTGTATTTCACGATTTATGGCGAGGACGATGTTGCCTCATGTTACTACAAGTGCAACTTGTCTGATTTTAGTATTGAAAAATTGCCGGACTCCATTAATGATATTTGTTCTGACGGCAATACGCTTGTTTATGTTGAAACCCTGCGTGACCATGACCAGGTGATCATAAAACAAGAGGGCAAAGAAAGCGTGGCGTTTTCCACTGATGAAGTCTTATGTGTGGATCTTTTGCAAAGCGATTTAGTCATTTCTTACAAAAATGGCCTGGATGAGAAATGCATATCCTATAATCTCTCTACAGGTAAGAGCACGACGTGTGGCAAAAGAAATGATAAACTGGAGTATGCAGCAACGCTCCATGGGCGTGATTGGTATATTTACAGATATGAATTTCTGCATAATGATTTTGGTACGCCGCGATTGGATATTATCGTTATGCGTAGTGGCCTTCGGGTGAAATTCTTATTCTTGTCACCTACAAAATTAGGTTCGGTTTATCTTTTGCGATGATTAGAACAAGGAACGGTTCCCTGTTTTACCCAGTGCAGGGAAGGGATGTGGACATGGATTACAAAACATACCCGTTTGTTTATGATAACAAAATTCGCCAAGCTGTTGCGGTAGCATTGTATGCCTTGATTACAACATTGGTTTTGGCCTTTATAACTGTTGTGGTTGTCCCGCTCTGGTCGGTGCTTACTATGTCTATATTTGACACAAATGAGGGAGAGAAGGGAAGCTTGGCTTATAAGGTGTTCTTCTTTGCAGGAATAATAGCGATTTTCTTATTTGATTTATATTGGTTTGTGCAACCTTTTAGAAAGCAATATACTGTTCTCGGAAGAAATAGTGTCTTGATTCATCGCAATGTATGGTTGGCTACCCAGTTATTACGCGGCATAAAAGATCAAATATTATTTGCAGATATTGAAAAATTTGACATTCCGGACAACTTGGACGAATTTAAGCACGATCCATTACCATGTGTTGTGACAAATCCGTCCCATGTGGTCAGGATATGGACAAGAAAATCTGTGTTTCCGTATTATGTGATTACGGATCAAGCGGATGCGTTTGTTGTCGAATTGTCTAAACGCATCAACGGAGAAGAGTAGAACAGAGGACGGTTACTTGTTTTGCAAAAGTAAGCTAATTTAAAACCAAGCATAAGCAGCCATCGAATCATCTGAACAAGTCCGTAAAAAATGGGCAATAGAAAAAACAGCCTCCTATGGTAGAATTAAAGAAACTACCATAGGAGGTTTTGTTATGCCACGGAAATACAGACATATAAAAAACTATGAGAAAGAGCTGATTGAGTATAAAACAGAGAACCGCCCCCTGTTTTATGCCAATTAGGCTGTTTTTGTACTGTCTGCACAATCCGGGGCAGTTCACCGATCACTGCCTGCTTTTTACTATAATGCTGTGGTAAAGGTGTAGCCCTGGCTGCGGATACTGTCAATGGCCTGACCTAAAATCTCCGCATTGGTGGGACTGACGGCATGAAGCAGAAAAATGGCGCCCGGGTGGGTGCTCTCCGTCACCTTTTGCAGCGCCGCTGCCGGTTCCGCCACATTTTGGGTATCCCAATCTGCATAGGCAAAGCTCCAAAAGATACTCTTGTAGCCCAGCGCCTGTGCCAGCGCCAGCGTGTCCTCGCTAAACTCCCCCTTGGGAAAGCGGAAGTAAGTCATCTTGTACTGATAATTCTTCTCCATATACCGGTGCAGCACGGTGATCTCCTCTGTGGCTGCCGCGCGGGTCACCTCGTCCATAGTCAGGTGGCGATAGGTGTGGTTGCCCACTACATGGCCCTCGGCAATCATGCGCTTGATCAGCGCCGGATTTTGGCTGGCAAAGTCATAGGTCACAAAGAATATAGCATGGACTTGCTTTTCCTTTAGCGTGTCCAATATCTTGCCGCTGTATCCGTTCTCATACCCCTCGTCAAAGGTCAGGCACAACTGCTTTTTATTGTCCAGCAAGAAGCGAGCGCCCAGCGCGCCAAACTGCTTTTGCAGCCGTTCCGGCTCCTGCGGTCTGGCGTGGTCGGCAATGTTGCCCGGCCCCCACACCACCTTTTCCTTGCTGTAACTGCGACTGCCAACATTGGTGGGGCGCACGGTGGTGTCCGCCGTCTTGGTTGCAGTGGTGGCAGAGGTGGTACTGGTGCCCGGATCGCCGGTTTGGTTCTCATTCTTTGCATTGCCCCGGCAGCCGGTAAACAGTACGGTGATCAGTGCTAAAGCCAGCAGCAAACTGCTGCATTTTTTGAGCATAAAAAAACTCCCCTTTCAGCAATAGGTTGTGCTGAAAGGAGAGCAAATTCACCTGTTAAATTTTGATTAGCGAAAATTGGCGATGTTTGCAAAAACTGCAAATCATTCGTTAATAATATTCCACCCGGCGCGCAAAATGCCCTCATCCTTGCCAATGCGGTTAAGTACATTCTCAATGGCCTCATCGTTCTTCTTGGCGGCAGACACATAAGCGCGGATTTTGGTATTGCCGTCGTCCGTCTCCGAGGACTCCAAATTGTGCAAAATAATATCCCGCGCGTCCTTCAAAGCACTCATTAAGTGGGCGCGAATATCCACCTCAAAGTTATCCAGACAGGTCACTGAGATTTTGTACGTACACTCATCTTTGGCCCGCTTTTCTTTATCATAGCTGCGCAGCTTGTTAATCTTGTTGCTCAGCGGATGCAGCACCAGGTGCAGCACCACCACAGCCGCTGCCACAATCACCGCATACAGCACCTTGGGCAGGGTGCACAGAATACCGATGGCCGCCGTGGTCCAAATGGTAGCGGCAGTGGACAGCCCGCGAATGTTGGTGCCGTCCCGCAAAATCAGGCCGGCGCCCAAAAAGCCCACACCGCTGACCACCTGGGCAGCCACACGGGTCAGGTCCGTGTTGTCCTGGTGGATCACAAAGGAAAACGCCGTGTAGGCATACGCCCCCACACACACGATCACATTGGTAAGTATACCCGCCTGGTGCTTGGTCCACTGGCGCTCCAGACCTACAAAGAAGCCCAGAATAATGGCCAGCGCCAGCCGAATGGAAAACCCGGACAATGCCGTAATATCCATCAAATGCGCATAGCGTTCCATTTTAAATTAAGCCTCCGCTTTCTCTTCTGCCTCCTGGGCAGATTTTTGTTTTAAGTAAGCATTGATAAAGCCGTCAATATCCCCATCCATCACGGCGGTGATATTGCCCATCTCGAACCCGGTACGGTGATCCTTGGCCAAGGTATAGGGCATAAATACATAGGAACGAATTTGGGAGCCCCAGGCAATCTCTTTTTGATCGCCCTTAATGTCCTCAATGCGTTCCAAATTCTCCCGCTCTTTGATCTCCACCAGCTTGGACTTGAGCATACGCATGGCCACTTCCCGGTTTTGGTGCTGGCTGCGCTCAATCTGGCAGCTGACCACGATCCCGGTGGGAATATGGGTCAAGCGCACGGCAGAGGAGGTCTTGTTGACCTTTTGGCCGCCGGCACCGGAGGCACGGTACACATCCATCTTAATATCTTCTTCACGGATCTCCACATTCACATCGTCGTCGATCTCCGGCATCACTTCAACGGATGCAAAGGAGGTATGCCGCCGACCGGAAGAGTCAAAGGGAGACACCCGCACCAGCCGGTGAATACCCATCTCGCCTTTTAAATAACCGTAGGCATTCTCGCCCTCTACTAAAATCGTGGCGCTCTTAATCCCCGCCACATCTCCGTCCAGATAATCCAGCGTAGACACCTTGTAGCCATGACGCTCGCCCCAGCGGTTGTACATACGAAAGAGCATTTCCGCCCAGTCCTGCGCCTCCGTACCGCCGGCACCGGCGTGGAAGGTCAGCAAGGCGTTTTTGCCGTCAAACTCGCCGCTGAGCAGCGTGGACAGGGTCATATCTTCAACGCGCGTTTCAATATCCTTAACAGAGGCGGCGCAGTCGTCCAGCAGGGACAGATCGCCCTCCTCGTCCGCCAGTTCAATCATCACCAGCGCGTCCTCATAGTCGCTTTTCAGACTCTCATAGCCGGTGACCTTGGCCTTTAAGGAACCGATCTTTTGCATCACCTTTTGGCTGTTCTCCATATCGTCCCAAAAGTCCGGGGCGGCGCTCTCTTTCTCCAGCACCTCCACCTCGGCCTTTAAGCTGTCAATGGCCAAGGCTTCCTTTAAGTTTTCAATGGGCTTCTCGCTGTCCAGCAGCCGCAGCCGCAGTTCTTCAAATTCTACCATATCCACGCTCCGTGCAGTTCTCTGTATAAATTTATGATTATAACTGTAATATTATATATAAATCTCTGCAGCATTGCAAGGGCTTTACCGCTGATTTTACACCCGGGCACGGATTTTTGGCGGAATTGACGGTGCTTTCACACTTTGTTTAAGATATTTTAACCAAATCGTTGATTTATTGTGATATTCTAATGTATAATGATAAGAAAGCATATAGATCGAGGTACACAAAATGGCTTTGTATGAAAACAACAGCTGCCCGGTCTGCGGCAAGCAGTTCCAGCCGGGTGACGATATTGTTACCTGCCCGGAATGCGGCACACCCCATCACCGGGCGTGCTACCGGGAGCTGGGGCACTGCGCCCACCAGGCACTACACGGTGATGGATATGCCTTTACCCCGGCGGATCCGCCTGCGGAGCAAAAATCGAGCGCGCCTGCCGACGATACCCACACCGCTGCCCCGGAGCAAAAAAAGAAATGCGTGGCCTGCGATGCCGAGCTGGACGGAGACGCCGTCTTTTGCACCCACTGCGGCGCTCGACAACCGGGTGCCGGCGAAAAGTATCGCCCGCCTATCCTGCAGGATACGACACCGGATCCCAGCCAATACCCGGGCACCATCGAGGGTGAAGCGGCCGCCGATGTGGCAGCGGTGGTACGCACCAACACCGACTACTTCCTTTCCCGGTTCAGACGGAATAAAAAGGTCGGATGGAACTGGGCGGCCTTTCTCTTTGGTCCCTACTACCTGTTCTTCCGCAAAATGTATAAAGAGGGCACGGCGGCGCTGGCCATTCGCTTTGCCGCGTCACTGATCGTGCAGGGCGCCTACGCCAGCCAATTTGCCAAGCTCACCGACTTTATGAGCACCAACTACACTGCCCTTATGCAGGGCAAAATACAACCGGACGCAGCACTGGTGGAGCCCTTATACCCGGCTGTAGCCATCTTGATGGGCGTAGGGCTGGCGATCCACCTGGTAATCGCCCTGTTTGCCAATCGGCTATACCGCAGAAAAGTATTTACCGTGCTACAAACGGTGGATGATCGACTGCAGGACGGCGCCATCTTTCGTCAAGCGCCCATGCTGCCGGAGCAAATGCGTCTGACCCAGGATGAAATGCGCCGCATGTATCTGTCCAAAATGGGCGGCACCAGCGTGTTTGCGCCGATTATGGCGTTTCTAATCTTGGACATGATCTCCGGACTGCTGTCCAGCATATTGTAAAAATACCGAACGAGGAAAAGAAAAATGAAAATTAAAAAAGCAATCATTCCCGCAGCAGGGCTGGGTACGCGCGTGCTCCCCGCTTCCAAGGCCGTGCCCAAGGAAATGCTCAACATTGTGGATAAACCCGCCATTCAGTACATTGTAGAGGAGGCGTTCGCCGCCGGGATCGAGGATGTGCTGATCATCACCAACCGGGGCAAGGGGGTCATTGAGGACCACTTTGACCACGCGGTGGAGCTGGAGCACAAACTGGCAGCCGACCCAAACAAGGCGGATCTGTACCGAGATGTGCTGCAATGCTCTCAAATGGGCAATATTTATTTTATCCGCCAAAAGGAGACCAAAGGTCTGGGTCACGCGGTGCTGTGCGCCAAGAACTTTGTAGGTAACGAGCCTTTTGCGGTGCTGTATGGGGACGATGTAATCATCAGCGACGACCCGGTCACCGGCCAACTTTGCCGCGCCTATGAGAAATACGGCAAGGGCGCTGTTGGCGTAAAGGAAGTGCCCACGGCGGATATTACCAAATACTGCTCCCTGGCAGTTGCGCCGCTGGAGGGCAACTGCTTTACCTGCACGGATATGATCGAAAAGCCCCGGCCGGAGCAGGTAATGAGCAACTACTCCATTCTGGGCCGGGTGGTACTGCCTCCCTCTATTTTTGAGATTTTGGAGCACACCCCTAACGGCGCCGGCGGCGAATTGCAGTTGACGGACGCCATGCGCACCCTGGCGCGGCAAGAGGGCGTAGTGGCTGTGGACTACAACGGTACCCGCTACGATATGGGCAACAAATTCGGCATTTTGCAGGCCAATATTGAGGTGGGTCTGCAGCACCCGGAGACCGGCGCCCGCCTGAAAGAATACATCAAGAACTTAGCAAAGGAACTTTAATACTTATGATCAAACTGGAACGCACTTCCGTCACCAATTTTGACAATGCCATGCGCGGTGCCCGCAATCCCATGAACTCCTGGGGTCGTTACGACTCCTACTATGACGAAGACGGCAACTTTGTCTTTGGTCCCAACGATCTGAACCTGGCCAAGCGCCTGTGCAAGGCCGGCACCGACCACCGCAAATTCATTCGTATGATCTTCGTCACCGTGGATGTAACCGCCCCCATGTACTGGTGGAAAGAGTATGACACCTACAAGGTGGGTACCGTTGCCAATTCCACCTCCACCATGCACAAGATTGCCTCCAAGCCCTTTGAGCTGGCAGATTTCTCCGTAGATCACATGGATCAGCGGGGGCTGGACGCAATGGAAAAGGTGATCCGCACCCTGGAGCAGCTGCGCCTGGAATACCTGGAGACCAAGGACAAACAAACCTGGTACACCATGATTCAGCTGCTACCCAGCTCCTATAACCAAATGCGCACCTGTACGCTAAACTATGAGACCTTAGCCAATATTTATTTTGCCCGCCGCAGCCATAAGCTGGATGAGTGGCACACCTATTGCGACTGGGCGCTGGAGCTACCTTACTTTAAGACCCTGATCGCAGATACAAAGGACTGACAACACCATGAACCAACAATACGATCCGTTCGGCAGACCCACAAACGGCGCTGTGCCGCCCAATAACGGTCAAACGCCGCCCTGTCAAAGCCCCTACAATAACTATAACAATCCCGGCAGTTATCCGCCCCCGGGCACCGGCTATCAACCGCCGTACGGCACCTATGGGCAGAACCCTCGGCAGGCTGCCTACTTTCAGCGGGAGAACCGGCGTCGCCTGGCGCTGCGCGCCCAAAAGCAGGAATTGCGCCGCTTTGGCAACTGCATTGGACTGGCGATTTTAGCCTACTTCATCTTACAACTGCTGTTTTCCCAGCTGCTATCTGTATTGCACCTGAAGGATATCTATGAAAGCTCAACGGTTTTTCAAAGCTGCTTTAGCCTGCTGTTCATCTCCGTTTGCAGCGTGGCGGTTCCCTTTGGCGTAATGGCACTGATCAACCGCCGCCGCTACACCGGTCCGGTAATCCCCACCCACTCCCTGCGCACCGGTCAAATGGCGTTATGGGTCAGTTTTGGTATGCTGTGTTGCGTGGGTGCCAACTTTGCGGTCACCTTTGGAGTGATCCCGCTGTTTAAGGCCTTTGGCTATGGGCTGACCTCTAACAGCGCCGGCGATCCCACCTCCGTTTTTGCCTGCGTGATCGCCTTAATCGGCACGGCCATCGTACCGGCTATTTGCGAGGAATTCGCCATGCGATGCTGCTGCGTGCAATTGCTGCGCAAATACGGCAATGGCTTTGCGGTGCTGAGCATCAGCATCGTATTCGGCCTGCTCCATGGCAATGTGATTCAATTTGTCTTTGCTTTTTTGGTGGGTCTGATTTTGGGCTATATCACCGTCAAAACCGACAGCGTTGTGCCTGCGATCCTGGTGCACGCACTGAATAACGGTATGTCCGTGGTCGCCGGCATTGTGCGCTACGCTGCCACCGACACGGCCGCCGACTCCGTCACCGTGGGTATGTATGTGTTTTGGCTGCTGGTAGGCGCTGCCGCCACCATTTACCTACTGGTAAAAAAGCAGCTGTACACCCCAAAAACCCAAGTGGCACCGAACCCGGAAGCCCCAACCTTTGGCCAGTGCATGGGCGCGTTTTTTGGCACCCCGGGTATGATCGTATCCTTTATTCCGCTGGTGGTATTGACCATCTTTTCCATTCAAAAGCTGTGATTTTATGACAACGGATCAACAATTTATGTCCCGGGCGCTGGAACTGGCCCGGCAGGCCGCGCTGGAGGGTGAAGTACCCGTTGGCGCCGTGGTGGTGCTGGACGGCCGGATCATTGGCGAGGGGCGCAACCGGCGAGAGAAGAGCCGCAACGCCCTGTCCCATGCAGAATTAGAGGCCATTGACGCTGCCTGCAAAGCCTTAAACGGCTGGCGATTGTGGCAATGTGACTTATATGTCACATTGGAGCCTTGCCCCATGTGCGCCGGTGCCATCATCAATGCCCGCCTGCGCCGGGTGATCTACGGCACCGCGGACCCTAAGGCCGGGTCCTTTGGCTCCGTGATCGACTTTAATTCCCTGCCCTATAACCACAAGCCGGAACTGGTATCCGGTGTGCTGCAAGGGGAATGTGCCGGTGTGCTCAGCGACTTCTTTGCCACCCTCCGGGCTCGCCGCAAAGCAGAGTCCGCAACCAAAACAGAATCATAAAAAAAGAACACGGAAGCACCATTTGGCGCCTCCGTGCCTTTTTTTGCAGCTTACGCCGCCGGGAGCCGCCCTGCACGCGGCTCAGTTCTACATTTGTCCGCTTATTTCATGGACTCTTCGTAGGCCTTGATCATTTTCTTAACCATCTGGCCGCCTACGGAACCGGCCTGCTTAGAAGTCAGGTCGCCGTTGTAGCCCTGCTTCAGATTTACGCCCACTTCAGAAGCAGCTTCCATCTTAAAACGGTTCAGGGCTTCCTTAGCCTCGGGCACAACACTCTTGTTGCTTGCCATTGCGAATACACTCCTTTTTCGTAAACTTGCGTTTGCACCAATAGTGTATGTGTCGCAAAGACAAATAAAACTGAAAAATTTTTACAATTATTATTAACAAATTTGAATGTAAAAAGCATTCATTTTGGCTAATATATTGACATAAAAATATCCGTATGATACGATGAATTTATATTCAAATTTTCAGAGTTGAGGTTAAATATGGCAGATACAATCATAATATTCAGAGGTAATTCAGGTAGCGGCAAAACAACCGTTGCAAATAAATTGTGTGATGAGTTGGGCGCAGAATGTATGTTGCTTTCTCAAGATGTTATCAGGAGAGATGTATTGCACACAAAAGATGGCGAAAACAGTATAGCCGTTGATTTGCTAAAGAATTTAATCTTATTTGGCAAGAAACATAATAGCATAATTATTCTTGAAGGCATATTGAATTCTGTTTGGTACGAGTCGTTGTTTAATTTGATACAAAAAAATTTTAATAGCATTTATACATATTACTATGACATACCGTTTGATGAAACTGTTAAAAGATTTCAAACTAAAAGTAATGTGAATTATACCGAACAGGATATGAAGCGTTGGTGGAATGAAAAAGATTTGCTGGGATTTGATAATGAAAAAATTATTTCAAAAGATATGTCTGCAGATGATACGGTTAAAATGATATTGAAAAATTGTACGAAAAATATCAGTTGATTTACTCCTTTACAAGCAGACAATATCACAAATAACTTCTATTATCCATCTTTATTTTACAGTATTTCACCCCTGCGTTCATTAGGGGATTGATACCTGTTTTGGTAATGTTTTACAGAGCTTTTTAGTTCGGCTTTCCGTATCTGCGATTGACTTCCACGCTGATTTTACCCATCAATTTGCGATAGGTTTTGTCATCAATGGCATTTTGATTCAGCAGCGTATTTGCAAAATGCTGCATCCAAAGCTCCGTGCTGATTCTCTCATCGGCAATGTTTTGTGTATTGATTTTCAGCTCACTCCCGCTTGATTTTTCAATACTATTATTGCCTGATGCTTTAGAATTTATTTCCTTTGCTGCCATAAGGCAACACGCTAACTATGATTTTATATCTGCCTCCTTTAATTTGATGTACCTTTCCTTGTGAATTTGTAGTTCATATTAACCTCCTATTTTGCTCACAGGCTTTCACAAATCGCCTACAAGCTGTTTTTAGTTTTAGTCCGACGAGTTACTCTCTTTTAGAGTGAACTCGTCAATTTTTGCTTACAGCTTTGCCTGATTTTTCAAAAATAGGTTTATCATATGGTAACGCTTGAGTGAATACGTAAAAGCCTTGATTTTCTGCGAAAAATACCCTTTACTGCATACGAATTTGGAATCATACGCAAAAGTATTACGAATCGAAAAGCCGACAGGCTTTGCCGGACGGCGTTTTCGGGCATTTCAATGCCCGAAAATCATACCCCTTTATCCTGCTTTAAAATCGACGGCTTGAAATCCGCTTCAAAATCCACTCAAAAGCAGCAGATTTTCGTTTCAAAAATCATAAAATTTCAAAATCAAAGCCTTTCATATTCTTTGCCGATAAACCCTAAAGCACGGTGCATTAAATCTTGTTGACCGTGTATAGATTGCTCTTTTGCTCGCCGCCGATAAACCGCTTTGAGATAGTTATGTACCCGCCGCTTTCAAGCGAACGCAAAACTTTTCTGCAAGTGGATGCACACATCGAACAGCTTTTCGCAATCATAGGCACCGACCAAAAACTTTGCCCCGCCGAGTCCTTTGCCCGAACGAGAAAAGAATAAACAATGAACTCGTTAGGCGATAACCGTTCATCAAAAATCCTGTTCGGCAAAAGAAAAAACTGACCGCTGCAATTTTTACGCATACGAAAACCTCCTTTAAAATTATTCGAGAGAATATTTTTATAAAGTGAAAACCAAGAAGAAAAAGTGCTTAGAAAAAACTCCCTCTACTATACAGAGACAAATCTCCATTTTGTTCGGGTGTTTTGCAAAAATTTTTACACCTTGTTTACATTTAATTTCACCATAGAAAAAAATACCCCTCTATAATACGGAGAAAAATTCAAGTTTTGTTGATGTGTTTTTAGAAAAAATATTTAACTTAGTACTAAAATTTACTCGCTTGTCGTTTGCAACGTTGTTTATGATATAGAACTATGATATAATAATTATATTAAGAGTTTTACTAACTCGTGCAAGGTCTGGTATGGTGATTTGTGTACCGTTTGGTAATGGAAATAAAACATCTACCGGCTTTTGGGAGGACAGCACACGTCTGCCGGAGTATTACAATGGAACTTATGAATATTTGAAAAGCTTGGGGATTGAAGAAATTTAACGGTTGCTCAAAATTCCGAATTTGCAGAGGTACAATATGAATATAACATACATTAACCACAGTGGATTTTTGGTTGAAACCGAGAACTGCTATTATGTTTTTGATTATTACAAAGGCGAGATGCCGAGGCTTGACAAAAGCAAGGAAGTTGTCGTCTTTTGCAGTCACTTTCACCAAGACCATTTCAATCCGAAAATCTTTGAAATTCTTGATGATACGGGTGTGAATTATCAGGCCGTTTTGGCAAAGGACATCAGCAAAAAGAAGTATCCTGCCGGTGTAAAAATCACGACGGCTTATCACGATCAAACCTATATTCTTGACAACGGCACACAGGTTAGTACGCTTCTTTCAACCGACAGCGGTGTTGCTTTTATCGTCAAGACAAGCGAGGGCATGATTTACCACGCAGGTGATTTGAACGATTGGCATTGGGAGGGTGAGACGGAATCCGACAACCGCCATATGACCTCCATGTACTGTGCGGAGATTAACAAAATCAAGGGCGCTCATTTTGATGCTGCATTCATTCCCCTTGACCCACGGCAGGAGGAGCACTATGCCGACGGTATGCTTTATTTTTTGAAACATGTCGATTGCAACGCCGTTTTCCCTATGCATTATTGGAACGAACCGAGCATGATTAATAGGTTTATCACCGAATATCCACAGTATAAATCACGAATAAAAAATACAGAATCCGCAAAAGGAGAAGAAATATGAGCTTTAGAATGATTCACGAAAACTATAATGTTTCCGATTTGGATAGGTCGATTAAGTTTTATGGTGATGCGCTTGATTTGCACGAGGTCAGACGAAAAGCAACCGACGATTTTATTATCGTTTATTTGAGCAATGATTCAAGCGATTTTGAGCTTGAACTCACTTGGCTTAAAGAACATCCGCAGCCGTACGATTTGGGCGAATGTGAATTTCATTTGGCATTTAAGGCAGATAATTTTGACTTGGCGCACAAAAAGCACGAAGAAATGGGTTGCATCTGCTTTGAAAATCCTGAAATGGGTATTTATTTCATTGAGGACCCGGACGGCTATTGGCTGGAAATTTTGCCGTGATTAAGTTACACTATAATAGAAAGAGTTGAGAAACACAATTTCTCAACTCTTTTATGTTTATGCAAGCAGTTCATTTAATTTTGAAATTGTTTTTTTCGTCGCTTCCTGTCGTGCTCAACCTTATTAGTGGTAAGTCATACTTCGCGAAAACGCCGTCTTTTAAAATATCCCTTTGATAAGATTATACACAAAGTTTTAGAAATCACAATAAGAAACTTTGGAGTATGAAGAGTGGCTTGAGAGTAGTTTTCCGAATAGAATCAAGAAAAACAAATAACTATAATTAACCTTACGGAGCCGTTCGAGTAACAGTTCCGTTTTGTTTTGATTTTTTCTTGCTTTTCCCTTATAAATCCGCAATAATCATTGCTTTTAAGTATATATAATGATATAATTATTATGTGAAATTGTAACTTTTCCAAGTAATCAAATATAATTACAAATATGAACTTTAATGGGGGCACTTATGGGACTGTTTTCTAAACTCTTTAAAAAAAATACAAGTGTAGAAGTAACGCCGGAAACCTTTACTACAAGCAATCCCGAATGTCTTAGGCTTTTTGAATTAAAAAAATATATGGATATACTGTTATCTCAAAATCAATATATCCCTAAAAGTGAATACAGAAGCAAACTTCTCGAAGATAAGAAAACGATTGAGTATTTCGCAGTGCTTGATAATAGTGGCATGCTTAAATCTTTTTGTAAAAGCAATAAAATAGAAATATCAGCTGTTGAATCAACACTTAATTGTTATAGAAATTTTGAAGAAATCGTAGATGCACATAATGAAGAATATATTCAGAGTGCGATGAAGACTGAAAAAACATTTTTGGACAATATTTTGCGTGACGTTGACCCTAAGATAAAATTAGACGATGATCAGCGCCGTGTTATACTAACTGACGAAGATTATTGTCTTGTTATTGCAGGTGCAGGTGCGGGTAAAACAACAACAGTCGCAGCGAAAGTTAAGTATTTGGTTGAGAAGAAGAATATTGATCCTTCTCAAATACTTGTTGTTTCATTTACCAATAAAGCAGTACAGGAACTAAGAGATAAACTTAACAAAGATTTAAAGATTGATTGTCCGATTGCAACCTTTCATTCCACCGGTAATGCAATTTTAAGAAAACGATCGGATGAGAAGTTAAATATCGTTGATTCATCTAAGCTCTATTTTGTTATTCAGGATTATTTTAAAAATTCAATTCTCCAAAACGAAAGTTTAGTCAATAACCTCATATTATTCTTTGCCTCCTATTTTGACGCTCCTTACGAAGGCAACGATTTGAACAACTTTTTCAACAAAATAGCAAAATCAAATTTTGCAACATTACGAAGTGACTTAAATGAATTTCAATGTCAAGTTATGGACATAAGAACAAAAAAGTCTGTAACTATACAAAGTGAAGTAATGCGTTCACATCAAGAAGTTGAAATTGCAAACTTTTTATATTTGAACACGATTGAATATGAATATGAACCCATCTACCGCTATGATATTATGTATGCCAGAAAGCCATACACTCCGGATTTTGTAATTCGTCAGGGAGAAAAAGTAGCGTATATCGAACATTTTGGCATTACACAGGATGGTAAAAATGATCGATACAGCAATGATCAATTAGAAACATATAAAAAAGCAATCAATGACAAAATCCGTCTTCACCAGCAACATGGCACCACCCTCATTTATACATTTTCTCAGTACGCAGACAAAAGATCTTTAACTGAGCATTTGCAAGAGGAGCTCGAAAGCCACGGATTTGCATTAACTCCTCGTTCTAATAAAGAAATTATGGAAAAGCTTGTTTCATCCGAGGAAAATCGTTATATACGTAAACTTGTTAATCTTATTTGCAGATTCATCGGAAACTTCAAGACCAACGGATATACTGTGGATGAATTTAATCGTATGTATCATTCCACACAAAATGTCAGGACACGCCTCTTTTTAGATATTTGTCAAGATTGCTTTCTAGAGTATGAGCGTTACTTAAAAGAAAATAACGCCGTAGATTTCGAGGATATGATTAACGAATCTGCTCGTTTGCTTCGTGAAGTAAAGGAAATGAAGCAAAAACTTGATTTCAAGTATATCATAGTAGATGAGTATCAAGATATTTCTCGTCAGCGCTTTGATTTAGTTACAGCTCTTTCCGATGTGACCGATGCAAAAATTATTGCCGTAGGCGATGATTGGCAATCGATCTATGCGTTTAGTGGCTCAGACATTACCCTTTTTACAAAATTTGAAGAAAAAATGGGATATGCGAAATTATTGAAAATCGTAAAAACATATCGCAACTCGCAAGAAGTTATCGATATTGCAGGTAATTTCATTCAAAAAAATGATGCTCAAATCTCCAAAGAGCTAAAATCCCCTAAAAACATTACCGATCCGGTTATAATCTACACCTATGATGGCACCAGAAAAAAAGCTAATGATAATAATAAATCAGGAGCAAACTATGCCATCGCGCACGCTGTGGAAGTTGCACTTGAGCAAATCATAGAATATAACAAAGAAGAAGGAAAACCTGAAGATTCATCAATTCTTTTGCTCGGACGATTTGGATTCGATGGAGATAGGCTTGAGAAATCAGGATTATTTGAATATGTCAGCCGAGGCAACAAAATCAAAAGCGTAAAATATCCCAAACTAAACATAACCTTTATGACAGCTCACGCATCAAAAGGACTTGGGTACGACAACGTAATCGTTGTAAACGGCAGAAACGAAACTTATGGTTTTCCATCAAAAATTGAAGATGATCCTGTGCTTTCATTTGTTATTAAAGGTGATCGTTCCATCGATTATGCAGAAGAACGAAGACTTTTTTATGTAGCAATGACAAGAACAAAAAACCGTGTGTTCTTTATCGCACCCGAACAGAATCCTTCCGAGTTCCTTCTTGAAATAAAAAAAGATTACAAGAATGTAGTGTTGCGTGGAAATTGGAACGAAGCAGCTCCGGAAAACAATTTTGTTAAAAAAACTTGCCCCATTTGTGGCTATCCTTTACAATATCGATATAAAAACGCTTATGGTCTCAGGCTATACATTTGCACAAACGAGCCTGAAATTTGCGGTTTTATGACTAACGAATACAAGGCCGGAAAAATTTCGATTATGAAATGCGACCAATGCAGAGACGGCTATCTGATTGTAAAACCCGGTAAAGAAAATCAATATTTTTTAGGATGTACAAATTACAATAAAAACGGAACCGGCTGCGGTAGATGTATCACTCCATCGTGCCATTACGAAATGTTTAAACTTTCACCAAACCCCGTTCCTGCAAAAACTTTTCCGAAAGCCAAGGATATATTGCCGAAGAATACCGAAAACTCAAAACTTCAAACAAAAACAGCAAAGCCTGAACATCAAGAATCAAATAACATTGAAAAAGCAAATATTAAGCCTGTATTCTATGCAAAAAAAGACCTAAATGATGTGCTTTACACAGTGTTACATTGTTTATCACATATTAGTGAGAAAAAATATTATGGTATAACCGTTTTAGTTGATGTGTTAAGAGGCTCAAATAGCAAGAAAATAATGAATGCAGGATTAAACCATATCGCTGAATATGCTTCGCTTAAAGAGATTGATAGAGAATCTTTAGTTGCTATCGTTGAATGGGCTATTGATAATCATTTTATCCTTCAAACTAAAGGTATGTATCCTGTTTTGCATCCTACATATGAGGGAACGCATTATAATGAAACTATAACTGCAAATAAATTAAAAAAGCTGTTAGATTACTTGCAGAGAAACTAATACGGATTTTATTGAAACGGAGGATTTCACTATGGATTCTAACATCGAGCGCTGGTACTCAATGAAAGAAATATGCGAATATCTTGGCGTCAGCCGTGATACCGTACTTGATTGGATAGAAAGAAGAAATATGCCCGCAGCAAAAATCGGACGCCTTTGGAAATTCAAAGTCAGCGAAATTGACGCTTGGATGAAGTCTGGTATTGCAGCGGATAAATAATCAAATTTCAGAGGTGCAATATGGTGCCTGAAAACAAATTAGGTTTGACAAGTTCTGCCGACCTTGCCCGTGAAGAGGAACGCATCAGCAAGAAAAAGGCCGTTGAGCTTTTTGAAACAGTCTCACTCGATACTCTTCCGGCAGGTAAATTTTTAGATTATATAAAAGGGTGACAATTATGAGCGATATAATTACTCTAAATAATAAAATGCAAGAAAATAAAGATAATGAAATATTACAAATGATGAACAACACTTCAATCTATCCTATGTTGAAAGAATCTGAGGTCGGTGTATCAAACTATACATCATTGCCGCTTTCAAGACTTGCAGCATACGGTACAGCATTTCAACCACTAACAACAGCCATTCAAACAGCAGTCAGTGGCGCAGGTGGAAGCGGAATTTATTATGTGAATACTGCCGGAAAAACAATGTTCCAAATGAAAGGCACAAATAACTTTATTGGCTCGTTACAGACTTCGGCCGGTATGGTTGGTGGCGGTCAGGCTAAAATGACACCTCTTGCTTGCGACCCGACAATGATATTTATGGCGGCAGCATTAGCAAATGTTGAAAAGAAACTTGACGCTATTCAAGATATGCAGAAAGAGATGATTGACTTTCTCGTTCAAAAAGAGAAAGCCGACTTAAAGGGTGATTTGAATTTCCTGTTTGATGTGTTTAACAATTACAAATACAACTGGAACAATGAAATGTATAAAAACAGTAATCATATTAAGCTTCTTGACATAAGGCAAGAAGCGGAAAAGAAAATTGCTTTTTACCGTGAGCAAATAATTGCAAAGGTCAATAAGAAATCTTTTATTCATAGCGACCAAACGGTAAATAAGCAGTTACAGGCGATTCAAGACCAATTTAAGGATTATCAGCTTGCCTTATACTTACTTGGTTTCTCGTCATTCTTAGAAGTAATGTTCTTAGGAAACTTTGACAAAGATTATTTAACAGGGATTTCTGAAAAATTGGAAAAATATTCCTTAAATTACAGAGAACTATACACAAAGTGCTATAATGAAATAGAAAGTTATTCATCAACATCTGTGCAGTCGTCAATGCTAAAAGGCTTTGCAAAGGCAAGCACATCCGTTGGCAAGCTTGTGGAGAAAATCCCGGTTATTAGTAAGGGACAGGCTGATGAAGCATTGATTGCAGCAGGCGACAAATTAGACGAATTAAATGCCGGTAAGTTAAGAAGACAGATGAGTTCCTTAATCGAACGTCAAAGTAATACTATCAGACCATTTATTGAAAATATTGACACAGTAAATGAATTGTGTAACAAACCGGTACAATTATTAGTAGATAAAGAAAATCTTTATATTTCTACAATAGCATAGTTATTTCTGTATGGTTAAAGTCCGGTGTGAAATACTATCGTAATTATAACGGAGGTGCAATATGGCACTTGAAAATAAATTAGGGCTGACAAGTTCTGCCGACCTTGCTCGTGAAGAAGAACGCATCAGCAAGAAAAAGGCTGTTGAACTTTTTGAAACAGGCTTACTCGATACTCTTCCGGCAGGTAAGTTTGTAACATTGCAGGCAATCCACAAGTACCTCTTTGAGGATATTTATGACTTTGCCGGAGAAATCCGCACGGTCAATATGGCAAAAGGTAATTTTCGCTTTGCACCGCTTATGTACTTGCAATCGGCACTTGAAAATATTGACAAAATGCCGCAGTCAAATTTTGATGAGATAGTAGAAAAATATGTTGAAATGAATATTGCTCATCCTTTTCGTGAGGGAAACGGTCGCAGCACTCGCATTTGGCTTGACCATATCTTGAAAACCGAAATCGGCAAAGTTGTTGATTGGAGCAAGGTGGATAAAGAGGACTACTTACTCGCAATGGAACGCAGTCCGATTAAAGATGTAGAGATTAAAGTGTTGCTAAAAGGTGCGCTTACCGACGAAATAAACAGCCGAGAAGTCTATATGAAAGGTATCGACCACAGCTACTATTATGAGGGGTATACAACCTTTAAGGCTGAAGAATTATCATAACGAAACGAGGTGCAAATATGCCTGACAAGAATTGGCAATTTGAACTTGAAGAATATATAAAGCAAGGCGAACCCGACAAAGCCGAAAAAAGTGAAGCGTGGCAAACAGCCATCGGTTTGCAGGCTGTTGACGGGCTGAATACTTCTGACTATTTGTTAGACACCGCCAAAGAGCATATCGAGGGTAAAATCACAATCGACGAAGCTCAAAAGCGTATTCACAGTTACTATGAGCAGCGTTCTGTACGCACCGAAACGGAAAATGAAACCAAAGAAGCGGACATTGTTTCGGCAAGAATTGCAAAGTTGTTGGGAGAAAAAGCGTTTCAGTTTTCCCCCGCCGAGTGGCTTTCGATTCATCGCAGATTGTTCGAGGGCGTGTTCAGTCACGCAGGACAAATCAGGCAGTACAACATTACAAAGAAAGAGTGGGTACTGAACGGCGACACTGTTATTTATGCGGATTGGAACAGTATTAAGGAAACTTTGGACTATGATTTTTCCACCGAAAAGCAATTTTCTTATGAGAGTTTGTCGGTTGATGCGGCTGTAAAGCATTTGGCTAAATTTGCTTCGGATATTTGGCAAATTCACCCGTTCAGCGAGGGAAACACCCGTGCGACTGCCGTATTTATGATAAAATATATGAAAACATTCGGCTTTAGCGTAAACAATGACGCATTCGAAAAAAATTCTTGGTATTTTCGCAATGCATTGGTTCGTGCAAATTACAATAATCTGCAAAAAGGCGTCCATTCCACGACGAAGTTTTTGGAAATGTTCTTTTCAAATCTTTTGTTAGATACGCATTATGAACTGAAAAACAGATATATGCATATTGATTATGTAGGCGAAAGCAATTCCAAAAGTATCAACTCCAAAGTTTCAAAGTATCAATTTGATACTTTAGACTGTACTTTAGAAGAACTTGCGGTTTTAGAATTGGTTGCAAAGAACTCGACAATAAAACAGCAAGAACTTGTAGAAGCAACCGGAAAATCCATTGCAACCATAAAGCGAATTATGAAATCACTGCAAGATAAAAACTATATCCGCCGAGAAAGCGGAAAGAGATATGGCAAGTGGGAAGTTTTAGTTTGAGATATAAGGATTGAGGTATTAATTATGAACTTAAAAGCACTATCTTCGGAAGGTAAAATAGCATATTTAATTAAGCCGATATTAAAAGTGTTACAAGAAGCCGGCGGTCAATTAGAACGTTCCGAAATTAAAGAGCGTATTGCAGATATGGATGACCAAATTGCTGAATATTCTGTATTCGAAAAGAAATCAAAGCAAACCGGAAACACCTATAAAGAATTTAATTTTAAATTCAATTTTGCTATTAAAGACTTGTTCTTTAATGATTTTTTGACATATACAAATTCATCCCCCGTTACTTTAACAGAAAAAGGTCTATATCTTGATGTAGATAAACTTGATGTTAAAAAGGAAATTATTGAGCCGTCTAAGAAATATTGGGTTGAACTCAGTCAAAATAACAAAAAGAACAAAACTATTAATGTCAGCGACAGCGAGGAAGAAACTCAAGCAGAAGAAAAAATCAAAGATGATTTCAAGGAAAATCTGCTTACAGCTATTTCTAAAATGTCTCCTAAAAAGTTTGAAGCTTTTTCGAGAGCGTTGTTAAACCGTATGGGCGTTGAGTTTACCGAGAAAGGTGTTCAAATCAGTAATGACGGCGGTATTGATGGCTATGGCTATCATATTGATGCCAACGATTTCAGAACAACAAGAGTAGTTATTCAGTGTAAAAGATACAATGTCGCTCCGGTATCGGAGCCCGAAATCAATCAGTTCTTGGGTGCCATGAATAAGTATCAAGCTGACTATGGGGTGTTCATTACTAACGGCAGATTCACAAATGCCGCCAAAACCGCCGCAAGAGAAGGTTCACCTATTACGCTTATTGACGGCAATGAATTAGTAAGATTAGTTATTAGATATGAGCTGTACATAACACCGGTTAAGACTTATGTGCTGGACGAGTTTTATAATACGGAGAAATAGTTTTGAGCGTACTTTCATTTATTGAAAAGCAAACGATTTGCCGATTGTTTGGAATAAGTAATGGATGGTATAAAAAATCAAGCTTGGGATATTTTTCATGTCAGTCAATGGAGTACATTCTATTATAAAAACACAGAAAACGATGTGTACGCATTAGCCTCGGATGACCACACCTTGAAAATGATAGTGGCAAACAGTATACCCGATGGACAAAGCCGTGTGCTTATAGATTATTTTTTCAATACCCTCTCTCAACAAAAAGCAATTGATGATTTTTATGAAGAAAAATTAGGAATTAACCGACGAAAGCCATTTGAAAAGAATGAACACGAAAAAGGGCTTAATATTGTAAAAACAGTGCTAAAGCAACAGCTAATGGAGTTACAGAATATAGTAAATGGGAGTGTAAATACATAATGGATTGGAATTTGTTTTGGACTGCTTTTGGAGCGATAGGCGGAACTTTAGGCGCTCTAGCAACATTTGTTGCGGTTATTGTTGCATTATGGCAAACTAAATTTAGCTATAAGAAAAAATTACAGTTATCATTTTCTGATGATATAACCATTGTACCGGAAAACGGAAATAAGTTTTATCATTATGTAGGTGTTACCATTACAAACATAGGAAATCGAGATGTTGTGATTCAGAACTGGGGATTTGAACTTGATGATGGATCACAAATGCTAATTGTTCCTGACACTTCGCCGCTCGGACGAGTATTGCAAGTACAACTTCCGTACAGATTGCAGATTGAAGAAGGCACTACATTGTATTGTGAGAAAACTTTATTTCATAACGCCATTTTAGAGTGCATCGAAAAGGGAAAATTGAAAGAAAATGAAAAGATTATATTTTATGTTTCAGATAGCACGACTAAAAAACATTATGGGCTAACGAACAAAATAGCAAGAGATTTGTTAAAAGATACTGCATCTAAGAATAAGGAAAATTAAATATGATGGGTTTTTAGTGTGTTTCCCTAACGAGCAAAAAGAAAGGCACAATCTGCAGATTTTTCTTCTGTCGGCTGTGCCTTTTACTTAGTGAAAATTAATTTACTGTTTACAATTTCGGTGGTCCTGTCACGGATATTATTCATTTTTTGAGACTACAACACATATCGGTTGCTTTGAGTTCTTCGGTTACATTCCTTTTTTGGCGAGTTCTTTTACCAGCCGATAAAAAAGTTCCTGTGCCTGTTTTTCGGTATCGGCAAGGTGGGAATGAAGTTTGCCGGAAGTGAGCAGATTATAATAAAACTTTTCGATGGTGCTTTAAGTAGGTTAACCTGCGTTGTCCCCATACTCTGATATAACTGGTTTCTTCTTTCGCCGGTAAAGTTAAATTTGGCAAAATATAATCGCCTTGCCAGGTATATTTACCGCCGAATTGTTCAAATAATGTGTTGTTCATAGTAAAACCTCCTTTGATACTCAAATTGTACCAAAGGAGGTTTTCTTTTGCGAATGTACGATTTATAAAAAAGAAAGAGCGAGACTTCAAATCTCGCTCAGTCTGGTAGAGCTATTTACTTTTTCTGCCAACCATTTCCGGGTTTCTGCGTAGGTGGTAACCTATCCCCTGAATCAATATGAACAATTCTTGGATCATTCACTTGTCCACCACGAGGACCAACCTCGACATAAGTCCCAGGCCGCTGATTGTCAGTGCCAGGTTTAATAGGCTTTGGCATTTTGTAACCTCCTTTCCTTAAAGATGTGTATATTATACCATATGTGTAGCATTAAATCAATGCTCGCATCACAATATATAGTATTTTAATGCTATTCTATCTTTACAAGCTTTCAAAATAAGCTTATTTCTGCATATTTTTAATGACGCTTTCGGGAATCTCGGCTTCCATTTTTATTGCATAGTTCCCTTTATACCGACCTGCCGGTGCAGAATAACATTCCGGGAAAACTTTTCGATTTTCAAGATATTGGATAACATCTTCCTTTTTGATTTTATAGCATCGTGTTTTCTTGCCGTTGTATTCGCACGGTATCTTTCCGCTTCTGAGCAAATACTGTGCCGTTGATTTACTAATGTGACAGATTTTATACAGTTGGTCTTTAGTTATAATTTTGGGAATTAAGTCCCAGTTGATTGCATTTTCTTTCATAGAAATACACCTCTTAAATTTTTTGTCGGTGTAGAAATACAGCCATTTTATATTATATTGCCTCAGTTCTTTCCTAAATCACGAAAAAGTCGCCTTTATTCAAACCTACGTTGTTTGGTGGACTTTTGACAGTATGTTCTAAAAAGCCTTTTATATCAAGTTTTTTCGTCAAATACTAAGCCGCCTGAAAAAGCCTTTGAAAATCTCTAAACTGCCACTTGTATATAAAACTCGAAATTTTGCCGTGATATTGAGTTAAAAAAAGCGTTGGAGATTTGATTCTCCAACGCTTTTTGTTTGTTTTTTGTGCTTGTGTATTCAATTTAGTATTCTATCATAATTCACAAAGACGTCTGCAACAGACAAACCAAGATCAATAATTATCGCCAATTCATATTAAAACTAATATACCATTATTGTATATCATTATCACGGAATACCATTATATTTTTATTAAAGTAAAGATAGCGTGAATGTTAATTATTTCGTTGCCGAAAATAAGTCTATTAATCTCGTGTCATTATGTATCACCTTTTTAATCTACAACAGTAGAAATTATTAGGGATTATTAATCCAAAAACATTGTACAGAATTAAACAACTTATCTACAACAGTAGAAATTATTAGGGATTATTAATCCAGATAACTTAAAATGTAACTGCCATATCTACAACAGTAGAAATTATTATGGATTATTAATCAGGATAAGAGAAAGAGAGAGAATGACAAATCTACAACAGTAGAAATTATTAGGTATTATTAATCATCGGCATCCTTATCTACTCGACTAAATCTACAACAGTAGAAATTGTTAGGGATTATTAATCCAAAAATTGAATACCGTTTGACTGATAATCTACAACAGTAGAAATTATTAGGGATTATTAATCTATAGTTCAATACAGGTTTATCCACTTATCTACAACAGTAGAAATTATTAGGGATTATTAATCCATCTGTATGAAAAGGGCTATCTGGTATCTACAACAGTAGAAATTATTAGGGATTATTAATCCTTTTGAAATGCAAATTGGCTACAATATCTACAACAGTAGAAATTATTAGGGATTATTAATCCAAGATGCAATGAATACTGCGCATAAATTTGATAAATATATCCGTCATAAACGGTTTTGATCTTCTTTTTGCGTTCAGTTAGAATACCTGTTTTTCGTCAAAAACATCAATTTTCCCAACCAAATTATATTTTTCACAATACACACTTATACCCTGCAACATACCCTTTTGGGTTGAGTATGTTGCAGAGTCGGCAGGGCAGAATATAAAATCATTTAATTGAAAGGTTGTTCGCTCATCGCTGTGTATATTCAAGCCATTCGGCATTCGTTATATTAAGCTTTGCTTTATTAAGCATATCATCCGGAGTGTCTTTTAATACATTTATTGCCCAAAGTGCTTTTCTTGCAATGTTATATGCACCGTTAGCATCGGCATCGCAAGGCAAAGCGGCATTTGTTCCTTTATAATTACGACTGTCATAGAACTCACCACTTTTATTTGCAACAGGAGAGATGAGGTAGTCATCTTCCGGTAATGTGCTGCCGGTAATACTGTTTCTCATCTGAAGTGTTAATGAAAGAAGTTTGATCAATCGCTTGTAAAAATCAACATTGGAAATGCTTAAAATAGAATCCTTAAGATTGCCTTTATAATCAATGCCGAATTCATTAAACAACGACTTAAATGCATCGGTAAGAACAATTTGCTTATTGTCCCACATATTATTCTTGTCTTTGTTTCGGAAGGTTAAAATTCTGCTTGAATTAGTGCAAACAGTCCAAGTCTTTTTGAAGTCTGAATTGCATCTCGGGAATTTGCTGTAATCAATATAGAACTCAAACATATCGGTGTTTACATTATATTTGATATCATCAATTGTTTCGAATAACTTTTTCGCCTCCGGCACGCTTGTGTTGCATTTTGGCTTCAAAAGATTAACAAAACCTGTTACCGGGTCTATTTTACTTGTATCCCACGCAGGAACATAAAAAATGATACCGTTTTGCTTAGCCTTATTTACGCCGTCAAATTTATTCGTAAGCTGATATGCTCTTAAAAGGCCGCCGTTTTCTGTTGGGTCTGCCTTTTTATCAATGAGCAAATTGAGTTTTGAAATAAGCATATTTTCAAATTTTTGATAAACTTGCTTTTCAACAGGAAATCTGCCACGCTTAAAGCCAAAATTCAAATCCTCCATGGCGATAACAGCGTCATATTTGACGACTAATTCACAAATTTTGTGAACAACCTGGATGATATAGCCTTCTTTGAGTTCCTTTATATTTTCAACAGATGTCCAATTCTTTCTTGCTTTATCTCTTTCCTTTTCCTTTTTATCCAAAAGCCTTTGATAATCAACTCTGTGTCCGTTATCGCTGATTATTTCATTAAGCGACATTTGCTCAACGATTTTACCGTTTGAATTGATAACGCTTATATAAATCAGGTTTCTTTCGCCTCGGTCAATGCCGATGACATAATTATCATCTTTATATTTAACCGCCTTGCGAACATCATAATTTAAAAATTCCTGACCGTGTGCCTTGAAATTGATTGTAATAGGTAAATGAAGTGAAAATTGCCTTTTGGTAAATCTCTTGTCTTTTACAATATCATACTCAAAAACGCTTTCTTTTTTCTCGTTATCAGGGTTTTTATTTTCTATCGGTTGATTGGCTTGATGGGTGATTTTTTCCTTGTCATTTATACTTGCTTCACGGTAGAACATCTCGGCTTCACCGTTGAGCTTGTAAACTACATTGGATAAGTTTCTCTCGTCAAAAAGCATTTTGAAATATAAAGTATGTAAATTAGGAGTTCCTTTGCTGTACTTTGAGAAGTCTTTATTGTAGATTTGGAAAAGATAGATATATCCGTTGTCTACAAGCCCATCAATATAGTTTTTAGATATTTTATTAAATCTTACAGAATAACCCTGATCCGAAATTTCTCGATAAAATTCACTAATATCGTTATAGCTTTCTGTAGGAGAAAATTCAAATCCGAATTGTGACCAATCATCATGTTTTTCAATAGATTCTTTGAAATAATCTATAAACTCATGACATTCGGCTTTGTTAAATGTTGCTCCTTTTTTGAAACTTTCTCTTTTGCGAATGTCAAGTATTCTGTCTGACGGTTGGAATGTATCAATGTTTTTAGTGGCAAAGAAAACCTTTGGTAACATTTTATTGGGACCTGGTAAAAGCTTATATTCCATTTTTTCATAATAATCCTCATCATAAGAGGTTACCTCAGGTGCATCAACAAAAACCTTACTGTGTGATTTGCCCATAACGGCAAGATAGTAAAAACCATCTTTATGTAAAAGAACAGTTCTGTAATCGCTTTCTTTGTTTTTATCCCATCCGCCAAGAAGTTGAGGATTGTCAAAATTTAATTTAATTTTGTCTTTGGAATAAGGCTTTTGGGTAATGTAGTTTCTAACTTTATCGTAAAGCCTGTCGATATCTGCTATTGAGTCATAATGCGAAGTGAATTTGCCGTAAAAAAGCTCATCCTTGTTTTCTTCCTTACCGGTACCGTTTAACGGTTTAATAAGCTTTTGAAATTCCTTTATTGCATCAAGCAGGTTTTTAACTAACTCTGTTGCTTTTTCATTTTTATAAAGTCTTTTATTGTAGCTTGTTTCATAATCGGAATTTAGCAATTCCTGCGCCTGCAAATAAGCTTCTTTTATTTTGCTGTTACATTCATTGATTGAGGAAATATACCAATCGGTTATTTCGTTGCCGTTTTCGTTGCCAAGGTTTTGAAGATCAAAAAGCGAAAAGCTTTTTATTGCTTTATATATCTTGTCTCGTTTTTCAATATATTTATCAATTTTTGTTTTGCTTGTTACGGGATGCAATGCCTCGTATTTCTCGTTCCAAGCTGAGCGTAATACATTCCAAGAGTTAAATGCACCGTTTGAAATATCAGTAATGGCCACACCTGATTTTACAAATATTCCATTGGCATTATAAGTGTTTAATGATTGCAAAAGCTCTGTTAGTAAATCAAAATCACCAATGTGGTTGTTATAATAATCACCAATCGCATACAACACTTCATTGTCTGAATTGAATTTCTCGGGAATGAACGATACACTGTCCTTTTCGCTCAAAATTTGTTTATATAAAGGCTTCATCAATGGCAATCTTTTTGATTTTTCATTTTTTGCAACCTGCTGGTTATAAAGATTTATGTATTCATTAAGGCCTTGGATTTTAGTTTTGTCAGAGCAAGTATATCCGCCAATCATAGAATTATAAATTTCAATGCCTGATTGAGCTAAAACAAATTCAAAATAATCAACAGAAAAAATATCTTCAATATTTCTGCCGAATATATTATATAAATCTGAGTTTAGCTTTGTGATCGTTTCATCAGAAAGATTATCAAATACTTGTTGAAAACTTTTTACATTATCTAAAAAGCGTGGCAGGTTGTCATTTATACAGCGATAAGCTATTGCGGTTGATTTTCCATCACTAGAATACATATTTTTTCGATTCGTATGAAAACCGTTAAAATATGTTGTAAAATTTTTAAAGCATTCAACCGTTTCTTTTTCATTTTCATCTGTTAAAAAAGCCGGCAAATCTTCACATATTAACTCTTTTCCAAACAATCTTTTTTTATAGATTTCAGTTGATGTTAGCTGTTTTGATATTTGCTTTCGCATATCATTTTCTAATGATTCCATAGCCTTTGCGTCGGAATCGTCCTTGTTGCTTTTCCAATATAAATTTGCATATTCATCAACTTTTTCAATTCCTGCTTTGCTCAACACGGATTCAATATATTCTTTGTGAAAGCGATCAATATAGCCTTTAACCTTTTCATAATTCTCTGCTCTTTGTTTATCCCTTTCAAGCAAAAGATTTTTATTAAAATTATTTTCTGTTTCCCCAACGGGAATTAAAGCGAATCTTAAAGTTTTGGATAATGGATAACGATTTATAAATTGCTCTTTCATCTTTTTTCTCCTTGCTTTTTTATTTTATAATACCATTCTCTTGCTATTTGGTCAATCAAATTTGGTTACTATGTATTTTAAGTCCACTTTTTGGTACACTTATATTTTTTTGCAAAACATTAATGCTTTTAATTACTGTGTTTATGATATGTAGGCGCTTACGAGTGCTGCTTTTTAACTATTTTTCATTTCTTACTGTTTGGAAGTTTCAATTTGGAATTTCCGCCGAATAATGAAGTTATTTTTATATATAATAGAATTAAAAATTGCAAATAATGTTGCAAATTGTTAGAAAAAGTCAAATATTATGTTGCAAATTATGATACACAATTAAAAAGGCGTTGGAGATTGATTTCTCCAACGCCTTTTAACTATCTTTCATTCCTTAATATTTGGCAATTTCAATTTGGAGTCTCCGCCTAATAATGAAATTGCGGTACCTGCGACGGTCACTATTACAACTCCGGCGATTGCTAATACATCTCTTATGAATTTTTTGTTTTCTGAATCTTTTTCATCCATCATTTTTTGCACTTCTTGCATTTTATCTATGATTTGCATTTTTTCATTTAAATCTAAATCTGTATCATCTAATAATTTATCAAGTGAGTCTAAAATTTTATCACAAGCATTATAGTACTTTTTTACAGTATCATCGTTTTGATTTAGAGCAGATTCGATTTCTTGCTTATAATCAATCATAATTGATTTCATAACTGAAGAAAACTCGGGAAATTGTTCAATGGCTGCTTTTGCAACCTCAGGCTCCATATTTGGGACTAATGATACAAATTCAATTACCTTTTCTTTTGATAAATGCCTAAAATCGTCAATGCCTAATTTGTCTAATACTTTTTGTTCGTTTAATGGCTTTTTTGAATTTTTCATATTGCTCTCCCTCCATATTGATAATATCATTTTAATTTAATTATAACACTTTATAATGTGTTGGTCAATTTAATTGTAATTTAACGAAGCTGAGTTAAATTATCTATAATTTTCTTTTCAAGTTCTTTTTGTTGACTTGCAGTTAAGCAGTTTGATGTGCGTACGAGGACGGTTCCTACTACTGTATGTGTTCCGGAAGCTGTTCTTGTGCCGTCAAATGTTGCAAGATAATCCCTTCTTTTAATTGCATCATCTTCTGTGGCGTAAACTTCAATGCATCCTCCGCCGTTTGTTCCGTTTTCGATAATTGTACCGTCAAGCCAAATTTTATCCTTTTCTTTGATTTGGCTTGAAGCAAAGTATATCGCCGCTGTGTATCCTCCAACTTTGTTCAAATTGCCGTTTGGATCGTTATCCTCTGTAACTGCCGAATATCCTGTGATAGTGTCAATGTCCTTTATTCTGTTAATAACAAATGCTTCGCTTGGATTAGTAACTTGTTTCATAATTTTTATACTGTCTTCAAGTTCGGATTTAACAGATAAGAGGGTTTCGTTTGCTTTTGTATAACTGATTTTTTTTAACTTATCATTTACGAGTGCGTTGATTTTTTTGGCATTGCCTTCTTTTTTCGGTATTTCAACAATACTTGCTTTTGCATCTGTTATTGCAGTTTCAAGAGCAGGGATTGTAGAATTATCATATGGTTTTTCTTTTGAATCTATCAGAGCTTGGCTGTCGGATATGGAATTTTCAAGCGTTGCTTGTTCGGCTTCAATGCGTGAACATTCGCTGTTGTAGGCGGCTACAGCCGCCTTTTTTTCTTCTCCGCAACCGGTGAATATTATTATTATCATACTGATCATTACGATAATAATTCCTAAAGTTTTAATGCTTTTCATAGTTTTATTTCTCCTTTTTGTTGTGTTCTTTAATCATTTTTCTGATCCATTTTTCACTGTAGCCGTATTTTGTGGCAAGTTGACGAATGTTTTTACCGTCATATTCTGCCACAATTCTTGATGCGATAAATTCTGTTGTGAAAAAGTTCACCGGAAAAGTGATTTGCTGACCTCGGTATGTAGAATATATCGTTATTGCCGTCTCAATGCCAAGCGTGTTGGCAATTTCGTTATACACACCGTTTAAGTATTCGCTTTCAATTTCATTTGGGTTCATATTTATATAAACCTCTTTCATCTTTACTGCCTCCTATTATGCTTTATCTGTGTAGATTTGTATAGAGCGACAGTTCATAGGAACATTTCCTTGTAAAGTTCCTTAAACTTAATTTTCACTCATAATAGGGCTTGTAAATTTTGCGAGGCAAAATAAAAACACCACCTGATAGCAGATGGTGTTCGTTGTATTTATTATTTGTAGCTTTTGGATGCTGTTCTTAGTTAAATCAATTTATATGGCTTTGTATGCTTTTGTTGTGAGGGGGCTTTTATACCGCTATGCAAAATTCGTATGTAATCGGCTGAATTTGGTTATTTTTAGCCCAATTTGTACGCTGAAATTGCACAGTTCGTACAGGACACATTACATTAACCATCTGGCCGCCTACGGAACCGGCCTGCTTAGAAGTCAGGTCGCCGTTGTAGCCCTGCTTCAGATTTACGCCCACTTCAGAAGCAGCTTCCATCTTAAAACGGTTCAGGGCTTCCTTAGCCTCGGGCACAACACTCTTGTTGCTTGCCATTGCGAATACACTCCTTTTTCGTAAACTTGCGTTTGCACCAATAGTGTATGTGTCGCAAAGACAAATAAAACTGAAAAATTTTTACAGTTGGCTGGCAACGAAGCGTTTCGTTTTGCCATCTATTTTTTAATTTTTGTACAAATGACGCAGTCGCGCATTCGCCGGGAAGCATTTGTTGTAATGCCCCCCGGAGAGCGGCCGGAAGGGATAACCCACCGCATTCTCGCTTAAATGCCCGCGGCGCTACGGCAAGTGCACGGCGCTAAAGTTGATGATGTGCTTATGAAATGCACGGCGGCGGAGTCAAAAGACTCCGCCGCCATATTGTGTGCATTCTTTTTTCCGTTTATCTGATTACTGCACTTCCTGCACGGTGGTCTCCGGCTTAGTTGTGCTTTCCGGCTCCGTGGTAGTCTGTTCGGCGCCGTACACCTGAAGCACCACCTCGCTGCCCACGGCAGCAGTGCTTTTGGCGTCCGGGGTCATACCGTACACACTCTTCACGGTGCCCTCTTTATAGCTGCCGTCGTTATAGACAGTCACTGTGGTCACCTTAAAGCCCTTTGCCTCCAACTGCTTCTTGGCTTCTGCCACATCCAGACCGCCTACATCCGGCACTTCCTCTGTCTGAATCCCCTTGCTCACCGTCAGCACAATCTGCGTGCCCTGGGCCACACTCTCGCCCTTCTTCACGCTTTGCGCGATGATCACGCCTTCCGCGGCTTTGTCTGAATACTGGGCGTCATAGGTGATGGAAAACTGCTTGTTCCATGCGCCGTTGTTCTTAATGTCACTCTGGGTGTACCCGGCAGACACAAAGTCCGGCACAGTATAATTTACAGAGGAGACAGTCTGCGTGGTATTCTCTCTGCCATCCACCAAGCCGGAAAACTTTACCACATAAATACCCGCTGCCACGGCAGCCACAATCAGCACCACCAAAATAATAATGACGGCCTTATTTTTGCCGCCCTTGGGCTTCTCTTTCGGAGGGGCGCTGTGGCGCACATCCGGCTGGGGTGCAGGTTGAGGCTTTGGCTCCGGCTGGGGCGGCTGGGCTGCTTCCGCTGCCTGAGCCACCACAGAAGGTGCCGCATTGAGCAGCTCCCGCAGACGTGCTGCGCTCTGTGCCCGGTTCTCCGGGTAGATCTGCAACCCGGCGCCAAGGGCACGAATCACATGGGTGGGAATACTCTCTGCGATCTTGTTGGGAATCATCAGCTTGTCATTGGTCTCTCTGGACGGAGCATCCGGCGGATTGCTACCCACCAGTGCCCGATAAATACAGGCGGAAAAGGCATAAATATCCGTAGCCGGGCACATTTTCCGGTCATTGTCGTACTGCTCAATGGCGGTGTAGCCCTCGTTCAAATTAAATTCCAGATCCGACTGCACCGTATTGCACTGGGCGATACAAAAGCCCTTAAGACGCACCTTACCGTCCGGGCACAGCAGCAGATTGTCCGGCGTAATGGAGCCGTGAATCACACCCCGGTCATGGAGTGCCTCCAGGGTGGTCAGCACCGGCATAAACATAATGCGCGCCTGCTCCCAAGAAATGTAGCCCTCCGGGGTGCGCAGCAAAAATTCCCGCAAGGGCACGCCGTCCACCGGCTGAGACACGGCATACACCGTCTCGTTGGCAGGGAACACATCATACACCGGCAGTGCCGCCGCCAGGGTGCGCAGCTGCATCATGGTCTGCCACAAAGTGGTGAAAGACCGCTTATAGCCGTCAAAATTCTTACGAAAACGCTCCCGCACATGCACCTCCCGGTTGCCCTCCAACCGATTGGCAATACCCTTGGGCAGAAACTCCCGCACCACACAAGGCGCCTGCAAGGTACGATCATAGGCGGCATACACCGCAGCGTCGCTCTCCCAAGCCTGCACATGGCCCAGTACATACCGGTCCTGAAGCACCGTGCGCAGGGGCAGAAAGCTGGTGTCGTTCTCCTGATCGTTATCAAACCCGCAGCCGGGGCAAACGCTGCCTGCGGTCAGGGGCGCAAAACAATTCATACACAGTCGATCTGTATTTTCCAAAAAAGATCCCTCCAAATCAAGACCTTATACTATAGCAGTTTTATAATAACAGCCGGTTGATTTTTTGTCAACCGCACTTTCGTAAACAATCGGTAAACATCCCCTACCCCGCCGGTTGAAACCGCGCATCTTTTCGTGTATAATGAGGGGTACAAAACAAATGAACCGAAGGAGTTTTTGAATATGAATTTTAAGCAGTTGCCAAACGGCATGTGCGAGGGCTTTGCCCTGCTGAAAAAATGCGATGTAAAAAAGACCAAAAACGGCGCCGCCTACCTGGATCTGATACTGGGAGACAAAAGCGATGAGTTGCCTGCCAAACTGTGGGACTATACGGACAACGGCCTGTTTGCCCCGGATATGGTGGTCAAGGTGCGGGGCACTGTGGAGCAGTATAACGGTCGGGATCAGTTCCGTATTTCTCAGATCCGCCCGGCAGCGGACAGCGACAACTACAACCTGTCCGATCTGGTGCCCGCCAGTGAGGTGGGCGGCGCCCAGATCTATGATATGCTGATGCGCCGGGTAAATGCCTTTCAGGACGCGGATTTTAAGGCCATTGTGTCCGGCATTATGGAGGACCATAAGGAGGCACTGGTGCGCTATCCTGCCGCCCTGCGGCTGCATCACGCCATAGTGGGCGGGTTGATGCTGCACACCGTGTCCATCGTGCGTCTGGCCGAATCTCTGTGCCAGATTTACCCCAATGTGGATAAAGAACTGCTGCTCTCCGGCGCCATTCTCCACGATGTGGCCAAAACATGGGAACTGGAGGCGAACAACCTGGGGTTGGTCAAGGGCTATACCACCGAGGGTGAGCTGATCGGTCACTTGGTCAAGGGCGCTATGTATATTGACGAAAAGGCACGGGATCTAGGCGTGGCACCGGAAAAGGCGGCACTGCTGGAACACATGCTATTGTCCCACCACGGTCAGCCGGAGTACGGCTCCCCCGTGCGGCCCATGTTCCTGGAGGCGGAGATTCTCTCTCAGCTGGACGCACTGGACGCCACAATTTTTGAAATTCACGCTGCCACCTCCAAGGTGGAGCCGGGCAAATTTACCGACCGGCAGTGGGCGCTGGACAATCGCAAGCTGTTTAACCACGGCCGCACCACCACCGAGCACAAGGTTAACTTAGGAGAATAACACAATGGAAGTAACGCAAGAAAAGTGGACAGAGATCACCGTCACCGTGGATACAAAAGACATTGAGACCGCCGGCAACATTGCCAATATGGTGGTGCCTTACGGCATTTATATTGAGGACTACTCCGCTCTGGAAGAGGAGACCATGGAGATCGCCCATATTGATCTGATTGAAGCGTCTCTGCTGCAAAAGGACCGCACCAAGGGCATTATCCACATTTATATCAGCCCGGAGGAGAACCCGGCAGAGGCCATTTCTTTCTTAGAGGAGCGACTGCAAAGCGCCGGTATCGCCTACACCCTGGGCACGGACCTGTGCGCCATGGAGGACTGGGTGAATAACTGGAAAAAATATTTTCACCCCATGCCGGTAGGCGACAAGCTGCTGATCCGCCCCACCTGGGAGGACGCAGACCCCACAGACGGCCGCAAGGTGCTGCACATTGAGCCGGGCCTGGCCTTTGGCACCGGATCGCACCCCACCACCCGCCTGTGTCTGGAAACGCTGGAAAAGGTGGTCACCCCCGGCGCTACGGTACTGGACATCGGCTGCGGCAGCGGTATTCTTTCCATAGCCGCCCTACTGCTGGGTGCGCAAACTGCCTTTGGTGTGGATATTGACAAGCTGGCGGTAAAAACCGCCAACGCAAACGCATTGGAAAACGGATTTGGCGCAGACCGCTTTGTGGCCGTAGAGGGCAATTTGTCCGACAAAGTCAGCGGGCAGTACGATATTATTGTAGCCAATATTGTGGCAGACATTATTATGCAGTTCAATCCTCAGGTGGCGCAGTTCTTAAAGCCCGGCGGCACCTACATTACCGGCGGTATTATCGATGTGCGGGAGGACGAGGTGCTGGCCTCTTTCGCCGCCAACGGCTTTACCGTGCAGCAGCGATTTGAGGACAAAGGCTGGCTGGTATTTGTATTAAAGCACGCATAAGTCCGGCCTCCACTGACCGAAAAATCAGCCATCGGCAGTTGCAGACCCTATCGGCTCTATACGCTGTCCGATTATATCACACACAAAAACGCCCTGTACAAGCTGTACAGGGCGTTTGCGTTGCCGTTTTTTATTTTGCCTTCGTGGCGATCTCCTCGGTAATGCGGGCGATAAAGTCCTCCAGGCTGGAAGCACCCTCGTCGCCGTCCTTTCTGGAACGAACAGACACGGTGCCGGCCTCAATATCCTTGTCGCCGGCCACCAGCATATAGGGCACCTTCTCCATCTGCGCAGAGCGGATCTTAAAGCCGATCTTCTCGCTGCGGTCATCCACCTCGCAGCGAATACCGGCAGCCTCCAGCTTTGCCTTCACGGTGTTCAAATAGTCAATATGACGGTCCGCGATGGGCAGCAGCTTCACCTGCACCGGCGCCAGCCAGGTGGGGAACGCACCGGCAAAGTGCTCGGTCAAAATACCGATAAACCGCTCAATGCTGCCGAATACCACACGGTGGATCATAATGGGACGGTGCTTCTCGCCGTCCGCGCCCACATATTCCAACTCAAACCGCTCCGGCAGCTGGAAGTCCAGCTGAATGGTGCCGCACTGCCAGGTACGACCCAAGCAATCGGTCAGGTGGAAGTCCAGCTTGGGGCCGTAGAATGCGCCGTCGCCCTCGTTGACCTCAAAGTCATAGCCAAGCTCGGTAATGGCGTCCCGCAGGGCCTGGGTAGCAATGTCCCAGTCCTCCTTGGCGCCCATAGAGTCCTCCGGCTGGGTGGACAGTTCAATGTGATACTTAAAGCCAAAGGTGCTGTACACACTGTCGATCAGCTGTACCACGCCCTTGATTTCGTCCTTGATCTGCTCCCGGGTCATAAAGATGTGGGCATCATCCTGGGTAAAGCAGCGTACCCGCATCAACCCATGCAGTGCGCCGGACAGCTCATGCCGGTGCACAATGCCCAGTTCGCCCATACGCAGAGGCAGATCCTTGTAGGAGTGCATTTTGTTCTTATACACCAAAATACCGCCGGGGCAGTTCATAGGCTTAATGGCAAAGTCCTCGTCGTCAATAATGGTGGTGTACATATTCTCTTTATAGTGGTCCCAGTGACCGCTGCGCTCCCACAGCTTGCGGCTGAGGATAATGGGGGTAGAGATCTCCTGATACCCGGCAGCCGTGTGGATCTGGCGCCAGTAGTCGATCAACTGGTTCTTGAGGATCATACCCTTGGGCAGGAAGAACGGGAACCCGGGACCTTCCTCCATAATGGTAAACAGCTCCAGCTCCTTACCCAGCTTGCGGTGATCCCGCTTCTTGGCCTCCTCCAGCATTTGCAGGTGGGCCTCCAGCATAGACGCTTTGGGGAATGCAGTACCGTACACGCGGCAGAGCATTTTATTCTGGGCGTCGCCCCGCCAGTAAGCGCCGGTGGTGTTGGTTAACTTAAAGGCCTTTACGGCGGCAATGCTCATCAGATGAGGACCGGCGCACAGCTCGGTAAACTCACCCTGCTTGTAAAAGCTAATGTGCTCGCCCTTACCGGCGTGCTCGGCAATCAGTTCTACCTTATACGGCTCGCCTTTTTCCTCCATCAGCACCGTGGCCTCCGCCGGGGGCAGCTCAAAGCGCTCGATCTCCGGATTTTCCTTCACGATCTTCTTCATTTCCGCCTCGATCTTAAGCAAATCGTCGGTGGTAAAGGGCGTGTCGCCGCAGTCGAAGTCATAATAAAAGCCGTTCTCAATGGCCGGGCCGATGGTCAGCTTCACCTGAGGATACAGGCGCTTAACCGCCTGGGCCATAATATGAGATGCGGTGTGGTTAAAGGTGCGGCGGCCGTCCTCCTCATCAAAGGTCAGCACTTCAAAGGCGCAGTCGTCGCTGACGGTGGTACGCAAGTCCCGCACCTGGCCGTCGATCCGGCAGCAGCAGGCTGCACGGTACAGGCCCATAGAAATGTCCTTGGTAATGTCCGCCGCCGTCATAGGTGCGTCATACACCTTAACGGAGCCGTCCTTTAGTGTAATGTTCATAACAATTCCTCCAAAAAATAAAAAATCACCCTGCATACACAGGGTGAATGAAGATCCACGGTTCCACCTGAATTGCACAGCAAGATGCTGTACCTCAAGGCCCGGATAACGGCAGGCGACCGGCCGGTATTGGCGGCGCTCCGGGGTGGTAAGCGACAGCTGCACCGTGTGCCCTTGCAGCGTACAGGCACTCTCTGAAAAACGGCAAAAAAGCGGCGCTCTTGTCCCCATCAAAGCTTTCTCTATTTCTTATGGCTTATAGTAGCACCTTTTACCGTCCCTGTCAACCGAAACGGCCGAATTTTTTGCCTTTTCCTCCGCCTCCGGCGCAAACAAAAACTTGACAGATACCATATATAGGTGTATTATTATACAGAAGTTTTACATTTTGTTATGTAAGGCTTCTTTACAGAAATGCGTTAAAATGTAATTAAACTGTACCTTTTCTGATGATATTCGATTCGAGAGTTCCATCTCAAAAACGAGAAATTTATGCAGAAGGAGGTGCTGTTGATTATGAGTAATGTTGTGATTCCGGTGATCGTAGGCGCGGTTTGCGCCGCTGTTTTTGCCGTTTTAGGTTTCGTTTTGGGTGTGGCACATCGCCGCAAGACCGCAGAGAAAGAAATCGGCTCTGCCACCCAAGAAGCCACCAAGATCATCAATAACGCTTTGGCCGAGGCAGAAGCTTCTAAGAAAGAAAAAGTACTGGAAGCCAAGGACGAAGTGCACAAGCTCCGCTCCGACGCAGACCGGGATATCCGCGAGCGCAGAAACGAAGTGCAAAGACAGGAAAAACGCCTGAACCAGAGAGAAGAATATCTGGACAAAAAAGCGGATTCCCTGGAAGCAAAAAATGATAAAATCAGCGAAAAGCAAAAAGAACTTGAAAACAAATTACTCGAAGTCGATGGCATCAAGAAAAGCCAGTTTGATATGCTGGAGCGTATTTCAGGTCTGACCCAGGAGGAAGCAAAAAATCAACTGCTGGCCTCTCTGGAAGAAGAACTGGACACGGAAAAAAGCAAAAAAATCCTCGAATATGAGCAGATGACCCGGGACCAGAGCGAAGTGCTGGCGCGGGAGATCATCGGCACCGCCATTCAGCGCTGCGCCGCCGATCACACGGCAGAGACCACCGTCTCCGTTGTGGCACTGCCCAATGACGAGATGAAAGGCCGCATCATCGGCCGTGAGGGGCGCAACATCCGCTCCATTGAGTCCATTACCGGCGTTGAATTGATCATTGACGACACGCCGGAAGCCATCACCGTCAGCGCCTTTGACCCGGTGCGCAGAGAGATTGCCCGCCTGACCTTGGAGCGACTGATCCAGGACGGCCGCATTCATCCCACCCGCATTGAGGAGCTGTACGAAAAGGCCAAGCGCGAGGTAAATGCCACCATTAAGCAGGAGGGCGAGAAGGCTGTACTGAAAGCCAACTGCGGGTCCATTCACCCGGAGCTGGTGCGCCTGCTTGGTAAATTGAAATACCGTACTTCCTACGGCCAGAGCGTGCTCAAGCACAGCCTGGAAGTGAGTTATATTGCCGGGCTGATGGCCGCGGAACTGGGTGCTGATGAGCGACTGGCCCGCCGCGCAGGTCTGCTGCACGACATCGGCAAGGCTTTGGATCACGAGATGGAAGGCAGCCATATTGCCCTGGGCGTGGAATTTGCCCGCAAATATAAAGAGAGCGAAGCCGTTGTGCACGCCATTGAGGCGCATCACGGTGATGTAGAGTGCAAGACCGTGGTCGCCTGCCTGGTTCAGGCGGCAGACGCCGTATCTGCCTCCCGCCCCGGCGCCCGCCGTGAGAATGTGGAGAACTACATCAAGCGCCTGCAACAGCTGGAGGAGATCTCTTGCAGCTTTGAGGGCGTGGAGCGCGCTTACGCCATACAGGCCGGCCGTGAGGTCCGCGTGATGGTGAAGCCGGAAGTGGTATCCGACAGCCGTATGCCTTTTGTGGCCCACGAGATTGCCAAGAAGATCGAGTCCGAGATGGAATACCCCGGCCAGATCAAGGTCAATATTATTCGTGAGTCCCGTGCTTCCGATGTGGCAAAATAACAACAAAAGGGACGGTCTTTCCGTCCCTTATTTTTCTGGGAGGAATCGCAATGATCAAACATATTGTATGCTTCAAGCTGGCTGACCCCACCCCGGCAAATTGCCAAAAGGCAGCGGAAGTGCTCCGCTCTATGGATGGCAATGTACCGCTGCTGCGCGGGATTGAAGTGGGGGTCGATGAGCTGCGCTCCGGGCGCTCCTACGATGTGATCCTGCAGGTACTGTTGGACGATATGGCCGCTTTGGACGCCTATCAGCAGGACCCGTACCACTGCGGCGTGGTCAAGAAACACATGCACGCCGTGGCAGAAAACAGCATTGCCATGGATTACACGGTGGAATAAAAACAAGATCGCCGCACCGGCAGATAGTCACTATGGGACTATCTGCCATTTTTTTGCCTTTTTTTATCGTGGAAATAGACAAAAAATAAGTGCCATTTTTGCCGCTTTGCCGAAAATATGTCGCTGTCCCCGCCTTGCATTGACACGACCCCTCCAAAATGATAAAATGAATGTATCTATATAATATATAAATTTATATATAAAAGAGGAGCAAATTATGGACCAAACCAAGGAAATTGACATTGATCTGAAAAAGATCTTCTTTATGATGCGCAAGAAGGTCGTTTACATTCTGCTGTTCACCCTGCTGGGGGGCATTGCCGCCGGTTGCTTTACCGAGTTCTTTATCGACCAAAAGTACACCGCCAAAATCTCCCTGTATGTGTACAGTGATATGGATCAGCTAAGCACCCAAAGTTCCATCAGTTACAACGACTACACCGCCTCCACCGCTTTGGTGAAAAGCTACCTTGCCGTGCTGGAGAGCGACGCAGTGCTGGACAAGGTAGCGGAAAAAGTAGGGCTGACGGACGGCAGCACCATTAAGAACAGCATTACCACTTCCCAGGACGAGGACACCAATGTGTTTTATGTGTCCGTCACCACGACCAATCCCAAAACCAGTCAATCCATTGCCAACGCCGTAGCGGAGGTGGCTCCCGGTGAGATTGCCCGGATCATCAAAGCCGGCGGCGCCAACGTGATCGACTATGCCAAGGAACCAAAGACCCCCTCCTCCCCCAATTTAAAGAAAAATATCTTTCTGGGGCTGTTAATTGCCTTTGCCGTCTCCTTCGTTTACTTCTTTGTACGCGAGGCGTTTAATGCCACCATCACCTCTGTAAAGGATCTGGAGCGTGAATTCCAAATTCCGGTACTGGGCACCATTCCCCGCTTGGTGGCCACCCGCGACAAGCAGGCACCGCCTACAGACAGCGGCCAAATTGCCCCGCCGGAACCCCCTGTATCCATGAAAGGAGATGCGTAACCATGGCACTGAGACGCAACAAGAAAAACCCGGACGAGCGCGGGTTCAGCCGTAACGATCAAAAGAAAATGCTGGCAGCGGACACCCCCTTTGTGATCAAAGAGGCCTACAATACCATCCGTACCAGCCTGCTGTTTACCCAAAAGGGTGAAAGTTGTCCGGTATTCGTGGTCACCAGTCCGGACGCCAACAACGGCAAAACCATCAACACCATTAACCTGGCGATCAGCTTTGCCCAAATGGGCAAGCGCACCCTGATCATTGACTCAGATATGCGCAACCCCACCGTTCATCGTATGTTCAATATTCCGGTGACCAACGGCCTGTCTGAAATATTGGCCGGGCTGACAGACAACATCACTGTATCTAAGACTAATGTGGAAAATTTATCCATTCTCTCCTCCGGCAAAATCCCGCCCAATCCGGCGGAGTTGCTGGCCAGCTCCAGAATGGATCTGCTACTGAGTTTTGTCAAGGGGCATTACGACTGCGTGTTTATCGACACCCCGCCGATTAACCTGGTAACGGACGCCAGCGCCTTTGCCGGCAAGGTCACCGGCTATGTGATGATCGTTAAGGCCGGCAATACGGACATTCCCGAGGTGCGATCCGCCGTTGACGCGCTGGAAAGCATCGGCGCGGAGGTGGTGGGCTTCATCCTCAATGACGCCACCCCGGACCGAAAGAAATATTACTCCTACTACCATAAATATGGCCAAAAGTACAAATACGGCTACGACTACGGTTACAGCTACAACTACAAATAAACACAGGAATGATCAAACTTGAAAAAGTGGCAAAAAGTTCAGCAAACAAGTGAATATTTCGTCGATGGGATTGCACTGGTGCTGGCGACCCTGATCACCTATCTGGTATTTGGCAAAGGGCTGCACCGCATTTTGCTCTACACCGCGGATGAGTGGAAATCCTACTGCTTTATGATGTTTTTGGCCTACTCGGCCATCGCGGTGGGCTTTGCCTCCTCCATTGATCTGGCCAAACGGGAGCGGGTGATGGAGCTGCTCGCTGTATTGCGTAACTGCTCGCTAACCTACATGAGTTTTGCGGTACTGTTGCTGGTGTTTAAGAATCCGATGATCGACTCCCGTTACCTGTTTATCGGTTCCTACCTGTTGTTCATCCTATTCTCCTGCCTGGGGCGCTATGTGCTCAAGCGCGTGCTAACCAACAACTTCTCCAATTCCCGCAATGCCACGCTGGTGGGTGTGGTCGCCACCCCGGACCGGGCAGAGCAGTTTGTGCAATCGCTGCAAGAGGACTGGACCAAACGGGTAGACGGTGTGACAATCCTACATGCCGATGCCTTTGCTGCCACAGCCTCCGTGGGTAACCCGGGCGCATACCGGGCCATGCACAGCCGCACGGTGGAGAAGCGCTGCTGCGGCGTGGCAGTTCTGCCGGATCTGAGCAGCTTTTTAAGCTGGGTGCGCCTGTCCTCCATCGACGAGGTGTACATCAACTTCTCCGGCAAGAAGGCCAACTGGTCTACGGAGAATCTGAATGCCTTTATTGAAGAACTGGAAGATATGGGTGTGCTGGTGCACATCAACATCCCCACCCTGGAGCAGTTTGTAGAAGAAAGTAAGTTTAACCACATGCGCTGCGATATTGTGGCCGGCTACCCAATGGTAGGCGTATCTGCCGCCGTGCAAAATTCCAAGATGCTGGGACTGAAGCGATTTATAGACATTATAGGCGCCATTGTGGGGCTGATCCTCTCTGCTCCCATTATTTTGCTGGTGGCCGTTCCCCTGCTGTTGGAAAGCCGGGGTGGCCTGTTCTTTAAGCAGCAGCGGGTGGGCAGAAACGGCCGTCTGTTCTATATGTATAAGCTGCGGTCCATGTACGCGGACGCAGAGCAACGCAAAAAAGAATTTGAAGAAAAAAACCATATGCAAGGCCTGATGTTCAAAATGGACAATGACCCGCGGATTACCAAAGTGGGCCGCTTTATCCGCAAGTTCAGCATCGACGAGCTACCCCAGTTCTACAATGTACTGCGGGGAGATATGAGCCTGGTCGGCACCCGCCCGCCCACTCTGGATGAATTTGAGCAGTACAGTTCTCACCACAAGCGGCGGCTGTCCATGCGACCGGGCATTACCGGGCTGTGGCAGGTTAGCGGCCGATCCCAGATTGAGGACTTTGAAGAAGTGGTGCGCCTGGACTGCCAGTACATAGACAACTGGTCCCCCAGCCTGGATATTAAGATCCTGTTCAAAACCTTAGGCGTGGTGTTTACCGGCCGCGGGGCACAATAAGGAGGGCGACCATGAAAATCGCAATGATCGGTCACAAGCGCATTCCCTCCCGAGAGGGCGGCGTTGAGATTGTAGTAGAAGCCCTATCCCGCCGTATGGTACAGCGGGGCCACCGGGTCACCGTTTATAATCGCAAAAGCCACCATGTGGCCGGAACCGCCTTTGATGATCACAGCCGCTTACACAACCTGGACGGGGTACAGATCCGTTGGGTGCCCACCCCCAACAGCAAAAAGCTCAATGCCATTGTGTACAGTTTTTTTGCCACAGTGCGGGCGTTGTTCGGTGGGTACGACATCATTCACTTCCACGCAGAGGGTCCGGCGGCTATGGTGCCCTTAGCCAAGTGCTTTGGCAAAAAATGCGTGGTCACCATTCATGGCTTGGACTGGCAGCGGGCCAAGTGGGGCGGCTTTGCCACCCGCTTTCTCCGCTTTGGCGAGCGTATGGCCGCCAAGTATGCAGACGAGATCATCGTGCTGTCTGCCAGTATGCAGCAGTATTTTGCTGACACCTATCACCGCCAGACCGTGCGGATTGAAAACGGCATTGACCCACCGGAGACGGCGGACCTGTCCCCTCTGTCCCGCTTTGGACTGGAAAAGGACGGCTATATCCTGTTTCTCGGTCGCATTGTCCCGGAGAAGGGCATCCACTATTTAATCGACGCCTACCGCACACTGCAAACAGATAAAAAGCTGGTGATCGCCGGTGGTGCCAGCCACTCAGAGGAATATTTCAATCAGCTGAAAGCCAAGGCTGCCGGAGATGCGCGTATCGTCTTTACGGACTTTGTGCAGGGCGCGCCCCTGGCTGCGCTGTACGCCGGTGCCTATCTTTACTGTCTGCCCTCGGACTTAGAGGGTATGCCCATCAGTCTGCTGGAGGCCATGAGCTACGGCAACTGCTGCGTCACCTCGGACATACCCGAGTGCACGGAAGTATGCGGTGAACACGGCTTTGCCTTCCAAAAAGGCAACACGGCAGACTTAAAGCGACTGTTGGAGCAGCTGCTATCTCAGCCGGACATGGTGAAGCGCTGCAAGGCCACTGCCGCAGACTATATTTTACAAAAATACAACTGGGACCAAGTCACCGAGAGGACGCTGGAACTGTATGAACAGGTTAAAAGCGCAAAATAAAACCCACTTGCAATGGGTAGACCACACCAAGCTGCTGGCCTGCGCGCTGGTAGTGTTGGGTCACTTTGCCCAAAGTATGGTGCGTGCCGGTATTTTGCCGGACACAGCGGCCTACACCCTGTGTAACAGCGCGCTTTACACCTTCCATGTGCCGCTGTTCTTTATTTGCAGCGCGTACCTGTACCGCCGCTTTACGGTGCTGCACACATGTCGGGATTACGCCCGCCATGTAGGCAAGAAGGCACTGGCTCTGGGCGTGCCCTACTTTACCTTTGCCGGTGCGAACTATGCGCTGAAGCTGCTGTTCCCCGCCGGAGTCAATATGGCCGAGGAGCGGGGGCCGGTGGCCTACTTTTTCCTGAACCCGCCGGCGCCCTTTTGGTATCTACCGGTGCTGTTTCTCTTTTTCGTACTGATCCCCCCTGCGGGCAAAAAGGGCAGCTTGGCTCTGATCGCCCTGGGGTTATGTACCTATTTCATTTGCGGTCTCTCAGCTGCGGCTGTACTGCCCGGCTGTGTGCGCAGCGTGTTGCAAAACTTGATTTGGTTTGCCATGGGACTGGCACTAGCCAACACACCTGCCGATTTATTGCGCAAAAAGTCGCTGCCGCTGCTGTTGGGCGCCGGATTTTTATTGCTGGCAGGAATTACCTTTACCCTGCTCCACGGCAACCGGGTGCTTTCGCTGCTGTGTGGACTGCTGGCCTGCGGAGCGGTGCTATCCGCTACACAACTGTGGCACCCAGGCGAAAAACTGCGCCAGGCGTTGAACCTGTGCAGCCGGGACACTTTTCCAATCTATCTGCTACACACCATTTGTGCAGCGCCGGTACGCAGCCTGTTGCTGCACTTTGGGGTACAAAACCCGGTGGTGCACATTGCACTGGGGCTGGCCGCCTCTTTTCTATTGCCCATGGCGGCGGGTCGCATTGCCGCACGGGTACCGGTGTTTAATTTTTTTCTGTACCCCACCCGCTATATTCTAAAAAAACAGGCAGCCCCTTGTGCTGCTGTCGGGGAGCCATGAGATGAACATTCTCTTTATTAACAAATTTCTGTACCCCAAAGGAGGAACAGAAACCTATATGATGGGGCTGGGGGCGGAACTGAGCCACCGAGGCCACCGGATAGAATACTTTGGTATGGAGCACCGGGGCAATTGCGTGGGCAACCGCGTCGGTGCCTACACCAAAGATACCGACTACCACACCGCCAACCCTGTAAAAAAAGTGAGCTACGCTCTGCGCACGGTATACTCCACCCACGCCCGGCGGCAGCTGCGCCGGGTGCTGGAGGATTTGCAGCCCCAAGTGGTACACCTGAACAACTTTAACTACCAATTGACCCCTGCGGTGATCTTGGAAATACGCGCCTGGGACAAAGCCACCGGACGACACACCAAGATCCTGTACACCGCCCACGACTACCAACTGCTGTGCCCCAACCACATGCTCAATCGGCCGGACACCATGGAGAACTGCACCGCCTGCTTGGGCGGCAAGTACACCCCTTGTGTGCAACACCGATGCATGCACGGCTCACGGGCTAAGAGCCTGCTGGGCGCTGCCGAGGCTACCCTGTACCGCAAGGCTCATACGTACAAAGAGATCGACCGCGTGATCTGCTGCTCTGCCTTTATGCAAAGCCAGATAGAAAAACATCCGGATCTGGCCGGGCGCACCCGGGTGCTGCACAACTTCTGCACCGTGCCGCCCCGCCCGCAGGTGGAAAAAGAAGACTATGTGCTCTACTTTGGCCGCTTTGACAAAGAAAAGGGCATTGATACCCTTTTGGCCGCCGCCAAAGCGCTGCCTCAGCTGCACTTTGTGTTCGCCGGCAGCGGTACCATGGCAGAGGAAATTCAGCAACTGCCCAACGCCACAGATGTAGGCTTTTGCACCGGGGACGATCTGTACCGCCGCATTGCCGCAGCCAAATGCAGCATTTATCCCAGCGTATGGTATGAGAATTGCCCCTACTCTGTGATGGAGAGCATTGCGCTGGGCACGCCGGTGCTGGGCACCAATATCGGCGGCATACCGGAGCTGATCGAGGACGGCAAAACCGGCGTGCTGCTGCCCCCCGGCGACACCAAGGCCCTGGGCGCGGCGCTGTGCCGCCTGGACCTGGAGCCGGAGCGACTGGCGGCCATGACCGCCGCCTGCCGGGCAGACGCCTTCCTCTCCGTACAGGATTATACAGACAAGTTACTGTCTGACTATAACGCATAAAAATCAAACTGAAGAAAGAAGATCAGTATGGCTAAACGAACTCTATACGGCACTGTGATTGTTACCTATCGGTGCAACGCCCACTGCAATATGTGCGACTGCTTTAAGGACCCCACCCGCCCGGAGGAAGAGATCACCCTGGATGATATTCGCCTGCTGCCGGAAATGGCCTTTACCAACATCACCGGCGGTGAGCCCTTTATTCGCAAGGACATTGGCGATATTGTGGAGGCGCTGTACAAAAAGAGCAACCGTATTGTGATCTCCACCAATGGGTATTTTACGGACCGTATCTTAGAGCTTTGCCGCCGATTTCCAAAAGTGGGCATTCGCATTTCCATTGAGGGGCTGCAACAGACCAACGATACCATTCGCGGCATTCCGGACGGCTTTAATCGGGGCTACTCCACCTTAAAGAAACTGGTGGAAATGGGGCACCCGGATGTGGGGTTCGGCATGACGGTGCAGGACCTGAACTGTGAAGACCTGGTGCCGCTTTACAAGATCTCCGATGAACTGGGCATGGAATTTGCCACCGCCACCCTGCACAATTCTTTCTACTTCCGCAAGACGGACAATAAAATTGACGACAAATACAAAGTGGCCCAAAATTTTGAAGCGCTCATTAACGAGTTGCTGCACAGCCACAGCCCAAAAAAGTGGTTTCGTGCCTACTTTAACCACGGGCTGATCAACTACATATACGGCAACAAACGACTGCTGCCCTGCGATATGAGCAAGGACGCATTCTTTATCGATCCATTCTGCGATGTGATCCCCTGCAACGGCATGGCAAAGAAGGCCGTCATGGGCAATCTGCATGATATTGGCGACTGGGACACCTTGTGGAACAGCGACCAAGCCAAGGCCGTGCGCGCCGCCACCAAGCAGTGCGACCGCAACTGCTGGATGATCGGCTCCGTCTCTCCCGCCATGCACAAGTACATTTGGGTGCCCGCCTGGTGGGTGGTCAAGCACAAGTTCCTAAAAGGCGGCAAATATTCCCTCAGCGAAAACGCCTTTATCCCGGAAGCGCAAAAGGAGTGACCGTCATGCAAGTGGTACTCATTCTCGGCGGCGGTATTGGCAAGCGCTTTGGCACCGTCCTGCCCAAACAATATAATCTTATCGACGGCAAGCCGGTGATAGACTATGTGATCGAGGCTGCCCTGCAAGCCCGCCAAACGGATCGAATCGTGGTGGTCTGTGATCCACAATACAGTAACCATTCTCGATATATGAACCAAGGACAAGTAGAGATCGTGCCCGGCGGTGCCGAGCGTTACGATTCTCTGCAAAATGGGCTGAACTACATTGAACGGCACTACGACTGCCAAAAGCTGTGTATTTTGGACGCAGTAGCACCCTTTGTATACCCGGAACTGATTGACGATTATTTTGAACGACTGGATACAGCAGACGCTGTTATCACCTGCCAAAAAATCACCGGCTCCTTGGGGAATTATGCCTTTGATCCGCTGGATCGGGAGGACTACTATATTACGCAATCTCCGGAGGCCTTTCGCTTTCCGCTGCTGCTGGCGCATTTTGACCCGCATTTTCCCTCAACGGAACTGGCCTGGCAACTACCAAAGGACAGCAAAAAATATTTAAACTTCAACTTTCCACAAAACACAAAAATCACATACGACTTTGATTTGGAATACGCTGCTCGTATGCTGCCCCATTACCAAAAGCAACGCAGCTCCGATGACCAATTGTCGCCGGGTGAACGGGTACTACAGGCGGTGCAAGCCCATATTGTGGATAAAAGTGCTGCACCGAACGCGGACTGGCTGCAACAACTGTCTCACCTGTATGACAAGTTAGCCAAACAATGGGGGCTGCAGTCCTTTGATGTCTATCACATCAGCACCTATGGGCTGGTGCTGGAGACGCAAAGCACAATCTATGGTGATGTGGTACTGAAAATGATACCGCCTTACACTGCGCGCTACCCGCGCGAAAAAGCAGCCTATCAACAACTGGCCGGGGACTATATGTGCCCGTTATTAGCCACCGATGATGATTGTTGTGCTCTGTTGCTGCGCCGCATTGCGCCGGGCAAATACGCAGACTTTGACGACAATATCTGCCTGACCGACTTTTTCAATCGCGTAGTATGCACGGCCAAAGAAACGGTACGCCATCCGGTGTTTCCCGCTTACCGCGTAGACTTGGAAGCAGCACTGCAACGCAGCCAGACCGCGCCGTTTTTGACCGGATCACTGGAACAGGAGGTGCGAAGCGCCCTGGCACTTTATGACACGCAGTTCAAAAACAGCAAAACTTATTTGCTCCACGGTGATCTGCACCATTATAATTTGCTGCGCACCGCGGAAGGCTATCGTGCCATTGACCCCATCGGCTGCCTAGCGCCTATTGAATTTGAATTCACCCGCTTCATACGCAACGATATTTTACAACACCCGGGATTTGATCCAAGGGAAAGACTACAACTTTTGTTGCGGTACTTCTCTCGCTGGGCAGAACCGAAACGGATACAGGCAGCACTGCAAATTGATCTGAGTCTGACCGCCGTAAACGCCACTTATGAGAGCACAGAGCCGGCTGCCGCAGAAACACAGTTGGCACTGCTGCAAATTGCAAAGGCAGGAACAAAATGAAGCCCATTCCAAAAGAAGATATACAGTCCTTAGAGCGTGACATTCTCTTTCAAGTACTGGACTTTTTTGAACAATACCACATTACTTACTTTACCAGCGGCGGCACTACCCTGGGCGCAGTGCGCCACGAGGGGTTTATCCCCTGGGATGATGATATTGACCTGTATATTCCCAGAGCGGATTACAACAGAATGCTGCAACTGGCAGCCAATCGCACCATCGGTAAAAACATCCGTATCTACAAGCCGGGAGACAAAAACTATATTTATCCATTTGCCAAGGCGTGCAATACCAATACGCGCTTAAACGAGCAAAATGTGCGCCACAGAGAGCAGGACATCGGCATATTTATTGATCTGTTTCCGCTGGACAAATTCTATGACGATCCGGTACGCCGCAATCTGCTGATCTTACATAGCAAGTGGCTGAACAGTCTGCTGGCCTCCGCCTCTGACCAAGTGAATTTAAGCCGCAAGGGCAGCTTACGCCGCCTGGCAAAAGATACGCTGCGTACGCTACAAAAGCCCCTTGCAAAAGCCATCGGCATTTCCAGACTGACCCGCCGCATTGACGCCCTGGGGCGGCACACGGCTAAAGCGGACTGCCACCTGGTAGGCGACCTGGTCTGGTGCAACGGCGGACGCGACTTTTACCCGGCAGAACATTTTGCCGCCGGCGTGCCCGGCACCTTTGAGGGGCGCACCATTCAAAACCCCATCGGCTACCACTCTTATTTACAAAAACTCTACGGCGACTATATGCAGCTGCCGCCGGAAGATCAGCGGGTCATGCATGGCTTTACCGGCTGGTATCTGGATGAAACAGGAGAAACCGAATGACCAAAATTGCTGTTATCCTTTGCTATTTTGGCAAGCTGCCGGAGAACTTTTCCCTGTTTGCGGAAAGCTGTCGGCGCAATGCTACCATAGATTTTTTGCTGTTTACGGACGACACACCAACCCACCTGCCGGAGAATATGCACCTGCACCCCACCACCTTTGCGGCGCTGCAACGCCGTGTGGCCGGGTGCTTTGACTTTGCCATTACCCTGCACACCCCCTATAAGCTGTGTGACTACAAGCCCGCCTACGGCGAAATTTTTGCGCCGGAGCTTTCCGGCTACGACTTTTGGGGCTACGGGGATATGGATCTGGTATTCGGCGATCTGCGCGCGTATTTTACAGAGGATAAGCTGCGAAAGTATGACAAGTTCTACGCCTTTGGCCACCTGTCCCTCTACCGCAACACGCCGAAGAATAATGCCGTTTACCGCCAACCGGTAGGTATGGATTACCGCAAGGCATTCACCACAAGAGAAATTGCCGTTTTTGACGAAATCAACGGCATCAGCGCCAAGTATAAGGCACTGGGGCTGCCCTTTTACGACCGGCAGGACTATGCGGACATCACCAAGGCCAGCGACCGACTGGCCATTACCGGGATCTACACCACCAGTGAGACCCGGCTGCATCCCAACTATCCGGAACAAATTTTTTACTACGACCACGGCCGGGTACTGCGGGACGCTTACAGAGACGGTCAGTGGCTGACAGACGAATTCATCTACATCCACATCAGTTCCCGCCGCCTGCCGCTACATATTGACCCGGCGGCAGACACCTATTTTATCGGCAAAACCGGCTATGAACCGAAAACCGGGGTCACCACCCGGGCAGACATTGCCCGCTACAACGCTCTGGACCCGGCGGCGGACGAAAAGCAGCGCCGTCTGCGGCAACGAATGGATTTTCGCCGAAAGGTGCAAAAGGCGTACATCCGCATAAAGGAGAGATGGTTTATATGAATATTCTGCACCTGCAATTAAGCGGCGGTCCCGGCGGCATTGTGAGCCTGTGCCGGGATATTAACAAACACTCTGCCCATCACAATTTCTTTTACTTTCTTTTTGAAGGCGGTTCTATTGCCGATGAAATTGCCGCCCAGGGGGGCACAGTACAAGTGGCCACCGGCGCCAAGAACCACCCGCTGAAGGCGGCGACCGACCTGGTGCGCTACTGCAAAGAACAGCAAATTGATGTGGTAGTGGATCATTCCGGCTCGCCCTACACCCGCTTTGTGCATATTTACGCCGCACGGCGGCTGAAAAAAGTGCGTTTTTTGCTGTATCTTCACGCCAACGCCTATTACAGCGCAGACAAAGGAATCAAAGAATGGGTCTATGCCCGGCTGCTGCGCAGCGCCGCCCGGCATTCTGCGGGGATCGTAGCCATCTCTCACTCGGTGGCGGAAAGCTATCTGCGTCGCTACCACCTGCCGAAAGACAAAATGCAGATGGTCTATAACGGCACGGACTTGCACCGCTTTATCCCCCATCCGGCACATACGGACACACCCCTGCGGCTGATTTATGTGGGGCGCATATTTAGGGACAAAGGCATTGACCTGCTGCTGGAGGCGCTGGCTGCCTGCCCGGCAGACGCCCCTATCACCCTTACGCTGGTAGGCTCCGATCACGGCGGCTATACAGAGCAAATGCAAGCCCTGACCGCCCGGCTGCACCTGGAAGATAAAGTGCAGTTCCTGGGCAGCCGCACCGATGTGCCACAGTTGCTGCAAACGGCCGATCTGTTTGTGCACCCAGCCACCTGTCAAGAGGGATTCGGCATTTCGCTGATCGAGGCTATGGCCAGCGGCGTGCCCTGCCTGGCCTTCCCCAAAGGTGCCATACCGGAAATCATCGGACCGGAGATCGACGGCTTTTTGACCGAAGAAGTCAGTGCCGCCGACCTGACTGCTGGGATCAACCGGGCGCTGGAGCTGTTTACCAAAGCACCGCACCACTGGCACACCCTGTGCAAGAACGCCCGACAAAAGGCAGAACTTTTTTCCATCGAACGAACGGTAGCGCAGCTGGAAGAGCTGTACCAAGAACAGTAAAAGTATGGACAAAATTGGAATTTTAACCTTTCATCGAAGTGAAAATTACGGCTCCATGCTCCAAGCCTGGGCGTTGTGCCAACAGATCAATACCCTGCCCGGCCGCCAAGCGGAACTGATCGACTATTCCAACTGAACCCGGCAGCTATCGCCCGCCTGACTTTCCGTGACGGAGACGGCTGGGTAATGAAAGCCTATGACCGGGACGGCGGCGTGCTGCGCCGCATGAATTTGAAAAACAGCCTGTACTATAACGGCTTTATGGAGGGCTATCTGTACCGCACCGGCTGCTACACCTGCCCCTACGCCACGGAAAAGCGGGTGGCCGATCTGACTCTGGGCGACTTTTGGGGCATTGGGGAGGAAACGCCCTATCCAAATGCCGCCGCAGAACTGAAAAAGGGTCTGTCCCTGATTTTGGTCCATACAGATAAAGGACAAGCACTGCTGAACGCCTGCGCCCCGGCGCTGGTAACGACCCTGCGCACCCCGGAAGAAGCGGTCAAAAAGAATCATCAGTTGCGCCACCCCACCCCAGACAGTCCCGCGGCCCGACGATTCCACAACTTGTACGGCAAAAAGGGCGCAGCCTATGCCATTGCCCATTGCAATGAGAAAAAGCGGCGCACCCTGCGTCTGCGCCAAATTATTCGGCAGTGTCCGCCACTACTGGCCCTGTGCCGCAAAATTCCCAAACTGCGAGATAAGCTATGATCGGTATTCTCATTCTCAATTACAAAAAATACCAGGTTACCGCCGACTGTATTCGCTCTGTGCTGGATACCGGAGACGGTCTGGACTACCATATCTATGTGCTGGATAATGGCTCCGGCAATGACTCTATTGCCTGCCTGCAAGCCCGATTTCCAAACAATCCCCGTATCACCTGGATGGAAAGCGCGGAGAACACCGGCTATGCCCGGGGCAACAACCAAATGCTTTCCCGCGCCCGCAAAGACGGCTGCACCGCTGCGGTAATCACCAACAGCGATATTGTCTTTTTGCCCGGCACCCTGCAACAGCTGGCTGCAGACATCGCCGAAGGGCACCCCATTGTAGGTCCTCGGCTGCAATACCCCAACGGACAGCGGCAAAACAGCGTCAAGCTGCGCCCCTACACCTACCGGGAATACCTGTGGACGGAAACCTATTTGCGCAATCTGGTACCCAAGTCCAAATTGCAGGCGCTGCGTCGCCAGCCCGCTGCCCCGGGAGAGGTCTACTGGCTTTCCGGCGCGGTCTTTGCCGTAGACACAGCGGTCTTTCACCGGCTGGGTGATTTTGACCCTTATACCTTTTTATATTATGAGGAGTACATACTCTCTGCGCGGTGCAAGGCACAGGACATTGCCCTGTGGTTTGATCCTACGGTCACGGCGCTCCACTGCCACGGCGCCTCTGCCGGTGGTGCTGCAAACCTATTTACCCGATTGGAGAACCTGCGCTCCGAGTTATACTTTCTCCACCGCTACCGGCACTGGAGCCGACACCGACTGGCCACCGTACGTCGGGTGCGCTGTTTGGAAGTGCTGTTTACCTTTGGCAAGGCGCACAAATGGGCGGATGCCTGCACTTACCTGCGCAAAAGCAAAATCCTGCTGAAAAAGGAACGAACGAATGAAACTTAAAGTCTCCACCAGTCCTTATACTTACTTTCTGTTGCTGATGACCATCATGGACACCGGCTACTTTGTGTTGCTGAATATTCCTGGGCTGCGAGACTCCGGGTATGTGCGTATCGGTTTCTTGATTATCGCCACTCTGCTGGCCATGAACTGCTATATCAACAAAAATATCTACCGTACCCTGCAACCATACTACAACTACCTAAATGTCTTTATCCTGTATTTGGTAGTATTTTATTTTGCCCATTTTATCTACGGTATGGTGCATTATACCCAACAGATCACATCCATTATCAATGTGTCCAGCTATTTAGGTATGTTCCTGCTGATCTATCTGTTTCTCTATGTATTCCAGCTAAACAACGGCTATGATCAGCTGATAAAACCGCTGAGCTGGATCACCTACCCCTATATGCTGGTCATCACCCTGCGTGCGGTGATCTATAACTTTGCAGGTCGGGATCTGATGCCCTACTTGGGTCACATCACGCGCTCCGGACGCCTGCGTTACAGCATTCCTGCCCTGTGCGGTGTACTGTTCCTCTATTATTTTTACAAACTGCTGCAAAAAGACACCCTGATGAAACACAAAATGATCTATACAGGGCTGTTGCTTTTTACCGCCTTTTACCTTTACTATATCTGTATGACCCGTATGTATGTGATTGCCTTTTTTCTGTCGGCACTGGTGATCTTCCTGTGCAAAAAGCGACCGAAAAACAAGCAAATCGTGATGGTCTGCGTGGCGATCATCTTGCTGGCCGTGCTGTACTTCTCCGGATTGATTCCTCGGTTCCTGGCCACTTTTACAGAAACAGGCGGTGAATACGGCGGCTCAACTTTGGCCCGGCAATATTCTGCCCGGTACTTCTCCGGCGTGGCAAAAGACCAACCCATCTTCGGTTTGGGCTTTCTCTCGCCAAAGCGGTACGAGAACTTTTGGATTTACTTTGGGCCCTCCGGCACCGCCTATCTGGACGATCTGGGTATTCGCAATATGTTCTACCACTACGGGGTACTGGGCATCGGTCTGGTGGCGCTGTCTCTGGGGCGTATGGTATACCTAGTGATGCGACTGCTCACCTGCCGAAACTATCCTCGCAAGGCGCTGATGCTGGGACTGACGGCGTTTTTTGGTTGTCTGTGCGTATCCCTGTGTCCTTTTGATACGGTGCGCCTGCTGGGGCTGATCTTCACCTGGTCCATGGTGGAGTACGACGCCCGCCTTTACTACTACCTACCCCGCAAAGCGGCGACAGAGACGGGGGGCGATACGCGGTGAAGGCCCTGTCCGACAATAAACAAACCACCATCAACCTGATTACCAGTCTGGCAGCCTTTGTGATCAATGCCGGGATCAGCTTTGTACTGACTCCGTATATACTGGGGAAGCTGGGCAACGAAGCTTACGGCTTTATCGGTCTCGCCTACGACTTTGTCAATTATGCCGGCATCCTTACTCTGGCACTGAACAGTATGTCCTGCCGATTCGTCAGCTACGAGTACCACCGGGGCAATAAAGAAAAGGCAGATATTTATGTAAACTCCATTTTGGGCGCCAATCTGATCCTGGCCGGTGCCATCACCCTGTGCGCCGTGTTTATGGTTTGGAAGCTGGAGTACATACTCACCATTCCCAAAGCGTTGATGTTCGATGTAAAGCTGACCTTTGCCATCGTCTTTATCAACTACATTTTTGGCATCTGCTTCTCCGTCTTTAACAGCGGCACCTTTGTAAAGAACCGGATGGATCTGTACTACCTGCGCAACCTGTTCTCCTATGTGCTCAAGCTGGTGCTGACCATTCTGATCTTCACCTTGTTTGATGTGCGCATCTTCTTCATTGCGCTGACCACCCTCATTTGCAACGCCTATATGAATGTGGCCACTTATATTCTAATGCGCAAGCTGTTGCCGGACTTAAAGCTGAATCTGCGCAAATTCAAGTGGAAAACCCTGTCCGAAGTGCTGCGCTCCGGGGTATGGAATTCCGTGCAGAGCCTGTCTGATCTGATGATCTCCGGGCTGAATTCTCTGCTGACCAACCGATTTATCGGCACCGCTGCCGGCGGGTATCTGCAATCCTCCAAGACCATTCCCAATTACATATTACAACTGGGGCAGCAACTGGCCCAAGTGTTCTCGCCGAAATTCACCATTCTGTACGCCCAGGGCGACTATGATCGACTGGTCAAGGAGGCCAAGCGCTCCATGCGACTGGTGGGCTTTATCATCTCCACCCCGGTGGCCGGGTTTATCGTCTTTGGCTACCAGTTCTATGCCCTGTGGCTGAAAAACTATTCCCCGGCGGAATTGCAGATCGTACAGACTGTGTCCGTGATTACCACCATACCGTACCTGTTTAGCTGCGTGGCGTTCCCGCTGATTCAGATCAATACCGCCTGCAACAAGGTGCGTACCCCGGTTCTGGTGGCGCTGGCCGCCGGTATTGCCAATATCTTAGTGGTGTTCCCCCTGGGCAAAGCCGACGCCCTGACCCTGAATGTGCTGGCCTGCTGCACCGCCGCCTTTACCATTCTGCGCTACGGCGTATTCCAGCCCTACTATGCGGCCAAAATACTGGACCGCAACCGTCTGTTCTTCTATGGCACGCTGTTGCGCAATGTGCTGGCCACCGGCGTCATCGGCGTGGTGCTGTACGCTGCCAAGGGGCTGTTCACCTACGGCAGCTGGGGTCACTTTTTCATCGCCATTGCCCTGTGCGGAGCAGTGGGATATGTGCTGGCTTTCTTCCTGTTGTTCAACCCCGGAGAGTACAAAGAGATCGTCCACATGTTTCTATCAAAAATTAAGAAAAAAACCGCATAAATGCAAACAGTGCCTGAGCCAAAGCTCAGGCACTGTGTTTATGTTACAGACTTATTTGTTTTGAATGTAGGCGTCAATGGACTTGGCGGCGATTTTGCCGGCGCCCATGGCCTTAATCACGGTGGCGGCACCGGTAACCGTATCGCCCCCGGCGAATACGCCGTCCCGAGAGGTGCAGCCGTTTTCATCTGCCACAATTCCGCCCCGGGCATTTACCTCCAGCCCACCGGTGGTGGACTTGATCAGCGGGTTGGGGGAAGTACCAATGGCCATAATCACGCAGTCCGCGTCGATCACAAAATCCGAGTCCGGCACCGGCACCGGGCGGCGTCTGCCGGTGGCGTCCGGCTCGCCCAGCTCCATCCGGATGCACCGCACGCCGGTTACATTGCCGTCGTCGCTGCCCAAAATCTCTACCGGGTTGGTGAGGGTTTGGAACCGGATTTGCTCCTCCTGGGCGTGCTGCACTTCCTCCTGCCGGGCAGGGATCTCCTCAAAGGAGCGACGGTAGAGCACATACACTTCCTCCGCACCCAGCCGAATGGCAGAGCGAGCCGCATCCATGGCCACATTGCCGCCGCCTACCACGGCCACCTTGCGGGCGTGGTAAATGGGGGTGGTGCTGCCGGGCAGATACGCTTTCATCAGGTTTACTCGAGTCAGGTACTCATTGGCAGAGTACACTTCTTTCAGGCTCTCGCCGGGAATACCCATAAACCGGGGCAAACCGGCACCGGAGCCGATATACACCGCCTCAAAGCCATCGTCAAACAGATCGTCAATGCTCATGGAGCGACCGATCACCACATTGGTAACAATCTTCACACCCAGCGCCTTTAAGCCGTTTACTTCCAGCTCCACGATCTTCTTAGGCAATCGGAACTCCGGAATGCCGTACACCAGCACACCGCCGGCAATATGCAGCGCCTCAAACACCGTTACATCATAACCCAACCGGGCCAGATCGCCGGCGCAGGTCAATCCGCTGGGACCACTGCCGATCACGGCTACTTTGTGCCCGTTTTGTTCCGGTACGGCGGGCCATACTTTGCAATGGCTGTTGTGCCAGTCTGCCACAAAGCGCTCCAGACGACCGATGCTCACCGCGTCGCCCTTAATGCCTCGCACACACTTACTCTCGCACTGCCGCTCCTGGGGGCACACCCGGCCGCAGACTGCCGGCAGGGAGCTGCTTTCGCTGATGATCTGATAGGCGGCCTCAAAGTCGCCCTCTGCCACCTTGGCGATAAAATCCGGAATATGAATCTGCACCGGGCAGCCGGAAATGCAGGGCTTGTGCTTGCAGTGCAGGCAGCGCAGCGCCTCGTCCATGGCCGTCTGCGCATCGTAGCCGGTGGCTACCTCTAAAAAGTTCTTGTTGCGCACCAGTGGCTCCTGGTGCGGCATTTCATTGGCCTTTAAGGGATTCATCAGTCCTGCACCTCCTGTCGCAGCAGGTTGCAGTCCGCTTCCCGCTCAAAGTCTTTATACAGCGCAGCCCGTTCCATAGCCGCGTCAAAATCCACCAAATGGCCGTCAAACTCCGGCCCGTCCACACAGGCGAACTTGGTCTCACCGCCCACCAGCAGACGGCAGCCGCCGCACATACCGGTGCCGTCGATCATAATGGGATTCATAGACACAACGGTGCGGATCCCGTACTTCTCCGTGGTCTTGCACACGAACTTCATCATCACCAGCGGGCCGATAGCGATCACCAAATCGTATTGCTCACCGCTTTGGATTAGGCTTTCCAGGGCGTTGGTCACCAGCCCCTTTTCGCCTACGGAGCCGTCGTCGCTCATGAGCACATACCGGTCGCTGACTTTCTCAAACTCCTGCTGCAGAATCACCAGATCCTTAGTACGGAAGCCCACAATACTGTGCACCTGGGCGCCGTTCTCATGCAACGCCTTGGCCACCGGGTACGCAATAGCGCAGCCCACGCCGCCGCCAACCACAGCCACCTTGCGGTAGCCGGTAACTTTGGTGGGATTGCCCAGCGGGCCTACAAAGTCCTGCAAGCTGTCGCCCACCTCCAGCCGTGCCAACTGCTTGGTGGTCGCGCCCACCAGCTGGAAGATAATGGTCACCGTACCGGCGGTGCGATTATAGTCCGCCACCGTCAGGGGGATACGCTCGCCCCGGTTGTCCACCCGCAGGATCACAAACTGGCCGGCCTGGGCTTTCTTTGCCACATAAGGCGCCTGAATTTCCATACGCACAACAGTCGGGTTCAGCACCCGCTTGGCAACGATTTTATACATAGAATCACCTACTTGAAATTAGACATTTTTTAGAAAAAACGCCGCATAACCGGTATGCAGCGTTTTTGATATTATACCAATTCCCACTTATAAGTCAACATTTATCAACCGGAAATCGGAATTTTTAAGAATTGTTAATAAATCTGCATTATTTTGGATGGGTTTTTTGGTGATAATTCCGCCCCTTGCCAAATGCTCCGGGGTGTGAAAGTCAGAGCCGGAGACCATCAGCTTGCCGTTCTCTTTGGCCCACGCCAGCGCCTGGGCGTTGCGCCGATCGTCCGTCTTGCCGTTATACACCTCTACCCCGTCAATATTCTTCGGGTCCGTACGGCGAATACCCACACGGAAAGGGTGCGCCTGGTAAATGAGAAAGCCGTTTTGCTCGCACAGAGCTTTGATCCTCGGCTCCCACACATTCATCAAATTGCCGGCGTTCTTGATAAACGCCTCCGTCACGCCGTAGATCAGGTAGTCGTTGGCGGTCCAGTAGTGGCGCAGCTCCATACCCAGCAGTACAGTAAAGCCCGCCGGGGCCGCCGCCTTCATCCGCCGATAACCGGACAGGTAAAAATCCGCCGCCTTTTGGGGGCACGCCAGCCGGTGAATAGGAAAGGTCATGGGACTGTAATGGTCCGTAACCACAATGCCGTTGTACCCGGCCTCCACATACATCTCCACAATCTTTTCCGGCTCCACCCGCCCACAGCGGCTGACGGCGCCGGTGTGGCAATGTAGCTCATACTTATATTCCATAACCGTGCCTCCCCTCCATATCTAAAAAATATTATATGCCCTTTTGCCTCTGCCGTCAATCGTGCCGTCTTTACAAAAATAAAGGAATATGTTATACTTTTTTCAACTATTTTGGTAAGAAAAAGGGGTAAAAATGAAAAAGAACCACACTCTGACCAAGCAGGACTCGGCAGCGCTAAAAGGCATCGCCATACTGCTGATGATCTTTCACCACTGTTTTTTGGACCCCAGCCGCTTTGCCGGTCATATCGTGTCCTTTGCGCCGTTCAGCCAAAGCGCCATTGTTTCGCTGTCTTATTTTTCAAAAATCTGTGTTGGTATTTTTGCTTTTATTAGCGGGTACGGACTGTATCTCTCTGCCGTAAAGCAACCACGCAGCGCCAAAGCCGTCTCCGGCTGGACGGTAAGCCGCTTAATTAAGACTATGAGCGGCTACTGGCTGGTCTATATTTTAGCGCTGATTACCACCTGGATCTATGCGGGCCTGCCGGTCAAAACCTATTGTACCAACGGCAATATCCGTGGTCTGCTCTATGGCGCACTGGACTTTTTGGGCGTGGCCAGCCTGTTTAAAACCCCCACAATGAATTCCACTTGGTGGTATATGGGTGCCGCTGTTCTCTTTATTGTACTGGTTCCGCTGTTTATCCGGATCACGGAAAAATTTGGCTATACCGGCCTTTGTATTTTAATCATCATGCTGCCCAGACTGCTGAAAGTAGGCTATCCCGGCAGCATCAATCCATACGGTTTTCTGCTGGCGCTGCTGTTCGGCATGTTCTTTGCCCAACACAATGTGTTCGTCCGTTTCGCAACATACCAACCCATGCGGAACAAAACGATTTGGCGGGTGATCTGCTTCCTGTTTTGGGGTGCGCTACTGGTGGGTATCTATCTGCTTTGCAGCCGCACAGAACGATACCAGGCTTGGGAACTGCACTACGCAATCGCGCCGGTAATTGCCATCATCTTTTGCAAACAGTACATTATCCGTATTCCTGTAGTGGATCAGATCTTGCAGTTCTTTGGCAAACACGCACTGAATATTTTCTTGGTACACACCTTCATTCGCTATACTTTTTTCCAGGACTTTACTTATTCCTTTAAGCACTTTGCGCTGATTTGCCTAGTGCTCTTTGGCATCTCCTTGGGCATTTCCATAGTCATTGAGGGGCTAAAAAAATTGCTGCACTTTGACCGGTTCACACGATTTCTGTGCCAAAAAGCCCAAAGCGCTGTAGAAAAGATCTAAAAACGCATAAGAACAGGCGGTTCCTTTGGAACCGCCTGTTCTTATTTTCGCCGTTTGAATTTGGCAAGCCAACGGTGCGCCGGCTTGGGTGCCAGCACCCGCTCCACAATCTGCCGGCAGGAATCGCCCTGCTCGTAGGTCAAGAACTTGTCCATAAAGCGCTGGGTTCGTTCCCGGCACTTCTCCATCTCCGTATCCAAATGTGCAATTGTATCTACCAGCTCATCTGTGTTAAACACCAGCGGGCCGGGGGCCTCCTTCTCAATATCCACATACACGCCCCGCAACTGCTCGCTGTACTCCTCCAGATCGTAGGTAAAGAACAGCATCGGCTTATGCAGCAAGGCATAGTCAAACATCACCGAAGAATAGTCCGTGATCAGCAGATCCGAGATCAAATACAGATCCTCTACACAGTTATAAGCACTCAGGTCAAAGATAAATTGACCATCCGCCGGCACATCATACCCGGCAGCACAGAAATGGTGCAAGCGGATGAGCAAAATATACTCATCCGACAAACGCTCCCGCATCTTTTCCAGATCCATTTGCATCTCAAACCGGTTACGCACCCGCCAGGTGGGGGCGTACAGGATCACCTTTTTATCCTGCGGCAGGCCCAGGGTCTGCTTGATAGCTGCGACTCTATCTAGGTCCGGATGGCAAAGCACATCGGTGCGAGGATAGCCGGTCTTTAGAATTTCTTTATGGAAGTCAAAGCACTGCACCGCCTTATCTTCCATAAATTTGCCCTGCACAATCAGGTAATTCCAACGATGGTTCTTTTCAATATACTGCTGGCGGCTGGCCTCGCTGGGGAAGTCGGCCACCACATCCAGGCCCAGGGTCTTTAACGGCGTGCCGTGCATGGTCTGGATCTCAATTTGGCCGTCCCGCTTGACATAAGCAGTCTCAAAATTCACATTATTGACAAAATACTTGCTGGTAGCCAGGTAGTAGTAATACTCCAGGGAACCACGGCGCACCCGCTTGGCGTGGCCCGGCACCGGCGTGCGTGCGTCCATGAGGGACCAAATGCACTCATACTCCGGATAGTTCTTATCAATATACTCATACAGGTGCTGGGGATTGCAGCTATACTTAGAGCCCCACATAGACTCAAAAAGAATGCGGCGGGGGTGAATTTTCTTCGTTCTAAACTGGGGGTACTTCTCGTAAATCAGCGAATTGCGCTTTTGGAGAGTGTTCTCCTCTTCCCGCCAAAGCTGCACCGCACGCAGGCGTACATAGCCTTCCATATAGCGGTACACGTCCACCTGTAGAGTCTCAAAATGAAACTTGTGATTAAAATACTTGGGGCTGTAGATCAAATCTCGCACCACACTATCGTTCGGCAAAGTGTATTCCACATAGACCTCACGATAGCTTTGGTACAGATCCTTGGTGATCTGCGGATCGCCAAAGTGCGCAGAAAAACTGCACTTCAACTCGTTCCCTTCTGTATGGCACGCCGCATGGGCCAATACCACCTTACGCTCTGCAATAGGATCATTCACGCAAAGCACCGCCCGGGTAGCGGCAGCCACCGCTGAATCGTCCCCGGCCGTTACCGTCTGCAAATGCAGCAGCTTGCCCTCCTTGCGCACTTTCTTCGCTATGGTGATATGGGAATAGAAACTCACCCGCAGGGCATGGGTACGGTTGGCACGGAAGATTCCCACGCAATCCTTACAGTCAAGCGGCACGATCTTGGCCTGGCGCCACAACAGCTTGGCCCGGCGACCGTCCGGCTTTTCCAAATAGAAATGATAATTGTCCTCTGCCGCAAAAGCGCCAGGTTCCAGCGTGAACCGGCGGTCGCCGTCCGGCTGTGCCTCTAAGCGGTTGCCGTCCTCGTCCTGGGCCCACAAAGCCGTTGCCGACTGCTCCAGCGTAAAGGACAACCGCCCGTTCTCGTACTGAAAATCCTGCAAGAAATTATCTTCCGTCTGCAGGAACAAGCGCAACTCGTGGCGGGGAAAGAACTTCATCGCTGCCCGATCGTTCCCAATCAGCAGAGTATGGTGATTATATTTATTATAAAGATTACCGGCCGCACCGGACAGGATCAGCGAACCGGTGGTCAGGCGATTTTGGTATTCCACTAGAAGCACATTCCACCCGGCAACGCCCGACACTTGCAGCGCCAGGTCAGGCTGCACAGAGATCTTAAATCCGGTGCCGTCGTAGTTATACTCGCTTTTTTCGCCGGTTTTGCTGTTAAAGACTGTGCCGCGATTGTGGGTCAACTCCGGTACCGCTACCGGCTCTGTGGGCAGCGCCAACCGGGCGCCAGTACTTGGATTGTACAAAAAGGCCTTCACTGACTGCTGGGTGCTGTCGCTGATATTCACCCGTGGAATATAAATATGGGCCAAAATCTCAATGGCCGTCTTGGACACAGTAATATTATCAATAAACTTGCGGGGGCCGACCGTGGTCAACTCCTTGGTCACCTGCTGCTCCGGCGCACCAAACAGTGTCTCCGGCACCTGGGCAAAGAACTGGCCGTCCCGCTCCGTCAGCGGCGCCTGGTAATAGTCCCGCTGATATTCCAGCAGCCGAATCAAACCGTCCAGATCCATTTGGCGCACAAGCACATATTTTTGCCGATTGAGGGCAGAAATGTGGGCATACGCCTCCTCGCTGACAGCCTGATCCAGGTAAGCATTGATGGTCTCCAGCATTTGCAACGCCTGATCCCGATCCAATGATCGACAAATATTTACGAAGATCATCAGGTCGATCTCCAGTGCCTTGGTTTGACGGGTCAGATCCAGCACCTGATTGTCCACATGCTCTGCAAAGAACCGATCCACAATTTGCATCACGGTAATGCGGTCTAATAAGTTGGCCATACTGGTGGTGTTTTGGGTGATGGATTTGGAAGCACCGTCCCGCACCCGCCACAGGTAGCCAACGCTGCGCATCACAGACACCCGATTGGCCACACAATGCATGGGAATGGTTACCGGAATATCCTCATACAAGATCCGCTCCGGGAACTGGAAATGGTGCTTCAGCCAAAAGCTGCGCAAAATCAGCTTATTCCAGGAAGTGGTATCATAAATCAGGCTGGGATCTTCGCTGATATGTGTACACTCTGCAATGGAGTCAAAGGTGCGCTTGTGCAGAGGCGAGTCAAACATCTTGGTAGAATCAAAGCGAGCCACATTGCAAATGGTCAGTTCACTGCCGTTGCGCTGGGCCAGGTCAAACATCGTCTGGTACGCGTCCGGGGTAACCATATCGTCCGAGTCCAAAAAGGTAATGTACTTGCCGGTGGCAAAGGTCGCGCCCACATTCCGTGCCCGACCCAGGCCGCCGTTCTCCTGGCAATGGTAATGAAAATAAGAATACGTTTGGGCATAACGCTTTGCGATCTCGCTGCTGCCGTCCTGGGAGCCATCGTCGATCAGAATTACTTCCAAATTATCCTTAGTCTGTTCCACCACAGAGTCCAAACACGCCTCCAGGTACTCCTCCACATTATAAATCGGAATAATTACGCTAATATCCGGTGCCGTATGTTCCATTCTTTTCTCCTTTTCACAGTCAAGTTGATACTGTCATTATATACGATATTTATAAACTTGTAAAGCCGGATTATTACAGCAAATCGGCCGGTATGCAAAAGCATACGGGCCGATTCTTCTTAATATCCGTTTTGTTTCAAGAATTTGTAGATTCGTTGGCTGTTGTGGTGGTCACGGAACATAAAATACTGCTTGGCCATTTTGCGGTACTTGAGCTTCATCTCAAAGCCCGCTGCCGCGTAGCTGTCCAGGCAGGGCACCAGGTCCTCCACCTGTGTAAACCGGTCGCCGGGCAGTTGGGTGGTCATATCCAGATAGGAGCCGTGCACCTGGTTATACAGGTCATAGTCAAACTGGTAATACACCACCGGCTTATTTTGGTACAGCACATCCCAGCACACGCTGGAATAGTCCGTCACCAGCAGCTTGCAGCGCATCATCAGTTCATTCAGTGGCTGCTGTCCAAAAGGAATACAGGTAACCCGGGGACTGATCTTGTCCTTAAAATTATTCATATACCCGGCAAATTTGGGATGCAGATAAAACACCAGACGGGTATGATTGCGCCGGAGCATCTCGTCCAGCGCCGGGTCCGTCAACAGAGCGGAATAATTTTTGTAGTAATCGCTTTGCAGGAAGGTGTCGTTGTCCACCTCCTCCAGCCAAGAGCGCCAAGTGGGCATCATCAGAATAAACGGATCGTCCGGTGTGGACTTGTCCTCCAGCACATCCCAGCGGGCAAAGCCGGTAATGGGCACATTCTCCGGTTCGTAGTCAAACTCCCGCACCACAATATCGTGCTCCGGCCGGGAGCAGGTGACAAAGTAGGTCATGGGGCTGCTGCCATTTTTGCCAAACAGCTGGTCTACCCGCTTCATAGCGGTAACGCCGTGCTGCAAAAACAGCTCTTCCTTTTGCTTAATGGCTCGGCGCACAATGCTGGGCTTAGAGCGCCACACATACAGATGCGATGTAGAATCGGAAGAAATGCAAATCTTCATAGACAGGCTCAGCAGCATGTGCTTGAGACTCATAAAGGGCACCACCTGGCGGCCGTAACCGGCCACATTCTTGTAGTCCGGCTCCCGAGGGTCCATAATATAATAGATATGCCGCCGCTCTTTCTCCGGCAAGTGCTCCATACAGTATTTGAAGAAATAGTAGCTGTTGTCCTGGGCGGTCTTACAGAACTTCTCATACACCACCCAGTTCTTTTGCCGCTGCCAAAGAGGACGGAACAACATATACAGTGTATAGGCAGTAATCTCCCGCAGGCGCACCGCCGCCGTATCGTACTCGCACAAGGGGCGATAGCAGTAGCACAACTGGCCGCCCTTTCTGTAGTAGGGGAACAAAATATGGGTATCGTCCACCAACGCCTGGCAGTTGGTAAAGAACAGCTGCCACCGCTGCAAAGGCTTGGCAGACACGATCTTCACCGGATACACGGCGCCAAACTGGCGGATCTGCACATAAGCGTCCCAATACAGCTCCTTCAGCGGCAAGTTCGCGTCCAGCTGCAGATCCAAACGCACTGCACTGCCGCCGCGGCGGCGCTTGACCCGTGTGTCAAACGGCACGGCGATCTCTTCCGTCTTGGAACGGAACTGCAACACGCCGCCCACCACCTGGTCCGGTTCGATTCCCTTAAGCGCCAGGTGCATGGTGCACCGGTGGCCCTTGCAATGCAGCCTCTGCAAGGCCGCGCCACGCTGCAATCGGTTCATTGCCAGCTCCGGTGTGGTCAGCCAAACAGTCAGGCACCGAGGGGCATTTTTCTTATTCTCCAAGAACGGCAACAGCACCAGGGGCTGGGGCTGCCGCTCCGCAGAAAAGACGGCCAAAGCCGCCTGCCGATCCGGCAGCAGTCCATTCTCCGCCGCACGGCGAAAAGCCGGGGAAAAATAGTCTTTAGAAACCGCATAAATGCTCTGATCCACACCGTAGTAATATGGTGCCTTGTTCCAGGCATTGGCTTTCACCTGGGCCCGTCGGCGCTTTTGGGGATTGTCAAAGGTCAAGAGTACCCGGCGACCGGTTTTGCCACTGCGAGCGATCAACGCCGGCACGCACCCTCTGCGGATATACAGCTGCACATCCTCTACCACTGCACGCAGGTCATACCGTGCGCAGGTGGCAACGCCCTCCGGTGCGTCCCACACCGCCAGCACGCAGCCTTTTTGATTCAGCACCGCCTGCTGCAAAACGGTATAATCGGCCGAAATGGCGCCATACTGCAACTGCACCACGCCGTCCCGAACAGTGCACTGCTCCAGGGGCACACGCACGGCTTTTTCCAAGTCCGTCGTGTAACCGGGTGCAAACACACTGCTGTGACGCCGATACTTGCCATCGATTTTCAAATTGGGAAAGATCCGCTGCTGATCCCGCCGCAGCAGTCGCTCTTGCACCCGCCGCACGCCAAAGGACGCCAGCAGCGCCTCAATATAGGTGCGCGGCACGGTCATGGTGGTGATCACATAAGGAAACGCGTCATTAAACTGATCGTGGAGCACCGGGCTCAAATCCCCTTTGAACCACTTTTTCTCCATGAGCACCAGCGTGTGGTCGTCTGCCTTTTTCGCCAAAGTGCGCAAATCAGACAGCTGGGTAATCGGCTGGGGGTACAGCACCCGCCATGTTTTCTCTTTATTCTTGCCGTAGTCGATCACTTTCAAATCGCCGGGGTCGCCGGTAAAGGCCAGCTTTAACAGCTTTTCGCTTACATCCGGGCTGTCGTACTTAGAGAATGTATGATAATACTCCGTATTGCTGTAATCATCTTGCAAGCAAGCGCCGCTGCGCAGGCACTCCACCAGTTCGTCCGTCTTGTAGATCTGGCGAAACGGCAGGGAGCGCACATCCATATACAAACCACGATCCGCTAAATAGGTATCATAGTCATACATAAACAGGATAATGGGCTTCTTGGTTAAGGAAAAGTCAAAGAACACACTGGAATAATCTGTAATCAGTGCGTCGGCACAATTCAAAAATTCGTAGTTGCTAACCTCTGTAGGAAACGGCAGAATATGCTGATACGCATCCAACTGCACCGCCCCGTGCAAAATCGGATGAAAATTCACATACAGCACCTGGTCATCCTTTAAGCCGCTGTCCACCTGCTTCATAATTTTTTTGACCTGTGCCGCATATTCCAGCACATCCACACTGTGGTTGCTCTGGCCCCGCCAGGTGGGCATATAGGCATAAACGGTCTTGTCCTCCAGCCCCAGCTGCCGGCGCAGGGCAATGCCCTTCTCCGGCTCCATAAACACCTTGTTGCGGGGGTAACCGGCCATCACCACCTTGCCGGTATACAACGGCTCCAAATTGTAATCCCGTAGGATCACATCCCGGGTAAAGGCGTTGGGCTGGGTCAGGTAGTCCGCCTGCAAAAAGTTGTGCTGCACATTATACATGGACTCAATGCCCATGCGCATTTGCTTACCCAGGGTCTTCAGCGGGGTGCCATGCCAAGTCTGCATATACACCTGCCCGGGTCGCTTAATGAAGTAAATGGGCAGCGACGCATTGGAAAAAATATGCTGGGCGCAGGCCAAAATGCGGGTGTAGCGGAAGGTGGTCACATCCACCAGCTCCACTTGCAGCCCTGCCGCGTCCACAAAAGCTTGGTGCTTCTTTTTATCCTCTGTGGCATAGAACACCCGGTACTGCCCCGGATACAAACGGGCAATTTCTTGCGCCAGTACCAAGCCGGAATCAGACACAGTCTGACCGTGGAAAGACTCGATGAGCACCCACTTGGGACGCAGACGGCAGTATTTTGAAAAAAAGCCGTAATAAAACTTCCGCTTGGGGGTCTTGCTGACCAAACGGCGCAGCCGCTTCTTGATCGCTTTTAATTTTTTTCGAATTCCAGCCATAATTTCTCCCGTTTTCTACCACTTATAAAAGCCACAAAACCCCGCCGAAAATCGGCAGGGCATATAATCAAGTCTGTTATTTTTTTTGGTCCCGACCGGGGGCGCCATCCGGCTCGTCCGGCAGCTGATCTACGCCACCCACCGCCTCTTGCAGGCCCAGGTCCTCTTTGATCTGAGAAGTGGAAATACCCGGTGTGCGATCCAAAAACACCAGCTCACAGTAGTCCTTCAAATAATCGAACTTGTCGCTGCCTTTCCAGTCGCCGCCCATGACCACCGTATCAATATGGTATTCCTGCACATCGTGGATCTTTTGCTCCCAGCTGTTCTCCGGGATCACCAGGTCCACATAGCGAATGGCCTCCAGCATCTTCTTGCGGGTCTCATAGGTGTGGTAAGCCTTTTTGCCCTTTTCGGCGTTAAATTCATCTGTAGAAAGCGCCACCACCAGGTAATCGCCCATAGCCTTTGCCCGCTGCAACAGCCGAATATGACCGTAATGGAGCAGATCAAAGGTGCCGTATGTTAAAATCCGTTTCATCTGATTCTCCTGTCTTTTCTAAAAAATAATCTTTTTTATTATTAAACCACATTTGCACCGTCTCTGTCAAGCACCACACGCTCCACCACACGCTGTGCGGCGTGGCCGTCGTCCAAATAATTAAAGCGGGCGTTAAATGCAGCATACTTCTCCGCATATCGGGACTTGTCCGCCTCTACGGCGTGCAGTGCCCGATGCAGATCCGCCTGCGTTTCCACAATCGGGCCTGGCAAACAATCCAAATCAATATAAAATCCACGAATTTCACCTGCATAACTGGCCAAATCGTACATATAAAATAGCATAGGCCGGTGCAGATTCGCATAGTCAAAAAACACAGAGCTGTAATCGGTAATGAGCACATCTGCCACCACATACAGCCGGTTAATATCCGTCACACCGCAGGCGTCGTATACAAAGCCCTTATATTTCTTAAAATCAAAAGAATTGGCCACCAAATAGTGGGCACGGAACAAGATCACATAATCGTCGCCGAATTCCCGGCGCAGGGCGTCAAAATCCATGTGGGTGCGGTACACATAGCCCAATTTGGCGTCATGCTGATTGTCCCGCCATGTGGGAGCATAGAGAATGACTTTTTTATCCATCGGCAGTCCCAATTCCCTTTTGATTTGCGCCTCATCCTCCGGCGTATGGTTAATCAAAAAGTCATTGCGAGGATAGCCCGCCTCCAGCACCGTGTCCGCCTTGCCCACCGCCTGCAAATTCCAGGCGGAAATGAACTTCTCCGCCGCAAAGGCAGAGGGTGCCAAAATATACTTAAACTTCTCTGCATCCACCTTGTATTTTTGGCGAATTTCCTCTTTGGAATTCATGGCATTGTCAGAAATGGAAATATCGTATCCTAAGCGCTTTAGGGGCGTACCGTGCCAAAGCTGCACATACACCTGGTCGTCCTTGGGATAAATATGGTCTGCAATCCGATAGTTAAAGAACCAATACTTTGCCCGGGCGCAAGCTTCCTCATAAGCCGGGGTGTTTACGGTAACCATATAGGTATTGGGGTGATCCAGCACATACGTGAATTTCTTCGGTTCCCGAAAAGCCCACACAAAAGTGTAATCCGCAAAGCGAGGATCGCTGCACATATATTCATAAATGGCCTTGGGGCTGTCGCTGTACCCCCTGCCGTCAAAGGTAGAAAAAAGCACCACCTTGGGATCCGTTGCAATATGTGCCGTGCGCTTTTGGTAACCGCCCATACGCTCATCCAGCAAAATTCGACGGCTGGCCTTGCGAAAAACAGCGCTGCGCTTGGCCACGTCAATGGCCACTTTTTTGATTTTTTTGAACGCTTCTGCACGCCAATCACGCTTATGGGGCGCATACAGCAGTTCTAAATTGTCCGTGTTATACCAAGCCATGGCTTCCTCTTCACTTTCACAGAGTCTATATACAATATTATAAATAGATAGCGGATAATGTCAATATTCTTTCTGAAAAAGGCAAATCCTGCGCCGGCGAATATAGACAAATTATGCAGTTTATGCTACTATAAAGAACAGAGATTTTTTGCAACTTCCACATAGGCGGAGAAAAATATGACCAAACCCACTGTTACAATTGAACGCTGCCAACAGATCGGCCATCAGCTGAATCTGCAAGTGACCCTCACCTGTCCGGTACCCCCGGTGTACCCCAAACTCAGCGTTGTCTTTACCTGCGGCGAACGCACCCGGATCATTCCCATGGCATTTACCGACAGCGACGGCACCACGCTGCGCGCCCAAAAAGCCGTGGAGCTGGCCTATGTGTTTTACGAGCCGCCGGTGGGGCAGCCCATGGGCATCACTTTTCTTTATACCGACGGCGTTCACGGCTATCAGCCGGTGGAACCGGACCAACCGTACCAAGTGACCTGTCCGCCCCGACGGGCGCTGCGCCACTTTATCCACAGCAGCAAAAAAGAGAAGTTGAAGCAGTTGGCGGGGGCTTGCTTCTCGCTGCTGGCTCTGCCCTATCGACACTGCAAGGTGGAACCTAAGCAAGTGACGTTCCTTTCCAACCGCTCCGATCGATTGTCCGGCAATATTAAATCCGTCTTTTTGGAGATGACCAAGGTACCGGGCGTGGAGATCACCGTCCTGTGCCACAAGGGCAACCTGCTCCACAGCCTGCCGGTGCTGCGCCAATTTCTGCGCCTGTATGCCACGTCGCAGGTAGTGTTTGTAGACGACTATTATCACCTGCTGTCTTATGTTAAGAAAAAGCCGGAGGTGCAGCTGGTGCAATTGTGGCACGCCTGCGGTGCCTTTAAGACCTTTGGCTACTCCCGCCAGGGAGAGCAGGCACTGCCCCAAGGCTCGCCCAATCACCGGCAGTACGACTACGCTATTGTCAGCTCTCAACAGGTGTGCCCCTGCTATGCAGAAGGCTTTGGCATTGATTTGCAAAAGGTATTACCCCTGGGCTCACCTCGGTGCGACCGCTTTGCCGATGATCGGTACAAGGCGGCCTTTACCAAGCGCTTTTATGCAGAAAATCCCCAATTAGCAGACAAAAAGATCGTGTTGTTCGCGCCCACCTTTCGAGGCGGCGGTCAAGGCAACTGCTACTATCCGCTGGAGAAATTCCGCCCGGACGATCTGCTGGATGCCCTGCCGGAGAACACGGTGCTGGCAACGAAAATGCACCCTTATCTAACCGAACGCCCCACCTGCCAAAGGGCAGAGCACGCCAACCGGTTTATTGATTTGACAGATCGGTACGATGTGAACGACCTGCTGTTTGTCAGCAGCGTACTCATCACCGACTATTCCAGCGTGGTGTACGAGGCGTCTATTTTGAACCTACCCATGTTGTTCTATGCCTTCGATTTGGAAAGCTATTGCAAGGAGCGGGACTTTTACTGCGACTACGCCTCCTTTGTGCCCGGGCGCATTGTACGCACCATGGAGGAACTGACCCACGCCCTGCAAACGGAGGATTACCAGCAAGAGAAAGTGGCACCCTTCTACACCCGCAATTTTGACAATACCGCCGGAAAAGCAACCCAAAATGTGGTGCACTTTGCCAAAGAGCTGCTGCATATTTCCACGGATCACCTACCCCTATAAATTCCCAGTAACGGAGACTGTTCATGTTTAACTGCAAAATGATTATCAACCGCCTGCATATTGAGGACACGCGTATGGAGATCGGGGTGGCCATCAACTGCCCCTTTGATGTGGATGTTTCCTCTCCCAAAGCGCGAATCCTGTTTGAATGTGACGGACAGACCCGCCGCCTGCCCCTGCGGGTGGTCAACTACTTTCGCCAAAAGCAGGAGGGGAGCTGCATTGTGGTATGCAACTATACCTATCTGCTGGACCAGATCTTTTACCACTTCCAGCCGGAAAGTCCGGTAACCGTCACCATTGACTTTGAGTACGGCCGCCACACGGTGCAAGCGCTGCCCTTTACCGTGTCTACCAATGTGCTCCACGAGAACCCGGGTTTGGAACTGCCGGAGGAATACATGGAGTACGAGTGCTTTGACGGCGCAACGGTATTTGACGCACCGGACAATGAGTATGTCCCCCCGGCGCAAACCGGAAACCGCACCTACACCTTCGACTTTGACTGCGAAAACAGCGCCATTCTCCTTTTTTCGAAAAAAAAGAAAAACGGAGATCGACCCTTTGTGCAGCGCAGCCGTGTGCTGGTGCCTCTGTTGCGGTTTATCGACTTTGCCCTGCGGTGCCTGCTTGCCCTGCTTTTGCTGCCGCTGTTTCTGTTTGACGGCATTTTGGCCGGGCTGGATATTGTGCCCCGGCGCAAAACCGCACCCATTGAGGGTGTGGGCAAAAACATTTTTGTGCAGTTTAAGATCAATGTGTCTTCCTTTATTAAAACCAGCTTTAAGCGTGCCAATTTTGTAGAGAACATTCGCCGCCCGGTGTATGCCATCTACAACGCCTACTATAAGCTGCTGTGCAAAAAGGAAGTCGTGCCCAACCGGGTCACCTTTATGTCTGGCCGACGGGACACCCTGGGCGGCAACCCGGAGTTCGTCTATAACCAAATCAAAGACGACCCGAATATTGATTTTCAGTTTTTGCTGTTCTCCGACCCTAACGGCCACTATAAAGCTAAAAATATGTTCCGCTTTGTCAAATTGTACGCCTCCTCCAAGGTGGTGATCGTGGACGATTACTTCCGCCTGCTGAATATGGTGGACAAGCGCCCGGAAGTGAAACTGATGCAGTTGTGGCACGCCTGCGGCGCCTTTAAGACCTTTGGCTTTACCCGCCTGGGCAAGGCAGGCGGCCCCAAGCAAACGGACCCCAACCACCGCATGTACGATGTGGCCATTGTCTCCTCTGCGGAGATCGCCAAGCATTACGCCGAGGGCTTCGGCCTGTCCGATGACAAGGTGTTGGCCACCGGCATTCCCAGAACAGATATATTTATGGACCCACAATATGCCCAAACGGTGCAGAATGGATTCTATGCCAAGTATCCCCAGCTGCGGGACAAGCGCATCATCCTCTTTGCCCCCACCTTTCGAGGCAACGGCCAAATGAGCGCCTACTACCCGGCAGACGCCTTCCATGTGGACGAGTTTATGGAAGCTTTGCCGGCAGATACGGCACTGCTGATCAAGTACCACCCCTTCTGCCCGGAGCGCCCGGTGATCCCGGAAGGCTACAAGGATCGGGTGCTGGATCTGTCCGACGAGGACGAGCTCAACGACCTGCTGTTCGTCACCGATCTGCTGATCACCGACTACTCCAGCGTGGTGTTTGAGGCGTCGCTGCTGGATATTCCCATGCTGTTTTATGCCTTCGATCTGTTTGACTACATCAGCAAGCGGGATTTCTATTATGATTTTGAGAGCTTTGTGCCCGGCAAAATCGTCTTTTCTCAGCGGGAATTAACAGAGGCCATCACCACCGGCGACTTTGAGAGTGAGAAAGTACCGCCCTTTAAGACCAAGTTCTTTGACCACCTGGACGGCCGCTCCAGCCGCCGCGTGGCAGACCTGATCCTGCGCTTCATCGGTGAGAAAGCGTAAAAAGCATACACCTTTACCCCCGGCTGTACAGCCGGGGATTTTTTTGCCGTAAATTGGAAAAACAGACGTATAAAATTTTCGTATCGCCGGGCAAAACAGGTGCAAAATAATAGGGATATATTAACATTTAAGGAGATATGCTCTATGAAAGCTACCGGTATTGTACGCCGCATTGACGACTTGGGGCGCATTGTGATTCCCAAGGAGATCCGCCGCTCGTTCCGCATCAAGGAGGGCGACCCACTGGAGATCTTTACCAACGCCGACGGCGAGGTGATCTTTAAAAAATACTCGCCCATTGGAGAACTGTCCCAATTTGCCGGGCAATACGCTGAGGTGCTCCACAAGAACGGCTGCTCCCCGGTGGTGATCACGGACAACGACCATGTGGTGGCCGCTGCCGGGGTCAGCAAGCGAGAAGTGATGGAGCGCCGGGTAACCAAGGCGCTGGAGGATGTGATGGACGCCCGCACCCCACGGATCGCCAAGGCACCCGGCGAATGCCTGCAAGCCATTGAGGGCTACGACCGCCCCGCAGAGGTAGCCTATCCCATTGTGTACGGCGGCGACGTGTCCGGCACGGTGCTACTGCTGCAAGGTGAGGACGGCGCCGTGCCGGACGAAGCACAAATCCGGCTAATCCAGGTAGGCGCCGCCTTTTTGGGGCGCCAAATGGAATAAATAGAATTGTGCAACTTGCACAAAAAGTCAATGCGTTTTTAGTGCATAGTAGCCAATACGCAGAAATGGCAAAAAAAGCCTTGCATTTTTGAAAATCGGGTCTATAATGTGTCACGAAAAGAGAAAAACGGACCCGAGGTAAAAGCAATGAAGAAACTCAGAAACAACGCACGCGGTTATATCCTGGATATGTTTGCACAGCACCATATGGTGAAGCGCACCGTGCTGTCTTTTCTGAGCATTGTGATTATGGGGTTTGGTACGGCTCTTTTCAATGTTTCCGGTTTCGGCGTAGACCCGTTCACCTCTATGAATATGAGCGTGGCCGCCGTTTTGGGGGTCAGCTTTGGTACCTACCAGCTGATCATCAACGCAGTGATCCTTCTGTATGTAGTTATCGTTGCGCACCGGGGACTGGTCGGTGTAGGCACCGTGTTCAACATGGCCGGCGTCGGTTACAGCTGTGAGTTATTCAGCAGCCTGCTGATGCCGATGGTAAAGCAGAACGACACTCTGTCAATTAGAATCCCCCTTCTCCTTGCCGGTATCCTCGTTCTCTGCTTTGCCTGTAGCCTGTTCTTCACGGCCAACATCGGCGTTGGTCCTTATGACGCCCTGGGCTTTATGCTCAGCCGCTTCACCAAGCTGCCGTACAAATGGGTGCGGGTGCTGACGGATGTGACCGTGGTGTCCATCGGACTGCTGGTCAGCGGCGGCTTTACCGCCATTGCGCACGGCGACTTTGCCAGTATTCAAAATATCGGCATCGGCACCGTCATTACGGCCTTTTGTATGGGCCCGCTGATCAACTTCTTTAACAAGACCCTTTCCGCAAAAATCTTCAATGTAGACTATGCCCAGATCAGCAAGGATGTAGCGTTCTTTATGATCAAAGGCGCGATGCGGAAAAATTCTCTGGGTGCCGTTCCCGGCAACAACACCCAGTTATACAGTCAGGCTTACAGTCTGACTGATAAGTAAGATGCCAAGAAGGTTGCCTTCTCTCCCCCTTTCCGGGCAGCCTTTTGACATATATAATTTATGGCTTTTGCATAAATTTTTACCCCCCTTAAAAGAAGCGACACCGAATGCTATGTTCGGCGTCGCTTCTTTTTATACATCTTATCATACATACTGTACGCAGACAGCATATAGACTTTTCTCCGTTTGAGGTATATGATGGAAGTACAAGCCTAACTTGGATTTGCATTCTCATAACGGAGGAACTTCAAATGAAAAAAATACTGGCTGCATGTTTGTCCTTTATTATCCTACTTAGCGTAGTTACGGGGTCCGAATGCTGCACTTATGCAAAAACTATTCATTCTCAAGAAGATGCGGTGGCCTGGGCAAAATCCAAAGTGGGTTACCAAGTTGGCAGCGGTGAATGCGTTGCACTGATTAAAGCGTATTATGAATATCTCGGCGTTGCTGCTGTAAGAGGTGACGGGTGCGACTATGCATGGAATACATGCCCCAGCGGTTGGCAGCGAATCCCTTATTATTCTGGATTTGTTGCACAACCAGGCGATATTGCTGTCTGGACATATCTCACAAGTGAGCATGGCCATGTTGCGATCGTGATTTCGGCGGACGCAAGCGGTATGAATGTGGTCGATCAAGGCAGAAGTTATAATTACAAATGCCATTCCGGCAATTTTTCATATACAAAAGGCACCTTCTATGGTGTCATTCGGCCTGACTTCGATTCTGAACCCCCTGTCATCTCGAATGTCCAAATCACTTCTCAAAATAAAAATGGATACAAAATTACTTGCACAGCCACAGATAATACCGCTATATCTTCGGTCAAGTTTGAAACCTACAATAGCACCGGACTTATAAATAGTGGGTATGGTACTTCAAACAACAATGTATGGTCCTACACCTTTTCAAAAGCCGCGTTGAGCGGATCTTATTATACAAAAATTACCGCTGTGGATACTTCTAATAACACGGCAAGCACAAACACAAAATATGTTAACATCAAATGCCAGGTTGCAACCCCGACCATATCTGTCTCTAATGTCTCCGGTGGCAAAAAAATCAGTATCAACTGTACTACGCCAAGGGCAAGTATCTACTATAAAACGGACAATGGAAAGTACAAAAAATACACGGGTGCATTCAAACTGACTGCCAGCAAAAAAATATCCGCTTATGCAAAAAAGTCAAACTACTATAAAAGCAGTACCGGTGTAAAACAAGTGAACATCGGCAAGGTATCCGCACCGACCATCGGTACAAAGGGCTACATTGGCGGTAAAACAATATCCATCAAAAGCAAAACCAAAGACGCGGTAATTTACTATAAAACTGCCAAGAAAGCGGACTACAAGAAATATACAAAACCCTTTAATGTCAGCTCAAATAAAATCATCTATGCCTACGCCAAAAAGTCCGGTTATAAAAACAGTACATCCGTAAAGAAATCTGTTTCCATTTCCACTACAGCCAAACCGCAGGGTGTCCACGCAACGCCAAAAAGTTCTTCGTCCATTAAGGTCAGCTGGAATCGAGTAAAAGGCGCTTCCGGTTATTACATTTATCAGTCCACCAAAAAATCCGGAAAATATAAAAAAGCAGCGACGGTTAAAGGCAGCTCTTCCACCGCAAAAACAATTTTTTCTCTTTCCCCAAATAAAACCTACTATTTTAAGGTGCGTGCCTACACAAACGGTAAAAAAACAAGTGCTTACAGCAGCGTTGTCAGTACTAAAACAAAAAAGTACACCGTACCGGATAGCAAGCTCAAGGGCGAATGGAAAATTCTAAGCAACGCTATATCCGGCGACGGCAGCGATTCCTATACTTTTACATTTGACGGCAAAGGGAATGTTAAAATTCATGTTACCGGCTATAAGAAGGACAAGTCAAAAAAAGTAAAATACAAAAAGAGCGGAAATACGGTCACTTTCAGCGCATACGGTATTTCTTACAAGGTTGTTTACAAAGCGAATTCCAAAGTTCTCGGTTTTCAGCAAAGCGGCAAATCCGCCGTTGAAACCTATGCAAGTATACTTGTTAAAAGTTCAACGAAACTTTATGGAGAACAAAACGAATTCAACAGTACCGATGAATTTCAAAGCACGATCCAATACTTAAATCACACACAATGGAATTCAAAGTTCTTGGCCAATAAGTATCCGAAATATAATCCTGTTTCTTTTGTCCTGACCTACCACCTGAATGATTGGGGCAACTACTACAACTTGCAGTATCGCAGCGGTTCGCCATATACAAACAATGGATATGAAGGGCTATGCGTTGTAAACAATGATTTATTTATCGCCGATTTTTATGATGGTGACCGAAAGATCCTTGTCTTTTTGGAAAAACAAAGTTCAAATAAAATGAATGCCTTTATCAACAACAATGGCAAACTGGTGACAGACACTTGGACAAAAAGTAAATAAAATAAAAGCGGCAGTGCGCTCCAAGCGGAGCGGACTGCCGTGTTTTTATTTATGATATTTAGAATGGTTGTTGATGGCGCAGGCCCGGTAGATCTGCTCCAGAAGCACCAGGCGGGCCAACTGGTGCGGCAAAGTCATTTTGCCAAAGGACAGCTGCAAGTCGCCTGCGGCCTTTACACGAGGCGACAGGCCATACGAACCGCCGATGACAAATACCAGCTGGGAGCTTTGCTGGCTAAAGTCCGCCACCCGGGCCGCCAACTGCGCGCTGGACAGCTCTCGCCCCTCGATACAAAGGGGGATCACCCGAGCGCCTTTGGGAATTTTTGCCAATATGCTGTCGCCCTCCTGCTCCAGCACCCGTTGGATCTCTGCCGGAGACGGATCTGCCGGGCAGCGGCTCTCCGGCAATTCCACCACCTGCACCTTGGAAAAGGCGGACAGCCGCTTTAAGTATTCGTCGCAGCCCTCGCGAAGATATTTTTCTTTTAGCTTGCCCACCGTCAGAACGGTTATGCGGATCATAACACCAGGCACCCGCCTTCCTGCTCCGGTGCAGCCACCTGCAAGCGATAGTCTACCTCCGGCCGGGCACCCAATGCCGTCAGAGCCGCCACAGTGGTCTGGTATGCCAAAGAAGGCATATTGTTCTCCCGGCTCAGGTGAGACAGCACAAAGCGGGTGGTACCGCTGCGCAGCAACTCCCCGGCAAAGGCGGCACAATCCGTATTGGACAAATGGCCGGTATCGGACAAAATGCGCTGTTGCAGCGGATAGGGATACGACCCGGCGCGCACCATAGACGGCTCGTGATTGCTCTCCAGAAATACCAAATCTGTGCCCGGCAAAGCCGCTTTCGCCGCCGAGGTTATGTAGCCGGTATCCGTGCACACGGCAATGCGCCGCCCGTCCGGCATCGTAAACTTATATCCCTGGCACGCCACGCTGTCATGACTTAGGGCAAAAGGCAACACTTGCAGATCCATAAAATCCCCAACCTCTGCAAAGGGGCGGGCGTCCACCTTCTCATTCAAATTGCCCTGGCGCGCCATCTGCTCCAGCACCGCCGGATGGGCAAACACCGGAATATGATACCGCGCGGCGAACACCCGCACACCGGCCGCATGGTCTGCATGCTCGTGGGTAACAAAAATGCCCTTGATCTCCGCCGGATCCGCGCCCACCTGGCGCAGCTTTTGCTCGCACCGCCTGGCAGACACACCGATGTCCACTAAAATTTGATTGTCGCCGCAGCCCACAAAAATACTGTTGCCGCTGCTGCCGGAAAAAAGAGAACACGTCTTGCTCATTTTGTCTCCTAATCTGCTTTTATTTTATCCAAAAAAGAAAGGGTGGAACCCGGTCCACCCGTACTTTGTTTTTTTATCCTGCGTTTGCCGTGGCAGCACCGTCGTCGCCGTCGTCACAGGGCACCCGCCGAATATCGGCACCCAGGGCAGAGAACTTCTCTACCACATCCTCGTACCCACGGTCCACATACTGGATATTGGTCACCCGGGTCTCGCCCCGCGCCACCATACCGGCAATGATCATGGCCGCACCGGCACGCAGATCCGTAGCCTTTACGGTAACGCCGGTCAGCGCCGGCACACCCTCAATGACAGCCACCTTGCCGTCCACCTGGATATTGGCGCCCATACGGCTCAACTCGCCTACATACTGGAAGCGATTGTCCCACACACCCTCGGTGAGGATACTGGTACCCTCTGCCACAGACAGAAGCACCGCCATCTGGGGCTGCATATCCGTGGGGAAGCCCGGGTGGGGCATGGTCTTTACATTGCAGCGGGTCAAGGGCTTAAAGCGGGTGATCCGCACCGCGTCGTCATACTCAATGATCTCCGCACCGGCCTCCTCCAACTTAGCGCTGATAGACTCCAAATGCTTGGGAATCACATTCTTCACCAGCACATCGCCGCCGCAGGCAGCAGCCGCCACCATATAGGTGCCCGCCTCGATCTGGTCCGGGATAATGGAGTAGGTGCAGCCGTGCATCTTCTCCACCCCGCGAATTTTAATTACATCTGTGCCGGCGCCGCGCACATCGGCACCCATAGAGTTTAAGAAGTTGGCCAGATCTACGATATGCGGCTCCTTGGCTGCATTCTCAATCACCGTCAAACCGCGAGCCAGCACAGCTGCCAGCATCACATTGATGGTAGCGCCAACGGACACCTGGTCCATATAAATAGAAGCGCCGATCAGCTTGTCCGCCCGGGCGCAAACCATACCCTCAACGGTATTCACCTGGGCACCCAGCAGTTCAAAGCCCTTAATATGCAGGTCAATGGGTCGCACGCCGAAGTTGCAGCCGCCGGGCATAGCCACCTGCGCCTGCTTAAACCGACCCAACATAGCGCCGATCAGGTAATAACTGGCGCGAAAACAGGAGGTCAACTCATAGGGAACGCTCTGGCATTTTAAGGAGCGGGAGTCCACCTCAATGGTGTTTTTATTGATCATTTTGATCCCGGCGCCCATACTGTCCAAAATCTTAATGATCAGGCTAACATCGCTAATGGCGGGAATGTTCTCAATCCGCACCACGTCGTCCGCTAAAATGGCCGCGGGAATAATGGCCACAGCTGCGTTCTTGGCGCCGCTGATATTCACCTCGCCAAACAGCTCGTGACCGCCTTCAATTATAAAATTATCCAAAAGGTGTCCACCTCTTTATATCTCTATCCAAAAGTAATGTTTGCAAAAACTAAAATCTTTATAAGTTCCAATTCATTGCAGATATTATAACAAAATCCGTAAAGAATAGAAACAAAAAGCACCGTATTTTATCCAAAATGTAACTTTTACAAAAAGGCCATATCTGTAACGCCTGTAAAAATCATCTACCACATCTTGTTAAAACGGCAAAATTCGTTGAAACAGCGCAAAATCTTGCGCCCTCATTAGGTAACAAAAGGGTAACATAAAGGCCGCCGCTTGTCAAGGGGGCAAGCGGTCATTTTCCGCTTCAGCAAGACAAAAAAAGCGCCCTGCCGCGGTAAAAAACGGCAGAGCGCCAAAGACACTTATAAAATCGACTGCTGGTGATCGCCGACGCCGCCGGTCAAAATAGCATCGCAGGCAAAGATCAACTTCTTCATATCCATATTGCCCGGCAGCAAATGGGCGGGAATCTCTATGACAGACAGCACCAGCCGGTAAACGGCACTGTCCCTGCCCACCGGATGGGCAGAGCCGTCCATAAATTGCAGCAGGATCCACTCCAGATAGGGCAGAATCGGCCGATCCGCCAGTTCTGCCGCCGCCCGGGCGTCCACATACCGACCCAGCCCCAAACGCCGCAGCGTTCGTTGCAAGTCCCTCACCGTACCGGTGCGCAGCAAACGAAACAACGGCTTTGCCAATGGATACAGAGGCAGCAGCTTGCGCCCGGGCAGCTGCAAGGCGTCCAGCTTCTGGGCAAAATCCGCCGGGGACCCGGCAGACAGCAACCGCCGCAGTAAATTGCAAGCATGGTCCCGGGTATAAGCCACCGCGTCCACCGGGCGGCCGTACCAGTCAAAAGTCGCCAGGTGCTCCACCTGCATCTGCACCTGTAAATCATCCGTCACCGTCACCTGTACCATAGGCACCGGGTAGCCGGATAAGGCGCCGATATTCACCTCGGTCAATTCGTTCCCTGCCGGAGAGCGGTAGCGATCCGTACGCTGCAAATGGCTGTGGCCCACAAACATATAGCGCAGCCCTGCATCTGCCAGCCGGGCGGTCACCGCCTCCCGGTCCCCTACGCAGCAGCCGCCGGTAAGCAGCGGGTGCACATGGGGCAGCAGCAAATGGTGCTGCATACCCAGCACCAAACAGCCCTGTTCCTTGGCGCGGCGCAGCTGATCCTCAATCCACTGAAAATGCGGTTCCGTATAACCGGCCTTGCCACGACCGTTTTGGTCGTCACACAACGCCAGCAGCCAAATTTTCTCTGCCAAAGGGATCACATAAGAGCTGATTCCCAAATGGGTGCGGTACTCGGCAATGGCCTGCCGCCCGCCGAAATCGTAATAAAAATCGTGAATCCCCGTGTGGGGCATGGTGGACACATCATGGGTGACTCGGGCACCGGCAAAGCGCCGCGGGTTGCCGTCACAGCACCAGTCGTGGGTGTTGGTGATCAGGTACACCGGCTTTTTCTCTGCCAAGGCGTACAGCTTCTCCCGCAACTCCCGGTGGCACACCATTTCACCGTCATTGGTCAAATCTCCCGCCAGCAGCACTGCCTGGGTGTCCGACCGGGCCAAATGGTCAAAAGCGGCGTCAATTATGGCGCCGCTCTCTGCCAGGCACTTTTGATCCGAGCCGCTGCGCAGTTCATACGCCCGGCCGGAAGTGCCCAAAGTCTTGGAATAATAATGTAAATCTGCAAGAAAGGTGAATTTGTACATCTGACTTCCCCGTCTGTTTAGCCCTCTTTGGCCTCTGCCGCCACAGCCTCCTGGGCTGCTGCCTCGCCTGCCTGGGCGCGGCGAGCCATAATGTCCTTAATCATCCGGCGGTGGCTGTCGCCGGTAATGTTATAAAAATGCATGGGAATGAGCATCAGCGCATAGCCCACCATGGGGAACACGGTGGTCATCAGGAATAGCCCCAGCAGAGTGGAATGGTTCTGTAAGGTGGACACATCGGTGGTGTGCTCCACATAGCCGGTGCGGGCCAGTACCTGCAAGCAGATAAAGGAGGACAGCGTACCCTCCAACTTGCCGGTAAAACTCATAATAGACAGCATGGTGCCCTCTACCCGCTTGCCGGTTTTCCACTCCACATAGTCCACCGTCTCCGCTTCCATTTCTTTTTGCATCAGGTTCTTAAACTCCAGCGGGAAAGTAACCACGGCAGAAAAGACAATGACCATCAATCCGGTAAGCAGGGACACGGACTGACCGGCACCCTTGTTCATAATGCCGTTATAGGTGCACAGAGCAAACAGACCGTTGAGCACAATGCCCATCACGCAGCACGCCTGGTAAAACTTCTTAGAGTCCGCCTTGCGACCCAACCGCTCAATAATAATGGGTACAAAGATACCTGCCAAAAACGAGCCGGGTGCCTTGGCAATGTCCAAAAAGCCGTTATACTTGGCGTTAAACAACGCGTCATAGGCAAAGTAGAAGGACGCCTGCTCGGACACCTTGATGATCACAAAGAAAATATTGCCCAGAAAGAGCATCAGCAGCGGCCGGTTGGTTGCCAGCAGGTGCAAGCATTCTTTTAAGCTGGGAGCCTCCTCGTGGTGCTCCAACCGCTCTGTGGTATTCTTAAAGGTAAAACGGGTAAAAAGAATAATAAAGAACGCGGAAAAGACAGCGGCTGCCAGATACGCCTTGTCCAAATTCTGGTTAAAGTACGGCAGCCAGGCGGCAAAGGCCACCAGCCCGGCAGGAATAGCCCCCAGGATCATACGCCCGATGGAGGCAACACCGTAAAGCTTTGTGCGTTCCGTGCCGTTTGGCGTCATACTGAACGCCAACGCCCCCATAGGCACATCAAAGGCGGTGTAGGTCACATCCAGCCCTACAAAGGCAAACACCGTCAGGGCAATCTTTGCCCCATAAGACAGGCTGTCGTTGCCAATAAAAAACAGCAGCATAAACAGCGACACGAAGTACGGCGCAAACTTGATATACGGCCGCATTTTGCCGTACTTGGTGCGGGTCTTATCTACAATCACACCCATGATCGGGTCATTGATGGCGTCAAAAATACCGCAGTACAGGCGAATATTGGAGGCATGGCGCGCCTTAATATGCAGCACATCGGTAATAAAGAAGTTTACATACTTTGAGGCGGTCATGGAGGTGCTCATGCCCTGGGCGCCACGACCCATGGCATAGGACAGCGCCTCTCGCCAGGTAATGTAGGTTTCCTCCCCCACATCTTTGGTCACGATCTTTCGATCGAGGAATGATTTGATCTTGCTCATTTTTACAGACAGACGCCACGGCGCCGCCCCATCACCTCCGTTCCCGGCAAATACCGAGGATTATTTAATTTGTTCGATTTTGTCGCCTCGCACAAAAAACACATGATCGGCAATGTCCATCATAGGCTTGTCATTCATGGAGTCGGTATAGAAGTTGTCAATATGCGCATTCGGGTACAGTTCACGAAAAATCTTCACCTTGTTGTCCAAAAAACACAGACGAATGAACTTGCCGGTGTTTTTATCAATAGAGGAGCCCACATAGTGCTTGACCCCCAGCCGGCGCATCACCTCGTCCAGCAAAAAGTCCGTGGTGCCGCTGACAATAATATCGTCCTCCCGCTGCACCTTGGCGTACCAGGGCTTAATCTTATGCATATGGCCGTCCCAAAACTTCACCACATCTTTCTCAATGTGCTCTACCTTCGTATAATACCCCTCTAAAAAGGAAGCATAGGCCTCCAGCGCTTGGGCCACGGTAAACAGGTGAAAGGCGTCCTTAAAGGCGATCACCAGCAGTTTTGGCACATAGCGCCAAATCCGCGGATCTGTGCGCACATAGTAGAGGATAAAGTCTACCAGCGTCTCGCCGTCGTAGATGGTATTATCAAAATCGTACACATTCATAAGCATATACCCTTTTGGTAAAGAACCGATACCGTTTTTGTTAAACCTGTGTAAAATAGGTGACAGGTTTCAACATTGGCTACACCTGTATTTTATCATAGATGAAAAGCAAGTTCAATCTTGACAAATGGCGCTGTTCGTTATATATTGGAATAAGTATAGCTAAAAAAGAAAACAGTTATACAAATCCTGGAAAGAAGGCGCCGCTGGCAACGAAAAAGCGGCAAAAATCACTATGAAACACAGAAGTTACATTCACACAGACATTGTGATCGTCGGCAGCGGCGTGGCGGGCCTGTTTGCAGCCCTCTGCCTGCCGGAAAGCAAGAAGATTTTAATGATCACCAAAGAGGATCTGAAAGAGTGCGACTCTTACCTGGCCCAGGGCGGCGTATGCGTGTTGAAGAGTCTGGACGACTTTAAGTGCTTTTATGAAGACACCATGAAGGCCGGTCATTATGAGAACAACCCGGAGTCTGTGCGGGTCATGATCGAAAGTTCGCCGGATGTGATCGGCACGCTGATTAAGCTGGGTGCGGACTTTGACACCAAAAAAGACGGCGACTTTGACTACACCCGTGAGGGCGCCCACCGCAACAACCGCATTCTCCATCACAAGGACGAGACCGGCAAGGAGATCACCACCACCCTGCTGTCCATTGCCAAGAACCGACGCAACATAACTTTTATTCCTCAAACCACTATGATCGACCTGATCGAGAGGGACAACACTTGCTACGGCATTGTGTGCGAGGACGAGTTTGGCGAGCGGGGCTGCATTTTGGCCCAGGACATTATTCTGGCTACCGGCGGCATCGGCGGGCTGTTTAAGAGCTCTACCAACTATCCCCACATTACCGGCGACAGCTTTGCACTGGCGATCAAGCACGGTATCACCTTGCAGGATATGAGCTATATTCAGATCCACCCCACCACCCTGTACAGTAAAAAGAGCGGGCGCCGCTTTCTCATCAGCGAATCCGTGCGGGGCGAGGGCGCTATTCTGCTTAACGAGAACGGCGAGCGCTTTACCGACGAGCTGCAGCCCCGGGACGTGGTGACTGAGGCCATTGTCAAAGAAGAAAAGAAGTTCGGCACCGACCATGTGTACCTGACCCTGCCCAATATGACCAGCGAGGAGGCCCACAAGCGCTTTCCCAACATTTTTGAGGCCTGCATGGACGAGGGTTACGATATGACCAAAGACAAGGTTCCTGTGACCCCGGCCCAGCACTACATGATGGGCGGAATTCAGACGGATATTAACGGCTGCACCTCCATGCGCCACCTGTACGCCGCCGGCGAAACCGCCTGCAACGGCGTGCACGGCAAAAACCGACTGGCCAGCAACAGCCTGCTGGAGAGCATGGTCTTTGCCAAGCGGGCAGCGGATTTGATCGCCAAGGACAAAGAGGAGAAGCCCGCCTTTGATCCCCAGATCGACCTGGCGTCTTATCCGGACAAGGCCGGACGGCAAAAGGAATTCAAAGACCTGATTTTAGGTGAAATCAAGCGAAAGGACAAGGCTTTCTATGATAAATGGTGTAACGATGAAAATATGCGTGGATGATTACATTCTGCGCACCTTAAAAGAGGATATTAACGATGAGGATGTGTCCACCAACGCGGTGATGCCGGTGAACAAGCAGGGCAGCGCGCAGCTGATCTGTAAGGACGACGGCGTGATCTGCGGGCTGGATGTGTTCTTCCGCACCTTCCGTCTGTTGGACGATACCGCCCGCTTTGACTGCGCAGTGCAGGACGGCGACCGGGTGCAAAAGGGCCAGCTGCTGGGCACCCTGTACGGCGACATTAAGGCCATTCTCTCCGGCGAGCGCACGGCGCTGAACTACCTCCAGCGCATGAGCGGCATTGCCACCATCACCAGAGAATATATGGATGAGCTGGCAGGCTACGATACCGTGCTGCTGGACACCCGCAAGACTACGCCCAATATGCGCCCCTTTGAGAAGTACGCCGTTAAGGTAGGCGGCGCTACCAACCACCGTTACAATTTGTCCGACGGGGTACTGCTCAAGGACAACCACATCGGCGCCGCCGGCAGCGTCACCAAAGCCATTCAAATGGCTAAGGCCTACGCCCCCTTTGTGCGCAAGATCGAGATTGAGACGGAGACATTAGATCAAGTGCAAGAGGCAGTAGACGCCGGCGCGGATATTATTATGCTGGACAATATGGACACCGCCACCATGAAGCAGGCGCTCCAAATCATTGACGGCCGTGCCCAGACCGAGTGCAGCGGCAATGTGACCAAGGCCCGGCTGAGGGAGATCGCCGAAACCGGCGTAGACTTTGTCTCCTGCGGTGCTCTCACCCACTCCGCTCCCATTCTGGACCTGAGCCTGAAAAACCTGGCCCCAATCGAATAAGCCGATATTCCCCCCAAGGCTCCGGCTTTGAGGGGATTTTTTATAGCTTGTGGCGATCTGCCGCCCCGGTACATACAAAAAAGGCGTGGCCCGAAATGGGTCACGCCTTTTGATATGGGCAAGGATCAATAATTCTCCGCCTTCAGCTCAAAATAGGCCTTGGGATGGGCGCATACCGGGCACACCTCCGGTGCGGACTTACCCACCACGATGTGGCCGCAATTGGAACACTTCCAAATCCGGTCGCCATCCCGGCTGAACACCAAGCCCTGCTCCACATTCTCCAGCAACTTCAAATACCGCTGCTCGTGCTCCTGCTCGATCTTAGCCACGGCCTCAAACAGGCGGGCAATCTCCTCAAAGCCCTCCTCCCGTGCCTCACGGGCAAACTGGGGATACATCTCCGTCCACTCGTAGTTCTCTCCGGTGGCAGCGTCCTGCAAATTGGTGGCTGTGTCCGGCACAGAACCGTTATGCAGCAGCTTAAACCAAATCTTGGCGTGTTCCTTCTCGTTGTTGGCCGTCTCGGTAAACAACTGCGAGATCTGCACAAAGCCGTCCTTCTTGGCCTTAGAAGCATAATACGTGTACTTGTTGCGAGCCTCGCTCTCGCCGGCAAATGCCGCCATCAGGTTGGCCTGCGTCTTGGTGCCTTCTAAATTCATAACTGTATTCCTCCTAAAAATGTTTAAATATCCAGCCGTTTGAGTCGCGTGATCAGCAGCACAAACAGGCTCCATACCCCTTGGAAAATCAAAATATTCAGTGTGGTCAGCTGACTGTAACCGCCAATCACCGCCAGAAGCGCTACCACGGCAAAGCCGATGACGCAGCCAAAGGAGATCAGCACGGCCAGGACGGTCTGCATATCCTCTAAAGTCTCCGCTCCGCGCATCACGCTGATAAAGCCAAGGGCCGAGCCGTCGTGCACCGCGTCTGCCGGTGACTTCTCCACATGCAGGTCGCTGTACTTCTCAAACACCCGACCGCTGGCGGAATTCATCACCCGCACATACCCGGCCGGCAAGTGGAACAGCTCTGCCACGCTGTCCTCATTGATATACGGATCGCAGCTGTGGAGTAAAATGGTCATGCCGCTTTTTTCAAGTTTCTTCAGTGCGTGCTCCATCTTAGTATTGCCGGAATAGCTGACGATAAACATGGCCATGATTTTGCCGGCCACTGCCAAATACAGCGCCTTGCGCCCTTTGCGGGTGTATTTCTCCTCGTACGCCTGCTTGGGCACCGCAATATCGTGATTGATCAGCAAATCTCGATTGCCTACCAAAATTTTCTTTTTATAAATCCAGGCGGAGGTGCCCATTTTGTCCTCATACAGCACCCCGTCCACCTCCGGCAAAATGGACTGCTTGCCTACAATCGCATCGTCAAACACATACGCCAGCGGGCTTTTCGTCTTAATGATCACCGCGGCGGTCTGCAAAATCACATCGTCGATCTTGGCACCGTTAAACAGCTTGACTCCATGAAGAGAGCAGCTTTTGGGTCCAAACAGGTCGTTGGCCTCCATCACCAACGCCCCGGCGTCATTCACCGTACCGGCACCGGCAAAGCCGTTGACCATGGCCTTGCGCTTAGCCAGCGCCCGGGATACGCCCTGCACCGTTGTATTACTGGCCAGCAACGACACCGCCGGCAGGGAAATACAAAGGGCGCAGGCACCGGCGTTCACGCCCATGCCCCAATTCTTGGTCAGCAGGGACACCGCCACCAGCAACGCGCCGCTAAGCCCCAGCATAATGCAGCCGGTGGTAGCGGCAATCCGATCCGCCGGGTCCTTGCTGCACCCGATCTCTAAATAATCCGTGGGAAAGTCCGTGCGCACGCTGCTCTTGAGCACCGGGTCGCCCTGAAGCAGTCCGCGGCTGATAATGGTGGCGTCCACCACATTGCGAATGGTCTCTACCGTGTACTTCTCCTGCCCGTCCGTGATAAACTCAAAATTCTCGATCAACCGGATCAGCAGCGCCCGGCGACCCATACCGCTGAGAAACAACGACAAGGTCACCGCACTGGGCAGGATCGCGCCGCCGTCTACCAGCAGATCCGGGTTCAAATACAGCAGTACCGTATGGGCGGCAACCAGAATGGCCGCCACGACAATGGGAAAGTCGTAACGCACGCCGTTCTTAAAGGAAAAGCCCTGTATCAGATTGGGAATATTGGCCGCCAGCACCACACCGTACAACACCAGCACCGCAATAAAGTACGCGGTATTGGATGCCAAAAAGGACGGCAGGTACGCCGTATCCCGCAGCAGGGTCACGAAGAGCAGCAGCCCCCCGGCCAGCACGGTAAATACAATGCCGGTCTGCACAGCGGTTTTTTGGGCAAACAGGCGTTCCAAAATGGCGGTGCGCTCGTCTGCGTTGCGAAAATCGCTCTTAACAATGCGCCGCGGCCCCTCCTGGGCCTGCCCCTCCTCCGGGGCAAACAGGCGGAATTTGTTGACCTTGTCCCGGCGGCGCTCCTCTAAGATCCGCTCCGCCACATTCTCATCAATATTGGGCACATTCTCGATCTGGTCGTCAAAGCCCTCCAGGCGAATTTGGGCGCTCTCCTCCACCGTTTCCGTCTCCGGCTCCTCTTGCCGGGGCGTAGGCGGATTTTGGCCCAAAATACGGGTGTGCTCCAGTTCCTCCACCGCCAAAATGGTGGGGATCTCCTGCAAATCGGAGGTTTTGTCAAACTTGGATCGGCTTTTGATGGTGGCCGGTTTTTCTATGATCTCCGGCGGCTCCTTGGAATACACCCGCTCTCTGCCGGTGGTGCCGAAGAAGCTGCGCTTGCTGCCCAGGTTAGGCACCACGCCGGTCTTTTCCGTCAGGCGTACCGGGCGGGTCTTGTCTCCCACCGGGGGCACCGCCGTGGTTTTGGCGGTAGCCGAAGGCGCTGCCGGGATCACCGGGGTGCCTACCCGGGTCTTGTCGTCCACAGCCGGGCGCACTTGCGTTTTGTCCGTCACCGGCGCTGTCACCCGGGTCTTATCGTCTACGCCGGGTGCCGCCGTAACCGTCGGTTCTTTCGGCTGCGGCTCCAGCGGCGTTTGGGTCGCGTGGATCTTGTCGATGGCCGCCTCCGCCTTGCGTGCGGTTTTTTTGCGTATCTCTTCCGCCTGGCGCAGGATCTCATCTATGGTTAAATTCTCGCTCATACGCTCACTTTCCAATCAGCCCCAGGCGCTGCCGGGTCACTTCATATATCAAAATGCCTGCCGCCACAGAGGCGTTCAGAGAGTTGACCTTGCCCTGCATGGGCAGACTGACCACTGCGTCGCAATTCTTCTTCACCAAAGCGCTGACGCCGCTGCCTTCGCTGCCGATCACCAGCGCCACACCGCCGTCAAAATTCGTTTGGCACCAGGGCGTGCCGTCCATATCCGCCGCATACACCCAAATGCCCCGCTTTTTCAGCAGTTCAATGGTTTGATTCAGGTTACTGACCCGAGCCACCGGCAGGTACTCCAGTGCGCCGCAGGCGGTCTTAGCCACCGTGTAGTTCAGCCCCACGCTGCGCCGCTTGGGGATCACTACCCCGTGCGCGCCGCCGGCCTCTGCGGAGCGGATAATGGCTCCCAGATTATGACCATCCTCAATTCCATCGCACAGCACCAAAAAAGGCGCCTCGCCCTTTTCTTCCGCCCGGTCCAGAATGGTCTCCAGCGGTACATAATCGTGGGCAGACGCCACTGCCACAATGCCCTGATGATTGGCGTGGTCACACATGGCGTCCAACTTCCGCCGGTCCACATACTTGACCACCACGCCCTGCTTTTTGCACTTAGCTACCAGTGGCACAATGGAGCCGGTGCGCTCGCCGTTTGCCACCAGCACATGCTCAATCTCGCGGCCACCGGCCAGCAGCTCTGCCACTGCGTTGCGCCCGATCACCAGGCCGTCTGTTGTCTGTTCTGTCTCCATTGCCATTTTGTCTCTCCGTTCTCGCTGTTTTTCTACAAACATTGTACCATTTTTGCGCCCGGGGCGCAACAGGCAAAAAGCGGGCGTGCACTTTGCAAAAGCGCACGCCCGGACTGTATCTTCTTTATAACCGCACCGGCACGCCCCTGGTGTTCAAATACGCTTTCAGCTCCGGGATCGGCAGTTCGTTAAAGTGGAACAGGCTGGCGGCCAGCACTGCGTCTGCCTTACCGTCGGTAAAGGCGTCTAAAAAGTGCTCCGCCTTGCCTGCGCCGCCGCTGGCGATCACCGGCACGCCCACGGCCTCGCTGACCGCCCGAGTCAACTCCAAGTCGTAGCCGGTCTTTTGACCGTCGCAGTCCATAGAGGTCAGGAGAATTTCGCCCGCGCCGCGGCGCTCCGCTTCTTTGGCCCAAGCCACAGCATCCAACCCGGTGGGGATACGCCCGCCGTTTAAGTACACTTCCCATCCTTGATCCCGGCGCTTGGCGTCAATAGCGCATACCACACACTGGGCGCCGAACTTTGCCGAGGCCTTACTGATCAGCTCCGGATCCCGCACCGCCGCGGAATTGACAGAAATTTTGTCCGCCCCGGCACGCAGCAGCCGGGTAAAATCCTCCACGCTGGCAATGCCGCCGCCAACGGTGAAGGGAATGAACACGGTTTCCGCCACCCGGCGCACGATCTCTGTCATGGTGCCCCGCCCCTCGTGGGTGGCGGTAATATCCAGCAACACCAACTCGTCCGCCCCCTGGGCGTCATAAGCCGCCGCGCAGGCCACCGGATCCCCGGCATCTACCAGATCTACAAAAGAAACACCCTTGACCACTCGGCCGTTCTTTACATCCAGGCAGGGAATAATTCGCTTTGCATACACCTTATTCTTCCTCCCCGCTTATAAAATTCTTCAGCAGCTGCAAGCCCGCTGCGCCGCTCTTTTCCGGGTGGAACTGCGTGGCAGCCACCTTACCCCGCTGCACCGCGCACTGAATGGGTACGCCGTACCGGGTCACACCGGCCACTTCTTCCGGCTTAGCACCGTCCAAATAAAAGGAATGAACAAAGTAGAAGTAGCTATTCTGGGCAACGCCGCGAAAAATGCCGTTTGTTTGCGTCAGTTGCACATCGTTCCAGCCGATGTGGGGCACCTTCAGTCCCGGCCCACCGGGAATGCGGCGAATGCGCCCGTCAAAGATACCCAGGCCCGCAACGCCGGGGCTTTCTTCGCTCTCGGCAAACAGCAGTTGCAGCCCCAGGCAAATACCCAAAAACGGCCGGCTGCCATCTGCCGCCGCCCGCACCGTGTCTACCAACCCGCGACTGCGCATGGCAGCCATAGCGTCGCCAAAGGCGCCTACCCCGGGTAGGATCACCCGATCTGCCGCCAGAATCTCTGCCGGATCGGCAGTAATGCGATTGTCTGCGCCCAGAAAGTTCAGCGCCTTTTGCACGCTGGACAAATTCCCGGCGCCGTAGTCAATAATTGCAATCATACCTTGCGCTCCCATCTAAAACTACTTTTATTTTACCATACCCGCGCCCCCGGCGCAACCGCTCCCCGGCGCCGCCGACCCGATTGCCGCCAAAATTCCGCCGCCAAATTCGCAAAAATGCGCCTATTTTGCACAAAAGAGAATTGACAAATCCGCCCCGGAATGCTACTATTGTACAGCAAAACAAAATACGGAGTGGTACCGAAGAGGTCATAACGGCATGGACTCGAAATCCATCGTGCGATTCGTTCGCCCGTGGGTTCAAATCCCACCCACTCCGCCAAAAGCCCGGCAGCCTCCAAGCTTGCCGGGTTTTCTTTTTGCTGCGGAAAGCCGTGTTCAAATCAACAAAATGCACCTTCCTGACGCACACGGTCTTTTATGAAAGAGGATTTGAATAACACTTTCAGCCATTGTATAATTCAAATCGGTATAATCGCGGATGGAAACATTCGTATAAGAAACGAAAAAATATTTAAGCACTTACTCAACCCGATCTAATGCTCTGTAACGCATAATAGCAAATCACACGGTGAAGTTATGGAATTTATGAACGCATACAAGCGGCTGGAAAAACTGTGCAGTGACATGTATGGCACAGCGCATGGTATTTCCGCCTATATCGACGATATGGTCAACTGTCCCCGCGGGGCACGCATTGTGCCCGACTGGGCGCATGACTTAAAGCAACTAAAACACTATCGCTGGATCAGAAATCAGATCGTACACGAACCGGACTGCACGGAAGAAGAATTATGCACACCGGCTGATACCCGGTGGCTGGATACTTTTTATGACCGGATCTTACGCCGAAAGGATCCGCTGGCCGTGTATAGAGAACGAACCGGCGCACGCAAGGCCGTAAGCTCGGCGCAAGGCGGCACGCCGTCTAAACGGAAAAGCCACCCCGCTGGGTCATCCCATCTCTCTCAAATCATACTGTACGGTGGAATCACCATCGGCCTTATTCTCATTATGCTTGCCATTCTGCTGTTTATATTTCAAGGCAGTTTGACCGGATTTTGATCTGTTTAGCCCCTGCTTTGCCCGGTGCAAGGCGGGGTTTTTGTCCGTTATTTCAAATAGAGAGAATCGGAATGACCGCTTGTACCAAAAGCTTGATTTGGCCGCAAAAAGAGCAAGTCAAACAGACTTGCTCTTTTTCATTTCTATATTGTTGAATTGGCTTTTACCCCTCCCGGCGCAGCGCTTTCAGCTCCGTGCGCAGATCGTAAGGCGCGTCATAGCAGCCAAAGGTCTCCGTAGACTTGCCACCGGCAATATTGGCCAGCTGAATGCACTCTGCCACAGAGCAGCCGTGGTACACGCCAAACACCAGCCCGGCCAGGAAATTATCCCCTGCCCCGGTCTTATCCACCGGCGTGGCCTCCCCTGCCGGGAAGTGCTCCGTCTTGCCGTGAATGCGGGTAATACATCCGTCCTTACCCACCTTAACAATGGGCTGGGCGGTGTAGTTACACAAGGCGTCCAGCGCCGCCTGGGGGTTGTCCGTGCCGGTTAGAAGCATGGCCTCTTTGTCATTGGGGGTAAAGAAATCCGCCAACCGCAAAATGGGCAGGTGGTCCTCCAGGGTCTGGCCCTCCTCCCAGTGGGTATCGTACACGATCTTGGTGCCCTCCCGGGCCAATTTCTTCACTACATCCGGCCGCCGAGGCGCAAAGCACACATCCGCTCCGTGGAGAAAGTCATACACCTGGGCGTCCGTAAGCAAATTCTCGCCCAGCCCAGCGTCAAAGGTCATAATGGACCGATCGGAGGGAAAAGAGAACACGGAACTGAAGATCACCGGCTCCCCGTCGCCGTCATAAAAATTGTGCAGGTTCTGCACCTTGTACTTTTGCAGCAGAGTCTCCGCCGTTTTGCTGAGCAAGCCCTGACCCAAAAAGGTGCCATACCGTACCGGAACGCCCATATTCCCCAGCCGCACCGGGGTCACGCAGGCACCCCCGCCCAGGGTCATGGAGAACCGATCCGTATAAAGTTCCTCCCCCGCTCCCGGGAACCCGGCCATGCCGGAGAAAATACAATCAATGGTCACCCGATCAATGACAGCCACACCGTTCATTCCAAACACTCCTTTACGCACTTTTCTCTATTATACCGAACCCCCGGCCGGATTGCAAGCGCCGCCCACCCGGCGGCACAAAATCCAATGCAGTGGCACCAAAAGGCACAGAATGGGCGCCTTGCCCCCTCTAAGCATACAAAAAGGCACACGCCGATCAGCGTGTGCCTTTGCAATTTTGATATGGCTTACTCAGCCTTGGCCTCTGCCTTATTGTCCTTAGTGGACTTTACATCCGCAACGGACTGCTTGGAGAAGTCGTAGTCCTTGCCGGGGAAGATAGCGTTCAGGATAATACCGGCCAGCGCAGCCACAGCCAGCGCAGACAGGTTAATGTCGAACTGCCCGATATGGAAGCTTACACCGTCGCCCAAGCCCAGTGCGCACACCAGGATTACAGCGGCGATAATGGTATTTCTCGGCTTGGAGAAGTCCACCTTATTCTCTACCACATTACGGATACCGATGGCGGAGATCATGCCGTACAGCACAAAGGAGATACCGCCAACGATGGCTGCGGGCATAGAGTCAATCAGCGCAGCAAACTTGGGAGAGAAGGAGAACAGAATAGCGAAGTACGCAGCGATACGAATGACTCTGGGGTCATACACTTTAGACAGCGCCAGCACGCCGGTGTTCTCACCGTAAGTGGTATTGGCGGGACCGCCGAACAACGCAGACATGGTTGTTGCCAAGCCGTCACCGGCCAAAGAACGGTGCAGACCGGGATCGGCAATATAATTCTTGCCGCAGGTGGCGCCGATAGCGGAAATATCACCGATGTGCTCCATCATGGTTGCCAGTGCGATAGGCATAATGGCAATGATGGCAGTTACGGCCTTACCGGTATCATGCACACCGCCGAACACGGTAGAACTCCAGTGAATAGGCAGACCCACCCAGGCCGCTTCCTTAACAGAAGAAAAGTCAATAGCAAAGCTGTCTACGCCAAAGCCGTTACCGACGATACCGGCCACTGCATAGGCGCCGAGAATACCAATGAGAATGGGAATGATCTTGGCCATGCCCTTACCGAACACATTCACCACGATCACAATACCCAAAGCAATCAGCGCCAGCCACCAGTTATTTTGGCAGTTGGAAATAGCGGTGGGTGCCAGGCCCAAACCGATAGCCACAATGATGGGGCCGGTTACAACCGGCGGGAAGAAACGCATCACCTTATTGATGCCGATAATCTTGATGATGGTGGCCAACACCAGATACAGCAAACCGGCGCAAGCCACGCCCACGCAGGCATAGGGCAGCATTTCCGTGTTGGCAATGGTCAGCTCGCCGTTGGCGTCTGGCAGTTTGGGTGCCACCGTGGCATAACCGCCAAGGAACGCAAAGGAGCTGCCCAGGAAAGCAGGCACCTTAAATTTGGTGAACACATGGAACAGCAGGGTACCCAGACCGGCCATCAGCAAGGTGGTGGCAATATCCAACCCGGTAATCAACGGCACCAGCACGGTGGCGCCGAACATAGCAAACATGTGCTGGAAGCCCAGCAGCAGCATCCGCGGCGTACCCAGCTGGCGCGCATCGTAAATGCCCTTAGAAAAATCGACTTTATTTTTTGACATAGAAATTAAATTCCCTTCTTTTCAACAGATCACTTCTTATTTGGTGCCGAAGATACGGTCGCCGGCATCGCCCAAACCGGGAACAATGTAGCCGTTCTCGTTCAGGTGATCGTCCATACCTGCGCAGAAAATATCCACATCCGGATGCGCCTTCTTCAGGGCCTCCAGACCCTCCGGTGCAGCGATAATACACAGGAACTTTACACTGCGGGGGTGACGCTTTTTGATCTGGCCGATGGCATCAATGGCGCTGCCGCCGGTTGCCAGCATGGGATCCAGTACAAACACATCTCGCTGACCGATGTCGCCCGGCAGCTTGCAGTAATACTCTACCGGCTCCAGAGTCTCCTCGTTACGATACAGACCGATGTGGCCCACACGAGCGGCGGGCACCAGGCGCAAAGCGCCGTCTACCATGCCCAGACCGGCACGGAGAATGGGCACAAACGCCAGCTTACGGCCGGCAAGCACCTTACAGTCGGCCACGCCGCAGGGGGTGGTCACCTGCTTGTCCTCCAGAGGCAGATCACGGGTGGCGTCATACATCATCAGCATGGCGATCTCGTTGACCAGCTCACGGAACTCCATGGTGCTGGTGTCCACATCACGCAGAATGCTCAACTTGTGCTGGATCAGCGGGTGATCCATAATGACTACTTTTCTGTCCATTGCGGTTCCTCCTAAAAATATAATAAATTATTTTTCGTAAACAGAGCGTTTCAACTGACCGATATACGGCAAGTTGCGGTAGCGCTGGTCAAAATCCAGGCCGTAGCCCACCACAAACTCGTCCGGCACGCTGGTGCCCACGTAATCCGCCTTTAAGTCTACCACGCGGCGCTCCGGTTTATCCAGCAAAGTAGCCACGCGAATGCTGGCCGGGTGGCGGGTACGCAGCATATCGCAAACATAGGAGAGGGTGCGCCCGCTGTCCAGAATATCCTCCACCAGCAGCACATCGTAGTCCTCCAATTCAATATCAATGTCCTTCACAATCTTTACCACGCCGCTGGAGCGGGTGTCGCCGCCGTAGCTGGACACGGCTAAAAAGTCCAGCTTACAGGGCAGCTGTATCTCACGGATCAGGTCCGCCATAAACAGCACGGAGCCTTTCAAAATACCCACCACCAACAGATTTTTGCCGGCGTAGTCTCTAGTAATCTGGGCGCCCAAACGGGCATTGATTTGGTGCAGCTCTTCTTCAGACACCAGCACCCGTTCAATATTCTCGTGCATCAGCGTTCCTCCCGGAAATAGGACAGACCGAGGGCGGCCGGTCCCTGATTTTCTTTCTTCTTGCGCATAGAGGTAACGATCAATACCAGGATCGTCACCACATAGGGCAGCATCTTAAACAGCTCCTGCTTGCTCAGATCCAGGCCGGGGATAAACAGATACACAATATACAGGAACCCGAACAGGATAGAGCCGAAGATAGCCAGGTTGGGTCGCCAAATGGCGAAAATCACCAAAGCGATGGCCAGCCAGCCACGGTCACCGAAGCCGTCGTTGGACCACACGCCGCAGGCGTAGTCCATTACATAATACAGACCGCCCAGCCCGGCGATCATACTGCCGATGCAGGTAGCCATATACTTGGAGCGCTCCACATTGATACCCGCAGCGTCTGCGGTAGCCGGGTTTTCGCCCACGGCACGCAGGTGCAGGCCGCCCCGGGTGCGCTTTAAGAACACGGCGCACACAATGGCGATCACAATGGAAACATAGGCGAGAAAGCCGTAGCTCAAGAACATCTCGCCAAAGGCGCCCATTTTCTCTGCAATAGGCAGATGGGCGCGGAAGTAGGTGCTGGTGCGGGTCAGGGCAACAGACGGGATGTCACTGCCGGTGAGCTGCACCATAGAGGCACCGAAAAAGTTACCAAATCCAACGCCAAAGGTGGTGATGGCCAAACCGGTTACATTCTGGTTGGCCCGCAGGGTCACGGTCAAGAAACAATACAGCAGCCCCATCAACAGGGAACCGAAGAGCGTACAGATCAACGGGATCAGCACAGCCAAAAACGGATTAAGCTCCGTTACATGCTGCTCATACAGAAACGAGCCAATCACGCCGCTGATCCCGCCCACATACATAATACCGGGAATACCCAGGTTCAGGTTGCCGGATTTCTCCGTCAAGATCTCGCCGGTGGCGCCGAACAGAATCGGCACGCCCTGCATCACGGCACGCTGAAACAGCGTGACCCAAGTCGCTAAACTAAACATCAGGCGGCCTCCTTCCGATTGCGGCGGAACTTCAGCTCATAATTGATAAAGAACTCGCTGCCGATAATAAAGAACAGGATAATACCCGTAATAATTTCTGAGAACGATTGGTCCAGCATAAAAACGGTAGAGATCTCGTCTGCGCCCTTTTGCAGGAACACCAGCAGGAACGAAGTGAGGATCATATACGCCGGGCTGAACTTGGCCAGCCAAGACACCATAATGGCAGTAAAGCCCCGGTTGTCTGCGGTCGTGGTGGTAATGGTGTGATCCGTGCCGCCCACCAGCAGCAGGCCGGCAATGCCGCACACGGCGCCGGACAGCGCCATGGTGCGCAGAATCACTTTCTTAACATTGATACCGATATAGCGGGCGGTGTTTACACTCTCGCCCACCACGGAGATCTCATAACCGTGCTTGCTGTACTTTAAGTAAATCGACATAAAGACGGTCAGCGCCAGCACAATGAGAATATTCAGCAAATAGTCGTGCTCGCCGAGCACCGGCAGCCAACCGGCACGGGTGGTCTGGTTGATAATACCGATCTTGCCGGAGCCCTTAGGCACCTCCCAGCGAATGACGAAATACGCCACCAGCTGAATCGCCACATAGTTCATCATCAGGGTGAATAAGGTCTCGTTGGTATTATACTGCGCCTTAAAAAATGCGGGAATCAGCGCCCAAATGGCACCGGCCAGCATACTGGCTACGATCATCGTCAATATCAGCAGCGCATTGGGGATCTTGCCACCCAGGCAGATCATACACGCCGCCGTTGCCAGACCGCCGATCAGCACCTGACCCTCGCCGCCGATGTTCCAAAACCGCATTTTGAACGCAGGGGTCAACGCCAGGGACACGCACAGCAGCATAGCCAAACTTTGCAGCAGGTTCCATATCCGGCGGGGGGTACTAAAGGCACCACGGAACATGGTGGCATACACCTGGAACGGATTTTCATGGGTCAAAAACACAGTCAGCGCCGCACATGCCACCAGCGCCAGTACAATGGCACCGATGCGAATGGCCCAGGACAGATACCAGGGCAGTGCCGCCCGCTTGGCAATGTGAAAGAGCGGCTCTTTGGTCTTGTTCTTATGCATGGGTCTCGCCCTCCTCCTTCACACGCTTGGTCATCAGGATACCCAGCTCCTCCTTGGTGGCGGACGGACCGTCCACAATGCCGGTAATCCGGCCGGAGTTCAGTACCATAATGCGGTCACACAGTTCCACCAGCACATCCAGATCCTCGCCCACGAAGATCACGGACACACCACTTTCCTTCTGCTTTTGCAGCAGATTATAAATCATATAAGAGGAGTTGATGTCCAACCCGCGCACGGGATAGGCCACCATCAGCACCGTGGGGTGCTGGGCGATCTCCCGGCCCACCAACACCTTTTGCACATTACCGCCGGACAGGCGGCGCACCGGGGTGTTGGCATCCGGGGTGACAATCTCCAGACTTTTAATGATATTCTCCGCCAGGTCCTTAGGACGCTTGCGCTCCAGAAAAGCCGTATGGCCGCGCTTGTAGCTGCGCAGCATCATGTTGTCCACAATATCCATATTGCCCACCAGGCCCATACCCAGTCGGTCCTCCGGCACAAAGGACAAAGCGATACCCAAACTGCGAATGGCCTTGGGACTCTTGCCTACCAGGTTCACCGCCTGGCCGTCTGACGGCTTATACACAATGCTGGAGCCTTTTTCGCTGGCTTGTAAACCGGCAATGGCCTCCAGCAGCTCCTTTTGGCCGCAGCCGGAGATACCGGCTATGCCCAGGATCTCGCCGCCGTTGGCGGTAAAGTTCACATCCTCCAGCACATGGGCACCCTCTTTGTTGCGCACGGTCAGGTGCTCGACCCGCAGCCGCTCCTGTGGGTCCTTGGGCGCGGTGCGCTCAATGTGCAAATCAATTTTTTCGCCCACCATCAGCTCTGTTAAAGACTGCTCCGTTGCGTCCTTGGTGGCTACATTGCCCACATTCTTGCCCTTGCGCAAAATCACCACCCGGTCGGAAATTTCCAATACCTCGTGAAGTTTATGGGTGATGATGATAATGGACTTGCCGTCCTCCCGCATACGCCGCAACACATCAAACAGTCGCCGGGTCTCCTGAGGGGTCAATACAGCGGTGGGCTCATCCAAAATCAGAATATTGGCGCCGCGATACAGCACCTTTATAATCTCGACCGTCTGCTTCTCAGAAACAGACATCTCGTATATTTTCTTTTTCAAATCCACGGCAAAGCCGTAACGCTCGGTGATCTGCCGCACTTTTTTCTCAGCCTCAGCCAAGTTGAATTTTTCTTCATCGTGCATGCCCAGCACGATATTTTCCGTGGCCGTAAACACATCCACAAGCTTAAAATGCTGGTGGATCATACCAATATTGTACTTAAATGCGTCTTTGGGAGAGCGGATCACCACTTCTTCCCCATTGACAAAGATCTGCCCGGCATCCGGAAAATAAATACCGGCCAGCATATTCATTAAGGTGGTCTTGCCGCTGCCGTTCTCACCCAGGACAGAGAGGATCTCGCCCTTCTCTACCGTCAGGGAGCAGTCGGAATTGGCAACGATGGAGCCGAATGTTTTGGTAATCCCCTTCAGCTCAACAGCAGGTACGCCCATGGTCTACCTCCGCAAAATAAAGTTCCTATATACAACACTACCGTGACCGCAAAAATTGCGGTCACGGGTGTTTGTAAACTGTGCTGTTTTAGATTACTGCTTCTTGTCCAGCAGCTTGATGCCGTCGATTTGCACATCAAAGTAGGGGGCAGAACGAGCAGTAGACTCAGCGAAGTAGCCGTCCTTAACGACCTCGGTGTCCGGGGTATACTTGGCATCGGTGTCTACATCCGCCTTATAGGAATCCAGCTTCTTGCCGTTTACGGTGAAGGTGGAAGTGTCAAACACATGGAGAGAACCGTCTTCCAGCTTCTTCTTGGCGGCGTCAATGGCCTCCTGGGTGCCGGCAGCGGCAGCCTTGGTGTTTACATCGGTCAGTTCCACAGAGCCGGTGGACAGAGTGCCGGTCCAGTCCGCGTCAATGGTCTTGCCCTCAGCCACGCAGTTGATGGCATACTCATAGTACGGCTCCCAGTTGATACGGGAAGATACGATGAAAGTGTTGGGGCAAGCGGAGATGGTGCTGCCGTTGTAAGACACATTGGGAACACCGGCGGACTCACAAGCAGTGGGTGCGCCCATAGAGTCGGCGTGCTGGCTGATCAGCTTGCAGCCGTCCTTAATCAGTTTGTTGGCAGCTTCCTTCTCGGCAGCCTCGTCGTACCAAGAACCGGTAAAGGTGACTTCCATGGTAACGGAGGGGCATACGGAGCGTGCGCCCAGGAAGAAGGAGGTGTAGCCGGAGATCACTTCGGCATAGGTGAAGGCGCCTACATAGCCCATCTTGGCCTCGTCCTTTTTGAACTCGCCCTTCTCGATCATCTCGTTGAGCTTCATACCGGCGGCAATACCTGCCAGGTAACGGCCCTCATAGATGGAGGCAAAAGCGTTGTGGTAGTTGGCCAGACCCTCGGTGTGAGCTCTGGTGCCGGTGGAGTGGCAGAACTGCACTTTGGGGTACTTCTTGGCAGCCTCAATGATATAAGGCTCGTGACCGAAGCTGTCTGCAAAGATAATGTTGCAGCCCTGCTCCGCCAGGTCTACTGCTGCGTCATAAGCTTCCTGACCCTCCGGGATCTGGGTCTTGTACAGCTTCTGTGCGCCGGTGATGCCCAGCTTCTCGCAGGCAGCGTCCGCAGCCTTAATAAAGTTCAGGTCATAGGTAGAGTTCTTGTCGTGCAGGAAGATGAAGCCAACCTTCAATTTGCTGGTTGCAGAATTGGTGGTGTCTTCTTTCTTCTTGGTGTCGCCGCTGTTAGAAGAGCAGGCGGTAAATACGCCTACAACGAACAGGACACTGAGAAGAACTGCAAGTACTTTTTTTGCCATTTTCATTCTCGATTCCTCCGAAAAAAATATTTATTATCAGAGCGCACGCTCAAATAACCGCTTTAATCCCGAAAACAGATCTGCCCGGTGGTGTGGTCCATGGACTCCACGATGGCCAGGGACTCCACCCGAACACCCTCGGCACGCAGCTGATCGCCGCCGTGCTGGTAGCCCTTCTCGATCACGGTGCCGCAGCCCACCAGGGTGGCGCCGCTTTGGTGCACCAGGTCGATGAGCCCCCGCAGGGCATTGCCCACCGCCAGGAAGTCGTCTACGATCAGCACCCGATCCTCCGGGGTCAAAAACCGCTTGGACACCATCACATCATAGGTGGTGCCGTGAGTAAAGGACGCCACCTGGGTCTTATACACATCGCCGGCGATGTTCTTGGTCTTGCTCTTTTTGGCAAAGACCAAGGGGCAGGCGAACTCCAGCGCTACCACGCTGCCCACGGCAATGCCAGAGGCCTCAATGGTGAGAATTTTGTTCACCCCGGCGTCCTTATAAAGACGGTGGAACTCCCGCCCCACCTCTTTCATAAACGGAAAGTCGATCTGGTGGTTCAAAAAGCAATCCACCTTAAGAATATTACCTTCATAGACCTCGCCCTCGGCGAGAATTTTCTTTTTTAATGCTTCCATCCTAAAATCCTTGTCGAAACAGAAATAAAATGATAGAATTATGATAATACGAAAGCCCCCGATTTGCAAGGTTGATTTGTATGTTGACACCAAATTTTAACTTTTTTTGCAAATCGGCGAATTTATGCTATAATTATTTAGTAAGTTTCAACAAGGGAATAGGCGTTTGCCTGCAAATTTATGAGAAAAAAAGAAAAATCTACCTTTCGCAAAATTGAACATCACCGCACAGAGACCTTCTTTCTCATTGTGCGCGGGCTGGAAGTGGGCGTGGTTGCCGGTTTGGTGTCCGCTCTCTACCGCTTCCTGCTGAGCAAAGCGGAAAGCGCCAACCATGCGGTACTCACCGCCATTGCCGGCAAGCCGCTGTACATTGCACTGTTCTTAGCGGCACTGGCGGGGATCGGCTACCTGGTCTCTCGGCTGGTGCGATGGCAGCCTCTGTCATCCTCCAGCGGTATTCCCCAAATCACCGGGGAAATTCGCGGTCACCTGGACGCCCCCTGGTGGCAGATCCTGTTGGCGAAGATCGCCGGCGGCACCCTGTCCATTCTCAGCGGACTGAGCCTGGGGCGCGAAGGTCCCAGTATTCAGCTGGGTGGTATGGCGGCCAAAGGGATTGCCAAGGTTACCAAGGCGGACAAAACCACGCAGCTACGCATGATCAGCTGCGGCGGCGGTGCCGGACTGGCAGCGGCATTTAACGCCCCGCTGGCGGGCATGATGTTCACCCTGGAGGAAATTCACAAAACTCTGGACGGCAACATTCTGTGCATGGGCATTGTGTCTACCATTACGGCAGACTATATCTCCAAGCTGTTTTTCGGTCAAAACACGGTGTTCCACTACACCACCGCCGACATTCCGTTAAAGAGCTACTGGATTTTGCTGCTATTAGGGATCGTGCTGGGGCTGGCCGGCGTGGGCTACAATGCCCTCATGTTGCTGGGCCAAAAATGGATCGGCAAAATCAAAGCACCGGTACGTATGATGCTGGTTTTCGTTTGCAGCGGCGTGCTGGGGCTGTTCGTGCCCCAACTGCTGGGCGGGGGCCACACCATGGTGACCCTGCTGCTGCAAGAGCACCCCACCATTAAAATTCTGATTTTACTGCTGCTGGGAAAATTCCTATTTTCCCTGCTGTCCTTTGCCTCCGGCGCACCGGGCGGCATCTTCTTCCCGCTGCTGATTCTGGGGACTTACCTGGGTGCCATCTATGCCGAGGCGGCCATTGCCTGGTTTGGGCTGGCACCGGAGCTGTGGCAGGAGCTGGTGGTGGTGTCTATGGCCGGGTTCTTTGCCGCCATTGTGCGTGCGCCCATGACCGGCATTATCCTGGTATTTGAAATGACCGGCAACCTGGACAGTCTGCTGCCGCTGGCAGTGGTAAGCCTGACCAGCTACACGCTGGCAGATCTGCTGGGCAGCACGCCCATTTACACTGCGCTGCTGGAAAATCTGCTGCGCCCGGAGGACAAAGCGGCTGCCCGCCGCAACCGTCCCGGTGAAAAGGTGCTCAAGACCTATGTGCTCCCCCTGGGCAGTGCCCTGGACGGCAAGTGCATTAAAGATATTGACTGGGGCCGCCACTGCCTGATCGTCAGCATTGAGCGGGGTGACACTGCCGTGACCCCTAAGGGCGACACCACTCTCCACGCCGGCGACACACTGGTGGTGATGGTAAGCCAGCGACGCTTTGCCCGGGACAATGACCGGCTGGAAACGCTGATTGCCCCCAAATCGTAACCCCATCGGCCGGTGCCGACACAGATAAATTGCATCTAAGAACGCATACAGGAGTGAACATTATGGAAAACCGCATTTGGCTCAAAGGCGACACCCACCTGCACACCTGCAACAGCGATGGCAAGCTGACCCCCGGTCAGCTGGTAGAAGCGTGCCAGCAGGCAGGGCTGGACTACGCCATTATCACCGACCACAACTACAACACCGTAAAGGCCAGCTATACGGACAAAAATTTGCTGGTCATGCAGGGGCAGGAGATCACCGACGACCTGGGTCACATCAATGTTTGGGGCAAAAAGGTGCCCCAAGATCCGCCGTATATCTTAAAAACCGTAGAGGACTATGACGCGGTGCTGGCGCCTTGCCGGGAGGCAGGGGCCACCATCTCCGTCAATCACCCGTTTTGCTCTATGTGCGGGTTCCACATGGATCTGGAGCACTTCCACTTTGACTGCGTGGAAGTGTGGAACACCATTCAGCACTCGGATAATATTAAAAATATGAACTGGTGGCACAACCAGCTGCTGCAAGGCAACCACATTGCAGCGGTGGGCGGCTCCGACTTTCACAAGGACATTGGCCCGCTGAAGCTGCTGGCCAACCCCACCACCATTGTGCACACCACCGCCAAAACAGAGGAAGCTGTTTTGCAGGCACTGCGAGAGGGTCGATCCGTGGTAACCAACAAACCGGATACCAGTATGATCTACCTGACCGTAGGGGACGCCAATGTGGGCGACACGGTGTCCTACGCGCCCGGCCTAACCGGCAAGGTGGCGGTGACAAAGTTCAAAAAAGGCCACACCATCAAGGTATTTAACAACAACGATGTGATCCTGGAACACACCGCCGCACAAAGCAGCGACCGGATGGAACTGGATTTTGAAATTCGGCAGCCGGGCTTTATTCGGGCAGAAATCGACTACACCTTCCGCCCGGTCATGCGGGCTCTGTACCACACGGTGGAGGAAAAATACCTCCACGCGAATGTGGCCGATCTGCCGCCGTTTTTCTGGGCGTTCACCAACCCCATTTGGATCCGCTGATGGAGGGCGTGCATATTACCCGCTCCCGGCGAAAGAGCATAGAACTGTCCATTGACGATAATCTGCAAATCGCCGTAAAAGCGCCCCTGTGGGTCACCGATCGAGCCATTGATCACTTTATCGCCCAAAAAGCGGACTGGATCAGCCGACAAAAAGCCGCCAAGGCTACCTACTTACAGGCACATCCGCCCTTAACGGAAGCGGAAGTGGAAGCGCTGCGCCGCCGGGCCAAGGCGGAACTGCCGCCTCGGGTGGCCTATTACAGCCAAATTCTGGGCGTAACCCCCACCGGGATCAAGATAACAAGTGCAAAAAAGCGCTTTGGCTCCTGCAACGGGAAGAACAGTATCTGCTTTTCCCTCTACCTGATGCAGTACCCACAGGCAGCCATAGACTATGTGGTGGTGCACGAGTTGTGTCACATTCGCCACCACGACCACTCCCCTGCCTTTTACCGGCTGGTGGAAAGCGTGCTGCCGGACTACAAAGAGCGGGAGCGCCTGCTGCGCCGCTAAAAGCAAAGAAGCACCGTAACGAAAGCCGTTACGGTGCCTTTTTATTCTGTATAAATGGGAGAAGTGATGGCCAGGGCCTGCTTTTCGCCTCCAACGGTACCCCACAACTCGCAAATGTACCAGTGTCCCGGCTCCAGGGTCAGCCGGGCGTGGCGCTCGGTGACCGCCGTCTCCAGCACACACTTGTTGCCGCTCGTAATAATGCGAATGGTGTCGTAGCTTACCGGCTCGTCGCTCTCGTCCTTACGCCGGGCGTGCAGATCCGTAAAAAAGCTGAAGATTACCCGTCCTCGCTTGAGGGTGTCGCCAATGCCGTAAGTCTCGCCCCAACGGTGCACCCGAAAGAAGAATTTGGCACCGAAGCTAACCACCGTGCGCCCGGCGCGGATGGCCTCCAACGCACAGGCTGCCGTGGGTTCTTCCATATTCAAATAGGTGACCCCAAAGTGCCGGTCCGACTGGCGGTGCCAGTCCCGACCGTAGGTGATGGGCAGATGATAGCCCTTGTCCAGCAAGGACTTCCACAGCTCCGTTGCCGGGACGTTTTCGCCGTTGTCCGGGCCAAAAGCATCGTGCCATACCTCCAGGTAATCCACCCGGTTCCAGTCCTGCACATCAAAGGCCCAGCGCCCGCCGGTACAGATAGGCGAGCCCAACTGAAACGGATGGGCCACGCCGCACAGGCCGCCAGCCGCGTGCACCTGATCGATCTTATCGTCTATATTGGCAGGCACTGCGTCCCGCCAGTCCACAAAGTCCCTGGCGCCCAGCACCAGCATGTGGCCAAAAAAGGTGGTCCACTCAATGCCCGGCACGGCAGGGGTAATGCTGTCATCCAGCTCCCCGTGACCGGAGACAGTGTTGTGGTCGGTCAAAGCGATCAACGCCAGGTGGTCATCATACGCACGGCGCAGCAGTTCCGCCACAGAAAAGCTCCCATCGGAATGGACGCTGTGGCAGTGAAGTTCGCAAGGCAAATAACTCATTCCGTTTCCTCCCCGATCACACGCACACGGCAAGTCACCGGACACAGCACACAATGGGCGCTGAGTACTGCCTGCCACTGCCCCGGGCGCAATTCGCCGGGCAAAAAGCCGGGCGACGCACTCTCTGCCGTCAGTCGATGGCACTGCTCGGTGGCTCGCCGATGGGCAGCGCCTCGATAGCCCGCCGGATCATCCAAAGACAGGGTGACTAAATTATACACCGGCAAATAGGCATACGGATCCTTTTGCACCACCGCCCGAGCATACCGGGCCAGCGCAGCCTTTACCGCCTCTACCGCCACCGGCTCCGGCGGGGTGGGCGGATCGTAAGTAAATTCCACCTGCAAGGCCGTCAGCCCGGGCGGAACGGCAAAAGACAAAGCCACATTGGTCTTGTCCGCCTGCGGGTTCAGCACCCGCGTCTCATCAAAAAGCACCATATACAGCGCCCCCTCTTCCCCTTGATTATAACCGATACCGCAGAAATTTGCAATTCCTGTCAAAAGATGTTAAAATGAAGGCGGTGATAACAATGGGAATTGATCTAAAAAATTGGATGCAGAACCTGCCGGACGGCAGCGATCTACTGGCGCTGAACCTGTGCGGCACCCACGACTGCGTGACCCAGCACATTCGACTGCCCCACTTCTTTTGCTGCCAAGACCTAACCGTCTATGAGCAGCTGCTTCTGGGGGTGCGGGCGCTGGATATCCGCGTGCGGGCGGACGGCAAGTGCCTAACCATGGTGCACGGCATATTCCCCGCCTACAACCACTCCTGCCACCGGGCCAACCTGATGGATATGGGCGATGTGCTGTCCCAGTGCTACCGCTTTTTAGACGAATGCCCGGGCGAAGCGGTGGTGTTCCAGTTTAAAAACGACAACGGCAAAGAGAACGAGCAGTGCTTTGACAATCTGTTTTATACCTACATTAAGGGCAAAGAGCCTTATTGGTACTTAGAGGATCGGGTGCCCACTTTGGGTGCCGTCCGGGGCAAGCTGGTGCTGATCCGCCGATGCAAAATGGCGCCAAAGCCGGACTTTACCCGCCACAACACCGGCATTGACTTTTCCACCTGGGTGGAACAGCCGGAGGTAGTGCCCACGGCGCTGCCCCTGTGTACCGGCACGGCAGACTTTATTATACAGGATCGGTTCAAATACAAGCCAAAGCCCCGCTGGGCCCAGGTGATCCGGCCGTTCTTAGAGCAGCGCACGGCCTTTGGCGGGCAGTATGTGATCAACTACCTATCCACCGCCGGCGGGCTGAAAGGGCCACGGCGCAATGCCAAATATATCAACGCCAAATTTATGGACTATCCGCTGAAAAAGGGCGTGTACTACGGCACCACCTATGTGGACTTTCCCTCTCGGGAGCAGGTGCTGAAGATCGTAGAAACCAATTTTGAATAAGCGCACACAAAAGCGCACGACCATACAGGGTCGTGCGCTTTTTCATTTTATGTTCTCTTTTATTTCTCCGTAGGCAGGGGCAGGTTTTGCAGCTTTTGCACCTCGCCGTCCGTTTTGCCCTCCGGGGTGTCCCGATAATACTGGGTAAAGGGCCGGAAGCGGCTTTTTTCCTCCCAAATGCGCTTGGCGGTCGGCGCCCAGGCGGCAGCGTAAGCGTCGCACTTGGCGCACAGCGCCTCGGCGCTCTCCGGAGCCAGGAAGTTGGTGGACTTGGCGCCGGTTTGGCTGACGATCCGCCGCAGAGCCGCCGGATTTTCCAGCATGGGACAGGGCCGCAGCATATTGTTATTAAATGGCTGACCCTTGTAATATTCGTAAAACAGCGGCGACTGCAAACATTCTTTAATGCTCTTTTGCCGAATGTTGGAGTCACTGTAATGGATAAACACACAAGGCTCCGCGTCACCCTCGGAATTGATGTGAAAGTAGTTGCGCCCACCGGCAATACAACCGCCTACAAACTCCGCGTCGTTTTGGAAATCCACGGTAAAGATCGGCTTGCCGTTCTTGCCGTCCCGCTTCTCTCGAATGGTGCGGTACACATGCTCCCGCTGCTCCGGGGAGAGCAGCAAATTCTGATCTGCGTCGCTGCCCACCGGCATATAGTGGAAGTACCAGGCATAGCGGGCACCGGCCTCAATAAGGGTGTCATAAAACGCGTCGGAAGTGACCGCTTCGCAGTTTTGCGATGTGTAGCAAACGGACACGCCAAACAGGCAGCCGTGCTTCTTAAGCAGTGCCATGGCCGCCATAGTATCCCGATAGGAGCCTGCGCCCCGGCGGGCATCCGTGGTCTCTTCGCTGCCCTCCACGGACAGAGCCAGTGCCAAATTGCCGCAGGCCTTCATATCCTCACAAAAGGCATCATCCACCAGCGTGCCGTTGGTGAAGGTCAAAAACAGGCAGTCCGGGTTCTCCTTTGCTACCGTTATAATATCCGCCTTGCGGATCAGCGGCTCGCCGCCGGTGTACATAAAGAAATGGGTACCCAGTGCCTTGCACTCCCGCACAATGCGACGCATTTCATCCAAGGTCAGGTTGGACTTATGGCCGTATTCCGCCGCCCAGCAGCCCTTGCAATGGCGATTGCAGGCACTGGTGGGATCCATCAGCACCACCCAGGGAATGTTGCAGTGCTCCTTCTCCCGGTTGGCACGCAGAGCCTTGGTACCAAAGTAGCCCAGATCAATGGCAAAGGTCAGCGCAATGCGGCGAAACAGAGCCGGGTCCACCTCGTCCAGCCCGCGAAACAGGAATTGGTGCCACACATTGTCCTCATCCTCAATAATCTCAATGGGCTTGGTAAAAGTGCTGGGGGGGAACATTTTGCCGGCCACCAGCTTGCCAACCTTCACCAGCTTCACCAAATTGCGGCGGGGGTTCTTGTACACATAGCGCAGCAGACGATCGCCCACTGCGTACAAAATTTTTCTGTTCATAGCTTCACCTCAAGCGCCGCTTACATACGCTCCGGCACGCTGATCTTCAGCATAGTAAGTACATTGCGAATGGTATTCTTTACGGCGGTGCACAGATACAGCCGTGCCTGCATCAGCCCCTCATCCTCTACCATGACCCGCTGGGCATTGTAGAATTTGTGGAACAGGGTGGCCAGGTCGATCACATAGTGGGTGATCTTGGCCGGGTCGTAGGTCTTGGCGGCCGTGACCACATCGTCGGTAAGGGCGGCCAAGTGGCGGATCAGTTCCCGCTCCTCCGGCGCCGTCAGCTGCTCCAGCTCCGCGGTAGTGGGGGTGCGCAGGGTTACGCCTTCCTCTGCCGCCTTGCGCAAAATAGAGCAAATGCGGGCATGGGCGTACTGCACATAGTACACCGGGTTCTCATTAGAGGTGCTGGCTGCCAGCTCCAGGTCAAAATCGAAGTGGGAGTTTGGCTCCCGCAGGTTAAAGAAGAAGCGGGCCGCGTCAATGGGCACTTCCTCCAGCAGGGTATTCAAAGTAATCGCCTTGCCGGAACGCTTAGACAGCTTAATGGTCTCGCCGTCCCGCACCAGGCGCACCATCTGCATAATCACACAATCCAAACGGTCTGCGTCCAGGCCCAGGGCGGTGAGCGCCGCCTTCATCCGCGGCACATAGCCATGGTGATCCGCACCCAGCACATCCACGGCTTTATCATAGCCGCGGGTCACCAGCTTATTATAATGATAAGCAATATCCGGCACAATATAAGTGGGAATGCCGTTGGCACGCACCAGCACAATGTCCTTGTCGTTGCCGAATTCGCTGGCCTTGAACCACAAGGCACCGTCCTGCTCATAGGTAACGCCCTTTTCTTTCAATGCGTCAATCACCCGCTGCACAGAGCCGTCCTCATGGAGGGAGGACTCCTTAAACCAGCGATCATACTGAATGCGGTAGGCGCCCAGGTCCCGCTCCAGCCCGGCAATGTTCTTAGGCAGAGCGTAATCCACCAGCGCCTTGCGCCGCTCCTCTGCGGAGGCGCTCACATACCGGTCGCCGTATTCCTTGATGAAATTCTCGGCGTGCTCCACAATATCCACGCCCTTGTAGGCGTCCTCCGGCAGCTCCACCGCCGGGTCATAATGCTGCAAATAGCGCACTTCCAGGGAAGTGGCGAACTTCTCAATCTGATTGCCGGCGTCGTTCACATAAAACTCCCGCTGCACATCATATCCGGCCCAATCCAGCACCGCTGCCAGGCAGTCGCCGATCGCGCCGCCCCGGGCGTTGCCGATGTGCATAGGCCCGGTGGGATTGGCAGAGACGAACTCCACCAGCACACGCTTGCCCTTGCCGTAATCCGAGCGGCCGTAATTCTCGCCCTGCGCCATCAAATCCTCCAGCACAGCGGCATAAAACCGGTTGCCCAGGAAGAAATTGATAAAGCCGGGACCGGCGATCTCTGCCCGGTCAAACACAGTGTCTGCCAGATCCAGTCGATCCACAATGGCCTGGGCGATCACCCGGGGGGCCTTGTGGAATGCCTTGGCACCGGCCATGGCCACATTGGTGGAGTAGTCGCCGTTTTGGCGCTCCTTGGGCACTTCGATAATAAAGGCAGGCAGGGGTGCCTCGTCCAACACACCGTCCGCCACGGCGCGACCCAAAGCGTCCATAATTTTCTCTTTTAATTCCAATTCCGTTTGCTTAACCAATTTAGACATGGCTCATTCTCCTTGCGACCCGGTGACCCGGTAGTCAATTTTCAGTTGATTTTTAGAGGCCAAAGTGCCGTTAATGTCAATTTCATAACGCAGCTGCACCCGGCCGTCGGCGGCATTCTCCTGAATTTCCACCGCCTTGCCGTAAATGCCCATGAGCACATCGCCGTAAGGCGTGCCGTAGCGGCACAAATTCCGCTGCCCTCTGGCAATGGTCAGACAAGAGCCATAGGCGCCGGTACGCAGAATCTCCGCCTCCGTTTGATCCCGGCGCAGGCGCACCTGCACATAAATAGGCTTCTCCGGCGGCTCCTGCTGCTCTGTGTAGCGAAACACCAGTGTCTCCGGCTCCGTTTGCAGCGTACCCACGGTGGTCAACTCGATCTTGTCGCTGTCGCCGTTCAGCCGCTGGGTGCCCACGATCTCCAATACCACATCCCGGGTGTCCGTCTGCTTCTCCGTCATACGGCACCCCGTTCCAGTGCGTAGGCCACCAGCCGATCAATCAGCTCGCTGTACGGCACACCCACCGCCTCAAACAGCTTGGGGTACATACTGATTGGGGTTTGACCGGGAATGGTGTTGATCTCATTGAGCAGCACCTGCTCCCCGTCGTAAGTAACAAAGAAATCCACACGGCTCAGGCCCTCACAGCCCATGGCTCCGTAGGCACGCAATGCAGCCGCACGCACTTCTTCCAGCTTTTCCGGACTTAGATCCGCCGGAATGTGCAGCTCACTTTGGGGATTATTATACTTGGCGTCAAAATCATAAAAGTCCGCAGCTGCCACGATCTCGCCTACCTGGGCGGCAATGGGGGTATCGTTGCCCATGACGGCACACTCTACCTCGTGGCCTATAATACACGCTTCCAGCACTGCTTTTTTATCCTCAGCAAAGGCCACTTCCATACCACGCACCAGGCTCTCCCGATCCGTAGCCTTGGTAATGCCCACAGAGGAACCGGCGTTGGCAGGCTTTACAAAAATCGGATAGCCCAACTTCTCCTCCGCCGCTTGCAGGCAGCCCTCTCGGTCGCTGTCGTAAGCAAAGCGGGTGTAGGCGCACCACTTGGCCTGGGCAATGCCCACCGCGTCTGCCACGGCGTTGGTCACCGCCTTATCCATACACACACCGGAGGCGGTCGCATCGCACCCTACAAAGGGAATGCCCGCCAGTTGCAGCAGTCCCTGAACGGTGCCGTCCTCGCCGTTCTTGCCGTGGAGCACCGGGAACACTGCGTCCAAACGAATGGTGTCGCCCTTAGCGGTCACCACACCGTGCACGCTTCGATCCGGGCTGATCCAGGCAGGCACCAAGCTGGGGGAAGTGAGCCACCGGTCCTCCGGCAGCAAGTCAATATCATCATCAAACAGGAGCCAACGCCCCTCTTTGGTGATCCCCAGCAAAACCAGGTTATATTTTTCTTTGTCAATGGCAGAGAGAATTCCCTTTGCCGATACGGTGCTGATGTCGTGCTCGGAGGATACGCCGCCGAACAACACACCCAATGTGATTTTATTCATGCAAAACTGCTCCTAAGTCAAAATTGATTATAATATTGTACCACAGAAGATACGCCGGCGCAACCGTCATCTTCTATTAAAATCTATGCCTTTTTAGAAAAAATATCGGCAAAACCAACCACCCTCTACCCAACTTCATAAAAAAGCGTGACAAAGGGGGCAAAAAATGCTATAATACTTTGCACCAAGTAAAAATGACCGAGTAAGGAGTGCCCATATGGAACTGAACCAGGCTTTTGCAACGCTGGAAAAGCAACTTGCCGCCATCAATACCGAATTGCACTTTAACCGCGAGGCAGGCGCGGAGGACGCCCTGACCTTTGCCGGTGATAACGGGCTGTACCGCCTGCATTATGTAGCAGACAAGCAGCTGCTGGAATTTGACTGCGCCTATGAGAAAGAAACCCCCCAGTGGAGCACCGTCTCCCGTTCGCTGTTTGAGCCGGATGTATTGGACGACCGCGATGTAAAGTCCGTAGCCAACGAGGTAAGTGAGGAAGTGCGCTCCCTCTTTGCTAAGAAGAAAAAGGCAGATCTGGACAAGATCAAAATGCCCAAGGCCGTGTCCCGCTCCAAAGCTAAGAACGGTGTTGTCAGCTACGATGTGGACTCCCTGGCCAACCGCTTTGGTGTGCTGTACCCGGATATGAAAGACGAGATTAAGCGCAATATTGCCACCTACGGCGAGTTTTTGCCGGAGACCTTCTTTACCGAATACGGTACGCCCCGGGTGCTGGAAGTGATGCGCTCCGGCCGGGAGGCAGATATTAAAAAGCTGTTTAAGGCGCTGGGTGAGATCTACGAGGACGGCACCAACGAGGTGCAGGACATTATCGGTGTGACCATTTTGGGCGAGATGAAGAATGATCCGCAACTGATGGAGATCGCCGACCGGTATATGACCGAGTATATGGCCGGCCCGGTGCACGAGATCAACAAGCTCACCGCCAAAAACAACCGCTGGACCAAGAAGCTGAAGAACCCGCCCCCCTATAAGCCGAAAAAGCAGAACAATATGCTGCAAAACGCCCTGAACCAGCAGCAGAAATAAAGAATAATTCAAAAGAGCACCTGCATGGTGCTCTTTTTTTTGTTACGGTGCGGCGAAGCACCACACCCTACAAGAAAGTTTTTACAAATGCAGGGGTCGATGTGGGCATCGGGTTGCACATTTTTATCTGCCCGCATTTTAGAATACACCTGCCAAATACTGCACACCTGTCCTGCAATTCTGCCAACATTGGCTACGATTTGTACAATATCGTTAGTGATTTGTCAATCTATCGGCTTTTTTTACAAAAATCAGCGGTTTTGCTTGACAAAAAGATGAACAGCCGTATAATGGTATGTACACGATTTGAAATCCAAAGGAGATATTGACTATGGCAAGAGTATGGAATTTTAGCGCAGGACCGTCCACCCTGCCGGAGCAGGTGTTACAAACCGCTGCCGCCGAAATGATGGACTACCAAGGCAGCGGCCAATCCGTTATGGAGATGAGCCACCGCTCCAAGACCTTTGACAAGATCATCAAAGACGCCGAGGCACTGATGCGGGAGCTGTACCAGGTGCCGGACAACTACAAGGTGCTCTTTTTGCAGGGCGGCGCTTCCGCCCAATTCTCTGCCATTCCGCTGAACTTTATGAACGGCAGCGGCAAGGCGGACTATATCATCACCGGCCAGTGGGCCAAGAAAGCCTATCAGGAGGCCCAGAAGTACGGCGATGTGCAGGCCGTGGCCTCCTCTGCGGACAAAACCTTTAGCTATATTCCCAAGACCGCAGCCGCCGACTTCCGGGACGATGCGGACTATGTGTATATTTGTATGAACAACACCATTTACGGCACGGTTTATAAGGAGCTGCCGCCGGTGGGCGACAAAGTGCTCATCGCCGATGTGTCCTCCTGTGCTCTGTCCCAACCGCTGGACATCAGCAAATTCGGCATGGTGTACTTCGGCGCTCAAAAGAATGTGGCGCCTGCCGGACTGGTGGTGGCCATTATCCGGGAGGATCTGCTGGGCAACGCACGCCCCACCACCCCGGTGATGATGAACTATCAAGTACAGGCAGACGCGGACTCCCTTTACAACACGCCCCCTTGCTGGTGCATTTATATCTGCAAACTGGTACTGGAGTGGATCAAAGCGCTGGGCGGCCTGGAAGCGATGGAAAAGCGCAACCAGGAAAAGGCAAAGCTACTGTATGACTTTCTGGATAACTCCAAGTTGTTCCACGGCACCGTGGTGCCGGAGGACCGCTCCCTGATGAATGTGCCCTTTGTCACCGGCAACGCCGATCTGGACGCCAAATTTGTTAAAGAAGCAGAAGCCGCCGGGCTGGTAAATCTGAAAGGGCACCGTACCGTGGGCGGTATGCGCGCCTCTATCTATAACGCCATGCCTTTAGAGGGCGTACAGGCGCTGGTGACCTTTATGCAAAAGTTTGAGGAGGAGAACTGCTGATGTTTCATATTCAGACCTTAAATAAAATTTCGCCGGTGGGGCTGAACAAATTTGACCCTGCCAACTACACCGTGGACGCACCGGAAACGACGCCGGACGCCATTATGGTGCGCTCCGCCTCCATGCACGATATGGAAATGCCGGAAAGCCTGCTGGCCATCGCCAGAGCCGGTGCCGGGGTTAACAACATTCCTGTGGCCGACTGCGCCCAAAAGGGCATTGTGGTGTTCAATACCCCCGGCGCCAACGCCAACGCGGTAAAAGAACTGGTGCTGTGCGGTATGCTCCTGGCCAGCCGCAAGGTAACCCGCGCCATCGACTGGTGCAAGACCATTAAGGACGAGGGCGACAATGTACCCAAAACGGTGGAAAAGGGCAAATCCGCCTTTGCCGGTCCGGAACTGAAGGGCAAGACCTTGGCAGTGATCGGTCTGGGCGCCATCGGCCGCCTGGTGGCCAACGCCGCCGTGGATCTGGGTATGCAGGTGATCGGCTACGACCCATTCTTAAAAGACGCCTCTGTACTCAAGCCGGGCGTAACCGTCAACAATGATCTGGATCAGGTGTTCCCCCTGGCAGACTATATCACCGTGCATGTGCCGCTGACCCCGGACACCAAGGAGCTGATTTGTGCCGAAAGCATTGCCAAAATGAAAGATACGGTGCGCGTGATGAACTTTGCCCGTGGCGACCTGGCCAATGCGGACGATGTGGTGGAGGCTTTGGAAGAGGGCAAAATGGCTGCGTATGTTACCGACTTCCCCAGCGCTAAGCTGATTGATGTGGACGGCGTGATCTCCATTCCCCACCTGGGTGCTTCCACCCCGGAGAGCGAGGAGAACTGTGCCTCTATGGGTGCCGAAGAGCTGATTGACTTTTTGGAGCACGGCAATATTCAAAACAGCGTAAACCTGCCCACGGTACACATGGATCCCAACGGCGCTGCTCGCATGACCGTGGTGCACAAGAACCAGCCAAACATGATCGCCACCATTACGGACACCATCAGCAAGGACGGTATGAACATTGCCGCCTTTACCGATAAGAACCGGGGAGAGATCGCTTACAGTATTATTGATACAGACACCGCTTACAGCGCCGGCGTGGTAGCGGATATTGAAAAGATCGACGGTGTGATCCGGGTGCGCGTGATCCAGGATTGACAAAGACCCGGCGCCGCCGTATAATAGAGTTGTTCAAATCAATAAGTCAGGGGTGCCGCAAGGCTGAGATCATACCCTTTGAACCGTACGCTAGCACGCACGGCAGAGACGATTGCTTAGATATTTGCAACTGTGCCCCATTCTGCGTGAATGGGGCTTTTCTTTTGACTTATTGCCACCCACCCCGGCGGGCAACCGCCAAAGCACTTGGAAGGAGAGTATTTTTATGAAAGCAAGTGTTGCCATTCAGGTTCTGCCAAAGGCAGACAACGACCAGGAACTGGTGCGTATCGTAGACGAAGTGATCGCCTACATCAAGAGCACCGGCCTGCACTGCTCCGTAGGTCCCTTTGAGACCACCATTGAGGGCGAAAGCTACGATCAGCTGATGGAGATCGTAACGCAGTGCCAAAAAGTGGCCATTAAAGCCGGTGCGCCCAGCGTATCCGCTTATGTCAAGATCGTGTACAACCCGGAAGGGGAGGTTTTGACCATTGACCAAAAAATTACAAAGCACCACCAATAAGCTGGCGCCCATTTTGGCGCTGGCGGTAATCTTAGGTATTTGGTACGCCTGCGCCGGGTTTGAAGTGGTGCCCGCCTACATGCTGCCCTCCCCTACGGACGTGTGGCTGGCGTTTGTGCACAACTTCTCCGTGATGATGTCCCAGGCCAAGGTGACCCTGCAAGAGGCGCTGTACGGGCTGGGGATCGGCGTGGCGCTGGCATTTATTCTGTCGGCGCTGATGGATCGCTTTCACTTTTTGTATCAAGCCATCTATCCCATTCTCATCATTACCCAGACCATACCCACCATTGCCATTGCGCCGCTGCTGGTGCTGTGGATGGGCTTCGGTATGGCGCCGAAGATCACGCTGGTGGTGATCACCACCTTCTTCCCCATCTCCATCGGGCTCTTAGACGGCTACCGCAGTGCGGACCCGGACGAGGTCAACCTGCTGCGGGCGATGGGTGCCAATCGACTACAAGTGTTTTGGCACATCAAGCTGCCCTCCGCCACCGGCTCCTTTTTCTCCGGGCTGCGCATCTCCGCCTCCTATGCGGTGGTGGGCGCGGTGATCTCCGAGTGGTTAGGCGGTTTTGAGGGACTTGGAGTCTATATGACCCGGGTAAAGAAAGCTTATGCCTTTGACAAAATGTTTGCCGTCATTGTGTTCATCTCCGTCATCAGCCTGCTGCTGATGGCACTGGTGGCACTGGCGCAGCGGCTGGCAATGCCCTGGGCAAACAAAGGAACAACGAAAGGAAAAGAATAAAATGAATAAAGCAAAAAAGATTTTTGCCGGCATGCTGGCCGGCGTAATGGCGCTGTCCTTTGCCGCCTGCTCCGGCGGTAAAACAGTGGACAAAACGGACACCACCGCCGCACCGGCACAGAAGACGGACATTACCGTCTGCCTGGACTGGACCCCCAACACCAACCACACCGGTATGTTCGTAGCCAAGGAAAAAGGCTACTACGAGGCCGCCGGGCTGAATGTGAGCATTGTGCAGCCGCCGGACAACAGTACCGCCACCCAGCTGTGCAGCTCCAACAAAGCACAATTTGCCGTTGACGCACAGGACACCCTGGCGCCTGCCTTTACTTCTGACACCCCCATGGATGTGACTGCCGTGGCTGCGCTGCTGCAGCACAACTCCTCCGGCATTATCTCCAAGGCCGGCCAGGGTATGGACCGTCCCAAGGGCCTGACAGGCAACACCTACCTGACCTGGGACTCCCCCATTGAAAAGGCTATGATGGAAAATATTGTCAACAAGGACGGCGGCAACTGGAGCAAGGTTAAGCAGATCCCCAACAAGGTGACCGCCGAGGCCCAGGATGTGCAGCAGAACCCGGACCACGCCATTTGGGTATTCTACGGCTGGGCCGGTATCAACGCCAAGGTCAACAAAATCGATGTAGACTTCTTCTACATCAAGGACCTGAACGCCACCTTTGACTACTACACCCCGGTGCTCATCGCCAACAACACTTTCTTAAAGGAAAATCCGCAGGCTGCTAAGGCATTCCTGGCTGCCACTGCCAAGGGCTATCAGTACGCCATTGACCACCCGGAGGAGGCTGCGGACATTCTCATTAAGAGCGACGATACCGGCTCTCTGAACGGCAGCGAAGAACTGGTTAAGGAAAGCCAAAAGTGGATGGCCGGTCAGTATATCAGCGACGCCAAAAAATGGGGCTACATTGACCCGGCCCGTTGGAACAACTTCTACAAGTGGCTGACGGACAACAAGCTGGTGGAGAAAGACATCAGCAGCAATGTAGGCTTTACCAACGATTACCTGGCATAAGAAATGGACATTTTATCCGCAGAAAACATTAAAAAAAGCTTTGACGAAAAGGTGATTTTGGACGGCGTAAACCTGACTTTGCGGCAGGGAGAGTTAATCTCCCTGCTGGGGGTCAGCGGCGCCGGCAAGACCACCCTGTTCAACTGCATCAGCGGCATTGACCGACCAGACAGCGGCCGGGTGGTACTGGGCGGGCAGGACATTACCGGCCAGCCGGGCCATATCAGCTATATGCTGCAAAAGGACCTGCTGCTGCCCTACAAGAAGATCATTGACAATGTGTCCCTACCGCTGCTGCTCTCCGGCAAATCCAAAAAGGAAGCTCGGACAGAAGCCGGCAGTCACTTTGCCCAGTTCGGTCTGGAGGGCACCCAGCAGCAGTACCCGGCGGAATTGTCCGGCGGTATGCGCCAGCGGGCAGCCCTGCTGCGCACCTACCTGGCCGGTGACCGCGTAGCGCTGCTGGACGAACCGTTCAGCGCCCTGGACACCATCACCAAATCCGCCATGCACCGGTGGTATCTGTCCGTGATGGAGGAGATCAAGCTGTCAACTATCTTTATCACCCATGATATTGACGAGGCGGTGCTGCTCAGCGACCGCATTCTCATTCTCAGCGGGCGACCGGGCAAGATCACCCACCAGATCACCATTGCGGAGCCGAAGCCCCGGCGGCGGGACTTTAACCTGACCCCGGAATTTTTGGATTACAAAAAGCAGGTGATTGACGCCTTGGGTGTGGTGTTATAATGCGGCAAAAGCAACCACTTAAGTAAACGGAATCAATCCATAAAAAAGAAAAACGGCATTGCAACCAAAATTGCAATGCCGTTTGTTTTATTTTGCGATTCCCAGGATGGTCTCCGCCTGCTGCACCTGCTCCGGTGTAGGCACAGGTACACCCTCCAGCGGGTACTCGATCCCCAGGTTTTGCCACTTAAAGAGCCCCAGCGTATGGTATGGCAGGATCTCCACCTTCTCCACAGAAGAAAGGCTATCGATAAAGTCTTTCAACTGCTGCAACTCTGCCGGGTCATCGGTCAGACCGGGCACCAGCACGCGCCGGATCCACATAGGCTTGCGGATCTCCGACAAGTAGCGAGCCATATCCAAAATATTGGCGTTGTCCCGTCCGGTGAGTTCCTTGTGCTTTTCACTGTCCGTCTGCTTCAAGTCCAGCATCACCAGGTCCGTCACTTCCATCAGCTTTTGGAACTTAGAGAAGAACGGCTCCTTGCGGCTGAATGCGGAACCGCAGCTGTCCAGCGTGGTATGCACCCCGTGGGCCTTGGCAATGGAGAAGAACTCCGTTACAAAGTCGATCTGGAGCAGCGGCTCGCCCCCGCTGACGGTGATACCGCCGTTGGGCTGGCCTTTCTTGGTCCAGTAATTGCGATAACGATAAGCCTTATCAAACATCTGCTGTGGGGACAGGCTCATCTTCTCTGCCGCCGGATCCCAAGTCTCCGGGTTGTGGCAATATTTGCAGCGCATATTGCAGCCCTGCAAAAAGAGCACATAGCGCACCCCCGGGCCGTCTACCAGCCCGAAGGTCTCTATGGAATGAATTTTACCGATCATAAGCGATCAGCCGCTTACATTCTGTCGTGGCAGGTACGGGCAATAACATCCATCTGCTGCTCACGGGTCAGGTCAATAAACTTCACGGCGTAACCGGATACACGGATGGTGAAGTTTGCATACTCTTCCTTCTCCGGGTGCTCCATGGCGTCGATCAGCTTCTCTTTACCGAACACATTCACGTTCAGGTGATGCGCGCCTTGATCGAAGTAGCCATCCATCACCTGTACCAGGTTGTTGACGCGCTCCTGCTCGTCATGGCCGATAGCGTCCGGGTTGATGGTCTGGGTGTTGGAGATACCGTCCAGTGCCCACTCATAAGGCAACTTAGCAACGGAGTTCAGAGAGGCCAGCAGGCCGTTCTGCTCTGCGCCGTAAGCCGGGTTTGCACCGGGAGACAGCGGCTCGCCGGCCTTACGGCCGTCAGGCATAGCACCGGTTGCCTTACCATATACCACATTGGAGGTAATGGTCAGGATAGAGGTGGTGGGCTCGGAGTCACGATAGGTGTGGTGCTTCTTGATCTTAGCCAGGAAGGTCTTCAGCAGCCATACAGCAATCTCGTCTGCACGGTCGTCATCGTTGCCGTAGCGGGGGAAGTCGCCGGTGGTCTCGTAGTCAACCACAATGCCGTCCTCGTTGCGGATGGTCTTAACCTTAGCGTACTTGATGGCGCTCAGGGAGTCTACCACGTGGGAGAAGCCGGCAATACCGGTGGCAAAGGTTCTGCGTACATCGGTATCAATCAGAGCCATCTCGGCAGCTTCGTAGTAATACTTATCATGCATGTACTGGATCAGGTTCAGCACATTCACATACAGATCAGCCAGCCAGTCCATCATGCGGTCATACTTCTCAATGACCTCATCATAGTCCAGGTACTCGGAAGTGATCGGCTTGTATTCGGGACCAACCTGCTGGCCGGTCTTTACATCCACACCGCCATTGATAGCGTACAGCAGGCACTTAGCCAGGTTGGCTCTTGCGCCGAAGAACTGCATCTCTTTACCGGTCTGGGTAGCGGATACGCAGCAGCAGATGCTGTAATCGTCGCCCCATACCGGCTTCATCACATCGTCGTTCTCATACTGGATGGAGCTGGTGCGGATAGAAATGTCTGCCGCGTACTTCTTAAAGTTCTCAGGCAGAGCGGAGGAATACAGAACAGTCAGGTTCGGCTCCGGAGAGGGACCCATATTCTCCAAAGTGTGCAGGAAACGGTAGTCGTTCTTGGTAACCATGGAACGGCCGTCTACGCCGATACCGCCAACTTCCAGGGTAGCCCATACCGGGTCGCCGGAAAACAGCTGGTTGTAAGAAGGAATACGGGCGAACTTCACCATACGGAACTTCATAACCAAGTGGTCGATCAATTCCTGTGCCTCGCTCTCGGTCAAAGTGCCGGCTTCCAGATCTCTCTCAATGTAGATATCCAGGAAAGTGGACACACGACCAACGCTCATTGCAGCGCCGTTCTGGGTCTTGATGGCAGCCAGGTAGCCGAAATACAGCCACTGCACAGCCTCTTTTGCGTTCTTTGCGGGCTGAGAAATATCAAAGCCATACTTCTCGGCCATAACTTTCATCTCGCCCAGAGCCTTGATCTGCATAGCCAGCTCTTCTCTCTGACGGATGATGTCGTCAGTCATAGAACCGCTGCCGCAGTTGGCAAAGTCTTCCTTCTTCTGCTCGATCAGGAAGTCGATACCGTACAAAGCCACACGGCGATAATCGCCGACGATACGGCCACGGCCGTAAGTATCCGGCAGGCCGGTAATGATCTTGTTGTGGCGAGCCTTCTTCATCTCGGGCGTATATGCGTCAAACACGCCCTGGTTATGCGTCTTGCAATACTCGGTGAAGATCTTGTGCAGCTCCGGATCCGGCTCATAGCCGTAAGTGGTGCAAGCCTGCTCTGCCATCTTGATACCGCCATAGGGCATAAAGGCACGCTTCAGGGGCTTGTCGGTCTGCAAACCGACCACAGCCTCCAGATCCTTCAGATCCTCACTGATGTAGCCCGGCTCATGGGCAGTAATGCCGGACACGATCTTCGTGTCCATATCCAAAACGCCGCCCTTGGCGCGCTCTTCTTTTTGCAGGCCCTGCAACACGCCCCACAGCTTGTTGGTAGCATCCGTGGGTCCTGCCAGGAAACTCTCATCACCATCATAGGGCTTGTAGTTCTTCTGGATGAAGTCTCTTACATTGACTTCCTCTTTCCAGAGGGAACCGTCAAAGCCATTCCATTGTTCAAAATTGACCATCGTATTACCTCCTACAGTATTTGTTTGCTAAATTATGAAAACTAATGATTGGCATAGTTGAAATTGCGAAAACAGACGCAATTTGGCACACCTGTCCGCAAATCGCTAATAATATACAACAAATCGTCTTGAATTTCAACCCAAATTGTATAAGTATTTTGCCCATTCCGGCTAAAGTTTTTGGGAATTTTGACCAGTTGCTGTAATCATTACCAACTTGTAATCATTACAATTTGAATTATACACAGCAAATCGCCTTTTGTCAAGGGGTTTTTTCTGTTTTTTCCAGAACATACCTTGCGGTGGCGCGCGCCTTTCTTTGATACTATTTTAACATAATTTGCTGTATTTTCCAAAATTTTTGCACGCTGTTGCGCAATTCTGCACACAGTGTAAATTATTTATGAATTTCTCCGCTGTCAGATTGACAAAAAATTATCAATTCGCTATACTGAACTTGCAAGCGGCGAAAAAAAGCCGCCGAAATTTCAATCAAAAGAGGTAATTTGTTATGGCAAACAGATTTGTATTGAATGAGACCAGTTACCACGGCCCCGGTGCGATCCAGGAGATCGCCGGTGAAGTGAAAGGCCGCGGGTTCAAAAAGTGCTTTGTGTGCTCCGACCCGGACCTGATTAAATTTAATGTAACGAAGAAAGTGACCGATGTGCTGGAGAATGCCGGCATTGACTACGAGATCTACAGCAAAATCAAGGCCAACCCCACGGTGGAGAATGTGCAGACCGGCGTGGCCGCCTTTAAGGCCAGCGGCGCAGACTGCATTATCGCCATTGGCGGCGGCTCCTCTATGGACACCGCCAAAGCCATTGGTATTATCATTGAGAACCCAAAATTCAGCGATGTAATCTCCCTGGAGGGCGTGGCGCCCACCACCAAGAAGGCCGTGCCGATCATCGCCGTTCCCACCACTGCCGGTACAGCCGCCGAGGTCACCATCAACTATGTGATCACCGATACGGAGAAAAACCGCAAAATGGTGTGTGTAGATGTGCATGACATTCCCGTAGTGGCCGTTGTGGATCCGGAGATGATGGCATCCATGCCCAAGGGGCTGACCGCCGCCACCGGTATGGACGCACTGACCCACGCCATTGAGGGCTACATTACCAAGGCCGCCTGGGAAATGAGCGATATGTTCCACCTGAAAGCCATTGAGATCATCAGCAAGAACCTGCGCGGTGCCGTAGCCAACACCCCGGAGGGCCGCGAGGGCATGGCACTGGGCCAGTACATTGCCGGTATGGGCTTCTCCAATGTGGGCCTGGGCATTGTGCACTCCATGGCGCACCCGCTGGGCGCTGTGTATGACACCCCCCACGGCGTAGCCAACGCCATTATCCTGCCCACCGTGATGGCCTACAACGCACCTGCCACCGGTGAGAAATACCGGGATATTGCCAAGGCCATGGGCGTTAAGGGCGTGGACGATATGACCCTGGACGAAGCTCGTGCCGCTGCCGTGGATGCTGTAAAGCAGCTGTCCCAGGATGTAGGTATCCCCGCCGACCTGAAAGACATTGTAAAGCCGGAGGATGTGGACTTCCTGGCGCAGAGCGCTTATGACGACGCCTGCCGTCCCGGCAATCCCAGAGACACCAGCGTAGAGGAGATCAAACAGTTGTATCTCTCCCTGATGTAAATCTTTTTTGTAAGACAGCCGCACCGCTTCACCATGAGCAGTGCGGCTTTTTTTGCGCCCCGGCATTGTATTTCCCGATCATTTATGCTATGCTAAAGGCAATGTGAGGAAGAAAGGTGATCTACATTGACCATTTCTGACGCAATTCGCTATGTTGGCGTCAACGATACAGACATTGATTTGTTTGAAAGCCAGTACCCGGTGCCCCACGGCGTGTCCTACAACAGCTATCTGCTGCTGGACGACAAGATTGCCCTGCTGGACACGGTGGACAAACGCAAATATGACGACTGGGCCGCAAAGGTGGACGCTGTTCTGGATGGGTGCACCCCGGACTACATTGTGGTGCACCACTTAGAGCCGGACCACGCCGGCAGTCTGCAAATGACCATAGAAAAGTATCCCGAAGCCACCCTGGTGCTCAGCGCCAAGGCGCTGGCTATGCTGCCCCAGTTTTTTGACCTGCCGGCAGGCACCAAGACCCTGTCTGTGAAAGAGGGCGACACGCTGGAGCTGGGTCACCACACCCTGACCTTTGTGATGGCACCCATGGTGCACTGGCCGGAGGTGATGGTCAGCTACGAACAAACGGAAAAGGTGCTCTTTAGCGCAGACGCCTTTGGCAAATTCGGCGCCGTAGGCACGGACGAGCCTTGGCCGGAGGAAGCCCGCCGCTACTTTATCAATATCGTGGGCAAATACGGTGCGCCGGTGCAGACCCTGCTGAAGAAAGCCGCCGCTCTGGATATTGCCACCATTTGCCCGCTGCACGGCCCGGTACTGCAAGGGGACCTGACCCCCTATCTGCACCTGTATAACACTTGGAGCAGCTATCAGCCGGAAACCCGGGGTGTGTTCATTGCCTATGCCTCCATTTACGGCAACACGAAGACGGCTGCTCTGCTGCTGGCGGAGGAACTAAAAAGCCGTGGCGTAACGGTGGAAATCGCGGACTTAAGCCGCACGGACTTGGCACAGGCAGTAGCAAAAGCATTTCAGTACAGCCAAATGGTATGCGCCGCCCCCAGCTATGACGGCGGGGTGTTCCCGGTAATGGCGGACTTCTTGCACCACTTAAAGAGCAAGAGTTACCAAAACCGCACCGTGGCCTTGATTGAAAACGGAAGCTGGGCGCCCAGCGCCGCCCGCACCATGACCGCCCAGTTGGAGGAGATGAAAGCCATCACCCTGCTGTCGGGCACCGTCACCGTGCGCGCCGCCTTAAAGGACGCAGACCGCACCGCGCTGGCCGCACTGGCAGACGCGCTGGCGCAGTAAGGAGCAGACCATGGTTGTATATACAAACGCAGATTTTATCTCCCTGAATGAGGAGAATCTCACTTACAGTGTGCTGGTAGAGGACAAGGGCAAAATCGCCTATATCGGCTACAATACGCCCCTGTGTTACCGAGACGCCAAGGTGGTAGACCTGGAGGGCAAGGCGGTACTGCCGGCAGTAAACGACCTGATCCCGGTGAACTGCAAGGACGCCGGCTGCGCCGTACTGGCTGTGGGCGAAAGTGCCGACTTTGCCGTCTTGGACAAAAACATTCTCAAGGACCCTACCGCCTCGGTGGAAGCCGTGTACCTGAAAGGCCGCGACACCAGCAAAAGCCGCTTTCCGTTTTTTCATATCTAAAGTGTTACAGTAAAAGGCGCACACCAAAACCGGTGTGCGCCTTTTGTTTTCCTTATTTGATTTAGCTATTTGGCCCTCTTTACAAGGGAACCTTATTTTTTGTCTTTTTACCGCTTTTACTTATGATTTCCCCTGCTTTTTCTTCTTATAGTGTATCAGCAGCACCACGGCCGCAAACACAGCGGCAGCACCGAAAACCGCGCCAAAAGCAATGCCGGCAGTAGCCGGAGGCAGATATAACTTACCACCGTCCGACAAAGTGGGGGTCGCCTTTTCCGGCAATTTATACAAATCCGCACCGCTGTTTTTGCCATAGGCCACCCGCACCACACTCACCTGGTACTTGCTCAGCTCCACCTGGAGGTCCGTGCCGGGGGTCAGCTCCGTTTGGGTGGGCGCAGTGGTATTGCTGTCCAGTTCATTGCAGGCGGACTTAAATTTTCCCTGCAGGCTTTGGACGGAAACCGCATTCGGTTTGTAGCCGTCCAGCTGCACATTCACCGTCCGATCCTTGCCGGAGGTATTCACCAGCTTAATATACAGAACCTGGTTCTCCGGGTCGCAGGTAACGGACTGGTACACCCCGTCCTGTACGGTACTGCCGCCATCAAAAGTGGCGTGCACATACTGCGTACCCACATTGTTGGCAAAAAGCATTTGCACATAATAGGAGGGAGTAAGCACCGTTTGGCGGCTGTCAAACCAAATGAGATTCACATTCCAGCTTTGGGCATTGACCTTGGCAAAGGTGGGGGCGTAGGATGCCATATCCACCACATCGCCGTTGCGTTCCAAGCCGGTCATGTAGCTGGCTTCTTCCACCGCTTCCCAAATGTTGCTCTTGGTCTCTATGGTGCCGATCCCGGCAGAGGTGGCGGCGTACTCGCCCACAAACACATGGGCACCGGAGCGGTCAAAGCTGTCGTAGCGATCGTTGTGGTCAAACAGGTAGCCGTCATAGGTATAATAATGCTCGTCCACCACCGTGTCCTTAAATTCCCGGTCAATCCACGCCATATTGCCGTCGTAAGCGTCCCCCTCCAGGTAAGTACCGGCAGAGGAGATCACAGTGATCTGCGGGTATTTCTCTTTTACTGCCTTGTAAAGCGCCTTGAAGTTGCGTTCATACACGGCGCCCCAGTTCTCATTTCCCAGACCGATATATTGCAGATTAAAGGGCTTGGCGTGGCCGTTGGCCGCCCGCAGTGCGCCCCAGTAGCTGGTGGTGGCATCGCCGTTGGCGTACTCAATCAGATCCAGTACATCCTGCACATAATTGTCCCACGCATCCGTGCCCGGGCGCAGAGCAATGGTGTCCAAATACGCCTCCCAGTCGGCGGCGCTGTTGATGTTCAGCTTTTTGATTTTGTCCGTATATTCCGTGCGGGCGTCGGTATCCTTTTCGTCCAGGCCCACCTTTTCCGTCAAATACGCCTCCCACTGCGCGTCGGTCATGCGCAGTTTGGCATACGCTGCCGCATGGTCATCATAGGCCGCCCGCGGCTGGCAGCTGAGCCCCACATTCACAATGGGTAGCGCCAACGCGTTCAGGTCCGCGCACAGCTGGAAATATTCGTGGTAACCCATGGCGTTGGTGTTGTTATAATCCCGGCCGTTGTCGTCCTTCCACAGGTTCTCACTTTGCTTGCGCTCCTCCAAGGGGCCGATGGTATCTTTCCAATTATACAGCTGATCCAGGCTGCCGCCCTCTGCCAGGCACCCGCCGGGAAAGCGGATAAACCGTGGGTGCAGATTTTGCAGCGCTGCAAACAGGTCGCTGCGCAGGGTGGTATATTTCCAGCTGTCGCTGCCGTAACCGTAGCTGCCCTGGGGCACCAGGGTGACGAAATCCAGGTATAAAGTTCCCTCACCCTCCAGCTGAAATACCAAGGCGCCATCCTTGCTGGCACTGGCGGTCAGCGGTACGGTCAGCTTGTTCCAGGCGCCGCCGGTTTTGCTCAAGTCCAGCTGCACTGCCGTCTGCTTGCCGTCGCCGCAATCCAAATACACCTGCGCGGTGCCGGTAAAGCCGCCGGAGCGCACATAGCAGCTGAAATCATACACCTGGTCCGCCACAAAGCCCATATCCGCCGTGTTGGCTTTCTTTTTATCATATTTATCCGTCTTGTATTTATAAATCTCCGTAAAGCCCAGGTTCGTCAGACTGCCCTTGCCGTCCACCGTCACCTTGGCGTAGGTGGGATTGTTCTTATTTAGAGGCAGGTTGCCCTCGGTGGTCAGCTCCACCCCATCCGCCACCCAGCCGGTGGTAGGCGCAGAGGCGTACTCAAAGCTGTCGTTATTCACCAAATTGGACACCAAGCCCCCGTCGCAGGCGTAGCTGATGTCCTCAATAAACGCACCGTACAAATGATCCGAGATGGCGGTTTGCTTGGCGTCTGCCGCCACACGCAGCACTGCCTTATCCGCTGCCTGCACCGGCAAGGCGGCGCCCAAGGTCAGTGCACCGGCCAGCAGTGCGCAAAAAATCCGTTTCATATATAGAACCCCCTCTATTTTATACCTTTATTATAGCATACTGCCCTGCCCCGGCGCAACTAAAAAAGGCCATGCCTGCACGCAGTGTGCAATTTTTTGTTATAATTTTATCGAACTTTTTAATGTACTTTGTCAGTATAGAACATATTAAGATTTTGTCTATTTTTCAAGTCGGTTGACAGCACCGAACCCTTGCCGTATAATAAATCTATTAAAAAGGTAGGTATTCGCTATGGAACAGGCATTTTCCAGAACAGAATTACTCTTGGGCAGCAGCGCTCTGGAGCGGCTGGCCGCCTCGCGGGTGGCGGTATTCGGCATTGGCGGCGTAGGTGGCTATGTGTGCGAGGCTTTGGCCCGTACCGGCGTGGGGCACCTGGATCTGATCGACAGCGACACAGTAGCCGTGTCCAACATCAACCGCCAGATCATCGCCACCACCAAAACCGTGGGGCAGTACAAGACGGACGCCATGGAGGCTCGAATCTTAGACATCAATCCGGCGGCCAAGATCACCAAGCACAACTGCTTCTTTTTGCCGGAAACGGCGGCGGATTTTCCCTTTAACCAATACGATTATGTGGTGGACGCAGTAGACACCATGAGCGCCAAGCTGGCGCTGGTGACCCATTGCCACGCCGCCGGCGTGCCCATCATCTGCGCCATGGGCGCCGGGAATAAGCTGGACCCCACCGGCTTTCAGGTGGCGGACCTGGCTAAAACGAAAATGGATCCGCTGGCCCGAGTCATGCGCCGGGAACTGAAAAAGCGGGGTATTCACCACCTAAAGGTGGTCTACTCCGAAGAACCGCCTATTTCCACCGCCGGTGCCGGACAGGAGGATCCGGATCACCCCGGCCGCCGCAGCACGCCCGGCAGCGTGGCATTTGTGCCCTCCGTGATGGGCCTGATCCTAGCCGGCGAAGTAATCAAGGATCTGATGAAAGCGGAAAAATAAGCAAGAAAAAAGCCAACCGAGCAAGATGCCCGATTGGCTTTTTTCTGTTTTGGCAACACGCCATTTATGCAGGGATTGTCGGTCACTGGCACCGGCAGTCAACAAAGAACTTCACTTTCACTACTCACAGGGTCATTTTTGGTACAGTGAAACGACCCGGAACAGATTTTCATTGCACTTTACCGTGGAGCGTGGTACAGTAGGCTTGTAAGGCGGGTGGCCGTCTTACATATATGCTTATCATTATACATTTTGTACTCCTATTTTCATTTTTTACTTCCTTGTGTTATTTTCCTTTCTGCGGCTCGGGCAGCCACCTACCCGGGCAGCCCACACCCATGGCGGGTTGCCGCCCGCCATCTACTTTTTTATCTTAGAAGCGCAAAACCTCTAAGATGTTGATTGCGTCGTCCGGTGTTTTGCATTTCTTCAAGGCACCGGACACAAATTCAATCTACCTAACCCACAGGCCTGACCGAGCAGATCAAAACTGCCCGGCTTTTTTATACCTGGCATTACCAAGTACTGCAATAAGTACTGCAACGCCGGAGAAAAAGTGCTGCTCCACCGGCAGAAAGGAGTAATCGAGCACAGAGATATAAGGCACTCGCTGCGAAACAGTCCCCCGGACTGTTTCTGCCAAATGCTGCGCATTTGGAGCCTCGTGTCGCAAGTTCAAATCTTGCAAATAAACAAAAAAGAAGCAGGACATTCCGGCTGCTCCACCGGCAGAAATGCGTAATCGAGCACAGAAATATAAGGCACTCGCTGCGAAACAGTCCCCCGGACTGTTTCTGCCAAATGCTTCGCATTTGGAGCCTCGTGTCGCAAGTTCAAATCTTGTAAATAAACAAAAAAGGAAGCAGGACATTCCGGCTGCTCCACCGGCAGAAATGCGTAATCGAGCACAGAAATATAAGGCACTCGCTGCGAAACAGTCCCCCGGACTGTTTCTGCCAAATGCTTCGCATTTGGAGCCTCGTGTCGCAAGTTCAAATCTTGTAAATAAACAAAAAAGGAAGCAGGACATTCTAAAGAATGTCCTGCTTCCTTTTGGTCGAGGTGACAAGAATATAGGCGTAAAATTTGGCTTAGCAGCGGGCTTTCTGCCATTCTGTACTGCAACAGTACTGCAACGCCGTTACTGCTGCAAGAACTGCTCGATCGACTGCTTGATAATCTGTGCCTGTGCAATGCCATCAGCAGCGCATTTCTCACGAAAAGCGGAAGCCATTTCCTTGGGGGAACTTATCTTTTCTTATTTATATCTGTGCAGCACTTTTCTGTGGAGCATTCGGGGTAAGCTGCTGGATATAGGCGTCTGCTGCCTCTGTGTACTTTTGTTCATAATCAGCGAATACATCACAGTAGGTGTTCAGCGTTGTTTCTATATTGGCGTGGCCAAGGCGCTTTTGCAACACCTTCGCCGGCATTCCGCTCTCAATGCAGCGAGTGGCGTATGTATGCCGCAGGCTGTGCAAGGATACAACGCCGGGTATGGACGGATCCAGCACATTGTATTTTTTTAAGATACGCTGAAATTGCAAATTCACTTGGCTGGTGGTCAGTACCTTGTGCCCTTTGAAGTCGTAGAACAGCAGATCCAAACGGTTGGGCTGCCACTGTTCCATATATTCGGACAAAATACGATATGGGGCGTCTGTCAGGCTCAAAAGCCGCTGCCCGGCGTAGGTCTTAGTCTTGGTGCCTATGACGGCGTGGTCCGTCTGGTCCTTGGTCACCGTGCGCCGCACATTCACGGTGCGGAAAGTCAGGTTGACATCATGCACATCTAAGGCGTTGATCTCGCCCATACGCATGCCGGTGCACAACATCAACATCATCTGCTCCCAATATCGGCAGCCACGCTCTTGGTCGTTCATGACCTGCACAAACCTGGTCTGCTCCTCTACGGTCAACGCACGCACCTTGCGGGTGGCATTGTTGCTCTTTGGCTTTTTCATGCCACGCATAGGATCCTTGCGGATCAGGTCATTGTCAAGGGCTGTGCGAAAGCAGCGGGCCAGCAGGGCATAATCCTTGGCGATCACTGAATTGGAACAACTGGTGATCTCTATAAGGTATTGGGTCACTTGCGGTGGCCGCACAGCTTGCAGTGGGCGGTCGCCTATGGAGCTGGCGGCGATCCGCTTACAGCTGGCCAGCTTGCGCAGGTAGGTGTTGTCCCCTATCTGGTTTAGCGCCCGGTCTGTCTCGACAAGCGATAAGATATACTTGGCAACGGTGATCTTGTCCGGCTCTATTACCGACCCGGTGGCAAGTTCATTTTTCAGCGCGTCCAGCTTTGCCCGCACATCTGCCTGCCGCTTACCGTATATCGTCTTTCTTTTCGGCTTGCCGTTGGCGTCCACACCTATAGTCAGCTGGGCAGCCCATAGGCCTTTGCTTTCCATCTTATAGATGGTTCCGTCACCGTTTCCTCTCTTTCTTGGCATTGTACACACTTCTCCTTTGCATATAGCAGCGGGCAACCCTAAAAAAGGGCGCAAAAAGCCCTGCTTGATTTTTCAGCAGGGCTGTGATACAATAGCCGTGTTGGGTGGGTATTGTATTACACAATCCTGCTTATCGGCTCTATCCTGTTGGCGCAGGGTAGGGCTTTTTTATTTTGTTGGTGTTAAAGAAACGATTTTATACTTGCTCGCTTTCAAGAAGCCTTACTGTCTGACGATATTCCTCCGCTTTGGCAACGGCGGTAAAAGTGACCGTAGCATTGTGGTTTTCTTTTACCACCTTTTCAATTTCTGAAAGAGAAACACGGAAGAATTCTTTTCGGCTGTTTACAAGATTTATACGCCGATCGTCAAACTGCCGGTGTAAAGCTGTCTCCAACGCCGGCGCGTCCTCAGAGAAAATCATAGCGTGAACATCAAATTCAAACGGTACGGAAGCACTACTGAGTTCTTTAATTCGGTCCATCGGCTCCAACCGTCGTGTCATTCCAATTTTATATACATTCTCACCAAAAGAACCGATATTGGATATTACATAGACGAAACCAGCGCGCGTATTCTGCTCCCTGTCGAGTACATTTTTTCTGTCCTGTTCCAACAGGCCGAGTTTCGCCTCCAACTCTTTAATCTTGTCTACATAAAGCTGCTTTTCAATATCATCCGCTTTATGTAGATAAGTCATGAGTTTCTGAATTTCATTCTTGAACTGCCGTTCTTCCTTATCGAGCTTTGCTTTTTCGCGTTCAATTTCACGGCGCACTTTTTCTTCTTCGAGCATTTGCTCTCGGATCGCGCGTTGTTCTTCCTTTTCGCGCTCCGCCATCACCTGATTGCCGTACATACAGTTGAGCTGTTCCAGCTTAATCTCCAGCAGCGGGCGGTTGAGTTCCACTCCGTCTGGCGCAAAAATCCTGTTGAGCATTTCAAAGGACTTGATGATTTTTGAACGCGCACTGTCAATGTTCCGCGTGGTAACATTCTTGATAATAGCCGCCGCTTCCGAATTAAAGCAACGCAGGATCTGTTTCACATTTGCATTTATAACAGACTTTGGCGCGTCGGAATGTACAGAGACAGCATTGTTTGAGGATACACATTCTTTTTCATTAAGTTGTGCAAGAGCAAATTTGTCTTTATATTCGGCAGACGATATATCATAGTCAACAGGGACGGCGACAGAAGCAGCAACCGCTTCTTGTTGCGCCACTTCAATTTCAGCTTTAAGATTGCGGATTTCGATATTCAACTGAGAAATGCATTTCCGTTTTTGCTGCAGTTCACGCTCAACAGCTTGAACCTTTTGAGCACAACTGTCCTCTGTTTCTTTTCGCATTTTTTCCGCAGCCGCTTTGGCGTCTTGCACGCGCTGATCTGCATTGGCATTCGTAAACGCCGCGTATTCGTCGGCATTTTTGATTATATTTAGTTTTGAAAATGACTTCTGCAAAATATAATAGTACAGCACGAGAAACGCTACATCGGCCAAAGCAAACAGCGGTACTCCTACTGTAGCCAAGATAGAAATCGCAATAATAAACGGATATGCATACAAAAGCACTTTATATTCTTTTTTCATTTCTTTTTTCTCCTATTAAGTTAACACTGCTATAATCACTAAGTAAAAGGCTCTACAATCTGCTTACAAAGCCAACGGCTTTGCCAAGAATGCGAATATCGTTCATTTCTTCTTTAACATATACTAAGGGAGAATATGCAGGATTTGCGGGCTGCAATACCACTTTGTCGTCATAGACGAAAACACGCTTGAGTGTAGCTTCGTCGCCAATCAGTACTGCTGCAATTTCGCCATTTTCCACACTTGGCTGCTGGCGTATGTAAACGACATCGCCATCATGTATGCGTGCGTCGATCATGCTGTCACCTTTGCACAGCAATGTAAAATCACACTTAATATCATTCGGGACATCGTCATAATCTTCTATGTTTTCTTGTGCCAAGATCGGTTCACCACAAGCGATTGTGCCTAACCGAGGGCGCTTTTTGGTTTCGGGTAACGGCAACACACCATTAACTGAAAACATATCAAAGTTATCTTGAAGTTCTCCATCCATAAGGTATGAGGGCCGAACGCCAAGTACACTCGCGAGGATTTGAATTTTCTCACCTGTTATATTTCGCTCGCCCTTTTCGATTTTAGAAATAGTTGATCGGCTCGAATAACCACAGCGCCTTGCCAACTCATCCTGACTGATATTTTTTTCTTCCCTTAGTCTTCTGATACGATCATACATCGTTTCCTGTTTCATAAAGTCATCACCCACGCTCAATATAGCACAATGTTGGCTAACTGTCAATATTTTTGAAAAAAGTTCAAATAATGTGTTGACACATTGGAAACGATGTGGTATTCTTAGGTTGTTGACGGAAAGCCAACACCAAATTAAGGAGGTGTAAACAGTGGTGAATGTGAACTTGCTCAAGGCCAAGATTGTCGAAGTCGGCGTAGATAGAAAAAAGATAGCAGAAAAGCTGGGAATATCGCCGACATCTCTCAATTACAAGCTGAATGGTAGAACACAGTTTAAGGCAAATGAGATCCAAGTTTTAAGCGCAATATTAGGCATTAGTGCTGAAAAAGACAAATATTTTTTTGCCTGATATGTAGACTGTGTGCCAACAACCAAATATACGGCCAGCCTTTTGGGCGGCGGCAGAACTAAGCAGGCAGCGGGACCTTTTTTCATTTCTTCTCTTTCTTCTTTTCTTTTTTGTCAAATTTACCCATTATATTCCTGCTTCCGGTGCCCGCCCCACCCAACATCACATTTATCGCCAACGGCACTTCTGCCGCGCAGCGGGCAGCTTGCGGCTCTGCCGCTTGCCCAAAGGGCTGGCCTAATCAAGAAAGGAGAATAGCAATGAAAGTACCCATCAACAAGGACAGCCCCTTGGCAATGGACGACTTCGACGCCGCCGTGCAGCAGCGTATGGAGCGCCTGCAAAGCTATATTGACCTGATCCGCACCGCCGAAGCTGTAGAGGAAGAGGTCAAGGTCAAGGGTACAAAACTGTATCTTGGTCCGGAAGATGTGGCGGCATACCTGAACTGTAGCATACCAACGGCGCGGCAGTATATGCACCGCCCGGGCTTCCCTCTCATTCAGTTGGGTGAGAACGGCACCAAGCTGGCTGTGTTCGCCCCGGCGTTCCACGCATACAACGCCGGAAAATACTAAATTGCAGTCAACTGCAAAGAAAGGACAAACCAATGACGAAGCGAGAAAAGGCAGGAGTGGTCCTGGTGATTACCGGCTTTCTGCTGGTGATGTTGGGCTGCTGCCTGGTGGCGGATAATCCGTACTGGTGGATGTCCGTTGTAATCAGCGGCACCGGCTGCGCATTGATCGCTTTGGCGGTGTTCGTGCTGCCCAAGGACGAGGACAAGCCGCAGCAGGATAAGCGGCTGGTGATCGAGGACGAAAGCCACAAGGTGGTGCTGGTAGCGCCGCTGACAGACTTTGATGTGGCGTATCTACGCGCCTTAAAACTGGGAAAGGACAATGACAATGAGTGATAAATATATTGATCTGATGATCGTGACCAACGGCAGCGTGTACCGGGCCCCCGGGTTCAGCGATGCACAGCCCGGTTACAAAGCGATGGTGCAAGGCGTCATCCACGATGTGCTGGAGGTGGTGACTGTACCCGTGAGTGAGGCGCTGCTGACGCTGGCCAGGGTGGATAGCGTTATTCATTCGCTGGAATATGATGAATACAGCAGCGGGCAAAAAGAAAAAGCCGACTGAACGACCAGTCGACTTGAACGCGGCGAAAAGAAAGTAAAACGCCTGCGCCAATTACATTATATATAAGGACCGCAGAGAAGTCAAGGACAAGCCGTGCGGCAAGGGCGAAAAAAGGGGCCTGCGCTCCTTTTTTGCTCCTTGTTCAAAGTATTATTTTTAAGCACAAAACGCCAACGGCAAAAATATATATCGCTTGGCATTCTTCAGCGGGTTCAGGCGCAGGCAGGAGACCGGCGGCAACAGGGTGTGTACCCGCGCCGCATAATGAGGAGCTGTGCTCTGTGGGAATGTGAAATACGCCGGTGAACCGGTGGGAAACTTGCTTTTCCACCCGGGAGCCGATCAGCGTTTTTCAGCATTTCCATAGAGTGCCGGTCCGTCAGAAAGGAGCAAAACAAAATGCCATGGGTGCAAAAGACCACCTACGCAGGTAAATGTATCTACATTCAGCGGCATTACTCCTCCCGCTACGGAAGCAAGAATAAATGCACCAGGGGTAGCAATTACGGAAAGACAAGCGAGGCGCAGGCGGCAGTCAACAATCGCCAGGCGTGCCTACAGCAGGAGATGATCTTCAATGCGAATTTCGGACCAGGTGACCTGACAGCTACATTTACATTCCGAAAGGCGGACAGGCCCAAGGACCTGCAAGAGATCAAGAAACTGTGGGCCGCCTATATGGCTAAACTGCGATATGCCTACAAAAAGGCCGGTGTTGAATTCAAGTGGATGAGAGCCATTGAGACCCCGGACAAGAACCCGCATATCCACATGGCACTGTCCGGCATTGACTTGACCAAGCTGCCCAGGTGGCCACACGGTCGGGTGGAATTCGTGCCAATAGATGATCGAGACCACCACACCTACGGCGGGTACCTGAGAGAGGAGACCCACATCAAGCAAGGACACGAGGGCAAGTACACCACGGCCAAGTCCAGGGTGTGTTTTAGCCGCAGCCGTAACCTGGTGGTACCGGAACCGGAATACCAGGTCATCTACAGCGACCATTGGGCAGACGAACCAAGAGCGCCCAAGGGCTACTATGTGGTCAAAGACACGCTGAACAACTGGGAGGACGAAGTAACAGGCTTCAAGTATCAATCCTATGTGCTCTGCCCTATTCGGGCAAAGAACCATAGGTACCTGTGTTAGGAGGACAAAGTGACATACATACAGCAATGGGAACAAATGCGGGACAAGGTGCGAAACCTGGAACAGGAACGCCAAACCCAGCTGATCTTGGCACCGCACAACGCCTACGGCTTCAAGCTGAACATCAACCACCCGCTGATCCAGCCAAAGTGGGACGCCTTTAAGAGCGCCAAGGGACTGGGTCAGTACGGTATGACCGATGATCTGCGCCGGGAGTTTGAGGAGACGGTGCTTGCCAGCAAATATATGCAGAAATGCCTGGAGCAGGAGCAGCAGCACATTGGTGCAGTGGAGCACCAGTTCATCCGTATGGCTTACGCTCCTGCGGAGCAGGCAGCGGGCTGATGGGTACCCAAGAACACTGGACTGCTGCCCAGTACCAGGAGTATATCCGGCAGCGGGCCAAAGGCGGGAACAAATACCACGCAGTCAAAGCCCAAGCGGATGGCCGCACATACGACAGCCGGAGCGAGTGCAAGCGGGCAAAGGAGTTGCAACTGCTGGAACGGCACGGCCTGGTGCGCAACCTGCGGGAGCAGGTCCCTTATGAGTTGATCCCGGCAGGGGTCGGCGAATACCGAAAAGAGCGCTCAGTGGTGTACAAGGCGGATTTCGTTTATGAAGTACGCCAGCCGGACGGCACCTGGAAATGGGTGGTAGAGGACACCAAGGGCGCCAAAACAAAGGAATACATCATCAAAAGAAAGCTGATGCTGTACATTCACGGCATCAGCATAAAGGAGACAGACAAATGAACTTTAAGAAAATGTTATCCATTTGCAGGCGAAGCAAGGCTTATTTTTTATACGACCTGCCAGACGGCGAGCAAATGCTCAGTAACGGCAGCTGTGGGTATATCCTTTACGGTCATCCGGAGTACACGCCTGCAACGCTGCGGATCGTAGCCGACCTGGCCGAGGACGACAGTGTGATTATGACAAGAATGCCAAAAGCGGATCTGCCGCTGGCAGACCAATGCCCCAATGAAGAATATGCCGCCCCGCTGGACACCTGCATTGTAGCCGCAGGCGCTGTATGGCAACCGCTGATTGTAGGTGCGGGCATGACATTCATCAACAGAAGAGCGTTGCAACCTATCGAAAAGGAAGAAGAGGGGTACGATTTGTACCGGCGTGGGAACCTGGTGGTCGTTAAGTCCGGCCTGATCGTGCAGGGCGTGATCAGCACAATGGATCTGTCCAAAGCAGAAGCTGTATGCCGGGATCTGATTAACCTGGGTACGGTGGCCGGTATGGCATTAGAGAGGTGACAAGGATGTGCACAGGGATGACGAGTTATAACGAACCGGCGGAGAACAAAAACACAACGGTGGCGATACTGGCGACCATCTGCCGAGACAAGTGCATTTGGGGTTCCATCAACAGCGCCTGCGGCATCGACAAGCCGGTGCTGGACGCAAACTGTCAGCGCTGTACGCTGGCACAAATCAAGGAGGTAACGCTGAAATGACCGAGAAAATCCAAAAAGCCATTGATAAGATCGACCAGGAGGCGGAGAAGATGGGCAGCGCCACCGTGCGCCTGCTTTGCTCACACATTATAGACCACTGCCTGGTGAATGACAGCAACGCCGACAAGGTACTGGCTGAGGGCAAGAGCCTGAAAGGCTGCTGGGATCACATCACAAGCAACGCGCGGAAACAAGCAGCGGGCAACTGCGCAGCCGTGCCGGACGACACCGTGTACGAATGGGCAGCGGGCTATTACGGCTTTACTGACGAAGAGACCAAGGCGGAGATCATCGACCTGCTGGATCTGCTGTGAGGTGTCGGCATGGGAAAGAAACTGAACACGCTTACGCAGGAACAGGCTCGGAAGATTTGGAACGGCCGCCCGAAACTGCCGGAGAAAAAGATCAACAAGTTTGCCCACGAAGAGGTATTCGTCAATGAGCAGTACTTTTTCAAACACAAAGAATGCGGTCACAGGTATGGCTATTGTACCGCTTGCGGCAAGGATGTGCAGATCGACATTGAGAACATGCGACTATGGACGGACAAGCACGCAGCCTGCCGCTCTGCACGGCATAACGACACCGTATGCTGCCCGGTCTGCGGGCACGAAGTTCAAGTCAAAGACGCCGGGCGTGGCCGTAGTCAGTTGATAAACACGGCAGTGGTGGCGGTAACACAGCGAACACGGAACGGCGGCATATTGCTTTCTTTCGTTCGAGTGTATGAGGATTATACGCGCAACTATAAAGCCGCGCCGGAAAGGGGCACACTGCTGTACGCTGCATACTTCAATCTCGGCCAGCACTTTGTAGCCGAACAAACATACGGTGGAGGGATGTACATAAGCGTAAAGCAAAAGCCAACACGCCGACTGCCATGCACGGTGGAGCCGGTTAAGCTGGATCACAACAGCTGGAAATGTACAGAGGGAGAGGGCGCAAAACTGCTTGGATTTGAAGAAGCGCTGGAGAGGAGCAATCTGCGCTATCTTCCATGGGAAGCGTACCACGAGTGTGCCCAGCAGCTCCATCAAAGCGCAATAACAAACTATCCTGTCAACCTGCTTGGGTTACTTTATCAATACAGCCGTTATCCGGTACTAATGGAACGCCTGATCAAAGAGGGCAACAGCGACTTGGTAGCCGAACAAGTGGAGTGGAACTGCACAACCGGTATGGACTACAAGCAAGTGGTGCCTTACAAGGCAATGCGACTGACCAAGCAGGAGTACCGTATGTTACAAGCAAAAGGCGTCATAAGCGTTAACACACTCAAAGCAACAGCGGCACTGAAAAAATACGGCTGCAAAATGACAGATAAAAATATTCTATTTTTTCTTGCTTTCCAATACAGCTGGAGCCAGCAGAAATGCTACAAGGCGCTTGATGTTTTGCGGCAGCACCTATCTCCGCAAAAGGCAATAAACTGGGTAAATCGGCAGGCAGCGGGAGGATATGGAACGCCAACAAATGTGCTATCAGATTACAGCGACTATCTGGATCAGTGCAGGCGGTTGGGTCTGAATGTTAGCCACAAAGAGGTAGCCGTTCCACAGGACTTGCGAGACCTGCACCGCCAGTATTCCGAAGAATTGACACGACAAGCTAATGAAAAGAAAGCAAAAAAGCAAGCCGAGCGGGCAAAGAAGTTAGCTAAGGATCTGCCAAAGCTGAAACGCAAATATACATACGCCTGCAGCGGGCTGTTCATTCGGCCGGCCGAGGGACCGGAGGATCTGCTAAAAGAGGGCTGTGCCCAGCACAACTGCGTGTACTCCTGTTACACAGAAAAATACCTGGACAGAAAGACGGATATACTTTTTGTACGAAAGCAGTCGGACCCGGATCAGTCCTATGTGACCGTAGAATTTAAGAACGGCGCCGTTATTCAATGCAGAGCCGATCACAACCGACCTGCACCACCGGATGTGCAGGAGTTTATGCAAGCCTGGCTTGCCTACCTAAAGTCGAACAGAAAAACGAAAGCAGTCAGTTAAGGAGGACTTATGGATAACCAAATCACTACAATGCAAGAAGTAACGCCAACCACACAGAAAGCCTACGACACCCACGCCCGGATCCTGGCCAACGGCCAGGTAATGGCCAGAGCACTGGTAGATGTGTGTCACGATCTTAAAACAATGCGTGATGAGGGCCTATACACGGAGCTGGGCTATGACACATTCGAGGAGTACGCCGAACAAGCCTGTGGCATTAAGCAGCGGCAAGCCTATTCCTACATATCAGCCTATGAAAAGCTGGGCCAGAAGTATATGGCCGACCACGCCGACCTGGGGATCACCAAGCTGGAGTTGATCTCTCAAATCAGCAGCTACGAGCGGGAAGAGTTCGCGGCCGATGTGGATTTGGAGAGCGCAACGGTCAGAGAGTTAAAGGCAGAGGTGGAACGCTACAAAAAGCAGACAGAACAGCTGACCTTTGACCTTGGGCAGGCACAGAGCGAATTAAGCGAAGCACCGGAGCAGGTGGACACCAACGCACTCCGTTCTTCCATTGAGCAGGAAGTTAAAGCCAAGTACAGCGCCCAGCTGGAAGAATTGCAGCAGCGGGCCGACGCAGCGCCGGACCCGGAGGCAATCCGAAAGGAAGCGGAAAAGGAAGCCGCAAAGGAATACAAAGCTAAGTTGGCAACGGCAAAGGCAGACGCCGAGAAGAAAGCCAAAGCCGCTGTAGAAAAGCTGGAGCAGGAAAAGGCAGACCTGAAACGGCAGTTGGACAGCAGTACCACCAAACTGGACGCCGCTGTTCGGCAAGCAAAGGCAGCGGGTGCAGACACGGATGTGGCAGCCTGCCGGGTGTACTTCACCGAACTGCAACAAACCGCCGCAAAGGTACAGGAGCTGATCGGCAAGATCAATGCCAAGGACCCGGCCACCGGAGCCAAACTCTCCGCCGCCGTTATTTCCGTTTTGCAGTCGACTGCAAAGAATTTGGAGGTGGCAGGCACCGAACGCGGAAACGGCGGTTTCGGAAGCACAGGGAGGTGAGCAGGATGTGTATAGCAGCACAAATCATTCTTGTGGCCGGGGCTGTCATTGTTGCATTTTTCGGCGTGATCGGCTTTGGTCCGAACTTTAAGAAATGAGCGGAATAAAAAGCAGGAGGAAAAATGACGAACAACGAAAAGAAGGAATGGCTGCAACGCTATCGGCAGTGCTGGGCGGAGGTTGAGATTACACAACAGGAGATCGAAGAACTAAACAGCCGGGCGCAAAAGATCACGGCTTCCATCTCTCCCACGCCGGGAGGCGGGCAGCGGGCAGATTTTACCTTGACGGTAGATCGCATTATAGAACTGAAAGAGAAGCTGGACCAACAAGTCCGGCTTGCTCTGTTGCAGCGGGCAGAAATTGAGGCTGCTATTGAGCAGGTACGCAGCCCGTTGCACCGGCGTGTGTTGCGTCGGCGGTATTTGAACGGTGACACTTTTGAGAAGATCGCTGTGGACGAAGATATTACATACAATCACCTGGTCTCTCGCATTCACCCGCAGTCCCTGGATATGCTGGAATGCAAAAAATAAAAAGCCACTATGCAATGCATGTTGATGTTATAGTATGCAGGTTGCCGTCTGTGTTATAGTATAAACTGCCAAACAGATTGAAAGAGCGCTCCAAACGGTGCGCTCTTTGGCTTTTGCTTTTGTGCTTTTCCTTTCTTAAATGCGGTTACTACGAGGCCCATTTTCAGATGTGCTATAATTATGGTGAGCGAAAGGGGGGAAAACAAATACATGCGTAAACGCTCTGAAAAACCTTTAGGCAAGCAGCAGAAGAAAAATCGTGAAGTCCTGAAGTACGAAGAGATCAAGACAGAACTGACCAACATTTCTCCGGCAGAACGCCGGCGCAAACGCATTATGGCTGAGACGGATGTGAAATCCGCATCCAAATTCTTTAATGCGTCTATGGCAGCAGAGTTTTCTTTGATTGCGACTATGACTTCTTGGATCGTTGCACTTCACAATGACTGTAAAGGAGTGATAAGCTATATCGTCCTTGTCGTAGTGATCGTGGCCGCTATCGTTACATCAGTTGCTTTGTTGTTTACTTGGATAAAGAAAAATATCCATCTTGAAAAAACGGTACTAACGCTTGAGATACTGGATGAATTTTTTCCAAATAGCAAACAGAAAAAATAACAGCATATAATCCGTAATTATTACAAAGGAGGTGAGCAGTGTGGGTAAAGAGACCTTAACACCTAAACAAAGGTTGTTCTGTTATGAATATGTGCTCGACCATAATGGGAAACGGTCTTACCAGGCTGCTTACCCGAATTGTAAGGCGCCCGGGAGCGCAGAAAGCCAAGCAAGCCGATTGCTAAGAAATGATAAGGTAAAAAAATTTATCGCTGAGCTGGAAAAGCGAAAGCTGGACAAGTTGGATTTTACCGCAACGGATGTGCTGAACGCACTGTGCTCCATCGGGTTTGCAGAGACGGCAAAGCCGCCGAATACATCTGATCGGGTGAAAGCCCTGGCAGAGCTTCTGCGTCACTTTGAATTGGCCCGAGGGCATGAAGATGAGCAAACGGACGATGGCTTTCTGGAGGCCTTGGAGCAGAAAGCGGGTGAACAGGCATGGGAAGAATAAGCACCTTTCATTTTCAGCCATTCTCCGCCAAGCAGCTCCAGGTGCTCACCTGGTGGTGCAAAACATCACCTGTGAGCGACAAAAACGGAATAATTGCAGACGGCGCTATACGATCCGGTAAGACGGTAAGTATGGCGCTTAGCTATATTCTGTGGGCCATGAGTACCTACAGCGGCATGAATTTTGCCATGTGCGGTAAGACGATCAGCTCCTTTCGCCGGAACGTGCTTTCTTTTCTGCCTGCAATGCTGCAAAGTCGTGGGTATCAGGTGAAATACAGCCGCAGCGACAATGTGCTTGTGGTAACACGGGGTAATACGGAAAACGCATTTTACATTTTCGGGGGCAAGGACGAAAGCAGCCAGGATCTGATCCAGGGTATGACTTTGGCAGGTGTGTTTTTCGATGAGGTGGCTTTAATGCCCCAGTCCTTTGTGCAGCAGGCCACCGCCCGGTGCTCTGTCAGTGGTGCAAAATTCTGGTTCAACTGTAACCCGGATAACCCACACCACTGGTTTTATGAAGAATGGATCCTGCCGGAGAAGCGGCAAGAAAAGCGAATACTCTACCTCCACTTTACGATGGACGACAATTTGTCCTTAACAGAGGAGGTCAAAGCCCGGTACAGAACGATGTATGCGGGCGTTTTTTATGCCCGGTACATTCTGGGCGAATGGAAAGTGGCAGAGGGCCTGATCTACGATATGTTTGACGAAAGGCGGCACTGTATTCCGCTGCCGCCGGATAACGAACTGCAAGGTTCTGCCTATATCAGTGTGGACTACGGTACGCTAAACCCTACGGTGTTCCTGATGTGGCGCAAATACCATGGCAAATGGCTATGCACCAAGGAATATTACTATTCCGGGCGAGAGAACCATAAACAAAGAACGGACGCAGAGTATGCGGACGAGATGATGGCCTTTATCGGCGATACGCCGTATACCTGCGTAGTGGTTGACCCTTCGGCGGCCTCTTTCATTACAGAACTGCAAAGGCGGGGGCTCAAGGTATTAAAGGCGGATAACGCGGTGCTGGATGGAATCCGTACCGTATGTACGCTATTGCAGCGGGCAGATCTGCTGTTCAGTAAGGACTGCACCCGTACCATTGCAGAATTTTACGCCTACCGTTGGTACGACAAAGCGGCGGAGGCGGGCCGGGACGAACCGGTCAAACAGGACGACCACGCTATGGACGCTATGCGTTACTTTGTAAGCACGGCGCTGGGGCGGATCGTAACAAGGAGGAAATAGGATGATACTTTACATGAACCGGCGGGATGTGCCGAACCTGGACCGGGGCGAGTTGCCTTCTGCGGTGATCGATTATGTGATCGGTAAAGCAAATAAATATGAAAGACGGTGTCGCGCCCTATATGGTCGGTATATCGGTGTTCCACAGCTTCACCGTGGAGATGAAGAGGATGATGTGCGGGCGGAGGCCAACTATGCCAAGTATATCGTAGATATTATTCGCGGCTACTTCCTAAGTGAGCCGGTAAAGTACGATTGCAACGACCGGGACAAGAAAGACAGTCAGGCGCAGCTTTCCCTGGTGTCTACGGTTGAGGCCAAGCTGGATCGGCAAAACGGCACCCTGGTTCGCCACAACGCTGTGGATGAGGACAAAGACGGTCTTTGCGATTTGTGCGGAAAGAAGATTGACATTTCCGCCGTTATGGCGGCCTACCATAGTCAGAATATTGCTACCGTAGATCAACGAAACGGAAAGGCCATGGGTATATATGGCGAAAGCTGTGAGCTGCTATATGCCAGCACAGAGGAACAGCCACGCCCGCGATCCGCAGTGTATGCGCCGGATCAGATCGTGCTGGTGCAAGATGATACTGTAGAGCACAAGGATCTGTTTGCGCTGTGGTTTGAGCAGCGGGAACGCACAGATCGCAGCCGGTACTATGCGGTAACAGTCTATACGGCTACCCAGTATCAGCAGTACGAAAGCACCTCGCTGGATAAAGAAAATTATGTGTACAACCCGGTGGGTGCACCGGTGCCACACTTCTTTGATGAGGTGCCGGTGGTGTGTTATGAGAACAACGAGGAGAGACAAGGCGACTTTGAGCAGGTGGCCAACCTGATAGACGCCCGCAATGAGCTGCTGTCCGATCGTCTGACAGACAAGCGCAAGTTTGTCAATTCTATTTTAGCTGCTTATGGTGCGGTATTGCCGCCGGAGACGATGGCAGCCGCAAAGCAGGATCACTTTGTAGATGGTATTCCACAGGACGCCCGGTTGGAATATGTGCAAAAGACCTTTGATGAGAACGCATTAAAGGTGCTGGACGATACCTTGGTATCGGATATTCACAAGATGACCCTAACCCCGGATATGACAGACCAGGCCTTTGCCGGTAATGCCAGCGGCGTGGCGTTAAAGCTCAAGCTGCTTGCCCTGCACCTGCTGGTAAAAAGCAAGATGAGCGCCATGGAGGCGGGGCTGAAAAAGCGCTGGACCTTATACAACAACTGGCTGGCCCATAACGGTATAGACCCGGTGTCCGTAGATGATGTGGATATGGTGTTTACTGTGGCGCTGCCCATTGATGAGGCGCAGATTGTCTCTATGGTGTGCACCTTGAAGAATGCCGGGCTGGTGGACGATCAGACGCTGCTGTCCCTGCTATGGTTCGTTAAGGACCCGGCGGAAGCTGTGGAGAACATGAAGCAGCAAAAGCAGGAGAACCAGCAGCAGTATATGGACAGCTTTGCCCCAAAGACAGAGGACAAGGACGAGGACCAGACCGAGGACGAAGAGAAAGACACGGCAGGCCGGCAGAAAGACGAAGAAAAGGACGCTTAATCTATGAAGGCAGCAGAGTATTGGAAAAGGCGAACGGTTGACCTGGAGCACCTGCTGCAAGTGCGCACCACCGCTACAATGGTGGAGGTCAACCGTATGTACGCACAGGGTGTAGAGCAGCTCAACGAGCAAATTGAGCGTATTCTCCGCCGGTATGTTAAAAACGGTCAGATCAGCCAGGCTTATGCCTTGCAGCTACTGAGCGCAGGCCAAACCGCAGAGGAGCGCCAGCGCCTGTTGGAACAGCTGCAACACACCAAGGAACCACAGGCACGGCGGGAGTTGATCGCTATGCTGGACGCTCCTGCGTATGCGGACCGTATCAGCCGTTTGCAGGCTTTACAGAACGCTATTCGTGCGGAAGCCGTAGCCATGGGCGTGCGGGAGGAACGGCTGGCGAAAGCGCGACTGACAGATACACTCAAACAAGCATACTACCGCACTATATTTAACGACCAAAAGCGTAATGGTCTATATGACTTTCGCTTGATCAGTGACCGCCGTGTACAGGCCGCACTTACCCATAAGTGGAGTGGCAAAAACTATTCCGATCGTGTGTGGAAGAACAACGCCGCCTTTTGCAAGCGCTTGCAGCGCACGATTGAGGTGGGTTGTATGACGGGTATGACCCTGCACGATATGGAGGAGCGGCTGCTGGAGGACTGCATAGGTGCAGACAGCGACAGCGGGCAACGCTATTGTGCCAGCCGCCTGATCCGTACCGAGGTCAATCACTTCTCCAATCAGGGCTTTTTAGAGGGCTATAAAGCAGCGGGCATTATCCGGTATCGGTTTATGGCCACTCTGGATTTGCGCACCTCCGCCATCTGCCGTCAGCTGGATGGCAAGACCTTTTTGGTGGAAGAGGCAAAAGCAGGCGAGAACCTGCCGCCTATGCACCCTTTCTGCCGCAGTATTACTGTGCCGGTGGTGAGTAACCGCCCCGGCACCCGCTGGGCCAGGGATCCGGTAACTGGCAAGTCTATGACTGTACCGGCGGATATGACTTACGCCCAGTGGTATGAGAAGTATGTGGAGAAAAACGGCGGCGTTATTCGTGGCGCAAACGGCGTAGATAAACCGGCGGTGGAGGAACAGGCGGAAGCTGTATATCTTGGCCAAATCAATCCGCAGTCTGAGCAGGAACGCAATGCCTATGTGGATCGGTTTATTACACAGTACGAGCGTGCCGACGAGGAGCACATGCTGGTCATTGACCGCACCGGCAAAGTGTATTCCGTTACCAGTCACCAGCCGGATTATATCGACTTAACCGGCGTTGACATTTCCATGAAAGGCAGTTACAATATACATAATCACCCGGCGGATCAAACGCAGTTTTCATTCAGTGATGAGGCGGATGTTCCCAGTATGATTGCCGATGGCACCAGCGTGATGGAAGCCTTTGACCATAAATACCGCTACCGCCTGGAACAGATGGACGGTGTGACGCTGGAAGAGTGGGAAGAAGCAAATGCGCAAGCAAAAGATAACGCCTATTCAATTATGATTGATCGCGGTATGGGATTTTCAGATTTTGCTGAAAACGCGTTGCATATTCAAATAGAGGAAGCTTGTCGTATCTTAAATAGAGGAGTGTACATGCGATGGAAAAGGTAGACCTTTACGAAGCTCGAAAGGCTGAATTGTTGAAACTTGGCCGAAAAAGCAGAATTCGAGGAAAAGCAATTACTGAAGCATGGTTGGCGGCGCACCCCGGAATATCCAGGGGCGAGTGCAACACACCGGAAATGCGAGCTCTGCGAGAAGAAATCAGACAGGAGTATGGACAGATATTGGAAAAATATGAAAGGCTATTCAAAGAACAAAAAAAGCAATAAATAACCCAAAGTGAGCAGAGCTGCTATGCAGCCCTGCTCTTTTTATACCCATTTACAGGCAATGCCTGTGGGAATATATCATTTAACGAACCGGCAGCGTACGGTTTGGGAAAGGAGTCAGCAATGACAAAACACAATGCCGAGATGGAAAGCAGCAGAGAACAGAGCCGGGTGTGCGCACGCCTGCCTCTGAACCTCCAGCTGTTTGCCGAAGATACCGGCGAAAATGGAGCAGACACCAACGCAGAGGGGGCAGCGGGCGACACCGACGCCAACTCCGATGGGGGCAACACCACTCCGACCTTTGACGAACTGCTGAAAGACAAAAAATTCCAAAGTGAATTTGACAGCAGGGTCAGCAAGGCGCTTGCCACGGCCAGAGCCAAGTGGGAAGAAAGCGCCAAAGAGCAGGCGGACGAAGCCAAAAAACTATCCAGTATGAACAAAGAGGAGCGAGAGCGGTATAACCTGGCCAAGGATCGCCAGGCATTTGAACAGGAAAAGGCAGCCTTTGCCAAGAAGCAGCTGGAAACGGCTGTTGCGGCTGAGCTGCTCCAGCGTAAGCTGCCTGTGCAGTTTGCCGCAATCCTGACCGGGAATGACGCCACTGCCTCGCAAAAGAACCTGGAGATTTTTGACGCCGCATTTCAAGAGGCAGTACAGGCCGCCACAACCGCCAACCTGCGGGGCAAGGACTTGCCGCCGGCAGGTAAGGAAGCAGCGGGCGACAATGTACCGCCCACAGACTTCCGCGCCTATGAGGCGTGGAGAAAACAGAACGGCTAATAGGAGGAATAAGAAATGCCGAATACGATTTTAACACCCAATGTCATTGCCAATGAGGCACTGATGGTACTGAAAAACAACCTGGTGATGGCTAACCTGGTCCACCGGGACTATGAGAACGAATTTGTGAAGGTTGGCGACACGGTTACCGCCCGCCGCCCCAGCAAGTTTGCGGCCAAGAACTTTACTGGCGCAGTGGATCCCCAGGAGCTGAACGAAGGCGGCGTGCCTGTAAAGATGGATCGTCTGCGTGATGTGACCGTACAGATCACCTCTAAGGAGATGAGCCTGGACCTGCGGGACTTCTCTGCACAGGTCATTGAACCGGCTATGACGGCCATTGCCAACGCAGTGGACGCAGATGTGCTGGCCACCGCCGTAGAGGGCGCAGATCGCACCGTGACCGCTTCCGGCGAGGACGCAGCAAAGCCCATTAAGGATATTGCCAAGGTGGGCAGCCTGCTGGACTTTGCCGGTGTGCCGGTGCAAAACCGCCGCCTGGTACTGAACCCCTCTCACAAGGTGCTCTATGCAATGGACGATAATATGTCCAAGGTATCCTATGCCGGCGACGGCACCGCCTTGCGTGAGGCAGAGCTGGGCAAGGTGTACACCATGGATACCTATATGAGCCAGAATGCACCGTATCCCTTCGGTTATTTGGATAATGCCATAGGCACTGCCAAGTCCTTTAAGGTCAGCGGTACTGCAGGTGCCAGCACGGTGGCGCTGTCTTCTGTGACTGCCGCCTCTGCGACCGTGAAAAAGGGCGACTGCTTTATTGTGGACGGCTATGTGTATCACTTTGCAGCAGACGCAACGGCCTCCAGCGGTGCGATCGCCAGCGTAGCTATTGACCAGCCGCTCCATGCCGCGCTGACCAACAAAGACGCCACGGTGATTTCTGCACCCACTTCCGTAGGGTTCCACCGCAACGGCGTGGCACTGGTGACCCGTCCTATGGATCTGCCGATGGGTAACAAGAACGCCTATGTGGCTTCTGCGGACGGCCTGGGTGTGCGTGTGGTCTTTGACTACGACAGCACCCACAAGATCGACACCGTATCCTTTGATATTCTGTACGGCGTGACCACGCTGGACAAGAATATGATCGTCAAGGTGCAGGGCTAAGCCCGGGGAGGTACAAATGGAAAAGGTAACCGTTGTACAGGGCAAGACCCAAGTGGTCATTGATCGGAGTTGTCTGCCGGCTTATTTGAATGCCGGTTGGCAGCTGCAAGAAAAAGAGGATACAAAAAAGGGCGCCAAATAAGGCGCCTTTTCTTATGGGGTGATATGTTTTGACTGATGAGATGAAAAGTAAGGCCCTGCGGCTGCTGCGGGCCGCTGCCGGGCGATATGACAAGATATGCGAGACCTGGTACGCACACGCCGGTGAAGAGCTGGATTTACAGCTGTTTTTGGATATGGCAGAGGACGATTGCCTGACCTATTTGGGCACGCAAGAGCTGCCGCCGGTGGTAACGGCCACCACACTGGCCAAACTGGCTTTTGTGCACCTGAACTGCTTTATACAGGATCGGGATTACGGTGTAAAGAGTGCGTCCTATACAGAGGGCAGCGTATCTATGAGCGAGACCTATACCACCCCTGCGGAGCAGGAGACAGCCATTGCCGACCTGCTCCAGCCGTACAACAGATACAGGGAGGTGCACACCGGTGAAAGCAAAAACGCCTAAGTCGTGGACTGTAAAATCAAGGATTTTTTCCGCAGTAACACAAAGAGACAGTACCTACGACTTTGAGCAGAGCACATACAGTGCTACACCTGCCGTTTTGTATTTGTGCTGGCAGCCGGTATCTGCTTCTGCCCCTATTGAGGAGCGGGGGCGGGTGCTGTCTGCCGGGTATCAAGCCGTGTTGTATGACCCCGTGGGCGTGCGGCCCGGCGACCTGGTACAGGCGGATGGTATTGGTTGGCTGGAGGTGGAGACCGTACAGCAGTTCCTGCATTATCGGTTGTTGACAGCGAATGCCACAGAGAGGAGAGCACCCGGTGGAAACAAACATTGAGATTGAAAAGCTGAGTGCCTATGCCAAGACGCTGCAACGCACCGCAGATCATCTGCTGGACAACTTGGAGCGGCAGATGTTGCAGGACGCAGAGGATATGGCCGGCCGTCAGCGCAGCAACTGCCCGGAGGACACCGGACTGCTGCGGGAGTCCATCGCCGCCTTTTGCGAGCGTGACGGTGATCAGGTGACCGCAGGCAGCCGTACCAATATGCAGTATGCGGCCTATGTGGAATTCGGAACCGGGCCTGTGGGTGACGAAAAGGGTACACCGTTGGACAGTGAGCTGGGTATTGTGCGCAAGCACGAGCCTTGGACTGCGTATATACCAGGTTACGGTTTTCGCAGACTAAAAGGTCGCTTGCCGGCGCTCTTTATGTATAACGGCATGCAGGAAATGCAGTCGGTGATTGCAGAGCATTATGGTACGGCTATACAGGAGGCGATCAAGTGAAAAACTACCGTGCAGTGATCCGGGATACCTTAAAATCCGTACAGTCGGACATTCCCTATGACATTAAGATGGCATTTCCGGAGAGCAAACCGGCAGGTAACCTGATCACATTTTATGAGATCACCAATACAGGCACGGAACTGGCGTGCGTAGATGTGATCGCCTATCAGGTGGATCTGTGGTTTATGACCTTGCCGGACCTGTTGGAATTGACGGAAAAGGTAGACGAGGCTTTGACCTCGCTGGGCCTGATCCGACAATTTGCGTCCTCGGACGCACTGTTACATGACCCCAGCGGTTATTTGCGCAAATCATTGCGTTACGGCCGTCGGGTTGATACAAGAACCAATCGACTGATAGATTAAGGAGGATTTTATATGAACGAAACAAAGCCGGAACGCGGTCTTGCGTCCAAAGGCATTGAGGTATATCCCAACTATACCGGCCCCACAGCCAAGTGCCTGAACTACGCCACCCAAATCGGCGATCTGACCAAGGGCGAACGGGAACAACTGGACGCCACTTGCTATGACGATGATGTGGAACACAGCATTACCGGTATTCGCAAGAAAGCAGACGCCTTTGAGGTGACTTTTCTGTACAACGCAAAGGACGCCACATCGGATTATCGGGTGCTGGCAGTTTTGGAGGACGCCGGTGTGTCCGTACCCATTATGGTTAAGCTGCCGGACGGCACCAAGTTTAACAACTCTGGTGTGCCCAGCCTGAAGATTAAGGGACCTGGCGTAAACAGCCTGATGGAGGCTACTGTCTCTTACAAGCTGGACGGCGACTGGAGCAGAGAGTTTCCCGCCGCGTAAATCGACTATTCGGGAGGCGGGCGACTGCCTCCCCACTTTTTAGGAGGAAATGACAATGAACGAACCCCATATTGTAACCAGAACATACGATTTGCAGCTGAATGGCGGCAAGACTGTGCACCTGCGTTTGACTGTAGCTGCTCAGCTGCGACTGAAAAATAAATTCAACGAGGACGCCCTGGATGTGATCCTCAGCGCTTCCAGTGATCCGGAGCGGCTCCTGGCTGTACTGGATGAGGCCCTGCATTTTAACGATGACCCCAACGGCGATCTGACCGGTGAGGCGTTGTATGACGCGCTGGTGGACAGCGGCGTCAGCGGTATGGACGCATTCTCCGACATTCTCTTCAAGCTGGCCCATGTATCCGGTCTGTTGAGTGACACCCAGGCGGAAAAGCTGTCCTCCGGTATTGGCAAAATGCTCAATGCTGCTTTTGATGGCATGGAGCAGACGGCAGAAAGCGAGGAACAGCCCGCTTCCTTTCCAGGGTAAGTATTGCACCTTGGAGGATATGATTTTAGAAGCCAATGCTTGCGGCCTTGCTTTTTCGGTCATTCTTGCAATGACTTACGGTGAATTAAAGCGATATATCCTGTTCCATCGTGACCGGGAGCGCATACAGTATCAAAATCTGTCACAAATAGCTTATATCCAGGCCGGTGTGATCGCTTCTATTGTTGCCGGTGAAGATATAGGCCCTGTGTATGAATGCTTCCCCTATTGGACTGAGGAGGATATATTGGACATTCAGGCGGCTAAGACACTGGCTTATTTCAACCAGTTGTAATTAGATCAGAAGGTGAGGTGAAAAAGTGGATCAAGAATTGGTAACCCGATTTACGGCAGACATCAGCGAGTATAAAAAGAGCATTACAACGCTCCAGGGCGAGTTGAAACAGTTGTCCGGTGTGACCGGTCAAGTGCGTGCGGCGACCGCCCAAGCGATGAATTCCGCTTATGAAGATACTCGCAAGCTGGGTAAACAGGTGGAAAGCCTGGTAAAGACACAAGAGCGCAATGTGCAAGCGGCTACAGCGAGCAGCGTCAAGATTACGGATTACTCCAACAAGGTGGAGCAATTACAGGGGAAGCTGAAATCGCAGAACAAAGAATATGCCTCCCTGGCAGGCCAGTTAACGGCGGTGACCTCAAAATATCGAGAGCAGCAGGCTTTTTTGAACGATTACAAAGATGGAATTGCCGGTGTCAACAAACAGCATGAGGAATTGGCTGGGTTGATTCGCACCACAAGTAGAATATCGACCCGTTATATGACATTGGAGGAAATTGAACAGCACAGGGCCGGATTGCAACGCATGAAAAACGACCTGGAGGTCTTCAATGACGAACTCCGGGATGTAGGGCTGAATCCCGATAATTTGAAAACGGATACACTCGATAAACTCAAAGCAGAAATTCAAAGTGTTTCCGCACAAATGAACCAGCAAAAAAATGCTATGGCGCAGACCACGGCTCAAATCAATAAAGCCAACGGCAGCCTGGCGATTGAGACCACGCGGTATAAATCCCTACGCAGTACCATAAAGCAGAACGGTGAAGCGCTGACTGAAATGGGCAATAAGCTTGACAACGCTCTGCAAGAGGAAGCCTTCCCACCGGTTGAAAGCAGAATGACCAAGTTCAAAAACAAGGTTAAAAGTCTCGGCAGCGCGTTTGCAACCGTCGGCAGCAAGACGGGTGCTGTATTCGGGGCTATCGGTAGGGCAACAGGTTCCGTATTCGGTAAAATCGGGTCCGCAGCGGGCGCCGCTTTCGGCAAGGTGCATAGTCACCTGAAAAATATGCGTGCTTCTTCCGGTACGGCCAGTAAGTCTCTGCTGAATGTGGTCAAGTCTATCCGCCGCATAGGCGTGGTATCGCTGGGGTTGAAAGTGTGTAAAAACATTTTCGGTGAGCTGCGCTCGGTAATCACCGGTTATTTAAGTCAGAATGAGGCCCTGAATAACCGTGTGGAAGCCTTAAAAAATGCCTTTGCAAAAGCTTTGGCACCGGCCATCAATGTGGTTGTGGGGCTGTTTGAAAAGCTCATGCCCTATGCCATGAGTGTGGCTAATGCCATCAGCGGCTTGCTTTCTTCTGTGGGGATCGCTTCGCAAGTAAATGCCACAGCCACCGCTGTGGGCAAGACCACAAAAGAGACGAAAAAGCTGTCTCAAGCGCAGAAAGAACTGTACGGATTTGACCAAATCACTAAGGTTAGTGATGATCAGCAAGACAGTAGTTCGTCCGGTGCGTCTACAGCCAATACGCCGGCAGCGTCCGACCAGTTCTCCGCTTATTTGGAGAAAATTAAGAACCTGTGGAAAAGCGGCGACTTTGAGGGCATTGGCGAGCAGGTTGCGGCCTCCTGCAATAAAGTAATCGACAAGATCAAGAACCTGGACTGGGACGGCATACGGAAAAAGGTCAATGATGCAGTCAGCGGCATTGCCAATAGCCTGAACGGCTTTGTACAGGACTTTGACTGGGCAGGTGTGGGTGAGATCGTGGGACAGGGCGTGAATACGATATTCAGCGCACTGGACACATTCCTGACCACCTTTAAGTTCGACCAGTTGGGTGCCGGGCTTGCAAGCAACATAAACGGCTTGGTGAGCACTATTGAGTGGGGCCAAGTGGCCAAGACTATTTCGGATGCCATCAGTGGTGTGTTCAAGGCCATTTCCGGTTTCTTGGAAAACCTGGACTGGCGAGGGCTGGCTACGGCGCTGGAGAATTTTATAGCCGGTATTGACTTTGGGGGTATGGCTAAATCTCTGTTTGAGGCGCTGGGCGCCGCCCTGGGTGGTATTTCCGCATTCCTCGGCAAACTGATTATGGACGCCATCTCCAGTGTGCAGACCTATTTTGGAGGAAAGATCAAAGACGCCGGCGGCAATGTGGCCCAGGGCATTTGGGACGGCATCATTGACGGCATTGGAGATGCATGGAAGTGGGTTAAGGAACACATTTTCCAACCGTTTATCAATGGTTTCCAAAAAGCGTTTGAGATCAAATCGCCGTCTAAGGTTATGAAAAAGCAGGGCGGCTTTATTTCCCAAGGTCTGTTTGACGGTATCGGCGATCTGTGGAAAAAGGTCAGCCAAAAATTCAAAGGATTTAAGGACGGCGTTGTTAATTTCTTTACCGGGAAAAATGGCGTTGTATCAAAAGTCACCGGCCTTGGCGGTAAGATCGTGACCGGTTTAAAGAACGGCCTGAAGAATTTGAAAGCCACCTTTACCAATGCGTTCAAAGGCCCCTTAAACGGTGTGATCAAACTGGTCAACAATATGGTTGGCAAGATCAATGACAAGCTGCTGATTAGCGTTGGCAGCACACTGTCTAATGTGCTTAGCGCCCTGGGCGTGAGCGTGACCAACGGCCAGTACCAGTTGTTTTCTATACCCACTATCCCAGAGCTGGAAAAGGGCGGCGTGCTGAAAAAAGGCCAGGTCGGTCTGCTGGAAGGTAAAGGCGCCGAGGCTGTTGTGCCTTTGGAGCGAAACACCCAGTGGATCAGCAAGGTAGCCGCAATGATGGTGCAAATGCTGGGTAGCAGCGGGCAGGCGGTCAATGTAACGATCCCAGTATATGTGGGCGGTAAGCATTTAAGCACGGTGGTGCTGGACGATGTGAACCAAACAGAAAAGAAAGGCCGTGACCCGGTTACGGCCACAGCGTAAGGAGGGACGGTATGCCACTATATATTGACGGCACAAAAATGCCAAACCCATCATTCAATGCCATATCCTGTTCAGATGAAAAGGTGTGGTCCTCTAACACGGGCCGCTCCAAGTCGGCTTATATGAACGGCAGTATCGTTCAGGTTAAAAAAACAAGGCAGTTGTCCTTTCCGCCCTTGACCCGGGCGGAATTGGACAAGCTAAACGGCGTGATCAACAATGCGAGTAAGCCCTGGCATTCTATTAAACTGGAGGATACTTCCGGGAATACGGTGTTTTCGTTCAACTGCTACTTTGGTACGCCCAGTTGGACAGCCTATTCCGGTGCCAGGGATTGCCGGTATTTCATCAACTACAAAGTAGATGCCATCGAGCGCTAAAGGAGTATTTTATGTACAAGACAAGCACAGCTTTTAACCAGGCCATCAAAAACGGGGAACGGATCTATGTGAAGGTTAAATGTGGCAATTTCATTTTTGGCTACAACGATGAGACGGATCCTACAAGCCCAAATGAGCAAAATAACATTATGGAGCTGAATATTGACCGCAGTATCAGCCATGACGATTACGCGCTGGCAAAGTCCTACGCTTGTGGGTGTAACTGCGTTCTGTGGGCTGTGCCCGCCGGTGCCGTGCTTCGCGGGCAGAAAACCGTGGTGTACTTTGGCTGTATGGTCAACGGTGCAGTGGAGTGGGTGCCAATGGGCGTGTTTTATCCGGAAAAGGTCACTCGGTCCGGCGAATGTACCACTTTGGAAATGTACGACCACATGTATGATCTTTCTATGCCGTATTCTGCCGCCATCAGCGGTCAGCAGACCCCTTTGACAATCTTAAAAGACCTGGCACGCCAGGGTAACTTTGAGTTGGCTGCCGGCGTGGAGAGCAAGGTCTCCGGCTTTGGCACGGTAGATGTTTCTTTGCTCTGCGGTACGGAAACAGACGAGGACGGCAAGCAGCAGGTCACTGCCTATAATGTGAATGATGCCATCGGTTATGTGGCCGGATTCTGCGGCTGTGCTGCCGTCTTTGACCGAGAGGGCAAGTTGCGAGTAGATACTTTCGCCCAGGTATATGATGGTACGGCAGAATACACGGTGACAGACGACACAGTTACAGAGGTCTCTCTGGCAGAGACGGACAAAACCTACCTGGGGATCAGTTGCAACAATGGGAATAAGAATATTCTTGCACCAGATAGTCTGTCGGTCAACAGCGAGGTGCTGTATTTCGACAATCCGCTGATCACCATCCAGGCCCAAGCGGAAAAAGTATTTGGTGCTGTATCTGATATGATCTACATAGATGATGGCGACCAGGGTGAGACTGTATTTGACCTGGGCATACAGTACCGACCGGGAAGTATGACATTGCTCACGGCCAATCCGGCGTTGGATAGTTTCGATGTGATCACTTACCGGGACGATACCGGCGATCACCATATCCCCTTGATGGGTGTGGAGTATGATTATGATGGCTCCGTCACTATGGATGTGGCCGCCCATGCCCGTTCAGAACAGGAGGGCAGTTCTGCCGGAAGCATTCTATCCCGCATGATCTCTAAGGCTATGCAGCAGGTCACAGCGCCGTTGGCGCAGCGCATTCAGGACGCCACGGATTCTATCACGAACGCAGTTGGTGGTTACGCTGCTTTGATCGACCGGGACGGCGATGGTGTGTCAGACGCGCTTTATATCGGAGAGTACCCGGCAGCGGAGGGCAAGACCAAAGGACGCTGCCTGCTGCTGAATAAGAACGGCATGGCTGTTTCTACCACCGGACTGCAAGGCCCCTTTAAGGACTTTGCGGTGTACTACAATAAAAAAACCAACCAGTATTACCTGAATGCTACGGACATTTCAGCCGGTAGACTCTCTGGTATTGAGATCCTTGCGGATAAAGGCACGATCGCCGGGTGGAACATCACCGACCGAGAACTGTATGCGGATTTGGGTAGTTATCGTGCATACATTCAAAAGCCAACTACCAAAGGCTCTTGGGTGTTTTCTGCACAAAAAAAGAACAGCAACGGTTCATATACTGGTACATGGTATGTAACGATGGGCGGCGATATGGTATGCAATGGTTCGGTAGATGTAAGCGGGGCCCTATCGGTGGAAGGGAAAACCAAATTTGATGCCGATGTACAATTCTACAAAAAAATATATGATCTTGCCGGATATGAAATCATTAATGCTGCATCTGGTGGTAACAGCCTTGTAATTGGATACGGTCAGTATGAGCACGGAGCCAAAACATATTTAGAAGGCGGAGATATTTGCTTAAGAATGCAGCAGAATGGCAACTTGTGTATACAAGCGGGATCGAAAGATTCGGTTGAAACCAGATTTGTACTGTCTAAAGTGAGTTGGACGCTTAGCGGAAGCACTGCGTACCGTGATACGATTGAATCAAAAGGCGGGTTTGTGCTTAGTGCGAATGGTGGCGATAATGTTTTATACCTTGTCGGGAAGAGTATATGGATTGATAACGCCACGACAATCAGAGGCAAACTGACGGTACAAGACGATATTAGACTGAGTTTTAAATCTTCAAGCGGAACCATTCCACTGGTTGTAAACACAAGCGGCGTTATTACAACCGCAAACTCATCAAAACGATACAAAGAGAATATCAAACCGGTAGAAGACGCTGTGCTGGATCCAAACGGTCTTTACGATGTACAGGTGTGCCAGTACAATTACAAGCCAGAATACAAGGACAACGAATTGGTCAGCGGGACGCAGATCGGCGTTATTGCAGAGGATCTGGACAAGCATTACCCCAACGCAGTGATCTATGACAGTGAAGGGAGACCTGAAAGCTGGCAAGATCGTATCATGATACCGGCAATGCTTAAGTTGATCCAAGATCAAAAGAAGCAACTGGACGCTTTGCAGGCAGAAGTGGACGCGCTGAAAGCAAAATTGCAATAAACAGCAAAGCGGCTGCTCCGCACTGGAACAGCCGCTTTAGAGTTATTAGTCAATATATATTCTTGGAGTGGATTTATCGCCCTTTTTGAAATAGAAATGCCTGCCGCTTTCATCGACATATATTTCTTCTAACGGATCGTCTCGAGAAGAAGCTGTGTCCCAGTAATATCCATCGTCAGAAGGTATGGGATCAAAGTGCGCGTCAGCAGGACGCTTCGGCACCGTTGATTCGGTTGTTTCTCTTATTGCGGCTGGGGCTACTGTGCCATTCCTTTCGGTGCGATACACTACTTGCGGTTGCGTGGTAGTATGCTTCTTCTTTTTCTTCTTAGTGGTTGTGGGCTTTGTAGTTGTTGTGGTTGCGGTCGCCTCTGTGGCTGCCGGTTCTGTAGTGGTCTCTGTGGGCTGTGTAGTAACACCAGCCAGTGCACTGGATACAGCGTGATCTACCAGACTGGCTGTCTCCTGATCATGCACTCGATCATAGTGCACCCACACACCGATACCGACCCCCACCGCCATTACAACGGTCACAACAAGGATCCACACTTTGGCCTTAGACTTCATCTCCATCTCTCCTTTCACTCCCCACCATACCACACTTCCCCGCAGATTGCAAGAAAACAGGAGGTGATTCCCATGTAAAATACAAATTGCAGTCAACTGCAAACGGCGGCTTAGGCACGCTGTTTTTTTATGTCAAAAAGGAGGATTTTATGCAGACATTAAATATTAAGGTTACCCAGCAGGCGGTGATCTTACAAAACAAAGACCCGGTGACAGCTGAGAATGTCAATCAGATCCGCTGTGTGGTAGAGCTGGATCCGGCATACGCCGATCTGGTCGTGCGGGTGTGCATGAATGGCCAGTTTGCCACTGTGGTGGATGGACAGTGTTTCGCCCCGCCGCTGCAAGAGGGAATGTGCCGCCTGGGCGTTTACGGCTATGCTATGGACGGTGAGCAGTTGGTGCAGCGTATAAGCCCGGAGCCATGCGTGTTTTATGTGCGCCCAGGTTCTTATGACGCGGCGGCTGTGGAGGCAGACGCGCCTGATCCAACGGAGTTGGAGTCTTATTACGCCAAGGTGCAGGCTCTGCTCAAGGATATTGGTAAGGGTGTGAATGGCACCACTTATACGCCCAGTGTGTCCGCAGCGGGGGAGATCAGCTGGATCAATGACGGCGGGAAGGACAACCCGGAACCGGTGAACATTAAAGGCCCAAAGGGTGACACGGGTCCCCAGGGCGCTCCTGGTAAAGATGGAGAGCGAGGACCGCAGGGCGAACCGGGAAAAGATGGTGCAGCGGGCCCACAGGGTTCCCAAGGGGAGCCGGGCGCAGAGGGCCCGCAAGGCCCACAAGGTGAGCAAGGCCCCCAGGGCGAACAAGGACCAAAAGGTGATCCCGGTCCTGCAGGCGCTGATGGCAAGGACTATGTGCTGACGGACACGGACAAAACCGACATTGCCGCCAAGGTGGAGATCCCGGATAGCTCTGTGACTACGAACAAGCTGGCGGACGGTGCCGTTACCGGCGATAAGATCGAGTCCCTGTCTGTGGAGGGCAAGCATATTAAGCCGCGTACAATAACCGGCATGCGGCTGGCTCTAAAAACGGTCACAGAGAACCTGTTAAGTGATGAGTTGCAAGCCAAACTTACCAGCTGGGTGGGCACTCTGGCACAAGCGTCAGGCGATGCGGTCACCTTACACGAATGGTGGAACATCTCTGAGTTCTGCCCCTATGTGCTGAATGTGGATTATGACACACATGGCACCATTACATTGCACGCTGACGATGCCAAAAGCGGCGATCATGCCTTAGTCCTGCGCAGTGGGGCGCTGGTGTCTTTCTTTGAAGAAGATGGCGTGGAGTGTGCCACAGTCACACAATCTGATTTTGGCCTGGCCGTCTTACGCAGAGCGACAGACGGCAGCGGGACGGTCACCCTGCTGACTGCGGATAAAACCGGTTCTGCTGAGACCTGGGAGCCTGTGTTTTCCAAGACATTTGACGCCGATACAACGGACAAGCAAAACTGGATTTTGTCTAAGCCGTGCAGAAAAATTAAGTTGCGCATGGTTAGCGTTGGAACTACTACCAATAGTAGTGCCGGAGACCAAACTGTATATTTGAATTCGTACACATCTGAGACTTACATACCCAATGCGTTTCGTTTCGATGTTGCAAAAGATAAGGGAAGCTTCGTTGTTGCAGAGGTTGAATTGACTGCTGACATGGTGCGTGTAATGCAAAACAAATCAGATAAGTCAAGTGGCTTCAACCCAGCTGATGTCATGGAAAAAGGCTGTATATGGCTTAGCAACAAGGTTAATTTCAACATATTCAAGGATGTAGAGGCTCACGGTGCGATTAAGTCGTTAGGTTTCCCAACCAATGGACGAACAATTGGCGCAGGCACGCAAGTTGAAATATTGGGGGTGGCAAAATGAATGTGGAGACAGAAAGCCGCATTGCGTTTTTGAAGTCCGAGCTGGCGGAGACGGATTACCTCTGTCTGAAGTACACGGACGGTGCGCTGTCCGAAGATGAATATGCGCCGATCCGCCGGCAGCGGGCTGCGTACCGTGCGGAGATTAACGCCCTGCAAGGGGGTGAGACCGATGTATAGTGCATTCGTTACGGCCGCCCTAACTGCTGCCGTGTCCACGGTGGTAGGCAGCGCTGTGTCCGCTGTGATCGCTTCCCTGATCGCAAGGAGGAAAAGCAAAAAAGCAATTGACGAAGTCACCACAGCCCGGTATATTGCCATTGAAAATGGCCTGCAATCCATTTTGCGTGCCGAGATCATACGGCAGCACGACAAGCATACCGAGCGGCACTACTGCCCCCTCTATGCAAAAGAAGCCATGGTCAAGGTGTACGACGCCTATCATGCCCTGGGCGGCAATGGTATGATGACCAAATTTTATAATGAAATTATCGCGCTCCCGGAGGAGCCACAACAAAAGGAGGACTAAAAAATGAAAGTAACCGCAGGAACCATTGCAAGAACCGCCGTTCTGGCGGTCTCTCTGCTGAATGTATTGCTCAATGCCTTTGGCAAGAACCCCTTGCCCTTTTCTGACGATGAAGTCTACACCGCCGTGTCAACGGTGGTGGCAGTAGCGGCTTCCATGGCTGCCTGGTGGAAGAACAACAGCTTTACCAAGGCTGCACTAAAGGCGGACGAAACCCTTGCGCTGGAGCGCATGGAGACGGCGGAAAGTGAGGCGGTCAGTCATGAGTAAGCTGTACTATTGTCGACAGACCACGGAAAAATGCAAGTCAATCCGTTATCCCAGCAAATCCCACCCCTATAAGTACGGAACCGGCGGCTGTATCTACACCAGTGGCTGTGGGGTGTGCGCAAGCCTTATGGTCTTACACAACTTCGGATTTACAAGTTTAGACACGGTAGCTTGGACACAGAAGTGCCTACTGATGGGCGCACGGTCCGCAGACGGCACAGATATGGACAAGGTGGCTGCATACCTGGAAAAGCACTACTCCATTGTGAGCAAGCGGGTCAAAACGGCAACCGAGCTGAAAAAGCACCTGAAAAGCGGGGGCAAAGCCATTGTGTGCGTATCCGGTGGCGGCAAGCAACTGTTCTCCAATGGCGGCCATTATGTATATGTAGGTGGCCTGGACAAGGCCGGTAACCTGATCGTGCTGGACCCGTACTGGTATGATGGCAAGTTCACCCTGACCGCAAACCGCCGGAAGTACACTAAGGTCAAGAACGCCAGGGAAGTGTATGTACAGCCTGCCGCCCTTGCTTCCGATATTAGCGGCATTTGGCTGTTCACGAACGCCAAAGGCGGCAAGACGGTGTACGCAGAAGGCGATGTCAATTACAAAAAGGCAACATCCAAGGCACCGACGGTTAAGCCTGGTACATACACCACCACCGCAGTGCGTGGGATCTACAAAGGTGCAGGTGCTGCCACCGGCCGCAAAAAGGTTAAAGACCTGACGGCCGACGGCCGGCGACACGCTACAAGCAGTAAGTCGAAAGCAGACGCTATGTTTCGGACAGGCACCACCATCACCGTGCTGGAGACCAAACTGCTCAGCACCGGCAACCTGTGGGCACGCTGCCCCTCCGGCTGGCTGTGTATCTGGGAAAAGGATATTGACCGTAAATTCATCAAGTAAAGTAAAAAGCCCACCGGATAACGGTGGGCTTTTTCATATCTGATTTTTTTACTTAATTTTAGTGAAGGGTATTGACAATTATTATCTCCTTGTAGTATAACGAAAAACAAAGGAGGAATGAAAAATGATTGTGGAAGATACCAAGGATTTGGTTGAAACTGCGGACTATGTGATCATCGAAGCTGTTTTAGTGGATGATGGACTGCGTTACAAACAACTTTCTGTTGGCATTAAAGCCAAAAATGGTGACATTATCCGCATAATTCCAATATCGACGATGCTGATGTAAAAAAAGGCCGGGTAGTTCAGTAACTGCCCGGCTTTTTCTATACCTCGCATTACCAAGTACTGCAATAAGTACTGCAACGCCAAAAGTTTTTTATTTTCTCTCATTTTTTACACAAGCGGAAATTTGGCTTAACTAAGCCAAAAATGGAAACAGAAAGAAATAAAGGACGGCTGAAAAAGCCGTCCTTTTTGGTCGAGGTGACAAGATTTGAACTTGCGACCCCCACGTCCCGAACGTGGTGCTCTACCAAACTGAGCCACACCTCGATTTATTGCTACAATAGGATAACACAAAATGCGCGCGGTTGCAAGTGTTTTTTACAGAAATTTGTTTTGCGACGGGTCATAGGTCATGCCGATGGCAGCCAACTGGGCCTCCAGCGCCGCCCGGTCCACCTGCAAGTCTGCACACAGAGCGTCCAGGCTGGGATAAAAATCCCGCAATTTGGTATTGATTACGCTAAACAAAATAAACGGGTCTTTGGGTAATGCAGCCATCTTTTTTGCCTCCCGGTGCAGATTTGATTTTAATTTACCATAAAAAGCGGGAGAATTCAAGAAAAATCCCGCCTTTTATATTGATTATTTTCTATTTATATGTCATAATAGGCTGTAATTTTATATCCGGCGCAAAACGGCGCGATTGCCCATTGGCCGGAACAGTAGGTGAAATCATGACGGAAAATGAAAAAATCGCAGCGCTGCTCTTTCCCCATATTACCATGACCCCGGCGGATTACGAAGCCAAATACCCGCCCCGGCAGCTGAAAGAGGGCGCCAGAGTCAGCCGCTTTTCGCCCAGCCCAACAGGCTTTTTGCACTTTGGCAATCTGTTTTCCTGCGCGGCGGCATACCGCACTGCCCGCTGCACCGACGGCGTGTTCTATGTGCGGGTGGAAGATACGGATCAAAAGCGCAAGGTAGAGGGCGCGGTGGAGACCATGCTCTCTGCGCTGCAAATCTACGGCATTACACCGGACGAAGGTGTGATGGGCGACGGAAGCGAAAGCGGCGCCTACGGCCCTTACACCCAAAGTCTGCGCAAAGACATTTACCAGTGCTACGGCAAATTTCTGGTGGAGGAAGGGCTGGCTTACCCCTGCTTTTGCACCCCGGAGGAGCTGGAAGACCTGCACGCCCGGCAGGAGAACGAGGACATTAAAGGCTACTGGGGTCCCTACGCCCACTGTCGGGATCTGACCTACGACCAAATCAAGGCCAATATAGACGCCGGCAAGCCCTGGACCCTGCGCCTGCGCTCCCCCGGCAAGCCGGAGGGCAAGGTGCGCTTTGACGATCTGATCAAAGGCAAAATCGAAATGCAGGAGAATGTGATTGATGTGGTGCTGCTGAAAACCGACGGCATTCCCACCTATCACTTTGCTCACGCGGTGGACGACCACCTGATGCGAACCACCCATGTGGTGCGGGGCGACGAATGGATCGCCTCTGTGCCCCTGCACCTGCAGCTGTTCAAGCTCTTAGGCTTCCGCCCGGTGAAATACGCCCATATTGCCCCCATTCTTAAGGAAGAAAACGGCGGCAAGCGCAAGCTCTCTAAGCGCAAGGACCCGGAAGCGGCAGTTACCTACTATGACCAAATGGGTATTCCGGCGGCAGCGGTCAACGAATATATGATGACCATTGCCAACTCCAACTTTGAAGACTGGCGGCGTGCCAACCCCACAGCAGACCTGGCAGACTTCCCCTTTAACTTAAAGAAAATGAGCGTGTCCGGCGCCCTGTTTGATATGGCCAAGCTGACGGATGTGTCCAAGACCGTCATCAGCAAAATGACTGCACAGGAAGTGTTTGACCTGGCCCACGCCTGGGCCGATCGGCACCAACCGGAACTAGCCGCGCTGTTTGACAGCGATCCGGCCTACGCGGTGGCAGTGCTCAGCATTGACCGGGGCGGCAAAAAACCCCGCAAGGACATTGCCAAATGGAGCGATCTGGCGGACTACATCAGCTATTTCTACGACCAAACCTTTACCCCCTGCTACGACCTGACCGGCAATGCGAATCCGGCACTGGCAGTACAGGTGCTGGAGCAGTACAAAGACCTGGTGGACACCGCAGACGACAAAGACACCTGGTTTGCCAAGATCAAGGCGTTGTGCCCGCAGGTGGGCTGCACCCCCAATGTGAAAGAATACAAGCAGGACCCCACAGCGTTCAAGGGCCATGTAGGCGATGTGTCTACCGTGATCCGGGTGGCGCTCACCGGGCGCACCAACACCCCGGACCTGCACGCGATACTGGCTTTGCTGGGGCAAGAGACCGCACAAGCCAGACTAAACGCCGCACTGGCGCACTACAAGGAGGAGTACCATGGCTGAGGAGATCAGAGAAAACTCTAATTTTATTCACGATTTTATTGATAAAGACCTGGAGGACGGGGTGTATAGCAGCATACAAACCCGCTTTCCCCCGGAGCCCAACGGCTACCTGCACATTGGCCACGCCAAGGCTATTTGCATCAATTTTGGGGTAAAGGAAAAGTACAAGGGCGTGTGCAATCTGCGTCTGGACGACACCAACCCCACCAAAGAGGACACCGAGTATGTAGACGCCATCAAAGAGGACATTCAATGGCTGGGCTTTCAGTGGGACAACCTGTACTACGCCTCCGACTACTTTGACTTTCTCTTTGACTGCGCCATCAAGCTGATCAAGAAAGGCAAGGCCTTTGTTTGTGAGCTGACGCCGGAGGAAATGCGCGCCTACCGTGGCACCCTCACCGAGCCGGGCAAGGAGAGCCCCTACCGCAACCGCTCCGTGGAGGAAAACCTGGACCTGTTTATGCGCATGAGCAAGGGCGAGTTCCCGGAGGGCAGCAAGGTGCTGCGCGCCAAAATCGATATGAGCTCCCCCAACCTGAATATGCGGGACCCGATCATTTATCGTATTATGTACGCCCACCATCACCGCACCGGCGACAAATGGTGCGTGTATCCCATGTATGACTTTGCCCACCCCCTGTCGGACGCCAGAGAGGGCGTGACCCACTCTCTGTGTTCTCTGGAATTTGAAAACCACCGCCCGCTGTACAACTGGTTTGTGGACGAGCTGATCGAGGGGCAAAAGCCCCGCCAGATCGAGTTTGCCCGGCTGAACCTGAACTACACCCTCACCAGCAAGCGCAAGTGCTTAAAGCTGGTGCAGGACGGCATTGTCAGCGGCTGGGATGATCCCCGTATGGCCACCCTCAGCGGTATGCGCCGCCGGGGCTATCCGCCGGAGGCGGTACGGGACTTCTGCGAGCGCATCGGCGTGTCCAAGGCGTACAGCGTGGTGGACTTCGCCCTGCTGGAGGCCTGCGTACGGGAGCACCTGAACACCTCCGCTCCCCGAGCCATGGCGGTGCTGGACCCCATTAAACTGGTGATCGACAACTATCCGGAGGACAAGACCGAGGCCCTGGAAGTGGAGTATCACCCGGACCACCCGGAATACGGCAAGCGCACCGTGCCCTTTGGCCGGGAGCTGTACATTGAGCGGGACGACTTTATGGCCGAGCCCATCAAGAAATACCGCCGTCTGTACCCGGGCAACGAGGTACGGCTGTACAAGGCCTACCTGGTAACCTGCACCGGTTATGACACAGACGAAAATGGCAATGTGACCTGCGTGCACGCCACCTACGACCCGGCCACCTTTGGCGGCGACGCCCCGGATGGGCGCAAGGTACGAGGTACCATTCACTGGGTCAGCGCCAAGGAGAACACCCCCCTGACCGCCCGGATCTATGACCGGCTGTTTAATGTGGAGAACCCCAGCGACGACAGCGGCGTCAGCTCCTTTGAGGAGAACCTAAACCCGGACAGTCTGACCGAGAAGCAAGGCTACGGCGAGGTGGCACTGGCCACGGCCAAGGCCGGCGATCGGTTCCAGTTTATGCGGGACGGCTACTTTTGTATGGACAAGGACTCTGCCCCCGGCGCACCGGTGTTTAACCGCACCGTTGCTCTGCGAGACAGCTTTAATATCAAAAAGAATAAATAAGAATTCGGGTGAGCACTTTGAGTACAAGAAAAGATATAAAAAACATTGCAATCATTGCCCATGTTGACCACGGCAAAACCACTCTGGTGGACGAAATGCTGCGCCAAAGCGGCACCTTCCGCCAAAATGAAGTGGTGGAAGAGCGGGTCATGGACAGCAACGACCTGGAGCGTGAGCGGGGCATTACCATTATGTCCAAGAACACCTCCATTCACTATAACAACACCAAGATCAACATTGTAGACACGCCCGGCCATGCGGACTTTGGCGGCGAGGTAGAGCGTATTCTTACCATGGTAGACGGCGTTCTGCTGCTGGTAGACGCTTTTGAGGGCTGTATGCCCCAGACCCGCTTTGTGCTGAAAAAGGCGCTGGGTCTGCACAAGACGCCGCTGGTGGTGGTCAACAAGATTGACCGGGACGGCGCCCGCCCTGCCGAGGTGGTAGACGAGGTACTGGACCTGTTTATTGAGCTGGGCGCAGACGATGACCAAATCGACTTCCCGGTGATCTACGCCTCCGCCAAGGACGGCTACGCAGGCACAGAGCCGGAGGTGCGCAGCGGCGATATGCGCCCGCTGCTGGACGCCATCTTAAAGTACATTCCTTCTCCCCAGGGCGACCCGGAGGGTCCCACCCAGGTACTGTTCTCCTCTTTGGAGTATGACGACTATGTGGGCCGCATCGGCGTGGGCCGTGTGGAGCGAGGCAGCGTAAAAGTCAACGCACCCTATGTGCTGTGCCGCCGGGATGATACCCGGGAAAACATCCGAGTCACCAAGCTGTACCAATTTGAGGGGCTGAAACGGGTGCCGGTAGAGGAAGCGGTCATGGGCGACCTGATCTGCGTGGCCGGTATTGCGGACCTGAACATCGGCGAGACCTTGTGCGCCCCGGAGTGCGTGGAGCCGCTGCCCTTTGTAAAGATTGATGAGCCCACCATCAGCATGAACTTTATGGTCAATGATTCTCCCTTTGCCGGGCGTGAGGGCAAGTATGTCACCTCCCGCAACCTGCGGGACCGCCTGTTTAAGGAAGTGGAGACCAACGTGTCCATGCGGGTGGAAGAAACGGACAGTATGGACACCTTTAAGGTATCCGGCCGAGGTGAGCTGCACCTGTCCATTCTCATTGAAACCATGCGGCGAGAGAACTATGAATTCGCCGTCAGCCGTCCCCAGGTCATTCTGAAAAAGGATCCCCAGACCGGCAAGACCCTGGAGCCTATGGAACTGGCCATCATTGAAGTGCCGGAGGCGTATGTGGGCGCCGTGATGGAGAAGCTGTGCTCCCGCAAAGGCGAGATTGAGAACATGGACACCCGCTCCACCGGCATGACCCACCTGGAGATCAAAATTCCCGCCCGCGGGCTGATCGGCTACCGCAGCGAGTTCTTGACGGACACCAACGGCAACGGCATTATGAACCAGCTGTTTGCCGGATATGAGCCCTACAAGGGTGAAATCGCTACCCGCACCCACGGCTCCATCGTGGTGCACGAGACCGGCACCACCAGCGGCTACGGCCTGTGGAACACCCAGGACCGAGGGCGGCTGTTCGTTGGTCCCGGTGTAGAGGTGTACGAGGGTATGATCGTGGGCGAATGCGCCAAGGACGAGGACATTGTGTGCAATGTGTGCAAGAAGAAGCATGTAACCAACACCCGAGCCAGCGGCTCCGACGAGGCGCTGAAGCTGGTGCCCCCCACCACGCTGTCTCTGGAACAGAGCATGGAATTTCTGGCAGACGATGAGCTGCTGGAAGTGACCCCCAAGAGCATTCGTCTGCGCAAGATGATCTTGGACAAATCCCTGCGACTGAAAGCGGAAAGCCGCAGAAAATAAATCAAAAATGAACGCAAAAAGGAGTGTGAAGTATGGCCGCAGGTCTTTATATTCATATTCCTTTTTGTTTTTCCAAGTGCCCGTACTGCGATTTTTACAGCACCAAGTACACCCCGACAGCCGCCGACGCTTTTGCCGAGAAGCTGGGAGGGCAAATGCAGGACTATACCGGCAATTTTGACACGGTGTACTTTGGCGGCGGCACCCCCTCCATCCTGGAGCCACGAGTGCTCACCGGCATTTTGCAGTCGGTGCGGGATCACTTTGCCATCGACCCGGCGGCGGAGATCACCGTAGAGTGCAACCCCTCCAAGGACCTGACCGGGGATATGGAGCAGTACGCAGCGGCGGGAATCAACCGGGTGAGCATCGGTATGCAAAGCGCCGTGGATCGGGAACGGTTCGCCCTGGGGCGCCGTGCCGGCAGCGGGGAAGTGGCCCGCACCGTAGCCGCAGCCAAGGCGGCAGGCATTACCAATATTAGCCTGGATGTGATGCTGGGCACCCCCAAACAGACCCCGGACAGCTTGGAGGAAACCTTTGCCTTTATTGCGCGTATGCAGGTGACCCACATCAGCGCCTATCTGCTGAAGATCGAACCGGGTACCCCCTTTGACCGCCTGCAAGCCAAGCTGGCGCTGCCGGAGGAGGACACCGTGTGCCAAATGTACCTGCAAACGGTGGAGCGGCTGGGACAACTGGGCTTTGCCCAGTACGAGATCAGCAACTTTGCCCGCCCGGGGTACGAGAGCCGCCACAACTTGAAATACTGGCTGCTGGAGCCGTACTTGGGGCTGGGACCCAGCGCCCACTCCCTGTGGAACGGTCGGCGCTTTTACTTTGACCGGGACTGGATCTGGCAGGACGAAGGCCCCGGCGGCGACCGAGAGGAGCAAATTCTCTTAGGCTTGCGACTGAACCGGGGCATACCGGAGGACTGGCTCACCCGCGATCCGGCGCCGTACATTGCCGGGGGATTTATGCGCCGCGCCAATGGGCGCATTTCCCTAACCCCCCGGGGTATGCTGGTATCCAACACCATTTTGGCAGAATTACTGGACTAAGGAGGAGCCTATGTTAACCGGACTGGCAGGCGGCGCCCTTTGGGCGCTGGACACGGTCATACTGGGCATGGCTCTGGCGCTGCCGGTGTTTACCGGCAACCCCAGAACAGCGATACTGGCGCCCTTTGCCAGCACCTTTTTGCACGACCTGTGCTCTTCCCTGTGGATGCTGGGCTATACCGGGCTGCGCCGCCAATACAAGGCAGTATGGCAAGCGCTACGCACCCGGGGTGGCCGCTTTGTGGCGCTGGGCGCACTGCTGGGCGGCCCGGTGGGTATGACCGGCTATGTGCTGGCCATCAACGCCATCGGCCCGGCGTACACCGCCATCATCTCCGCACTGTACCCGGCACTGGGCACGGTGCTGGCACACTTTTTCTTAAAGGAAAAATTGCGCCCTACCGGCCTGATCGGTCTGGCGCTGAGTATTGGCGGGGTGATCGCTTTGGGCTACACCCCCGGCGCGGCGCTTCCAAAGGGACATCTACTGGGCTTTGGCTGCGCGCTGCTGTGCTGTATCGGCTGGGCAACGGAGGGGGTCATCTGCACCTACGGACTGCAAAGCAGCACCGTCACCAACGCCCAGGCACTGCAAATCCGCCAGCCGGTGTCGGCGCTGACCTATGCCATTGTTTTGCTGCCCGCCTGCAAGGGCTGGGGCTTTACCACCGGGCTGTTTGGCACGCGGGCACTGTGGATCATCGCCCTGTCCGCCCTGTGCGGCACCGCCTCTTATCTGTGCTACTACAAGGCGCTGGGCAAGCTGGGCACCGGCAAGGCCATGCCCCTGAACATTACTTACGCCGCCTGGTCGCTGCCGTTCTCTTACCTGCTTTTGCACCAGGTCCCCGGCATCAAGGACATACTCTGCGCCCTGGTGGTGCTCCTTGGTGCGCTGCTGGCCGCTTACGAAAAGCCACAAAAATTGGAAAAATCAAACAACCAATGAGCGCAAAAAACGGGCATACTAAAACCGAAGGAGGTTTTCAGTATGCCCGATTTATTTCATTTAACGCCGGAGATGAACCAATACTTTAACGCCCTGCCGGAGAGCGTAAAAGAGAATATCATTCAATCCGGCGCCAAGATCAATTCCCTGGAGGACTTAAAGGCCGTGGCGGCACAACTGTGCAACCATGCAGAATAACCACCACTTTCCCCAAACGGAAAACAGCCTGAATAACTGGGACGCGCCGGTGCGCCACGCACCCGGCCGTTACCGGGATTATCGCGAGAAGTACGCCCTGACCACCGGCGAGGTCACCGCCCGCTACTGCGAAAATATTACCAACCCCACCGTGCAACCGGACGGCAAAACAGAGATGCAAACCCCCATTCCGGATGCGGCCCATGTGGAGCAAAGCAAAGCCTATCAAGAGGAAAATCAGTTGTAACCAAATCAGCGGACGGCAGCACTCTGCCGTCTATTTTTATACCTTTTCATCGAATTTTGTAAATTTTTGCCGCTATTTTGGCGTATTTTCCCATTTTGCCACACTATATTATAGAAGGAACTTTTCAATTTGCATGGAAAGGACGGATCCCATGAAAAAATGCTTGCGCTATCAAATGCGGCTGCTGGTGCGGTCGCCGGGATTTTGGGTCGCTATGGCCTTTGGGGTGTTGTATGCCGTGGGCTACTTTGTGGCCATGTGCCTACGCAACATTCACCTGGATGCCATTGCTCAGCCCACGCCGTACAGCGCCTATGCAAATCAAGGGCTTAGTCTTACGGCACCGTATTTTTTAATGCTATTGCCGTTGCTTTCTTGTATCTCTTTTTCTGACAGTTCCCTGTATGAACGCAACAATCACCTACTGGCGCCGCTGCTGGGCAAAATGGGCATTGGCCGTTACTATCGCTCCAAACTGGTCGCCGTCTTTTGCGGCGGCTTTTTACCTATATTTGCCACCCAGGCGCTGAATATGGGGCTGTGCCTGATCGCCTTTCCCTTAAACGGCACCCAGCGCTACGGCTGGGATCTGTTTCAAGACTACACATACTGGGGCATTGTCAACGATTCCCTTTTCCTCTTTAAGCGGCTTTACATCGCGTCTCCTTATCTATACTACTTCTTTTTCATGGTGGTCTCCTCTTTTGTAGCGGGTCTGTTTGCGGTGGCAGCCTGGCAATTTTCCTTTTTCGTTCGCAACCGCATTTTTACCTATACCATCATGTTTTTGGTGGTACAGGGCATTGAATATCTGCTGATCTTAACGCCGGATTGGCCGTTGCATATCAACGAGTATCTACTGGGCTATTACCCCGGCGGCCAAACCTATGTCGGCATGGCGCTCTGTATAATCTTTTACCTGGCACTGGCGCTGCTGCCGGCGTTGATCGTACCAAAAAAGTTAAAAAACTGCCTATGACAGACCGGCAGGCGACCAACACACGCCGGTATAAAGGGAAGTTTTATAGAACAAGAACAGGCAAAGCAACTGCTGCACGGTTGCCGTCAGAAAGGACGGATCGTATGAAAAAATGCTTGCGCTATCAAATGCGGCTGCTGGTGCGGTCGCCGGGCTTTTGGGTCGCTATGGTCTTTGGGGTGTTGTATGCCGTGGGCTACTTTGTGGCCATGTGCCTACGCAACATGCACCTGGATGCCATTGCCCAGCCCACGCCGTACAGTGCGTATTCTACTCACGGACTAAGTTTTACCACACCGTACTTTATGTATCTGTTCCCGATTTTGGCCTGCATTTCTTTTTCAGACAGTTCTCTGTATGAGCGCAACAATCACCTACTGGCGCCGCTGTTGGGCAAAATGGGCATTGGCCGTTACTATCGCTCCAAACTGGTCGCCGTCTTTTGCGGCGGCTTTTTACCTATATTTGCCACCCAGGCGCTGAATATGGGGCTGTGCCTGATCGCCTTTCCCTTAAACGGCACCCAGCGCTACGGCTGGGATCTGTTTCAAGACTATACATACTGGAATTATGTCAGTGATCCGCACTTCTTTTTCCGGCATCTGTATCTGTACTCGCCTTATCTGTACTATCTGCTTTATATGCTGCTGTCCGCCCTGGTCGCCGGGTTGTTTGCGGTGGCAGCCTGGCAATTTTCCTTTTTCGTTCGCAACCGCATTTTTACCTATACCATCATGTTTTTGGTGGTACAGGGCATTGAATATCTGCTGATCTTAACGCCGGATTGGCCGCTGAATATTCTCAGCTATCTATACGGGATGAACCCCACCGTCCCGACCCCTGGCGGTTTTGCCATCTGTATGGCCTTTTACCTGGCGCTGGCATTCCTACCGGCGCTGATCGTACCAAAGAAATTGAGGAACTGCTTATGAAGCGCACCCTTGCCTACAACCGATACCCGCTGGTCATCTGCACACTGGGGCTGCTGCTGGGCGGACTGCACAGTCTGTTCCAGCTGCACCAGACCCCAGCGGATACCTGGACTGCGGCCTATCTGACCGCCCGGGAGGGAACGGAGCTGATGCTGACGGAGAACAGCACCGATCCCCAAGTGCTGCGCAGTCTGCTGCACCTGCTCATCGGCGTACCTCTGCTGGGTGGATTGTTCAGTCGGGGCTACGCAGTTAAAGGGATCTTTGCCGCCACCCGTCGCGGGCGTTATCTGCGCTTTTACCGGGCAGAAATGGGGCGGCTGCTGGCAGTAACTCTGCTGTACAACCTGCTGTATTGCAGTGCCCAGGCGCTATGCGCCACGGTGGCCGTCCACGCCCTGCCTGCCGGTGCCACAGTTCGACTAATAGGGATCAGCCTGTTTAGCGACACGCTGGTGCTCTTTGGCTTTGCGGTGCTGTGCGCCGGTCTGTGCGTGACCCGGGGCGAAAAAGCAGGCGTACTGTTGGGCGCCGCCGCCTTTTTACTGGCTGTTATGGCGCTGTTTTTGCTGCCGGTACCGCTGCGCCAATACAATCCGGTGCTTTGGTGCCTGTGCAGTGCATTTCCCACAGACGAAACGCTCTTTGCCTATCCCCTGTGGGTTTACTACACCGCAGGCAGCGCACTGCTGGCGGTGTGGGTTCTGCTTTGGGGGCGGGTGCTAAAGACAAAAGATATTTTGTGAGGTGGACTATGCCAAAAATCATATTGCAAGACTATACCAAGACTCTGCGGGGCAAAACCGTACTGGACCACATAGACCTGACGCTGGAAAGCGGCGGTATTTACGGCCTGGCCGGGCAAAACGGCTGCGGCAAGACCATGCTGCTGCGGGCCATAGCCGGGCTGATGACCCCCACCGCCGGCACAGCCACCGTAGGCAACACCCGGGTAGGCAACGGGGTGTATGCGCCCCATGTGGGGCTGGTGATCGAGAATGTATTTCTCTACGAATACCTAAGCGGCCGCCAAAACCTGCAAATGCTCAACGACCTGTCCGATCACAAGATCAGTGACGGCGAACTGGACGGCTGGCTCACCCGCTTTGGGCTGGACCCGGCGGACCGGCGCCCCATGAAAAAATACTCCCTGGGTATGTGCCAAAAGGTCAGCCTGATCCAGGCGCTGATGAACCAACCGGAATTGGTGCTGCTGGACGAACCCACAAACGCGCTGGACGATGACAGCGTGCAGGTGCTGGAGGCAGAGATTCTCCGTATGAACCGGGAGGCAGGCACCACCTTTCTCATCGCCAGCCACGACCGAGCCACTTTGGAGCACCTGTGCACCAAAATACTGCGAATGGAGGCGGGGCACCTTGCGTAAAAAACAACTGACCATGCAGCAGGGACTGGCGCTGGGCTGCCTGATTCTGGTGGTGTGCGCCGTACTGTTCGGCATTGTGCTGCGGGCCACCCGCGCCCACGACTTAGAGGACCCGGAAAAAGTGGCGGCTGCCATCTGCGATCTGCCGACCGATTTCCGGGAGGATGCCGATGCAAAGGTCGAAATGTTAGACATAAGCACAGCGGTGGAGCAGCTGCAAGACCGAATTCCCCTGCAAGTGGAGATCACCGGTATGCAGCCCACCTACAACAACCTGCGCTACACCGCCAAGGTGCTAAAAACCACCGATCGGGAGCAGGCAGGCAACACGGTGGTGCTGTATCTACTCATGTCCATGGAAAAAATGAGCGACGGCAAGCTGCACTGCGACACCGGCACCGGTTTGCCCCTGGCAGTAGGTCACAAATACCTGCTGTTTGTCCGCCCTATGGAATACATGGACCTGTACCAGCGCACCCTACCCTGCCGAGAATACCAGGCCACCACCAACGCCACGGACGCCACGCTGTACAGCTTTTGCCTGGATCGCACACAAACCCGCCCACTGCCAACCACGCCGCTGACCTTTCAGCAGGTTACAGAATACGATTACCTGGTCTATTCTCAAGAGGCGCTGGACCACGCCAAAAAATTCTCCGCCGACATACGGAAGCACTACGGCGTAACTGCAAAATAACATAAAAAGCCCCATTGCCAAGGATTGGCAATGGGGTTTATTCATTCCCTTTACAGGTGGAAGATCAGCTTGTCGCTACACTTATTAAAGACGAACAGCCCGATAGCCAGGGTGACCAGCGACACCACCGAGGCATACAGCAGCAAATTCCAGGTCATCATTTGGCCGTACAGAATACACTGGCGGAACAACTCGATCATTGAATATAGTGGGTTGATCTTAATAAGCACCACGATCCAGTCGGAGGTAATGCGGTACAGAGGATAAATGATGGGCACCATATAAAACAGCAGGTGACACAGCACATCCCAAATATACTCCACATCCCGGAAGTAAACGGACATCACGGACAGAATCATACCCACGCCGGTGCAGAACACCAACAGAATGAACATGGGTACAAAGAACAGCACTGCGTAGCCGTTTAGGTGCAGGGCGTGGCCGTTGCTGATTCCGGTAAGCTTAAAGAAGATCCACACGCTCACCAGGCAAAGCAGCGAGATGGCGAAGGTCACATAGCAAGAGAGAATGGAGCTAAGCGGGTACATATACTTGGGCACATAGACCTTCTTGATGATCCCCGCATTGCGGCGGAAGGAGGTCATAGCCTGTTTGGTGGAAGATGTAAAGAAATCAAACATCAACCGGCCGGTAAACAGGAATACCGGGTAGCAGATCACGCCCTTGTTGCTGCGGCCAAAGATTCCGCTGAACACCACGGAAAGCACGATCATGTTCAGCAGCGGCTGCAAAAAGCTCCACAAAATACCGATCCAGGAGTCCCGGTACTTTAACTTAATATTCTTACGGGTCAGCTCCATTAGCAGGTTCCGATACTTTTGGAACACCCGTGTATCGTGCGCAAGCGCGCGCTTTAATTTTTTTACCTTCGGCATAGATACACCTCGATCCGCGCAGGGCGGCAATATTTTGCGCTGCCTAACGCAGCCAAACACCGGATATAACTAAGGCATTATAACACACGTCGCCGCATTTTTCAACTTAAAGTGCGAATTTGGTACAAAATGTACCCTTTAGCGGAACAGATCGGCAATGGTCAGCGCTGTTTTGCGGGCAGAGGCGTCGCCGTCCACTGCATAATCTGCCGCTGCACGATACTTGGCCTGGCGGGCATCATACAGCGCCTTGGCCTGCACCGGATCCCGAAATAAAGGGCGGTTGGCGCCGTTGCCCACCCGCTGACAGATCACCTCAAAGGACGCGTCCAGCAGCACGATCTTGCCGGTGGTGCGCAGGGTCCGTACATTCTCGTCAAAGGTCAGTGCCCCGCCGCCGGTGGAAATCACGCAGTTGGGAATCTCTGCCGCCTCTGCGCAGGCTGCACGCTCCAGCTCTCGAAAATAGTCTTCCCCGTGCACCTGAAAAATAGCCGGAATAGACACGCCGCTGCGAGCCTCCACCAGCTGATCCGTATCCACAAACCGGCGACCCATAATTTTGGCCAGCTCTTTGCCCACCACAGTCTTGCCGCTGCCCATAAAGCCGCAAAGCACAATATTCATTACAGCAGTTCCTCCATTTGCTCGATCACCCGCTGCACCTGGGCAGGGGTGTAGGTCACATCATTCCAAATCTCCTGGGCTACCGCTGCCTGCCACACCAGCATGGGCAGACCGTTCACCGCCTTGGCGCCGTTTTGCCGAGCCAGGCGCAGCAGCCGGGTTTCCATTGGATTATAAATGGCGTCAAATACCGCAGCCGTGTGGGCCAGCACACCCGGCTCCAGCGGGCAAGCGTCCACCTTGGGGAACATACCCACCGGGGTGCCGTTGACGATCAGATCCCAGTCACCGGTCACGCTATTAAAATCCGTCACCGTCACCGTGCGGCCGCATTTTTCGGCAATTTCCGCCGCCAAGGCACAACCTTTCGACGGTGTGCGGGCAGCCAGGGTCACCGCCGCACCTGCCAGCACCGCCTCAAAGGCAAACATACGAGCCACGCCGCCGGTGCCCAGTACCAGCACCCGTCCGGCCAGCGGAATGCCCGCTGCGGACAGAGAGCGCAAAAAGCCGTAGCAGTCCGTATTGTAGCCGTAGAATTTGCCGTCCCGCACTGCCACCGTATTCACCGCCCCAAAGAGCGCCGCCTTTTCGTCCAGTTCTGCCATAGCCGACAGCACCGCTTGCTTGTGGGGAATGGTAACATTAAATCCACGCAGCGTTTGCAGCTCCGGCAGCCGGTTCGCCAGATCCTCCGGTGCAATATCCAACAACCGGTAGTCCCCCTCCAGGTGGGCGGCAGCCAGCAGCGCCCGGTGAATTTGGGGAGAGAGAGAATGACCCAGCGGGTGACCGATCAGTGCATAGTGCGTCATGATTTTGCCCTTTCCGCTCCCGGCCCAAAAAAATATTGCCGAAAGCATTGACTTTTTTATAGGAATTATATAATATGATAGCATATAAGACTTGTATTAACAACAGTTTTTTGGAGATGAGCAGTTATGGTACTGGATAAAATGAAGGACATTTTGGTGGAGCAGCTGGAGTGCAACCCGGAGGACATCACCATGGAAAGCCTGCTGGTAGACGACCTGGGGGCCGACAGTCTGGACGCCATCGACATTGTTATGAGTGTGGAAGATACGTTCAAGGTTGAAGTACCGGACGAGATCATCGAGAAGATCGAGACTGTGGGCGACATTGTCAACTACATTGAGGATCACATCTGATTTGCATTTTTCACCATTTGTCAATTCCTGTCAAAAATTGCGGCAAAAAGTGTAGCTTTTTTATCAAAGTTGCCCTGTTTGAATTGACAATTCACTGAAATTCAAGTAAAATAGAAAGGCAGATGATCGTGCATCTGCCTTTCCGCTTTTTTAGGGGAAAAAGCGCCGGCGATGCATGGTCTTACCGACATGGAGAGGGGAATCTTTATGGCAAAGAAGTATATCTTGGCCCTGGACCAGGGAACCACAAGTTCCAGAGCCATCATTTTCAACAAAAAGGGTGAGATCGTCGCCAAGGCGCAAAATGAATTCACCCAGCACTATCCGGAGAACGGCTGGGTAGAGCACGACCCGATGGAAATTCTGTTTAGCCAGATCAGCGCCATACTGACCGTGCTGCGCAAGGAAGCGGTAGATCCCAAGGAGATCGCCGCCATCGGCATTACCAACCAACGAGAGACCACCGTGGTGTGGGAGAAGGAGACCGGTCGTCCCATTTATAACGCCATCGTATGGCAGTGCCGCCGCACGGCGGACCTGTGCGAGGAATTGAAGGCGCAGGGACTGAACGATTATGTAAAGAGCACCACCGGTCTGCTGATCGACGCCTACTTCAGCGGCACCAAGATCAAATGGATCCTGGACCATGTGGAGGGCGCCCGGGAGCAGGCGGAGCGGGGCGAGCTGCTGTTCGGCACCATTGACAGCTGGCTGATCTGGAACCTGACCAACGGCAAAGTGCATGTGACCGATTACTCCAATGCCTGCCGCACCATGCTCTTTGACATTGACAAGCTGTGTTGGGATCCGTTTTTATGTGAAAAGCTGGGCATTCCCATGTCCATGCTGCCGGAGGTAAAGCCATCCAGCTGCATTTACGGCGAAGTGGCTAAAATCACCGGCATTGAGGACATTGCCGGTGTGCCCATTGCAGGCGCCATCGGCGACCAGCCGGGTGCACTCTTCGGCCAGGGCTGCTTTGAGTCCGGCCAGGCCAAGAATACATACGGCACCGGCTGCTTTTTGCTGATGAACACCGGCGAAAAGCGGGTAGACTCTCGCTCCAACCTGCTCTCCGGCATTGCCTGGGGACTGGACGGCAAGATCACCTATGCGCTGGAAGGCTCCGCCTTTAACGCCGGCAGTGTGATCAAGTGGCTGCGTGATGAGCTGGGGCTGATTGAGAACGCGCCCCAGTGCGACAAATTCGCCGCCATGGTGCCGGATTCCGGCGGACTGTACTTTGTGCCGGCCTTTACCGGGCTGGGCGCTCCCTACTGGGATATGTATGCCCGCGGGGTCATGATCGGCCTGTCCCGTGGGATCAACAAATTCCATGTATGCCGCGCGGTACTGGAAAGCATTACCTACCAAATGACCGACCTGCTGGAAGCCATGATGAAGGATTCCGACATTATCCTCAAGGACCTTCGGGTGGACGGTGGCGCTTCCGTCAGCGATATTATGATGCAGATGCAGGCAGATATGACCGGCGTAAATGTGAATCGGCCCAAGAATGTGGAGACCACAGCCCTGGGTGCTGCCTACTGTGCCGGGCTGGCTACCGGCGTGTGGAAAGATACGGCGGAGATCGAGGCCAACCGCCAAGTAGACAAGATTTTTGTACCCTCCATGGAAGAGGGGCTACGCAACCGGAAGTACACCGACTGGAAGCGGGCGGTAGAGCGCTCCAGAAACTGGGAGCGCTAAACATACCGATTTATACATAAGTTAATCAGGGGGGACAAAGCGCGCGGCAACGGGTGCCTTGTTCCTCTTTTTATTTTGCGGCAAAACCGCACCCAAATTCTATTTCACAACAAGGAGAACCCATTATGTCAAAAGTCATTGTACCCTGGGATCTGATCACCAATTTTGTGACAGACGCTTTCATCGGCTACGGCATTCCCGCAGAGGACGCTAAGATCTGCACGGATGTTTTGCTGGAGTCCGACCGCCGCGGGATTGAAAGCCACGGCTGCAACCGGTTTAAGCCCATTTACCTGGATCGGATCAAAGCCGGGATCCAAAATCCGGTGACCCAGTTTGAGATCTTAAAGGAAACCCCCACCACCGCCGTGGTAGACGGCCACAACGGCATGGGTCAGGTGATCGGCCATCGGGCCATGCAGATGGCCATTGATAAGGCCAAGGAATACGGTATGGGCATGGTGGCCGTGCGCAACAGCTGCCACTACGGCATTGCCGGTTATTACGCCACCATGGCCACCAAGACCGGCTGCATCGGCATCACCGGCACCAACGCCCGCCCCTCCGTGGCGCCCACCTTTGGTGTGGAGGGTATGTTCGGCACCAATCCGCTGACCGTCGGCATTCCAACCGACGAGGACTTTGACTTTCTCATCGACTGTGCCACCTCCATCACCCAGAACGGCAAGATCGAATACTACGCCCGCATTGGCGAGGACGTGCATCCGGGCACGGTAATCGGTCGGGACGGCCAGCCCATCTCCGGCGACAGCGGCGAGGCGCTGAAGAAGATTCGCAGCGGCGACGCGGCGCTGACCACCCTGGGCGGCATTGGCGAAGCCCTGGGCGGCTACAAAGGCTACGGCTACGCCATGGTGATCGAGCTGCTCTCCGCCGTGCTGCAAGACGGTGCCTACGGCAAAGATCTGGACGGCAAGGACGAGAACGGCAACATTCGCCCCTATCACCTGGGCCACTTCTTCATTGCCATTGACACCGACCACTTCCTGGGTCAGGAGATGACTCGCAAAAAAGCCGGCGAAATCCTCCGCAGTGTGCGTGCCTCTCAAAAAGCGCCCGGCGCCGACCGCATTTTCACCGCCGGCGAAAAAGAGTGGGAGATCTGGCAGCAGCGCAAGGACAGCGGCGTGCCCATCAACGACTCTGTGCAGAAAGAAATTTTGGAAGTTCGGGACGAACTGGGTCTGACCCAGTACAAGTTCCCCTGGGAATAAGCGAGGTAACTATGGATTACAGAAAAGAATCATTAAGACTCCACGGTGAGTGGAAAGGCAAAGTTGAAGTAGTGGCACGGGCCAAGGTGGACAACAAGGACGCCCTGTCCCTGGCCTACACCCCCGGTGTGGCCGAGCCATGCCTGGCGATTCAGGCAGATTACAACAAAAGCTGGGAACTGACCCGCCGCTGGAATATGGTGGCGGTGATCACCGACGGCTCTGCGGTACTGGGTCTGGGCGACATTGGCCCGGAGGCCGGTATGCCCGTTATGGAGGGCAAATGCGTGCTGTTTAAGGAATTCGGCGGCGTAGACGCCTTCCCCCTGTGTGTGCGCACCAAGGACGTGGACGAATTTGTAGAGACGGTGTATAATATCAGCGGTTCCTTTGGCGGGATCAACCTGGAGGATATTGCCGCGCCCCGCTGCTTTGAGATCGAGCAGAAGCTGAAAGAACGCTGCGATATTCCGATTTTCCACGACGATCAGCACGGCACCGCCGTTGTGGTCTCTGCCGCATTGATCAATGCCACAAAAATCACCGGCAAGCCACTGGATCAGTGCAAGGCCGTGATCAACGGCAGCGGCGCCGCAGGCATTGCCATTGCCAAGCTGCTGCTGACCCTGGGTCTGGGCGATGTGACCCTGTGTGACCGCACCGGCGCCATCTACGAAGGCCGCGATAAGTTAAACGCCAGCAAGGCAGAGATCGCCGCCGTGTCCAATAAAGGCAAGGTACAGGGCACCCTGGCAGAAGCGGTAAAGGGCACGGACATCTTCATCGGCGTGTCTGCACCCGGTGTGCTGACCCAGGAGATGATCCGCACCATGAACCCGGATCCCATTGTGCTGGCCATGGCCAACCCCACGCCGGAGATTCTGCCGGATGAGGCAGCCGCTGCCGGTGCCAAAATTGTAGGCACCGGGCGCTCCGACTTCCCCAACCAGATCAACAACGTGGTCGCATTCCCCGGTATCTTCCGCGGGGCGCTGGATGTGCGCGCCGCTGCCATTACGGAGAATATGAAGATTGCCGCCGCGTATGCCATCGCCTCCCTGGTCAGCGATGCAGAGTTAAAACCGGAGTATATTCTGCCCCACGCCTTTGATCCCCGGATCAAGGACACCGTGGCTGCCGCTGTGGCAGAAGCTGCGCGGAAGGACGGCGTAGCCCGCATTTAACGGCCAAGCCTATTATAATGTTATAAGTTATATATTATAATAAAGCAAAACGAACGCACAGGCGCTCTCCCCTGCCGCTCCCCGGCGGCAGAACGGAGGGCGCCGGTTTTTTGTCCTATTTTACGCAACTCAAGAGCAGTATTAGACAAGTGTTGCGATACTAAGGCGGTTTTGTCAAGGGAAAAGGGCCAAGTTTGTGGAAGTTGCTTAATTATTACAGAATGGTTACAAATTCGTTGTATAGATTTACCATAGATTAAAAAGTTACAAATGTGTTACAATCCTCACCGTTGTTGCGGCATAGGCCCAACAAAGGGAGGTTTTTGATGAAAAAGGCAATCATAGCCCTTATTTCTCTGCTTATTTTTTGCATAGTATTCCCGTCTACCGTGTCGGCAGAGTCCGCAAGGAGCCATTACAAGCCCCGGCTGACCGCCCCCACCTCAGACAACGCCTATTATAACAGCAAGCTGAACCGTTACAGCCAGACCGGCTACGGTATGCCCAACTGCGTGGCCTACGCCTACGGCCGGGTGTACGAGATGAACGGCAAGGCCCCCAAGATCACCCACGGCAACGCCGGCGAGTGGTGGAGCATTAACAAGCAGGGCGGCTATTACAAGTACGGCAGCAAGCCCAAGGTGGGCGCAGTGGTGGTTTGGAGCAACCATGTGGCCGTGGTGGAGCAGATCCACAAGAACGGCAGCATTACCATTTCCGAGTCCCACTACGGCGGCACCTATTTTGACACCAAGACCGTCACCGACTACACCTACCATTACGGCCAGACTTTTTACGGATTCATCTACACCTATCAGGGCAGTGCCAAGAAAAAGAGCAAGCCCAAGCCCAAGCAGTACACCGCCGCCAAAACCGCTGTAACCGCACCGGAAGAGCAGGAACAGGTATTCCGTATACTGGAGATCGACGACAGCAAGGCAGCCACGCAGGAGATCGTGCAAAACGATAAACTGCTGCAAGCTTCCGCCGCCAGCCACTCCACCAAGAAGGCAGATACGGAAAAACGCGCCGCTGCGCAAAAAGCAGCCATGCAAACTGCGGAAAAGTCCGTTGCCGCATAACACTTAAAGAGAATCCGTACAAGGAGCACCCTATGGGTGCTCTTTTTTTATACCAATAAGGATAAAAAGACGGCAGGCGAATCTTACCCATAAACAAAAAATGAAAAAGCCGTGAATTTTTTTAGATTTTGCAAAAAAGGTGTTGACAAAACGGCAAAATGGATATAATATAAAGACAGTTAGCACTCAGACACATAGAGTGCTAACACAGTAAAGGACGGTGAAAGGAATGCTTGGTGAACGCAGAGCCGCCATACTCCGCCTGATTATTGAGTATTACATCAAGACAGGCGATCCGATCGGTTCCAAGACCCTGTGCAACCTTTTGCCTTACGCTGTGTCCAGCGCCACCATTCGCAACGAAATGGCGCACCTGAGCAACCTGGGCTACCTGGAGCAGCGCCACACCAGCGGCGGCCGTGTGCCGGGCAAGAATGCCTACCGCTTTTATGTGGATCACCTCATGGAGCCTAAGGCGCTGTCCCCTTATGAGACAGCCAAGATCGACGAACGCCTGTCCGTCAACGCAGGGGATGCCCAGCGCCTGTTGGCTGACGCGGCGGATCTGCTGGCAGACGCCACCCACTGCGCCGCCTTTAGCTGCGCACTGGCAGACGCCGGCGATGTGATTCAGGGCGTGCAGTTGATCCCTGCCGGAGGCGGCCGCGCCATGTTGGTCATGCTTACCGCCGGTGGGCGTATCAAATCTTCGATTTGCCGGCTCAGTTGCCCGGCGGACGACGGATTTATGGCCGCCTTTTACGATGTGATGCACAGCACATTCATCGGTACCCGGCTTAGCGATGTAAGCATCGCCACGGTGCAAAGTACAGCCGTAACCCTGGGCAGCCGCATTTTTGATATGCTGCCGGTGCTCAGCAGTCTGTGCGCCCTGTGCGCGGAAACGCGGCAGGACAGCCTGCTCTTTGCCGGCGAGACCAATTTGCTCTCTCACGAAGAACTGGGCAACGAGGTATATAAGCTGCTGACCTTTCTCACCAACCGGCCACGCTTTTTGACCCTGGCGAAGCAATTTGCCGACGCCCCGGCGCGCAGTGCTCTGTTTATCGGCGAAGAGAACCCGTACTTTGAGCTGAAAAACACAGCCACCATGCTGTGCAGTCTGCACTACAACAGCCAACAGCGCGCGGTCCTGGGCGTGATCGGCTCCACCCGCATGGACTACGCCACCATTGTGCCCCGAGCACAATATATTATGAATAAAACCACAGATCTTCTTGCTGAAGGAGGTATAACCAATGGCTAAAAAGAAGCAGGCAGAGGAAAAGCCAAACACCCAGGCTGCCGCTGCCGAAACAGAAACCGAAATCACACCGCCACAGGCGGAAGAAAACAACCAGACCCAAACAGACAACCCTACGGCGGCGCTGGAAAAGGAGCTGGCAGACACAAAAGATCAGCTGCTGCGGCTGACGGCGGAATACGCCAACTTCCGCAAGCGCAGCGATAAAGAAAAGGGCGACACTTACGCCTACGCCACCGGCAAGACCGTGGAGGCATTTCTCCCGGTGTTTGACAATCTGGAGCGGGCGCTGGGCGCCACCCAGCAGGACTTTGAGGGCCTGCAAAAGGGCGTGCAAATGACCTTTGACGGTCTGACTGCCACCCTGGAGAAGCTGGGCGTCACCGCTTACGGCGCCCCGGGCGAAACCTTTGACCCCAACCTGCACCATGCAGTAATGCATGTGGAGGATGAGAACCTGGATGAAAATGTCATTACCGATGTTTTTCAACGGGGATATAAAATGGATGATCGGATCATCCGACCGGCAATGGTCAAAACAGCAAATTAACAATAAGCAGGAGGTATTCCATTATGTCTAAGATTATTGGTATTGATTTAGGTACAACAAACAGCTGCGTCAGCGTGATTGAGGGCGGCGAAGCCGTAGTGATCCCCAACGCAGAGGGTGCCCGCACCACCCCGTCCGTGGTGGCGTTCAGCAAGGACGGCGAGCGCATGGTGGGCAATGTGGCAAAGCGCCAGGCCATCACCAATCCGGAGCGCACCATCGCTTCCATCAAGCGCCACATGGGCTCCGACTACAAAGTCAACATTGACGGCAAGGCCTACACCCCCCAGGAGATCAGCGCTATCATTCTGCAAAAGCTGAAGAGCGACGCAGAGAGCTACTTGGGCGACAAGGTAACGGAAGCGGTCATCACCGTGCCCGCTTACTTTACGGACGCACAGCGCCAGGCCACCAAGGACGCCGGTAAGATCGCCGGTATGGAAGTAAAGCGAATCATCAACGAGCCCACCGCTGCAGCGCTGGCCTTTGGTATCGACCAGGAAAACGACCAGAAAGTGATGGTCTACGACCTGGGCGGCGGTACATTCGATGTATCCATCATTGAGATGGGCGACGGCGTACAGGAAGTCCTGGCAACAGCCGGTAACAACCACCTGGGCGGCGATGACTTTGATAAGAAAATCATGGACTGGCTGGTTGCCGAGTTTAAGAAAGAACAGGGCATTGACCTGTCCGGCGACAAAATGGCTATGCAGCGCATTAAGGAAGCTGCAGAGAAAGCCAAGATCGACCTGTCCGGTATGACCACGGCGCAAATCTCTCTGCCCTTCATCACCGCAGACGCTACCGGCCCCAAGCACATGGAGACCACCCTGTCCAGAGCCAAGTTTAACGAAATGACCGCAGACCTGGTAGAGGCTACCATGGGCCCGGTTCGCCAGGCCATGAGCGACTCCGGCCTGACCATGAACGACATTGACAAGATCCTGCTGGTAGGCGGTTCCACCCGTATTCCCGCCGTACAGGAAGCCATTAAGAAGTTCAGCGGCAAAGAGCCGTTTAAGGGCATTAACCCGGATGAGTGCGTAGCTATGGGCGCTGCCCTGCAAGGCGGCGTACTGGGCGGCGATGTAAAGGGTCTGCTGTTGCTGGATGTAACGCCCCTGTCCCTGGGCATTGAAACCATGGGCGGCGTGAACACCGTGATCATTGAGCGCAACACCACCATCCCCACCAAGAAGAGCCAGATCTTCTCCACCGCAGCCGACAACCAGACCTCCGTGGAGGTGCATGTGCTGCAAGGTGAGCGTGAGTTTGCCAAGGACAACAAGACCCTGGGTATGTTCCACCTGGACGGCATTATGCCCGCCCGCCGCGGTGTGCCCCAGATCGAAGTGACCTTTGATATTGACTCCAACGGCATTGTGCATGTAAGCGCCAAGGACCTGGGCACCGGCAAGGAGCAGCACATCAGCATTACCGCCTCCTCCAACATGAGCAAAGACGACATCGACAAGGCAGTGAAGGAAGCAGAGCAGTTCGCCGCCGAGGATAAGAAGAAGAGAGAGGCCGTAGACCTGCGCAACAACGCAGACCAGATGGTTTACCAGACCGAGAAGCTGCTCAGCGAGAACGGCGACAAGTTCAGTGATGACGACAAGAGCGCACTGAACACCAAGCTGGACGCGCTGAAGGAAGCACTGAAGGGCGACAACACAGACGCCATAAAGAGTGCCGAAGAGGACCTGACCAACAAGTTCTACGAGGTGTCTCAAAAGATCTATGAAGCCACCCAGGGTGCGCAGGGCCCTCAGCCCGGCGCAGCACCCGGTGCAGATACAGCACAGGGCGGCAATGACGCCGGTTACACCGACGCAGACTACACCGAGGTGGACGATAACTAATCCCCTCTCAGGAACGGCGGCAGGCGGTAATACTGGTGTATTACCGCCTGCCTATGCCGTTATCTATACTGAAATCTAAACGACGGAGGCTACTATGCCTGAAGAAAAACGAGATTACTACGAGGTGCTGGGCATAAGCAAAGGCGCCTCGGAGGATGAGATCAAAAAAGCATACCGCAAAACCGCCAAGAAGTACCACCCGGACCTGCACCCGGACGACCCGGTGGCCGAGGCCAAGTTCAAGGAATGTAACGAGGCCTACGAGGTGCTGGGCGATCCCCAAAAGAAAGCCCGATACGACCAATTCGGCTTCGCCGGGGTTGACCCCAACTACGGCGCCGGACAGGGCGGCTACGGCGGCGGTGGCTTTGGCTTTGACGGCGGCGACATTGACCTGGGCGATATCTTCTCCTCCATCTTTGGCGGTGGAGGCGGCGGCTTCGGCTTTGGCGGGCGCAACCCCAATGCGCCGGTGCGCGGTCGGGATGTGCGGGCGTCTGTGACCCTGACCTTTGAAGAAGCAGCCAAGGGCTGCAAAAAGACCGTCAGCACCCAGCGGGTCGAGGATTGCTCTGCGTGCGGCGGCACCGGTGCGGCGAAAGGCACCAGTCCCAAGACCTGCCCGGACTGCCAAGGACGCGGCGTAGTCAATGTGCAGCAGCGCACCGCCTTCGGTGTAATGAACAGCCAGCACACCTGCTCCCGCTGCGGCGGCCGGGGCAAAATCGTAGACGACCCCTGCAAAAAGTGCGGCGGCAAGGGCAAGGTGCGTGCCGCGCGGCAAATTGAAATCAACATTCCCGCCGGGATTGATAACGGCCAGGTTGTGACCGTGCGCGGTAACGGCGACGCCGGTATGAACGGCGGCCCTGCCGGTGATCTGCACATTGAAGTGCGGATCAAGAAGCACAAGGACTTTACCCGAGACGGCTATAATGTGTGGTACAACAAGCATGTGAGCATTACCGAGGCCACTCTGGGCGCAGAATTACAGGTGCCCACCCTGGACGGCAATGTGAAGTACAATATGCCTGCCGGTACACAGCCGGGCGCCGTGTTTAAGCTTAAGGGGAAAGGTATTCAGCGGCTGAACAGTGTAGGCAAAGGCGACGAATATGTACAGATCATTGTAGATATTCCTACCGGTCTGACTCACGAGCAAAAGGAACTGCTGCGTACCTTTGATAAAAGCTACACGCCCCCCAAGAACCCGCCTAAAGAAGGCTTTTTTGACAAGTTCAAGAAGAAATAAGTACAAAGAGAAAAGCGCATTGCAAGGCTTGCAATGCGCTTTTTTGCACTTTACAGATCGTCCGCATCCTGTACCGGCTCTGCGGGAATGTCCTCATAATAAGTTTCCCGAGGCACACCGGTGTAGCTGCCGTCCACATCTGCCTGCAACATCTCCGGGCTGATATAGGAGGTCAGGTCAATGACTTCCTTGCCCTTTCTCTGCCGTTTTTCCTTTTTGTTCTTCTTCGCCATAAAAAATCACCCCTGTGCAATCGGTGCCGCGGCACCGGTAATAGTTTGCACAGGGGCGCTGTATTTACTCACAGCTTGGCCACATCCACGGCGGCAATTTTTTCCATAAAATCCTTAGGCGAAATCACCGTTCCCATATCCAAGAACTCGTCCATATTCATATTAAAATTATTCACATACACCGGCACTTGCTTGTATTCAATATCAATATGCAATCGGGCAGCGTCTGCCTTCACCACAGCCGGGTCATAGCCGTTTGCATCATAATACCGGCTGACGATTACCTCGTTGTTCTTCACATACAGCAGCACCAGATTGCGCCCGGATTTGGAGATGCTCACATAGCTTTCGTCTGTCTTGGAGAGAGCTTGTCCCATTTTCATCTGCGCCACTGCCTTACAGGCGTCGGAATTTAAAAACAGCTCGTTGATAAAAATAGATTCCAGCGCGGTGGTATCGTCCGGCACCAGGATTGCCAAAATGTTTTTGGACAGCTTTTTGCCGTACATACTCTTGATGAATTCCTTAAAATAATGCTGGGTCTCGCTGATCTTGGCGGCATAATGATGATAAAAAGGAATATTGGCCACCACCGGCGTGCCCGGCAGGGAGAAGGTCTTAAAATCGTCCGTGTCCCGATCCTTCACCAAAATGTCCGAATTCGTAATGATCATAGGGATTGTTTTTGCCATAAAAAGGTCCCTCCGTGGCTCCTATTTTACTATAATGCCCGTGCCAAATCAATAAAAATCAAAAAATATAGTGAAATCCGACGGCAGTTATGGTAAAATAAGGTGACAACATTGTTGTGAGAGGAGGAGTTTTATGCATGATTCCGATGAGCTGGATGATATTCTGAACGAAATTCGGAACCACCAAAACCCGCACACAGAGGATGCGCCCCCAGAGCCGGAGCCGCCTCAGACCGTAGATATGCCGCTGTTTGACCACGCAGACGCCCCCGCGCCTGCGCCGAAGGATTTGCCGGAGAATCCCACCCTGCCCACAGAGGCAGAAGAGGAAACACCAGCCGCCCCCGCTATGCCGGAGGCCACACCCACCGCAGACGGCAGAGAAGATGTATATACCAATGTATTTTCCGGCACGGAGGAGACCCGGGCAGAGGCAACCTACACGCCCCCGACCCGACCCCTTGGTGACGATGAATATCCGGAGGAAGAAATGAAGAAGAACGATAAGCAAAAGAAAATCATTATTGCCGTTGTGGCCGTTGTGGTTGTGATTGCCGTGGCCCTTGGCATTTTCTTTGGCGTGGTGCGCGGCAAAAACGAGGAGCCAACCTCCGGCGTGACCAATGCCGCTACCGAAGCCACCACCCAGGCACCGGTGGCCGTGGTGAACCCCTTTACCGGTGAGAACGACTACAATGAGGACGCGGTAGGCAAGCGCCCGGTGGCCCTGGTGGTAGAGAACGCCCAGGCTGCCCGTCCCCAGTGGGGGATCAATTCCCCGGACATTATCGTAGAGGGCGAAGTGGAAGGCGGCGAGACCCGTATGCTGTGGCTCTTTGCCGACTATACCTCTGTGCCGGACAAGATTGGCCCTATGCGCAGCGCCCGCCCGCCGTACATTCGCTTTTCCGAGATGTTTGACGCCGTCTTTATCCACTGGGGTCAGAGCAAGAGCAAAGGCAGCTATGTAGGCGCCAATACCGTGTTTGAACAGGACAATGTGGACCACATTAACCAGATGACTTACGGTGGCAAGGTGGATCTGTTTACCAGAGACCAAACCCGCAATGTAGCCAGCGAGCACACCGGTGTGCTGCGCGGCAAAAAAATCGCCTCTGCCCTGAAAGAGCAGAAGATCCGCACCAAGGTCAACGAGGCCAAGTTTACCACCTTCGACTTTAACAAAAAGGCAACTGCCGTGGGTGATGATCCCTGCAACGCACTGGCGCTGACCTTCTCTAATCGCACCCGCACTCGCGACTGGACCTATAAAAGCGATGACAAAATGTACCACAGCACCGATTATGAAACGGATGTAAAGATGAAGAACCTGATCGTGCTGTTTGACAACACCTCTTACACCACCAAGGCCAATTACAAAGGCAGCGGTAAGGGCGAGACCTACTGCAACTACGATCTGGCCGGCGGCAAGGGTGTGTTGGCTTCTCAGGGCACCTACACCGAGATCAAGTGGAGCAAAAAGGACGGCAAGCTGTCCCTGACCACCACCGACGGTCAGCCCTTAAAGCTGAACCCCGGTCGCAGCTGGATCGGCTACGCCTCTGCCAACAACGGCGGTAAAGTCGTGGAAAAGTAAAAATCGGAATCCATAAAAGACCGTCTCGGATCATCCGGGGCGGTCTTTTGTATGTGGATGTGCATAAAATACCGGCGGGAGCAAGTCCCCACCCGACAGGAATTTTATAACCGATGTAATATTATAAAACACCGCAAACACATAAAAAAAGGACCGATACACCGTGTATCGGTCCTTTGATTTACCAAACGATTACAGCAGGCCGACCACCAAGTCGCCCATTTGGGCGGTGGTCACCGGACGGAAGCCCTCCTCGTAAATATCCGGGGTGCGGGCCTGGGTCAGTGCCTGATCCACCGCGTCCTCAATGGCCTGGGCAGCCTCCATCTCGCCAAAGGTGTAGCGCAGCATCATGGCGCCGGACAAAATGGTTGCCAGCGGATTGGCCTTGCCCTGACCGGCAATATCCGGTGCGGAACCGTGGATAGGCTCGTACAAGCCAAAGGTGCCCTCAGCCAGAGAAGCAGACGCCAGCATACCGATGGAGCCGGAGATCATAGACGCCTCGTCAGACAGAATATCGCCAAAGATATTGGAAGTGACAATCACATCAAACTGGTTGGGATTGCGCACCAGCTGCATAGCGCAGTTGTCCACATACATATAGGACACCTCCACCTGGGGGTAATCCGCCTTGGTCTCTTCTACGATCTTACGCCACAGGCGGGAGCTGTCCAGCACATTGGCTTTGTCCACGCAGGTCAGCCGCTTGTCCCGCTTCATCGCGTACTCAAAACCGGCCTTGACAATGCGCTTGATCTCCGGGTAAGTGTAGCGCTCCGTATCATACGCACCCATCACGCCGTTCTCCTCATAAGTGCCGCGGTCGCCGAAGTAAATGCCGCCGGTCAGCTCGCGCACAATGAGAATGTCCAGCCCGTCGCCGATGATCTCCTCCTTAATGGGAGAAGCGCTCTTCAGCGGGGCAAAGATCTTGGCCGGGCGCAGATTGGCAAACAAACCCAGGTCCTCACGAATGGCCAACAGACCCTTTTCCGGTCGATTGCTGCCCGGCTGGTCGTCCCAATTAGGACCGCCCACAGCGCCCAGCAGCACCGCGTCAGATGCCTTGCAGGCTGCCGCCGTCTCTGCCGGATAAGGCACGCCGGTGGCGTCAATAGCACAACCGCCCAATAGCTGGTCATTGTAGTCAAAAGAGAAGCCAAACTTCTCCCCTGCCTTGTCCAGCACCTTGATACATTCGTTCACGATCTCCGGCCCAATGCCGTCACCGCGCAACACGGTGATTTTGTAATTTTTCATGTTCTTGCCCTTTCTGTCTTAGCAAACCTCAAAAATGCCGGGCATGGTATCGTCCCGCATAGTATCCGGTTGGTCACGGTTGATGGCGCAGATAATGCCCTTCATGGACGCATAACCGATATTATGGCTGACGCCGATACCGAAAATGTCCTTGCCCTGTGGGTTCTTTAAGTGAATATAGCTGATGGCCTTGGAGTCGGAGCCCACGGAAATGGCGTGCTCGCTGTAATCCACAAACTGGTAGCTGGCCACCTCGGTTTGGTTCATAGCGTCGCAGAACGCAGCCACCGGGCCGTTGCCGTTGCCCTCAATCTGCACCGGCGCATTGTCCTTGTATTTCAGCTCGCCGGAGAAATGCACATGGGTCAGATCGTCCTGCTCGTTCTTCTCCTCGCTGATCTTGTAATTCACCAGGCGGTAGGGGCCGCACACATTGCGATACTCCTGCTGGAACAGGTCAAAGACCTCCTCCGCTTTCAGTTCCTTACCCTTCTCGTCGCAGGCTTTTTGAACCACGGCGCTAAACTCCGGGTGCATGGACTTGGGCATCTTGATGCCATAGTTATTGGCCAAAATAAAGGCAGTGCCGCCCTTGCCGGACTGAGAATTGATCCGAATGATGGGCTCATACTCTCGGCCCACATCTGCCGGGTCAATAGGCAGGTACGGAATCTCCCAATAAGGGGTGCCGCTTTCTTCCATATAGATCTTGCCCTTGTTGATGGCATCCTGATGAGAGCCGGAGAATGCGGTAAACACCAACTCGCCGGCATAAGGCTGGCGGGGCGGCACCTGCATCTTGGTGCAGCGCTCATACACTTCTTTGATTTCATTGATGTTGTGGAAATCCAGCTTGGGGTCCACGCCCTGGGTCCACATATTCAGCGCCAAGGTCACAACATCCACATTGCCGGTACGCTCGCCGTTGCCGAACAGGGTGCCCTCTACACGATCGGCACCGGCCATCAGCGCCAGCTCCGTAGCAGCCACGCCCTCGCCCCGGTCATTGTGGGGGTGCAGGGAGATAATGGCCGCGTCCCGGTTGGGCAGGTGACGGCAGAAATACTCGATCTGGTCTGCATAGCCGTTGGGAGAGGAGCCCTCCACAGTGGAGGGCAGGTTCAGGATAATGGGGTTCTCCTTGGTAATATGCAGCTCCTCCATCACCCGACGGCAGATCTCTACCGCATTGTCCATCTCCGTACCGGTAAAGGACTCCGGCGAATACTCAAAGCGAATGTTCATCTCCGGGTGGCGCTTTTTCTCCTCCTCGGTGAGTTCATAGATCAGGCGGGCGCCGTCCACGGCGATCTGAATCACGCCGTCCATATCCGTCTTAAACACCACCTTGCGCTGCAAAGTGGAAGTGGAATTGTAAAAATGCACGATCACATTCTTAGCTCCGTCAATGGCCTCAAAGGTCTTTTTGATCAGGTGAGGGCGCGCCTGCACCAGCACCTGGATGGTCACATCGTCCGGGATATAATGGCCGTCGATCAGCGTTCGCAGGATCTCATACTCCGTCTCGCTGGCAGAGGGAAAGCCCACCTCGATCTCCTTAAACCCAACCGCAATCAGGGTCTTAAAATATTCCAGCTTTTCCTCCAAATTCATCGGGTCCACCAGCGCTTGGTTGCCGTCACGCAGATCTACCGAGCACCAAATGGGCGCGTGGTCGATCACGCGGTTGGGCCACTGGCGGTCCGGCAAATCAATGGGGGTAAAGGGCTTATACTTCTTGTAGCCTTGGTTCATCATCACAGTTTCTCCTTTCTCTGTTGGGGAGGCACAAACAAAAACTGCGCCCCCAATGGATAGGGACGCAGTATCTATGCGTGGTACCACCCTACTTCAGCAGAAAAAATCTGCCCTTTGGCATCAAGCAATGCCTCAACCGATAACGAGGTTAAACGGCTCTTCCTATTGATCTCTATTCAGAAGAGCAACTCCGCAGAGAGCTATGCACCTATGTTCCCTGTGCGGCTTGCACCGTCCGCCGCCTCTCTGTGCAGGAAAACGCAGGTCTTTTTCTGCTTCACAGTCTTTTGTGGGTACTGTATATTCAGTAAGATTATTATAACACGCGCGCCGATTTTGTCAACCCAAATTTTACAGTTTGGAGTAGCCGTAGCCGTTCATAATGGCGTCTACCGGCTGACCGGCCTTGCACATGGGGCAGTCCTTGGCGGCTGTATAAGAATAATTGGGCAGATCCTCCGGGGTAAACAGGGTGTTGACCTCCAGCCCGCACAGTTCCTTGGCTGCGCTGAACACGGAAGAAATACCAATCACATTGCCGCCGTAATACCGGGCGCTCTGTACCGCCCGCTCCACCGTGCGGCCGCTGGTGATACAGGAGATGAGCACCACCACATTCTTGCCCTGGATCATCCGGCGCAAATTGTCCCTAAAGATCATATTGCCCTGGGTGTCATACTCCGGACCCAGCACATAAACCTGTAAGTCCGGGTTGGGCGCCAGCATACTGGGGCTTGCCAGTTCCTGGGCCATATAAGCGCCCAGCGCCTGGGTCTCATACAGGCACAGCACCGTGTCCACATCCATATTCCGCACGCTGTAATACTCGGCCAGCAGCTTGGCAGCCTCCACAGACACCACCCGATTATGCTTAATATCCGAGGTGCCCACATAGTAATTCAGGTGGGCGGAAGCGGTTACATAATGGCCGGGAATCGCGTGGATAAACACATCTTCATTTCTGTTACAAGGTATTGTATAAATCTGGCTCATTGGCACACATCCTTTCTATCCTTATTGTATCTGATTTTGCCCCGCCTTGCAATAAAAAAATCAAAATCAGGGGAAGATTACACTACAAAGGGTCAAATTGGTTGCACAAATAAAACAAACGGCAAGGTCTCCCCCTGCCGTTTTGTGTGATATTGATAAATTTGATTTTACCAAACCTGCTTGGCGACGGTGCGCACCAGGTCCAGCTTGGCCCACTGCTCATCATCCGTCAGCTTGTTGCCGATCTCGCAAGAGGCAAAGCCGCACTGGGGGCTTAGGCACAGGTTTTCCAGGGGCACCAGCTCCGCTGCCTGGGCGATCCGCGCTTTTACCGCCTCCGGATCCTCCAGCACCGGGGACTTGGTGGTCACCAGACCCAGCACCACTTTTTTGCCCGGGGCAACAAACTGCAACGGTGCAAAATCGCCGGAACGGGCGTCATCAAACTCCAGATAAAAGCCGTCCACATGCGCCTTGGCAAACAGAATGGGTGCAATAGGCGCATAGCCGCCGGAGCTGGCCCAGGTGGAGTGATAATTGCCGCGGCACACATGAGTGGTCACCACCAGGTCCGCCGGCTTGCCCTCCAGGGCAGCATTGTTGAGTTGCAGGTACTTCTCTGCCTGGTCCTCCAGCTTCGCGCCGGTACTTGCCAGGAACTGCTGATACCCGGCGTCGCAGAACATACCCCAGGTGCAGTCGTCCAGCTGCACATTGCGGCAACCGGCGGCATACAGATCGGCGATCACCTGGCGATACGCGGCGGCAATATCGGAAAGCAGTGCGTCATCGTCCGGATAAACCGCGCGGGTGGCCTTGCCGTTATCCTCCCGGAACAGCTCTGCATACAGCTGAGCCGGTGCGGGAATGGTCTGGCGGGCAACGGTGTTGTCATCTTCAAACTGCTTTACAAATTTAAAATGCTCCACAAAGGGGTGATTCTCGCCGCTGATCTTGCCCACCACCTGCACAGAGCCAGGGGTGGTCTCCTCCCCATGGAAAATATAGCCGTGGTCCAGGGTGATCTCCTGCAGTCCCTGCAATCCCCACATAAAGTCCAGGTGCCAATAGCTGCGACGGAACTCGCCGTCGGTAATGGTGTGATACCCGGCGGCTTTTTGGCGAGAGATCAGCTTGCGGATTTCCCGATCCTCCACTTCTTTCAGACCGGCAGCGTCCAGCTCACCGGCGGCGAAAGCGGCGCGGGCGGCCTTAATGGGTGCCGGGCGCAAAAAGCTGCCTACAAAATCATAGCGAAAAGGTGCGTTCTTGCTGTACATATTTTTGTCCTCCGTTTGGTTGTTGTTGCTTATAGTATAACGGAGGTTTTCGCTATTGTAAAATACGGATATTCAGCTGTTTGTAATAGTTTTATTCTATGGGCACATACTGTTTCAAATTTTCAATATACGCCCGGCACAGGCTGCCCGGCTGCACGCCGGCAGGCAAAATATAGCCGATCTCCATGGGCGCCACGCCGGTGAGGGGCACGGCCACAATGTTCTCACCGTTGAGCTTGCTGTCGATCACGCCGCTGCACACGGTGTAGCCCTGCAAGCCGATCAGCAAATTAAACAGGGTGGCGCGGTCCCGCACCCGGATATTTTTGCTGCGCACTGCCGGGCTGAAGATCTCTTCCGAAAAATAAAAGGAATTGTGATCCCCCTGCTCAAAGGACAAATAAGGATACGGTGCCAAATCGTCAAAAGACACTGCCCGGGCACCGGAGAGCGGGTGATCGCTGCTGAGAAACACGTGCGCGTGAGCGGTAAACAGGGGGGTAAAATCCAAATCGGCTCCCCGCAACAGCTTTTGCAGCGCCGTGCGATTAAAGTCATTGAGATACAACAGGCCGATCTCGCTTTTGCGCTGTGCCACATCCTCAATGATCTCGTAGGTTTGCGTCTCTCGCAAAGAGAAGTCGTAGCGGTCGCCGCCTCGCTCCCGGATCAGGTCCACAAAGGCGTTCACCGCAAAGGAATAATGCTGGGTAGATACACAAAAGGCCTGCTTGCGCACCGGGTCGCCCTTGTAGCGGCTTTCCAGCAGCGCCGTCTGCTCCAAAATTTGGCGAGCGTAAGACAGGAACACCTCGCCTTCTTTGGTCACGATCACGCCCTTATTGGTGCGGTGGAACAGTGTCAGGTGCATTTCGCTCTCCAACTCCTGAATGGCGGCACTCAGGCTGGGCTGGGCCACAAACAGCGCCTTGGCAGCCCCGCTGACGGTACCGCACTCCGCCACCTTGACCACATATTCCAGTTGTTTTAATGTCATAACGATCTCCCCTTTGCCATTATTATACCCCATTCGGCACCCGGGTGTAAAGGTTAAATCTATGGCAAAGCGATTCAATGTTCCCCATTGCAGCAACCCTTCGTGGCTAACCATTTATAAAACGAAAAAGCAGCGGTGCAAGTGCACCGCTGCCAAAGGGACTTAAAATTACTCTACAATGGAGGTACCGGTCATTTCTGCCGGCTGGGGCAGACCCATCACCTTGAGCATGGTGGGAGCAATGTCGCACAGCTTACCGCCCTCACGAAGGGTGCAGGGGTAGTTCACCACGATAAAGGGTACCGGGTTGGTGGTGTGGGCCGTGAACGGCTCGTCGTTCTCGTCCAGCATCTTGTCTGCATTGCCGTGGTCAGCAGTGACAAACAGCACGCCGTCCATATCCTTGACCGCCTGAACCAAGCTGCCAACGCAGGCATCCACCGTCTCCACAGCTTTAACGGCGGCGGGGATAACGCCGGTGTGGCCCACCATATCACAGTTGGCGAAGTTGACAATCACCACATCGTACTTGCCGCTGCGCACGGCCTCGTTCAGCTTTTCAGACACCTGAGGTGCGCTCATCTCCGGCATCAGGTCAAAGGTTGAGATCTTGGGAGAGGGCACCAAAATGCGATCCTCGCCCGGATACGGCTCCTCTGCGCCGCCGTTAAAGAAGAAGGTCACATGGGCATACTTCTGGGTCTCGGCAATTCGCAGCTGGGTCTTGCCCTGCTTGGACAGGTACTCGCCAAAGGTGTTCTCCAGGCTCTCCGGACCAAAGGCCACATGCACGCAAGGCATCTCCGCATCATACTGGGTCATGCACACAAAATAGGGGTTCAAGGCGCCACCCTTGCGGTCAAAGCCGGTGAATGCCGGATCCACAAAGGCACGGGTAATCTCCCGGGCACGGTCCGGCCGGAAGTTAAAGAAGATCACGCTTTCGCCGCTGTGCACACGGCCCTCGTTGCCAACAACGGTGGGCAGCACAAACTCATCGGTCAGGTGCTTTCCGTCCTCGTCCACCGTCTCATAAGACGCACGCACGGCCGCCACCGCGTCCGTAGCCTGCACGCCCTCGCCATACACCATAGCGGCATAGGCTTTCTCCACACGGTCCCAAATATTATCACGGTCCATGGCGTAGAAACGACCCATCACAGAGGCGATCTTACCAACGCCCAGTTCGTTCATCTTGGCCTGGAGCTGTTCCAAGTCCTCCGCTGCAGAAGCGGGGGGCACATCACGGCCGTCCAGAAAAGCGTGCACATACACCTTGGAAACGCCCTGTTCCTTGGCCATCTCCAGCAGATTGTACAGGTGGGTCATATGGCTGTGTACGCCACCGGGAGACACAAGACCCATCAGGTGCAGGGCCTTGTCCTTGGCATTATCCATAGCGCCAACCAACACTTCATTCTTATAGGCCTCGCCGTCGGCAAACGCCTTGGAAATGCGGGTCAAATCCTGGTACACCACGCGGCCGGCGCCCATATTGGTGTGGCCCACCTCGCTGTTACCCATTTGGCCGTCCGGCAGGCCCACATCCAGACCGGAGGCGCCGATATAGGTATAAGGGCACTCGGCCATCAGCTTATCCAAATTGGGCTTCTTGGCCATGGCAATGGCATTGCCATGCTGGGACGGATTCTTGCCGAAGCCGTCCATAATGCAAAGCACATAAGGTTTCTTAGACATAGTAATAACTTCCTTTCACGGATAAAGTGACAAAGCAAGAGGGAGCAGCGACTGTCGCCGCAACTCCCCCCAGCCATTGATTTTTTATTTAGAAGCAGCCTTCACGATCACGGAGAAGTCCTTGGCCTTCAAAGAAGCGCCGCCGATCAGTCCGCCGTCTACATGCTCCTTCGCCAGCAGCTCCTCTGCGTTGCCGGCATTCATAGAACCGCCGTACTGTACCACAAAAGCATCTGCAGCAGCCTGGCCGTACAGCTGAGCGATAACGGAACGGATGTAACCGTTCACCTCATCAGCCTGATCCGCCGTAGCGGTCTTGCCGGTGCCGATGGCCCATACCGGCTCATAAGCGATGATCACATTCTTCAGCTCTTCCTCGCTGACGCCCTGCAAAGCGATCTTGGTCTGCATGCCGACCACCTCAAAGGTGACGCCCTGCTCGCGCTCCTCCAGCACCTCACCAACGCAAAGGATCACTTTCAGCCCATTGTCCAGGGCAGCGCGCACACGCTTGTTCACGGTCTCATTGGTCTCGCCGAAATACTGGCGGCGCTCACTGTGGCCGATGATCACATAGGGCACGCCCATGGCCTTCAGCATGGGAGCGGACACCTCAGCAGTGAAAGCACCTTTCTCTGCCCAATGGCAGTTCTCAGCGCCTACCTGAATGTTGGAGCCTTTGGTGGCGTCCAGGGCAGCCTGCAGATCCACAAAGGGTGCACAGATGATTACATCGCAATCCGCGTCTGCCACCAGGGGTTTCATCTCCTCCAGCAGAGCAGTGGTCTCTGCGGGGGTGTTGTTCATTTTCCAGTTGCCGGCAATGACGGCCTTACGAAGTGCTTTGTTCATAATTCACTTACCTCTTTTATAGAAAAAATAGATTTAGCAATTAGTCCTTATCCTGCAATGCAGCGATACCGGGCAGCTCCTTGCCCTCCAGGAATTCCAAAGAAGCGCCGCCGCCGGTAGAAATGTGGCTCATCTTATCGGCAAAGCCCAGCTTGGTCACAGCAGCCACAGAATCGCCGCCGCCGATAATGGAGATGGCGCCGCTGTCTGCAATAGCCTTAGCCACAGCAATGGTGCCGCTGGCGAAATTGTCCCACTCGGACACACCCATGGGGCCGTTCCAAATCACAGTGCCTGCGCCGTCAATGGCGTCAGCAAACAGCTTCTCGGTATTGGGACCGATGTCCAGGCCCATCCAGCCGTCCGGAATATCGTCGGACTTGCAAACCAAAACCTCGGTATCCTCTTTATACTCTTTGCCGCAGCGATTGTCTACGGGGATCAGGAACTTTACGCCCTTGTCCTTGGCAGTCTGCATCATCTCGCCGGCCTTGTCCACCCAGTCAGCCTCCAGCAGAGAGGTGCCGATGTTGTGGCCCAGGTACTTCATAAAGGTATAAGCCATACCACCGCCGATGATGATGGTATCGCACTTGTCGATCAAATTAGAAATCACACCAATCTTGTCAGACACCTTAGCGCCGCCCAGAATGGCAACCAGCGGGCGCTTGGGATCTGCCAGTGCGCCACCCATAAACCGGATCTCCTTTTGGATCAAATAACCGCAGGCAGCCGGCAGGTAAGAAGCCACACCGGTGGTGGAGCAGTGGGCACGGTGTGCGGTGCCGAATGCGTCGTTCACAAACAGGTCTGCCAAAGAAGCCAGCTCCTTGGAGAAGTTCTCCTCGTTCTTGGTCTCCTCTGCACGGTAACGCACATTCTCCAGCAGCATCACCTGGCCGTCCTGCAAGTCGGCAGCCATCTTCTTAGCATTGTCACCGACTACATTCTCGTCCTCAGCCAGCGGCACATCCACGCCCAGGTACTCGCTCAGGCGCTTAGCCACGGGAGCCAGGCTGAACTCAGGCTTATACTCGCCCTTAGGTCTGCCCAGGTGGGAGCACAAAATCACCTTGGCGCCCTGCTCCATCAGGTACTTAATGGTGGGCAGTGCCGCCACAATACGCTTGTCATTGGTGATCTCGCCGTCTTTCAGCGGAACATTAAAGTCGCAGCGTACCAGTACGCGCTTGCCTTTAACATCCAAATCTTCAACGGATTTTTTGTTCAGTGCGTTCATAAAATAACAACTCCTTCAAGTTAATCTGTCTTCTTAGAAAAGTCTGATATTTTTACCGATACAATTATAGCCGATTTGCCCCTATATTGCAAGAAAAAATTGGTCTCTGTCTGCAGATTTGTTATATTATTCACAACTTGCCCGCCGCTATGCAAAATCTTGTACAAGGTGCAACAAACCGGCGGAGAAAATCCGCCGGTTTTTCTTATTTCTTGGTGGTCACGCTCTTGGCCTTACTCCACCCGGAATAGAGCTTTACGCTCTTGCCGCCGATTTTTACGGTTTTATAGGTGCGCACACGCACATAATACTTCTTCTTAGCGGACAGCTTGCTCACGGACTTAGAAGTCGTCTTATTCTTGCTGATCGTCACCGTCTTGGCTTTCTTAAACTTGCTGCTGGTACTGTACTGCACCTGGTAGCCGGTGGTTTGGGTCGCCTGCTTTTTCCAAGTGACCTTGAAGCCTTTCTTGGCAGCTTTCACCTTAGACACGCCGGTACCTTTGGGGTTAATGTTATAGGTCATGGACTTACTGCCGCTGTAATTGCCCTTGAGGGTCACTTTCACGGTGTATTTGCCCACATTCTTCATGCCCTTGGGATAGCTGATTTTGTAATCCGTACCATTCTTCAGGGCCTTGCCCTTGCTGTTTTTTACAGTCACGCCGGGGCGCTGCACCTTACCGTTATAGGTATAGGCAGTGGCAGACAGCTTCAGCCCGGTGACACGGGCAATGGCGCGGCTATCCTCCAGCACCCAGTGGCAGCGTATGCAATAGGTCATCACCGAGCCGTCATACTGAAAATCGGCCGGGTACAGCGCCTGCACCGGGTGGTGGCCCAAGGGCTGTATGGTCTCCGTCTTGGTGGCACTGCAAGCGGTGCAGGTATAAGTCTTGCTTCCGGCGTTCTCGCAGGTGGCCGGGTCGGTAGAAGTCAAGGCAAAGCTGTGGGTATGATTATAAAGGATATTATTGGCCGCCGCATAATCAGCAAGCGCGCCGTTAGCGGGACCGTACAGCACAAAGTCCGAGGCCATATAGGCAAACACCCGGTCGCCCAGGGTCTGCACGCTGGCAGGCAGGGTCAGGGACTTTAACTTGCGGCAACCGGCAAAGGCCTCTCGCTGGATCTCCGTCAGTGCCGTACCCTGCACCTTCACCGTTTGCAGGTCCGTGCAACCGGCAAAAGCGTCCTTACCGATGGACTGCAAACCGACAGGCAAGGTGACAGACTGCAACTGCTCGCCGTAGTAAAAAGCATGGTCGCCAATGCGGGTCACGGTAGAGGGCACGGTCATTGACACCGCCCCCGGCGCATACAGCAACGCCGTGCGGTCTGCGTTATAAATCACGCCGTTCTCCGCCGGGAATGCGGCGGAGCGGCTGGTGATCCGGGTCAACTTGGGGCACCGGGTAAAGGCGTACTCCCCCAGCGTGGTCAGCATGGCGGGCAAATTCAGCTGCCGCAGCTGGCTGCAACTGTTAAAGGCGCCGTCGCCAATGGAAGTGACTGACTCTGGCAACACCACCCGGGTCACACTGTCCGCATTGCGCAAAAAGCCGTCGCCGATCCCCACCACTGTTTTGCCGTCCACCGTGTCCGGCACAATGAGGGTAGTGGGCATGGTCTTGCCGTCATACTGATACACCGTCGCCCCTGCAGCAGAGGAGCGATAGCTAAACAGAGAGGTCCGGGACTTGATCTCATACGGGCGCGGCGCCGTAGCGTCAAAACCGGCCTCAATTTGGTAATAAGTGCCGTTTGCGCACTGCGCCAATGTGTTCACATGGCCACTGCCTGCACCGGCGTCTTTGTTGCCGTTGCGAGTCCAGGCGGGCAGCCCCATCAGGCTGCACATACGATTGACCGCCCCGGTACTGGCCCAGCAATCGCCGCCGCCCAGAATCACCATGGACAAATAGCTACTGTAATTGGCGCTGTATTCATACTGAGCAGCAAACTTGGCCGCCGTCTCTGCTTTATTGTAATCGGTGGGATTGGCAGGCAGGTTCTTGGCAATATAGTCCTTCATCACGCTGTCCACATACACCTGGGCATAGCTCTGCACATGCACCGTCACGCGAAAGGTCTTGCCCCCGGCAGTCACCTGCACGGTGCTGTCCCCGGCGGTGTAAGACTCGGTCACCCGGTCCGGCGTCTTGCCCGGGGTAGGTGCAGTGCTGCCCACATTGCCGTACCAGTAGTAACGGGTGCACAGCGGCTCCACCAGTCCGGTACTGCTGACCGTGGCGGACTCCCCTGCCGTTACACGGTAAGTGGCCTTGTCAGCGCCGGTGACCTTCAGCTGAAAGCTGGCGGGGTACGCTGCCGGTTGGCTGATCTTTTCCCGGAACTCCTGGTTCAAAAAATATACCGTTACCGTCGTGGCATTCACGCTCACCCCGGCGGCCATGGCCGTCGGCGCGCCGGTAAACACCGTTGCCAGCAGCAAAAGCGCCGCCAGCAGTGCACTACTGATCTTTTTCATTATCTCACCTTCCGCCTCCATTGTATCAAATCCTACCGGCTGTGACAAGGCAAAAAAAGAACGGATACCGAAGTACCCGTTCTTTTGATTGATCATCGGAACTTATTTCTCCAGGTTGGCTTTTACGGTAGCCAGCTCGTCGGCCAGTTCCTTAGGCAGATGATCGCCGAACTTTGCGTACAGCTCCTCAACGCCCTTCAGTTCTTCTTCCCAAGCGTCCTTATCCACATCCAGGATCTTGTCCAGCTGCTCCTCGGTCATATCCAGGCCTTCCCGGTTGATATCCTTGGCATAAGGCAGGTAGCCGATCGCAGTCTCCTGCGCATCCACCTTACCCTCGCAACGGTCAACGATCCAGTCCAGAACGCGCATATTGTCGCCGAAGCCGGGCCACAGGAAGTTGCCCTCATCGTCCTTACGGAACCAGTTTACATTGAAGATCTTGGGAGCCTTATCAGGATCCAGGGTCTGGCCGATCTCGATCCAGTGCTTCCAATAATCGCCCATGTTGTAGCCGCAGAAGGGCAGCATAGCCATGGGGTCACGACGAATCACACCAACAGCGCCGGTAGCGGCAGCAGTGGTCTCAGAGCCCATAACGGAGCCCACGAACACGCCGTGGTTCCAGCTCTTGGACTGGTACACCAGAGGCGTCAGCTTTGCACGACGACCGCCGAAGATGAAAGCGGAGATCGGCACGCCCTGCGGGTTCTCAAACTCGGGAGAAATGCAGGGGCAGTTCTTTGCAGGCGCGGTAAAGCGGCTGTTGGGGTGTGCGCCCTTCTCGTCGCTGGTCTGGCCGTTCCAGGGATTGCCCTTCCAGTCAATGGCATTGGTGGGCGGATTCTTATCCAAACCTTCCCACCACACGGTGTTGTTGTCCATATTGTGGCAAACATTGGTGAAGATCGTGCCGCTCATGGTGGACTTCAGTGCGTTGGGGTTAGACTTCATATTGGTGCCGGGAGCCACGCCGAAGAAGCCGTTCTCCGGGTTGATGGCATACAGGCGGCCGTCCGGGCCCTTGCGGATCCAGGCGATATCGTCGCCAACGGTCCAGATCTTGTAGCCCTTCTTCTGATAGCCTTCCGGCGGAATCAGCATAGCCAGATTGGTCTTGCCGCAAGCAGACGGGAAAGCAGCACACAGGTATTTGATCTCGCCTGAGGGCTTTTGCAGACCCAGGATCAGCATATGCTCAGCCTGCCACATCTCGTTCTTACCCAGGTAAGAAGCGATACGCAGAGCGAAGCACTTTTTGCCCAGCAGCACATTGCCGCCGTAAGCAGAGTTCACGGAAATGATGGTGTTGTCCTCCGGGAACTGGCAGATCCAGCGATTCTCCGGATCCACATTGCACTTGCAGTGCATACCGCGCACCCAGTCGTTAGAGTCGCCCAGTACATCCAGAACAGCCTTGCCCACTCTGGTCATGATGTTCATGTTCAGCACAACGTAGATAGAATCGGTGATCTCGATACCGACCTTGGAGAAGGGAGAACCAACGGGACCCATGGAATAGGGAATGATATACATGGTTCTGCCCTCGTAAGCACCGGCAGCGATGTCATAGAGCATTTTATAAGCCTTAGAGGGCTCCATCCAGTGGTTGGTGGGGCCGGCGTCCTCTTCTTTTTTGGAGCAGATCAGAGTTCTGTCCTCCACACGGGCCACGTCGTTCTCTGCGGTTCTGTGCAGATAGCAGTCGGGCAGCAGCTCCTCATTGAGCTTGATCATCTCGCCGGTTTCCACAGCCTCCGCCTTCAGGGCGTCGATCTGCTCCTTAGAACCGTCGATCCAAACGATCTTAGAGGGCTTGGTCAGTTCCACTTTTTCGTCCAGCCACGCAAGCAGGGACTTGTTGGAAGTCAAAGTTGTTTCCATAACTCTATTCTCCTTTAAGTTATTTGCAAAAAATCCAAAAAATCAGTGCATTTTTTGTTACTATCATTATACCAAAAGCGGCAAAAAATTCAATAGATACGGCTTCTAATTAGAACTTTTTCACAATTTTTTCAAAAAGTCGGCCGATCAATTGGCATAGTTGCATAAGCGTTCAGATCCGGTTGTGCGCGCACGCCGGACACATACTCAAAGTAACCTTGGGCGCCCACCATGGCGCCGTTGTCACCGCAGTATTTCAGTGCCGGCAAATGCAGCTGCCAGCCCTTTTGGCGGCACAGACGATCCGTCTCTCGGCGCAGGCGGGAGTTGGCGGATACACCGCCGGCCAGGGCAATGGAAGTGTAGCCGTAGTCCGTGGCGGCCTTTTCCAGCTTCTCCACCAGGCAATCGGTAACGCCCCTTTGGAACGAGGCAGCCAGGTCGGCCACCGGCAGGGTCTCCCCCTTCTGCTCCATCCGGTGCACGGTGTTGATTACCGCAGTCTTTAGCCCGCTGAACGAGAAATCATAAGGCGTGTCCAGCCGCGGGTGGGGAAAGGCAAAGGCATTCTCGTCCCCGGTGGGGGAGATCTTGTCTATGCTGATCCCGCCGGGGTACGGCAGCCCCAAGGTGCGCCCGGCCTTGTCCAGCGCCTCGCCGGCAGCATCGTCTCGGGTCTTGCCCAGCACTTTATAAGTGGTGTAGTCCTCCACCGCTACAATGTGGCTGTGGCCGCCGCTGACCACCAGGCAAAGAAACGGCGGTTGCAGATCGCCGGTAATGTAATTGGCTGCCACATGGCTGCGCAGGTGGTGCACCGGCACCAGGGGCGTATTTGTAGCCATAGACAGTCCCTTGGCAAAGTTCACCCCCACCAGCAGGGCGCCGATGAGCCCGGGGGCATAGGTTACCGCAATGGCGTCAATCCCTGACATATCGCAATTGGCGTCCGCCAGCGCCTGGCGCACCACGCCACTGATACTCTCCGCATGGCGGCGGGAGGCAATCTCTGGCACCACGCCGCCGTACAGCTTATGCTCCTCCAGCGAGGTAGCGATCACATTGGACAGCACCTGCCGTCCGTCCTGCACCACGGCTGCCGCCGTCTCATCGCAGGAACTTTCAATTCCTAAAATTCTCATGATTTTATATCCTCTACCGTTTTGACTGCTTTTACTGGGTGGCCGTTTTCCTCTGCGATAGAAAGCAGCTTTTGTTCCATATCGCCGCCGGGCGCCAAATCGCCCACATAGTATGGGTGGCCCCGGCCGTCCGTAATGGCATAGCCGTTATCCACGGCTTCAAATTGGCCGTTATCATCATCGAGCGTACCGGCCACTTTATACACCTGCAAGTCCCGATTTTCCACCTGCACCACCTGGAACAGAGCGTCGTCCGGGCAGTAGCGCACATAATCGGCACCGACGCCAAAGTTGTCGGTGGCCGCATACACAGACAGCAGCACCATAACCACCAAGCCCACCACAGCCTCTGCCACCTGGGCACCGGTGCGGGGCGTTTCATTCTCTTTGGCATAATATGCCCGTGCCTTCTTATTTTCCGGATAAAAGCGCTTCATCAGCGCAGTGCCCAGCAGGCTCTTTGCAAAGGAATACACGCCCAGCGCGCTGATCAGACCCAGCAAGACACACTTCATAGTGGCACCGGGCAGCTGCAGGCTGCCGATCTGCAGAATGTACTCTGCAATCACCGTTCCCCGGAACAAAATTGCCCGCAGGCCAAACACCAACGCCATGCCCACCACCAGCGCCGCCAGGGCAAAAATGGCATTGACCTTGCGCACGCAGCGCCGGTACTGCCGCTCAAAGTCCTGCTTTTTCTGTTCTGTTTTGTCCACCACCGTGTGCCCCCGGCGCATATAGTCCAGCAGGCGGCGTTCATAGAGGGTGTCCAGTCGGCCCTTAGCCTCCGCCTTTTCCAGGTGCCGCAGCAGCTTGGCACTGTCCGTTGCGCCGGACACGGCGGTGACCATTGGGTGCGTAGGCAATATGCCCAAGATCTCCTGATCTTCCCCATCCGGGTCATTGGGGTCAAAGTGCTTGCCCCGCACGGCTTTCATATCCGCCAGTCGATTGGCTTTCATCTGCGCCAAAAGCTGCGGTTCTGCCGCCCGGCGCAAGTCGTAATCGTACTTATGTACCGTCTCCAGCAGCTCCCGCACCAGGCCCGGCACCTCGCCGGTGGTGGAAAAACCGCTGTGATAATACTGGTTAAAGTCCTCGATCTCCAGCACATTGAACACATCATAGAGTGTAAAGCGCCCGGCGTCGCCGTAGTCCAGGTCTATGTCCAAAAAATTGTCAGTCAGCAGCATCACCGATGGCAGATACCGCAGCCGCAGCCGGTATTCGCCGCAGTCAAACACGGCGGTCAAGCGGTAATCATCTGCCGTGTGACTCTCCTCAAAACCCATAAACCGGCCGTACAGCCCGGTGGCGGCGCAGTCCTCCACGGCGCTGCGCACAGCGGCGATCATGGCCTTGGTCTCCGGCTCTAATTTATAGAGCTTGTCTTTCTTTTTACCCATCTTGCTCCTCTTTCTTAAAGGTTTTTGTCAGCAGCAGGGCGTCCTCCGTCGGGTCCGTATAGAAATCCCGGCGCCGCCCCACCGGCTGAAAGCCCAGTTCCCGGTACAGTGCCAGCGCCGCCTCATTGGACGGCCGCACCTCCAAAGTCAGAAAATCCAGTTCCCCGGCGGCAAAGCAGGCGCCGAACAGCGCCCGTGCAATACCCCGGCGACGATAGGTGGGATCCACCGCCACATTGGTGACGCTGCCCTCACCGCAGACCACCTGCACTCCCAGGTAGCCTACCACTTTATCTTCCAGCACCGCCACTAAAAAGCGGGCGCAGGAGCTCGTCAGCTGGACCTCTAAATCCGCCCGCTGCCAGGGGTGGGCAAAGCACAGCTGCTCCAGCCGCTCCACCCCGTCCAGATGTGCCGGGGCAAAGGGCAAAATTTTCAGCTGGTGGTCTTTAATGTGCGTCATACCAAGTTTGGCCGATCTTGCCGTCAGCCCGCAGCAGCACCGCCATATTGCAGGCGTGCTCCATCTCCTCCGTTACAATTTGCAGTGCCCGGTCGGCCTCTGCCTCCGGCGCCTCTACGATCAATTCATCGTGCACCTGGAGGATCAGGCGGCTCTCCATTCTCTCGGCATACAGCCGCCGATCCACCCGCACCATGGCAATCTTAATAATATCAGCCGCAGTGCCCTGGATCGGCATATTCCGCGCCACCCGCTCTCCAAAGGCGCGGAGCATGTGGTTGCTGGCAGCCAGTTCCGGCAGATACCGCCGCCGACCGAACAGCGTGGTGGCATAGCCGGTGTCCTTGGCGGCGTCAATCATCCGCTGCATATAGGCCGCCACGCCCTGATAGGTGTGCATATAGGAGTCAATATATTCCTTGGCCTCTTTGTTGCTGACCCCAATATCCTTGGCCAGCGAAAAGGCGCCGATGCCGTAAACAATGCCAAAGTTCACCGCCTTGGCGCGACTGCGCAGCTGGGGGGTGATCATCTCCGGCGGCAGACCAAATACCTGCGCCGCCGTGGCGGTGTGAATATCCGCGCCGCTGTTAAAGGCATCAATCATCGTCTGATCTTCAGCCATGGACGCCAGCACCCGCAGTTCAATTTGGGAATAGTCTGCGTCCACCAGTCGGCACCCGGGGGCGGCGATGAAAAACTTGCGCATTTCCCGCCCCAGATCCGTGCGAATGGGAATGTTCTGCAAATTCGGCTCCAAAGAGGAGATCCGCCCGGTGCGGGTCTCCACCTGATTAAAGCGGGTGTGTATCCGCCCGTCCGTATCAATCACTTTCAGAAGACCGTCGCAGTAAGTGCTTTTCAGCTTAGTCAGTGTGCGATATTCCATGATTTTTTCCACCACCGGGTGGGCAGAGCGCAGACCCTCCAGCACCTCGGCATTGGTGGAATAACCGCTTTTTGTCTTTTTCTTACAAGGCAGACCCAGGTCCTCAAACAGGGCAACGCCCAACTGCTTGGGCGAATTGATATTAAACTCGTGACCCACCGCCTCAAAAATGGCATCCGTCAAGGTGGAAATGCGGGTGCTCAGTTTCTTGGAGAATGCCTCGATTCCCGCCTTGTCCACATCAAATCCGGCGCACTCCATGCGTGCCAGCACACCGGCCAGGGGCAGTTCGATTTCTGTCAACAGTTTGCGCTGCCCGGCATCGTCGATCAAAGCGTCCGTCTTGGCAAACAGCTCCGGCAAGATCACCGCCAGCGCCACCGCCGGCTCCTCCTGATCTAGGCTGTTGCGGTACGCCGGCACCGGCACATTGTATTCCAGCGCCAGCTGGGCCAAATCGTACTTGGCATCCGATGGGCGCAGCAGATAGGCAGACAGCTGCAAATCGCCGCAGATATTTCCGCACCGCACCCCCTGCTTTTGTGCCAGGCGGTGCAGTTCCTTGGTGTTGTAGCCAAAAATGCGTACCGTATCCTCTGCCAGCAGCGTGCGCACAAAATAGCCGAATTCCGGTGTGTCTGCCGGCATTACGAACACCGTGTCCCCCAGGGGGAAGAACAGATCCGTTACCGTGCCCTCTGCCATCTGGGGCACCACATACACATCCCCCGCCTTACGCAAGCGGGTCAGCAGATCGTCCGCGTCCACACAGGTGAGCCGCTCCGGCTGGTGGGCAGGGGCGGGGGCTTCCGTCTCCCCGCCGGGCACCAGATCCCGATCCAAATTGAATTTATCAATGAGAGAAAACAGTTCCAATTTGCGAAACAGGGCTATCGCTGCCGCCGGGTCGCCGCCGGTAACGGCATAATGGGCAGGGGCAGCATCAATAGGCGCATTGGTGCGAATGGTGCCCAAATTCAAAGAAAGATATGCCTTATCCTTGTCTCGCCGCAGCTTTTCCCGCACGCCGGGCTTAATATCCAGTGCGTCTAAATCCTTGTAAATGGCGTCCAGCGTGCCAAAGCGCTGCACCAGATCAAGCGCCGTCTTGGCGCCCACCCCGGCCACACCGGGAATATTGTCCGAGCTGTCCCCTTGCAGGGCTTTTACCTGGATCAGCGCCTGGGGGGTAATGCCATATTCGGCGGCAATAGCCGACTCATCGTACACATCGGTCACTGCCTGACCCATTTTGGTACGCGCCAGCAGCACCTTCACCCCGCCGTGGGCCAGCTGCAAAGCGTCCCGATCCCCAGTGGCAATAAAGCAGGTATCGCCGCTGTCTCGGCAGGCGGCAGCCAAAGTACCCAAAACATCGTCTGCCTCCCAGCCGGGGCACTCCACGGTGGTGTAGCCCAAAGCGGTAAGCAGTTCCTTGAGCACAGGCATTTGGTCCCGCAGCTCCTGCGGCATGGGCTTACGCCCGGCCTTATAGTCCGCATACTGCTTGTGGCGGAAAGTAGGCTCATGCACATCAAAGGCCACCGCCACACCGTCCGGGTGGCAAGTGTCCTGCAACTTAAGCAGAATATTCAAAAAGCCGTAAATGGCGTTGGTATAATAGCCGCTCTTGGTGGTCAGCAGCTTAATGCCGTAGAAGGCACGGTTGACGATACTGTTCCCGTCCAGCACCAAAAGATTCATGAAAGCCCTCCTAAAAATCGTGCTGTGTCCCCGACCAAATGCCCGGGCGCACTCTGTTTTTTATTTTATCACAGTTTGATTTGAATTACAATTCCTTATGTGGTATATTAGTAAGACAGAAAAGGCAGGAGATACCATGGACTTTACAAATTTACCGCCCGACAGCAAGGCGTTTTTGGCCCCTATGGCAGGGGTAGCCGACCGGGCGTTTCGCGAGATCTGCCGGGACTTTGGCGCCGCCTACACGGTCACGGAGATGGTCAGCGCCAAGGGGTTGGTGATGGGCGACCGGAAAAGCCGGGAGCTGATGACCCTGGGCAGCGACCGCCCCGCCGCCATTCAACTGTTTGGCACGGAGCCACAGGTGATGGCGCAGGCGGCCAAGCTGTGCCTGGAATTTGAGCCCCAGGCCATTGACATCAATATGGGCTGTCCGGCGCCCAAGGTAGCAAACAACGGCGCAGGCTCCGCTTTGATGAAAGACCCGCAGCTGGCAGGTGAGATCATCTACGCGGTGGCAGAGGCCGTTGACCTGCCGGTAACGGTGAAGCTGCGCAAGGGCTGGGACAAGGCGCACCCCAATGTGGTGGAGCTGGCCCAAATCGCGGAGCAAAACGGCGCTGCCGCCGTGGCGGTACACGGCCGCACAAGAGAAGAAATGTACAGCGGCCACGCAGACTGGGACTGTATTCGCCGGGTAAAAGCGGCGGTGCACATTCCGGTAATCGGCAACGGCGATGTAACCGATGTGCAAAACGCCGCCCTGCTGCTGGAGCAAACCGGCTGCGACGCCATTATGATCGGTCGGGGCGCCATGGGCAATCCCTGGCTGTTTCGCCAAATCAACGCTTATTTAACAGACACAAGGGTGCTGCCGGAGCCGGGCATTCACGAGCGTATGGCCGTTATGCTGCGCCATATTGACCGCACCATTCAATATAAAGGCGAGCGCACCGCCATGATGGAGGCGCGCCACCATGCCGCCTACTACACCAAGGGACTGCGGGGTGGCGCTGGGTTCCGCCGCCGCATTTGCCAAATGAGCCACTTTGAGGAGCTGGCAAAGCTGGCTGCGGAAATTGTCAAGGAGAATGCAGAATGATTTTTAAGAATGTGACCTTTTATAACGAAGTGTTCCAAAAAGATGTGGCGGATATTCAGGTGGAAAACGGCCGCATTACCGCCATCGGTGTGCTGGAGCAGGAGGGTCGGGATATGCAGGGCTACACCCTGCTGCCGGGCTTTGTAGACATTCATATACACGGCCGCGGGGGCGGTGATTTTTCCGACGGCACGGTAAGCAGTATGGATCGGATCAGCGCCTCCCTGGCTAAGTGCGGGGTCACCGCCTTTTGCGGTACCACCATGACCCTGCCCAGAGAAAAGCTGACGGACATTCTCGTCACCGCCCGTGGCTATATGGGCAAGGAGGCCGGCGCCCGCCTGCTGGGCGTGAACCTGGAGGGGCCGTTTATTGCCTCTGCCAAAAAAGGCGCTCAAAACGGCGACTACATTCGCCCGGGCACCGTGGAGGAGTGGAACGCCCTGTTTGACGCCTCCGGCCGCAGTGTAAAGCTGATTACCCTGGCGCCGGAAGCCTTTGACAGCGCCGACCTGATCCGCCAGATCAGCGGCTGCTGCCGGGTGTCTCTGGGGCACAGCTGTGCCACCGCAGAGGAGGCCAACGCCGCCTTTGACGCCGGGGCGGGCCATGTGACCCACCTGTTTAACGCCATGCCGCCTATGAGCCACCGGGCGCCGGGGCTGCCGGGGGCGGCGCTGGATCGGCCGGAGGTCACCTGTGAATTAATTTGCGACGGAGGTCACATTGACCCCATTATGCTGCGCAACGCCTTTCGCCTGCTGGGGCAGGACCGAGCCTGCGTCATCAGCGACAGCATGCGAGCCGCCGGGCTGGGACCGGGCACCTACGAATTGGGCGGCCAGACTGTGTATGTAAAAGAGAACGGCCGCTATGCGGTGCTGGAGGACGGTACCATTGCCGCCTCCATTACCGACCTGTTTACGGAATTTAAGAATTTGCTGCGCTTTGGCATTGATTTTGAAACCGCCTTGCGCAGCTGCACCATCAACCCGGCGCGTGCCATCGGTATGGACGATCAGATCGGTTCCATTGCCACCGGCAAATACGCCGATCTGTTGTTTGTTGACGAAGATCTGAATGTAGCGGAGGTGTATGTAGATGGAATACAGGCTTAACATTGCGCTCATCGAGCCGGAAATTCCCCAAAACACCGGCAACATCGCCCGCACCTGCGCTGCCACCGGCGCACGGCTGCACCTGGTAGGACCCATGGGATTTACCATTACGGACAAGCAGGTCAAGCGCGCCGGGCTGGACTACTGGGACAAGCTGGACATTACCTACTACAACAGCCAAGCGGAATTCTTTGAACAGAACGCCGAGGCAGAATTCTTTTACTTCTCCACCAAGGCGGAGATCGCCCACAGCGATATGCAATACCCAAACGGCGCCTTTTTGGTGTTCGGCAAAGAGACCAAGGGGCTGCCGGAGGAGCTGCTGAAAGCCAACCACGACCGGTGCGTGCGGCTGCCTATGCGTGGCATGATCCGCAGTCTAAACCTTTCTAACGCCGTGGCGGTGGGCACCTACGAGGTGCTGCGCCAATGGGGCTACCCGGCACTGACCTCTAAAGGCCACCTGACCAAATACCACTGGTAAAAGCAAATCTAAAAACACGCGGGACGGCTCAAACAGCCGTCCCGCTTCTTATATCTCCCGCTCTATAAAATGCATAAAAAAGAACCTCAAGTAAAACTTGAGGTTCTGTTTGTACTGCAATTAGTCAGCGGTATAAGGCATAATGGCGATCTGACGCGCTCTCTTGATAGCGGTGGTCAGCTCGCGCTGATGCTTTGCGCAGGTGCCGGTCACACGACGAGGCAGGATCTTGGCGCGCTCAGAGGTGAATTTCTTCAGTCTGGTCACATCCTTGTAGTCGATCTCGTCTACCTTTTCTACGCAGAAAACGCATACCTTTTTGCGCCCTTTGCGAGCGCCGCCTTTATTGTAAGCCATGCTTGGTTTCCTCCTTCGTTAAAATGGTAAATCGTCGTCGTCATCCACGATCTCTTCAAAATCGCTGTTATCTGCGCTGGCGTAGCTGGGCGCCGGTTGCGCAAAAGCGGGATTGGAGTTTGCGCCGGTAGTGCCACTCTCTGCCTTAGAGCCACAGAAGGACACATTGCTGGCAACGACCTGTACACTCTTTCTCTTGTTTCCGTCCTTATCGGTGAAGTTATCCGTCTGGATAGAGCCCTCCACAGCGATCATGGAGCCTTTGCGGAAATACTTAGATACGAATTCCGCAGTTTGGCGCCAGGCGGTCACATCAATGAAGTCTGCCTTGCGCTCCTCGCCGGCCCGCTGAAAGTTGCGGTCCACAGCTACCTGAAAACGCACGACAGAAACGCCTGTGGGCGTTGTTCTCAGTTCCGGATCATAGGTCAGGCGACCCATGATAGCCACTACATTGATCATGTGCTCCCCCTTACTCGCCCTTAGCGACGATCAGAGAACGCAGCACGCCGTCAGTAATGTTGATCACACGATCCAGCTCTGCCGGGAAAGACTCCTCACTGCTGAACTGCGCGATCACATAGTAACCCTCGGTCTCGTAGTTGATCGGATAAGCCAGCTTGCGCTTGCCCCATTCCTCAACTTCGCCAAGAGTGCCATGCTTGCTGATGAGATCCGTAAACTTGGTCTTGAGCGCCTGAGCAGCCTCCTCACCCTTGGACAGGGAGAAAACCAATACGATTTCATAGTTCTTCAATGCCATTCTAAAGCACCTCCTTCTGGTCTTTTGGCCGTACATCCTGTGCACGGCAAGGATTACTGTTCCACGGAACAGCCTATGTAGTATAACAGAAAGCGCCGCCCCTGTCAAGCAAAACTTGCACACCGGGCGGCGTTCTTTCGTTTATTTCTACATATAGCGGAGGCAATTGGCATTACACATATTGCAGCACGTCGCTGACCTTCCCGATCACCGGCACATCCGCGCGCAGGTCTTGGTCCTTAAACCAACCCCAGTTCATGCGCACCGCCTGCATACCCGCAGACAGGGCACCGGCAATGTCGTTTACCGGGTGGTCGCCTACATACATACAGTCCGCCGGAGGCAGCTGCACCTTGTCACAGGCGTAGAGGAACAGCGCCGGATCCGGCTTGTGAACCCCCACATCGCCGCTGACCACCACCAAATCAAGATAAGGCCGCAGGCCGCTTTCGTCCATCTTGTGATTTTGCAAATACGACGGGCCGTTGGTGATCACGCCGGTTAAAATGCCTTTCTTCCGCAGCGCCTGCAACATAGGCACCGCGTCCGGGAAGATCACGCAGCAGTCGCCGAAGGTGCGGTCATAATGTTCCGCCAGCGCTTCTGCCGCAGGGGCGTCCGTCCAGTGCCAAAGGGCAATCAGTCCTTTGTACCACTCTACCCGGTCCACATAGCCGCCGTTGCCGCTTTGGCGCATTTGGTGCTTTTTCTCCGCCAGTTCCTCACCGGTCACACCGGGAAAGAACCGGGCAAAAAAGCCGTCCATATACCGCTCAAAGGCCGCCGTACGGTCCTGCAAAGTCTCGTCAAAATCAAAGAATACTGCTTTTATCATGATCCAGTTGCTCCCGTAGCGCCCCGATGGAAGAAAACTTCTGTTCCGGGCGCAAATAACGCACCAGCTCCACCTGCACCGTTTGACCGTACAGGTCGCCGTTGTAGTCAAAAATATGAGTCTCTGCCAAGGGGGTCTCTACCTGCCAGGTGGGGCGCACGCCAATGTTCGTAAAGCCCCGATACCAAGTGTCCCCCACCAAAATGCGGCTCTCATACACACCGAACCTGGGCAGCACCAATCCATCCGGGTACTGCTGGTTGATGGTGGGATAGCCGATGGTGCGACCCCGAGCGTCGCCGTGGAGCACCGGGTTCTCAAAAGTAAAGTTGTAGCCCAGCATGGCCGCCGCCTGCTCCATCTCGCCTGCCTGCACCGCCGATCGAATACGGGTAGAACTGATAGGTGCGCCCTGGTAGTCCTGGTGCTCCAAGATACGCACCCAAATGCCCCGATCCTCTAGGTACGCCCGCAGACGCATTGCATCCCAGGCAGCGTTCTTGCCAAAGCGGAAATTAAACCCGCACAGCACCATACCGGCGCCAAATTGACCGATAAGCACATCCTCCACAAACTGCCGACCTTCCATATTGCGAATGGCATCAAAATCCGCAAACACCGCCGTCGGGTAGCGACGCTGGAAAATGCTTTTTTGCAGCAGGGAAAAGCGGTTGTGCACGCAGTAGATGATCACCTGCTCCGCTCCGGTGCACACAATATTGTGTGCCCGGTGCATACCGTCAAAATCCCCGATGGCCACCGCCGTTATTCTCTTTTGGTTCTCACACTCTTGCATACAAATTTATCTCATTACCATCACGCGCACCACTTGCAGCTGGCTGCCGTCTGCCGACGGGCTGCCCAGTCCCAGGAACACACCCGCCGGGTCATATACCCGGTAATAAGGCTCCGTCAACTGCCGGTGCAGCCGCACCGCATCCAGTGCACCACCGTTGCCAAACCGCCGTGCCTGAGGCGCCGTTACCTGCAAGGCCGGATACGCTGCCAGCAGTTCGTCCACCGGGCGCAGGCAGGGGGCAAAATCACCGCCACTGTCTCGCAGGGCTTGCAGCTGCTCCAAAGTTACGCAATCCGCCAGCGCCACACCCATGGCGCAGGTGCGCTGCAAGGCGGTCATCACCGCGCCGCAGCCCAAAGCCTGTCCCAAATCGTGGATCAAGGTCCGAATATAGGTGCCCTTGGTGCAGGTCACATCTATGGTATAGGTATTTTTTTCTTCTTCCGCTGCCGTCAGGCGCAGATCCAAAATGGTCACCGGACGGGCTGCCCGCTCCACGGTCTTACCCTGGCGGGCCAGTTCATACAATCGCTGACCGTCCACGCTTACCGCCGAGTACATGGGCGGCACCTGCATGATCTGGCCCCGAAAGGCAGAAAGCGCCGCCTCAACAGCCGCCCGATCCGCAGTGACCGGCCGGCGGGTGAGCACCGTGCCGGTACAATCCTGGGTATCCGTTGTCTCTCCCAGGCGGAAGGTGGCCAGGTAGCGCTTGTTGCTGTCCGGCAAATAATCAAGGAAGCGGGTGGCGCCGCCCAACAGCACCGGCAGCACGCCGGTAGCCATGGGATCCAGCGTACCGGTATGACCCGCCTTGCGCTCCCGGGTGATTCCCCGCACCTTAGCCACCACTCCAAAAGAGGTGATCTCCGCCGGCTTACAAATACACAGAACGCCGGTCATACCAGCAGTTCCCCGCACTTCTCCACCAGCTTAGCGCGAGCGGTCTTTACATCCATATCCAGGTTGCAAGCCGCCGCCTGGGGATGACCGCCGCCGCCAAAGGCCTTGGCGATCTCCGCCGCGTTCACGCTCTCAAAGGTGCGCAGAGAGGCTTTACATGTGCCGTCCGGCTTTTCCCGAATGGTAATGCCCACTTCCACGCCCTCAATCTGGCGGGTCAGGGGAGCCAGACCCTCTGTCTCCTGCTCGTTGGAGCCGGTTAAGTGGTACATCTCCTGGGTCACGGTGATAATGGCTACCCGCTCGTCCAGGTAAAAACGCATAGACTCCAGTGCCAGCCGTTCCAGCCGGGCATAGGTCTTGGTCTTGGTCTCAAACATGACTCGATTGATCCGGCCGTTATCTGCCCCGGCTTCAATCAAATCCGCTGCAATGCGGTAGCTCTCCGCCGTGGCAGAGGCGTAGCGAAAACAGCCGGTGTCCGTAGAAATGCCGGTATACAGGCAGTTGGCCATGCCTTTATCCAGGGGCACGCCCATCTCCCGGATCACCTTGTAGATGATCTCGCTGGCAGCAGCGGCACCATCGTCCAGCAGCAGCCGATCCGCATAATCCGTGTTGGTACCGTGGTGGTCAATACACAGATCAATATGGTACTTGCCCTGAATGGCACCCAGCAACCCCTCGGTAGCCACATCCACCGCCACCACATACCGGGGGGTGAACTTCATAGGCACAATATCGTCAAAGAGATAATTGTACTTGGGGGGAATGTCTGCCTCGTTCTTCACATAGGCAAACTTGCCCTTTTGCAGCAGCGCCCGGCAAAGGGCAAAGCCACAGCCCAAAGTGTCCCCGTCCGGGTGGGCGTGGGTCAGAATTAAAATGTCGTCCTGCTCCAGCAGCAGCCGGGCACATTCCTTTACATCAATCCTCATGTTCCAGTTCCTTCAGCTTATCCCAAAGGGCAAAGCCCTTTTCAATGGAGTCGTCGGCAATAAAGCGCAGCTCCGGGCACTTGCGCAGGTGCAGCCGCCGGCCCAGCTCGTGGCGAATATAGCCCTGGGCGGCGGTCAGGCCCTTAACGGACGCCTTGGCCGCCTCCATGCCCTCCATGGCGCTCACATACACCTTGGCATAGCTAAGATCGTTGGTAACGCTCACTTTTACTACCGTAAGCATACCGCTGATCCGCGGGTCTTTGAGTTCCCGCAGGATTGCCACGATCTCCCGCTTAATATCCTCTGTAATTCTGTCAATATGATAACCGGGCATTTTGCACTCCTACTCAGTCTCTGTACTCCTCGACCACATAGCACTCCAGCACATCGCCGGGCTGAATATCGTCCCAGCCCTCCAGGCTGATGCCGCACTCATAGCCGGAAGATACATCCTTTACATCGTCCTTAAACCGCTTTAAGCCCTTCAGCGGCACATCGGCCAGCTGCTTGCCGTCACGCACCAAACGCACTTTGCCCTCCCGGCGGATATTACCGCTGGTGACCAGGGAGCCTGCAATGGTGCCGGCAGACGAGATCTTGTACACCTCGCGCACTTCGGCGGTGCCGGTGTCCACATCTCTGTACTTGGGGGCGCGCATACCGCGCATAGCCGCCTCAATCTCCTCAATGGCATCATAAATAATATTGTAGCTGCGGATCTCCACGCCGTCCCGGTCTGCGTTCTCCTTGGCCACCGGGTCTACGCCGGTGTTGAACGCTACGATAATGGCATTGGAGGCAGCGGCCAGCATCACATCGCTCTCGCTGACGGAGCCCACGGCGCCGTGGATCACATGAACCCGCACCTCGTCGTTTTCAATCTTCAGCAGGGACTGTTTTACAGCCTCGACAGAGCCTTGAACATCGGCCTTAATAACCACATTAAAGGCCTTCAGCTCGCCGGCCTGCAAGGTATCAAACAGGGTATCCAGCGTCACCTTATGGAAGGCGCTGAATTCTTCTTCCTTGGCAGCTTCCTTACGCTGTTCCACCAACTGGCGGGCCAGCCGCTCGTCGGACACGGCGTTAAATCCGTCGCCGCTCATAGGCGCACTGTCCAGACCCATGATCTCCACCGGAACACTGGGTCCGGCCGAATTCACCTTACGACCACGATAATCGGTCATGGCGCGCACCTTACCCACTGCCATACCGGCTACGATCACATCGCCGGCATGGAGCGTACCGTTCTGAACCAGCAAGGTAGCAATGGGACCGCGGCCCTTATCCAGCTTGGCCTCGATCACCGTACCCTTAGCGGAACGGTCCGGGTTGGCCTTCAGCTCCTGCATTTCCGCTACCAGCAGAATGGTCTCCAGCAATTTGTCAATGCCCATCTTCGTCTTGGCAGACACAGGCACGCAAATCACATTGCCGCCCCATTCCTCCGGCACCAGTTCGTGCTCGGTAAGCTGCTGCAGCACCCGATCCGGGTTGGCGCCCTCTTTATCCATCTTGTTAATGGCAACGATAATTTCAACGCCCGCTGCCTTGGCGTGGTTAATGGCCTCAATGGTCTGGGGCATAATGCCGTCGTCCGCAGCCACAACCAGCACGGCAATATCCGTAGCCATGGCACCGCGGGCACGCATGGCGGTAAAGGCCGCGTGGCCGGGGGTGTCCAGGAAGGTGATCTTTTCGCCGTTCGCTTCCACCTGATAAGCACCGATGTGCTGGGTAATGCCGCCGGCCTCAGTAGAGGTCACATCCGTATGACGAATGGCATCCAAAATGGAGGTCTTACCATGGTCAACATGGCCCATCACGCAAACCACCGGCGGGCGCTTCACGGCATTCTCGTCGTTCTCGTCATCCTCTTCAATGATCTGCTCCTCAATGGAGACCACAACCTGCTTTTCTACCTTGGCACCCAGTTCGGTAGCCACGATCTCTGCAGTATCGTAATCGATCACTTCGTTCACGCTGGCCATCACGCCCAAGCTCATCAATTTTTTAATCACTTCGGTAGCCGTCATACGCAACAGACTTGCCAGTTCACCCACGGTGATCTCCTCCGGCACCTTAATGGTGATCTGCTGCTTTTTACGCTGCTCCGCAATGCGGGCCAGGCGCTGGGCCTCCGTCTCTCTCTTGGAGCGGGCGCGCATACCCTGGGGCCGCTTTTTGCGGTACTGCTTGCTCTTTTGGTTGAGCTTCTGCTTCTTCTGGTAGTCGCCCATGTTGGAAGCGGGGGCAATATCCTCGTACTTCTGATTGTACTTTTCCAGATCCACATTGTTCACTCGGGTGTCCACATGGCGAGCCTCGCCTTTGGTGCGCGCCTGGGGAGTCTGATTGGCCTTCTTCTTGGCCTTTTCCTCAGCCCGCTTAGCCGCCTGCTCTGCCATCTGCAAAATGGCCGCCTGGCTCTGACGCTTCTTGTCCTTCTCCGTATTACCGGCGGACTGGGGCTTCTTCTCCTTTTTCTGCTGCGGCGCCTGGCTCTTAGGCTTATTGGACCGCAGCGCATAGAACTTGTCAAAATTCTCTACGCTGTGGGTCTTGGTAATGCGGTCAAAGAGGGCGTTCAGCTCCCCCTCCTCCAGCACAGTGGACGGCGACTTCTTGGCCGTGCCGCACTGGGCCAGCAGATCCAAAACTTCTTTATTCTGTACGCCGAAGCCGGCAGCGACATCGGATACCTTTACTTTTATGACCATTCCTTTTCCTCCTGTTGCAATAATTCTTCAATGCGTGCTGCAAAGCCTGCGTCCTCCACCGTAAGTACCCCTGCCCGATAACCCAGGGCAAAGTGTATCTCATCTATGGTGCAGGGCAGGGCACGCATGCGGGGGGCTTTGGCACGCTTTTGACCGGCGGTCTCAAACTCGCGGACCAGCCGGGGCGACGCATTCCGCGCCGTCAGCACCAGCTGTGCCTTGCCGTCGCGTACGCTCTGCAAAGCCAGGTCGTGCCCCATAGCCAACTTGCCTGCACGGCGGGCAAGCCCCAACATAGAAAGCCACTTGGCGTTATTCATCTTTCAGCTCCGCCTCCATACGGTCATAGACCGCGTCAGAGATGGTCACCTCCAGCGCCCGCTCAAAGGCACGCTTCTTCCGCGCCTTCTGCAAGCAGGCAGGATCGTGGCACACATAGGCGCCCCGCCCGGCCATCTTGCCGGTGAGATCCAGCTGCACATCCCCCTGAGGGGTGCGCACCACCCGCACCAGGTCGCGCTTGTCAAACCGTCCGCCGCAACCGGCGCACATACGCACAGGCACTTTCTTTGCTTTCATTTTTCCGCCTCCCTGTTTGCAGGCAGCCGCTTACTGCTGCGTGCCGTCGTAAAAGCCGGACTCCGGCTTAATATCAATCTTCCAGCCGGTGAGTTTGGCAGCCAGACGCACATTCTGCCCCTTGTTACCAATGGCCAGGCTCAGCTGATCATCCGGCACGGTGGCACGGCAGCTTCTGGCTTCCTCATCCAGGATCTCAACCCCAACCACATCAGCCGGCGCCAAAGCGGCAGCAATGTAAGTGGGCACATCGTCGTTATACTTCACAATGTCGATCTTCTCGCCGCCCAAAGCGTCCACAATATTGGACACACGCTGGCCGCGAGGGCCGATGCAGGCACCTACCGGATCCACATCTTCCTCTTTGCTGAATACGGCGATCTTGGTACGGGAGCCGGCCTCACGAGAGACAGACTTAATCTCAATGGTACCGTCAAAGATCTCCGGCACCTCCTGTTCAAACAGGCGGCGCACCAGACCCGGGTGGGTACGGCTGATCATAATCTTGGGACCCTTGCTGCCATCTTTTACATCCACAACAAAAATCTTGATCAGACTGTTCTCTACCAGCTCTTCGCCGGGCACCTGCTCGGCTTTAGGCAGCACAGCCTCGTTCTTGCCAATCTCCAAGGTAGCGTTGCCGGTGACCGGGTCTACCCGCAGCACCTTGGCAGAGATCAGCTCCTGATTCTTGCTCTGGAACTCCTCCATCAGCTTGCCACGCTCCGCCTCGCGAATACCTTGGCGGATCACATGCTTGGCAGTCTGGGCAATAATGCGGCCGAACTCCTTGGTCTTCAGCGGAATGTCAATGGTCTTGCCCACCTTGGCGCTCTTCTTGATGGCCTGGGCCTCTTCCAAAGTCAGATCCGTGTCCGGATCCTCCACTTCCTCAACCACATTCTTGGTCACATACACCTTAAAGCGCTGCTTCTCCGGGTCAATGTCGCAATGAACAATGTCCTTGCCGTTGTAGTCGTGCTTGGCAGCCACCACAATGGCGGCAGAGATTTTCTCATACAAGTAATCCTCCGGGATCCCCTTCTCCTGCGCCAGCATTTGCACCGCATCAAATAATTCCTTACTCATTTTCCGATCACCTTTCCTTTATTCCTGAAAATCCTGTTCAAAATCTGCTATATTAAAATCGTCCAACTTCACAAAGGCTGTATCCTTCTTTTGTACACACAGCGCTTTGCCGGAAGTCAGGCGAACGGTTATCTCGCCGTTATTATATTTCTCCAGCATGCCGGAGAAATCCCGCGCCCCGTCAACCGGGCGAATGGTGCGCACCAGTACCGGCGCGCCGATATACTGCAAAAAGTGGCTGTCCTGCACCAGCTCCCGCTCAATACCGGGAGAGCTGACCTCCAAGGTGTAGGCCTCCTTAATGGGATCTTCCTGATCCAGCGGCTCCTGGAGCGCCCGGCTCATAGCCACGCAGTCGTCCATACTCACACCGCCGTCCTTGTCAATAAACACCCGCAGATAGTGCTGCGTACCCTCCTTTACGAACCGCACATCCCAGAGCGAAAGCCCCAGATCGGCCGCAATGGGGGCGCACAACGCCTGCACACGGGATACCACATTCCCCTTGCCTGCCAATGAAAAACCTCCCTACAAAAACAGGAGAGCGGTCCCCGGGGACCACTCTCACTGAATAACTTACAACTTACCGATAACTATAATAGCATATTATAATCAAATGTCAAGCCTTTTTTCCGTCTGTGGAGAGCGAATGCACAAACAAGCCGCTAAGCAGCTTTGGCTCAAACCAGGTGGACTTAGGGGGCATCATGCGCCCGGCGTCCGCCACCGCCATCAGTTCCGCAATGGTGGTGGGATAAAGCGAGAACGCCAGCTTCATATCCGTTTTGGCCCGCTTCTCCAGCGCCCGCACACCGTAAATCCCGCCTACAAAATCAATACGCGGATCTGTCTTTGGGTCTTTAATACCCAAAATGGGCGACAGCAAATTGTCTTGCAGCAGCGACACATCCAAAGCGCCTACCGGGTCATCCGGCACCAGCGTCGGCTTGATTTGCAAGGTGTACCACTCCCGATCCACCACCATACCGAAGGTGCCCTTTTGTTCCGGTTCTACCGGCTCATCCCTGTGCTTTACGATAAACCGTTGCTCGATTTGGGAAATCAGTGCGTCCGGTGACAGACCGTTCAAGTCACGCACCACCCGGTTGTAAGGCAAAATTTCCAGCTCGCTGTCCGGGAACGCCACCGCCAAGAAAAAATTAAATTCTTCCTGCCCGGTATAATCCGGTTTTTCTTCCCGCCGCTTGAGCCCCACTTTTACTGCGGAGGCGCAGCGATGGTGGCCGTCGGCAATATACAGCGCCGGGATGGCGGCAAACAACCCTTGCAGTTTTTCGCACAGGGGCGCGCTATCCACCACCCACACCGTTTGCTGCACATCATCCTGCACAAAATCATACACCGGGGTGTGTTCGCTCATCCAAGTAGAAAGCGCCAACTCCACCGCCGGGGAGCGGCGATAGGTCAGAAAAATGGGGCCGGTATTGGCGTCGCAGGTGTCCACATGGCGGATTCGGTCCGCCTCCTTGGCGGCCAGCGTGTGCTCGTGCTGTTTGATCACGCCGTTTAAGTAATCGTCCACCCCGGCGCAGCCTGCCAGCCCCACCTGGGCACGGCCGTTCATCACCTGCTTGTAAATATAAAAGCAAGGTGCCGGATCCTGCACCAGCGCGCCGGTATGCTCCAGTGCCAGCAGGTTCTCCCAGGCTTTCTCATACACCGCCGGACTGTACGGATCCGTCTCCGGCGGCAGGTCAATCTCTGCCTTATCTACATGTAAAAAGGACAGCGAATTGCCCGCTGCCCGCTCCCGCGCCCCGGCGGCAGTGAGCACATCATAGGGCGGCGCCGGAATCAGCGCCTGATAATCCGGCAGCGGACGAAATGCCCGAAACGGACGAAATACAGCCATAATGCCCCTCCTTGAGGTTCTTTTTTTCCAATCTATTGTATGCAGTTTCATGTAAAAAGCGCACAGGTCGCCCTGTGCGCCGTTTTTATTTCTGATTTTTTTGGTACACGATACGCAGACCGTCCAGCAACAGATCCCGATCCACCACAGCGTCCACGGTACAGTATTTGGCAATGGCCGCACCCAGTCCGCCGGTGATCACCACCGTAGCCGGTTGACCCAGCTCTTGCTGAAAGCGCGCCACCATGCCGTCAATCATGGCAGCCGTGCCGTACACGGTGCCGGAGCGCATACAATCCACCGTGTTGGTGGAAATGGCGCTGGTCGGCGCTGCAATATCAATCTGCGGCAGTTGGGCCGTACCGGTGGCAAGGGCGCTCAGAGCGGTCTTGACTCCGCACAGAATCGCCCCGCCGATAAAGCTGCCATTCTTGTCAATGACAGAGGCAGTGGTGGCCGTGCCCAGATCAAACAGGATAATGGGTGCCGGGTATTTGGCAATGGCAGCCACAGCGCCCACTACCATATCCGCACCCAACTCGCCCGGGTTATCGGTCTTGATATTCAGTCCGGTCTTGACTCCGGGACCCACTAAAATCGGTGCTTTGCCGGTAACCAACACCACAGCCTTAGAGATGGTGCGAGCCAGGGGCGGCACCACCGTAGCCAATACGGCGCCCTCCAGCGCAGACGGCTCCAGGTGCATTAAATCCAGCACACTGTGCAGCTTGATGGCATACTCCTCCGCCGTCTCGTTACTGTTGGTAGACAGACGATATTTGTCCACAATGGTATCGCCCTCGATAAAGCCCATGACTACATTGGTATTGCCCACATCAATGGCCAGAATCATAGCCGCACCTTCTTTCTCTTAGCTTAACTGCTTTTTGCTGATATTCACCAGCCGCACAATCACAGGACTGAGCACCACATTCACAGCCAATTCTACCACGAAATTCAGCCCTACAAAGCCGGTGATCATAAAAATGAACGCATTGGCGCCGCCTGCATTCTGCAAGATCCAGTCAAAGAAAAACAACCGACAACCCAGCAGGAAGATCCCGGTATTCACCACCGGGCACACCACAGCGGCACAGACCACGCCGGCGTACTTATGCTTCTTGCTTAGCACCCGATACACCAGTCCGGATAATG